>Ga0209052_1000002_pt1 | contig 599436 bp, 564 predicted proteins | sample WorMetHEROISLAND_2_FD_187409 | JGI IMG/M metagenome (GOLD analysis project Ga0209052, IMG submission 187409) | Marine gutless worms symbiont microbial communities from Max Planck institute for Marine Microbiology, Germany - Olavius sp. 4 HERON... | ecosystem: Host-associated > Annelida >...
GGAACAACTCTAACATCCGGTGTTACCTTAAATCTTGCTGAAGATACCCTTGGTGCTGCTGCTGGAGCGCTTACGTTTGATGATGGAACTCTTCATGTTACAAACACCACTGTAACCTCTCGGCCCGTCACTCTGAATTATGGCTCAGGAATCATCGATGTAGACAGTCTGCAGCTGCTCAAATTAAACGGTGATATCACCGGACCTGGTAATACCCTAACGAAAAAAGGGATCGGATCTTTAGAAATTCTGGGAACGAACGATTTTCATAGTGCAATTGTACAGGGAGGAATCCTCACTGTTGCAGAGAGTAGAAATCTTGGAAATGCAATCGTAAATCTTGATGGAGCTGAATTTCGTGTCATAGGTGATGTTACAGCACAAAGAGTATCGATTACTTCTAAAGGAGGAGCGATCCATGTAGACCCAAGTAAGACATCCACGGTTCTCCAAGGAATAGAAGCATCTGGGGCTCCAGTAGCAACTACTCTTCGCAAATCAGGAGCTGGAACTTTAGATATTCAAGAAGCTAGTAAGTAGCTTCATTGGCTTGATGAATATCCAAGACGGAAAAGTCAATCTATCTGGGAATGGAGCCCTTTCCTCCAATGTGAATATTCATCTGGATGCAGACTCGTCTGAGTTCGATACTTCTTCGGCTTCAGGAAATAGATCTGTTGGAGATCTTGATGGAAAAGGTGTGGTGAATACCGGAGCTAACCATTTGACCATGACGAATTTCAACCGATGCACTTTTGAAGGACAGTTTACCGGAACTGGGGGCATCGAAAAGGCTGGTACAGAAACCTTGGAAGTACGAGGTGATAGTACTGGTTTTAGTGGCAATTCTCAGGTAAATGGAGGGTGTTTACTCGTCAATGGAATCCTCCCATGTCCTATTGAAGTGAATCTAGGATGTTACTTAGGAGGAAATGGTTCTGTAGGGCCCACAATCAATAACGGGATTGTAACTCCTGGTTCCTCTATTGGAACGCTAACAATCATCGGTAACTTTACCCAAGGGCCTGGAGGAACCCTTCAAAACGAATTGGATCATCTAGGGAATACTGACCTGTTGATTGCAACAGGTAATGCGAACTTGGATGGAACCTTAGAAATTCTTCCCTTCCCAGGAAACTACTCTATTGGCCAGCAATATACCATCATTCAAGCTGCCAATGTCATTGGTACATTTAGTAATGTCATTGTTACAAGTCGACAAACTTTTACTTTTGATATTTTCTATTTTCCAACTTCCGTAGTTTTAGAAATTTTAGCCGCAGGAGGAGAAATCTTTCCTCCTTGCATCAATGCCAATGCAGAGAGGATGGCTCAGTTTTTAGAGGGATGTCCTCTAGCAGGCAATGATGATCTCACACAGGTGGTAGTAAGCCTTCTTACTCTCGATCAGACTGGTTTGGATATGGCTTTAGCAGGGCTTACACCAGCCCAATTTGGAGCCTTTTCTCTAGTAAACTACAATAATAGCCGCAGTGTGATGAATGCCTTCAGTAGAGAGGCTACTAAGCTGTATTTTTGTAATTTGACCAAAAAACCCGAGTGCAAAGATGAGACTTATTGTGCTGATGAGAAAAAAACTACTGTTTGGGCAGAACCCGTAGGATCCTATATCGACCAAAGGATGGCAGAAGAGAATTTTGGGTTCGATAACTGGAATGTAGGATCTGTTTTTGGAGCCCATCATCTTTTCGGCAATCATGTATTTCTTGGAGGAGGCACCTCCTACATCTACTCCAACTTAAAGTGGGATCATGGATTTGGAAAGAGTGATCAGCACAATATTTATGGAGGGATCTTCTCAGGCTATATGAGGGAATTGTGGTACATCCTTGGAACAGTATTAGGCTCTGGAAACTATTATGATGTGAAGAGACACATTGATTTTGCAGATATTCACCGAACAGCAAAGAATGACCATTGGGGTGGAGAAGTGACAGGCCGCTTAGAAGGAGGGATCAATTTCTTCAATTCAAAGGGATTCCTCTTACGTCCGTTTGTAGTTGTTGATTCTTATAATGTCTTCCAACAGGGCTATAGAGAGAGTGGATCTGACAGCCTCAACCTCTTTGTAAAGTGGAACTATCTAGGGATGGTTCGGTTCAATGGGACAATCCAAATTTCTCAGGACTTCCAGCTTGAGAAATCCTGCTGGACACCCTTAATTTATGCGGGATATGTTCACGAGACCCCAGTGACAAGGGGACACATCGACGCGAACCTGGAAGGTTGCTGCTGTAGGACCCTGACTGTAAAAACGTTCCATAAGGATAGAGATCAGTTCCAAGGAGGAGCAGGTCTATCAGGGATCTTCAAAAATGGAGCCTCATTCTCTATGAATTATGAGATTGCAGTAGGTCACAAGTATCTCTCTCACAATGGAGAGATAGAGTTTGATTGGGCTTTTTAAGAACATATGTCCTGTTCAAAAGCTGATGGTTGATCTATGTGGGGTGATTCTAAGGGCAAAAGTTCTAACCGTTCTTCTTTGGTGAACTTTTGCCCTATTGTGTGAAATATTTTCTGATTCGAAAGGATATATGTTTCAAAAGCATATTGAATTTTCTGCTGAAATTCAGGATCGTCAGGATCTAAAGCATTGATCTCTCTTTCATAAGAATAGGCTTGTCTGGTAGTGAGTGCAGCTTGGTTCTCTCCAAAGGGAGAAGGTCTCAATAAATATCGTTCAATATCAATATCATAATATGTTTTAAAAAAAGTTTTGGTGATTGAAGCGATGACCATTTCAACATTTCTACGACCTGAGCGAGCAATCCAAAGTTTTTTTGTTCTTATTAAAGAAAATCCATCTGTTTGCAAAAACGAGATACAATTTGTGCAACTCGTATTGATCTTTGGAATGCCTAGTGCAAATATAATCTTCATTATAGCTCCTTTTCAGGTGGGGATCATTGTAGTCTTGAACTATTGTTTTGGAAAATAATTTATAAAGAGGTGTATAATTTCTAACCATTTTGGAGGAAACAATGGTTCAGGTTCATTTTACAGAGAGGTTAATTCCTTTTGGGGGATGTTGTAGCGTAGGTCGATATGTTAGTGAAGATCTCGAACCTGTAGAAAAAAATGAGGCGATGACCGTAGAGACAGCGCATGAAGTTTTCCTTGCAAAATTGCGAGAATCTTTATCTGATCAAGCATTAATACCCAAGTCTGGAGATTTGATGAACCTCAAGTAGAATTAGAAGAAATGACGATGGAAAATTTAGCAAGAGAAATATATTTCTCTGCAGTCCGTAAAAGCTCTTTAAATGACCGGAATCCTGCTTCATCGCTAAAAGCACGCGATGTCTATTCAATAGAGAGTTCATTGAATTCTTCTTTGCAAACACATCGAAAATTGGGATATTTCAATGAGCCCTCTCCGAAAAGACACTCCTATAGTTTTCAAGGTTAGTTTTTCCTAATATTTCAAGTGCTTCATGGATTGTAGGCCGCGCTGTAGGATCACTGGATAATGATTTTTCAAGGTACAACCGCAAGATTGACTCAGAGTTGGGGCAGGAATAGGTAGTGGATAGATAAGATTTGACTCTCTGCATAGGAGATTGATCTTCGTGGCCGAAAGCCGGAGATTTAAACATAATTTGATGAATAATATTAGCAACACACCATACATAAGCCTTTTCTAGGTCCTCGGCATTCTCAGCACATGATTTACCAATCGTTTCTGGCGGCAGGAAATAGAGATGATGAATAAACAGAGAATTGTTTGTATGAATCTGTCCCAATACCATTTGATCATGAGCTTTTACTTTGAGCCACGAGTCTCCTTGAAGTCGAGCTGCTTTTTGTTCCGGAAGCCAGAAAAAATCATTACTGTTCAAGAAACTTGGCAAACCCATTGGATCTGATCTAGAAGAAAAAAGAAGAGATATTTCCCAAAGTGCAGAAATGGCAATTTTTATACAGGTCTTTTCAATGAGAGTTTCCTCACTGATGTCGCTAGTAAAAACTTGTAGAGTAGGAACGACGGGCAAAACCTCATCAGGAGGAGAATATTCAAATTTTTCTCTGAGCGGAGAAAAAAGTACATTGTAGTCATGAAGGGAAAGTATTTCTTTCATAGGTCGGTGAAAAAATTGACCAACAGGTTAGCCAATAGATGGATAAAAAAAAAAATAAGAGGGAGAAAAAATGAGATCAATCTCTCATTGAAAATAAAAACTACTGTATGATTTTAAGATGGTCTCCTTCTGAGAAGGTTCCCTGGTTTGTATGAATCAGGTATTGCCCGAACATTATTCCCTTTTTTTGTTTTCGAAAGCCAGCTAACGTCTTGAGAGGTTCAATCCCTTTTTTCCCCGACTGTTGATTTACACAAGTAATGAGGCACCGAGAACAAGGTTTTACTATATCAAAAAAAACCTCTCCGATCCTAATCTTTTTCCAAGTATCTTCCTCAAAAGCATTGCACCCTGACACAACTAAATTAGGACGAAATCGGTCCATAGAAACTGGGATTTCAAGGCGTTGATTAAGATTATCTAGAGAGGCTTCTGAAATTAATAAAAAAGGGTATCCATCTGCGAAACTGATTACATCTTCAGATTGAAGAGCATATTTTGGGTTTATTTTTCTTTTCGTTTTACTTGGCATAAAGACTAACCGGCACTCTAACCCCAGAAATTCGCTAAATAGGTTGGCTGCCTTTTCTCCCAAATCGATAGCAAAACAGAAATCTTTCCAGACTTTGACTTTCAAGATAGATCCATTAGGCTCAAGAGAGAACCTGAAATCTTTATGTTCTGGTATTGATAAAACAAGACTTTCATGTTCGAGTTTTGTTTTTATCAGCGCCATTTTGGGATGTTTTCTCTGCGATAAAAAGTTACCGTTTGTATCTACGATCATCCAGTGCCTGTCCCATGCTGGACCTCTAGAACCAATGGTCGTTTTTTCTAACTTGATCCCCTGACAACTCTTTACAGGATAAATACGAATGGAAGTTAGGAATATTTTTTGTTCATTCATGATTATGGGAGGAATTTCATTCTGATTTTCAGAAATGATTAGGCTTCCAGATTTCTTTTCGTGATTTCTATTTGCCGTTGAAGAATTTCATTCGACTGTAGTTCTTTGGAAATCTTTTTCCAGGCATGAAGGAGAGTAGAGTGGGTTTTTCCTCCAAAAGAAGAAGCCAGTTTCATCAGAGAGTCGGAGATCATCTCTTTGGAAAGGTACATAGCAACTTGTCTGGCAAGTGCAATTTCTTTTAATCGGCTGTCACCTTTCAAATCACTGACGCGTACTTCAAAGACGCTGGCTACACTTTTCAGAATGGAATCGACAGAAAGTTTCTTCTGAGAAGGGGGTTGAAATAGCTCTGAAAGAATGCTTCTTACCATGTCTTCATTCAATTCGGCATCCATCAGTCTACTGAAGGCGCTTAACCGATTGATTGCGCCTTCTAACTGGCGGACATTATTGTGAATGCGTTCAGCAATATAAAAAGCGATATCGTAAGAGAGTTCTAAATTCTTCTGTCTTGCTTTATGCTGAATGATAGCTACTCTGGTTTCTAAATCGGGCATCCCTACGTGAGCGACCAGTCCCCATTCCATTCGTGCGATCATTCTCTCGGAAAGTTTGAGTTGCGAAGGTGGCTTATCGCTTGTGATAACAATCTGTTTGTTCGAATTAATAAGAGCTTCGAATGTATTGCAAAACTCTTCTTCGAAGTTCAAACGGCTTTGTAAAAACTGGATATCATCCACAAGTAGAATATCGAGGTTCCGGTAGAATCTCTTCATTCTGTCTACAGACTTGTTTTTCAAGTGGTCGACAAGGTCATTGATGAAAGCTTCAGTTGTAATACAATGGACACGGCATTTTTTTTTGTGGCCTTTGATGAAATGGCCGATTCCATGTAGAAGGTGTGTTTTTCCTAAACCTACACCGCCATGAATAAAAAGGGGGTTGTAGGACTTACCGGGTCTTGATGCAACTCCGAAGGCTGCAGATTTCACAAATTGGTTTGAGGGTCCTTCGATGTAGTTTTCAAAAGTATATTGTTGATTGAGTGCGATGAGATAAGGATTGGTCTGTTGTTTGGCAGTAGTAGGTGTAGAGGGAAGAGGAGTTGGCGCCTTTTTCTTCTCGGGCTCTGCAATGACAAACTGAATCGAAGACTCTCCATTGGAATCGCTGGGGATAAAGTTGGTCAAAACTTCCTTGAAGTTGTCGAGAAAGTATTCACGAACGAAAATATTCGGGACTTCCAATGTTACTTCTTTTTCATCAAAAGAAAGCAACTTGATTGGCGCCAGCCAATTTTGAAATTCCGCTGAAGAGCACTTTTGTTGTGCAAATTCAAGAAATTGAGTCCAAGGTTCTTCTAATTCACAAAGCATGTTTTTAAAATACCGGAAAAGTTATGAACAACCTTTCCACAATATATTCTGAACCAGTTTTCAAACGAAACTCTACCACGCAAAAATAATGCCCGCAACAAATTTGTAAAACAGAAACGGTCGTACTTTTATAACTCACTGAGTCTCAAAATGAGGGGTGGAAAAAATCTTTTTTCCCTTGAATCAACTCATTAAAATGCAAAAAGTTAAAGAAAAAAAACGCGCTGAAAGGGTATTCTGGGCTGTGTTAGACTGCAATCAGAAAACTAAACATAAGAAAGTAAAAGTGCAGAAGCCTGTTTGGAAATACTTTTATCTTCCGATGTTTCCAATTTTCGTGCCTGTGCAATGGCCTGTTTTTTGTAGCCAAGCATAAAAAGGGCTTTGGTGCGGTTCAGTAGTGTCTGTGTATGATTGGGTTCAATTTTTAAGGATTTGTCTAAATAATGAAGAGCATCCAGGCTTTTTCCGTTTTGGAGGTACAAAGCTCCCAAGATCTGAAGATCGTAAAGGTTATCTGGATCTAAAACGATAAGAGCTTCAAAGAAGTTGAGAGCGATCTCATATTGTCCTTCTTTAATATAGGTATAGGCAACGAAACGAATGTCTTCGAGTTCATCGATGTTCCAGCCTAAAATATCAAGCCAATTGACCTTGCTCATTGCTTATCCTTTGTGGTACTGACTTCTTCGTGCATTGATATCGCTAAGATGTCTGTCCAATATTCCGAGATGGGTTAAAAAGGTAATCAGTGCCTTTCTCTCTTTGTCTTCTTCTGCTTCTTCCTTTTCTTCGTCTTCCTTTTTTCTTCGATGCACTAAAGGAAGGGGAAGGTTGATGATCTTTTCCTGTTCCGATAATTGTTTTTCCGGAGGGCCCAGGCTGGGAATCAACTGATGGGTGAACAGTTTCTTGTTATGAGAGACATAGTTGGGAGGAGCAAAGAAATCGGCCCAAGGAACATTTTTTTGCTGGACGCTGTAAAACTCTTCAAACTCGACGGGTACATAGGGTCGTGTGACTGTCACTTCCGTTTGAAGGGGAACAGACCGGGACTCTTCGATAATATGAGTATCGAAAAGCTCTTTGTCCTTTGCATACCGGACGGATGCATCTACTCCCAAGTTGTCTATCGTGCGTGGGCCTGTGGTAGACATAACAACTCCTCTCTTTTCCTTATATTAAGTAGGCCGGCATTTTTTCCAAAGTGTGAATCTGTCTTGTTTTAGAAGCAGGCTCGATTCGGAAAAAGTGATCAACAATTCCACGTTTGAGTTTTCAACAGTCATTTGGTCATCAAATGGGGAAAATGTGGAAGGGTTTTAAACGATTTAAATTAAGTGAGTTAGGGTTGTTTTCCTGGAGAGGGAATTTTCATTTTGATTTTGATTTGTTAACAAGTTTTCCACAAATTTCCACAAGCCTTTAACCATTTGATACTCAAAAGAATGAAGGAAGCGGGTGTAGTTTTTTTGTTCAAAAAGATTGCGAACATGGAAGGCCGATGCTAACATGTGGAAAAACGTGGAAAAGTGGATGAGTGACTCATTCTTTTTTAGTGGTTCTACAGCTAGCAAACTCGACGAGAAGAATCGTTTCGTGATTCCTCAGTCGATGAGGTACGGACTTGTAGAAAACGGAAAGCTTGAGTTCACTATTGCATTAGGACTTGGGGGATGTCTTTCGATCTATAGAAAGTCTGACATCGATGCTATTGCGGAGAAATTTCGTCAAAAACAGCATCAAGCCAAATTTCAGAAGTTTTTCACTCTTTTCTTTTCAACTCTTCACCATACAACTTGTGACAAGCTTGGAAGAGTGAGCCTGCCTCCTCTATTGAAAAAATCGGTCGGGATCCAAAAGGAGATCGTTATAGCTGGAGTGCTGAACAAGATCGAAATTTGGTCTAAAGATGTCTATGACCGTCATTTGGAAGATCTTTTAAGTGACAAAGATTCTGATGTCTCACAAATGATCGAAGATGCCTTCTCACTATTGGATGAAAAAAATGAGTCCGAAACAACAGAGACCGAATCAGCCTCATCTTCCGGTACTTATCGAGGACTTCAAAAGATACTTTAAAGACTGTCACTTGCGGACATTTTTCGATGGCACATTAGGTGCTGGGGGGCACAGTGCGATGATATTAGAAACGCATCCTGAAATCGAACGACTGATTGCCTGTGATCGAGATCCAAGTGCTATTGAAATCGCAAAAGAAAAGCTTCAGCCCTGGAGTGACAAAGTGGAATTGATTCAGGGGAATTTTTCTGAGATCAATCGATATCTCGATGAAAAAAAGATTCCCTGCGTCGACGGAATTTTTCTCGATCTGGGCGTCTCTTCTATGCAGCTTGATCAGGAAGAAAGAGGATTCAGTTTTTCGCAAGATGGACCGCTTGATATGCGCATGGACACGGAGCAAAGACTAACTGCAGAGGAAATCATCAATCAATTCAGTGAAAAGGAATTGGGAAGGATCTTCCAGGAATATGGAGAAGAGCCAAGATGGAAACGGGCCGCAAAATGTGTCGTCACAGAAAGAAGAAAAAAAAGAATCACGACAACGAAACAGCTAGCTGAAATTTTCGAGAAGAACTTCAGCCGCCTTCGCGGGAGACTTCATCCGGCAACTTTGGTCTTTCAGGCCCTTCGCATCTATGTGAACCAGGAGCTTGAGGCACTTGATCAAGCACTGAGTCATGGCATCGACCGATTATGTCCAAAGGGAAGAATGGGCGTGATCAGTTTTCACAGTCTGGAAGATCGCATGGTGAAACAACGATTTCGTGCTGAAAAGGGAAAATTAACATTATTGAACCGAAAGCCTATTTGTCCTTCGAAAGAAGAGATGAGAGAGAATCCTCGTTCTCGAAGTGCAAAATTAAGGTTTGTGGAAAAAAATGAGGTGGAACATTGATTCGGATTTTGACACGGTTAGGTATCTGCATTTGTGCTAGTGCTTTCTGTTTATATTCCTATATCGACCGTCAGAATCAATTGACGCATTTGAAGATTCAGATCCCAATGGTAGAAAAGGAAATTCAAAGTCTTCGGGAGCAGACGAAAAAGTTGCATTATGAGATCGATCGCTTTGAAAGTCCTTCTCATTTATTGGAACTGACCCGGATGCCTCAGTTCAGCCATCTCAGACACCCTCTTTTGAGGGACATACTCACTCTTGGTGAAGGAATTGCTCTGCAAGAAGAGAATAGCTGGGGCAAAGACGTTCCCTAACTCTCTTTTCAATTCATACTGTTTGCCTCATGTCGAAAAAAGCTTCGCGAGAACTTTCATCTGAGAGAAAAAGGCTTGTATTTGTCGCCTTTTTTATATCCATTCTCTTTTGCGGGCTGACTCTTCAGTTTTATAAGATCCAGATCCTGGAAGGGGAGAAATGGTCAGGAATGGCACAAGCCCAGCATGAGCATATCTTGATTGAGCCCTTTATGAGGGGATCTTTTTATTCAAATACTACGATCAAAAGAGGGCATCCCAAGGACCACCAGCTTCTCGTATTCGATGTTCCGAAATTCCATCTTTTCATAGACCCTGACTCGATTCCAGAACCTTTAAAAGAACGACTCGCTGATGAGATTCTGGGTCGTTTTTCTCTTTCAACAGAGGAGAAGGAGAAGAAAAAAAAGAATTTTTACCGGAAGTCCCGGTCCAGAAAACTGATCCGCTGGATCGACCGGGATCAAAGAGATGAGATTCAAAACTGGTTTTTAGAGTTTGCAAAAAAAGAAAAGATCCCTCGAAATGCTATCTATTTCGTTCAAGACTACAAAAGGTCATACCCCTTCGGACCTCTATTGGGACAAGTGCTTCATACTGTACAAGAAGAAAAAGATCCTGAGACTTCTCAAGCAATTCCTACTGGTGGGCTGGAATTGACTTTTAATGAATTTCTCAAAGGAAAACAGGGAAAGAGGAAGGTCATCCGATCTCCCCGTCATCCTTTGGACACGGGTGTTATTCTTGAATCGCCCCAAAATGGCGCCGATGTCTATCTGACGATCAATCACTATCTTCAGGCAATTGCAGAAGAAGAGATTGCAAAAGGCGTCAGGACGGCGAATGCAAAAGGCGGATGGGCAATTATCATGGATCCCTATACAGGGGAGATCTTGGCCCTGGCGGAATATCCTTCCTTCGATCCCCGCAATTACAGGCACTATTTTAATGATCCCGATCTTTTAGAGTGCACCAGGGTCAAATCCCTGTCAGATCCTTATGAACCCGCATCCACTTTCAAGCCGATAGCCCTTGCTATTTGTATGAAAGCAAATGAAGAAGCGATACAGAGAGGGGAGCCTCCGATTTTTACTCCCGAAGAAAAAATCGCAACCGACAAAGGGAAGTTTCCCGGATTGAATTTGAAGGATGGACGGAGACACAATTTTCTTAATATGAATCTCGCCATGCAGAAATCATCCAATGTCTACATGGGAAAAATTATGCAGAGAGTCATTGAACGGATGGGAGACCAATGGCTTCGGGATACCATGTGCGAATGGGGATTTGGTGAAAAAACCAATATAGAAATCCCGGGAGAAAGTGGAGGTCTGGTCCCTACCCCTGGAAAGCTGCATCCCAACGGGAAACTGGAATGGTCTGCACCAACGCCTTATGCCCTTTCCATCGGTCACAACATTCTCGTGAACAGCATTCAAATGGTCCGCGCCTTTTCAGTCATTGCAAACGGGGGCTATCTGGTGCAACCTACGATCATTCAGAAAGTCATCAAAGGGGGAAAAGTAATCGAGCAGAAAGAACCTCAAAAAAGAAAAGTGCTCTCAGAGACCTCGTGCCGGCAATTGATCCGTTCGATGCGTTTTGTTACCAAATGGGGAGGAACAGCCCCAAAAGCAGATATCATCGGGTATACGGAAGCTGGAAAAAGCGGAACATCGGAAAAACTCGAACATGGACGCTATTCCCGAAAACTATTCTTATCTTCCTTTCTTGGGCTAGCCCCGGCGATCAAGCCCCGTTTTGTCCTCTTTGTCGCTGTCGATGAACCGGAAGTGAAATTTATCCCGGGAATTGGAAAGAATCATCACGGAGGCACATGTGCTGCTCCGATCTTTCGTGAAATATCCAGGCGTACATTAGAATATCTTGGGGTCACACCTGATTCGGCAAAAAGTTTTCCTCGGTCAGACCCTCGATATCAGGCCAATGCTCTCGACGAGTCTGAAGAAATACAAGCCTTAAAAAACTTATATAAAGAGTGGAATGGCGGATGAAGTTAAAGAAATTAATCAAGGGCTTAGATGTAAGCGTAAAAGGTTCTAAAGAAGTTGAGATTACCGGAGTCTGTTCCAATTCCAAATTTGTCGCTCCTGGGAATCTTTTTATTGCCCGAAAAGGCTCAAAGCATGATGGACGAAATTTCATACCAGATGCTGTGGCAACGGGGGCAACAGCTATCCTCACGGATCTTTATGACCCTTTTTTGGGAAGGACGGTGCAGATCATCGAAAAAGATATCGCTTCCTTAGAGCCTGAACTGGCCAGTCGTTATTACTATGAGCCTTCCCTAGAATTGTTCACTGTAGGGATCACAGGAACCAATGGAAAGACGACAACATCCTATCTGATCCAGCATCTCTTTACGAAAAAGAGAGTCAAATGCGGACTTGTCGGAACTATCGAATATATTATTGGGAATAATCACCTAAATGCTACCCATACCACTCCAGATGCATGTACGTTGCAAAAACTCTTTCGTGAAATGATCCTCTATCGCTCCAAAGCGGCTGTAATGGAGGTAACTTCTCATGCCCTTGATCAAAATCGAGCCGACAAAATCGATTTCGACGTCGTTTTGTTCACGAATCTTACACAAGAACATCTCGATTATCATAAGGACATGAAAGCCTATGCTAGGGCAAAAGCGAAACTGTTCACTCTTTTGCATGAAAGCCGAAAAAAGAAAAAAATAGCCATTCTCAATGCAGATGATCCCTGGACGGAATTTTTCAAGGGATCGATCAAAGATCAGATATGGACCTTTGGAATCGATCAACCAGCCGATGTTCGCATTACCGACTATGAGCTTCAACCTCACCTTTCCAAGTTCACTGTTACCTATAAGGAAGAGAAAGAAGAGTTCCGTGCACCACTGATTGGATTGTTTAACCTCTATAACCTCTTGGGAGCTATTTCTGTAGGACTTGCGAAAGGCTGGACATTAAAAAGCTTGAAAAATGTCTTCAAAGAGTTCCATCCTGTACCAGGTAGAATGCAAAGGGTCCCATCGACTCGGAAAAATGTATATATTGATTTTGCCCACACTGAGGATGCACTCAAAAATATTCTCATGACGATGAAAGAGACAAAACCAGAGAGATTGATCACTGTCTTTGGATGTGGAGGAGACCGTGACCGAATAAAACGACCCAAAATGGCCCGAGTCGCTGAAAAGTACTCTGACTTCACAATAGTGACTTCAGACAATCCACGCTCTGAAGAGCCCATTGATATCTGTAATGAAATCGCCAAAGGATTTGTAAATCCTTCTTCCTTTACTATTGAACCCGATCGGAAGAAAGCGATTAAGCAAGCGATTGAGATGGCAAAAAAGAACGATATCGTTTTGATTGCCGGCAAAGGACATGAAGTGCATCAAATCTTCCGTGAGAGTATTGTGTTTTTGAATGATTACGAAGTAGCCAGCGAGTTGTTATCAAAAGATTCATGAAAATTTTCCGCCTGCTTTTTCTTATTCTTCCCTTTTTTGCCAGTTGCGCTACTGCCAAAACTCAGTCCAAGCCGCAGCCGCACATTTCAAAACTGCGCACTTCTACACCAACGATCATTATCGATGCAGGCCATGGGGGGCTGGACCTTGGAACCCGTTGCCGTCCTCCCTATTGCGAAGAGAAAAGAGTGGCCCTTGCAACAGCTCTTCTTGCACGCAGGTATCTCGACCAGCTCGGTTACAAAGTAATACTGACCCGAAGTACCGATGCTTTCATACCCCTGAAAAAAAGGGTACAGACGGCAAATCGATCTCGTGCAGAACTGTTTGTCAGCATTCATTACAATGCCTCTACCAATACTGGGGCCCATGGAATTGAGATCTTTTATTCCGATGCGAAAAAAGATACCCGCTCGCGTGAATCTAAAAAACTCGCTGGATCGATCCTGAAAGATGTCGTCCAACGGACCAAAGCTCGGGACAGGGGAATCAAGAGAGGAAACTTCCATGTCATTCGGGAGACGAAAATGCCTGCTGTCCTCTTAGAAGGAGGATTCATCACCAATCAAAATGAACGCAACAGGCTCAAAGATCAGAAATACCTTGATAAGATAGCCAGGGGTATTGCCAATGGGATCGACAAGTACTTTAAAGCCCACTCTTGAATACGTTGTTATTGTTTCAGTTTAAATAAAAAATGCCGGTTATCTAAAAAATTATAAAGTTTTAAATAGTTGTAATTAAAAGAAAGGAGTCAGTTTTGTCTATTATTACTGAAACTCAAGATCATTTATTCGATCCTACTGATGAAAGAGAAGACCTCATCTTGCGTGCCGATTACGCAGAAGGTATTTCTGCCATAGGAATGATCGCTTCATGCATCCTTAGTCTCATTAGTGTCGTTTCTATTGTTGCCAATCCTTTCTTTGGCTCTCTAGGACTGATCGTTGGAACAGCTTCCTTCTTAGTAAGCCGGGATATCTTTATCATATCAAGAAATGTCAAAAGAGTGTTCGGCAGCGATGAGATGCCTGGGAATATTTCGGATAGACTGAATCATGTGTGGAAAAGAGAGAGAGTTGTGAACTCTCTACTAGAAGATACGTACGTTATCGGTCCTTATTTCCATGCAAGCATTTATGAGAGTTGCAGGACAGAGTTTATCAGGAATTGATCGGACTCAAAATATAGATAATATTTATTTCTAAACTTAGAAATAATGATTGGTCTTGTTTAGATATAATAGTCATTAAATGGTAATAATCTTATAGTTTTTGCCCAAAAGAGGGCTTTTATGGAGACTTTTAACGAAGTCCGTCAGCTTTTATTAGATCCTTCTCTAGTACAAGAGAGAGAAGAACTCGTTCAGACAGCTGAGTGTGTTAAAATCGTTTCTACCAGAGGTATGGTGGCCTCCGGTGCGCTTATTCTTGTGAGTTGGAGTATTTATTGCTGCCAATCCCATAGTGGGAAGCCTTGGGATGATTTCTGGAACAATGGCTCTATTAGTGGGTAGAGATTTCTTTGTCCTGTCAAGAGATGTAAAGAATATTTTCAATCATGACGGCGTTTTTAGAAATATTTTCACTAGAGCGCAGCATGCATTGAAAGCAGAAAAGTTTGTAGATTCCCTTTTAGAAAATACTTACATGATCTGTTTTCTACGTGGGAAAATTCTGCAAGAGCTGCAAAAGGATCTGGAAGAGGCCCCAGGGACTATTTAAGTTGCCAAGGGTATTGTGAGACATTCTTCGTTCTTGTGGGCTGCGAGATAATCTTCGGACTTGTAAGGTGGACGAAGATACGGTTCTTTAAAAAATGAACCAGTCCACTTCCTTTTCCTCTCCCAGGGGGCGTTCTTTACATCAGGATCTTGTCCGACTAAACCCCTAAAAATGTTTCTAGGGACAGAGAAACTATCAGCTATTTTATGAGGTAACACAAGGAGAACATTGTTTTGGATATTGTATGGTGAGTATCTTTCAGAGATGCGGTCAAGGCCGAGTTCAGATATTTGGGGAACTGTTTCGGCAACATGGTCAGTTACAGTTACTCGTTCTCCTACCGATCCATAAGCCGTACTGCAACCAGTTTTAAAGGGCAGAACTGTGTGAATGCGGTATTCATCTACATTGCCGCCCGTCGTATCGATATTACTAAGAGCCACTCTTGTGTAGCTCCGGATTTGTTGGCAGGAATAGGCAGCATCATCAAAGATGACTAGATCTTTAACACTGGGAAACTTTGTCAAAGCCTCTTTTAATTCAAAATAGTGTGCCACTTCAACAGGAGGCTTTGAAAGGAAAGGAAGAGCTTTTTCAAACATCCAAAGATTACTAGATCCAGTATCCGTAACGATTGCGATGTAGTCTCTTCCTGCTCTTGCCTGATCAAAACTTACAACAGAGCGTTCCAATGCTTCATCGAACTCATTTTTACAAACGAGCCGAATATTTTTAACGATTTTACAGGCTACTTCTTTTCCACCAGCTCCTGGATGGAAATTTACCCAGGCTTTAATCCTTGGAAAACAAAATTCCTTTTCTTTTTGAATCTCAGGAGGGGGGACCACAACTTTTGAGGTCCAACCCATCTGATCAATTTCTTTCTGAGTACGGGGAATTTAGGTTTAACAGAAGAGAAGGCTGCACAACGCTTGGACATTTTTTGTACAAAATCGGTATCGACACATCCACTGTCTTCGTCTGGGGTAAAACAGGCTGATGTATCATCTATTCCTTCTGGACATTTACCTCTTAGAAGAGATTCACATGTTGGAGAGGTTCCATATTGGGAATAGGTGTAAATCGCTCCCACTGCAAGAGCTCCAACTACTACGGAAGCAACTGTTTTTTTTCCAACTCCAATTTTCTCTCAAAGTTTGAAAGTAACTGGGGTTATCGACTACCTGAACCGACATTATTAATCCTATAATAAGATATATTATAACAGTTCGTTTATTAAAAATTCAATTACAAAAAAATAATAATTAAAAGTTTAATTCTAATTTAATTAGAGGTTGTTTGGGAGAAGAGCGGGAATGTCCTCGGCGCGATTCGAACGCGCGACCTACAGCTTAGGAGGCTGTCGCTCTATCCAACTGAGCTACGAGGACACAAGAAAAACAAGCATTTTAGAAGAGAGCAAGGTAGGTTACAATGATTTTGTTCTTGTCATTGGAAGGAATCTTATTTATCTTTTGAAAAAAAAGAGGATTTTTTTATGGCCGGAGATGCAGATATTGGATTGATTGGACTTGCTGTTATGGGACAGAACCTGGTTCTGAACATGGCAGATCATGGTTACAAGGTAGCAGTATTCAATCGTACTGTTCAGAAAGTGGATGATTTTTTAGCAGGTCCTGCGAAAGGAAAAAATATCGTCGGCGGCCATAGCCTGGAAGAATTTATCGAACAGTTGAAAAAACCCCGTAAGGTCATGCTGATGGTCAAAGCGGGCGATGCGGTCGATCAGTTCACCGACAAGATCCTTCCTTATTTGGAAAAGGGAGACGTTCTCATCGATGGAGGGAACAGTAATTTTCACGATACGCAAAGACGGTATGAAAACCTAAAAGAGAAAGGGATCTTCTTTATGGGCACCGGTATTTCCGGAGGAGAAGAGGGAGCGCGACACGGTCCTTCGATCATGCCTGGAGGAAACAGTGCAGGCTGGCCGTTGATCAAAGAGATCTTTCAGTCGATTGCGGCAAAATCTGAAGATGGAGAGCCCTGTGCCGATTGGGTCGGAGAGGGAGGCGCCGGACACTATGTAAAAATGGTGCATAACGGAATTGAATACGGAGACATGCAGCTCATTTGCGAAGCATACGACATGATGAACAGGGGAATGGGCATTGAGCATCCTGAGATGGCGAAGATCTTTACCGAGTGGAACAAAGGGGAGCTGAATAGTTACCTGATCGAAATCACCTCCCAAATCTTTACCAAAAAAGACGAGGATGGAAAATTTCTTCTCGATCATATTTTGGACGTCGCAGGACAGAAAGGAACGGGAAAGTGGACAGGGATTAGCGCACTCGATATTGGAATGCCCTTAACGCTCATTGGAGAGGCCGTATTTGCACGTTGTCTATCTGCCCTAAAGGAAGAGAGGGTTCAGGCTTCCAAGACTATTAAAGGGCCTAAACCGAGTTTTTCTGGGGACAAAGATGCTTTTGTCACGCAGATCCAGCATGCGCTCTATGCATCGAAGATCATCAGTTATGCTCAAGGGTTCATGTTAATGAGAGCTGCATCGGACGAGTTCAAATGGAACTTGAACTACGGCTCGATTGCATTGATGTGGAGAGGCGGTTGCATCATCCGGAGCCGTTTCCTGGGAGAAATCAAAAAGGCTTATGACAAGAATAAAGAGTTGATGAGCCTCCTTATGGATGAATATTTCAATAAGGAAATCACCCAATGCCAGGAAAACTGGAGAAGGGTCGTTAGTGCAGGTGCCCTAATGGGACTTCCACTCCCTTGCTTCAGCACGGCTCTTTCTTTCTATGATGGATACCGATGCGAGCGTCTTCCTGCAAATCTCCTGCAAGCGCAACGAGACTTCTTCGGAGCCCATACCTATGAAAGAGTCGATCAGCCCCGAGGAAAGTTCTTCCACACCAACTGGACGGGTAGTGGGGGGGATATCTATTCAGGTTCTTATAATGTATAAGGTGGTCCTCCTTTGAACAAAAAAACTTTTGTGCATGAGTATTATCTAGGCCTCTAGAGAAACGCTTTTTTCTGGGAATGATTTTTGTGTAATGCACTTCCGACGGGCTTTTAGCACTACACCTGATGCTGTGCCTACAGCCGCTCCTGCTGCTAATCCAAGCCCTGCGATACCTATCCTCCTCTCGGGACCGAAATATCCCAGACTTGTTGCCACTGTTGTTGCTCCTAATGCTCTTAATGCCGTTACCCTTTGTTCCCACTATTGCTTTTGTATACCTAACGTGACTCAAGAATTGGATTTGGCGCAGGCGAAATCCAATTCTTGAGTCACGTTAGGTATATATTGTTCCTAATCACGTTTGTGGACTATGGGTTTTAGCTCCGGTTTTCTAGAGGGATATGCAACACACCCGGTCAGCATTACTTGTTTAGAACTACCGGTAAATCCTGAAGATTGAGAATCTTGCAAAGCAACAAAAATACTAGCAGTCAAAGAAGACTACATAAACCTTGATTTGGATCCTCTTGCTCTTGAATTTACCTTTAAAATGCAAATCCTAAACCGCCTCCTATAGAAAGACCACTGGCATCAGCTGTCCTGCCGAGTGTTCTGTCTGTGTTGGAAAAGTCCATCTTGATTAAATAATAGTTGAGGAAGATATCCAGCAAAAGCCCAGAAGGCCAAGTGAACATCGTACCACATTTGAAAGAACCCCCTATTCCCCATTTGCTTCTTCTACGAACGACAAAAGGAGAATCATCTGTTACCGTCAAGTAAGTAGGAACCATCCCAGCTCCAATATAGAACGGGAAATTAGGGGTGCAAAAAGGGATGAAATATTTTAAGCCGATATCTATTGGAATAAGTAAAAGATCGGTCTTATATTTTTTCCCAATAGAGTGGCCTTTAGAAGGCAAAAAGGTAATGCTTGTATAAGCATATAAATCTTTATATGCTAAAATAGAGCCTTCCAGACCGAACAGTGCTCCATCTTTATAGATCTTTCTAAAAGTCTTGTCGGTCGGGTAGTAATAGGAGGCTTTTGCCTCTATAGATCCTTTTACTTCTGTATCTAGTTCTGATGATTCCTTTCTAGGTTCTTTACGATTCTCTCTCTCTATAGCACGGCGATGCTTACTAACACCGTTATGGCTAAGAGATTGCGTTGCCCCGAGCTCTAAAGGGCCGACAATAAGGAAAGGTATAGCAAAAAGTAAATATTTCATATGAATTCTCACCTATATTTATCAATGATATATATCATTCATAAACTAATTGTTTTAAATAATACAGAAAAAAAATTTGATAGCTGCAAAAACTTATCCTAAGTAGTGTTGTCATGAGATGTTTGCACACAGTGTAAGACATCTAATCTGGGCTACAGCCAGGAACGAGGCGTGTTTTTGTTATATCTCGTAGCGACACTCCTCCATCTTTTCAAAAGCGCTTTCTACCGAGCGCCTTAACTTATAAATGCTGCGATCATAACTACGCAGGCTCCCGCGATTTTTTCTTGGAGGGATGACCAATCATCCCTTGTGAATTTTTGCGCGATCCACAATTTGATCACTATTATACCGAACGCGACTCAAGAATTGGATTTCGCTTGCGCCAAGGCAACGCGATTTAACGATCATAAATGAACCCATATTGCTAATATTGGGTCATTTATGATCGTTAAATCCCGAAAGCTTTCGCGTTGGCCAAATCCAATTCTTGAGTCGCATTCGATATAACCTGATAAAGTTTTTATTGAATCTTAATAAATAAGAGCTGTATTCTACCTCAGAATCAAAAAAATCAAAAGAATCAAAGGAGGACGAAATGCGATTGTTCCTATTATTTCTTGCTTTTACCATAAATGGTGCTCTCTTAGAGGCCCAATCGGCTTATACCGCTAACTTTACTAGCGACGATGTCTCAGTCATCGATGTTTCCACGGGAACAGTTACAAATACCATAGCAGTAGGCACCAATCCTTACGCAGTGGCAATCACCCCAGATGGGACAGCGGCTTATGTCATTAATCAGACTGCTAACACTGTCTCAGTCATCGATGTTTCCACGGAGATGGTTACAAATACCATAGCAGTAGGCACCACTCCTTATGGAGTGGCAGTCTCCCCAGATGGGACAACGGTTTATATCGCTAACCGGGGTAGTAACGATATCACAGTCATCGATGTTTTCACAGGGATGGTTACAAATACCATTGCAGTAGGCACAGATCCTTTCGGAGTGGCATTCACTCCAGATGGGACAACGGCTTATGTCACCAATCAGAGTAGTAATAATGTCTCAGTCATCAATGTTTCCACGGGAACAGTTACAAATACCATTGCAGTTGGTACCACCCCTAATGCAGTGGTATTCAACCCAGATGGAACAACAGCTTATGTTGCTAACCAGAATAGCGACGATGTCTCAGTCATCAATGTTTCCACGGAGACGGTTACAAATACTATTGCAGTAGGCACCACTCCTTTCGGAGCGGCGTTTAACCCTGATGGGACAACGGCTTATATCACTAACCGGAATAGTAACAATGTCTCAGTCATCGATGTTTCCACAGAGACGGTTACAAATACCATTGCAGTAGGAACCAACCCTTTTGGGGTGTCATTCACCTCAGATGGGGCAACGGCTTATGTCGCTAACCAGAATAGCGACGATGTCTCAGTCATCGATGTTTCCACAGAGACGGTTACAAATACTATTGCAGTAGGCATAGGCCCTACCGGAGTGGCATTCACTCCCGTTTTTGGAGTTGTGAGGGGAATCATTCAGGCAGATGAATTTCTTGTTCAAATGGATCTCATTATTGTTCTTTCGTGGGATGCTGTATCCAGGGCGGAGGCCTATAGGGTTTACAGAGATGAGGCTTGTTCAATACTTGCAGGAGAAACAACTTCAACTCGTTTCGAAGACCACAATCGAAAACCGAACGTTACGTATACCTATTTCCTAGTATCGGTGGATGCGTTTGGGATAGAAACTCTGATGGGCAGTTCGATTTTGAGGTATCCTGATGTCAAATAGTTTTTTATAAGAATTGTTAAATAATTCATACTACTATTCCTCAGTCCGCTTTTAGGACTTTCATGAAAGCGGATTGGGGGATTTGAACCTTGCCGAGTTCTTTCATGCGCTTCTTGCCCTTTTTTTGTTTTTCCCAGAGTTTACGTTTTCTGGAGATATCACCGCCGTAGCATTTGGCAGTGACATTTTTGGATAGGGCTGAAATAGTTTCTCTCGCGACAACTTTTACACCGAGGGCGGCTTGGATAGGAATCTTGAAGAGCTGGCGGGGAATTGCCTCGACGAGTTTTTCACAGATAGCCCGTCCTTTGCTCTCCGCGCGGGTTCGATGGACTAGGCAGGAAAAGGCATCGACAGGCTCATCATTGACTCGGATTTCTAGTTTAACGATATCGCTTTTTCGATAATCATCGATCTCATAATCAAAGGAGCCATATCCTTTGGTGGTCGATTTCAGTTTGTCATTGAAGTCAGTAATGATCTCGTTCATCGGAAAGTCGTAAGTGAGAAGGAGGCGCTCTCCGGTGGATGTCTCTGTTTTGACGAGACTTCCTCTTTTTTCCATCGAAAGATTCATGATTGCGCCAAGGAACTCATTCGGGGCCATAATGTGGCATTTGACCCAGGGCTCTTCGATGAAGTCGATTTGGGCTGGATCGGGAAAATGGGAAGGATTGTCGATATCGAAGGCTTTTCCATCGGACATTTTGATTTTATAAACGACGCTAGGCGCTGTGGTAATGATCGCAAGATCAAATTCTCTCTGGAGTCTTTCAAAGACGATTTCGAGGTGCAGCAGACCTAAAAATCCACAACGAAAACCAAAGCCCAGGGCCATGCTGCTTTCCTGTTCTACATAAAGGGCTGAGTCGTTGAGTTGCAGTTTGACAAGGGCGTCTCTAAGGGACTCGAAATCTGCCGAGTCTACTGGATAAATCCCTGCATAGACGACGGGAGAGATGATTTTGAAACCGGGAAGAGGACCTTTCGCGGGTTTCTTAACTGAAGTAATGGTGTCGCCGATCTTCACATCAGATGTATTCTTAATATTCGAAAGAAAGTAGCCTACTTCTCCTGCCTGAAGTCGGGGAACTGATTTTTCCATGGGAGAAAAAATCCCTACTTCGTTGATGTCGAAGTTCTTTTTTGTGGCCATCATATTGATGGGCATTTTTTGCTCGATCTTTCCTGACACAACCCGAACATAGACCATCACGCCGCGATAGGCATCGTAATGGGAGTCAAACACGAGCGCCTTAAGAGAAGGATCGGGATCTACCTTCGGAGGAGGGATGTCTCTTACAATAGCTTCCAGCAGATCTTCAATTCCTTTTCCTGTCTTAGCAGAAGTCAATATGGCATTTGAGGCATCAATTCCAATAATATCTTCAATTTGTTGTTTCACACGCTCCACATCTGCAGAGGGGAGATCGATTTTATTAATGACAGGAATGATTTCCAAATCCCTTTCAATCGCGAGGAATACATTTGCCAATGTCTGGGCTTGCGGCCCTTGAGCGGCGTCGACGACAAGAAGAGCTCCTTCGCAGGCAGATAGAGAACGTGATACTTCGTAGGAAAAATCGACGTGGCCTGGGGTGTCAATCAGGTTAAGCTGATACCGTTTATTGTCTTTTGCTGAATAGTACATGCTAGCAGGGCGGGCTTTGATCGTGATCCCCCTTTCCCTCTCTAATTCCATGCCGTCTAAATACTGTTCTTTCATCTCGCGAGAAGAAACAGTTTGCGTTTTTTCTAAAAGGCGATCCGCAATCGTCGATTTACCATGATCGATATGAGCGATAATTGAAAAATTGCGTATAAGTTTTTGATCGTATTGAAACATGTCTTTTCTAAGAATTTACTGAAGGAATTTATTCGATCAGCCCCTTCTTTTCAAGAATCATGGGTGAATGAAAAACTTTCAAGAACTTCTTGCAAAAAAAGAAATTATCTTTACACTGCCTTAGCATTTTTGTTCCCGCAAAATTTCTACTAGTGAGGGTGAGATGGGTTCCTTACCTGTTCAAGGAATCATCCAATGCTCCGAAGAATGGATTCAAAAAAAAACGGACCCATTCAATGAATCTTTTAGAAAACGTTTTTCAAAAAAAACGGACCTGAAGATACATGATTTGGCCGTTGAAATGATTTCGGAGCGCGTGCAAAAAGGAAGTCTGCTCGTTTCAGCACAAGCTCCCAATATTGTATTTGGGATCATGACAGAGTTTCCCAGACTTCACGAAACAGCCGTCCCTAAAGCAAAGCCTCGCTTAAAGAGAGGAAAGAGCACGACTCCCTTAGGAATTTCCAGGCCTACCCACTTTTTCTGGATCAATGCGCTCGTTCAATTCATCATCTTTATCCCTAACTTAAGACAGATGTTTGCTTTTGTCCCTCATAGCATGCTGCCTTTCGGACAATTCATCGATCGATATCTGGAAGAGCAAAGCGATCATACCGTTACTTCGGCAAGAAGCCAGGCACTCGTTGAATGTCTTTATTCCATTTTTCCCCTGGAACTGCTCACTCAGAGGAGCTCTCCTTTTGATGTATTATTAGCCTTTATGAAGCTTCTGCAGGAAAGTTCGGCGCATCTTGGATCTGATCTTTTGGCCTTTCATCCGGAAAGGGTGCTCCATTTTCAGGCCCAGGATTTATTGGAGAACGGTTGGGTTGAAGAGCGCCTGGAGAATTTGTTTCCTACTCTTCCCCCTGAAATTCTTATCTATTTAGAAGCTGAAAGCAGTAAGCCGGCTAGGCAAATGATCATATCGGGAGAAGCTTTTGAACTCGATGCCTTTATCGAATATCGACCCGATAGAAACGGCAATGGAAGCTATATCACTTATCTGAAAGTTGAGGGGACTTGGTACCAGTGCGATGACCTAAGAATAACGCCCTTACGGTCTGTTAATCTTCAAATTGCGCTAAATCGAAGTTTTGTGTTTCACTATAAGCATCTTTCGACCAGGAATCTATCCCAAAACAGGTATCCCTCAATTTTGGGATAAATTTTGCTGGCTTGAAAAAAGGATTTTTTAGATCGCCGTAATGTCCAGTTTAGTTATACCCCTATCTGAGATTTTCAGTGCGCGTCCTCTTCGAACAGATGGTCTGAATCCTCGCATGTTAGAAATGCCGATAACGGATTCAAAAACTTCTTTCGTTCGTGGCAGCTGGCAAGCAGTTGCAGCGATTATCGGAACAGCGGTGCTCTCTTTTTTTGCACAGAATGCTTTTCAGTTTTCCCTCATTCTTTCAGAGTCTTCCATGCTGATCGGTCTTGGTGCTTACGCAATTACCATGATTACCGGTTTTTGGGGGATGGACCAGGTATTTCAGCTTGCAAAACGATCTTACTGTTCCTTTGTCGATGCTTTCCGCCAAAAAGAAATAGAGGTAAAAGATCAGGTCATTCGGGAGATTCGAATGATTGAGAAATTGACCCCGCAGCAGTTCGAGCACTATCTTCATAGAAAAGTAGGCCTGCCTAAAACGGTGTTCGATAGGGACGACCTAGAACTCTTGAGAAACCTGAACTCCCAGTATCCTTTTGAACCTCTGAAAACCTATCTGGCTTACTATCTGATCCATTTCCGAAAATATGAGGATTCCCTCAAAAACCACCAGCACCAGCTGATTGTCATCAACAAGACATACCCGGAGGGTCCTGCTCGAGATCTAGCCCATCACCGAGCCAAGAGTACCTTTGAGACTGATGTTTTGAAAAAGAAGCTCATGACGGCCTATCATCTCTATCTCCTGATCCACCCTACCGAGACCAGGCTGATAGGGGAAATCGGGACGATCCACCCCCTATCTCCTCATAAGCGCCTGGAGCTTAGGAAACAGGATGAAGACCCCTATTTTATTCGGTTTGACGGGATGGTGATCACAGCCGAAGAACTCGAAAAATCGACAGTCCTGGAATTAGCGCTTCTCTTAAGGTCCTGAGCCTGAAACTCCCATTCTAAACACCTCGTTTTTAGACACTTAAAAATAACTTAAGTTATTGGTTTTTAAGTGCCTTATGTTAAAAAATCTCTTGTCTGAGGAGGGGGTTTATTATATAATAAATACTAGGAAGTCATAGAAGAATAATATTATGGGGGTATTATGGTAGTCGTACAATCCCAGACAAATAAACCTGAGGCATCTCAGGGACAACCTCAGCCGAAAGTAGATATCTCGAAGCTGAAGTTTAATACTAATAAGGTTCAAACGCCTCCTAAGGAAGGCGCTACGGCCAATACAGGGGCTAAACAGCCTACAACGAGTCATCCAGCGATGAATCCTGCGATAGCAGAGACGGCCAAGGCAGCAACTTCAGGGAAAACCGGCAAGAATTCGAATACGAAGCTCAACCCGAACGTCGATGAGATCATCCGTCAAGTTGAGAAGTCCTACACTGCAGGTAAAAAAGGGACAGCAGCAGCAACAGGTACAAAACAATCATCCGCAGCTCAACAGGAAGAGGCGGATCAAAAAGTGAACGCAATCATTGATCAGTTGAAGGCACAACAACCTTCAGGGCAGAAGAGCTCAGAGGCGGCAACGCCTCCAAAGGGAGAGGCCCAGAGTGGAAATCAGCCTCTGGAGCCACAGCATGTGAAGTATTCTGAACATACTAAGATCATTGATTTTGGAAATAACAAACCATCGAGTAAAAAATCATCGCCAAAAGGAGAGCCTAAAGAAAAGGAAACAGGAACTCTTATAACCAATCTACCCGAAACTTCTGAGAAGAAGTAAAATTACACAATAGTTCTCTAACAAAAAAGCCTATCTCCTTTCGGGGATAGGCTTTTTTTATGTCTTCGCAAGGAAGGGGTGCCATTAGGTAGTTGGCGCCTTTTCTTCCTGCGCTACTTTAGAAAGAGTTTCACCTTCCATCGTAGCACCTGCTTCTGGCTCTTTAGCTTCAACGGATTCAGCAGGAGCAACCTCTTCGGTAGGTTTCTCTTTTGTTGTCAGCTTCAAGAACTGTTTGTTCAAGGAGCGGGCAGCCAAGATCCAAATGGCAACGCTCACTAGGAGAATTCCTCCTACATATGGAGTCATTGCTGTTACGGATCCTAAGAAGAGGATCAGACCTTGCTGCATGAGCGATCCGCCTGATTTACCAAGTCGGGCTCCGACAACGTCAATAGCGGCTTTTCCTTTTACCTTTGCCTCTTGATCCAGTGGAATGTAGGCCATCTCCTTGGTTGGATCGAAGAGTGAGTATTTTGTCGATTTACTCATGATATTCTGGATCATGCCGATTACGACAGCCATCATCAGAGGCGTAGTTCCCATCATAGCAATGACGCCTGTAAGATTTTCTCTGAAGATGATGAAGGACAGGAAGGCAATCCCTGTGATAACGAGGACGATAGGAGTTGTCAATGCAGCAAATCCCCATCCCAGTCTTCTTATGATGTTACCTCCGACAAACAGCATCATTAGGGTAGTGATCATCCCTGTGAAGGTCGAGAAATACCCCATAAAGGTGCTGTAGTCGTTAGAGTTAGGATATTGAAGCTTCAACTGGTTTTTCCAGGTTACTTCTACAATATTGATCGAAATTCCATAGGCGATGACCAAAATCGCGATGCAACCGATATATTTGGATGTAGCCAAATATTTGAAACTTTCAACGATAGACATTTTAGGTTTGTCTTTCTTCTTTTTGACCAGTTCCTCGGGGTTGTAAAATCTTGGGTCGGTCAATACATTTTTATTGATCCACCAGTAGATAGCCATGATGGCGATCCCTGCAACCGCTACCATTCCCATTAGGAATTTTAGAGAAACTCCCCAGGCGTCGACCCCTGCAGGAAGTTTCGAGCGGATATTGGATGCAAGAATGATCGAAGGTCCGGAAGCCAGCAGTGCCAAGTTTGCCCCAATTCCAAGGATGGAATAGAAACGCTTAGCCTCGGTAACCTTCATAATGTCATTTGCAAAACCCCAAAATACTAGGGAGAGTGCCACACTGCCCCAAAGCTCGGCTAAGATATAGAAAATCGAGTACGACCAGTTACGCAGCATAGCGATCAATCCCATAAATCCTTGAGGAACATGGCCTTGAAGCCAGTCGCAAAAAGCATTGGGATGAAGAGCTTCACGGTTTGGGTAAATGATTAAGGCGAAGAGGGCGAAAAAGACAATGAAAGGGGAAATCGTAGCATAAAATAAGCCCTGCTTGCTCAATTTATTACTGAGCTTGGCGTAAATCAGCATGATGATCGCTGCGGCGGGCAGGACCCCCCAAAATTTCAAGAACGTGATCGTCTCAGCGCCAGAATTAGGAGCGGTAATAACTAATGTATCTTTGGTATCTCTCAAAATCGTGAAGTTGAACGAGATAAAAAAGAACATCAAGAACATGGGAAGGATTTTCTTTAGCTCGTAATTGTGAATTGGCCAAAGGGTTGATCTCCATTTTCCAAATTCTGGGGTAGTTGGTTGTGACATTTTTTGTTTTCCTTTTCTGTTATACTTCTTGTAATTTGCCAGCGTAAATTGTAGCTCTTTTCAAGTAAAAATCAAGAAAAACAATAAGATTGAAAAAGAAAAATTGAAATTCGACTAAGAAGTCTGGGGAAAGATTAAAAAATCCCCTTGAGGTGAAAGCCTCAAGGGGAAAAGAAATGAATTAAGATTGTTGCAACATGTTTTCAAGTTGAGAAAGCTGAGCGAGATTAAGTTGTTGTTGTTGCCCTTGTGCATTGATCGATTCGATGTACCCATTCCAAAGATCATGTTCTACTTTGTTTTGTCGAATGGACTGAATCAGCTCTCTTTTACAAGTTGCCAAAGATTTTTTTGGGCTTAGAACTGCGATGATTTCTTTATCACCGGCCAATCTGGCGATATTTAGCATCCTTTCTAGCTGACTGCGAGTAAAGGTCAGTTGGTCGCGGCGCTTGCGAGATCCTCTTGCAGCTCTAGCTTTTGGTGCGACGATAGCAGGTTTGCTCGCATCAATAATATAACGCTGAATAAGGCTTGATAGTTCAGAAGGTTGTTTTGTCTTCATTTTACGAAGAGTGAAGTGGTGCATGTAGCCACCTGAGGACATTGGGAGATACTTGCAGAGCTCATTTTCTTTTTTGGCACCCACTTTTTTAATCGCTTTAACGATTACGTCTTCAACTTCTTTTAAGCTTTTCTTACGATTGAGCGTGTCTTCTTTTAAGCTCATGATTCCATCCTATGTTATATTGTTTAGTAAATTCTTTATTTTCGGGGGTGAACTCAATATATCGTCTAATATTGAATATTTAATTCACCCTCTGACAGAAAAGTATTCAATGTGGGGCAGCAAATATAATACTTTTCTGTCTAACATCTTTTTTCCACTTGTTCAGGATTTCGAATGAATTTTCGTTTATAATTCGATTTCATTTAATTTCAAACTTTTTTTTCTTGAAAAAAAGATATTTCTCATTGTTTTTTTTGGGATTATATAAGTGAAGTCTATTTCTCGCAAGAAATTCTATTTTAATCTATTTCGTTTTCGGTTTTATCTATAAAAAACGAGAAGTACTTAAATGTTAAGATTCAATCAAACCTTACTAAGGGGATGTTTCTAAAGAATAAAAGATGTTTTTGACCTCGGAAAGGTTCCTTCTATAGATATTTTTTTGACATATAATCTTTTTTGAAGAGATTTTCGCATTATATTTTGAGAACATTTTTTTAGTTGAGTGAAAGAAAAAAGTGAACAGAAAAAATCCACCAAAGAAATGATGATGAAAAAAAAATGGTTTAGGTTTTTTTTTGATGAAGTTAAGGACTCTTCTGAAAGGATAGAATTTTTATCTTTGAAATGATACCTTTCTTGAAAATTGAACAATTAGAGACGTTGTTTTGAAACACTTTCTGATTATCTTTTTAATCCTCGGATTCCTCATCGGCTGTACGTCATCTCCCTCCAAGAAGCAGAGCGCCCTCGTTTCCTGGATGGAGGATAATGGTAAGATCAAAGTCCTATCGAGCATTGAAATGATTTCAGATCTGGTCCAGGGAATTGGGCAAGATCATATTGAGAATTTGACTCTGATTCAGGGAGAGCTCGATCCCCATAGTTATGAACTCGTTAAAGGGGATGATGAAAAGATACGGAGGGCTGATATTATTTTTTACAACGGGTTGGGACTGGAGCATGGAGCTACTTTATCTCAGGTTCTCCGGGACAATTCTAAAGCGGTTGGCGTCGGGGACTGGCTTTTGAAAAAACACCCCGAAAAAATTCTTTCCATCGATTCTGTAGTCGACCCTCACATCTGGATGGACATATCATTATGGATGTTGACTATTGAACCCATCACAGAGGCTCTTGTGAAAATGGACCCTGCCCATGAAAGCGACTTTCGGAAAAATGCTCATGAACTATTTGAAAAATTGGAAATCGCCCACAATGCTCTTTTGACTCAGCTTGCACAAATTCCTGAAGAGAAAAGATATCTTGTTACAAGTCACGATGCCTTTCATTATTTTGGCAGGACCTATTTTGCCAGTGATCAAGAAAGGAATGAGTTTTCTGACTGGGTAAAAAGAGTCCAGGCTCCTGAAGGACTTGCTCCTGAGAGCCAGTTGAGCGCTGTAGACATTAAAGAGATAGTGGCCCATTTAAAACAGCACGATATTCATGTGATCTTTCCTGAATCGAATGTCAGCCAAGACTCGATCAAGAAAATCGTGGATGCTTCCCATAAGATGGGAATTCAGGTCGAGATTGCAAAAGAGCCTCTCTACGGAGATGCGATGAGGAGCGATACTCCTAAAGAAGAGATGAGATACCTCGAGACCCTTTTTCATAATGCAGAAGTATTGATACGGAATTTAAATCAATGAAGAAGTACGTCCTTAAAGCTTCACGCTTGACTGTCAACTATCATAAAACGGCCGTCCTTTGGGATGTGAATTTTGAAATCCCTCCCCACCAGATCATCGGTATTCTGGGGCCGAACGGAGCGGGGAAGAGCACCCTTTTAAAGACAGCAATGAAGCTTCTTAAGCCTTTGTCGGGAAGCATCGAAGTCGCAACTGGATTAAAAGTAGCCTATGTTCCGCAAAGAGAGTGCATTGATTGGGATTTTCCCATTCAAGCCTTTGATCTTGTGTTAATGGGGTGCTATGGCAAGCTTGGACTGTTCCGAAGACCCTCCAAACAGGACAAGCTCAATGCCTATACTGCATTGAAAAAGGTGGGAATGGAGATGTTTGCAAAAAGACAGATCCGTCAGTTGTCCGGAGGGCAGAGGCAGAGACTGTTCATTGCAAGAGCTTTGATGCAGGATGCAGATGTATTTTTTATGGATGAGCCATTCAGCGGGGTAGATGCTGCTACAGAAGAGGCTATTTTCGAGCTTCTTAAGGAATTGAAAGAGGAAAAAAAATCAATCTTTGTCGTTCATCACGATCTTGCGACTGCACAGCGTTATTTTGATTGGTGTCTTCTCCTCAATACGCAGTTGATCGCATCGGGAAAAAAAGAAGAAGTTTTCCACAGGGAAAACCTCTGTAGGGCTTATGGTAATGTTCCTACTTTGTTTGATGAGATCTCCGATCTTACTCAAAGACGCACGGAAGGAATCCTCTGATGAACTACTTTACAGATCCAATCGTTAGAGCGCCAATGTTGGGTTCTCTTTTTATGGGACTGGCAGCATCTCTCATCGGAGTTCTGACTTTTTTACGAAAACGATCTCTTCTTGCCGAATCTTTATCCCATGCGAGCTATCCTGGTGCTGTTTTGGCTATTTCAGTTTTTGCTCTTTTTTTCCCCTTAACAGAGCCGCCATCTGGCATCATTCTAGTTGGAGCATTTCTTTCCGCTTTATTAGGACTTTTTGCAATCAACTGGATTCATAAGAAAGGTATGATCAAAAATGATGCAGCTCTGTGTCTGATCCTTTCAGGATTCTTTGGAGTAGGGTTGACATTTGCCTCATTGCTTCAATGGACACATCCAGTTTGGTATAAAAAAATTCAGTTATTCCTCTTTGGGCAAACAGCAACTTTGACGGATATCCACAGCTTTTTTTATGCCGGGCTCGCCCTTACTATTCTTCTTTTTCTTTGGGTTTTTTCCCGCTCGATTCAGGCGGTCTATTTAGATCGACAGTATGCTAAATCTTTGAATCTTAGGGTGTCTTTAATGGAAAATTGGACAACCCTGTTTCTCGTTTTCAGTGTCGTTGCAGGCATTCGGTGCGTTGGAGTCGTATTGATGTCAGGAATGTTGATCGCACCTCCATTAGCAGCTAGGCAATGGACGGACAAACTTTCCGTTATGTTTATCCTTTCAGCTGCTTTTGGAATGACGAGCGCTTTTTTGGGTAATGTAATTTCTTATGAATGGGCAACGATCTTTGGTGAAAATCTGTCTTTTCCTACAGGGCCCTCTATCGTTCTCTGTGCCTCTTTTTTTGCGTTTTTCTCTCTTCTCTTTGCTCCAAAAAGGGGGATGATCTTCCGAATGGCAAGGATCTTCCGTTTTCGTCTGAAATGCCAGGAAGAAAACCTTTTGAAATGGGCTTGGAAGAAAAAGGGAAGTTTTTCTCAGAAAGACTGCAATCACCATCATTCCCGTTATCTTCTTTTTCTATTGAGAGGGAAGGGGGCTGTGAAGCGAGTCGGTACTGGTTTTGCCCTTACGTCTAAAGGAGAGAAAAAAGCGACCCAAGTAGTTCGTCTACACCGCCTTTGGGAAGTATACTTGATCGAGCACCTTGGACTGGGAGCAGACAAAGTCCATCCGAATGCTGAAGAGATGGAGCATATTCTTACTCCAGAAATGGAGGAGAAGCTGACCCGCCTTCTTCAAAATCCTACAATGGATCCTCACAACAATCCTATTCCACAGAGAGGGGCATGATGAATCCATACTGGGGAAAAGATTTTTTTGGTTTTTTTGGAACGCTCTTCAAGAGGATGGGAGAATGGATAGTAGGGATGCATTCTTTTTCCGAACTGGCTTCCGATGAGCTCCAAGTCTTGATATTAGGACTGATCGCCTTTTCTTGCTCTTTAGTCGGTGCATTTCTCGTCTTAAGAAGGATGACGATGTTGGCCAATTCTCTTTCCCATACGATTCTTCTCGGTATCGTGATCGCCTTTTTCTTTTTCTCTGGAAGCCCCGATGGGATTATGGATTTGAAAATATTGACCATCGCATCCTTTCTTACAGCGGGCATGACTACTCTTTTGACACAGTGGCTGACAAAAGGTTTCAAAATCCAGGAAGATGCAAGCATCGGTCTCATCTTCTCGACGCTTTTTGCCTTGGGAATCACGTTTGTTACGCTATTTACCCGTAACGTTCATTTGGGAACGGAATTTGTAATGGGGAACGTCGATGTCCTGCAGCCTTCAGACTTAAAACTTAATTTCCTGCTGGCTGCATTCAACTTTGTTCTTCTGGTTCTTTTTTATAAGGAATACTTGATTACAACACTGGATGCGCCCTTTTCGAAATCATTGGGCATTTCCTCTTCATGGTTCCATTATCTTTTGATGTTCCAAACAGCAGCTACTGCCATCGGGGCTTTTCGAGCAGTTGGGGTGATCCTTGTATTAGCCTTTTTGGTGGCCCCATATTTGACAGCGAGGTTCTTTTCCGACCGACTTTCCACTCTTCTTATTCTCAGTCCCTGTATAGGGATTGGCAGCTCGATCATCGGGGTGGCTCTGTCCCGCCATATCCTATCTGTCTATCAAGCACCCCTTTCCACTGGCGGGATTGTAGTTTGCGTTCTTATCACGTTTTTTCTTCTCGCTTTCCTTTTTTCTCCCAAAAGGGGATTTGTATGGGAACAGATCTATATCCAACTCCGTAGGAGACGTTCCATGGAATGCTCCTAAAAAACAGATGGACATTGGAAATACGATCGGATAATCTTTCTGTCTTCATGACAACGCAGCAAAAAAAAATTGCTCTTTTTGGGAGTACCGGATCCATCGGGACTCAAACACTGGATATCGTTCGCCGGAATCCCGATTCATTTAAAATTACAGGATTGGCTGTACGGTCAAATATCGATCTTCTGGAAGAACAAATCCATGAGTTCCAACCCAAACTTGTTTGTGTCTATTATGAAAAGCCTGCACTTGAACTCAGAAAAAGAGTATCTGTCCCGGTCGTTTTTGGTCATGAAGGACTTCAGGAAATGGCTTCTTTAGAAGAAGTAGACTTTGTTCTTCTGGCAATGACAGGAACTACAGGTCTTTTTCCTGCCATCGAAGCGATTGAAGCAAAAAAAGAAATTGGAATAGCCAACAAGGAAATTCTAGTCAGTGCGGGTTCTTTAATTACTCGTCTCGCGCAGGAAAATAATGTCTCTCTTCTTCCGATCGATAGTGAACATAGCGCTCTTTTCCAATGTTTGCATGGGGAAGACAAAAAGAGTGTTCAAAGGTTGATCTTGACTGCTTCAGGAGGGCCGTTTCGCAACTTGCCCATGCAGCAACTTCAGAGTATCAAACCTGAAGATGCCCTTTGCCATCCTACTTGGGATATGGGGAATAAAGTAACGATTGACTGTTCTACTTTGATGAACAAAGGCCTTGAAGTCATCGAAGCACACCATCTTTTCGGATTTGATACGACTCAGATCGATGTAATCATTCATCCACAAAGTATCATCCATAGCATGGTGGATTTTGTCGATGGTTCGACAATGGCCCAATTAGCTCATCATGATATGAGAGTACCTATTCAGTATGCCCTATCTTACCCAGACAGACTTCCTTCTGATTTTCCCCGGTTTGATCCGCTTGTACATTCTAAATTGGAATTCTTTCCTCCTGACCGGAACAGGTTCCGTTGTCTGGATCTGGCCTATGAATCGATAAAAGTGGGAAAAAGTCTTCCCTGTTATATGAACGCAGCGAATGAAATTTTGGTAAATCGATTTTTGAAACATGAGATTTCCTGGCTGGAAATTGGGGAAAAACTGGATAAATTAATGTCTTCCCATAAGGTGGGGGATATGCTAACCTTGGACTCGGTTCTCTCGGTAGAACATCAAGCAAGAAAAGAAGCAAATAGCAGTTAATCTATGGTTTCCATCGCCTCAATCCTTTATATCATTCTAGCTATTGTCGGACTTGGATTTTTAATTTTCATACACGAGTTGGGACATTACTTCGTAGCCCGAAAAGTGGGGATGAAAGTCGAGGCTTTTTCTATAGGATTTGGAAAACCCATTTACTTTTGGGTCCGAAACGGAGTGCGCTGGCAGATCTGTTGGATTCCTGTAGGAGGGTATGTAAAGATCGCTGGGATGCAGAAGGAAAGGGGAAGAGAACCTCATGAAATCCCAGGCGGTTTTTTCAATAAAAAGCCTATAGACCGGATCAAGGTTGCTATCATGGGACCTCTGGTCAATTTTGCCTTTGCTATTCTGGCGTTTGGGCTTCTTTGGGCTTTAGGTGGAAGAGAAAAACCTTTCCAAGAATACACAAACCGAATTGGTTATGTCGACCCTAAGTCAGAGCTGTATGAGAAGGGAGTACGTCCCGGAGACCAGATCGTCAAGTATGATGGACAGTCCTATGAGGGGGTCAAAACCCTTATCTATGCTTCGATAAGAGATGACGACAAGAGCACACTCGAAGGGTATAAAATTGATTACTACAGTCAAAAAAAGGAATTCTTTGATTACTCTCTGAAAACCTATAAAGGAATGGGCCCTGCCGGAAAAGAAGGGCTCCTTACCATTGGCGTCCTTATGCCTGCCCGTTATCTGATCTATGATCGCTTCGGCGGCAAAACAGAGAACCCTCTCCCAGAAGGATCTTCTCTCGAGAATAGCGGTATTCAATACGGCGATGGAATATTTTGGGCCGATGGAGAATTATTATTCTCTCTACCTCAACTCGATAATCTCATTAATCAATCACTTGCCTTCATCACTGTTCAGAGAGGAAATGAAATCATTCAGACGCAAGTCCCTCGAGTTAAAATCAACGAGCTTCTGTTGAGGAATTATGAAATAGGCGAGGTCGATGACTGGAGTCATGAAGCAAGTTTGAATCACAAAGTGGAAGATCTCTATTTTCTTCCTTACTGGATCAACAGTCAGGGGGTTGTCGAACGTAGAGCGGTATTTATCGATGATGAAGAAAGAGAAAAGGCTTTCGAGAGATGTGTCCGCTGCCATTATTACACCCCTCTACAATCGGGTGACAAGATCATCGCTATTGCGGGAGTTCCCGTTTCCAATTCCTATGAGATTCTTAAAAACCTCCAGACAAGAACTTCTCTGATTATTGTGGACCGGGGCGAAAAGGTTCTTACAGATATCTCCTGGAAAAAAGCAGACAGTCATTTTGATAAACAATTCTATCCCCGTGAACTGCAATCGATCATTGCCTCCATTGGAACTCCAAAACAAGCTGATACGGAACATTATGCTTTCTTAAAACCCGTCAAGCCCAAACCTCTGGGTGAGATGGCCTTTACCCAAGAGCTTTTTGCAAAGGAAACAGAAAAAGCAAAAAAGCGCATCGAGAAAATCGATAATCCTGAGGAAAGAGCCAGGGCTCTGCAAACCTTGGAAAAGAGCAAGAAAAGACTGGCATTGGGGATCATGCTTCAAGATCAGGAAGTACGCTTCAATCCAAATCCTCTTTCCCTGTTCGCAAGTTCCCTTCAGGAATTTTGGAGAACGATCGTTGGTCTCGTCAGTGGAGCAGTAAGTCCGAAATATATGGCAGGGCCGATCGGAATCGTCCAGATCTTTCATCATGGTTGGACAAATGGGGGAAAAGAAGCGCTGTTCTGGATGGCCTTTTTAAGTCTGAACCTTGGTATTTTCAATCTTCTGCCTATTCCTGTTCTGGATGGCGGGCATATCCTTTTTTCGGTCATTGAGATGGTCACAAGAAGACCTATGAAGGCAAAGACGATGGAACGGCTGGTCATTCCATTCATTTGTCTGTTGATCGGTCTTTTTATCTTTGTGACTTACAATGATCTTTCCCGACTCTTTTCACGATTCTTTTAGGATCATTTGCTCTTAGGGATTTTTTTTTCAGATTTGTCAGTTTTTCACTTTTCCCAAAACCTGCGCTGTGTTTTGATATGCCGGCATGATAAAATTTCTTTTCTGCTTCCTTTTCACTGTAGTTTTTGCCGAAAGTACTTGGGTCAATGCTCTCTTATCAGAGATGACCCTGGAAGAAAAAATCGGACAGCTTTTCATCGTCCCTGCCTGTCCTTTGCGGGATGATCAACATAAAGAAGACATTCTTAAGCTCATCAACGAACATCACATTGGCGGAATCATATTGAAGAGTTCCGATCCAGTATCCCAGATGAAGTTTGTGCAGCTGCTGCAAAGCATCTCTCGAACTCCTCTTTTTATTGCCCAAGATGCAGAGTGGGGGCTTGGGATGAGAATGTCTAATACTGTTTCCTTTCCTAAAAATCTGACATTGGGAGCCATTCCCCGTTCTGAGGAACATCTTTTGTACCGCTTAGGGCGTGAAATCGGAAGGGAATTAAAGATGCTAGGCACGCACATCAACTTTGCACCTGTCGTCGATGTGAACATCAACCCCGATAATCCAATCATCCATATGCGATCTTTTGGAGAGGATCCCACAAACGTTGCCCGAAAGGCGATCAAAGTAATGAAAGGGGTGCAGGACGAGGGGATCATCGCGTGTGCCAAGCACTATCCCGGGCATGGGGATACGATTGTAGATTCTCACGTGGACCTTCCTTTGATCGATGTGACGATGGAACGGATGGAAAAAGTGGAACTCTATCCTTTTCAGCAACTGATTGATGAAGGGGTAAACATGATCATGACCGCTCATCTTCTTTGCAATCCTTTGAAAGAGCTCACTCCTGTTCCCACTTCTCTTTCCAAGACCGTTCTTCAGGATCTTCTTAGAGACAAGATGGGGTTTGAAGGTCTGGTCATTTCTGATGCTCTGAACATGAAAGCCCTTACGAAACATTACAGCCCTCAGAAAATTGCTTTATTGGCTCATACCTCGAAAAACGATCTTCTTCTTTACGGGGATCATATTTCTGAAGCTGTCGATCATATTCTCCAGTCTGAAGTGCCTGCAGCGATACAGGCATTGAAGAGTGCGTATTGGGAAAAGCGACTCGATATCAAGGAACTCGATAAGACAGTGAAGAAAATTCTTTTTATGAAGAACAAAGTATCAAGCAATCAGAATCCCTCTTCAATTGATTCGATAGAAAAAGACTTGAATTCCAATGAAGCCTATCAATTGAAGAAAACTCTCTACAAGAAAGCGATGACTTTGTTGAAAGACGAACAAAAGCTTCTGCCTATCAATCTAGGGCAAATAACCTATGTCCGTATTGGAGAGATAAAGAACGATTGGCTGGAGCGGATTTGGAAGGCGCAACTGCTAGACAAGGTAGACTTAAAGGGGGGACACCCTCTTCTTGTGTCGATTTTTCCTGCCTCTTCTTCTGAGAGGACCAAAGTGGCAAAAATCTTGAGAGAGTCTAAACGTCCCGTCATTCTTGTGGTCTTTGATTCTCCTTATGTCCTGAGAGATTTTGAGGGGTTTTCAACGGTTTTACTTGCCTATGAACCTGATCCCAAAGCTCAGTCATCTGCCTTCAAAGTTCTTACGGGAAAGATTCAGACCAAGGGAAGATTGCCTGTAAATGTCTCGGATGAGTACCAGTTAGGGCAGGGATTGTAGCAAAAGGTGAACGCCCTACCTTGTTTTGATTAGAAATAAAAAAGGGCAAGGTTTGTAGACCTTGTCCTAGATGTGAATGTTGCAAGACGCGAGGGTTAGTCTTTCTTTTCCTCGTCGATGATTTCAACTTCAGCGTCTTCAATCTCTTCTTTTGTAGCTTTGTCTCCTTCTGGCTGAGGCCCTGCTCCAGGTCCGGCTTGGGCACCGGGCTGGCCTGCTCCAGCTTTTTGCAGCTCTTCACCAATTTTCTGCATAGAAGTTTGAAGATCGGTAATCGCGCTTTTCATCGCATCTGTATTCTTGGATTCTTTTGCCTTGTTGATCGCTTCGATCTTTGACTGGATCTCGCTGACAACTTCGGCTGGCAGTTTATCCTTGAACTCGTCCAGAGATTTCTGTGCCCTGAAAGCAAGCTGTTCGGCTTCATTAAGGGTATCGATCTCTTCTTTTTTCTTTTTGTCTTCTTCAGCATGCACTTCAGCTTCTTTGACCTTTGCCTGGATTTCGTCTTCAGAAAGACCAGATTTTGCCTCAATCTTGATCTTCTGCTCTCTTCCAGACTGTTTGTCTTTCGCAGAAACACTGAGAATACCGTTAGCATCGAGGTCGAAGGCAACTTCGATCTGGGGCATTCCACGTGGTGCAGGAGGAATCTCAGTCAAGTCGAATCGACCGATCTCTTTGTTGTCATTGGCCATGGGGCGTTCCCCCTGGAGAACAACAATCGTTACAGCAGGCTGGTTATCTGATGCTGTTGAGAAAACTTGCTTCTTCTGTGTTGGGATCGTTGTGTTTCTCTCGATGAGGGGAGTCATCACTCCACCCAATGTTTCGATCCCTAAAGTTAATGGAACTACATCAAGAAGGAGAACGTCTTTGACATCTCCGCCGATGATTCCACCCTGGATCGCAGCTCCACTGGCCACGGCTTCATCAGGGTTGATTCCTTTGTGTGGTTCTTTATTGAAAATCTCTTTTACTTTCTCTTGAACAGCGGGCATACGTGTCATTCCACCAACGAGAAGAATGTCATCGATATTGCTTGGGTCCACGCCGGCATCTTTCAGTGCTGCAAGACAAGGTGCTTTTGTTCTTTCGATGAGATCATGGCATAAGCTTTCCAGTTTTGCTCTAGAAAGTGTGAGAGAAAGGTGCTTAGGCCCACTTGCATCCATTGTGATGAACGGCTGGTTAATCTCAGTAGACTGAGTTCCAGAAAGCTCGATTTTAGCTTTTTCCGCAGCATCCTTAATTCTCTGCAGAGCCATCGTATCTTTAGAAAGATCAATACCATTTTCTTTTTTGAATTCGTCAAGGATCCAGTGGATGATCGTATCGTCGAAGTCGTCACCACCGAGGTGCGTATCCCCGTTTGTAGCGAGTACTTCGAAAACGCCATCGCCGATCTCCATGATGGAAATATCAAAGGTACCTCCACCCAAATCGTAGACAGCGATTTTTTTATCATGCTGCTTGTCCAAACCGTAGGCAAGAGCTGCTGCCGTCGGTTCAGGAATGATTCTCTTTACGTCAAGACCTGCGATTCGGCCTGCGTCTTTTGTAGACTGTCTTTGGGAATCATTGAAATAAGCGGGAACAGTGATGACTGCTTCCGTTACTGTTTCTCCCAAATAGTTCTCGGCAGTCTCTTTCATCTTTTTCAAGATTTGAGCCGCGGCCTCTTCTGGAGTGATCGTTTTGCCATCGACTTCAAAAACTGCATCACCATTGGCGTTTTTGATTACTTTGTAAGGAACTGTTTTAATCTCAGAGGCGACCTCATCGTATTTGCGTCCGATGAACCGCTTTGTAGAATAAAGTGTCTTCTCCGGATTGGTGACAGCTTGTCGTTTCGCAGGAATCCCTGCTAATCTTTCTCCTTCCTTATAGGAAATGACAGAATGAGTGGTACGTGTACCTTCTGCATTGGCAATAACCTTTGGGCTTCCACCTTCCATGACAGCTACGCATGAATTGGTGGTCCCGAGGTCGATCCCAATGATACTTTTCTTTTTGCTCATATCTTACTCCTTATTATTTTTGTAACTCTTCACTTTCGCTCTCAGTGGGGCTCTCTTCTGCCGGTATTTTCTTGGATACTTTTACACGTGCCGGACGAATTGTTCGGGTAGCGCTTTTGTATCCTTTGGAAAATTCCTGAAGAATCGTCCCGTCCGGATGTTCATCATTGTGGATGATCTCCACCGCTTCATGGTGGTGGGGATCAAAGAGATTGCCCTCGGAGTGAAAGGCGACAATCCCATGGTTGTGCAGAACATCCTTGAACTGCGAAAGGATCATTTGAAAACCTGATGCCCAATTCTTCAACTCTTCGGAAGAATTGTCGGCGAATTTCAAGGCATTTTCGAAATTGTCAATGACAGGAAGAAATTCACCAATTGCATTTTCTATTCCAAAGCGGACAGTTTCATGCTTTTCTTTTTGCATTCGCTTTCTCGTATTTTCCAGCTCGGCAAGTACTCGCAAGTATTTGTTCTTGTAATCTTCCAGCTCATTTTGCAATTCAAGCTCTGTTTCTTCCAGTGAGGAGGTCTCTTCATTGAGAGCCTCTTCAGGAAGAGCTTCTTCTTCTTGCTTATGAGCTTCAGGGTCTTTAGACATCGAAAAACTCCTTTTTTATCGACTCTTGTCCTCGAGCAAAATCGATTTGTTCTGCCCGATAAATTCTTCCATCTGATCTTGCGCATGTCCTTTCTTTTTGAAGGATAGTTTGTACTTGTACACACTATCTGTCAGCTTTTCGCTGATTTGCTCGCTAAAGAGCCTTAAAATGCCGAACAGGGCGCGATAAGGAATGCGCATCGGTCCTACGATGGCAATGGCTCCGGCTGGGATCTGGTGTATAAAATACGGAATCACAATCACAGAGCATTCCTTTGCGAGAGGAATAACAGAGGAGAGCTCATCACCGATCCATAAAGAAAGTTTGTTTTCCTTTATAGACTGGTTCAAGAGTTGTCTCATCTTTTTTTCATCCTCAAAAAGGGCCAATGAAGGGGCCAATGCATTTACATCGCTGAACTCTGGAAAAAGCAGCAATTTGGAAAGACCTGTCTGTGTGAGGTCTTCTGTCTTTGTTGTTAGTTGCGCAAGGTGGCGCACCATGATTTCGTTATAAATGCGCTGTGCCAGTTTTAACACACCTTCATCAGACACTTCTGGTTTTTCACCTTTATCGATCCTCCAAAGAAAGTACTTCTCCATCGCTTGAAGAGAAGCTGGATCAAATGGAGATGGACTATAAATTGTTTCAGTATGGATGAGTCCAAAATCCGTCATTAAGACACAAAGAATTTTGTCCTCATCGAGACCGATCAATTTAACGTCTTGAATAAAGTCCTGATCGAACTTGGGGCTGCTGAGAAAGACAGCACAATGGGAAAGTTCGCTTAAAAGTTCGGCGGCCAGATCCAAAAAGGTGCGGATCTCTTTTCCTTTCATCTGAAGATTTTCTTTCAGCTTCTGTTCGATTTCTTCCGTGATCGTCCCTTGCTGCAGAAACGTATCAGCATAGAATCGAAAGGCCCGAAAAGTAGGGACTCTTCCTCCAGAAGTGTGAGGCTGATGGAGATATCCTTCCTTTTCCAGTTTGGCAAAATAGTTCCGGATAGTTGCCGAACTAATATTTGCGAAGCCGTTGGACTGCAGTGTGTTAGATCCAACCGGCTTGCCCGATTTAAGATAGAGCTCGACCAGTCCAAGAAGAACGGCCCTTTCCCTATCAGATTTGCTTGGTCTTTTTGTTGTAAGGTTTTTCAAGGACTTTTCCATAATTCAATTATATCAAAAGGATACCACTGAGACAATATTTTTAGCAATTGAATAAAGCGATTGCTTATTTTGTTTTATAAGCTATTTTGTTTTAGGGGGTTGGAACCCGATGATTTGCGGGTCTTGAGCGATGAGGGGAAGAACTTCCACGATGCTTGGAGACCATTCCAGGCCTCTTTGATAGACGAGATGGGAGGCGATATGGACCGCGATGACCGCTTTTTTGTGAATATCTGGGACCTGGGTAAGAATCCGATCGAAATACTTCTCCCTCAAAATGGGAGGGCAGTATAGGGCCAGGGCCCTGATCAAAGGGTCATTGGGATCATCTGAGAGCTCAATCGTTTCCAGATAATCGAGAAGCTGATATTTGTAGGTATTGATCTTTACAGAGATCTCGTCGGAAATATCAGTGAGATATTCGCTGGTTTTTTGGTGGGTATGCAACAGAAGCTGAGCTTCATTCAAAGCAGCCTGTTTGAGGATGTTTAAAATTTCCGGGACGAATTCTTTCTTTTCTTTCAGAAACTCTTCCTGGGAAAGGACAAGGCCGGAGAGAACTTCAAAGGATGAGCAAATGACTCCTCCTTTGTTGCATGAGCTGTCTTTGATGATCAGTACTCCCAGTTTTTCCAGTTGTCTTCTTGCCTCCTGGGTCAAATAGAGGTTGGCACCTTCAGCAATTGCCCTTGAAGTCGGTTTTCCAGTTTCATCGAGGAAGTCCTCGTAGTTCCCCAAATTCAAGGTCCTGGGCCTTCCGCCGCAGGGAACAAAAATATCAGTCTTCGTTTGATGTACGTTGTTTCTGAAGAGCTGGTTCATTTCATTTCCTGGGAGCCAGTCCTGGGCAAGCTTGTTGTCTTTTTTTCTCCAGCAAAGAGTTTGCTGGGCATAAGCGGTGTGTTCTCTCTTGGTTCTTCTATCGAGCAGAAAGCCTTCTTCGTGCAATTTTTCAGGGGGATAGAACCGTATGGGAAGAGTGTTATGGAACATCCCGGCAAGTTCTTCTAAATCGAGTCCTTCAGGATCATAAATTGTTCCTGAGACATCAGTCAGTGCAATGAGCCTGGCTGTATCGGGATAATATTTCTTCAGGTTGAGAATTTGGTTTCCGGCAACATCCCCATCGGGGCCTCCGGAGATTTTGATTGTGAAAGGATCTTTTTCAGGATCGATGCCAAGATATAGGAGGAGTTGGTGCATGTATACATTCAAACCATAAGAGGTTACCCCATATTCTTTGTGGTTGATCCCTGCGCCAGGCTTACTCGTGATGAAACATCTTCCCGGTTTGTAATGATGCTTTTCACAGTGCTCGCTGATCCATTCAATAGCCCTGTTTCCCAGTTTTTCATCCGGACCCAGATAAATGTATTCAGGTCTCTTCCAATAATCGACGATATGCTTTGCTCTGAGCGTCCCATTATCTTCACAGTTGAGAAGAGTCAGAAAACTATTGGTAAAGGAGCGTTGGGCCTGCAAAAGATATTCTCTTTTTTGGAGCCTCTCAAAGTTCGCAAGCTTTTCTTCCATTTCCTCTTCAGAGATTTCAGCGAGCTCCATTTCTTTACGGAAAATCGCTATCTCATAGGGAAGGGTTTTCGAAGGCTCCAGCAGAATTACGCCTTTGGAACCACCTTCGGGAATGTCTTTGTTTTTCTTCTGCTGGGTATAGGCCAGATTGTAGCACTCATGGAATACATTGCTTCTTTCCGCAATCACCTGTTCTGCCCGTTCAGGAGTAACTGTTCGGAGCCCTCCTCGGGATAGATCTTTGAAACGGATATGAAAGGCTATGAAGTTCGAGTTGAAAACAAAAAAGATTCCATAGGGGAGCTCGGGAAATTTTTCTTTCCGGTTATAGGGGGCTAGATCGAGATATTGTGGGTCCAGGCGGAAGCTTAGCGATGTTTTGTTGTTCCGATAGAAGTTTGTCTTTAAAGTGTAATCGATAAAATAGAGAGCCGTTTTCAAAATGTTCTTTCGGCGTGTGTCATACATCGCATGACCCGTGTCGAGGTTTTCAACAAGGGTTAGAAACTGGTTTCTCAAATGGTGATATTTCTCAATATCATGCGTCTCGGGATGGAATTTCATCTCAAAGATTTCGCAGACCTTTACGATGAGCTCTGGATGGCGGCAAAAACCTTCCTCAATATTATTAAAGGAATACAGGTAGGGATCGGCATGAACAAGGACCTGATGGATAAAGCGGATCATTGCGCGTGCCAGATTGCCTAGATTCCCTCTTAAAAGTTCTGTAGTGACAAAAGTCTTCTCAACAATATCTTCCGAATCGAAATACTTTAGAGTGACCAGCTCCTGCAGAAAATCTGGAATGTTTGCCTCATCCCAGGCAGCACCCCCCTTGGCTCCATGAAGGCCAATCGACATCACAAGAATACTCTCAGAGCTGTGTGGATCGATATAGGTTGCTGCCATTCTCTGCAGATCGAGATGGTGACGATGGATCATCCGGGCCAGATCGAAAAGGAACTTGTATTTGGGAGTGTTCAGCCATGCGAGAACGATCTGCATGGAAGGCACTCCAGCTCGTTTCCAGTCTTCATTGTAAATGATCTCATATTGGCAATGGTCTCTTGTTCTTGCGCGAAAGAACATATCGAGGGCAAGCGTAAGTCTTTCTGTAGTCATTGAACTCAAGAAGCGGGTTGTCATCCCGGCAATGATCTTCTCGAACTCTTCATCGGTTACTTTCGGGTTTCGAGCTTTTACCAGGGCTAACAGTTCTTCTTTTCTCTCTGTGGATAACTTTTCCTCAAGAGGCTCTCCTGCTTCAGTAAAATAGAATGTAGCGATTCTTAGATTTTGGCTGATTCCTGGAAAGGGAGGGGATTCATTGGAGACAAAGGTCCTATATTCTCTGATCCCATATAGGGAGTAATTTTCCAGTATTTTTAAATCTGCTTCCGGGCTGTCCAGGCAAAGAACGATGGCACTCTGTTTCAAATTGATTTCTGAAAAATAGTCCTGAAGATTCAGGCTCATGAGGTTGTGTGTTACAAGAATAAGGTTCTGGGGATCGAGCTGTTCGAAAAACCGGTGAGGCATATGTCTTTCCAGCCACACATAGAACTTTTCGAACTTTTCGCTTTCTCTGCGAATCGCTTCCTTAAGCTTATCCTTACTGACAGGCTGTTGCGGTTTTTTCTCCGGCGGTATGCTCAAGATCTTCCCCGTTTGCAGAAGCATCAATTCCTAAGGATTGTGAGGAACAATTTTGATCAAACTTTATTAAGTCTATTCAAAACTGTTCACAAAAATCTAAATCACAGGAATTTACGCCCTCCCCTCCTAAACAAGAAAATAACTGATCCGGCAATTATTTTTAAGTCATGATTTTAAGAGTCGAAGACTATTGAGTCCGACAATGACTGTTCCTCCCTCATGCAGAACAACGGCAAGCCATAGAGGAATGAATCCCAGTAGAGCTGGTGTAGTGGCAAAAATGATGACGCACAGGGCAAGAGTTAGATTTTCCTTCACGATTCTGATAGCAGAGCGGGATTTTTTGAAAAGCCAGCTCAGATGGGGGAGCTCATCGTTGAGTAAAACGACATCGGATGCATCGACTGCCGTAGCACTGCCAACTTTTCCCATGGAAATTCCAACTGTAGCCCTGGCAAGAGCGGGCGCATCATTGATTCCATCTCCGACCATTGCCATAGGAGCTTTTTTCGAAAGTTCGGAAATCAGTTGCAGTTTGTCTTCAGGGCGCAAATCGGCATGAATCTGTTTCAAATCGACCAACCTTGCAATTTCTTCTGCATTTTCCTGATGGTCGCCTGTCATCATGACAGGTTCCAGTTCTAAGGAACCGAGTTCATCCAGCATTTCTTTTGCACCTGGCCGAAGAGTGTCTGAGAAACGGAAGAGAAAGATGGAAGAGTCAAGTAAGAGGATTGCCAAAACCCATCCCTTTCTCTCCAAAGCCTTAAGCTTCATTTCCAAATCTTCCTTTTCTTTGGGCCCTATTTTTTCCAGGATGAATTCTGCTATTCCAATCCTTGCGTTCATCTTCTTTCCATCGTAAGCGATGGTCCCTTCGAGTCCAAATCCGGGATGAGATTGAAAGTCTTCAAGGGAAAGGAAGGGTAGTTTTTTTTCCTGGTGGCTCTTTAAGATCGCGCTTGAAATCGGGTGAACGACATGATGTTCCAATGCTGCGGCCGCTTGAAGAGCAAAATCGGGATCGGCGTTGCCCTGAAGAGTTTCAATCGAAGAAAGGCTTAATTCTCCTGTTGTCAATGTTCCCGTCTTATCAAAGCCAACGGTCTTACAGGAGGCCAGAGCATCGAGAGTAATCCCTCCTTTCAGTAGAACTCCTTTTCTTGCACAAGAGCTGATTGCCGATAGATAGGCCGTAGGAGCTCCGATGATCAAGGCACAAGGAGAGGCCGCAATCATAAATGTGAGCGCTCGATAGATCGATCCTTCCCATCCGAAAAAACTCATGGAAAAGAGAAAAGGAAAAGAGATGGCAAAGAGAATGGTCAGTAGAATGATGGTCATGGAGTAAGGTTTGCCGAAGCGGTCTAAAAACCGTTGGAGTTGAGGTTTGGCCTCTTGCGCCTGAGTGATGAGTTGAATGATTCTGGAAAGAGTAGAATCCGCACTCATTCTTGTAACTCGTATCGTCAGCCCGGCATCGAGATTGCGGGCTCCTGCTGGAACTTCGTCACCCATCTTCTTGGAAACGGGTAGGCTTTCACCTGTTAAATGAACGAGGTTCAAAGAACTTCTCCCTTCAACCACTTCTCCATCGAGAGGAATGATCTCTCCTGCTTTGACGAGAATTTTTTCACCGACCTGAATATCCCTGACTGTCTTTTCAATGACTGCTCCATCTTCATCGAAAACAAAGGCCATTCGGGGAGAGAGCTGATGCAACTGGTTCAGGGTTCCCTTAGCCTTGTGTGTTACCATGCTTTCCATTGCCCCAGACAGCTCGAAAAGAACGAGGAGAAGTCCTCCTTCGAGCCCGCTCCCAATGGCAAGGGATAAAAAAGCAGCAAGGGTCATGAGGACATCGATATTGATTTCCAAATTTTTAAAATCTTCGAATGTATTCAAAAGGGCGGGAGTTCCTGAGAAGAAGTAAACAAAGGACAAAAAGAAATAACTCAACGTCGTGTTGTAGAAGGAAAGAACAAAAGAAAGGGCTAGAAGGCACGCTGAGGTGATCGCAATTTTTAAACTGAGGTTTTTGCTCCACTTTCTAGATGAGCGTGTCAAAAAAGGACTGATGCTTTCTTCAAGGCCGGAGGCTAAAAATTCATCAAAAAGGTACGGACCCATTGTTTACAATTGCGATAGGTATTGAATCAGAAAATAGCTTGCGACGATCGTTAGTGCGCATGCAGCCATGTTCCAAATGGTGTTGAGAATCATTTTATTTTTCTGGGCTCTCGCAGACCAGAGGGAGGATGCACCGATGATCACAAAAACTATGATCCAAATGCTCCATAGAGGAAGAAAAAAGTAAAAGAGAAAGAACAGAACAGAAGAGGTGAGAACTCCCCCAAGAGCACCCAAAGCCTGCTTTAAGGGGTGTTCGATTCCTTCTAAAGTCAGGCCCAATTCTTCTTCCAGCATGATTTGCAAAAGACGGTTGTCATCAGCCATGAGGACCTGAATCACTTCGTTCAGCAGCTTTCCAGAAAATCCTTTGGCTTTATACAAAGCTTCCAACTCTTCCTTTTCCTGGGCACGGTGGTGTTCGATTTCCCATCTCTCTTCATCGATCAACCGGTGCACTCTTTCTAACCTCGACCATCTTAAAAGAGCGGACCGGGAAGTCTTCCAGATCAAAAAAGCAAAAGCAAATCCCAAAAGGAGATACGTTTGGGAAATATGAAGAATATTGGAAAGAAGGAGTAGAACCGAGAGAAGCAAAGCGGTTTCTTTTGCAGAGTCGGTAAATGCAAAAAGTTGGCCTGAGACTTCAGCTCCATGGATTTCACTGACGGCCTGACTCCCTTTCTTTCTGGCATCAACCACGTGTTCTATCGCACTTTTTCCTTTAAAATGGGAAGGCTGATCAGATTTATCCATAAAATTATCTTCCTGCCGGCTGAAGCATTAACAGTTCATCTTCAAGATAAGGGTGAAGAACTTTTGGAATAACAATGCTCCCATCTTCCTGTTGGTTGTTCTCAAGCAAGGAGACCATCAATCGAGAGGTGGCTACACCAGATCCATTTAATGTATAGGCAAGCATCGCCTTTTCTCCTTTTTTTCGATATCGAATCTTGGAGCGGCGCGCCTGAAAGTCAGTGCAATTGGAGATGGAAGAAACTTCATAATAACGGTCCTGTCCAGGAAGCCATACTTCCAAGTCGATGGTTTTCGATGAGGCAAAGGACATATCGGAAGTGACCAACAGCATATTTCGATAATGAAGTTCCAATCCTTCTACAATGGCCTCTGCGCGGCCTAGCATTTCTTCGAACATCGCTTCACTATCTTCCGGCTTGCAGATGCAGAATAATTCTACCTTATTGAATTGATGGGTCCGGATCAATCCCCGTTCCTTTTCTCCGGCTGCACCGGCCTCTCTTCGGAAGCAGGGAGTGTAGGCCACATAACGTATGGGCAAATCTTCTTCCTCCAGGATTTCGTCATAATGGAGTCCATTCAATACGGCTTCTGCTGTAGGAAGAAGGTAAAGGTGATAGTCTTTGTCCTGCAGCTTGAATTGCTGGTTTTCAAATTTGGGCAGATGAGCTGAACCAAACATGATCTCATCTCTTACCAGCAAAGGGGGCATGATCATCTTATAGCCGGCCTTTCTATGTGAATCGAGCATATATTGGATCAAGGCCCACTCGAGCCTTGCGCCCAAATCCTTATAACAAGGCCATCCTGCACCGGAAATTTTGGCAGCCCTTTTGAAATCGAAGAGCTGAAGTTCCTCGTTCAGTTCCAAATGGTTTTTAAAGGGGAAGGAGAATTTTCTTTTCTCTCCGAATTCCTTCACACAGACATTGTCGTTAGGATCTTGGGAGATTGGAGAATCGGGAAAGGGGAGGTTGGGCAAAAAAGCGAGTTCGTGCGTGCGCTTCTTTTCTAACTCGGAGATCTCCTGCTGCAATTTCGAAATTTCATTTGACAGGGTTCCCATTCCTTTTAGAAGTTCACTGGCATCTTCTTTTTCCCGTTTTTTTCGGCCAATTTCTTTTGAAGTTTCATTCTGTTTATGTTTCAACGATTCAAATTCGGCTTGGAGGGTTCGGATTTTTTCATCCAGTGAAAGAAGGGGGGAAAGGGAAATGCCGGGTTCTTTGGTCTTAAGCCTTTTTTCAAATTCTTCAGGATTGCTTCGAATTTCTTTGATATCTAACATTTTATGGACCTATGGGATACTTATAGACAATTTGTTCCTATACAACGAAAAACCCAAATTGACTCTTAGCAATATAGATCCAAACCCTCTATTTTGCAACTCAGAGATTCATCTGACAAACTTCTTGAAGGCTGCCCCTCTTTTTGTTACGATGAGGCTCATTGAAAATCAAATTCTTATGAAAAAATCATATCCACAAGCTAAAAACCCTCTGATTCTTCGATATCACCGTCTCATGGACGCATTTGCAAAGGCAGATGACGAGCGGGACTTTTATATGGACACTGTCGAAGGATTCCTGCTCTATGTCGATCTCGATAAATCTGCTGAAGATCTCGCTGTTCTGGAAAAAGAGCTGGACGGTCATCCCAAGCGATATATCCTGATTCCAAAGATGACCTTTTATGAAGTCAAAAAATTCATGGAAGGTTTTGTCCATGAAAAGGTCTATGACATAGATACCAAAGAGAAGTTGCTGGATATCATCGGTTCCAAAGAGCCGAGGGAAAATTTTCTTGAATTCATCTATGATCATCTGACGGAGCTGGAAAAGTGGCAAACTTATTATCAGGAACGATCGAGAATCCGAATCATTGAATGGCTACGGGATCATGAAGTTCATTTTGTCTTTGAGGAAGACCTCGATCTCCATAAGAACGTTTTGGAGAAATTGAAGAGAAACCTTTTTGAGGATAAAGTGCCTCGCGATGTATCGCAAGCCCGCGAAGTTCTTTTGGCCAAATCCAAAACATACTACTCCAACGAAGCATTGAATCCTCGTCCCAAACGGGGACGTCCTCCCAAACAGGCTGCGAAAGTAGAAATCGAGCCCCAGTTTACGATTGATATCTATACGACCGTTCCGAATGGTCTGAGACAGTTCCTTTATATTCCCGATATTGCCAGTGCTGCATCTGTCACATTCTCTGCCAAGTTTGAGACTGAAGAACATCTTCTCGCTTCTTTGAAAGGAACTTCACGCATAAAAGTCGACGAAAAACTAGAGGCTCTTTCTCAAAGGCTAGAATCCCTTCGTTCTCTTTCTGATCGTCTTGCCGGCTCTGAAAAAGAATTTGGTATTGAGAAAACAAAAAAACCTTTTCAAACGTTTATTCCCAAACCGAAGATCAAAGAGGCTCAACCTCTTGTCGAAGAAGAGAAGCTCGGATCTGCTGTGCATGAGATTCTTCCCAGAAAGAAAGTCAAAGGGGAAGAGGCAAAAGAAGAGTTCACTCCGACACAAAGGAAAAAGTTTTCTATTAAGAAAGTGACTCCGATCAAGTCGAAAAAGAAGAAGAAATAATTGACGCGCGTCTTCTAATTTTTTTTCGCTTGAGCTTCCTCTTTCTTACCTGTAAACCATCCAGCTACTTTTCCAGCCATTGAAGTAATCGGTTTTGTGATGCAATCTGGTATTGGGAGGATCTTTTTTCCCAATAGATAAAACAGAACCGGATAGTCCATTCCTTGATAGATGTAATTGCGAAGACTTGTATTGGCAATAAGGTTATGTGTCATATGCAGCGATATAGGGGCGAATAGAGATCCTGTTTTTTCATAGAGATAACCAGTACCTCTTCCTAAGTTCCAAGTATGCTCTATTTGATTTTTTAAGCCCGAGTGTGCTGCCCCAAAAATCATTGAACTTGCTAAGACTCTGTTTCTGGTGCTTGTCTCATCCATTTGAGTGCCCTGATATCGATTCCAGGCCCCTTGAACTTTTTCAATACTCTTCTGAATGACACCTCGGTAAAAAATTTCTTCAATAATCGGAACAAAAACCACGTCATTCAATAACCCTTGGTTACCCTGTGCGATTAATCCTTGTGTTGCTGCGTATCCCACTCCAGCCCAGATGGCTGCTTTTACCAGGGGATGGAGATTTTTCTATTGATTATGAGCCCTTTCTATCACACTAGGTTTTCTATTTTGACTTGCAAGAATACGGCTCTGTATAGAGGAGCTGTTTACTTTCACCATTTGACTACCTTTTATTTATTATTTTTTTTAATATGTGACATATTAAATTATAACATTAATAAAAGGTTAGTTTCAATTTTCATTATAAATTAAAATATATATTTATTAATAAAAAAAAGAGGTTGGTTTGAATTCCTTTACGGATTTCCGCTATTCACTTATAATCAGAACCATCGAATTAAAAAATAATTATAGACATGGAAACCGCTGTCAAAACTCCTTCTTTTGCTCCCAAACAATCTGGAGCCCTTCGTGATGAATGTCTTCGGGCGCTTCGTGTCATGTATGCGACACGTCTGATGGATGACAAAATGAGTAAACTCGTCCGTCAAAATAAAGGCGGCACTTTTTATCTGAATGTCACAGGGCATGAGATGATCGGTGCAGTGGCGGCTTTGAGTCTTACGCCAAAAAAGGACTGGGGGCTTCCCTACTACCGCGACCGCGCCTTTGCTATCGGTCTGGGATGTACCTATACCGATGTAATTGCAGCATTTTTAGGACGGGACATTCCTCATCATTCGGGCGGCAGAATGATGCCAGAGCATCTTTCCCATAAGGAGTTGCGCATACCGGCCCAATCGAGTTGTGTAGGTTCCCAGTTTTTGCAAGCTGTCGGTGTTGGTTTAGGAATCAAGCTTCGAAAAGAGGACGAAGTCGTTTATGTTTCTGCAGGAGATGGCGCTACATCACAAGGTGATTTTCATGAAGCACTGAACTTTTCCTGTTTGCACAAGCTTCCTGTTGTTTTCGTGATCCAGGACAATGGCTGGGCCATTTCCGTTCCTGTTAAGGACCAGACGACAGGGGGAAGCATAGCTCCTATTGCAAAAGGATATGCAAACCTCACTGTTCATGATATTGATGGTGTAGACTACATGGAATGTAAAGAAGCAATGGACAAGGCTGTAAAGAAGGCCCGGTCGAAAAAGGGTCCTTCGCTGATTGTCGCACATGTTCCCCGTCTTGGACCTCATAGCAGCAGTGATGATCCAAAGAAGTACAAAGATGATCAAACAATCGAATCGGAACAAAGAAAGGATCCAATTCCACGTTATGAAAAATGGCTTGTCGAAGCAGGGTTTGCTACTGATGCCAGTCTTCAGACAATGAAGAGAACGATCGCTCTTCAAATTGAAGCTGCTTCCAAAGAGGCGGAAGAGGTTCCCTATCCGGACAAAGAGACTGCCGCTACAAAAGTCTTCAAAGAATTCGATGTCCCAGAATCTTCTTCCCTCCCAAGAGGGGAGAGTGTTGTCATTATGGACGCGCTCCATCATGCTTTTGAAGAAGAAATGAACAGAGATCCCAATATGGTGGTCTTTGGTCAGGATGTTGCTGATGGAAAAGGGGGTGTCTTTGGAATAACCCGTTCCTTGAGTGAAAAGTTTGGTAAGGAAAGATGTTTTAATACTCCTTTGGCTGAATCGACGATTATTGGAGTAGCTCTTGGTCTTTCCTTTGATGGAAAACATAAGAGTGTTGCCGAGATCCAGTTTTGCGACTATCACTGGACTGCGGTCAATCAGTTATATAACGAACTTGCCAGTATCTACTATCGGTCGAATGGGGAATGGAACTGTCCTGTTGTGATCCGAATGCCTTGCGGTGGATACATCCAGGGCGGGCCTTACCACTCTCAAAGTATTGAGGGATATCTCTGTCATTGTCCAGGATTGAAAGTCGCTATCCCAAGTAATGCCGCTGACGCCAAACGTCTTTTGAAAACAGCAATCCGCGATCCGAATCCAGTCGTATTTCTCGAGCATAAAGCCCTTTACCGTCAAAGAGCTTTCTGTGCGCAGCCTGAGCCCCATCCCGACGAACTGTTGCCTTTCGGAAAAGCAAAGGTTGTAAGAGAAGGTTCTGATCTTACAGTTGTATGTTGGGGAATGATGGTCATGATGGCTGTCGAGATCGCCGATGTCCTGAAAAAGGAAGGCATTTCAGTCGAAGTGATCGACCTTCGTACATTGGCTCCCTTTGATTTGGATTCCATTCTCAAATCTGTGGAAAAAACTTCAAAACTTCTCATCGCCCACGAAGCTTCGAAGACAGGTGGCTTTGGAGGTGAGATAGCGGCTCAGGTACAGGAAAAAGGGTTCATGCATCTCGATGCTCCCATTGCAAGAATGGCAGGAAAAGACTGCATGGTTCCTTATAGCAAAGTACTGGAAGATGAAGTACTGCCACAAAAGAAGGATCTCGAATCAGCAATCCGAGGTCTAGCGGAATACTAATTGAGTTGCTAGAGAGAAGATTTGACAGTCACATTCCCTATTAGAGCCTCCACCCCTAAAGAATCTATAGATACTATAAAATAGGAATAAGTAGTATTAGGCGCTCGACTATGATCTTCAAACTCAGTAGATGAAGTTTCACCTGCAAGCACTGAAAGAGCTTGATCTCGATACACTCGATAACCTATTGTTCCGGTTACAGTACTCCAAGAAATCAAATTGAAAAGCTCTGTTTGAGAAAAATATATATTTGTCTTAGAAATACCGCTTACTCTTACTATTGGCGGAGTAGACCCACCAGGGCTAAAGGCCACATCCCTAGGGTTTGTTCCCACTGCAATCGTACTACTCACAGTCCCTGTCGCAACATCGATTACTGAGACGTTATTAGAGCCAGAGTTCGGAACATATGCAGTAGACCCATCAGGGCTAAAGGCCACACCAAAAGGGCGTGTTCCCACTGCAATCGTACTACTCACAGTCCCTGTCGCAACATCGATTACTGAGACGTTATTAGAGCCAGAGCCAGAGTTCGTAACATATGCAGTAGACCCATCAGGGCTAAAGGCCACATCCCTAGGGCGTGTTCCCACTGCAATCGTACTACTCACAGTCCCTGTCGCAACATCGATTACTGAGACGTTATTAGAGCTGAAGTTCGGAACATATGCAGTAGACCCATCAGGGCTAAAGGCCACACCCCTAGGGTTTGTTCCCACTGCAATCGTACTACTCACAGTCCCTGTCGCAACATCGATTACTGAGACGTTATTAGAGCCAGAGTTCGTAACATATGCAGTAGACCCATCAGGGCTAAAGGCCACATCCCTAGGGCGTGTTCCCACTGCAATCGTACTACTCACAGTCCCTGTCGCAACATCGATTACTGAGACGTTATTAGAGCCATAGTTCGGAACATATGCAGTAGACCCATCAGGGCTAAAGGCCACATCAAAAGGGTTTGTTCCCACTGCAATCGTACTACTCACAGTCCCTGTCGCAACATCGATTACTGAGACGTTATTAGAGCCAGAGCTATAGAAGTTCGTAACATATGCAGTAGACCCATCAGGGCTAAAGGCCACACCAAAAGGGCGTGTTCCCACTGCAATCGTACTACTCACAGTCCCTGTCGCAACATCGATTACTGAGACGTTATTAGAGCTGAAGTTCGTAACATATGCAATATCATCCGCCCTCAATCCAACACCGACTGCCAGTGCTAATAAAAAAAGAATTGATTTCATCTTAACCTCTAAGTTTTTTTTTGAACATGGATTGTATAGCACGGCCTTAAAGTTTTGATAAAGCGTTATTTAACAAATCTTAAAGACTATTTAAAGACTCTCTATTACACTCATTGATAGACTGAAATAAATATTTGACAAATCCCTAGAGGCTGCATAAAGATTTTACAAAAAGAGAATCTCTTGATATAAAAAATTTCAGAAAAGGAAGGTTCTTTATGAAAATTATAACGGTTTTAGCTCTTTTTGCTTTTGCATACCAATTAGGAGCTCTCGAAGGAAGTGTTGAAGGAAAGGTTTCTTACTTTTACCCCACGAATAACACGACTAGAGGTTCCACGAAGAGAACGACTAGAGGTCTTTTTGACGATCGTGTTCTTTATGGAGTAGAAGGGGCTGTAGGGGATCAGCTAGGATCTTATCATAGTCTTTTCGGGTACGTAGGGGTCAATCTATACCCCTCTTCTGGCCGAACAAACCAAGGAACAAGAACGAAGATCAAGCTAGTTCCTATAGAAATAGGTATAAAATACCTACTCTCTGTTCAAGAGTATGTCAACATGTACATTGGTGCAGCGGCGACCCCTTTCTATGTACATACTAATGACGACTCTCCCTTTGTCGTTCGAAAGAGGTCTAAGTGGGATATAGGAGGAACCTTTAAAGGAGGTCTCCTTTTCTTCCCGAGAAAAAAACATTTCTTTGTAGATGTTTTCCTCGCATACTACTTAATGCAGACTAAATTCTCCGATACAGACAAATCAATAGGCCGAAAGGGAGATATTAGTGGTCTGTCCGCTGGAGGGGGATTGGGTTGGGAGTTTTAGGGCTATAGTAAAACTGCCTCCTTAATGATCGAGTTATTTGTTAGGCATTTGGGATAGATTGATTCCATTCTCAACTATGAAGAACGCTAATGAAGAAGGACCTAGAATTAGCAATCTGGGAACTTGCATCGTACTAGACTGAGTCTGAGTCTCATTCAATCTTAAAATGTGATTTCTTACACGATATGAGTGAAGATCTCGGGGGTTTTGTTTTACGCTTTGTTTTCAATTTCTTCTTTTGAAATTTTACTTCCCCAAGATGTGAAGGTACGCTGTCCACCAAGTCTCCCTGCAGTCTTTCAAACTGAAACAGCTTTTCCTGTATTTTGTAGTGTGAAGATCTACGGTTGATTTGTTTGATGCTTTTTCTTCTGTGCTCCAACATAGTATCCATGTGAAGCAAATGAGCCAGCAGGCTTTCTTGGGTCTTTTGAAATGCGCAAAGCTCTAATTCAGAAAGATCGTCTAAAGAAGCTTCATTCAGCACTTCAGCGTTTTTTATAAGCTGATCTAGTGTTCGATCAATTTCTGATAAGATCTCTTTCCCAAGCATTTTATTAACTCCATAATAATGCCCTTAAATTCGTATTGTTTTTAGCGTTATTAATTTTGTCAAACAAAAATGAGATTAAACTTAAAACAAACACAAAAAATTAACCGTTTCAATAAACACAAATTCCTATTGTAACTCCATTGAGAGGGCATTTTCTGATAGAAATATTCCTTAAAAAAATGTTAGAAAATTTTTAGTAAGATAGTGTATTTTATTTAGCTAAAATTTAAAAATGCATGATTGGTTTTTGCCCTTTAGCTTCAGGATCGAAAGGAAATTGTATCTATTTAGGTACAGAACGCACAAAGATATTGGTCGATGCAGGCATCAGTGCAAGAAAAATCCAAAACCGTCTGAATGAAATCAATGTCGAGCTTTGCCAAATCGATGCCATCCTTATTTCTCATGAACATACAGATCATATTCTTGGATTAAAACAGTTGTCGGGCAAACGAAAAATCCCCATCTTCGCCAATCGAGAAACAGCAAAGGGGATTTACTCGGCTGTTTCACAATCATTGCCTTTTAAGATCTTTACTACTGAAGAAACTTTTTCTTTTGGAGACTTTGAGATCCATCCTTTCCGTGTCTCTCATGACACGCTAGATCCTGCTGCATTTACAATCCGAACAAGTCAGTACAAACTGGGTTTTTGTACCGATTTGGGCTTTGTTTCTACCTTAATAAAAAAGCATCTCCAGGAGTGCGACTATCTTTATTTGGAGTCAAATCATGAGCCTTCCATGGTCCACGCATCTCCAAGGCCGTACATTTATAAGAAAAGAGTTCTCGGCAGACGGGGACATTTATCCAACGATGAATGCGTTTCTCTTTTGAGAGAGATCAAACATCCGAAACTGAAGCATGTGCATCTAGCGCATCTTTCAAGTGAATGCAACTCAGAAGAACTGGCCCTTCAAAAAGCAAAGCAGATCTTGGGAGACAGGGTCGAAGTATCCCTTGCCCATCAGGACAAAATTTCTAAATCAATATTCTTTTAGAAAAGAGGGGTGAAGGCTCACCCCTTATTGTTAACCGTTTCGACGTCGGTAACCTGCGCGGTTATATCCATGGTCTGGCCTTGGATTCGGATCTGCCGACGTTCCTTTTCCATAGCTGGAAAAAGAAGGCTGAAAGGTCGGTGGGGTTGTATCTTGCTTTTCCTGCTTAGGAGGTGTGGCAGTTTTAGGAGCGGTATTTGGTTGTTGTTTCGGAAGTTTAGTGGCCTCAGGTGTGACAACTGGTTCCACATTATCTGTTCTTGTCGTACGACTTCCCACGTGAGGCAAATCGATTGTTGGTGGTACAGAAGATTTGGCTGGAGTGCTACTGGAAGAAAAGTCCAATTTAGATAACCAACTGTCCCAACCACTTAGATATTCTGGATCATCATACTTGCCATTACTTCTCATGGCCCCTTCGATTCTGCCCAGTTGAGATAGGTATGGAGAACTTTCCAGCTTCTCTCACGTGTGTAATCTCTGGCCGTATCTCTTAAGGTCGAGATATCCCTTGCTACTTCCTCTGTTGGAGCGCTTTCATACTTGGGATGTGCCTTGACCATTTTAGGGATATTCTGCTGGACGACCCCATGATAGAAACCATGTCTAGATTCATTGAGAGAAAGGTCTCGTTCCGTTCCGAAGAGCCGTCTCATTTTATCGATCCCCCAGCCAAAATATCCATTCTCAGCCTGGTGGTCAATATAGGCATCTGCTGTTGGACATTGTTTGGCTTGTTCATACCTTTGTACAAAGGCCTCTTCGGCCTCTGGTAAGCATTCTCTTGTCTCAAAAAATGGTTTCTCCTTAATGGAGAAGGTCGTTTTTGGATGTGATGTTTGAGCAGTGGTGTTTTGCTGCGGTTGCTCCACCGGAGTATCAGGTCTGATAACTACTGTTGGAGGAACAGGGACTTGCCCAGCAGCCTTGTTCACAGTCTCGGCCACGCTTGTGATATTCGATGTATTGCTTGTCTGCGGAGTTTCTACAAGGGTGTAAGGTCGTTGCACTACTGTCAGTGGGGGAACAGGTTCTCTTGAAGACCCCGGGGCAGGTTCAGAGAGTGTACCATTGATCTTAGGTGCTACAGGAGTTTTTGGGGGGCGCGCGATAACAGGTGGTAAGCTTGTCGGTGTTTGTACTGTTGTTCTCTCATCTACTACAGGAGTTCCATGGACAGTTGGTTCTGTTTTGCTTGTCGTATCATTTAGCTCAGGTTGTTGGATCGTTGTTTTAATAGAAGGAGAGTGGAAAGTTGTTTCAGTAGTTGTTCCATTTGTTTGAGATGAAGGATCTGTCTCAGGATTCGTTGTTGGAGGAGGAGAAGATTCTTCAGGCATTACCGGAGTTCCAGATGAAAAATATCCCTCGGAATAAGCGTATAGAAGAGCAGCGATCCCAATTCCCGCTGCGCCTATACCGGCAATTTCCTTCCAGGAATATGAAGAAGATGGCTCTTCTTCATCAATAATGAAGGGCTTGGGCTCTTCTTCAACTGCATGCTCGTCTGGAATATCGAAAAGGACTGGTGCATTACCAACATGGGCTACCGGGTGTTCAATAGGAGGTTGGGCAGGTACTGGATCCATGGGAAAGAGTTGTGGTTCTTCAACATCGGATGGTGGAACCATTACGAGTGGTTCTTCTCTATGAAGGACACGTCCTTTTGAATCGATGAGGTTAGCATGTGGCTCTTTGTGGTCTACCACAGGCTTTTCGCTTTCAGGCTCTTCCGTCGTTATCTGGGGAATGATTGGCTCTACTCGTGAAGATTCTATAGCAGTAGGTTGGCTGGCAGGGGAGTAAAGGAGTCCGGTTGTCGTTAAAGCTCCAAGTCCCATAGCGATTGAAGCGATAATCACTGCCGTTGATCCAGCGGTTAATACAGTTGCTGCGACCAAACCAGCGGTTGCCAACAGAGTGAATGCACCGGAAACGATAATGGTTACCTTGCGGTTTTCCCAGTTGGTAGAGACCCTCTGAAGAATGTCTGTTTGGCTTTGCATCTCTTCTTTTGCTTGCAAAGCTGTTGCTTGTATAGTGCTCATTACAAACCTGTTTTATTCAATTTTTTCATTTATAATGACAACGATAATATCATGGTTGATCGATTTACTAACATTAAAACATATCGACTTAAGATTAATTTTTTGTGAAGAAGGTTTGTTTGTTATTAATATAAAAAAAATTAAACAACAATAATAAATTATTTATTTATACTTTTTTGAAAAAAAATAATGTCAGATATTTCAAATAGAAAGAATTAGACCATCATAGGCCATTTGAACATGGCAGGGGATTTTACAGTCAGTGATGATGTCCTTGTGGAGTTTGAACTTTTTGAAAAGCTCGTCATCCGTATGTCTTGGATCATGGTGAGTCACAATCCACTCGGGAACCTTGGCATATTTTACAATGACTGCTGCATTTGAGATCGATGAGTGTCCCCATCCTACCTTATTGCAGTATTCTTTCGGAGTATACTGAGCTTCATGGATCAGAAGGCTACATTCTGAAAAGAAAGAAATCAGACTTCTATGGGCCTCAAGGAGATGATGCCCTTCATAAATTGTGTCTGGATGACCGTGATAGCCGATCAATACTTCGTTATCAGTGGCATAGCCAATGATCTCATTTTCAGTGTAGATTTTGAAACAGAAGGTAACACCGGGATGGAAGGCATAATGAAAATCGAGTTTTAGCTTTCCAACTTGGATGGGCTTTTGGTCCTGTATCTCACAAAAACTGATTTTAGCTTGAACCTCGTCCAGCCTGACTGGAAAGAATTCATAGGCTAGCATATCTGTGAACAGGTCCTTGGTCTGTCTACCGTAACCTTTAGGGGAATAGATCGTGATTTCATATTTAGAGTCGTAAAGGGGCTCGAAAAAGGGAAACCCGATGATGTGATCCCAATGCGTATGCCCAAGGAAAATATGGATTTTCTTTATCTCGTCCGATTCGATGATATGGTAACCCAGCTGCCTGATTCCCGTTCCAGCATCGATGATGACGAGATCCTTATCCTGACGAATCTCAAGGCACGATGTATATCCTCCAAATCGGATGTAATCATGGCCTGATGCTGTGATCGATCCTCTAGTGCCCCAGAATCGTAAATAGGAATGGGGGCTTACAAAGCCAGGAGTGTACCAGGCTTCTTTGTACCGCTCCTTGTAGGGGTTGTCAAAAGGGGCAATCTTCAACTTTCCCTGAAAAAAGAGGTCCACAACCCGATAAAATTCTGCTTCATCATAGGGTTTGTTGAGGAAGTAATCAGCTCCATTTTCCAAAGAGGCCTGATAATCCTGGAGCATAATTTTGTTTGTGCAGACGATGACTCCGATCTTTGCGGTTTCCGGGTTCTGTTTGAGCTGTTGGAGGATTTCAATCCCGTGAATTTGGGGAAGCATCAGTCCAAGCGCAATCAAATCAGGCTTGAACGACTTGATTTTCTCAAGGCAGTCAGGGCCACTTCTTGCATGCTCGAAGATATACTTTCCTGCATGGATCGATGTCGTCAGCTCATCGAAGGCCATATCAGAATCGTCGGCGATGAGAATTTTTTTCTTACTAGTCATCAATTTTGGATATGGCGGAAAAGGCTTTAATTTTAAAGCGTCACTTTTAAGGAGATAGATTCTTTGTAAGAACCTTCCGTGGTCTGCTTCCTTCCTGAGGGCCCACGACTCCGTTGCTTTCCAGCTCATCCATGAGACTGGCTGCGCGGGCATAACCTATCTTGAGTTTTCTTTGCAGATAGGTCGTCGAAGCAAATTTGGCGTTCATGATCGTCTCTAGGGCTTGACCGTAGAGTTCATCCCGGTGAGATCCCTCTGATGAATCAGAAGATGTTGAAAAATCTTTCATCGCATCGAAGGAGGGAATGAGATAATCGGGAGGGGCCTGATCGCAGATGGCCTGGACACAACGATTGATCTCATCATCGCTGATGAAGGAACCCTGAGCCCGAATCAAAGTAGAAGATCCAGGAGGAAGAAAGAGAAGATCACCATTTCCTAACAGGCTTTCTGCCCCTGTTTCATCGAGAATGATCTGAGAGTTGATCCTGGATGCGACTTTGAAGGCAATTCTAGAAGGGAAGTTGGCTTTAATGATCCCTGTGATTACTTCTCTGGAAGGTCTCTGGGTTGCCAAGATAAGGTGAAGTCCTACGGCGCGGGCCATTTGAGCAATGCGTGCGATCGGAGTTTCAAGGTCGGAACTGGAGACCATCATAAGATCTGCGAATTCATCAATAATACCAACGATGAGTGGAAGTCGCTCAGGGATTTCGATGTTCAAGGACTCTTCAAAAGAGACATTCCGTTTTCTAGAATTGAAAGCAGTGATGTTGCGCAGTCCCAACTGTTTCAGGATGTCATAGCGGTTCTTCATTTCCTTCACCATCCACTGCAGGGCCGCATAGGCTCCATGAGCTTCTGATATGACAGGAGCGATCATATGGGGAAGAGTGGAATATTGGGTGAGTTCCACTTTTTTCGGATCGATCATCAAGAGTTTGACCTGATCAGGCCGGGCGTTCATCAAAATGGACATGACGATCGTATTGATACAGACAGATTTTCCAGAACCGGTTGCTCCTGCGACCAGGAGGTGGGGCATTCGGACTAAATCGGCAAGAACAAATTCTCCTCCAACTGTCTTTCCAAGGAGGATCGGGATCTGCAATTTCTTTCGGTGACGGTTTTGATAGTGCTGTAAAAGCTCTTTGAACCCGACTGGTTGCGGGTGGGTCGAGGGAATTTCGACCCCTACGGCAGCTTTTCCAGGTATGGGAGCTATGATGCGGATGGACTTGGCTTCCAAATTCAAGGCAATGTCATTTTCCAGCGCTTTGATCTTTTGTACTTTTACACCTACTGGAGGCTGTACTTCGAATGAGGTAATGGTCGGACCACAATGAACCTCACTTACTTTGGCTTCGATGCCGAAACTTTTCAAAGTATCTTCAAGAACACCGGCCTGTTTTTTCAAATCTTTCTTCAAAGAAGAAGTATCAACCCCTTTTGTTGACTCCAATAATGTTGGTGCAGGGAGGCGGTAGGAAGAAAGCGTGGAAGGGGGAAGAACTTCATTTTTCTTTCTCGAACGGCGTAAAGAAGAAAGAAGAGATGGTTTTTTATCCGATGAAGGTGGGGTGATCGTCGTATGGATTTTCAGATTTTTCTCAGAAAAGGTCTCATTCAAGGGCTTTTTGATCCCAAATGCCGGTGGAATATGCATAGAAGGAGGAGGAAAGTTTTTTGCTTTTGGTTTTTTCAAGAAGAACGAACGGATTTTTACCGGATCAAAGAACGCAAAAAAAGTTCGAAAAAAGGCATTCAGTTTTCTAAATAGCCAGCCGCTTGCCCCTCTCAATGCTTGGGAGATGATTTTCATATTCGGCAAGATACGAATCTGAGTCAGAAGAAGGAATGATACCAATCCTGTGATGGAAAAGATCAATGTCGTTCCGAAAGCACTCATCATACGGAGCAAGTTGAAATAGGGTACATCTTTCAAGAGGTAGTAAAAAGGAACGCCCCCCAAGTTGTACCGTGTGTAACTTTTTGGGAATGGAGAGTAGATCAGGATGGTCTCTGAATAAATCCCGCTTTCAAGCTTTTGAACGATTTGGGGAAAATGTTCGGCAAAAACATTGAGCAATATGCACATGCAGCAGAGGAACAGGGAAAAATAGAAGGTCCGGTACCCAAAATTCGGAAAAGTCTGAGTTGATAGGAGTTTCCAACCGATCCAGGTAGAATAGACCAGAATCAGATAGGCGCCGAGACCGAAGAGATATTCGGTGCCTAGAGCTACGGTATATCCTAAAACACCCAGCCAGTTTTCTGTAGGCTTTCCATCAGAAAAACTGATGAGAGAGAGAAAAAGTACGATGTTCAGCGCAAGGAGGAATAGACCTTGAGCTTCAGGATGGCGGGTTCTTTTTTTCTTTTGTACTACCATTTACTGCACGTAAAAGAAATTCAAATAGATTGCGGTCAACAGTCCCAGAATCAAACAATACCAGGCAAAGGGCCTGATTTTCTTCTTTTCGAAGGACCAGAAAAGCAGACGCACTGAAATCAATCCTACAGCAAAAGAAGATACAAATCCCACCAAATAGCATTTGGCCGCCTCGCCAAAGACCAGACCTGTTGAAGAGACTGCTTTCATCACTTCAAGCAGGCTGCCGCCTAGGATCGTTGGAATAGCCAACAGAAAAGAGAAGCAAACCGCCTCTCTCCAGTGCCATCCTCGAAAACAGGCAGCTGTAATTGTAGATCCAGCTCTTGAAATTCCTGGGATTAGTGCCAATGTCTGCATACAGCCAATAAATAACACATCATTGATTTTCCTTCTAAAAGGCTGTGAGGAAATATTTACAAATGCCTCCTGATGGCTCCTTTTTGAGAGGAGAAAAAGGAGGAGTCCCGTAAAGATCAGAAAGAATCCAAGGAACTGGATTTGAGAAAAATAGACTCTCACAGGTTTAAGAAAAAAGTAAAAGGGGACGAGAGGAATGATGGCCAGAAAGATCAAAAAGAACCGTTTTCGATCTCGAAAAACCTTTTGAATTTCTTTTCGTAAATAGAGAATGCAGGCAAAAAGTGTTCCCAAATGACAGATCAGATCGAAAAAAATATCCTTTTCAGCATCGATTCCAAAAAAAAGTTTGGCAAGCTTGAGATGTGCGGAAGAGCTTATCGGAAAAAATTCCGTCACGCCCTGGATGAATCCGAGAATCAGTGCTTGAACGAGGTCCACTCATTCTGCCTTTCAATGGGGCGATCGACGGGACTCGAACCCGCGACATCTGGAACCACAATCCAGTGCTCTAACCAACTGAGCTACGATCGCCATTTAGCAAAAGATGTTGCGATAAGAGTGTATATTTTTACTGGAAAAAAACGATTTCTGTCAATCTAGTTGGCAGGACATATCTTGCGCTAGTTCCTCTTTTGGAATCTTTTTCAAGGAATCTTTTATGAGAAAAAATAGAAAAAACAGGCTGAAAAGATACAGGATGATGAAGGAACTGGAGACTTCTTTCATCCGGACCATGTATTCCAGAAGAGCAGGGGGAGTACTGATGATATGAAGGAGCTGATCAATGAAGACCTTATTCACGGTGTGCAAAAGGATCCCTGCAAAAGGAATGCAGAGTCCAAGAAGAAAAAGAAATATGCAGATGCTGATCAAAGGGGGGATGAGGAGGTTGTAGGCAAATCCCAAGAGGGGGAATTTGTGAAAGTAGAAAAGAAGCAGGGGACCAATGGCCAGATGGACAGCACAGGTAGCGCTCAGCCCTTTTCGTATCCATTGCAATAAAAAATGCCCATGGACGGATCCCATCTCAAGTGCCGAGATTCGATCTATAGATCTTTTTTTTATCAAAAGGGAAAACAGTTTTTCTATCACCGGGTAAATCCACAGTAAGGAAAGACAGCAGAGAAAACTCAACTGGAACCCCAAGTTTTTCAAAATTGTGGGATCCAAGACCATTTCAATCAGAAGAGCCACTCCTAAAAAATTCAAGACTGAAGGGCGTCTCTTCGAAATCTGTCCTAAGAGATAGAGAGATGTCATCAGCCAAGCACGGAAAATTGAAGGTGAGAATCCCAGAAAAAGAAAATAAAAATGGGAAAAGAGAAAGAGGAGCCAACTTGTGATGGAGTGGTGAAAGACTCTTCGAAAAAAGAAATGAGCAAAGAGAATCAGAAATCCAAAATGCAGTCCTGAAATAGCCAGAAGATGGGACAGTCCGAGCCGGGAAAATTCAAACCGGAGAAAACGATCTTCAAGATCTCCCAGTATCAATGCTGAAAGAAAGGAAATGATTCGGCTATCTTGATAGATGGAGGTAATTTTGTTTCGAACTCTTTCTTTGATTTGAGAACGAATCTCGGTAAATGTCCACCTCTTGCTCCCTTCTTGGAACTTTCTGACTTGAAAGGAGAGTGAATGTCGTCTCTTTTTGATCTCACCTTCGAGTAAATACTGATGATCACCTTTCCACTTTTTTGGGGAATGAGTCCAACAGGGAACATTACTCAAAGGTCTTATTTTCTCATCGTGAGGAATAAAACTCAGAAAGTAGCCTTTGTAATTCCATCCCCCATGAGAAGAAGGCTGGACCTTTTGAATCACATAGACTCCACGGCCCGCAATGCGGGGCTCCGGCAAAGGAGAGGTCGACGGGGAATAGAAATAACAAAGAAGGCCGAAAATCCACATCCAATACCGGTATTTTAAAATGAATAGGGCCCAAAGAAAGGAAAGCACAAGTAAGATTAAAGAGTATTGAAGCTTAAGGGCTGATGCCAAAACGAAAGTGATGGCAAATACGAACGCAGGGGATTTTAACCAGAGTGTTTCGGCAAATCCTCTTCGATCGATCGGTTGACGAGCCGTGCACCTCTTTGATCTGCAAAATAAGAAAAAAACCATGTCGTCAAGACGAGTAGACGGTTTCTAAAGCCAACGAGGTACATGATATGGATGAAGCACCATGTAAACCAGGCAAATAGTCCCGAAAACTTAAATTTCTTATACGTTCCTACAGCTTTTGTTTTTCCTATAGTTGCTAGACTTCCCTTGTCGAGGTAACGAAAACGGGGCCTTTTGCCTTTGGGGAGCTGTCTTTTCAAGATGTTTCCAACATATCTTCCCTGTTGAAGGGCCACAGAAGCCAGGCCAGGATAGGGGTTTCCTTTCTTGTCATTGGCATGAGCTGCATCTCCCAGGACAAAGACTTCTGGATGATCTGTCAAAGAAAGGTCGTAATCAACTAGGGCTCTTCCTGCCCTGTCCAGTTCGACATCCAGGGTCTTTAAAAGAGGAGAGGCCTGGTTGCCGGCCGCCCAAATCACATTTCTAGCCTGAATAAAGTCATTATCGACCTGAACCCCTTCCTCTGTAACATTGGTTACTTTTTTTCCGGTAAGGACCTTTACTCCAAACCTTCTTAAAACCTTTTCCGCTTTGATCGATAAGCTTTCGGGAAAAACCGGCAGAATGTGAGGGGATCCCTCAACCAGAAATATACGGGTCTTTGAAGTATCGATGCGTCGGAAGTTTTTCAGCATTGTCTCATAAGCAATTTCAGCAATGGCTCCTGCAAGTTCTACCCCGGTTGGCCCACCGCCAATGATGACAAAATTCAAATACTTTTTCGCTTCGGCAATGCTGTCACACCGTTCTGCTTTTTCAAAAGAGACGAGGATCCTCTCTCGAATCTTTAATGCATCGACCAGTGTTTTTAATCCTGGCGCAAATTCCTCCCAGGAATCATTTCCAAAATAGGAGTGCCGCGCACCTGTGGCGATCACAAGATAGTCATATCCCATTCTTTCCCCAGTCCCCAATACGATCTCTTTTTTGTTTTTTTCTACAGACTTCACTTCTCCCATCATGACAGTGATGTTCTCATAAGGGCTCAATACTTCCCGAATGGGAACGGCAATATCAGCAGGGGAAAGTGCTGCGCTTGCCACTTGGTACAGCAGGGGTTGGAATAAATGATGATTTGTCTTGTCGATCAACCAGACATCAAGCCGGGTGCCGCCTAGTGCCTTTGCACAATTCAGTCCTGCGAATCCTCCTCCGACAATGATCACCCTGCTTCGCGCCATCTAATAACCCCTTTGTTGGTCGTCTTGTGAACTATAACAAAAAGTTTTTTTTGATAAAGTCAGCAAATACGTTTCTTTTTTCTTTTAAAAAACCCACATCTTTAATTTATGATGGGGCATGCTGCAATAAGTTCTTGGAAATAGATGTGGAGTTTCATTGAATCCTTTAGTGCATAATTTTTTTCAAAAAGTCACACCAGAAAAAGATACTCCATTTCTCGATATCCTTTATTTGGATGAAGAAAACCCGGCTACATGGGAACAGTGGAGAGAAAAATGTCCCTCTCTTCCGCGTGGATGGTATGAACTGAGCCATCTTCCTGTTCATGATAGGATCGAATTTACCAGGGAATACTGGATCAATATCCTTCCCTATCATCCGATCTTCCATCATTTTCTGATGCTCTTTTTTGCCCGTCTGGATGACGTAGGTGTTTATTTGACCCAGACTGAAAAGGATAAACCATATGGGGCCCACTTTGTCTACAGTCTTGCCAGTGGCAATGCATTTTATCGGGGCAATCCCCCAATTACTGAAGATTCTCTTCTCCACTTAAAAAAGGAATTTAACAGCACTCTGCCTCGTGATTTTCTTGCCTTCTACAAAATTCATAATGGATTTGCCAAATCGGGAGATACGGGGATCATTCCTTCTGAGTTCATGAAAAGCTATGCTCAAGAATTTTATTCCTCACTTCTCACTACAGACAGGGCAGTAACATGTCGGGGGCAGAAAATCGACCCGAGTGTCTTAATCCCTTTTTATGAGTGTTTCGGGCTTCATTCCTTTCAATGTTTTTATGGAGAATGGTATCCTGCGAACGAAATGGGAAATGTCTATTTCTCTGGAGTCGACTATACCATTTCCGACTATACAATCCAAAAGGCCTGGGGAGAGAATATGGCATTCCCAACCTTTCTTGACTGGTTGATTTTTTATCTGGAGGAAATCGAGTAGTGCTTTATACGATACGGGATCTCTATGAACATTATGGCGATCAGCTTGGCCTTGAGTTGATGGCTGGTGAGGAAGGCCTGGACAGACCGGTCAAAAAACCCGAGCTTCATAGGCCTGGTTTGACTCTTGCAGGCTACATGAACTGTTTTGTCCCATCCAGAATTCTGGTATTTGGAAGAGTGGAGCTTGAGTATCTCAAGGAAATGGACGCTGAAATGCGTTTTTCCCGCATCAAGGGAATTTTAGAATCAGAGACACCTGCTGTCATTGTCGCCAGAAGGTTTCGACCTCCCAAAGAGCTCTTGGAACTTTGCGAGAAGAACAACCTGCCTTTGTTCCGTGCCAGTATGGGCACAATGAAGCTCATCAGTAGGATGACCATCCTGCTTATTGAAGAATTTTCTCCAGGAGTAACCCTTCATGGAACCCTTGTTGAAGTCTTCGGGGTGGGGGTACTCATCCAGGGAGAATCATCGGTTGGAAAGAGCGAGGCTGCCCTTGGCCTGATTGAAAGAGGGCACCGGCTGATTTCTGATGATGTGGTCAAAGTAAAAAAGAAAGAGGGGACCTACCTTGTGGGATATGGCCCGGAGCTGACGCGTCACTTGATGGAGATTCGCGGGATCGGAATCATCAATGTGGCCCATCTCTATGGAGCTGTCTGCGTTCGAGAGGATAAGGGGCTCGATTTGGTCGTCAAACTGGAGGAATGGGATGATACCCATTTTTACGACCGTGTAGGACTGGAAGAAAAATTTTGCGACGTTTTGGGAGTGAATGTTCCCTTCCATGTCCTTCCTGTCAAACCTGGAAGGGATGTTGTCCTTCTTTTAGAGACCATTGCTCTCAATCATCGATTGAAGGATATGGGATATCATTCTGCCCGTGAGTTCAATTCCAAGCTTTTAGATACAATTATGCATCGGCAAAAAGAAAAAGTTCGGGAAAAAGAATCCCGTAAGGAAATCCATTCTGTTCTGGCAAAAATCAAAAAGTTGAAGGATTCTTCTGTTCTTTTAGAGGAAACACCAGTAAAATAATGTGCTGAGTTTTGCTTTTCCATAAGTAATAGAAGATAAATCGACAGCCGATGGTTTTGAAACAATCGAATGAAATCATTTTGAAAGGACTGCCCATTAGCAAGGGGATAGCTATGGGAAAGCCGTTCTTTTTTATTCCGACGATTCAAAAAGTTCCTGAATTTACCATTAATGAAAATCAAATCGAGAAGGAAATCGAAAGGTTCCGCTTTGCTGTGGAACAGAGCAAAGAGGATATCGAGGAGCTGCAAGTCCACCTGAAGAAGACGGAGGCCCCGGAGATCGTATCGATCCTGGAGGCTCACTTGGAAATGCTTCAAGATCCTCTCATGACAACGCAAATCGAAGATGAAATCAGACAGTCCAAGAAGAATACTGAAACTGTTTTTCAACGCGCTGTGGACGAATACAAGGACCATTTTAACGGGATGAAAGATCCCTATTTCAAGGAAAGGGCCCGTGATATTGAAGATATTTCGAAAAGAGTCTTAACACATCTATGCCAGCCAAAGGTGAAATCGGAACCTCAGACCATCCCTTCGAACAGTATTATTTTAACGGAGGAGCTTGTTCCATCCGATACAGCATTTGCCATCGCATCTGATGCCTCTGCTTTCATTACAACATTAGGTGGCCCTACATCCCATGCCGCAATCATCGCCCGGGCCAAGGGCATTCCATATGTTGCAAATATCGATGTACTTACTCTGAGAAATCCATCAGTGGATTTCATTATTGTGGATGGAACGAATGGATGTGTCATTTTGAATCCAACCCAAAAAACAAAAGAAAAATATGAACTGCTTCAATCAGGCCATCACGAACATTATGAGAATTTGAAAAAGGAATCACACCTTGATTCTGAGACGATTGATGGGTACCCGGTACAGATTTTGGGAAATCTTGAACCGCTCAATGATATCGATTCCCTGATTGAACAGGGAGCTTCAGGAGTAGGCCTGTTTCGCTCAGAGTATTTATTCTTCTTGAAAAAGACCTTTCCTACCGAGGAAGAGCAATATGAAATCTATCGTAAAATCCTCGATCGTCTTCCTGACCAACCCGTTGTGATCCGTGTTTTTGATATTGGCGGAGATAAAAAAAGCTTCAAACCTAACTTTTCCATCTTCAAACATGAAATGAACCCTGTTTTAGGGGGCAGGGCCATCCGTTTTCTACTCAAGCATCCTGATATTCTAGAAAGCCAGCTTCGAGCTTTACTTCGCGCAGCACAGCATGGCGATGTTCATATTCTTCTTCCGATGATCTCCGATTTATCTGAGATTAGGGAAGTTCGAAAAATTCTGAATCGAGTCTGGTTTGACCTGGTGAAGGAAAAATTGGCTGTACGAAAGAAAGTACCTCTTGGATGCATGATCGAAGTGCCTTCTAGTGCTTTGATGTGCGATGCATTAGCCCAGGAATCTGATTTTCTTTCCATTGGCACCAACGACCTGGTGCAGTACATCTTAGCTGTTGATCGCAGTAACCCCAACATGAATTACCTTTATTCTCCTGCACACCCGAGTATATTACGATTGATCCGGATGATCGTACATTCATCCAATCGCTATGGGAAGCCTTTGATTTTGTGTGGGGAAATGGCAGCTGATCCGCAATTTATCCCCATCCTGATTGGATTGGGCATCCGTAAATTTTCTGTTTCGGCGCGCCATGTGCCAGAGATCAAACATGTGATTCGAAAAGTGACGCTCCTCGATGCTTGCCAGGCTGCAGAAAAAGCCTTTCAGTGCAAGAGCGGTGAGGAGCTGGAACAATTTATCCACCCAGAAGTTGGGATGGATTGAATCCGCTTGAAGGATCCTGCTCTTCTACTTTTTCATAAGCATCAGCACAAGCGGCGAGAATTAAATCCTGAAGACCTTCGATACCCTCTGGATCGACACATTCTTTTTTAATCTGAACGCTCTTGATCTGTTTTTCTCCATTCATTGTGATCTGGACCAAGTCGTTGGGAGCATTTCCTGTGACGGAGACGCTTTGCAATTTTTCCTGCATTTCACTCATTTGCTCCTGGAGCATACGAGCTTGCTTTTTCCATTTGGAGTATCCACTACCCATAACAGTATTCCTTACATTTTTTTGGTTTTGACAATCCCTTCCAATTCCACAGCAGCAAATCGCATCAAGGTATCGTAATGGCTCTGTGGTTTGGAAGGGGATGTTACTTTTTTAATCGGTTCTTCGGCCTTCTTTAATGGCTGAGGCATCTCCTTAACAGGTGTCTTTTCCTGTGCAGGCGGCTCAGACTTGACCGGAGGTTGAGCAGCTACTGTTTTCGGAGCAGGCGGGGCTATATTTACCTTTTCTACAACGGGCACGTCCTGAACAGGTGGAGAGGTTGGATGACCATCGGAATCATCAAAAGAGAAAGGAGCTTCAGTCGTTTCTCGTTTTTTAACAGGAGCTATTGTCTTTGAAGGTTGGGGAGTCGGAATTTCTCTTTGCAGGGGAGTGGGATCTTCAATAACCGAGTGATCTCTGTCTTTGATCACAGGAGGAGCGGGCTCAGATTTTACTTCTTCTTTTTTCGGCTCGATCGCCTGGAAAACAGGTTTCAGTTCTTCTTTTTTTTGCTCTATTGACTGTGAAGGTGGATTTGGCTCTTCTATCGCGGCCGCCTGAATAACAGGCTCTGGCTTTTCTTTTTTCGGTTCGATCGGTTGAGGAAGAGGGGCCGGCTCTTCTTTCTTTGAGGTGGAAGACATTTCATGCACAGGATGCGAGGCGGCATTTTGGACAGAGTTTTGCAACTGGGTCAGGCGCTCAACGAGCTGGGGAAGAGATACTTTGTCAGCGCTTTGCACAATTTCCAGAAGGATCATTTCCAGGTGGATCCTTTTTAGAGAGGTCTTTTGAAAATCAAAAGAGCTTTTCAAGAGAAAATCGAGTATCGAAATACACTGGTCTTGGGAGTAAATGGGATGCGATTTCTCATAAGACTCTTTCAAAGTTCTCAGGGGAAATTCTTTTTGTGGCCATAATTTTAGGTGCAATAATAACCGGTAATGTTCGATCAAACCATCGAGAAAAAAGTGAAGGTCCTTTCCAGATCGATAAATCTGATCTACAAAAGTGAAGGGAGCGGATAGATCCTTCTTCGATACAGCCTCATCGAGGCTAAAGAAGAGGTCTCTGGGAAGAAGACCGAGGATTTGATTGACCGTGCCGGAAGTAATAGCTCCTTCGTCAAAACAGAGGATCTGATCGAGCAAAGATTCGGCATCACGGAGGCTTCCCTCTGAATATTGGGCAATCAGTTCCAAAGCATCAAGAGAGACATCACGGGAAAGATCTCGAGCAATACTGCTTAGCTTCTCAATGATTTTGTCATGAGAAATCCTGATCAAATCAAACCGAATCGAGCGACTGAGGATCGTTGGGAGCACTTTATGCGGCTCTGTTGTGGCGAAGAAGAACTTCACTCCTTCAGGAGGCTCTTCCAAGGTTTTCAATAGGGCGTTGAAAGCTTCCTTTGTCAGCATGTGCACTTCATCGATGATATAAATCTTGTATGAGCCTGTAGAAGGAGCAAAGAGAGCTGTTTCGTTGATTTGACGGATATCATCGATCCCTCTGTGGGAGGCGCCATCGATCTCAATCACATCTAAAGAGCGGCTTGTTGCAATTTCTTCGCAGCTCTTGCACCGGTTGCATGGTTCAAAATCATCGTTGAGGTTAGGACACATCAGAGCTTTTGCAAAGAGACGGGCGAGAGTGGTCTTTCCAGTGCCTCGAGAGCCGCAGAAAAGATAGGCATGGGCCAGCTTTTCCAGGCGAATCGAATTTTTTAAAGTGGTCACAATCGATTCCTGGCCAACCACTTCAGCAAAGGTTTGAGGTCGATATTTTCTCGCTAGGATTTGATAGGATTCTTCCATGGTCCTTTCCCGTCTTATTGCTGCTGTATTGTGTAAAAAATACTATTTGAAGTCTAGAAAAAATAAATTTAAATTATTTTTGTAATAAGTTTTGAATTAACTGTAATTAATATTTATAATAATTAAATTAAGTCGTTATTAATATTTGCAATGAGGTAATTAAAAGAAGAGAGGCATTGGTTTTCCAAATTCGACACAATCTGGTATCATAAAAAAAAGGGATAATTCTGTGCTTTTATCTCTCTGTTTGAACTTCACGGAGAAATGAAAATTTCTAAACCTGAAGAGTCTGAAAAGGCCAAAGGGAAGAAGGGCCTGAAAGAAAAACTCAAAGAAAACGACTTGGGGCTTCGGCTGCTAGTAGGTTTTGTTTGTCTTCTTTGCCTTGCCGCCTTTTTACATTTTCGAGAGCTTAAAATCGACGTACTTGAGCTGAACACGAGTGCTGGCCGCTATATGGTAGGTCAGATCGATTTCGAATTCCCCGATGAAGAGGCAACCCTCATTCTGAAACAGGATGCGATCTGCGAGCTTGGAAATATCTATAAGATCGACGAGAAACAGATCCGACAGGCACGGTTTGAATTCGAGAACTTTCTCATTCAGCACAGGGAATTGAAAAAGGGGGGGGGAGGTCCCTCTACATTTGATACCTATTACAAAGCTGCTGATGCTCTAGAAGACAAGTTGCTTCTAACCCGGTTCACCGACTCCAAGACCCTGCAAAGAATGAAAGAGCATGAGTTCAACACAACTGATTTCTTTGTGTTTTCACCTCCAAATACAGAACATCCTCTCCTTCTGCCTTCCAGTTTCTGGAACCAGATGGATCACATCCTGATGACGATGGACTTTTCTGATGCAACCGCCCATTACGTTTCTGAATTCTTTGAAAAGAGGCGCTGGTCTCTTCAGGATGATCATTCGATGATGAGAAACCTGAGGCAGACCGTCCAACAGAAGATTCCCGACCGGTATACAAGGATGAAGGCCGGCACAAAAATTATTGATCATGGGGAAAAGGTTACCCCACGCCATATTGCGATGCTCACTTCCATGAAACAGGCTCTTAGAGAATCACGAAGGCTTTGGGATCCATTGACTATCGTGGCCAGCGTCTTGCTGGCAACTATTTTTATCTTGCTCAGTGTAGCCTATTTCCATTTGAACCAACCCGATATTATCCGATCGCTCCAAAAACTTTCTCTGCTTGTCTGTATCATTATTCTGACGCTCATTTTTGCCAAGGTGACGGAGTATGTGCTTCTCCAGAATAAAACAACGATCATCGATGTCATCCGATATCCTTTGATCGTTCCTTTTGCGACGATTCTGGTCTGTATTCTGCTCGGGCCCCGCATTGCCCTTTTTACAGCCTGTTTTCTTTCAATTATCCTCGCGATCACACTAGCTGTAGACCATAACCGCTTTTTGGTCGCCAACCTTGTCGGTTCTATTGTTGTGATCATTAGTACAAGAGATATGCGGAGAAGAAACGAGGTGTTCCTCGTCTGTGGAAAATCATGGCTTAGTGTCATTCCGGTTCTTTTTGCTTTTTCTTTTTCCGAGAACATCGGTTGGAATATTCCCCTTGGTGCAGATTTTGCAAGCTCCTTTGGATTTTTGTTGATTACAGCGATCCTCGTTGTCGGACTCTTACCGATCCTCGAGTCGCTGTTCCACGTTATGACCGATATGTCCCTGATGGAGTTTATGGACCCAAGTAATGAGCTCTTAAGGCGGATGACCCTTGAGATTCCAGGGACGTATCAACATTGCCTTGTTCTGGGAAATATTGCTGAAGCTGCAGCGCAAGCTATTGGCGCCAATGGACTGTTCTGTCGGGTAGCAACGCTCTACCATGATATAGGAAAGCTCAACAATCCCCAGTTCTTCACTGAAAACCAACAGGGGGGAGTGAACATTCACCAGCTTCTCACCCCGCTCGAGTCTGCACAAGTGATTATCTCTCACGTACACGACGGGGAGATGCTCGCAAGAAAGTACCGCCTGCCCCAATCGTTCATCGATGTCATCCGCGAACACCATGGGACTACACTCGTCTATTACTTCTATGCGAAACAGGTGGAACTCATGGGTGGCAAGGCTGAAGAAGTAGATCAGTCCCAATTCCGTTATCCTGGGCCCAAGCCCCACGCAAAAGAATCAGGGATCATCATGCTCGCCGATACCATTGAAGCTGCTTCCCGCTCCTTAGAAGAAGCATCGGAAGAGTCCCTTTCCAATATGGTCGACCGCCTCGTTGGTGACAAGATCAGTGATGGGCAGTTCAATGAATGTCAGCTTACTTTTGAGGAAGTTGAGATTGTGAAGAAAACGATGGTCCGCACTCTCATGATGAGCCACCACATACGCGTCAAATACCCCAAGAAGTAGGGGCGAATGAATCCTTGTGGCCATTAGCTGTGTTGCAAGCTCATTTAAAATGCTCACGTACTATTTGTACGCTCCACTTTTGCATGTCGCTTGCGCCTTGCTACTGACCACAACCTCTTCATTCGCCATTCTTATCGATTACAGACAGAGGCAAAAGCTTGAAGGAAAAAAAAGGATGCGCCCGTGTTTTGGATGCATCCTTTTGATAGAGGGAAAGAAATGAGAGATTCTAGGAAGCATCACCGTCACCATCTGAAGGTGGTGAGGGTGGTTGGGTCGTAGGTTGAGGAGATGTTGATGAGGGAGTGGCTGCTGATAGGGAAGGGGTAGATTGGACCGAACGTTCTTTTGCCCTGGCTTCTTTTAGCGCTTGAATTCGATTCATCTCAGTTACTAGATCTCCAAGAAGAGCATCAAAGAGTGCATCGACGACGTCGTCTTGAACTCCAATTTCTTCTCTCTGGATTCCCAGTTCTTCATTTCCCCACAGATCGTCCAACTCATCGTTGATCCAAACTTCATGGGCTGCATCATGAGCAAGATGTAATGCGTTTTTTGGAGTCACCTTTTGCAGCTTTCCGAACTCCTGTTGGAAAACTGTGTCTGCCTTTTTAGCGACGGTTAGTTGTTCTCTGGCAAGGATTGTGATGACATTTTTTAAAGAGAGGGTATGTCGAAGGGGAATGCGAACTCTCGGATCTTTTGTATGACGTTGTTGAAGCTCATGTCTTTGGGCTAAAAGGTGTTTACTCGACGTAATAATTCATCATGTCCGCGCTGCAGACCGCAACACCCAAATGCGGGTAGATGGGAATCATCTCCATGCATTCGATAGAAAATGTTTGTGATTTCCCGGGTATTGGCTGGTTTTTCTGTGATCACTCTGCTTAGGAATGCAATGTGATCGGAATGGTCTGCGAGGGGATAGTATACAAAGGGTACTTCAACAGGTTCTGCTTTCTTATCTTCCTCAACGTGTTGATGTTTATTTTCCACAGGTACGCTATTTGCCGCTGAAGTGTGTTCTTCAATGGCCTCTTGTTCAAGAAGGGCAATATTTACCTGCTCAGGACTGGTTACGGGACTGGCTGGTGATACACTCATGTTTTTGACTACCTATTTTTCTCTTTAAAAATGAAAATTAATGAGAATAGTTTATCATGAAGTGTTATTAAATAGATATTTCTAAATATTATTTATTATCTATTTGATTCGAGAGTTGATCTGCTTGCTCATCAGATTCATGAGTAGAGACTTAGGAATGAGGCGCGAAAGGTAGATTCCCCAGCGAAAACGCCAGTCGAAGATACAAAGTGGTTTTTTGTTTTTGATTTGTTGATAGATATATTGGGCAGCTGTTTCCTGGGTAAGAGTGAAGGATTTATTTTGAGGAAGCATCCCTTTGGAAGCCCGTTTGACGAACTGTGTTTGGACTTGGCTCGGGCAGGATGTCAAGACATGGATCCCGTGGGATCTGAGCTCGGCATTTAGGCTGAGAGAGAAGGTATTCACAAACGACTTTGTAGCGGCATATATGGCAAAAGTTGGAAAGGGGAAGAAGGCAGCGGCAGAAGAGATGTTCATGATGATCCCTTTCTTTTTTTGGGAAAGGAGTGCTTTGGCAGTGTACAGTGTAAGTTCGGTCAGAGCGATGATATTTACATCGATCATTTCTAGTTGTTCAGAGATATTGTTGGTGGCAGGTCCATAAAGACCGAAACCCGCCGCATTGATGACAAGATCTGGGACCGCTTCTTCGATGTTATGGATTACCTTCTCACGATCTTCTTTTAGGGCAAGGTCGGCAGGAAAAAAAGTGACGCTCGTGTGATTATTCAGATAGGAAGAAATCGAAGAGAGCTGACTTTGATCGCGCCCTGTTAGAATCAGGTCGTATTTTTTTTCAGAAAGAAGAAAAGCCAGGGCTTTGCCAATGCCCGAGCTTGCCCCGGTTATGAATGCTTTTTTAACCATGCAATTCTTGAACGATTGTATCGATGTAAGCTTTTACTTGTGCATCGCACGTTTGAATCTGTTTTTCCAAATCTTCCGTGTTCCTTTCAATGCACTCGACATAGATTTTAATTTTTGGCTCTGTTCCTGAAGGGCGGATCACGATTTTTGTTCCATCGTCGAGCCAGTATCTGAGCACATCGGACACAGGAAGAGTAAGTGTTGTCTCCTGGTTTGTTTTATGGTCGAGTTTTTTTCGTGTCTTGTAGTCCTCTGAAGAGATGATTTCTACATTGCCGATCTGTGTTGGTTTTTCATTGCGGAGTTTTTCCATTACATCATTTCTCTGCTTCATTCCTTCTTCTCCTTCTGAAAACTGAAGTGAATGAAGGCCTTCACGATGGATGGAATACTTTTGATAGATCTCATGCAAAACATCGATGAAGGTTTTGTTCTCTCTTTTGAAATGAAGGGCAGCTTCACAAATGAGGCATGATGCCAATGGGGCATCTTTATCGCGCACGTCCGTTCCCAATAAATAGCCATAAGATTCTTCTGCCCCGAAGAGAAAGGTATAACCGTCAGGTTTGTTCTCCCATTCCCTGATTTTTTCTGCGATGTATTTGAATCCAGTAAGTACATCAAAACAGGTAACGTGATTTTCGTTGGCAATTTCAGCAAAAAGTTCTGTCGTTACAATTGTCTTAACGGCAGCTGTATTTTTCGGCTGCTGTTTTTGCAGAAGGTGGTAAAGCAGAATGCATGCCATCTGGTTTCCTGTAAGAGGCACGGCTTCATTTTGATGCATCAGCATCACTCCCACACGATCTGCGTCGAGATCGTTTCCGATCAGTAGATCGGCCTTCTCGCTTTTCATTTGTTCTGCTCCAAGAGCGAGAACTTTTGTATCTTCAGGGTTAGGAGGGTTTGCATAAGGAAAGTCACCATCGAGCGTGGTCTGTTTTTGAACCAGTGAAAAATGAGTGAAGCCCCATTCTTTTAGTAAATTTGGGGTCATGGTGATACCACATCCGTGAAGATTGGTGTAGATGAGGTGTAAATCGGCTCCATACTGATGGTTATCGTCAGGATAGGATGCGTGCCCCTTCATCGTTTTTAGATAAGCTTGATCAACTTCTTCATCGATCAGTTCGATCAAGGAGTTGTCGATGGAATCAGCCAGTTTGACTTCTTCGATTTTTTGAATCTTTGTGAACTCATCGATGATTCCCTGATCGTGAGGAGGAAGCACTTGTGCGCCATCATCCCAATAGACTTTATAGCCATTATATTCTGGAGGATTATGTGAGGCGGTGATCATCACTGCTGCACTGCATTTTTTATAGCGGCATCCAAAAGAGACCAGTGGAGTTGGTCTGAGTTCTTTGAAAAGAAAAACACCAATATCATTCCCAGCTAAAACTTTAGCAGTCTCTTCTGCAAATTCCTTGGAATGATGCCTCGAATCGTGCCCGATGAATACAGTGTGTTTTTGATCTTTCGGCTGCTTTTTTAAATAGTTAGCCAATCCTTGGGTTGCCATACGGATTGTATAAATGTTCAACCGGTTGATGCCCACTCCCATGAGCTCGCGTATTCCACCAGTTCCAAATTTTAGTGTTTTGTAGAAACAGTCTTTGAGAGCTTTCGGGTCTTCTTTTTCCAGTCGTTTGATTTCTGCTTTGGTTTTGTCATTATAAGGACCGTCAAGCCAAGTCTGGACTTTTTTTTGAATGGAATCATCAAGCGCCATAATTATTTTTCCTCCGACAATACACCCTTAAAGGCTCCTTCTACTTCTGTATAGGCCGATCGCAACTGGATCTGCTTTTGGATTTCTTCGAAAGAGACGAGATGAGCCTCTTCGTGGTTGATCCCTTCACACGATCGCGAAGCTCTTTCCCAGCTCTTTTTACTTTCGAGGTTACAACCCCACCAGGGGAATGTTCTACACTGCTTAGGCCGAGCCTCATAGGCAGTACACTTGTTCTCTTTCAAGAAGATGCAATTATAATTTTCAACGTCTTCTTTCAGACTGATTCCTTTCCCAACTCTTCGCGCATACTTTTTTAAGAACTCTTTTTCTGAAAGATGAAAAAATTCAGCAAAACGTCGGATGTCTTCTCTGTTCAACCAGACATATCCGGGCGATCCTGTGCAACACTTTCCACAACCCGTACACTTGAAATGAAGACCTTGCTGATACCATGGCTTTCGGCTTTCTACCGCCATAGGAATAGGATTTTTACTTTCTTTGTTTGTCATCTTCTCCATTATATGATAAATCTAGGGAGCAAAACACTATTTTTTTAGAAAGAATATGAACAAGCAAAGAGAACATTGGGCTTCAAGTTTTGGATTCGTTATGGCAGCAGCCGGTTCTGCCATTGGATTGGGAACTTTGTGGCAGTTTCCCTATATGACTGGCAAGAATGGAGGTGGTCTCTTTGTCATATTGTTTTTAATTTTTACGATCATCATCGGCCTTCCTGTTTTCATGGCCGAATTGATCATGGGAAGAAGAGCGCAAAGAGGAGCGGTGGGCATTTTTGAAAATTTAGCTCCGAAAGCTTCAGGCTGGAAAGGGGTAGGTTGGCTCAGCGTTTCTTCTCCTTTGTTGATTCTCGCTTATTATTGTGTTGTTTCGGGGTGGGGACTCAATTATATCCTGATGTCTCTCAACCAGTTTTGGGCCGGCCGCTCATCCGAACAGATTTCCAATGTCTTTGATGTGATCTATAAATCTTCAGAGATCAATCTTTTCTGGCAGATTCTCTTTATTCTGATTACGGCAGGAGTTGTTTATCAGGGAATTCGAAAAGGGATTGAATACTGGAGCAAAATCCTAACCTCTTCTCTACTGGTACTCCTCGTTGGACTTTTGATTTACAGTTTGACTCTGAAAGGATTTTGGCCTGCATTTCAATTCGTATTTTATCCTGATCTTGCCAAATTAAAACCTTCTGGAGTTTTAGAGGCTTTGGGGCTTGCTTTTTTTACCCTTAGTTTAGGCCAAGGGATCATGCTTACTTATGGAAGTTACATGTCCAAAGATGAGGACATTCCTAAAACGGCTGTCATCATCGGAAGCATGAATCTTGTGGTATCGATCCTTGCTGCATTGATGATCTTTCCTATCGTTTTTACTTTCGGATTTGAGCCGCAACAAGGTTTTGGACTTGTCTTCAAAACGCTTCCTATATTGTTTGCGAAACTTCCGGGAGCATTGGTCCTTTCCACTCTCTTTTTTATCCTCTTAGTCTTCACAGCGTTGACTTCTTCTGTCTCTCTCTTAGAGGTAATTGTTGCGAACTTCATGGACCTTCAGGGATGGACGCGGAAAAAGGCAACATTGATTGCATCGATCATCGCTTTTGTTATTGGAATTCCTTGCGCTCTGTCCGGTTCAGGGGCTCTTTTTGGCGAATGGCAGGCCATTTACGGGAAAAATTTCTTTGAGACGATTGTCGATCTCGTCGCCCAGTGGATCCTTCCCTTTGTCGGACTTTTTGTTTCCATCTTTGCCGGTTGGTATATGAAACGGTCGGAAATCAGAGAGGAGTTTACTGCAGGGACATCTTGGGGGAAGATCTTCGGAGTCTGGCTTTTCTTCATCCGCTGGTTTGCACCCATTGCGATCGTTCTTATTATTCTTCAAAGAAGCGGAATCATCGATCTCGATACAATTTTCGGGATTACCCAAACAACTCCTGTTTCAGAGTAGTATTACAGCTTAAAATCGATCTTGTTTTTGGAAGTCCACTCGTCTTTTTTCTCGTAAACTTCGATAGAGATCGCATCTTTTCTCAATTCAATAATATTGAATGTTCCACGATCTTTGTGAGAACAACTACCGCTGTCAAGAATGATAGGCAGCTTACTTGGCCGTAGATCGGCGATGCAATGCCGGTGGGTATGCCCATGCAAATAAAGGCGAATATTCGGCCATTTTTGAATCAAGTCCTGCAATTGGGTTCCCCTTAACAGATGTCGGCGAGGGCTGTCATTTAAGAGGAATGGAAAATGATTGGCCAAGATGATATGTGCATCTTTGGGAAGGAGTTGAAGCATTTTGTCCAGCTTCTTTTCTATGTTTTTAGAGAACAGCCCTTGGGAAGAGTAAAATTGGGTGGGAACTACGGTATCGAGAAAGACCACCCACCAGTTCTCAAAAATAGGGCGCGCTTCTATCTGATCATTCTTTAGAGTATACGAGGAGGCGATGTGAGGATGGGAAGGAGGGTTTTCAAAAAACCGATAAAAGGTCTTCTTGCGGTAATCTTTTTTTGTGTAGAAATCATGGTTCCCAGGAATAAAAAAACTGGGCATTTTCAAATTGCTGAAAAAATTTTTTGCGTCCTGGAACTCAATAGGAAGCGAAGTGGTCGACATATCCCCTGTAGCAAGGACCAAATCAATCTGATTTTCGTCAAAAAGTCGATCAAGCCCTTCAAGCTGAGAAGGTTGAAAGGTCTTTCTTCGGGAGAAAAGCAGGTTCGCTACCCCCAGCCATCTCTTTGAGAGAAGTTTCAAAGGATTTCTTGGAAGATGCGAATAATGAAAGTCAGATAGATGGACGATTTTGAAGCTTTTCATGAGGTCATAATAGAGAATGAGAAGACTAACCTCAAGATCTACTTTGCATGGGGAACGTCTTTGTTTCGATCTCGGATCTTAGGAACCCGTCCATTTTTTTGGATCTTGTTCTTCTCTTCAGGCTCTTCAGGATGAGGGACTTGTCCTTCTTTGGCTTGTTTACGGGCTTCTTTTGCCTGCTTCTTCTTTTGCTTTTCGGTTCGGTCCCATTCATATTCCTTAGCATATTCGTCTTCAGCCTTTTCTTCTCGTTTTTCAGAGCGTAAGACTTTACGATTTAGTTGCTTAACGTGATGAGGAAGATCTTTCATAAAACCTCTGAGATCTAATTATCATTGAAACAAAATTTTTATTAATTTTCAAATGAAATGGACTCTCCTAGAGAGCTAGTTCAATTGGTCCCGATATTCTTGAAAAGTCTTCAGAACTTTTGATACAGGCACGAAAAATTGCCATTTATTTTCTCTCAGTCTTAGCCCCTTGATATTCGGAGTCCACTTCGGTGGAAGAAGGAGAGGTCCCTGCAACCAACCGGGCCGCCAGTGAAAAATGCTGTTCTTCCTCTGAGCTAGAATCAGATTGGGAATCTGCAAATAGGAAGCCAAGTGTCCTGGCCCAGAGTCGTTCCCAATAAAAAAACCAGCTTCATACGTCAACCCAGCCAAGTCAGAGAGCCTGGGAAGCAGGGGAACATCAAATCCGAGATCGAGAACAAACAACCAGTCTTTCCTTTCCTTGGGGCTGACTATGAAAGTGGGTTGGAAACCTTCTTTTCGTAACTTCTTTGCTAATCGAATGAATTTTTTTTTCGACCAGTTCTTGAGTGGATTGGCGCTTGTGGGATGCAAGAGGACCTTTCTTTTGTTTTTACGAAAAACCAGCTCCTCTGGGATTTTCATGCCGATTTCCATAGATGGATAGGGCAAATCTAGGATTTTTGCTGTCGCTTCGGCGACACACTGGGCCATTGTCTTTTGTTGGGAGAAGGAAAAATCAAACTCGGCGTCCAATGGGGGGTGCTTATTGGGGTGATAATTATTATAAAAGGCGTAAACCGTCTTTCCTTTCTCTCTCAGACGGTGAATGCTCTGAGCTCTGAGCGTATTCTCATGATGCATGATGATGGTATCGAAACCCCAAAGGCTTTCCTCTGTAAACTCCTTATCGAAGAGTTGTCGAAAGCAAACCTGATCCAGCCAGGGGCCGAAGGAATGAAGATGATTGGTGAAAAAATCGACTTCGAATCCTTGAAGGACAAATTGATGTGCGGCGATCATCATGATCATGGAATCGCCCATCCCTTCTCCGGAAACTACTGCAACCTTTCCAAAAGATCTCATAGAAGAAAAGAATAATAATTTGACTTCTTTATTGCAATGCTCGCTAAGGCCGCATGTCTTTATTGGCAGGAATGCTGGGAGGCTGGAAAACGAAGACCTTTCCCTGTAGAGGTTCCAATTCAACAAGGAAATGTCTGGAATCGAGCTCCTTTCCCTCTCTCTTCCTTGTATAGAGATCGATCGCACTCTTCCCATCAAAACCATCCATTTCGATCATCTCCTTTATTGCCTTTCTTTCAAAGTTCACCGCTGTGAGCTGATAGTACCCCGTTCCCGCGAGGATATGAATACTGACGAAGAGACCCCTGTTTTTTACTTCGGGAACGCAAGCGAGCTGAGCAATATCGATGTTGTACATCTTTCGGATCTGGATCATCTTCTGCAACTGATTGATGAAGGAGCAAGGGTTTTTGATCTGAAGGTTCAAGGGACCATAGAGAGCATGGGCTTTGGGCAGGCCAGCTTCAGAACATTCCGTTCCTGGCGCCTGGCATAGCAGGTCATAGGCTCCTCGATTGGCCCAGCGATGATCTCCATCGGGCATCTCTTCCTTAACCCAATTTGCCGGCAACGGCAAAGCTCCTACTAGATCCCATCCTGAGATGGCAAAAACACCGGGCTGCATGCAATTGAAAAAAGCCAATAGAAGATGGGCATCTTTAATCTTCTCAACTTCTTTTGGCGAGAGATTATATATCTCTTTGTACCCGAAGCTGGCAGCGATCAGTCCAGTAATTGTTGAGCAGGGTCCGTTTTCACTGTTCAAATTATACGGAGCGCTTTTCCCTGTAAGAAGATCAGAGTCCTTTTTCTGGATATTCTTTCTCAGGTCCTGAGCTGTGATCTGATGTCCCTGAAATTCATATTCATCATCAGGGTGATCTCTGAAATGAGCCAGTTCGTAATTGAATTCATCATGGTTTTGCAGAGCGTGCAAAAACTGGATAGGCTGCAGCTCATAGGTCTGCATCAATTGGTAGGTAAGCCTGAGTAAAGAGGCATCCTCGTGCAAGAGGGCATGCATACATGCAGTTCTACAGAGAAAGTCATAAGTGATATCAGGGCCGCTGATGGAAAAGTTCTTGATTTCTGCCAAACTGAGATTGAGTTCCTGAAAGGTAAACCCTCCCAACTTTCGAGTCATCATCGCCAAAGAGTCGGAAGCATTTAATGAGAGGGGGTGCCCTTCAAAAAAGGCTTTTTTGGCACCGGGAACGATTTCGATGCCCAAAAACCCATTGGCATCGAGTCGAAGGATCTTGTCCTTCAACATGCCAATCGAGACCATGATATCCCCTGATAAGACACGATTGGCCGCAAAAGAAGGGTCGAGCCAGTTCAAGGTGGGCTGGTTGGCTTTGAAGTAGTGGAGATAGACCCATCTTCTCTTTTTTCCATCCGCACCGACTACTACTTTAGTCGCATCCCAGTTCGTTTCCTTAATCCCTGGATCATAAAAGATAACCCTTTCTAATTGCCCTACGATGTACCCTTTTTTCTTCAGTTTCAAAACGACTTTCAGGGGAAGATTGATGCTCTTTTGGCCAGAGGGGACCTTTGGGAGCAAATCCCAATCCCTCTGTTCAATCTCGATCATGTGATAGATGCCGGGATAGTCTTTGTAATTTTTCAAGGCAAGTTGGAAATCTGCCCCTCTCCCTGTATGTCCGGGAACCAAATCGCCGGCAATCACTCCGCCATGGGCTTTGGCTACACTTTCCATCTGAAGATATTGGGTCTCCGTTCCGAACAGGGGATCGATGTCATAACTGATCCGATCAAATCCTCCGTCGACAGAAGGGATGTGTTTCTTTCTGTCCAGTCCGCCTGCAATTTTCATAGGTCCTGTATGAATCGCCTGTATCCCAATTTGCTGGAAGATGGACCAGAGTTTCTCATCACCTAGAACCTGCAAGACGGTTTTTCCCGGTGGAGTTATGGTTGAAGCCGGATAAGCGGTGAACCATACGGAGGCAATCTCGACTACTTTTTTTGGCTGTGCAAAGCCATAGGGATATTGCCATTGAATACTCTGTCCTGAATATTTCTTTGCCAGCAGGGCTGATCGGTAGAGCATGGATTGCTCTTCAAGCCATTCGATTTCATTTTTCATGCATTTAGCTCCCAAGCTACTTGCGATCATTAGAAAAAATAAGATCTTGCGTATAGAGACTAACATAGACATTTGCAGTTGAACCGCAACATAGGAAACAGGAGGAGGGATGTCAAGTGATACGAGAAAAGCGCCCCAAGCAGATAAGCTGAGGGCGCTCAGAATTTATTTTTCGTCTTCTTCAGCATCGTTGATCAACGCTTCAGAAAGAAGCACGACGCCTGCTACAGATACCGCATGGATCAGACTGTTTTTCACTACTTTGGCAGGGTCGATGACTCCAGCCTTGAGAAGGTCTTCTACCTGCTCGGTAACTGCATTGAATCCCACAGGGGCCTTTGCTGCTTTCACTTCTTCCAAGAGAAGGGAGGGGTCTTCGCCAGCATTTGTCACGATTTGTTTGAAGGGGGACTCAATGGCCCTCATTAAAATCTGGGAACCGATTTTTTCGTCTCCTTCTAGTGTTACACTCACTCCTTGCGATGCACGGATGAGTGCTACGCCGCCTCCGGGAACGATCCCATCTTCTAGGGCTGCTTTTGTTGAGTTCAAACTATCTTCGAACATTTGTTTTTTTCGCTTCATTTCTGGCTCAGTATGTCCCCCGACACGGATGACGGCAACACCACCCTGAAGCTTTGCCTTTCTCTCTTCTAGCTTTTCCTTATCGTAGCTGCTGGTAGAAGCTTTGATCTCATTATCGATTTGAGCGATCCGCCCATTGATTTCTTCATCGCTTGCCTTTCCGCCTACGATGGTTGTGAAGTCCCGATCGATCACGATTCTCTCGGCACTTCCCAAAAATTCGCTGGCTGCATCTTTTAAAGTAAGCCCTTTGTCCTCAGTGATGACAGAACCACCAGTCAAAATGGCAATGTCTTCGAGAATAGCCTTTCTACGGTCTCCGAAACCGGGAGCCTTGACAGCGGCCGCTTTCAATGTGCCGCGTAGTTTGTTGATCACTAATGTTGAAAGAGCGTCTCCTTCGAGATCATCGCAGATGATCAGTAGTTCTTTGCCGGCCGATGCTGAGGATTGTAAAAGCGGCAGAATTTCCTGAATGGCAGAGATCTTTTTATCGGTGATAAGAATAAGAGGGTTGGTCATTTCAACAGTCATATGTTCCATGTCTGTACAGAAGTAAGAGCTCAAATATCCCCGGTCCGTCTGCATTCCTTCCACCATATCGATGAAAGTATCAAGACCTTTTCCTTCTTCGATTGTGATCACGCCAGATTTTCCGACTTTTTCGATCCCTTCTGCGATCAACTGTCCGATCTCTTCATCCCCAGAGGCTGATACGGTGGCGATATCTTTTGTCTCCTGTTGATCTTTGATCTCATGAGAAATCTCATCGATTTGCTTCAACAATTCTTCAAGCGCTTTTTCCATTCCTCTTTTCAGAGCAATAGGATTGGCCCCTGATGTGATATTCTTGATTCCATCCTGTACTAAAGAACGGAGCAACAGGATTCCTGTCGTTGTTCCATCGCCGCATTTTTCCTTGATCTTATTCGCAACTTCTTTTCCAAATTCTACACCCATATTTGTAAAAGGATCTTTCAGTTCGATGTCTTTTACAATACTGTTTCCATCACGTGTGATCGTTGGAGCTCCCCAGTGAGCCTGCAGTCCAATGTTTCTCCCTCGTGGGCCTAACGTTACTCCAACAACCTCGGCGAGTTTGTCGATTCCTGTGCGGAGCTTTTCTCTCGCATCTTCGTCAAAAATGATTTCCTTAGCTTTGGAACTCATGATTCTTTACTCCTGTTCTTTTAAAATTTGATGGAGGCCTAAAAAAGTAAGATCGGGTTCGAAATAGTCCACAATCCCTTTTAGATCGTTTTCCAGATCCAATCGAAACTGTGCACTGAGAAATGAATCTACTTTTCTCTCTATGTTCGAGGCAAGGCCGCCGGTGGCAATCACATTCACTTTTGATTGTGAAAACCGAGTTCTCTTAATCTCTTTCACGATCTTCTCAATCGTGGCAACGAGACCATAATAGATACCGCTTTGAATATTTCCAATAGTAGATCTTGAAAGGGGAGAGGGTGGCTTTGCTACTTCAACTTCAGGTAGTTTCGCTGTATAATCATGCAGGGCTTTTGCGGTGATCTGCACCCCTGGATAGATGGCTCCTCCTAAAAATCTCTTCCCTTTGGTCACGACGTCAAAAACCACAGCCGTTCCCATGTCCACAACAATGGAATCACCATCAGGGTGAACGGAAAGAGCCCCATAACAGTTGGCGATCCGATCGATTCCTACTTCCTGGGGAACTTCGACGTCCAAAACCAGGGAAAGCTTTTCCGGGTCCACTTCATAAAAGGGGACCTTTTCTTTTTTTAACACGTTCTTTGCAGCTTCAGCAGCAAAAGGATTGTCTGAACCGACCAGGGCCCTAGCAATCTTGTATTTTTGAATGGCCATTTGAAATTCGCTTTCATCCAGTGGATGTGAGGAAAGGTGAAAAGTTTCTACGATCAGCCCATCTTCAAAGAGAGCTCCACCCAGTACGGAATTTCCGATGTCTAAAACGAGATTGCGTTTCATGCGTTGAAATCTATCTCATTTTTTCAAATTTATCAAGGAGGGAAGCAATTACATCTGGACACCAAAAGGCCATTTTTCTTCAAAAAACGAAGATTAAGCCTCTTTTAAAAAAGAGTGACCTGAAGGGTTAAATTAAAAATGTAATAAATATTATTTTAATAAAAATTCGCTGGATCAGTTTAATTGATTTCTTATTAACTATTTGTTATAATAATTACAGGTAGTTAATTCTTTTGTTTAAAGTCGTTACTAAGAATTACAATAATATTAAATAGTTTAATTGATAAATAGTAATGAGTATTTATTCAACAGGAGCTCACTTCTATAATTTTATGGATTCGGTTGCTCCTCTGACGCAATCTGTGCTCAAGGATCCTGCGCTGATGAAAATCGGTTTTGGAGCGGGAATGGTCTTTTTAGGCTCAGCTGGCCTCTACAAGTCCGGCGTTGGGCGGGATGTGACCGGTTATTTCTCGGGTGATCAGACGAAAAGTGAAGATAGTGAAACAGCTTGGAGTAAAGCAAGCCGCTACGGACTGGCTGCGATCTCGGCATTGGGCATTGGGGTTGGAGTCATGGCTATCGGATTAGGTGCCTCGGAATGGTCTGGCGCAGCAGCAATTGATGCTCCATTGAACATGTGCGACTCCAAACCATATGTTTGCAATGGGCATCTGGATATCCCTCGAAAAAATATGCCCCAGATTGAGGGAGCAGTGAAGACCTCATATGTCGATTGGTGGGAATCTCAGGGAGCTTCCGTGCGTTGCAAAGTAATGAACGCAAGTCACCTGATGTCCACACAGAATGAAATTAATGAGGGCAAGGTTCATAGCATGTTGGATTCTTACAAGGCTAAAATATGGGATCCATGTGTAGCAACTATTTTGGCCTCTTCAGATGGGCATGTTCTAGATGGCCATCATCGATGGGCAACCTGTCTATTAGCTGATCAACTGATGAGTGTGACAGTCATCGATGCTCCCATACAAAAGCTTTTGCATAGTGCATCTGTTTTTAAGGGAGTTGAGCATCACGGCCTTGGAGTATTCCATAGTGCATCTTAATCGTTTCTCTGCATATGCCTATTGTATGGATGATGAGAATCTACACTTCATTTCTTCTTTTAGATTTTGATTTTCATCTTTCGGATTCATACAGAGTTTGAAGACATAGGATATCCGCCATGCGGAAGTATCAGACGGTATATTCGACTTCTCGATGCTGTGAAGGGTGTCTCCTTCAAAGAGGACTAATCGCATATGTTTGCAAGCTGCCAGATAGGACAGGGTTCCATCTTTACGATAAAAAGTCGTTCCCATCCCGTACTCAGAAAGATAGTTTTCCGATGTGCCATACAAGAGCGCTGTGAAAAGTAGAGGTTTTCCTGTAGCGCCATTTGTGAATGGTTCGCGGAAATAGGTTTTGTCCCTTGCATAGAGAATGGGTATTCCAAAACTAACTCCCTTCTCTGGCGTATAATCGTGATGTTTTCCAGATTCCATGCTTTCTTCTGAGAGCTCTTCAAGAAGATTCATCACAACAGCCGATGCTGTTGATGTCTGATCGACAAAATCCCAGGGCAGTGTTGTGATCTCTGCATTCAATGCATCAGATAATCTTCCCAAAAATCGATAGATTTCACCAATGGGTTGAGGAGGATGAGAAAAGAACTGCCATTTCTCTCTGCTATCCATGGACCGGGCAGGTTTTTCTTTTTTTTCCTGACTTTGCAAACTGGCATAAATTTTGCGGCTAAATTGTGCGTTTTGCGAGTACTCTCTCATGATCTTTTCCTCTTCAGAAGAAAAACAATCATCAAAAAGATAGATGTCCTTTCCTTCAACTGAAACGTGTTGGGGACGAGCTTTCTCCAATTTTGAAGTATGTTCAGATGGATCGAAATGAAAAATCAGCGGAATCGTTTTAGGCGTTTTATAGCACTCGCGAAGTATGATTGTACTGTCCTTTCTAACGATCGGTTCATCCATGCGACCCTCATCTTTGCAGGATTCTCATTGCGACCTTATTCATAAAATATTTATAACGCAACTTTGCAACCGGAGATTTTATGGAAACATACACCGAAGAATATCTAGAGGCTTTGATCAATGCACTAGTTCCAAAAGGCGATGTTTTACAGGTTGGTTTTACCGCAGATTTTGCGGACGCCATTCAGAAACATCGTCCCAAAAGTCATACGATCATTGAAAGTGACGAAAGCAAAATCGATCAGTGGGCAAAAAGCCATCCCCACGTATCGGTCATCCGGGATTCCTGGAAGAATGCTCTGCCCCAATTGGGTATTTTCGATTCGATCCTCTTTCATGAAGAAGATCAATCTGACCAGGGAGTTCAAATTGTAAAAGAGGGTGAAGATTTATTGGAGCAAATCACCAATGCCTTTCCCGAACTATCAGCACAAAAGTATTCGAATGAAGATATCGATTCTTTTGCCAGCCAAGTCGGTGCTACAAATGCCTTTTCCCGTTTTCTCAATGAATTAAGAAAGAATAACCAGATCTCTGCAGGTCAATACGAACAAGCATTGAAGAAACACCACCTCACACAAAGTGAGAATAATAGTAGTGCGAACTATGCTGAGAATGCTTTCCTTTTTTTACGGGACTGTATTGAAAAACATATGAGAAAGGGAAGTCGTTTTTCCTGGACCTCAAAGTCTTTAGTTTCCAAATACGAACACCCCCAGTTTTTTGAGCATATCATTACGAATCCAACTCTCGAATATACTGAAGAAAAAATCTCTGCTTGCAAGAAGCCCTTTATAGAAGCTCTACTTATGATTGTCGAAAAAAATTATAATTCTTGTTTAATAAGAAAAATAATTTGCTTGGCGGCTTATAATCATTAAATGGGTTTTTATTGTTGTTTGTGTTATCCTTTTTGATAAAAAAAGGATAAGTATGACTTCAGTAACAATCATTTCCTCTTCAGGCGAAGGAATGCCCCCTAGAAGAAGTCCCCGTTTCAAAAAACCTGAAGAAGGAGAGGTGCAGGTCGCCATGCCGGCCGTAGAAGGAGAACCTTCAAGAAAAAGAGCTCATTCCCCTGATTTTTCCTTTAAAGAGAGTAAAAAAGTAGAAGAGGTTTTTTTACGCAAAATGCCCAAACGGCAAAGGATGTTGCCAGCCCGATATAGAGAAGAAGAAAAACAGACACCAGCTTCTGCAAAGAAAAAGGTTCAAAAGCGTCTTCTTCCCTGTCGTCTTCCTCGGGGAGTGAATTATACTCCCTTTTCCACTGTACATCCTGATTTTCGGAAAGAATTTGCAACTTTTTGGGCAAAAGTAGGGCCCAAAATCATTCCCAAAAGGCCAGACACACAAGAGCGGAAGATTCAATTAAGCCTGAGTAGAATCATAAGAGATGGCGATGATTCCTATTTCTCTTCTAAAGTAAGGGTGAATAAAATAAATGAGAAAGTGGGCTATGGCGTTATTGCTCGAGATAGAATCAATGCCGGAACTGTAGTTGGAATCTATGGGGGAGAATTGAGGCGTTTTGACGACGCTGATGAAGCAGATGGCAATGGCTTTGTTTTTGGTTTCCATGATACTCCTGAACTGGAAGGATGGTTTATCGATGGCCGCCATTGTACGAATTTTACAGCCTTCATGAATCATGCAAGCTCTGATTCCGTTCATTGCAACGTGGTTCCCGTCATCTATCTTGGGGAAGAAGGGCCCTATGTTGCCTTCATTACAACAAAGACAGTCTATCCTAAGGATCAGTTGCTCTATGACTATGGAGATAACTACTGGAGACTGTTGGGAATATTCCCTGATAACTTATAGTTTTGTAAGAGAATCCTTCTTTCGATAGCTCTTCTTTAATGGGGATAGGGCGATTTCATCAAAGACAATCCTATGCGGCTGCTGCAGTATCCATGAGACAAGTTGGGCAATATCTTCTGCTTCAAGGGCATTTTCATTGGCTTCAAACCCCAGGTCTAGAAAAAAGGGAGTACGGACCATGCCAGGTTGGATCATGCTCACTCGAACAGATGTATTGGCACACTCTTCCCTCAGCGCTTGGGCAAAACCTCTCAGTGCAAATTTACTCGCACAATATAGGCTTCCTTTCTTCTTTCCCTGCAATGCCGCTTCCGATCCCATGAACATCAAATCGGCTTCTTCCTTTTGTTTTAGGTGAGGAAGAAGCGCTCTTGTAATCATGGCGTGGGAAAGAAAGTTGACATCGATCATTTCTTTCATTTGCCCATAAGAAAATTCTTCGAGACTTCCAAACCTGCCCTTGCCAGCATTACAGATTACAGTGTCAATTTCAGGATGTTTTCTAAGAATTTGCTCCATCTTTCTTCCTATTTGATCGACTTCCCTTAAATCGATCTGATAGTCACCCGTGCGAGACACTCCCCAGACTAGGTGTCCTTCTTCTGTCAGCTTTTCTTTCACTGCTTTGCCGATTCCCGAACTGGCTCCTGTGATCAGTACATTTCTTATGCGCATGCGAATAGTTTCTCCTTTTGGGTAAACTTCAAGAGTTCGTTTGTGCAAAACTCAATCATACTTTCTCTCTTTTGTTGCGGGTAGCCCATAAGACCCTCCTCTTTAAACAAAAGAGCGAGGGCCTTGTTTTTTTTGTGCTGCTTTTGCATCACACGAAAAAAAGGTTTGGGCAAGCGGATAGTTCCCAAAGTTACCGAGTGTAGGTTTTCTTTCTGAACCGAAGAGAAAACTTTCTCGAAAAATGCTCTCATGTTTGCTTCAAAGTTTTCATGGGCTATCAAAGGATCGAACCTGAGTCCCACCTTCCATCCTTTTTTTTGCAATTTTTCCATTGCCTGCAATCGTTTGTCGAGCGAGGGAGTCCTCCATTCCAGGCTCTTTACCACTTCTTCAGGGTTCAAGCTAAAGGCGATGACAACATTGGGGATTGCATCCCTTTCTAAAAGGGGGCGCAAAAACAAACTTTTTGTTCTTAGTTCCAGTGTTCCTTTGACTCTCTCAAAAAAGGGAAGGAATTCTTCTGCAAAATGAGTCACGGACTCCAGTGCAAGACTGTCTCCGTCGTATCCGGAAAAAAAAGTTGTATCCGCTTCCTTCTTTCGGATCTCCGTTTGAAAATCCTCGAAGTTGACAAACCAGACGTAATGCGCGCTTCTGTACATCCCTTGCAAAAAACAGTATTGGCAGTCGAAGGGGCAATTTAGCAGGTGGGAAAAGTAATAGTTGTTTTTGCTACCGATTCCATAGTTGTTGGGAACCTTGTGCAAATACTCTCCATGTTTTTTTGCGAGGATAAGGGCAGACTTCTCTTTTTGTGAACGAAAATCCTGGTTCTTCCTATTGAACACTTCTGCATAACGCTCAATGATGATCTTTCTCGCATTTGCAAAACGCTTGCATGTCTGCACTACCCGGGGATGGGTGAGAACCTCTTCCTCGATATAAATCGTTTCAATATTCACGGATGAACGTTTCCATTTGATGGATCATTTCCTGAGCATTGCCTTCAATATCTACTGCGACTCCCATAGCGGTGGCTCTTTTCAAGAGATCTTCGAACCGGTTTTTCTGAGCCTGGGTAAAGTGCGTTTGATCATAGTAGCCATCAGGATCAATCTCTACCTGGCGTTCCTTTTTCTTTTTTCCCATTTCCCGCATTTTTTCAATGACACTGTCCAGTTTTTGCAAATGAGCAGTCATCAATTCATGCACTCTTTTTCGAGTGACAAAATGGGTAGGGGAGTCGGGGTGATCGGAGATCACCTTATAGGAATGGATCTGTTCTAGGCTGATGAATTTGGACGCTGCCTGAAAAAAGCCGGCGCTTTCCATGTCATAGCCCCCTTTATCTTCATAGTTCAGCTCGACATCCTCGACACAGAAAAGACAGTCTGTTTTATCTTTCCAGTCAAAAGAAAAAGTCGGATAGAATATTCTCTTCCCATCTTTGATTTGATGCGCTAAAAAACCTTCCCCGACATCCCAATGAGAATGTCCGCAAATCCCGACATTCAAAAAACCAATGCCTTCTTCCCTCCCAGCTAAATAGGATGTTGCCATGGCAGCGTTTTGTTTCCCCACACCGCTTAGAACAAGTTGCATGTTACTGCCAGCCCAAATACTGAAACCTTTCTTCTCAATCTGTTTTAACCCGAAATATTCAATCAGAGGTTTTGCCTCTGCCAATAATGCAACTTGCAACAAGATCATTTGCGTTTCCATTTTTTAGCCATTTTGATCGCTTCTTTATGGTTCAAAGCAAAGTTTTCACACAATAGGGGAACTAGCTCTTCCAGTTCTATCTCCTCTTCTTTCATCTTTCCCTGTCCCACCATCAGAACGATCTCTCCTTTCGGTGCTTTCTTTTCGAAGTGCTTTTTCACATCCTTCACATATCCCCGCCTGCACTCTTCAAATTTCTTTGTCATTTCCCTTGCAACAGCAATCGGTCTGTCGGGATCCAACCTCTCTATTGCCGCCAATGTTTTGACAAGCCTTTGCGGGCTCTCAAAGGCAATCGAAGTTCCATCATAATAAAGCATCTTGCGAAGCGTTCTCAAATGCTCACCCGGCTTCTTGGGTAAAAACCCTATAAACTGAAACCTCGTCGGGTCCATTCCTGATAAGATCAGCGCCTGGATGACACTTGATGCTCCCAGAATCGACGTAAAAGCCAGTCCCTTGTCTATACATGCCTGGACCAGTGAAAATCCGGGATCCTGAATGAGCGGAGTACCGGCATCGGAGATCAGTGCCACATCCAATCCTTCCTCCAGATCTTCTAAAATCTTTTGTTCGACTTTTTTCTCTTTGAACTTGTGGAAGGAATAGATCTTTTTCTCAATGCCATAACGGTCCAGCAGCACCTTGCTTTTCCGGCTGTCTTCTGCCAGAACGTAGTCGCACTCCTGCAATATTCTGACGGCTCGATGGCTCAGATCTTCCAAGTTCCCAATAGGTGTTGCAATGATATATAGCATGGCTTCTCTCGTTCCCCGACAGGATTGGGTTGCAGGGGAGAAATCGTTTTTGCTTTAGAAAGATTTTCTTCAGATTCGTAAAGATTTTTTTTAAGTGAATAGCCAAAGGCTATTTATGAGAGAAAATCTTTGCAAAGGTGGGAAAATGTGCTGAAGCAAAAATGATTTCAATCCTTCAACCAAATTCCCAAAAGGCGGCACTGAGATTCGAACTCAGGATGGAGGCTTTGCAGGCCCCTGCCTTACCACTTGGCTATGCCGCCATAAAAAGAATTTTAGGGGTTTCATTATGCGGGATTGCCGCTTAGGGGTCAAGTTTGTAAGGGAAAGAAAGGTAGGGTTAGTCACTAAGTGTCATTCGGACGAGTCCGATTCGATTATAATCATTAGCTCTAGGCTCGACTTGTGGATGGCGACTTACTAAGTCGGCTATAAAGGCATCTGGTGTAAAGGTTCTTCTCGCTGCTTTTCCATCTAATTGCGCTTCTCCATGACTATTTACAAAGTCGATGTAACGCCGTCCTTCATGTATAAATACTCGGACAGCATAGGTCTCTGCTCCTAGAGTAAGCAGGCCAAACGAAGGTTTTTCTGCTGTTGCTGCTGCAACCAACGGAGCCATTAGGGCCTGATAGCGGGTCTCATCGGATTGATCTCCACCCAATTGGGTCGTTACTTCGGAAGTAATATTATACTGACCAAGAGCAGTTCTTAAATCATGACCCACGACATGAGGAAGGAACTCGTGAATCTCTCCCCAGTGTAAATGTACCCCGTGAAGAGCCTCTCTTACGCGTTGTTCATGAGTTTCTGGAGACTCGGCCGGAAGGACTGGAGCCTCTTTTCCGATTCCAGCAAAGTAATCTCGGATGAAATTCGCCTCACCTGCATCCCTTTCCTGAATCAATCTATGTGCCATCTGATCTAATATTTTTCCGTAGAGATCAGAACCGACTGCTAACACAGTATCGATATCTTCCTGATTCGTAATAGAATCTACCCTCATTTTTTCCAAGGCCACAAGGGACATGACAGCACAGGAAGCTCTTGCCAATCCTTGATGCACTCCAAATTGAGGGCGGCTTCCGATCACCCTTCGTGATTCGATATCTCTAGTTGAGAGCAATCTGGAGGCTCGTTCCTGCTCACGAATTTCTAGTCTTTGAACTTCAGCTAATCTGTCAGCTAAATGTTGTCTTAGTCTTGCTGGTTCTATCGTCGATCCAGGAATAGAAACAAAATGACGATATGCGTCCTCTACATCGCTTGGCTGTGTGCATATTTGCTCTGCGAATAGAAGAACAAGAGGTCCACAACTCACTCTATCTCTCTGATGGATTAATGCTTCACGGACAGCTGTGTGTGCACCATTATCAAAGTGAGCATCTACCTGGCCTGCATTAATTCCTGCAGCCTTGATCATATTTTTGATTTTGGTATTTATATCTGCTACATCAGCGTCTCGTGCCTGTTGAACTGCCTCGTGAACAGTACCATATCTTGTATCCCCTAATGTCGCATAGATAGCAACTTCTGTAAGCTCTACTGGTGAGGTGCTTCCATCTTGATCCATGTACAAAATCATATACCAAACTCTTTGCCTCATTTCTGCATCTTGTTCCGCATTGCCAGTTTTGAAGGTTTCACAAACAGTATGAAAGATTTGAGCGTTTTGTGGTTTTACATTGTAATCAAAGATTTCAGCAGTTCCGGGTTCTCTGCCGTATATCCCTTTGAAAATTGCCTTGAGGTTCAAAGCTGGTGTGTGGGGTACTCCTGTTGGATTGTATGCAAATAGATTTCCATCTTTGGCAATAAGAACAGAAAAATGCTGGTTCCTTTCGCCATGGTGGAGATAGATCACTAGTGGAGCCTCACGATTGCCTCTTTCAAACTCTCTCTTGATCGCTTGTTCTCTTTCACTGCTATCGGAAAATATTTTTACTTTCCCATCACCATCAACATGCAGTAGCTGTGGATCGTCAATATTTCTTTCTAGATGGAGGGCTTTTGAGTTGAGTCTTTGGATCACATGAGAAGAATAATTCATTAGATCATCGCTCGTCAGAGGTTCTCCTCTGCGCAATCTACCGATTGTTGCTTCGATCGAATGACCTGCCAATCTGGATCCGCTGACTGTTTGTTCTTCATCAGGTCTCGATGCTCTTATGGGACGTGGTGGGGCCATCGCAGAAGAGACGACGTGAGAGATCTTTCCAAACTCATGGATCGCGTGTTGGTGTATGCGAGCATCAGTAGGGGAGACATCGAGGGTAAACTCGACAGCTTCTTCCAATTCCTCTTCGGTGTCAGCCGATGCTTTGGATGTGTACTTGATTGTGTAGGGCTCGCTCGATAAATCGATTTGAATTTTTTGAATGTGCTTTGCCTGGAAGTTGTTGTGGTTTCCGGTCCTTTTGGCAGCACCGATCATTCGATTCATGATTTCCTCGGTGGCAGGGCGGATATTCTCCCAGATATGAGGGGGCACGGTGACGATCTCGCCTGTGATTTTATGGCGGATCTGCATACGGAACCTCTTACCATCGATGACGACGATATTACGGTCGGCAAGAGGGGTGCCTCTTCTGGAACCACTTATATCTGAAGGACTTGGGTCTCTTTCAGCCAAGGAATATGATTCACTTGAAGGTGTTCTCTGTGCTAATCGATAAGCTTCTGTAGCCATGGATCCCTTCTTCCCCTAATGGATCTTCTTTTCTTTTAGTTTTATTATATCATAAATTAAGGAAGAGTTGAAGACAGATTAAGAATTATTTAATTATATATAAGATGCTTATAGTTAGAGTTTAATGTTAGAAAATGAGAAGGATCTTTATTCTTCATCCAAGGGGATTTCATGCCAATTGGCCTGAGAGGACAGATGAGGTGCATTCATTTCGAGACGTTGCCCGAAGATTAGGGCGGAATTTCGAGCCCGGGAAGGTTCGTAGGTGCAAGAGTCTCTCTCCCAGTTATGGCCTACCTGGGCTTCGGCATTTCCAGGGTTCAATTCACCCCATGCGATATGTGCTTCAGACAATACGCGAATGATGCCAGTTGCGTCTTTTTCTGTAAGATAGACAGGAACTTCGCCGGTATAATTGGCTCTGAAGACTCTTCTGAATGCTGCATAATGATCTCCATGAGGCAGCGCAAAATGAACGGCGTCAAAATCAAAATCGTTTTCCTCTAGAACTTCTTTATAGGCTCGGGCCACGTCTTCAGGAGGCCAGGCAAAGGCCCCGCATCCGAATGCAGGAAGAACGAGTTCCCTGCAGCCTTCTTCTTGGAAGATCGTCAACTGTTCTTTTAGCAGAGTTTTCATATGCGCTAAACGAGCAGCAGGTGATTCCACTAGTGCTATGTCTCGAGCATCTCTCAGGTTTGGTGCAACAGCGGTCAAGGTTTTTCCAACTTTGCGTGGATCATAAGGAATGAAATCTCCCCTTTCATCAAAGATCAAGAAGTTATCGGACACGATGTATTTTCTTCTCGCAGCCTGATAATGTGCAGCAGTTAGAGCACCCGCTCCTAATGTTGCTTCTAAAGTTGCTGTTCTTGTCAGATCCGGATACTCATCGGGACTGTAATAGACTTTTGCTGATTGGGCCACTCTTTGAAACGCTGCCGTTGGGATCGAGGCTTGCGTCCTAGTTCTCGGGATCATGATGGGTGTTCCCCTGGAGTCGGCAAGATCGATTACATCATAGTCATCAGCGTCTGAAGGAGAAACGGTCCTTCTTCGAACTCTTGAAGCATTGCCCTTGCCCATTTCGGATAGTTCATGCATGACTTGCCGCATCCTTGCGAACTCTGGTTTTAGGCCGCCTCCTTCGCTGCGCGGTCGCGCTTGTGTACGGAAAGGAGGAAGGGCAAGAATGTTTCTTACACGTTCTTCCGATAATACCCGTTCGGCCTCTCCTGTAAATTCATCATGCTGTCCTTCTCTGGCCAATCTTTGAGCACTTCGTTCTAATCGGTCGGCCATACGATTTCTCATAGTTCTTAGTGGGAAACGAGCGCCTGGAAGGGAGATATAAACATTGTAGTCATCCTCAGCTGCATCTTCTGAATGCCTACACATGTATTCTGCAAAGTTGAGAGCGAGCACTCCACAATTCACACCGTCGGTCTGGTGGGTGAGATGATGGGCTAAAGCACTTACTCCTCGGGCATTGGCAAAATGGCCATCTACGGCGCCAGCCTTACTTCCAGCTGCCGCTTTGATCATGTTTTTGATCTTTGTTTGTGGAGGTACGTCGTGGGCATCTTTGGCTGCAGTGACTGCATCGGCAACGTCGCCATAAGCAACTTCTCCAAAAATCGCAAATAAAGCTGATTCGACCCCATCCAATACATTGGAGTCTTCATCATGGTCCATAATCAAGAGCCACTTCCAGATTTTCTGCATCATTGCAGCATCCTCTTCGGCATCCCCTGTTTTGAATGTTTCATAAATCGTGTGCAGAACTTTTACTAACTCGGGCTTCACTGTATAATCATGGATATTTCCAGCTACCGCATTTCTTCCATAGATTCCTTTATAGATAGCCCTTAGATCCAATGCGGGAGTGTGGGGGACTCCTGTCGGATTGTAGGCAAATAATTTGCCATCCTTTGCTACAATGGTCGAATAGTGCTGGGCTGGATGGTGGTGAATAAAGATAACAAGAGGTTTGTCAGGGTGTGCTTGAAAGACCTGCCGTACACGTGCTTCTCGTACATTGTCTGCTTCGTAAATGGATGCTCTGCCATCTCTGTCCGGTCTAAATTCAGTACATCCAATCCTTTTCTCCAAAAAGAGCGCATCGGGATGTTGACGACGAATGACATGAGTCGTGTAGTTCATCATGTCATCGGTGGTTAACATCTCGCCTCTACGTAATCTGTCTAAAGTACCCTGAACGGACTGAATTCCCAAATGGGCTCTTTCTTCCGATCGGGAGCTACTTCCCACTGAAACAGTGTTCACTCGACGCAACGAAACCGCAACATTGGATACTTTGCTGAGTTCGGGCAAGGCAGTTTGCACAATGCGAGCGTCTAAAGAGAACGTTTGGGCAGCATCGAGAGTTTCGCCTTTTTTACCTTTGGCAGACTCGTAGGTGACTGCATCAGGTTGGTGCATGTCAGAAAGGTCGACGGTAATTTTTTGAACGTCCCGTGTATTGAAGTTTCGCACACCGGCCTTTTGTGAAGTGTCCATGAGTTGCGAGAACACACCTTGCGCAAGACGGTTGATCATGGCCTGATTACCTGGAAGCAAGGCAACATTTTCACCGGTCGTTTTATGCCGGATCGTGATGTTGTATAGTACTCCATTGATCAAACACTGGCATTGTCCTCCTGTCCTGGGACGGAGATGACAGCTCATGACCGGAGATGTCTTAGGAAGGGGAGTAGGATGTTCGACAAGGGTAGTAGCCATAATCTTTATTCCTCTTCTTCTTCATCCTCTATGAGATCAATATCCCCTGGGGCTCTCGCAATAAGAGCAGGATTGAGTCTTGTGTCTTGAGCAACAATCATTAGAGAATTACGGGCTCGACATTCATCATACGCACGAGCAGTGCCTCTCCAGCCGTTACCTACAAAGTGTTCTCCATTGCCCGGATTCAACTCGCCAATCTTTCGAGAATCAATGCCACTTTGAGCTAGGACTCGAATAACTCCTGTCGTATCTTTCTGTGTGAGACTTACCGGAATCTCTTCATTGTAATCTGCGAAGACCCTAGAATAAACCTCATGATTGCTTGGTACTCCCCTTGGTTGCTCGATTGTAGGAAGAGCAAAATGGATCTCATCAAAAGGAAATTCATATTCTTGAAGGATTTCCTTATAGGCTTCTGCCATGCATCTGCTGTAATCTGGCTGGAAGCCTACACTGAAAGCTCCTCCTCCAAAAGCGGGTAGAACAACATGTTTTACGCCCATCGCTTCGAAACATTCTAATTGAAAACGAATGAGTTCTTTTACACGTGTTTTGAATGTTTCTACTTTTAGTTTAGGTGTATCTGTAGTTGTATCGACAAAGGCAGAATAATCAGCAGGATCTTCCGGGATTCGACCGTCCCGTTTCAATCGTAAATTGGGTGCAACAGCAGTTAATGTCTGGTATCTTTTTGGCTGCATCGGCCGCCAACACTCGTCACACCAAAGCATATTCATTGATGCAATTGCCTTATATTTTGCTTTTACAAGAAGAATTCCTCTATTGGATGAAAAACCGCCTTGTAAGATTTTTTGAAGTTCACCGTCTTCAAAAGCATCAGGGTCTTGAAAAACTTGTGCAGACTGTTGTAATTCGCGCAGCAGATCTTTTGAAAATGTAATCATCCGCCCATCGGAATCCCGTAGAGGAATTCCTTCGGCATTACAGAAGACATATCCAGGTACTTGTCCCGAGCCTCCCGTATCATTGGGTACCATCTGTACCTTCAGGTAAGGAGAACGGGTTCGGTATTTGTCCCCATGCTGCGCCTCTCCTCTCAATTGATCTTCCAATGCGCGCATGAGACAGATTGAGCCTGGTGTACACGAGGAGCTAGTTGGGTTGGAGAAACTCTTGGATGGTAATATCCAGAAAGTTGAAGGATTTGTAATAGATTTGTAGCATCATAAGGGTTTTCATGATCATATCGGACACAATATGTCATTGCAAAATGTTCAGCGAGTTCTCTTCTAATGGTCTGAGGAAGTGGAAGTTCAGCTTTGTCGAGTACATCTTCGCGAGACTCTCCTTTAGCTCTGCGAAGTGCATAATATAGAACATAAGCTCCGCAGTTCACATTATCAGCAGGTGTTTGATGCGCGTTTTTTGTCATATAGGCATCATAGGCCCGCGTGCCCACCATTTCGGAGTCTCTAGAGGTGCTGCTCCTGGTTGCTGCTAAACCTGCTTGCCTTGCGGGCGTGTCAACATCGTAGACCAAATGTCTCCACTCCCAGGTTTTCTCTCGAAAAGATTTTCATACATCTGGGCAAGTTTTGTCAGTTGCTGTTTGGTTGGAGGAGCACCCTTAGGGTTGTAAAACTCTAATTTTTTATTTCGTACATCTATGTAAATAACAGAGTAATGGTGCGCATGAAGAAGATAAACGACAGCTGGTTCATTGTTACTCAAGATTTTTCTTCTTTCATCAATGTCGGTCGCTTTTGCAGCTCTTGAATAGAGATTCCCTGTATTGAATTGTTCTATTGTTATCATGCTTGATTTTGATGAGATGCAGCTTAACGAAACCTTGAATACATCCCGGTGTTCGAGCTCCTCTCCCCTCATCAAATGAGTAACAGTTCTGCTCACTCCATCTCTTTCTTCTGGGTCTTCTGATGCACCGCTGCTTACAGATGCATGAGATCCAACAGATTCAGTACATGCTCGACGCAAGGAAACGGCAACATTGGATACTTTACTGAGCTCTGGAAGAGCTGTTTGCACAATGCGGGCGTCTAAAGAAAACGTTTGGGCAGTGTCGAGAGTTTCGCCTTTTTTACCTTTGGCAGACTCGTAGGTGACTGCGTCAGGTTGGTGCATGTCAGAGAGATCGACGGTAATTTTTTGAACGTCCCGTGTATTGAAGTTTCGCACACCGGCCTTTTGTGAAGTGTCCATGAGTTGCGAGAACACACCTTGGGCAAGACGGTTGATCATAGCTTGGTTGCCTGGAAGCAGTGCAACATTTTCACCGGTCGTTTTATGCCGGATGGTGATATTGTAGAGCACTCCGTTGATCAGACATTGGCACTGTCTTGGGGCAGGGACTTCCCTGGGACGGAGACTAAAAGTGTCTGGTTGTGGTTGGAGGACTTCGGTAGCAGTCATAACCCTTCTTCTCTCTTTATTACTCATTATAATGGAAAAATTTTAGTAAACGATTAAGATTCAATGAATTATTGATAAGAGGGCCTAGGATTAAGTTTTTGTTTCTTAAGGGGTTAAGATAGACAAAAAACAGGGGAATCTATAACTTTGGTCCGAGGTGCTTATGAAAGGGATATCCATTCAAAAAATTGCTACTATTTTGGAGCTTGAATCAGGCTCTGACAGCCCTGTAATGGGGTATGCCAGCGATAGCCGAAAGGTTGTCGAAGGAGGGCTTTTTTTTGCTCTGGTCGGCGAGAGATGCGACGGGCATTATTTTCTGGGAGAAGTCGCTGAACAGGGAGCTTTGGGAGCCGTTGTTTCCAAAGATTACTCGGGAGATCATTTTGGTCTTGAACTTTTGCGTGTAGAGTCGGTTGAAGAAGCTTTGGCAAAACTTGCTAAACAATTGATGGAAGAAAAGAAAGCTCAGGTAATCGGCGTTACGGGAACTGTGGGAAAGACAACAACGAAAGATTTCATCGCAAACCTTTTGGAAGGAAAGTACAAAGTTGGTAAATCGCCCGGAAATTTCAATACGAATATCGGTCTTCCCTTAAGCATTTTGAATCTAAATGGCGATGAAGAAGTAATCGTTTTGGAAATGGGGATGAACCATCCGGGAGAAATTGCAAATCTTGTAGAGATCGCCCCTCCCGATTTGGCAGTGATCACGAAAGTGAGTTTGGTGCACTCGATGTTCTTTGATGATGGGCTTGAGGGAATAGCAAAAGCGAAGGCTGAAATTCTAAAGTCGGACAAGACAAAGTTTGCAATCATCGATCACGAGCTCTTTGCGTATGACTGTATCAAAAGCTGGAAAGGGAGAAAGTATGGTTTTTCCATTGAAAAGCCTGAAGCAGATTACTTCCTATCAAGAACAGAAAGAGAATTTTTTATCGATGAAGAAGGAGTGAGGTCGGTTGCTTTTGATCTGCCCTTTAAAGAGAAGCACTTTTTGCACAATTTTCTCGCAGCTGCTGCATGTGCACGCATGATGAAATTGAGTTTTGAAGAGATCGTCGATCGTATTCCCAGCCTAAAAATTCCTCAAATGCGTTTTCAAAAATGGGAAAGTGGGGGCGTGACCTTCATCAACGATGCCTATAATGCATCTCCAGAAGCAATGAAAGCAGCCCTTGGGCACTTGCCAAAACCCAAAGAGGGAGGCAAGCGGATTGCTATTTTGGGAAGTATGAAGGAGCTTGGAGAATTCACAGAGCGCGCGCATCGCGAGGTGGGAGAATTTGCTCTTTCTTTCGTCGACTGGCTTTTATGTTTGGGTGAAGAATGCGAATCGATGAGACAGGTTTTTGAAGAGGCGAAAAAACCGGCAGAACTTTTTACAGACAGAGAAAGTTTGTCTAAAAAGCTAAAGGAATGGATGAAAGAGGGGGATGTCATTCTAGTGAAAGGCTCCCGTTCTTTGGAAATGGAAAAAATCCTGGAAATATACACGCCTTGACCGACTTATCATTTGCTGATTTAAGTCCTATCCGATAATATCCTGTGGCAGCAGGGGCTTGTCGTGATCCTTCTTTTGATTGAATATCTTAGAGCTGAATTTCAAATTCACATACCAGCTGTTTTTTCCTATTCGTCTACCCGGATGATTTTAGCTGCATTGACAGCTCTTTTGATTACAATCTTTGTCGGCCCCTTCTTTATCAAAAAGTTATACGAATTGAAAATTGGTCAGCCCATCCGGAATGTGGACGATTGTCCTGTGCTTGCTGAACTTCATAAAAAGAAAAAGAACACACCTACAATGGGTGGTATTTTGATCCTTTTTTCCATGATCATTTCTCTTTTTCTGTGGATGGACCTGACGAGTTCTTTTACTTTGATATTACTTGCAACGTCGATCTGTTTGGGATTGCTGGGAGCGCGAGATGATTATTTGAAGCTGCGTCATAAAAACAGTAAGGGGCTTCGTCCTAAATTCAAACTGGCCGTTCAGTTTCTCTTTTCTGCGCTTGTGGCCCTTTATCTTCTTTGGCCTGCATTCGGAGAGGCGATCTCATCGAAAAGTTTTTTCAAACCACCTGTTGCCAAAGAGTTTGTCAACAAGGGAAAAGGCGAAGCGCCAAAGACTATGACGACAAAAGAATACATGGAACAGTTTTATGTCCCATTCATCAAAGATCCTGTTGCGTACTTCAAAGGTCCGTTGATTATTCTTTCCATTCTACTCATCCTGTTTGTGATCACGGGAACATCAAATGCGGTGAACCTGTCGGACGGACTGGACGGGCTGGCGGGAGGACTAATAGTGATGGTCTCCGGTGTCTTTGCCCTTTTTGCTTTCTTGTCCAATCATATCGAAATGGCGAGATATCTGAACATATTGTACATTGAAGGAAGTGGAGAGATTGCCATTTATCTCTTTGCTCTTTCAGGCGCTACACTGGGATTTTTATGGTATAACGGATACCCGGCCCAGATTTTTATGGGAGATACGGGCTCGTTGGCACTGGGAGGAGTGATTGGAGTAAGCGCTGTTTTATTGCGAAGAGAAATTCTACTGGCCCTGGCCGGAGGAATTTTTGTCGCTGAAGCTCTTTCCGTAATATTGCAGGTTCTGAGTTATCGGCTGCGCAATAAAAAACGGATCTTTTTATGCGCTCCTTTGCATCATCATTTTGAATATAAAGGTTGGCCCGAAACGAAGGTCGTGCTCCGGTTTTGGATCATTGGTCTTATTTTGGCCACCATTGCTATAGCCTCGTTGAAGTTCCAATGATCGATCTTATTTTAGGATATGGTAGAAGCGGCCGTGCTGCCCATGCTTTTCTTCAAAAACAGAATCGGAAGGTCATTATCTGGGATGATGAAGGCGAAAAGCCATTTATGGATTGGGATGCAGTCCAAAGAGTCATTCTCTCTCCCGGAATAGGCCCCGATCATCCTGTCTTGCTCGAAGCTATAAGAAAAAAAAAGGAAATCATTGGAGAGGTCGAGCTCGGTGCGAGATTTACGACCAATACATGCATTGGTATTACGGGAACAAATGGGAAGACGACAGTAACAGAGATGGTTGTGCATACCTTGAGGTATGCGGGAAAAAAAGCGGTAGCCTTGGGAAACATTGGCCGGCCATTGTGCGACTATCTATTGTATCCCGATCCTGAAGATATTTTGGTTTTAGAACTGAGTTCCTTTCAGTTGGAGACAATGCAGACATGCTTTTTGGACCGGGCTGTATTTTTGAATGTAAGTCCCGATCATCTCGATCGTTACCGGAATTTTTCAGAGTACAGAGATGCGAAGTGCAGGATTGCAACTCTTTTGAGGCCAGAAGGCTTGCTGTTTTTCTTTCAAAGAGATTCTTCTCTTTTTGAACAGGTAAACCAGCAAAGAATCATTGCATCCTTTGAAGATTCCGAGTATACAAGATATGGCGATAATGAGAGAGCTGTCTTTTCGATCTGTAGTTCGCTGGGTGTGGCCAAAGAGACGTTTTTGAAAAGTTTGCCCTCCTTTGAACGGCCTACGCACAGGCTGGAAAAAGTCAAAGAGATTAGAGGCATATCTTTTTACAACGATTCAAAAGCTACAAATAAAGAATCGGTTCGCTTTGCCCTGAATCAAATCCCGTTTGAGAAGATTTTTCTTCTTGCAGGGGGGATTGATAAAGGGGGCAGTTGGAACTGTGTTTTGAACCATAAAGTAAAGAGTATTTTTGCTTTTGGAACCTCGGCAAATCAGATTGAACGAGAATTAGGCTCGGAATTTAAAGTAAAAAAAGTAAAATCACTAAAAGAGGCAATAAGCGAGGCCTATCAGATGGCCCGAAAAGGAGATTGTATTCTCCTTTCTCCCGGGTGTTCCAGTTTTGATCAGTTTGATCATTATGAACATAGGGGAGATACTTTTAAAAGTTTGGTTGAGGAGTTGAAATGAGCCGGAAAGGAACGATTGTCATCGCCGTATTTGTCAATGCGGCTCTTTTGATTTTACTATTTGTTACTGCATTGACCTCGAAAGATGAGGTTTATCCGGTCTCGCCGGCCCAGATGGCAGAGATCGAGAAAGAAAAAACCAAAGAAGTATCACAAAGAACAGAAGACCTCCCTTTTACACCACTAGAACAGACTTTAAGTACTCTCACTGAACAAACAGAGACTGCAGCGCCTGCTGTCGAACCTGTAAAAGAAGAAGTGGTTCATAAGCTTCCTGAAATTGTCCAAGAAAAAAAGGAAGAGCCCAAAAAGGAAGTAATCGCACAAAGAACTTTAAAAGAGATCACTGTTCAAAAAGGGGACAGTTTAGAAAGGCTCGCAAAAAACCATAATATCACTGTTGCCGAGATTATTCAGATCAATGAACTCCCCAATACATTCCTTCGAGTCGGTCAAGTCTTGAGGATCCCTTATCATGAAAAGGAAACAACAGTTGCAAAAGTAGAAAAAGAATTGAAAGCAAATCATGTGGAAGGGGAGTATTATACAGTCAAAACAGGGGACAATCCCTGGACCATTGCCATGAAGCATCACATCAAGGTGGAAGATCTTCTTCGCCTCAATCAACTCGATCAGAAGTCAGCAAAGCGCCTTAAGCCCGGAGACAAGCTGCGCATACGTTAGCTCTAATAAATACGCATGAAGAGTTGCTCTATTCTTCTTTTTACAACGGCTTCCCTTCTGTTTGCCATCGGCCTTCTCATGGTCTTCAATACAACATCTGCTGAAGTTCTCGATCGTTCGATGAGTGTCAGTACACACTCTGCTCTATTAAAACAGATTTTGTATGGTGCCATTGGTGCTGTTCTAGGTTTTGGGTTCTACATTTTGGGCTATAAGCGCCTGATTGAGTTCAGTCCTGTCTTTTTGATACTGACTACTTTTCTGTTGGTATTAGTCTTTGTCCCAGGAATTGGACAGGAGATCAATGGAGCGAGACGATGGATTTCGATTGCGGGATTTTCTTTTCAACCTTCTGAATTTGCGAAATATATGATTCCGATCTACTTCATTCATTGGAGATTGAAACAGAAGGAAATCTCTCTTTTTTCCTTTTGCAAAATCATGGCTATTTTGTGCATGCCGCTCGGATTGATCTTGCTGGAGCCGGACAATGGCACGACAGCGATGATCCTGGTCACGCTTGTTGTTTTATTTTTGCTTACTCGAGTCCGCTGGGTCTACTGGGCTGTTCCCCTTATGATTGTTGTCGGTGGTGGGATTGGAGCAGCATCGCAGATGCCTCATGTCTCTGATCGTATACGAGTCTATCTCAATCCTGAACAGGATTTAATGGGAAAGGGGCACCAGCCCTATCAGGCAAAAATTGCTGCCGGTTCTGGTGGAGTTTGGGGAAAAGGATTAGGAAAGAGTATGCAGAAGCTTAATTATCTTCCTGCAGCTCGAAGCGATTACATCGCTGCGATTTTTGCCGAAGAATTTGGTTTTGCCGGGATGGTTGTCCTGATCAGTACTTACCTGACCCTTGCACTGACGGGCTTTACGATCGCGTTTCGGGCAAGGGACCGGGAGGGGTTTTATCTGGCCTCTTTTCTCACTTTTCTGATTGCTTTCCAGTCCTTTTTGAATTTGGGTGTAGCCTCAAGCCTGCTTCCCAGCAAGGGGACGACTCTTCCCTTTTTTTCTCATGGAGGAAGTTCTCTTCTTGTCAATCTCATCGCTCTCTTTTTAATTTTTAATATTGCCAAATCAGCAAGGACGAAGTTTGCATGAAAGTAGTAGTTGCTGTCGGAGGAACTGGGGGGCATTTGATTCCTGCTTCACAACTTGCCCAGAAGCTCATGAGGCGAAAGGTAGATGTGCTCTTTGCCGGAAAGGGATTAACAGCCTCTGCCTATTTTGAAACCTCTCAGATTCCATTTGTAGAAATTGCAAGTAGTGCCATTCTGAAGAAAAAGATTTTCTCCACGATATTTTCGCTGAGTAAGGGAATTTGGCAGTCTTTGAAATTATTATGGAAGGAAAAACCCGATGTGGTTGTAGGGTTTGGATCCTTCCATAGTTTCCCTGTTCTTTTTGCTGCAAAACTATGGGGAATCCCTCTTGTCCTGTATGAGTCCAACCGAATTTTAGGGAAAGTCAATCGCCTTTTTGCAAAGAGCGCCAAGCTTGTAGCGATTCAGTTTCCACTCTTGAATCCACCTAAAAGTGGGAAGGTTGTGAAGGTACCCTATCTTCCGTGGGAGATGAAAAAGAAATCGGATGGTTCTTTGAATCTCAATGCAGAACGATTGACTTTTCTCGTCTTTGGAGGATCCCAAGGTGCAAAAGCGCTCAATGAAACATTTCTGCAAGCTGTAAAACTCCTTAAGAAAAAGATTCCTTTTCAGGTCATCCATCTGACGGGTAAGGAGGAAGAGGCGATCAGAGCTTTTTACGAAAGGGAGAAAATCGATCATTATGTGAAAGGCTTTGAAAAAAGAATGGACCTGGCTTATGAGTCTGCAGATGTTGTTATCTGTCGATCGGGTGCTGCAACGGTTGCAGAACTGATCCGTTATGAAAAGCCTTCCATTCTTATTCCCTACCCTTATGCGTCAGAAAATCATCAAGAGAAAAATGCTGACTTTATGGCACAATCCATTTCAGGAGGGGTCAAGATTTTAGAGTCTGATCTCACTCCGCAATCTCTTATGGAGGCGATTTTATCTTTAGATGAAAGAAAGAGAAAAGAAGCTATCCAAAAGTTCAAAAAAGATGAAGAATTAAAAGTCGGCCTGGATGAATGGATCCTGAAGATAATGAAAGCAACTATCACCTGATTGGAATCGGCGGCGCAGGAATGAGCGCGTTAGCCCACCTTCTTCTGGATCAAAAGCAATCGGTACAGGGAAGTGACGTTAAAGATACGGCTGTCTTGCAAGAGTTGCGCAAAAGGGGGGCCAAATGTTTTCAGGGCCATGATGCAGAGCTTGTCGAAGACAACAGCCTTATCGTTTATTCCTCCGCAATTTCAGAGAAAAATCCAGAATGGGTCGAAGCCCGAAAAAAAAAACTCTCCTTCTTACATAGAAGTGATCTTCTTTCCCGATTAATGGAAAAGAAAAAGGCATTACTGGTCACAGGAACGCACGGCAAAACAACGACAACAGCGCTGCTTACTGAAATCTTTGAAGGTGCATCACTCTTTCCTTCTTTTGCCATTGGCGCAAAGCCCCTATCCCAAGATCGAAATGCTAGATGGCAGAAAGGTGCTTATTTCATTGCCGAAGGGGATGAGAGCGACGGTTCCTTTTTAAAGCATCCTGCATTTGGTGCCATCGTTACAAACTTGGAAGAAGACCATTTGTACTATTGGAAAACACCAGATCTTTTGAAAAATGCGTTTCGCAAGTTCTTTGAAAAAGTAGAAAGCAAACAGCATTGCTTCTGGAATATCGATGACGCTGAACTTCAAAAGATCAATCCAGATGGTGTTTCTTTTGGTTTTTCCGAAAAGGCTGCATTGCGCGCTCTCAACTTTCGACAGGAAGGTTTTCAGACCCATTTTGATATCTCCTTTGAGAAGAAGGTCTATCGGGATGTGATTTTGAATATGGTCGGAGAATACAATGTACTTAACGCCCTGGCTGCTTTTGGGCTTGCTCTTCGTTGCGGTATTGATGAATCTTTGATCCGAATAGCACTATCGGAGTTTCGGGGAGTAGAAAAAAGACAGCAGAAAAAAAGAGAATTTCAGCAAGTAACTCTTTTCGATGACTATGCGCACCATCCTACAGAAGTGAAAAAGACACTATCTGCAATGAGGAAAAGCATCCATGAAAAAAGACTCATCGTCATCTTCGAGCCTCATCGCTATGAACGTTTGGCACGGTGCATGGAAGACTTTGCCCAAAGCTTTGATGCGGCAGATCGCGTATTCGTTACAGAAGTATTTTCTGCAGGTGATCGTTTCATTGAAGATGCCGATCCCAAGGTCCTTGTACACAAACTGAAAGAAAGAAAAATTGAGGCAGAGTTCGTTTCTAAAGAGAAACTTGCTGATCAATTAGCCCTGGAATGCAGGCCGCATGATGTCGTCATTACTTTGGGAGCGGGAAATATCTCTTCCTATGGGGATGGGGGATTTGATCTTTATGAGAAAAAACCGAGAAAGTTAAAAGTCGGTCTTATGGTCGGTGGGAAATCCCTAGAACATGAGATTTCGCTCATTTCAGGAAAAAATATTTTTCAAGGATTGAACAGTGAGATTTACGAGATAGAACTTTTTGGTATTGCCAAAGATGGAAAATGGATAAAAGGCAACGATGTTTTTGAACGGCTCGAAAAAAAGGAAGTTCCCGAGCAAAAAGAAGTGATTTCTTCAGAAGTCATGAATGCTCTTTCCTCTTTGGATGTTTGTTTTCCTGTTCTGCATGGCCCTTGGGGTGAAGATGGGATGGTTCAGGGACTTTTCAAGACTTTGGAAAAGCCGTATGTAGGATGTGATTTCAGATCCTCTGCCCTTTGCATGCAAAAAGCCTGGACGAAAGACGTTGCCCTAAGAGCAAAAGTTCCTACACCGAAATTTTTCGAGCTTTCAAAGAGCGAGTGGCAAGATGAAGGTCTGAGTGAGGAAAAGGAGAAGCTCGTTAATTATCCGGTTTTTGTAAAACCGTCTCATTATGGATCCAGCGTAGGCATTAGTAGAGCAAAGACGAGAGATGAGATGATTAGCGCGATCGATTACGCCTTTCAGTTTGACGAACATTTGATCGTAGAACATGAAGTTCGGGGAAGACAGATTGAATTTGCTGTGCTGGGAAACAATCATCCAACCGTTCCCGATCCAGGAGAGATCCTGTCTCATGGGGAGTTCTACGACTATGAGAAGAAATATGGCGATCATCCGATGGAGACTAAAGTTCCTGCAGACCTTTCTGATGAACTAAAAGAAATAGGAAAAAGACTGGCTCTTCGGATCTACAAATACACTGGATGTTGCGGCATGGCCCGCGTCGATTTTTTTCTCGATGAGAAGAATCACTTCTATCTGAACGAGATCAATCCTATTCCCGGTTTTACCTCGATCAGTCTCTATCCACAAATGTGGGAAAAAAATGGCGTAGCTCTTCCAAGGCTTTTAGACCGTTTGATCATACTGGCGATGGAAAGAGTCCGTTTAGAAAGAAAATTTGCATGAGCCGATATGAAACTCTCTCTTAAACAGTCTCTTCTTTGGATCATCGGCTCCACATTTTTGATCTCAGGAACTTCTTACGCAGGCTATTTTTACTACAGAAACTGGAAGCTTCAACGTCTTGCTGATCCAAAATATCGAATTACCGCACTGGTCCAAACGGGCCCTGAGAAAGAAGCGCTGAAAACGATCTATCTTGCCGAACTGTTGGACCTATCGATCGATCGACCATCCCATCTTTATGCTTTTGACTTGAAGGAAGCAGAAAAAAAACTGATCTCGTCTCCTTTGATTCAAAAAGCTGTTGTCAAACGGATTCCTCCCTCTGCTCTCTATATTGATTTCACCACCAGAAAGGCAGTTGCCTGGCTCTATGACTTTGAAAATATGGCTATCGATCAAGATGGATATGCTTTTCCTGTCTATCCATTTTTCACTCCGAAAAATCTCCCCGAAATTTATCTGGGCATTGATCAATTGCCCGATGGGCCTATTGAAACAAAAGAAAAAGAACTCGCGCTTAAACTTCTCGAATTACTCTCAAAAGTCCCCTTTTATGGGAAGTTTCAATTAATAAGGATCGATGTTTCCAAAGCCTTTTCTGAAAGCTTGGGCCAAAGAGAGATCGTACTCTGGCTAAGAGATGAGATCGTTTTGGAAAAAGGAGGAAGAACGCAAAGGTATTTCTTTCCCAAGTTAATCCGGCTCAACCCAAAGAACATCACGCAGCAACTCGATCATTTTTTGGTTCTCCACCAGAAGATGAAAGAGGATTATCAAAAGCAGATTCAGTGGAATAAAGATTTTCCAGGTGTTGTAGAGCTTCAAAATCGTATCATTGATTTCCGTGTTCCCCAACTCGCTTTTATCAATGAATAGACAGGCTATTGTTGCATTCAGGTCCACGATTTGTTATTCTATTTAATCCGTATGAAAAATAGAAATGCATTCATTTTGATTTATTGGACAGCGCCTAATATTGAAGAGGCGAGAGAAATAGCCTCTTCTCTCGTTAGAAAACAGCTGATTGCCTGCGCCTCTTTAATCCCTCAAGTGGAGTCGATCTATGAGTGGGAGGGAAAATTGCAACAGGAAAAAGAAATCCTTGTCATGATGAAGACAAGGGCTTCCCATTTTGAGAGCGCCAGGGACTTTATAGAGAGTAATGCCAGCTATGAAGTGCCTGAAATCCTTCATGTTCCTATTCAGGGAGGGAATGTTGCTTATTTAAATTGGGTTGAAGAAATAACTAAATGGATCTAATTAATTCTGTATATAGTTAATTATTTAAAGCTTTAAAATTAATTCGGTTTTAATGTAAAATTTAGTTATAAGGAGAAAAGAAGCAATGACTAAAGTGGAACTTCCAAGACAGAGTCTTCCATTGGCAGCTAGTACCCAATGTTTCTCTGAGAAAACGAATGAATCCGTACAGAGAGTCGGAGCAGTAGCTGTTGCCGTCCTAGCGGTTGGGATTGCCGCCTATCTCGTAAAGTGCGGACTCAGTGAGCATACTTGTACTCTTTTCCCTGATTCAAGTGATATATGGTCCAACCTTCACGACATTCTAGGCGTGCTCAATTAATAGTAACTTCTTCTGCTAAAAACATTAGCTTTTTGAAGGGCTTCGTAAGCGATATCTACCAACATGCCTGCAAAAGCGACTTTTTTCATCGTGACGTAGGAATCTTCACCTTCCAATAACCCACAAGTGTGCGCGAGAAAAAAAGCATTTCCTAAAAGATTTAGTGCCGTAATCCCAGACTTGAAAACAGTATGAGCTGTATCTTTCCATGTTCTTGCTGTTGGATTGCGGTCAAGTTCGGGAATACGAGTTCCAGCGTGCCGGTAGAGAGAAATTCCATCTGCAGATAAATCACAGATCCCTCTTGTAACTTTCTGCATTGTGGGGGAAGGACAAAGGTAAGTAAGGGGTTTAAGTACCCTGATTGTGTGAACGCCCAGGTTCAAGGAATGGCGCTTTATTTTATCATCAATATCTCTGACAAGACCGTGTGCTCCTGCCGCTGCAGCTATATTTCGATTGGGAAAGTATTGGTCCCGGTCCATTTCATAGCAAACCTTTCCAAATCGATACGCATTTGTAGGCTGCTGCTCCCGATGTAATCCAAATCGGCAAATACTTTCTCACATATTCAGAATCGAGATGAGAGATAACCTCTGAAATAGTCAGACCGTTTTCTTCCGAAACAGGTTCATAGGAAGTTGTTGCAAAATGTGGGTACTGAAACGGAAAAGGCTCTCTTGGTCCGGGGCACATTGCAGTGGTGTTTGCAACTTCTTCCATAAATGGAGTTGTAGCGCTGGATGTGAGAACTCTTTGTGTTATTCTCTGATCAAAAAGGACCGGCATTGTTCCAGATCGTGGATAGGAAAAATCAACTGTGTCCGCATCGGGAAGAGGTGGATAGAAGCTTTTAAAGTAGGAAAGAGCGCTTTTCTTGGTAACGTTAGACACCGATTGCACAACTCCTTCAACAGCTGAGGAAACAGTATCAGCATAAGAATAACTGCTACTTTCTTCGGGTAGACAGACATTCGTCGTTCCAGTCCCAAAAGCAGGGTACTGGCAACTAAAAGGATCTGAGGTTGGTTGGTATGGTGCAATAGTAGTCATTTTCTAGGCTATTAATAATAAAGCGATTCTTTATATTATAAGTGAAATTAGATTCATTTTTCAAACTATAAAAGAATTGATTATTGCTAATTGTAATAAATAAAATTATAATTAGTTGAATATTAGAAAGATTTTTTTTGAATCTCTTGATTGAGAAGCTCGATCTCCTTGATCGTGGTCTCGTGATTCCCCCGAGGATCCTGTAAAAACTTTTCTTGAATTTCTGACAGATTTTTACTGATTCCGTTGATTTGAAAAGGGGTAGACTGAGGGTCGTTTATCTTATCGAAAATAGTCTTAAAGAGCCCATCCCACTGCGAGTGTTCCATGGGAGGCAGTTCGTCTGGAGGACTGATATGTAAATGATAATCGAAATCTACGACCAGACAGAGAAGCTTTGCCTTTGGATTCGTGTCCTGGATGTGAAGAATGATCCCCTCCAGTCTTTTTTCCATGTCTTTCAAAGTGCTCGATGCGCTATGGATATCACTTTTCAGTTCATCTATTTCCTGAACAGCCTTTTGTTCTTCTTCCGGAGCAAGGCATCGATAATCAGCCATACACTGGATTTTGGTGAGCATTTTCAATGATTCCGAGTGGTCATTAGGATTTTTTGCGGCATAGAGCAAAAATGAAAGCAGGTGCTCTGACTTCTGTTTGAGCTCTGTATGAACATGTTCTTCTTCGGGCTCAAAATGGTGAGAAAGAGGGGATAAGTGCCGCGGTGGAATTTGAGTATCTTCCGGATCCATTCATTTCTCCCTAGGGTGAGCAGCTAGCAGTTGCTACAGAAAAACTGCTAATTATATTAAAAACTTAAGTCCCGTATCGTCGACTTGTCTATAAGAGAGAACTTCTTCGCTCTTACTATTATTGTATACAAAATCAGAATGAATTTTAATTAAATTTTACTAACTTTGAAATATTTTAAATAATTAATTCAAAAAGAAGGGTTTAGGGTGGTTTTTTGTTTAAGTTGTTGGCATTCAGTAATTAACCCATCTTTTCCTAGGAGAAGGTTCTCTAAAATTTTTCTGCTAGAGAAAAATATTTTCATTGATTATCCTCACTTACTATGGAATTGGAAATCGAAATTGAAGAAATTGAAGACTGTGTCATCCTAAGACTCGATGGGAGGCTCGATGCTTCAACCACTCCTCTTCTTGAAATGAAACTCAACACCTTTGTTGAAGAGAAACACCATAAGATCCTCATGGACTTCACCGGAGTAGAATATCTGAGCAGTGCGGGAATACGCCTTATTCTATCCACGACAAAAAAGCTCTCTGTGAAGAAGGGAGGATTGGCCATCTTCTCTTTAGATGAAGATGTGATGAGTGTGATTAAGATGGCAGGCTTTGAGAAAATTTTTCACATTTTCACGAATGAGCAGGATGCTCTTCAATACGCAGCCCAACTGTGACCCTATCCATCAATGAAAATCAACCTATCCATCTCGTCTTTCTCTACAAGAAAAAGGTAGGGGATATTTCCTCCAGAAAGAAAGTCATTGTCCTCTCGGGGCCTACCGCGACAGGGAAAACAGATCTTTCCCTAGAAATTGCTGATATTCTGGGAGGAGAGATCATTTCAGCTGATTCGATGCAGGTCTATCGAGAAATGAACATTGGTACTGCGAAGGTTACTCTAGAGGAACAGAAGAGGGTTCCCCATCATCTGATCGATATCCGGAATGTAAATGAAAGCTTCAATGTCGCAGAGTTCTATACTGAGGCCCATAAAGCCCTAAAAGACATTCTGATGAGGGGGAAGGTCCCTATTGTTGTTGGAGGGACTGGATTTTACCTCCATGCCTTTCTCTACGGTCCCCCTCCAGGACCTACTTCTTCTCCTGAGGTTAGGCAATATTTAGAGGAGCAGATAAAAGAAAGGGGAGTAGAAGCTCTCTACCAGAAGCTTTCTGAGATCGATCCAGACTATGCGAAGCAAATTTCAAAAAATGATCGGCATAAAATTGTTCGGGCTCTGGAAATCATCACCATCACCAAGAAAAAGGTCAGTGATTTTCCAAAGCCCGAGAAGACCTCTGAACATTATGACTTTCGATGTTGGTTTATTTACTATCCCAAAGAAATCCTCTATCCCCGCATCGAAATGCGCTGTGATGCCATGATCCAGAGCGGTTTCATCGAAGAGGTGAGACACCTGGAGAAGAAAGGGCTAAGAGAGAATAATTCGGCCTCCCAAGCGATCGGCTACCGCCAGTGTCTGGAATATCTGGATACAGAGCAGACGGATGAAGATTTCGAAGAATTCATCTGGAATTTCAAGAGGGCTTCCCGCCAGTATGCGAAAAGACAGTTCACCTGGTTCCGGAAAGAAAAGGATTTTCGATGGCTCAATCTAGAGGAGCAAGATCTCTACCGTATTCAAGAGCTTATCATCCAAGACTACGAACAAAGCTGATAAGCCATCTTTTACCCTATCTTTATCCCCAAATGCATCGGGCCTTATCTCTCAATAATGTCCCGATTCATTTGAGAAAAAATCTAAGGGAAAAAATGGCTTATCCATACTTTACTAACGGTTTGGAGGAAGGTGAAGTAAAAGATTAGAAGGAGAAGGAGATGCGGGTAGCGAGGCCATGAAGGAACAGGTCCCCACGAGAGTCAAAGTTGAGTCCTTGGGCGATATCGTCTACAAATCTTCTCAATCGGTTCTGCTTAAAATAGTACATACCTTCGTAAGCAGCTCGGATATTCAGATACAGAGCTCTTCCATGGGCGAGGCAAAGGCATCCTCCCCAATCGAGTCCCATAGCAAATTCCGAAGCAGGGCGCATAGCCCAGAATCCTTCACGGAGGCGAACCCTGTCTTGAAAAAAACCATTTTGTGATTCAAATCCTGTATCGATCTCATCTCTTCCAGTATCAAAATGAGAGAACAATAGAGAGGCGGTAACATTGGTGAAAAGGCCGAAATTCCCGGCAAAGTTCCACTTGGTGAAAATCCCGATCCTAGGGCCTATACCGATACTGTCATTTCTATTTCGAATCACAGCCGAAACAGGGGTCAGAATATTAGGATCTGTCGAGAGAACTTGCTTCCCATCAAAATATTCTACATTAAACCGTTGGAAAATGTACGTGTTTTTCAGGCCGAAGAAAAACCGGGCTGAAATAGCGCGGCTGATACAGAAATCCCTTCCCATATCCAGGTCGATAGAATTAAAGCTCATGTCCCAAGTAGCATTTGCCTGGCTGAATCGAATATCCCGAAGGAATCCTCCAAAGGCAGCAGGATGAATCCAAAGAGGCAGAAGCCCCATCCCCTGATAGGGATTGGTGATGCCAGGAATGATCGCTTCAGAGACAGAGGAAGTGTGGTCTGTTGAAAAATTTGTCCAGGAAATGTTCAGGTCCCAATAGTCATAGGGAAGTTTAAAACCTAGGTGGGCCTTTGTAGCGAATTCGCCCTTAAAGTCGGGATCGATCAGTTTCCCGCTGATATCCCCTCTTCCCGCAGTGTTTTGGAGAGCGTAGGTAAGCCCTCTTTCTTTCGCTTGGAAATAAAGAAAGTCAAAGCCGAGAAGATACCCAGCTTTTCTCATATATTTGTTCTCAAAGCAATGCCTTGCAGCAGGAAGAACATCACAAGTATCAATGGGATCTCTGAATTCTATGAACGCTTCACTTTTTTTCTCCATGCCGAATAAGAGAGGGGAGAGGAAAAGGAAAAAAAGTAATTGTTTTCTCATGTTCTAAAATTCCAGTCGAAGATTCACAGTTAGCCCGTGGAGAAATAAATCACCCCGGTTGGGAAAAGTTTGACCATCATTGTATTGATCGACAAATCTTCTGGTTAGATTTTGTTCCCACCAATATTGAAACTCATAACCGAGGAAAAAGCCAAAATAACGGTTTTCACGACACCCAAAGCATGTTCCCCAGTTCACGCCTAAAGCGATTTCAGAAACAGGTTTAAAAATCCAAATTTTTTCAGAACAATGAATGTCATTGAGGATAGGAACTCCGGTATTGTCAGCAGTATCGATTTCCACGGTTCTCTCTTTGAACTGAAACAGAATGAGGGACATGGCTCCATTTGCAACGAGGTGCCATCCCGCAGTTAAATCCCATTGGCTATTGAATCCTAACCTGGGCCCTAGGGCTTTTGAATTGTTTTTCAGTTGAACGTCGCCAGAAATAATATTGACGGGAACTGTCTGTCCATTTTCGTAGAAAACATCGAAGTTCTGATTGACGATAGCTCCCTTCAATCCGCCATGAATACGCAGACATAGATAATCAGAAAGGCGGGAGGCTCTTCCCAGTTCAAAATCCAATGTATTGAAATGAAGTTCCCAGGAAGCACTTGCCCGTGTATAGCGGATAGAAGGAGTAGCAACAGCTGTGGTAGGGAATTGCCAAAGGGGGATCAGCCCATTCTCAGTTGGACTGAAGCCTTTGGATGCAGAATTGCTTGTATGAGTATGAAAGTGTGTCCAGTTGAGATAGAAGTCCCATCCACCATGTTTGATCGCATAACCGATGCCTAGTTTGAATGCCGGCTCCCAGTTAAAGTCGGGGTGGATCACTTTTGAGTCGATATTCAGCTGCAGTGCCGAATTGGGAAAAAGTTCATTGGTTAATGCATATTCCAACCCTTCTTCCTTTGCCTGCCAGACTAAAAAATCAAGAGAGATAATACCCGCACCGAATTCTGGTTTACATTCCTGTTGTATGCAGTGTCGGCAGGAAGGGAGAGTGGAATAACTTTCTATTGCATTCGAACAGGGGAAAGAATATGAATTTTCCCTGCAACATTCTGTCTCGGCCGCAGAAAGGAACAGAGGAAGGAGAATGAGCCAATAGAAGTTTTTCATCTAAAATTCCAGTTTAGCGCTTGCAGTGAGACCTTGAAGCATTAAGTCTCCGTTATTGTTATAGTTTTTTGCAGTGCTGACATCGTCGACAAAACGTCGCAATTGATTCTGCCCCCACCAATACTGAAGTTCATAACCGAGGGTAAAACCTAAAAAAACAGGATTTGTTTTTCCAATGCAAATTCCCCAGTCAGTGCCAAGAGCAACGTGAATCACTGGTTTGAGTTGCGAGAACCTGTCATCGAGCTCAAGGGTGTTTGAGTTCAAACCTCCTGTCGCAAGATCAGTCGTGTTGTCTACCTGGTCACGACGCAAAGTAAAAAAAGAATAGAGCATCGAAAGAGAGCTGTTAGCGATCAAGCTCCATCCGCCGATCAACCGCCATTTAGTATCGATTCCAAAAAGCGGGCCTAATCCCCATGAATCATTTTTGAAAGAAATAAAACTTTCGTCAAGCCTGACATTGATGGGGGCGATCGTATTACCAAATAGATAACGAACCTTGTAGTATTGTGTGATCCAGGAGCTCTTCAAACCGGTATAAAGCCTCATTGTCAGATATCTTTCGATGTAGAAGGAACGACCGTTTTCCAGATCGACCGAATTGAAGTCCATGTTCCAGTCGCCGGATGCATGCCTGTATCTCGGAGAGTCTGTGGCCGTTTGTTCAAAAAAATAATAGGACCAAAGAGGAATGATACCCATATCAGGAGGTGAAATTCCCGAGTCGATCACTTTTTTGATGTTGGTGAATCTTCCTTGATAGTAGGTCCATCGTGCATTTAGGTCCCAATGATCGTAGGGGAGGTTATATCCGGCGCAGATTTTTAGACCTGGTCTCCAGGCAAAATCGGGAACAAAGACCTTCGCATCCAGGGGAACTACCGTAGCTAGAGGGGCAAAGCTATCGTTTTTTGCAGCGTACTCGAGCTGTCCTTCCTTAGCTTGCCAGAACAAAAACGAGAGAGTAATGTATCCTGCTTCAGCAGGTGGATCGGGAGTTAGAATGCATTTGCCAGTGGGAAGTAAGAAAGAGCCTGTAGGTCTATTTTGTGCAGGGATTTCCGAAAACAAGAAAGTAGCGGAACAGAAGAGAAGAGAAGGCTGAAAAAAAAGAATCGCATGCATTCCTCTAAAGGGAGTAAATGTTGATAACCTGCTGGTCATATAAAATCAAACTTTTTCCTTTTCTTTTCTGATGAATTTTGTCTATATGGGAAATTGTGAGACGGTCGAATGATGACAGGCTCCTATTTTGGGACAGTTTCATAGAAAGGGCTTTTCATAAAATGGCTCTTCCTATAAAGTTTTGCCTTGCAGTTCGGCATTCTCTTTTCGAATTCACTTCTAGGAAAAAATACGGAATCCAATGAATCCAGATACGGAGTCTAACGAGAGTCCTTCTCAAAAGAACCAACCTTCGGAAAAACCGCAGAAAAGGGAATTAATGATCGATCCTGCCCTTAAGGAACAGATCGATAATTTGGGCACACCTGAAGAAAAGCTACGGATCATTTTGGATTTCATGAAAGATGCCCTAGCTCAAGAGGGAACTCCCCATTTCCGTGGTTTCTGGGAGGCTCGAAGGTTCTGTCTCCCTCTCTTTAAGGAAAATTTTAACCCAATCGTCCGCTCTAAATATTGGAGCGAATTCACTGAGCTTTCCAAAGAAGCAAAGCGCTTGAAAGATATTCTCGACGAACAGTCCAATTTTGCGATGGAACAAATCGATTTGGCGCTTAAAGATCTGGAACACCACCAAAAAGATTTATCAAAAGAGTTAGAGGAAAGTTCCGATGTTGTATTTCCGGAACAATGCAGGACCATCGAATCAAATCTTGAGAGCTATAAACTCTTACAAAAAGAATTGATTCTTCTCAATTCCTTTGCATCCAAAATCAATGCTCTTCGTAAAGAAGTCATGAAGACGGAAATGCGTATCCGGTTCAAGAACCAGTTCTTCAAGCGACTCTCTCATTTAGGGGATCAGATCTTCCCTCGAAGAAAAGACTTAATTAAAGAAATCAGTGAGTTGTTCGTTTCTGATGTTCAGGAATTCGTCAACCGTCACTTTCAGGAGCAGGAAGTAACAGGTGCACCATTTTATGTCCTTCGTGAAGAAATCAAGACTTTGCAGGCTGTTTCAAAACTGATGACGATCAATACTTCTGCTTTTACCAAAACAAGAGAGATGCTGAGTCAATGCTGGGATCGGGTCAAGAGAACGGAAAAAGAAAAGAAAAAAGTATTTTTGGAAAGAAAAGTTTCCTCTGAGAAAAACAGAGAACTGATTGAAGAAAAGCTTGCAGAGCTGGCCAAGAAAGAAAAAGAAGGAACGCTTCCAACCGATCTGATGAAAGAGCTTGAGAATATCTCTCACGAGATGCGATCCGTTGAACTTCATCGTGATGATGTTAAGGTTCTGAAGCAATCTCTTTTTGATTTCCGCAACCGGTTGAAAAATGAACTGCAGAAAGAGCATGATGACCGTCTGGCCAAGCAGAAAGAAGCAGAACAGAAAAAGCGTCAGAAAGTGGAAGATTTAAAGGTCAAAATCAGCAATGCCATCAAGAATGGTGAAAAAATGGATACTGAGGAGCTGTCTTCTCTAAAAGATGAAATCCAGGAAGAAATTGTAGCCCTCTCTTTGAGCAAGCTCGAAAAACAGCTGGTTGAAAAGCAGCTCAAGCCCCTCAAGGATTTGATTTCTGATAAAAAGGAAAAGAGTCTTCTTGACCTCTCTGATGATGACCTGAAATCTTTGGAAAAATTGAGGGCGGTTCTCGATCAGAGAAAAGAACGAAGACAGGAAATCAAATCGCAGTTGGAAGAGTACCGAAAAGCATTGGGCGGTTCTGGTTTTGATTTCGAAAAAGCGATGATGTATCGAGAGTTGATCGATCTGGAAAAAGATAGGCTGGATAAGGCAAACTCAAGTATTGAAGAAATTGAAGAAAAGATCGCCGAGATCGAAGGTTCTTAACTGTTTACTTTAACCAGGGCCATCTCATGCCGGGAAGCCGGGCTCTTTCCGTTTTCGATTTAGATAATACGCTTTTGAGGGGAAATAGCAGTTTTCGTTTCTATTTTTATCTATTTTCTTCAGGTTTCTATCCTTTTTGGTCTCTTTTTCACTCTTCTCTCTATTATTTACGGCATCGCTTTTTCAAAATGTCTCTCTTCGACTTACATGAAAAGGCGTTCCAAAGGTTTCTAAAAGGTATGGATCAAGCTGTACTGGAAGAATATGCACATCGTTTTTGGGAAAAATACTTTGAGAAAATGATTTACGAACCTGCAGTAAGAGCATTGAAGGCAGCTCAAGAAAAACGGCATTATACAATGATCTTGTCCAACACACCTGAATTCCTTGTTTCATTTGTTGCTAAAAAACTGGAGATTGATGAGTGGTGTGGTGCTCGGTATGACCTGGATCAGGATCATAGGCTAGAAAAGATCGCCTCATTGATGCACGGATCGGAAAAAGCCGAATATGTCCATCATGTTGTCAGAAGGATGAGCATAGAAACAAAAGATGTGACTGCATATTCCGATAGTATTACCGATCTGCCTTTGTTAGAATCTGCCGGAAGGGCAGTTTGTGTAAATCCAGATCGAAGATTGTTGAAATGTTCTAAAGAAAGGGGCTGGAGCATACTCTCATGAAAAAAGTTGGCTTTTTTATCGGTACTTTTGATCCTATTCACAATGGGCATATTTCTCTAGCTGTTCAAATCTCTGAGATACATCGATTAGACGAAGTCATTCTTTGCCCAGCTTTTTGTTCTCCTTTCAAAAAAAACCGTCCTCCTGCTGTTTCGGCAGAGCAGCGACTTCAAATGGTCCAGGCAGCCATCCAGGATATTCCCCGCTTCTCAGCATCCGATAGAGAAATTCGTCAGGATAAAATTGTTTTTACTATTGATTTGGTAAAAGAGATTTTGAATGAGGAGAAGAACCTTCAACTTCATTTGATTTTTTCCGAAGACACCTTGAACGGATTTCCACAGTGGAAAGAAGTTGATGAATTGATCCGTCTTGCCCCTCCTTTCATTGGAAGCCGATTGGCCTCTCCTAGAAATATTCCTGCTGACTTGAAGGAAAAATTAAAAAAGGGATTTACCCAGACTAAGATGATGGATATATCTAGCACTGAGATACGTGAGAGATTAAAAAAAGAACTGTACTGTGGGCATTTGGTGCCAGCAAAAGTACTGGACTACATAAGGGTTTATCAATTATATTTATAACCCAAATTGATAATTGAAATTATTTGATCATACTAAAAATTAATGAAAAAAGAACCGCTCGAATTATTAGAGATAATTGCTCAAACGATCTACGATAAAAAGGGTTTTAATATCTTTGCGATGGATGTAAGAGGTATTTCATCAATCACCGATTTCATCCTGATTGCCGAAGGAAATGTCGACAAACACGTTGTTGCTATTGCTGAGGCAGTGCAAAGAGAGCTAAAAAATCTGGGTGAAAGAACAGTTCATGCAGAAGGTATGCAAAATGGAGACTGGGTTGTTTTGGACTTTATTGAAATCATGGTCCACATTTTCATGCCCGGTATTCGTGAAAAGTATCAGCTCGAAAGACTCTGGAATGATGGAAAGATCATCGACCTCGATATCGATTATGAGAAGAGTTCCGAAGCAGGACACTCTTGATTCTAGATCGAAAAGTTTCATTGAAAATATTTTATAGTTGACCTAGCCTAAACGTGGTTAAAAAGAAGGTTGTTAAGGAATGAAAAAAAGACGAGTTGTCGTTACAGGTTTGGGAGTTGTTTCTTGCTTTGGGAATGGTGTCGATCATTTCTATGAACAACTTCTCAATGGTAAAAGTGGTATTCGTGCCATCGATAAATTCGATGCGAGTGAATATCCAACGCGGTTTGCTGGCCAGATTCAAGGTTTTGAGATCGGCGATTATATGGACAAGAAGCAGGCCAGACGTGTTGATCCTTTTATCCGTTACATTATGGTTGCAGGAAAAAAAGCTCTTGAAGATGCGAAGTTAGATGAAAAGACATTGAAAGCAGTCGATAAACATCGAGCGGGAATTATTGTCGGGTCAGGCATGGGCGGTATGAGCATTTTTTCCGACGGTATTGATACACTCCTTAATAAAAGTTACAAAAGACTCACTCCTTTCTTCGTCCCCTATATCATTACGAATATGGGAGGAGCTCTTCTCGCTATTGACCTTGGGTTCATGGGGCCGAACTACTCTATTTCTACAGCATGTGCGACTTCAAATTACTGTATTTTCGAAGCTGCAAAATGTATTCAGAATGGCGATGCCGATATCATGATCTGCGGGGGAGCAGAAGCTCCGATTACACCGATCGGACTTGCCGGATTCGTAGCCTGTCGCGCTCTTTCCACTCGAAATGATGAACCGGAAAAAGCATCTCGACCCTGGGATACAGACCGGGATGGATTTGTGATGGGTGAGGGTGCTGGTGTTCTCATTCTGGAAGAACTCGAACACGCTCTAAAAAGAGGCGCGACCATTTATGCCGAATATCTCGGCGGAAGTACAAATTGTGACGCGCACCATATGACAGATCCCCGTGAAGACGGACTTGGAGTTTCCAAGTGTATTGAAAATGCACTTGAGGATGCTGCAATACCTAAAGATCAAATCAATTACATCAACGCACACGGTACTTCCACGCAAGCAGGGGACATGTGCGAAGTCCATGCTGTGAAAGAAGTATTCGGCGATCAGGTCAAGAAGATCAAAATGAATTCGACGAAGTCGATGACAGGACACTGCCTGGGAGCAGCTGGTGGAGTTGAAGCAATTGCAACAATCAAAGCCATCCAAACAGGAAAGCTTCACCCGACGATTAATGTGGAACATCCTGAGCCTGAACTAGGCGAGCTCGATATCGTTGCGAATGTGGCTCAAGATCTTAAAATTACAGGGGCCCTCTCCAATTCCTTTGGATTTGGCGGGCATAACTCAACGTTAGTTTTTGGTCCCTACGAATCATAATGGGCCGTAATGATCCGTGATGAATCCTATGGAGTGATCCCTCTCCGCATGGAAAAGGGGAAGTGGAATGTTTTTCTGATTCGCCATCATGCAGGACATTGGGGTTTTCCCAAAGGCCATGCCGAAGCAAAGGAAACTCCTCTTCAATCTGCACTTCGAGAGCTCAAGGAAGAGACTCATCTTGAAGCTGATTCCTTGCTCTTTCAGGAGCCTTTGGAAGAAGACTATAACTTCAAAAGAAGTGGCAAAACCATTGAGAAAAAAGTTCGTTACTATATCATAAAGGCAAAAGGCGAAGTCAATCTGCAAACAGATGAGATTTCCGATGGAAAGTGGCTTTCTTTTGAAGATGCACATCAGATCATCACTTTTGAAGAAGGTCGAAAACTTCTATCTCAGGTTGAGAACCTCTTAGGAATCGTATGAAAACGGCACACTCAAAACGAAAAGGCTTTTTGGAAAGTCTTCATAAGTTAAAGCCAAAGTCCAAGCCAAAAATCCATGTTTTTTCCCGCCATTGCTGTGAGAGTAAAATATCGCAGCATAAAAACAGGCCCAATCACTTCTCCCGAGAAAAGTGTTATGAAAATCTTATAGCAACCTCCGACAGTCGCGTGCAGATCACTTTTCTCATCGATACATTTTATGGCGAGTTGAAAGACCACTTCCTTGCCAAAGAGAAAAAACACCCGATCATTGAGTTTAAAGTAGGGTCTGAAGCAGGATCTTTTCTGAAAACACTGCAATTCATTCGTGCAAAGCGGCTATCTCCGCAGTCCATCATTTACTTTGTTGAGGACGATTATATCCACCGACCTGGATGGGTTGATATTCTTTTGGAGGCTTTCGAAATGCCCTGGGTTGATTACGTTACTCTTTATGATCATAGGGACAAATACTTTCTTCCCATGTATGAAGAGTTGAACGTACAGATTTTCCATACTCCTTCCACACACTGGAGAACGACGCCTTCCACAACGAATACCTTTGCTTTGCGCCAACGTACGTTTAAAAAACATTTTGATGTCCATACCGCCTATTCAGAAGGGCGGACCATTTCTGCCGATCACGATAAATTCTGCAGGCTGCGGGAGATGGGAGCGACGCTTATTTCACCTATTCCAGGATGGTCCACACACTCGGAAGTTGAGTATGAATCTCCTTGCATAGATTGGGCAAAAGTATTATCACAGACGACCAATTCCAAATAACCCTATGGGGGCTATTATGTTGACACAAGCACTACAGATCCGTGAGGGTCGATTTTCTATCTTTCAAGAAGTAGTTATATGTTTTTGCGCAAGCATTCTGATCGCTCTTTTTGCTCATGTGCAGATTCCTCTTCCCTTTAGTCCTGTGCCTATTTCCATGCAGCCCCATGTTGTATTATTCCTTAGTGTCCTTTTAGGGGCCCGCCGTTGTGTTTTTGCGACCTTGGCCTACCTGGGACAAGGATTCTTCGGATTGCCTGTTTTTGCAGGTGCTGTAGGAGGCGCAGCGATCCTGGCCGGCCCAACTGGGGGCTATCTGTTAGGGTACATCGTCGCAGCCTATGTGACAGGACTAATCATCGAGAAACTGAAGGCCCGAACAATCTGGAATGCATTCTTTGCGATGCTGATCGGATCGTTTGTGATCTATTTCTTCGGAGTTCTCAAACTAGCCACCTATGTGGGTGCCCAAAAGGCGATTCTTCTTGGGGTCCTTCCCTTTCTCGTAGGGGACTTCATCAAGATTGGAATCAATCTTAAGGCGCTTCAGCTAGTCAAGTGGTTTGATAAGTAACAAGAATTTGGGACGCGAATGACCTTCGCGTCCTATATTTTATTCAGGGTGGAGTGCGTTATGGGCTACTTCACTCTCTTCTGCGAATCTTCCAGTAGGACTAGTGCTCGTATCATCACCGTGTGTTCCTTGAAGCCATCTAGAAACTTCATCTGATTGATATCCTTCATAGATCTCACTCTGACGTGACACATCGCCAGAAACCCTAGTTCCTTTGCCTATTCCGCTCGTTAAAGATTCTGAATGTCCTTTGTCTCCTCCGATTGGGGATAGGGGTTCTGCTCCACCTGTACCGCCTGGGCCTCCGACATTACTTGAACGACCGATCATATGAACCTCCTTTGATCTGCGGCATTCGCCGCGTAGAAAAACATATAGTTCAAAAAAAGAAAATATACAAGCCTTTCATGAAAAAAATACTTAACGCACTCTTTATGAAAGGCTAATGAATCTTTAAGAAGATTTACTCGTTAGAACCGCGGTCAGTTCTGTGATTGGGATGGAACTTCGGTGTTTTATCATCTTCAACTCGTCCCTTGGTGACAGGTCTTTCCCTTGAAGGAGAGACTGACTTCTTAGTCATAGCTCCAGCTTGTTCGATAGCGTCCTGAGGAACAGCTTTTCCAACTTTACCTGCAAGTTGTTTAACTCTATTTTCTCGTCTAACGAGATTGCCCAATTGACTAACAGCACTACCACTGCCAGCTGTTTGTCTGATATTATGATTATCTAGTCTAACCATGTCTTACCTCATGGGTGGCTTTATTATTAGCTTATTTAGTTCATTATTGCATTATTTAATAAAAAAGTCAACTTAATTTCAATTAATTGCTTATTATAATATAATAAAATCTCTTTCTGTATTAATAACTTAGAAAATTTCCAAAACATATAAACATTATTTGAATTTTAAGGTCTTTTAAGGCCCAAAATGAGGGTTTTTCCCGTTGGGAGTGACCTTCTTTTTCTTGCATTTCGGCCCTCATATGGTACTATTTTTTTCTTACATTTACTGGATAATAAAATGAAAGAAAAGGTCCTGCTATTCTTCTGTGCTATTGGAAGGTTTATTTTCTCCCTGCGCTACCGATTTGAGGTCAAGGGACTGGAGCTTCTCAATAAGGAGCATCTCAATAGAAAGGGAGGAGTCCTCTTTTTACCCAATCATCCCGCTCATATCGACCCTATTCTGATCGTATTGAATCTATGGCCCAAGTTCCATATGAGGCCTCTTGTGATCGAATATGTCTATCGGCAGGCCTTTGTTCATACGTTCATGAAGCTCGTCAATGCACTTCCCATCCCTAATTTTGAAACGTCAATCAACGAACTGAAATTGAAAAAGGCGCAGGAATCTCTCGACGTGATTAGTAAGGGACTGAAGAAAAAACAGAACTTTCTTCTCTACCCTTCGGGAAGGCTCAAGCATACCGGAAAAGAAATCCTGGGAGGCGCTTCTGCTGCACATAGTCTGGTCCAGGAAAATCCCGATACAAATATAGTGATGATACGAACAACAGGGCTTTGGGGCAGTCGTTTTTCACGGGCCATTACGGGAACGTTCCCGGATTTTACGAAGAATTTTCTGAAAGGGTTTTGGATTTTGTTGAAAAACGGGATCTTCTTTACCCCTCGTCGCAAAGTGACCATTGAAATACTCCCGAACCCCAAAGATTTCCCTTTTAAAAGCTCACGGTTGGAGTTCAATAGATATCTGGAGGATTGGTTCAATCAGTACACTGATGAAAAGGGGAAAACCGTCGACACAGAACCTCTGAGTCTCATTTCCTATAGCCACTTCAGTAAAGAAGTGTCTGAAGTGATGCAGGTAGAAAAGAAAAAGAAAGGCTATCACAAAGGTAAAATCTCTCCCAAGATGCAAAAGGAGATTGTCCAGGAAATTGCCAAGATTTCTGAACATGGAGAGGGAGAAGTCAAACTCGATATGAACCTCGCTCTGGATTTGGGATTCGACTCTCTGGACATCGCTCAACTGGTCGGTTTTTTGAATGATCATTATGATGTAGGAGAAATTCACCCCGAAGATTTGGAAACGGTCCGCGATGTGATGGAAATGGCAGAGATGAAACGAAAGACAGAGAGGGTTTCCAAAGTAAGTAAGGGGGTGAAGTGGCCCAAAGAAAAGGGAAGATATCGACCCGATATTCCTTGTGGAAAAACGATCCAGGAAGCGTTTCTCCGCTCTTGTGATAGGATGGGTAAATTCGCCGCATGCGGCGATGATATCGTCGGAGTACTCTCTTATGCAAAATTAAAAAAAGCATCCCTTGTACTTGCACAGCGAATGAAAAAAATGCCTTCGAAGCATATCGCGATTATGCTCCCTGCATCCTGTGCAGCTTACATAGTGATCCTGGCCTGTCTTTTAGCTGATAAAATTCCTGTAATGCTCAATTGGACGTTAGGTCCCAGATATCTCAATGAAATGATGAAAGCGACTGGATCGAAAGTCGTCATCAGTTCCTGGAAATTTCTCGAACGTCTCTCCTACGTGGAGTTCGGAGAGTTAACCGATAAATTTCAGTTGTTGGAAGACATAAAGAAGGATCTTACCTTAGGAGAGAAACTACGTGGTGTGTTCCTCTCAATGAAAAGCGCTTATGGCGTACTTCGTTCCATGGGTCTCTATGATAAAAAAGAAGACCAGATCGCAGTGATATTGTTTACCAGTGGAACGGAAGCTGTTCCCAAAGGGGTTCCTCTTAGCCATAAAAATCTTCTTTCCAATCAGGCAGCTGCACTTCAGTGTGTTAATTTGCATGCTAGCGATACGATTTTTGGAATTTTGCCCCCCTCTCATTCTTTCGGCTTTTCTGTCGCAGGAATCCTTCCGCTCCTGGTTGGGATGCGCGTTGCTTTCTATCCCGATCCAACAGATAGCTTTGCTTTGGCTGAAGGAATTCCCCGTTGGAATATTACTCTTTTTTGCAGTGCTCCTTCTTTTCTGAAAGGAGTGCTTAGTGCTGCATCGAAAAAGGATTTGGAAAAGGTAAGGCTGTTCGTATCGGGTGCGGAAAAGGCTCCACCTGAACTCTTTGACAAGGTAAAAAAAATCGGCAAAAAGAATGTATTGATCGAGGGATATGGAATTACCGAGTGCTCGCCGATGCTGACATTGAACCGCCCCAGCTTGCCCCCTGCCGGAGTAGGGCAATTGATTCCCGGAATTGAGTTTACGACGATCCATCCTGAAACAAAAGAACCCTTGCACGATCCTCATAAGGAAGGAGAAATCTGTGTACGTGGCCCTAACGTTTTCAAAGGCTATCTGGGCGATGAAAAATCCCCCTTTATCGAAGCCTATGGAAAGCAGTGGTACTGTACGGGAGATTTGGGATATATGGATGAACAAGGGAATGTCATTCTGTTCGGAAGGTTAAAGCGCTTTGCGAAGATTGGCGGTGAGATGATCAGTCTTGGCGGGATAGAGGAAGTGGTCGCTAAAGCTCTTTTGCAAGGAAAGCAGGGAGATGAAGACTCAGGACCTTTCATCGCAGTATGTGCAGACGAAAAAGAGGCAAAATCATCGATCATCCTTTTCACAACTCTTGATTTGGATAAAAAAGATGTGAATGAAATACTCAAAAATGCCGGTTTCAGCCGGTTAGTGAAAATCGCAGCGATTAAGAAACTGGAAGAGATCCCTATTCTGGGAACCGGAAAAACAGACTATCGCAGCTTGCAAAAGATGATTGAAGAAAATGGACAATGACATCAAAGAAATCCGATTGAAGCTCTACAACACGGAGACGCGTGAAAAAGTAGAAGTTTACCCTTCGAATGATCAGTTCATTCGTTTGTATACTTGCGGCCCCACTGTTTATGATTATGCACATATTGGAAACTTCCGTACTTATGTTTTTGAAGATCTTTTGAGACGTACTCTGAAGTTCTTTGGGCTGAAAGTCGAACAGGTCATGAACATCACAGATGTGGATGATAAGACAATCCGTGGAGCAATCGAAAAAAAAGTATCGCTCAAGGAATACACAGAAGTTTATGAGACAGCCTTTTTTGAAGACCTAGATCAGTTGAATATTGAAAGGGCGGAAAAATATCCTCATGCGACAGATTTCATCGAAGATATGATTGAAATGATCTTGAGTTTGATCGACAAGGGATATGCCTATCAAGGAACAGATGGTAATGTTTACTACTCGATCGATAAATTCTCTTCTTACGGAAGACTGGCCCACCTTAAAACGAAAGATCTGAAAGCAGGTGCCTCAGAACGCGTTGCACTGGATGAATACGACAAAGAAAATGTCTCTGATTTTGTCCTGTGGAAAAATTACAATCCCGAGCGCGATGGAAAAATCTATTGGGAAAGTCCCTTCGGACAGGGGCGGCCCGGCTGGCATATCGAATGCTCTTCAATGGCCTTAAAACTGCTAGGGAAAACAATCGATATTCATTGCGGAGGAGTCGATAATATCTTTCCCCATCATGAAAATGAAATCGCTCAGTCTGAGGCCTTCACAGGTCGCACTTTCTCCCATATCTGGGCTCATGCCGAGCATCTCATCGTGAACGGAAAGAAAATGTCGAAAAGCCTCGGCAATTTCTATACCCTTCGGGATCTTCTCAAAAAGGGATATACCCCGGAACAGGTTCGATATACTCTTCTTGCAACCCATTACAGAACTCAATTGAATTTTACCTTCGAAGGTCTGGACGGGGCCAAGAACGCTCTAGACCGACTCAATGATTTTATGATGCGCCTGAGAGAAATTGAAGATGCGTCTACATATAATGCTGCAGCTCCTATCTTGGATGATTGTGAGTTTCGGTTTGCTTCCAACCTTGCAGATGATCTCAATATATCCGCTTCTTTAGCAGCTCTTTTTGATCTTGTTCGAAAAGTGAATACTTTAATCGATGAAAAGCAAATCGGGAAAGAAGAAGCGACGAAGGTCCTGAACGCCATTCATCACTGGAATACGGTATTGGGCCTTCCGTTGGAAAAAGAAGTCGAGGTCCCGCAGGGAATCCTCGACGCTTTGGAACAAAGGCAAATGGCTCGCAAAGAAAGAAACTTTCAAAAGGCCGATGAACTACGAGACTGGATCATCGATCAAGGCTACGTGATCGAAGATACTCCTCAAGGGCCCAGAGTTAAGCAGTCCAAGGCTTAAGATACCGGAAGAACAGAGCTGTTCCTGTAATTCCTCTATAGTCATGCGCCCAGTTCTGATACATATCTGCCTTTGACTGGCTCATACCTGCATGATGGCCAGCTTGAGCCCTGAGAGCGACTTCTCCTCCTGCGTCTTTAACATACGATAAAAAGGTACCGCGTTTTGCAAAATGAGGTTTGTCAAAGATAGAATGATCTTGAGAATAGTCGAGAGATTTATCTTTTAAGGATGCGCAAAAAACGCTGACATGATGCAGTTTGCCATCGTGAACGACATCATTGAAGCATGTGTTTACACCCGTGCCAACTGGAGTGCTTTGCAAATAGTGACGGTCACCGAGTTGTGCAGCAGCACCCAGTATAAGAAAAAGGGTCGCCTGGTATCGACAACATCCCGCTTTCTGTTTCAAAGCTTCTGAAAGGGTGTGAGGCTGGAACACTATTTTTTGGAATCTTTCCCTCTCTGCCGATGTTTCAGCTTTGCTAGAGCCTTCCCATGCATTTTCCATTGCTCCGACTGCAAGTTGGGTCACAGCTTCCATCTTCTCTGCAAAGGGCAGATCTCTTAGTTTTTCTGCTTGTTCTACCAAGCTTGTCAGTTCGTCCGATCGGTCGATCGTTACCCCGTAGGGTCTTTGTCCTTGAAAAGGAATAGCTGTTGCTTCTGATGCCATGTTTATTATCCTTTTTGTTGTTCATTTAATTAAGCATGTAAATATTTTAGTTTGTTGTTAATTTGGCTTCAAATTAAGTTATTATTAACAAATTCGCAAAAGATTCATTAATAATAACTTGTGGATATAGATTGTTTTGGTACAATAAGAAAAAAATCAGAAAATGAAAAAATTATTACTACTTTTAGCTTTCTTCTCCTCTATGGCCTGGGGAAAGGTCGAGGTCGTAGTCTTTGATTGTGGCGGGGTGTTGATCGAGGTCAATAAGCCCAAATACATCAATTTCATCGCGAATACGTTCCACATCTCTCATGGTGATGCGAGAGCCCTTCTTTGCCGGCTGAAATTCGCGATGGACAGAGGAGTGCCTGCTAAGACGTTCTGGGAAAACTATGCCCTTCAAAATGAGAAACACTTGCCGCAAAACTGGATAGAGCGTGTGGAAGACGTGAAGCTTTCCTGCATTACATCCATACCCGGCATTTTTGATCTGATTGAACACCTCAAAAAGAAAGGATTTCAAGTTGCTCTGTTCTCTAATGTCCGGGAAGATCAGGCAAGTGTTTTGAGGCAGATGGGTTTTTACAAGCCTTTTGATCCTGTTGTTCTTTCATGTGAAATCGGAATTAAAAAACCCGAGCGAAGAGCCTATGAAATTCTATTACGAGAGCTGAAAGTAAAACCAAAAAAGGTAATCTTCATCGATAACAAGATTGAAAATATTGAAGCTGCCTATTCTATGGGGATCGATGGGATTCAATTTGAGTCTGTAGACCAGGTAAAGAAAGAGCTAGTAAAAAGAAATATTCTTACGGAGAAGATCAGCCGTTTTTCAAAACAGCGCGATATCTGATTTTGTTCGCTTTCAATTTTTCAATCGCTTCATTCACTTTGTTCATTGGATAAACTTCTATTTTGGGACGAACGGTGTGAAAGGCAGCAAACTCGAGCATTTTCTTGATGCCGGGACGAGAACCGATATTGCTTCCACAGATCATTTTGCTCCCTCCGACAAGATTCATGATGTTTGTGTGCAGTTCCTGTTCCAAAGCGCCGAGAAGACAGAGTTTCCCTTTGGGACGTAAAAGAGAAAGATAAAGCTCCCAATCCACTCCATGAGTTGAGGAAGAGAGAAGAAAGTCAAAAGAGTTCGCTGCCTTTTTTAATTGTTCGGTATTTTTGCTCAAAAGAAAGTGGTGGGCCCCTAGTTCTTTTGCTTCTTTTTCCTTTGATGGGGAACTCGAAAGCGCAGTGACTTCGCATCCCATGGCCTTTGCAAACTGAAGAGCTAGATGTCCCAATCCGCCAATGCCGATGATCCCTACTTTTTTGGTCGGTCCCATGTCATACCGCATTAGTGGGGTGAATACAGTTGCTCCACCGCAGAGAAGGGGAGCTGCGAATTCTGAAGGCAGTTCTTGAGGGATACAGAAGGCAAATCTTCCATCGGTGCGGATATAGTCGGCATATCCTCCAAACTGATTGGCGCAGGTTGCTTTAATTTCCAGGCAGAGTTGCTCTTCACCTGTGATGCACCATTCACACTGCATGCAGCTTGAACATTGCCATCCCACACCAACACGGTCCTCTTTTTTCAAGTGTGTGATATTTGCCCCAACTTCTTTGACAGTGCCAATGATTTCGTGTCCGGGAACGAGAGGATATTCTGAAATATTCCAGCCATTATCGACCAAATGAAGGTCACTATGACAGATACCACAATGAGATATCTCAATTCCAACATCCCATGCCCCTAATTCTTTGGCCTCATATGAGAATGGCTTCAGTGTCTCTTTTTCAGAAGAGGCTGCATATGCATTTATTTTCATGGTCCCAACTATAAACTCTTTCTCATCTGTAGTTCAAGATGAAACCGATAAGGTTCATCTGTGATGATTCCCCCAACCTTTAGTGAATGAAATTTATGAAAATCGATGAGGGAATTTACAGTCCAGATCCAAACTTTGACATTTTGATTCATAAGCGCTTCAACGAGATCTTCTGTAGCAAAATCTACATCCAAAGCAATATGATCCAGGCCCAGATCAAGAAGCTTTTGCAGATATTTCGTCTGATCAGCGATTCCAATTAAAGGGATATCGGGATTCTGTTTACGAACTTCTGCAACAATAGCTGGAGAGAAACTCCCAAGGATGACTTTCTTTTTGGGATAGGTTTCGAGGGGTTCCATAACTCTTTTCACAAGCAATTTTGGGCGAGGTTCGTTGTATTTCAGCTCCAACATGATCGTTCCCTTATCGACCAGTAGATCGAGAATTTCCTTTAGCGTTGGAATTTTCTCTCCCTTGTACTCCTGGCTAAAGTGTGAGCCTGCATCGAGCTTTCGGATTTCCTCAAGGGTGAGGAATTGTACTTCCTTTTCTTCTTTTATGTAGAGTTCGGTGGTCGGATTGTGAATGATCACAGGGATCCCTTCTTTGGAAAGACGTACATCGCACTCAAAGAACGTAAGCCCCTGGTCAAGACATTTTTGAAAGGCTGCGATGGTATTTTCCGGAGCCTGATTAGCACCGCCTTGATGGGCAATGATGATAGGTTCATGTGTCGCCAAAATCATGGCCATCAGAATAGAGTACACCCCTTTACCGCTCAAGGTTGCTTTACATTGTGATTTAACCCAGAGATCGTTCCTTGTAAAGAGGGATTGATAATTTATAAAGAACGTGCATATTGATATTTATGAAAGCGCAAGTTATCCGTACGTTTGGAGATCCTGATGTTTTTAAAATAGAGGACATTCCCAAACCCGAAATTGAACCAGGCCATCTTCTCATCAAAGTCCACGCAAGCAGTGTGAACCAAGTCGACTGTAAAATCCGAAGAGGAGAAGCTCCTTCGATTGCTCCTGAATTTCCTGCTGTTCTGCACAGCGATGTAGCAGGTACGGTTGAGGAAGTAGGCGAGGGAGTAAAGGACTTTCAGGTTGGAGATGAGGTCTATGGATGCGCAGGCGGGATGAGGGGATGCGAAGGGGGGGCTCTCGCTGAATATCTCCTTGCAGATGCCCATCTTATCGCAAAAAAGCCAAAATCACTTTCATTCGGAGAAGCTGCAGCGCTTCCTCTTGTAACCTTGACTTCATGGATTGCGCTTTTTTCCAAAGGAAGTCTCACCACGAATATGAATATCCTCATCCATGGTGGTCTTGGAGGAGTCGGGCACATCGCCGTGCAGCTTGCGAAATGGAAAGGAGCAAAGATCTATACGACAGTTGGCTCGGATGCGAGTTTCGATCAGGTACGTGAATTAGGCGCTGATTTTGTGATCAATTACAAATCTCAGAACGTTGGAGAGTATGTTGCCCGTTTTACAGAGACGAAAGGGTTTGATTTTGTCTTTGATACGGTAGGCGGAAAAAATCTGGACAATTCTTTTGAGGCTGCTGCGTTGAATGGCCGCGTAGCCACCACTCAAGCCCGTTCTATGCACGATCTTACTCCCCTTCATCAGAAAGGACTTAGTTTTCATGTTGTCTTTATGCTGATCCCTCTCATCTACGGGGTTGAGAGAAAGGGACACGGAGAGATTCTCACTAAAGCAGCCGATCTGGTCGATCAGGGAAAGCTAAAGCCTCTTCTTTGTGAAGAACAATTTTCCTTGGACCAGGTATCTGCTGCCCATGCCCTCATGGAATCAGGCAAAGCCCGTGGAAAAATCATCCTCAATTATTAAGTCTTCTTAGGCTCTTCTTCAGGAGCATTTTCTCGAACTTTTATATGCGCTATCTCTCTTCGCATTTCAGGACTCATGAGTGACTTGGGAAAAACATTTCTCATGTAATAAAGATACGAAGTTACCGAAGCATCGAGAGCACTTACTTTATTGTCCCTCAAAAAGGACTCATCGGTTTGTGTGGCTCGATCGCTAGTTTCCTTCGGGGGGATCAGAACAGATCTTAAGAAAGCCTGAATCGATTTTAATTCTTTCAGTTTTCTCATGAAAATCTCATTGTTCGCTTTGATCCTTCTCTGTAGATCATCTCTTTCACTTCTCACTTTCCGAAGCATTGCAATCGATTTTTCTCTTTCTTTGTGAAGAAAAGTCGTGAATTGTTCCTTTAGAATTTTAAGCTTTTCTGTGGCGGGAGCAGGATGTCCCTTTGCTTGCATCACTTCTTCGTGCCGTGCGAATATTCGATGAATCTCTCTTGCTCTTTTTGTTACTGCAGATACTTTTACACGCAGCGCATCCTCTTCTGTTTGCAAAGTTTCCGCTTCTCTCTGAATATCTGTTAATTCATCCGTCAAAGTGTGCATTCTGCTTACTAAGGCTTCTGGTGTGACCGGCCTTTCTCTTACTATGCTTGTTGCCATTATTTTCCTGTCTCTATTAATTCAGTTCTGAAATTCCCATATTATAATATAACTTTATTCAAAAATAAACACCATAATTATCTAAATAGTAGTAGAGGTTTCTTTTAATATTTTAAGATTGTCGGATTGAAATAGAGTAATTAATAGCAAGGCGCAAACGACTTGAAAAAGCGGAGCGTACTAGAAGGTACGTGAGCATTTTGAATGAGCTTGCAACGCCGCTAGTGATTGCTCAATTTCAATCCGTCTCTTTAAGGAGGGGGAAGTAGAGAACGTCGCGGATGGATGCGGCAGAAGTAAAGAGCATAACGAGCCTGTCCACACCAATTCCCATCCCGCTTGTTGGAGGCATTCCCTGACAGATAGCTTCAATAAACTCTTCATCCAGAGGGGGTGCATGTGGATCTCCTGCGAGCCTTTTTTCAGCCTGTTGTACAAGCAGTTTGCGCTGGAGTTCGGGATCATTGAGCTCGGTATAGGCATTGCAGCACTCTGTGCCTAGTATGAAAGATTCAAAACGTTCGACAAGACCGTCGTCTTTATCTGATTCTGTGCGGTGCAGCTTTGCAAATGGCGTTGTTTCAATCGGATGGTCAGTGATGTGATGGGGTTGAATCAAATGGGACTCAGCAAACTCTTCGAACATCATGGCAATGAGGTTGCCTCTGGGAGCCTTTTGAACTTCCTTTGGATCGAGGTTTGTCTCTTTTGTGAGAAGTTTTTTCATCTCCTCATCACTCATTGCATCAACGTCATGTTTTCCATACTCTTTGATAGCGCCTTTCATTGTGATCCTTTTCCACGGAGCTTTTACATCGATCACTTCTGATGTTGCCCCATCATCGAGCTCTACGCGGATTTGCGTTGAACCGAACAGTTCGAGAGCAACGAATTCATACATGCCCTCAACAAAGCTCATCATGTCATCGTAGTCCCAATAAGCAGCATATGCTTCGATCTCAGTAAATTCAGGATTGTGGGTTCGGTCGAGCCCTTCATTTCGGAATACTTTACCAATTTCATAGACTTTGTGCATGCCGCCGACGATTAGCTTCTTAAGAGGGATCTCAAGGGAGATGCGCAGAAACATGTCCTGGTGAAGAGCATTTAGATGCGAAGTAAAAGGTTCCGCTTCGGCTCCTCCATAGCAGTTTTGAAGGATCGGTGTTTCTACTTCGATAAAATCGGCGTCATCCATGTATTTGCGGATGGTACTCACGATCTTCGAACGGAACAATAATCGATCATACGAAGGGCGGTTGACCAGAAGATCAAGCCATCTTTTTCGATATCTGACCCCTTTGTCTGCAAGGCCGCTATGTTTGTCGGGAAGAGGGAGGAGGGATTTGCATAGAACAGTCAGTTTTTTGACGAAAACAGTAATCTCGCCTTTCTGTGTTCGGAAGAGATGTCCCTCTATTCCGATGATATCCCCCAAATCAATTTTCTTTTCGATGAACTTGATATGGGAAATGCCTGCTTTTTCAGGATCGAGTCCCTCGACTTTAGTGAGGTCTCGATTGCACATGAACTGGATCCGGCCTGTCTCGTCCTGTATTTGCCCGAACGCGTTTTTACCCATGGCGCGGAACAGAAAGAGTCGACCGGCGACTGTAACAAGGGGAGTCGAACCTGAGGCGGCATCATCGCTATGGCCGATATCCTGGTTCTCGTATTCCTGTCTCAGGTTTTCTGCCAGGACATCTGGCTGGAACTTGTGAGGGTAGGGGTCCACTCCAGAGCTCCGGATTTCGTCCAGTTTTTTGGAGCGGTTCTGAAACTCTTCGATTTCGTGATATTCAGGTTTAGAATTCATAGGGGCATGATTTTCACCCTTGGGCGAATATTTGTAAAGGGAACGGGGGTCTTCAGTGGTCTCCATAATCCATCCATGAGGGCTGTTTTTTAAGCTTTTTATACTGAATGGCTTAGTAGAAATGCAAGGAAATACTTAAAATTGAGGGTTGAAAATAATGTTGTAATGCTGTAACATTACAGTATAATCAACAAAGGAGAATCTATGAAAAAAGAAGCAGAATTGGATGGGTGGTCGCGCCTCTTGAGGGCCTGTAGGAATCTAAACCGCACAGATGATTTTGACCGGTTTTTTGACCTCATCTTCACCCCAGAAGAGAAGATAGCTCTTTCGGCGAGGATCATGATCTTCAAAGGTCTAATCGACCAGAAGAGGACTCAAAGGGACCTTTCGAAGGATTTGGGGGTCAGCATCGCCAAGATCACAAGAGGATCGAATGCGATCAAGAGGGCTTCTGAAGAGGAAATTAAGCTACTAACCCGACTGTTTCAATCATAGAAAATTAGGTTATGTTTAGAAAAACAACAAAAGATGAATTTATCAATCAGGCAAAGACGCAAAAGAATATTGCTGTCTTTCGGGAAGTAAGCGGCGATCAGCTGACTCCAGCTGGTGTGTTCCAAACCCTATCCAATGGAAAAGGGGCTCTTTTAGAATCTGGCGCTGAAGGAGAAAACAGTAGGTATTCGTTTTTGGGATTTGATCCCATCATTGAATTTCAGGCGAAAGGAAATCAGGTTCAGATCAAACAGGGCGATCAGGTAGAGAGCTTTGAAAAGGATCCGTTTGAAGCACTGCGAGAGACTCATGAGAAGTTTCGATGCGAAACTCATTCGATGCCTTCAAAGTTCACAGGAGGCGGAATAGGATATGTTGCCTATGATGCAATTCGCCAAGTTGAAAAAATTCCTGACCGTCATTCAGATCCCGATCATCTGCCAGATCTATTTTTCCAGTTTTATCGAACCACCATTACTTTTGATCATTTGCAGCAAAAACTTTTTATTACGGTTATGGCTGAGGTGAACGGTGATCCTGAAGAGTCTTTTTACCAGGCTGAAAAAAAGCTCAATGAGCTCGTGGAAAAGATCCTAAATGCGCCCAATGCATACTCCCGTACAGCAGATTGCTGATCCTTCTGATCTCATGATCGATATCGATGATGAAGATTATGGGAAGATGGTTGAGAAGGCAAAGGAGTACATTCGTAAAGGGGACATCTTTCAAGTTGTTTTATCGAGAAGGTTTCAAAAGAAGCTCACCGTAAAACCTTTTAATGTCTATCGCGCTTTGCGGTTTACCAGTCCATCACCTTACATGTTTTTTATTGAAAATGAGTCTTTCTCTATTGCAGGAGCATCTCCTGAAGAGTTGGTCAGTGTTAGAGAAGGAGTCATCCCGACAACTCCAATCGCAGGCACACGACGCTTAGGAGAAGGTCAGAGCGAAGAAGAACTTGTCGAAGACCTTATGAAGGATGAAAAGGAACTGGCGGAGCATATGATGCTTGTCGATTTGGGAAGGAACGATCTTGGATCGGTAGCCAAGGCTGGCAGCGTCAAAGTAACGGAGCTGAAAGTTCCCAAGAAATTTCCCAATCTTATTCACATCACTTCAATCGTGGAAGGTGAAATTCGCGAAGGATTGGACTCGATTCATGTTTTGAGAAGGATGTTTCCAGCAGGAACATTGAGCGGAGCCCCGAAAATTCGGGCAATGGAAATCATCGATGAGTTGGAGTCCTCGCGACGCGGCCTTTATGGTGGAGCTATTTGTGCCATCGATCACATGGGAAATTTAGAGAGCTGTATTGCGATTCGGATGACTGTCATGAAAGACGGTGTAGCTACGGTGAGAGCGGGCGGTGGGATCGTCTATGATTCTGATCCATTGGAAGAGGCAAAAGAGACTAGAGGAAAAGCTAAAACAGTTTTATCCGCCTTAGAATTCGCTGAGGGAGGGAATTTATGATTCTGATCATCGATAATTACGATAGTTTTACCTACAACCTCTATCAGGCGATTGCACAGCATGGTATTGAAGTCCAGGTTGTGCGGAACGACAAGATCACTCTAGAAGAGATCGAACAGCTAAATCCTAGTGGAATTATCCTCTCTCCAGGACCTGGAAGACCTGAAGATGCAGGTCTTTGTATAGAAATTATAAGACGGTTTGCTTCGAAGACTCCCATTCTGGGTGTCTGCCTTGGGCTTCAGGCGATTGCCGTTGCTTATGGAGGAGAGGTTGTACAATGCTCAGAGATTGTTCATGGGAAAGACACTCTTGTTTTTCATACTAGGAAGGGACTGTATGAGGCTCTCAGCCTGCCCTTTGAAGCGGGAAGATATCACTCTTTGATTGTCGATATTGAGAGTTTGCCGAAGGAGCTTGTGATCGAAGCGGAAAACGACAGCTCGATCATTATGGGACTCCGTCACATCGACTATCCCTGTTTCGGTGTCCAATTCCATCCTGAGTCTATTCTTACTCCCGAGGGAGATCAAATGCTGCTTCAGTTTGTAAAGCTTTGCAAAGAGGTGGTGCAGCATGCTTAAGGGGGCCATCAATCGATTGAAGAATGGAGAACATCTTGGCTTTGATGAGAGCTATTTAATCATGAAGGAGATCTTAAATGGAGAAGATCTTGAACTGATCTCTCATTTTTTAATTGCTCTGCGCGAGAAGGGTGAGACAGAAAAAGAACTATTGGGATTCATACAAGCTATTCGAGAGGAAGCCAAGTCAATCGAAAAAAGAACTATTGGGATTCATACAAGCTATTCGAGAGGAAGCCAAGTCAATCGAATTTTCTCAGAATCTTCTCGATATAGTGGGAACGGGAGGAGATGGTGCAAGTACTCTGAACATCTCTACTGCCTCGGCCCTTTTAGCTGCAAGTTGCGGCATTCCTATTGCCAAACACGGGAATCGCGCCCAATCTTCAAAGTGTGGATCAGCGGACGTGTTGGAGGCATTGGGAGTTGATCTTGAAATGAGTGATGACGATCTCAAGCGCAGTATGGGCCAACTGGGCATCAGCTTTTTATTTGCACCCAGTTTTCATCCTAGTTTGAAAAAAATGAAAGAGATTCGAAAGAAGATCGAAGGACCTACCGTTTTTAATCTATTAGGGCCGCTTCTGAATCCTGCGCGACCCGACTATTTTATGTTGGGAGTGGCAAAACGGGAATACCTAGAGTTCTATGCCAGAATGTTTCAGAAGATGAAGGTGAAAAAAGCCTTGGTCTTTCATGGAAACGGTCTGGATGAAATTTCCACGCTAGGCGTGATTGAAGCAATGGAAGTGACCCCTTCGGAGATCCGAAAGATCACTTTAGATCCTGAAGAATATGGATTTTCTCTCGGGAAGCTTTCCGAATTAGTCGGAGGAAATCCGAAAGAAAATGCTGAACGGCTGGTCCAGGCTTTAAAAGGGAGCAGGGACACATTCAGTGATACATTGGTTTTTAATACGGGTGTAGCACTTTACATTACAGGAAAAACAAAAACGATTCCCGAGGGAATCGAAAAAGCAAGGGAGGCATTAAATACCAAGAAGGCTTTAGGCCTATTGGAGAAATGGATAAAAATTGCAGGGGGGAAGCAATGAAAAATTATCTATATCAAATTTTAAGGCATAAAAGAAAAGAAGTAGCCGATCTAAAAAGAAAGGTAGTCAAAGAGCCTGACCATCCGATCCGGAAACTGATGGAGTTTCCTACAAAAAGAAGGACTGGAAAAAGTTTTAAGGCACAGTTAAAACAAGAGGGAATCAGTGTGATTGCAGAGCTGAAAAAAAGGTCTCCTTCCAAAGGGAAGCTAGCAGACATTCCTCAGCCGATGGCACTTATTTCACAATATGTGTCTGGAGGCGCAGCAGCAGTCTCCATTCTCACGGATAAAAAAGGATTTGGCGGAAGTCCTTATATGCTCAAAACTGCTGCAAAGGAGCTAGCTAGCTCACCTGTAGCCCTTTTGAGAAAGGACTTCATCATTGACCCTATTCAAATAGCGGAGTCAGTTTATATTGGTGCAGATGCAATCCTTTTGATTGTAGGCGTTCTTCAGGAGAAAACAGCAGGACTTTTAGAGTATGCAAAAGTTCTTGGACTTGATGTACTCGTTGAAATTCAAGATGAAAGAGAACTGGAAATCGCTTTGAAAGCAGGTGCTGATATCATCGGAATCAATAACAGAAATTTAAGTACTTTTGAAGTCGATTTCAATAGAGCAGAAAGACTTCTGAAAAAGATTCCCGATCACATTGTGACTGTGGCGGAGTCGGGCATCAGAACACCTAAAGATGTACACAGAATGAAGAAAGCGGGATTCGATGCTGTTCTTGTTGGCGAATCTCTCGTCAAAAGTTCCGATCCTAGTATATGGATCGAAGAAGCACTCGAAGATAAGAAAGAAGTTTTGATTAAGGTTTGCGGCATTACTGATCCTCGTAATGCCTATCTTGCCTCTGTAGTGGGTGTCGATATGGTGGGAATCATGTTTTATGAAGGTTCCAAGAGATATGTCGATATGGATAAAGCACGTGAAATCGTAACGAGCATAAGAGAAGGCGGTGCGGAGCCTGTTGGAATTTTTGTCGACTCTGATGGAGATGAAATGCTTAGAATCATTGAAGAGTTATGCATCAAGACAGTACAGCTGCACGGAGATATCTCAAAGAGGGAACATGGAAAACTTCCAGCAAATGTAAAACGGATTTTTGCTCTAGAAGTAACTGATGACGGTGAAGTGCTCGAAGAGAAGGGAATGGAAGATCTCAACCCTGAGAGAGACTATCTTCTTTTCGACCGGGTAGAAGGGGGAAGCGGCAAATCATTTCCCTGGGAGAATTTTACCTATAAGCCAAAGATGAAATGGTTTCTTTCGGGGGGCTTGCGGCCAGATAATGTTGATATGGCTTTGTCTCTATTAAGCCCTGATGGAATCGATGTTTCTTCGGGTGTTGAGAAAACGAAGGGAAAGAAAGATATCAGTTTGATTGAGGAATTTATCTATCGGGCTTCTAAAGGAGAGTTTTGTCATGCCTAGATATGGGACATTTGGAGGAGCATTCGTGCCGGAGCTGTTGATCAAGCCCGTTCAAGAGCTATGTGAGGCGTTTGAAAGGCATTCAAACGATCCTGAATTCTTGCGTGAGTTTTCCTCCTTATTGAAAGAATATGCAGGGAGGCCGACTGCTTTAACGGAAGTGACGCATTTTTCCAATGCGATCGATGGCCCTCGCATCTTTTTGAAAAGAGAAGATCTTCTTCATACAGGCGCACATAAATTGAATAATGCCCTGGGCCAATGTCTTCTTGCAAAAGAGATGGGAAAGAAAAGGATCATCGCAGAGACAGGAGCAGGCCAGCATGGGGTTGCTACGGCAACGGCATGCGCCTATCTCGGCCTGGAATGTGTCATTTACATGGGAGAGGTCGATATGAAACGTCAAGCCCCTAATGTAGCCAGAATGAGACTTTTGGGAGCGGAAGTAATCGGTGTTTCTTCCGGGAGCCGGACTTTGAAAGATGCTGTGAATGAAGCTCTGAGAGATTGGGCTGAACATTATGAGACGACCCATTACTGTATTGGTTCAGCATTAGGGCCACATCCCTTTCCACAAATGGTTGCATTTTTCCAAAAAGTCATTGGAGAGGAAGCACAGTTTCAAATCTATCAAAAAATCGGGAAAAATCCGGATCTCATTGTTGCCTGCGTAGGCGGAGGCTCCAATGCAATCGGGATTTTCTCCTCTTTCTTAGACGATCAAAGGGTAAAACTCGTTGGCGTTGAAGCAGGAGGAAAGGGAAAGAATTCAGGTGAGCATGCTGCTCGCTTTCAAAGTGGAAAACCGGGAGTGCTCCACGGCTGTTATACATATATTCTCCAAGAATCAGGGGGACAGATTTCAACCACTCATTCTATTTCAGCCGGACTCGATTATCCAGCTGTTGGACCACAGCATGCTGACCTCTTTGAGAGGGGAAGAGTCGCATACACGTCAGTTACCGATGAAGAGGCATTGGAAGCATTAAAGCTTCTTTCGCAAACAGAGGGAATTATTCCTGCTTTGGAATCCTCTCATGCACTTGCCTATGTAATGAAAATTGCAGACCAGATGCCCAAGGACTCTACCATTATCATCAACCTCTCCGGAAGAGGAGACAAGGATCTTCCTGAACTGTTTGAAACAGGGAGGATCCAATGAGCCGAATTGAGAAAGCCTTTATGGACAAAGCCTACATCGGTTACCTTACTGCAGGAGATCCCGATCTCGAAAAGTCAGCCGAGTACTTTTTAGCGCTTGTGGAAGGGGGAGTAAACCTTTTGGAAATCGGAATTCCCTTTTCTGATCCTATCGCCGACGGGTCTGTGATTCAAAAGGCAATGCAAAGGGCCCTAGAGCAAAGAGTATTGCCGAAAGATGTTCTGAAAATCGTAAAAAAGGTGAGAGAGAAAAGCGAGGTTCCTATTCTTCTTTTCTCTTATTACAATCCCATTTTGCAGATGGGGGAGTCCTTCATCGAAGAGGCCAAGGCTGCGGGGGCAGATGGCCTGCTGATTGTCGATCTTCCGATGGAAGAAGCAGAAACGATCAAAGCCTCATGTGATAAATATGGATTGGACCTGATCTTCATTCTGTCCGTATCCACTTCAAAAGAAAGAATCGAAAAGATCAATAGAATGGGAAAAGGATTTCTCTACTACGCCTGCAGAAAGGGGACTACGGGAGCTAAAAAAGGTCTGCCCGAAGGCTTTAAAGAAAAAATGAATGAAATTCATTCTTCTGTAACTTTGCCGGTTGCGATCGGTTTTGGAATATCGAATCGCCAGAGTGCAGAAAAAGTAATACAACATGGAGATGGTTTTGTCGTCGGATCTTTTTTCGTCAAAGCTATCGAACAGGGAGCAAGTCCAAAGGAGCTATCTCTGCTTGCAAAAAAACTTGATCCAAGGAGTTTGGTATGATTCTTACATTGAAAGACGGAGTAACTAGGAAAGAAATTGAAAACCTGTTGGCCAAACTCGAGTGGATGGGCTTTCGGGCTATTCTCCAGGAAGGAGAACAGAACAAAATTGCCATTGTGAGCGGTGAAAATGAAAAGACACGTTTGGAACTTTTTATACGACTGCCCCATGTTGAAGAAGTTTCCCGATTTCGCGACAAATTCAAACTGGTCGGAACTCAGCTTAAGACGAAGAAAACGATCATCGAGATTAAAGGAAAAAGAATCGGAGGCGAGGAGCTTTGTATCATGGCAGGGCCTTGCAGCATCGAATCAGAAGAACAGATCCACGCGATTGCGAAAGAAGTTGCAAGAGATAGTGCAACAGTATTGCGGGGAGGCGCTTTCAAGCCAAGGACTTCTCCTTATGACTTTCAGGGGCTGGGAGAAGAAGGACTGGGGTATCTTCGCGATGCAGCAACAGAAAACGATCTTTTATCTGTCAGTAAAGTAATGGACACGAGAGATGTCGATCTCATTGCAAGTTATGTTGATATCCTGCAAGTGGGCGCCCGCAATATGCAAAATTTCAGTCTGTTGAAAAAGTTGGGAAGTGTTTCAAATCCTATACTATTGAAACGAGGAATGTCTGCAACTTATCAGGGTCTTCTCATGGCAGCTGAATACATCGTTTCCTCAGGGAACCCGAATGTGATCTTATGTGAGCGGGGAATTAGAACTTTTGAGACTTTATCGCGTAACACCCTTGATATTGCCGCTGTTCCTATTTTGAACACATTGACCCATCTTCCAGTGATTGTTGATCCTTCTCATGAGACTGGAATTCGAAAACATGTCGTTCCAATGGCAAGAGCAGGAGTCGCAGCAGGTGCAGATGGGCTGATGATAGAAGTTCATACTCACCCTGAGCAGGCTTTTTCCGATGCACAACAGACAATAAGTTGCGAGGCGTTTGCACAATTGATGAAAGAAATTAATGGAATAGCAGATGCTATAGGGAAAAGGATAAGAGGAATACATGCTGTTTCAAGTCATTAGCGGTCCAACAGTAGCTGTTGCAAAGGAAGAGATGGAAAAAGGAAAAGCCTTTGCGGATGGATATGAGTTCCGTATCGATCAATTCAATGATAAAAAAGGCCTAAAAGATCTGATAGCCCAATCAAATCTTCCTGTGCTAATCACCGTACGAAAAAAATCCCAGGGTGGTTTTTTTGCAAAAGAAGAGAAGGAAAGAAAAAGGCTTTTAGAGTCTTTGTTAGAAATCGAGCCTGAGTATGTCGATATTGAAGCTGATACTCCCTTTTTAGAAGAGCTTGCAGAAAAGTACTTCAAAACGGAATTCATTCTATCCCATCATGACTTTGAAAAGATCCCGGAAAACCTTGAGCAGCTCTTTTCTTCCTTACAGAGGATACCTCGAGGAATTGTTAAAATGGCCTGTTTTGCAAACTCTTCTCTCGATGCTCTTCGCATGATGCGATTTGTCAGGGAGAAGGCGAGCCACGGCCAGAAGATCATTGGAATTTCAATGGGAGAAAAGGGACAGTTTTCAAGAGCTCTCGGACCTGTTATGGGAAACTTTATTGATTATGCCCCGTTAAAAACAAAAGGACAGACGGCTCCTGGACAGTATACTTTACAGCAATTATGTGAGATCTTCCGCTATAAATCTTTGAACCATCAAAGCTGCATTTATGCTTTGATCGGCAGTCCGGTCACTCAAAGCCTTTCTCATATCACACACAATGAAATTTTTGAGGAAATGGGGAAGAATGCAGTTTATGTGAAAATAGATATGGATACTCATGAAACCCCAGCGTTCTTTTCTCTGATCCACGATCTGCCTTTTCATGGGTTTAGTATTACGATGCCTCTGAAAGAAACGGTACAACCTTTCATCCAATTGGATCCCAAAGCAAAAAAGATTGGAGCTGTCAATACACTCAAAGAGAATGGGGATGAATGGATCGGGTTCAATACAGATTGTGTCGGTGCGATGAATGCAATCGAGACGAAAATGAAAGTCGAGAACAAAAAAATTGTTCTTTTAGGCGCAGGTGGAGCTGCAAAAGCAATTGCTTATGAAGCGATGTTGCGTAAGGGAAAAGTCATCATTTTGAACCGTTCGGAAGAAAAAGCAAAAGAACTTGCCGCATCACTCGGTTGTGAAGGATATGGTCTATCAAAAATTGAAGAACTGAAAGGATATGATGTTCTCATCAATGCTACATCTGTTGGAATGGACTCGGATGAAATTCCCATCCAGCCAGATCAGATCGATCCCAAAGCCCTTGTGATGGAGATTATCACCCATCCTCCCAAAACAAAGCTTCTGAGAGAAGCTGAAAAGAAAGGCTGTGAGATCATTAAGGGGATTGAAATGTGGATCTTTCAGGCGATAGAACAATACGTTCACTGGTTTGGTAAAAAAATTGATCCTGTAAAAGTCGAAGATAAGATCAGACACATTCTTAAGTGTTTGTAAATAAGTAGATTAAGAGTTGTCAACTTTTGGAAGTTTCTATGTTATAATAGAGTTATGAAAACAAAAGCTGAAGACCAAAAACCTATTCTTGCAAAAGGCACAGCGTCCGCTGCTGCCTCAGCTTTCGTTTATTCTTATTCTTTCTATTTTGGCGCTTAAGCGTCAATATATTCAAACCCCATTTCTATCAGATTTTATTTACTTACATTAACTTGAGACTCAAGCGGTTTTGATCGATATCATTTTCCTGTCTTGGGGCTCTCAAAAATAGAAGGAAATCATGTTACTCGTACTAGCTTCCGCCGATGCGGAAAAGACAAAAAATATTCAAAGAATCTTAGATTCGAAAGGAATCTCCCATAGGGTATGTCACCCAATGGGCCAGACGATCATTGTCTTGCAGACAAAGGCTCCTGATGATCTGCTCGCCGAGCTTAAGGACAATCAGGATATCAAGGAATGGATCTCTGTGGATACGCCCTACAAGCTTGTAAGCCGCGCCTTCAGAAAAGAGGACACTGTCATCCGTGTAGGCGATGTATCTATAGGTGGAGGGGATGTGGTCCTTATGGCCGGTCCTTGTGCCATCGAAAGTGAAGAACAAATTGAGATCATTTCCAGAGAAATGAAAACATGCGGCGTCTCTGTTTTCCGTGGATCTGCCTACAAACCGAGAACTTCCCCATACAGTTTCCAAGGCCTTGGAAAGGAAGGGCTGAAGATCCATAAAGAAGCCAAAAAAAGACATGGACTTCTGGTTGAGACAGAAATTATGGATATCAGAGACCTTCCCGATGTAGTCGATCATGTTGACATTATTCGGATCGGTGCCCGGAATATGCAGAACTTCGATCTGCTCAAAGAAGTGGCCCAATGCGGAAAACCCGTCATTTTGAAGAGGGGAATCTCAGCTACAGTTGAAGAATGGCTTCTGTCTGCTGAATACTTGATGAGCCATGGCTGATCGGATGTGATCCTCTGCGAACGGGGCATTCGTACGTTCGAGAGCTCTACAAGGAGTTCTCTAGATTTAAGCAGTATCCCTGTCTTAAAGAAACTGACGCACTTGCCTGTGATTGTTGATCCAAGCCATGCCGCTGGCAGAAAGGATATTATTCCTGCCCTTTCTAAAGCGGCTATTGCAGTAGGCGCAGATGGGCTATTGATCGAAGTGCATCACGATCCTGAGAATGCCAAATGCGACGGCATGCAGGCGCTTTTGCCAGAAGAGTTCTCCCATCTTGTCGATGATCTAAAAAAAGTAGCCCACTCCCTGGGGAGGGCGATATGAACCTGAGTAAGATGCGAACCAAAATGGATAAAGTGAACAGGAAACTGATCCTTCTTCTTGCGAAGCGATTAAAAGTCGCAAAAAAAATCGCAAAGATCAAGAAGGCAGAGGGATTATTAGTACTTGATTCGAAAAGAGAGCAGGATCAGCTTGATTCGATCAAAAATATGGCCGTTGAATGCCAACTCGATCCAGTATTTGTGGAAGAATTCTTTCAGGAACTAGTGTCATATACACGAAGTCAGATGGAAATAGAAATGAGGATGAAATGAAAAAGGTAGCATATCAAGGAAAATTAGGTTCATTCAGTCATATTACAGCCACGAGAATCTTTCAAAAGACTGATGAGCTCAAAGGATTTGAAAGCTTCATGGAAGTATTTGATGCCGTTATGAATGGGGATGCGGATGTTGCCCTTATTCCGGTTGAGAATACGATCATGGGTGATATTCTGGAGAACCTGGATCATTTGAAGGATTCTGATCTTACTATTCTTTTTGAGACGACTACAAGAATCCGACATAGTCTCCTTGCTCCTGAAGGTGCTGAATGGAAAAGTCTGAGAAAGGTTCTTTCGCATCCTGCTGCTTTAGCACAATGCACCTCATTTCTCAGGTCTCATGATCTGCAAGCATCTCCCCATTGGGATACAGCAGGTGCGGCTAGCCATGTTGCGGAATCAAATGATTCTTCGACCGCTGCGATTGCCTGTGCTGATGCAGCTGAAATTTACGGGCTGAAAGTGATGGAACGTGATATTCAAGACAATCAGGAAAATTACACTCGATTTTTTGTGCTCGGCAAAGAACCGTCAGAAGAGGGAAATAAAACCTCCCTTGTTCTTTCCTTGGAACACAAAAAAGGAGCCTTAAAGAGGCTATGGAAGAATTGAAAGGAAAAACAAACACGTTGAAATGCCTGGGGGTCTACCATGTCCTTTAAGAAAATTGGAATTATAGGAATGGGCCTAATGGGCGGATCGATTGCCAAAAAGATTGAAAAAGATGAAACCGGACAAATACTGTCTGAGTCTTCTCTTTTTGATCTTGTTCAAGAGGCTGATCTCATTGTTCTCGCTGTACCGCTATCGGTCATTGTTGAAAAAGCGACAGAGATTCATGAGCTGGCCTCAAGAAGAAACAAGCCGCTTGTTGTCCTTGATCTCGGAAGTGTGAAAGGTCCGGTCCAGAAATCTTTTGAAGAGCTTTCGAATGATTGGATTGAACTTGTCGCGTCCCATCCCATGGCAGGAAAGGAACATTCCGGTTTTGAACATAGCGATGCGCAACTGTTTCAGGATGCTCCCTGGATCATCACACCGCACCAAAAGAACCATGAAGCTACGTTGCATCATGTCGAACAATGGATACGGTCCCTTGGAGCCGATCCTGTCCGCATGTCTGCAGAGCAGCATGACAGACGAGTTGCCCTGATCTCACATATGCCTCATGTTCTATCCAAGGCCTTATTGGAATACGTTAAACAGGCAGATCCTGAATCCATTGAAGTTTCTGGACCAGGATTTCAGTCAATGACCCGCCTGGCTCATGACAACCCTTCCCTTCATGAAGAGATAAAAGGGCTTAATGGGGATAACATCCAGGAGTCTCTCGATGAGTTGATCGATGTTCTTTCGGCGATGGATGATTCCTCTGAAAAACTGGAATCATCGGCTACGGGCAGTATCCATGATCAAATCCTCGCATTGAAGAAGAAAGGGGAGAAAATCTTTGATTTTTCTGCAGGCGATATCGACTTATTGAATCACCCTGTTATTGCAGAATCGGTTGTAGAGGCTGTCAAAGAGGGAAAAAGTCCTTACTCTCCTGTTGCCGGAATCACAGAACTTCGAGATGAGGCGGCCAATTGGATGAATACAAGGCATCACTCTCAATTCAAAAGAGAGAATACGATGGTCTCTTACGGAGGAAAGTTCGCGGTTTTTGCTGCTTTGAAGACGCTGTTGAAGAAAGGGGATGAAGTTCTTATTGCCGCTCCCTACTGGGTTTCTTTTCCTCAAATTGTATCCTTGGTAAGAGGAAGGCCGTCCATTGTTCAGACAACAAAGGAAAACAACTGGAAACTCACTGCTGATGATTTGAAAAAGCACATTACAGCCAGGACTAAAGTCTTGATCTTGAATTCCCCGAACAACCCGACAGGCGAGATCTATTCTGAAAGCGAACTGAAGGAGATCCTTGCAATTGCCGAAATGCATGATCTGATGATTCTTTCAGACGAAGCGTACAGTTCTCTTGTTTTTGACGGTCCTTTCACTTCGTGCAGTTCTTTTCAGAGACATAAAGACCGTGTGATTGTGGTAGAAGGCTGTTCTAAAAACTTTGCCATGAGTGGATGGCGTGTCGGCTTTGCATTTGGCCCTGAAGAAGTGATAAAGAAAATGATTGCCCTGCAAAGTCAAACGACAACAGGGACATCCTATTTCAGTCAGATCGCCGCACTGAGTGTTTTGAAAGAGCATGAAGTAGTGAGCCAATATGTTCGTGAGGAAATGAAGAGAAAAAGAGATCTTTTCGTAACCCAGTACAATGCTCTTTTTGAAAAGAAAATAGAGGCGGCGCCAGCTGCGATTTATGCATTTATTGAAACAGATGATTCTGCAGCTTTTTGTAAGAGAGCACTCGATGAGTCAAATGTTGGACTTGTTCCCGGTGATGCATTTGGAATGAAAGGATTTATCCGCTTTTGCTTTGCGAAAGACAATGAGGTGATTGTAGAAGGACTAAAGGTCCTGAGCAATCAGAATATTGACATTGATTGTAGGGAGTAGTTTAAAGTTTTATTTTTTTTACTATTAAAGGTCTTCTCATTGGTGCCTGTGTGTGTTGAACTAGTGTGACAAAAATATTCACAGGCTATTTTCTATTCTTGCTGTTTATTCTATCTTTGAAAGGTGTTTTTGGATCAGAAAGCCTAGAATAGAAGCTGCTATGACGGCGCAAGCCGTGAAGCCAACTTTGGTGTTCAATATCCTAGATTGAGTAGAGTTAGTCACCGAAGAATCAGAGATTCTTTTTCTGGTGGATGCGGAATTTTCTCTACCGGGAACTTTTTGGTCTTGAAGATTCAATAAAGCTTCAGTTGATGTGGTTGGATTATACTCCCAACCGGGGAAGTAGAAGAACTCCTCTGTTTTACCAATTTCATTAAACTTCCATACATTCGAATCTGGTTGGTATCTGAATATACCAAGAGTTTTACTATTTAGATCTTTACAAGTTACGGTTTGGTCTGGATTAAGCTTATATTCGCAGTCCATACTTCGATCGGTATTAAAAACTCTCCAGGTTCTGCCTGAGGGGTCCCTTTGTACAGTTACTTGTTTCTGATTGTCAATAAGAAATGGATTTGGAGGGTTTATTGAAGGAAAAGGTACGCCTGTAGAGGGGGCGGTCATAAAGTCCACTAAGTCTATGAGTTATAGAATGAGTTTTATATGAGGTCATTTTAAAATCAATAGGTGATTTTTTATATGGGGCGTGCTTTATTTCCTTGTAGTATGGATTTTTAATGTTAAAAATGATAAATAATAATTTTAATTATTATTAAGTTTACATTAAAATGATAATTTAATTAATATATTTGGATAGCTCTTAAAGGGAGGAAGAGAAGTATGTCTATAGATTTTAAACCAACCGTTTATTCAGATTCGTTGAAGGATAATCCTTGCCCCATTTGCTATGAAAGCTTAGAAGAAGGAGACCTTGTTTCTCGCAAGTTAATCAATGAAGTAGAACATGTTTTTCATGAAAGCTGCATTAAGGATTGGGTGAAGATTGTAAATTCATGTCCTCTTTGTACTAAGGTAGTTAATAAAGATTCGCTACTAAATCGAAAGGAGAGGATAAACGTTTTTATAACAAACCATTTAGTTGAATTAGGTGCATCTGCCGTAATCGGGATTACTGCTATATCAGTAGCTCTTGTGACTTTATTTGGAGATCCAGGAGTAGGGAATCATGACCAACATATAGCAGTTGCACATGGAGGTGCGCCAGCGGCTCTAGCAGAATTGTTGGGTGATTTGGTAGAACGATGCATGGGGAATTAGTATTTAAAAATAGAAGGTCTGTTTTTTTTAATTTAATAATAAATTTGTTTTAATGTTTTAACATGAAGGTTGAAGAGTGAGTAGTGTGAATTTTTCGTATCAAATTTCTGAGGACCATGTGTGTCCTATTTGTTATGATCCTGATAGTAAGGATAGATTTATTGAGCATTCAGAGAATCGAGGAAATCTACATCCTGTGCATCACCGCTGTTTGAAGCAGTGGGCGAAAATGCAACCAGGGGATAATATACCTTGTATGATTTGTCAAACACCAATATCTAAACGAAGCATTCGTACAGTCGATAAATTTCCTGGTAATGCTTATTATAAAAATATACGGGATCTTAGAATCATAGCTGACGATGCTTTTTGTTCCTTATGCTCAGAGGATATAAATAAAGACTCTCTTAGAGATATTGCAGGCCATAAAACTCCATCAGGGAACATGGCATCAAATGTGTTTCACTCGGATTGCCTTAAAGATGCATTTAGTAAGAAATTCGGTCTAAGGTGCGGAGATTGTTTCAGATGAATCGATATCTCAAAAACTCTCAATAAAGGAGAAAAAAGGTTTGAACCCGCATATCATTCAGAAGGCTTATACACATTTAACGTTTCCCTCTTAACTGGTCGAGATGATAATGGGAATCACACATTTCGAACAGGAGAAATAAAGGCTGATGGAATTGATACTGTCAGGCAAGTAAAAGAATCTTTGAGAAGATCATATTCATCATTTAATAAAATGGATGATTTTGTCTTGATACTTGGTGGGAAGCATTTAGATGAGGACACTGAATTACGAGATACATTGTTGACAGATCGATCCGCGATAACAGCGATTTCACTCGTAAGGTAGATACTGGCAGGAGATGTCTTTCATCTTTTGATTTCGCCCTCTAGGCATTCTTAATGCCAATTTTTATGATTACTTTATTATCTTTGAATTTTGATCTAGAGGGCTCTTTAGAGTTGAATGGGGTGTTATTGTCTCCTACTATGTAAGTTAAGGAGGAGAATTGTGTTCGAAACTTGAAGGCCGATCTCAGGGAAGTCATTTGCTTGACTTTGAAATTTTGAATGAAATGATCCATAAAACAGGCCCATCGATCTGAGAACTTTCATTTTATTAGATCCTATCTTTATATTGATGATATGCAAGACAAAATCGAGTTAAGTTACCAGTCTCCTGAATTCGTGACGGAGATCATGATCGGACAAAGCCTTTTTCAAGATGAGAAATTTTCAAGTAAACTTCTCGAAATGGGACGGGACTTTTACTTGATCTGCGATACCAATGTAGAGAAGAACGGGGGCAAAAAACTGAAGCAGTTTCTGCAGAAGCAGGGACTAAAAATTCATGGGCTCGCATTTCCTGCAGGTGAGAAGAGCAAGAGCCGGAAGAATAAAGAAGAAATCGAAGATATGCTTCTCGATATTGGGGCCAGCCGCAACAGTACGATCCTTGCAATGGGCGGAGGAGTCGTCACTGATCTTGCAGGTTATGTTGCAGCGACTTATCTGAGAGGAATCCCCTGGATTGCCCTGCCTACAACATTGCTCGGTATGGTCGATGCATCGATCGGAGGCAAGACAGGGGTCAATACAGGATTTGGAAAAAATTTAATCGGCGCGTACCACCCTCCCAAAATGATCTTTATGGACCTTGATTCCCTCGACTCTTTGCCCATGTGCGAATGGCGCAATGGAACGGCTGAAATCATTAAATATGGACTCATCCTGGACCCAGATCTTTTCAATCAATTATCTGAGAAAAAACTTAAGTGGGAGCCATCTTTTTTGGAAGAGGCCCTTTGTCGTAGTGTCGAAGCTAAGAAGAAAGTCGTCGAAGAAGATCCTCTGGAAAAAGGTTTTCGGCGTGTGGTTAATTTTGGTCATACCATCGGACATGCGATTGAAGTGGTTGAAAATTACCGGATCTCCCATGGAGAAGCGATCGCCATCGGGATGATCGTTGAAAGCCACCTGAGTCATATTTGCTCCTCATTGAATAAATCTGAAGTAGAGCGCATTGAGGCAATTTTCAAGAACTATGGATTTTCTCTTACTCTTTCCAGAAAAGTAACTCTGGAAAAAATGTTATCGGCTATGTCGAAGGATAAAAAGGCACTCTTCTCAGCTCCTCGCTTTGTTTTGCTGAATAGCATAGGAGAAGTCACTACGTTTCAGGGAGACTACTGTACGACGATTGAGGACAAAGTTTTAAAAGAAACTCTGGAGTGGATGATAAAGAGGTTTCGGAAATGACACGTTTTATAATTCGCCCCAGCTCTATCCACGGCAAACTGGCTGTCCCTTCTTCAAAGTCCCATACTTTAAGAGCTATTCTATTCTCTTTGATGGCCAATGGAAAATCCCGTGTTTATAATTACCTTCTCTCTCCTGATACAAATGCAATGATCCATGCTGTTACCCTTTTTGGTGCTGGTGTTAAAAAGGAAAACGAATATTTGGAAATAGAAGGGGTAAGGGGAGATCTAAGGGCTGCAGAAGATGTCATTAATTGTGGAAATTCAGGACAAGTACTGCGCTTTGTCGGAGCCCTGGCTTCTTTATGCAAAGGGTATACCATTTTAACCGGAGATCATTCCATACGCCATCGCAGACCTGTGAAACCACTTTTGGATGCGCTGCATAAAATGGGAGTATTGGCAGTCTCATCGAGATTGGACGGCTATGCGCCTATTATCATTAAAGGACCTTTGAAAGCTGGTGCAACAACAATCCAGGGACAGGATTCCCAACCAGTCTCAGGGCTGTTAATTGCCTGTGCCTTTGCTAAAGGAGAATCTAAGATCCATGTGATGAATGCTGAAGAAAAGCCATGGGTCAATCTCACATTAAAATGGTTTGATCGTTTGAAAATCCGCTATGAGCACGAAAACTTTGAAAAGTACATCATGCACGGCGATTCATTCTACGATGCCTTTGAATACACAGTTCCCTCTGACTTTAGCTCGGTTGCGTTTCCAATAGCAGCTGCGCTTATTGCTGGTGAAGAAGTAACCCTTGTGAACATGGACATGGACGATCCACAGGGAGATAAGAAAATCATCGAGACCCTTCAGCAGATGGGGGCCGATATTACAATCGATCATAAGAAAAAAACTCTTCATGTGAAAAAGACAAAAGAACTCAAGGGAAGTAAAATCGATGTGAATGACTTCATCGATGCGATTCCGATATTGAGTGTGATCAGCTGTTTTGCAAGTGGTCCAGTCCATATTTATGGCGGGAAGATTGCGCGAAGTAAAGAATGCGACCGGATTCATGCTGCATGCACAGAACTCACTAAAATGGGAGCTAAAGTAGAAGAAAAAGAAGATGGTCTGATCATTCATCCATCGAAGCTTAAGGGAGCTGAGCTCACTTCCTATGCCGACCATCGTATGGCCCTTTCCCTTTCTGTCGCCGCCATGGCTGCAGAAGGAGAGACAAGCATCGATGGAGTAGAGTGCATACACAAAACATATCCTACCTTTGCCGAGGATTTTAAAAGCTTGGGTGCCAACATAGAGGTAGTGCATTGAACATCATTCTGTTTGGTTTTAAAAATGCAGGAAAGACACGTTTTGGCATGCTTGTTGCCAAACGGATGGAGATGCGCTTTTTAGATACGGATGATTTGATTGAAGAGCTGTACTATCACAATTCGGGACAAAAACTGAAAATGCAACAAATCTTTGAGAAGATCGGACCGAGCGGATTCAGGGAACTCGAGTCGAATACTGTGGCATCACTGGTAGAAGTGACGAATTCGGTGATCGCAGTAGGAGGTGGTACGATCTTAGATCATGTCAATCGCCCTACCTTTGAATCCATTGGAAAGCTTGTATATCTTCACGTTACTAAAGAGACATTGAAGATAAGGACCCTTTCGGGGGATCTGCCTGCCTATCTCGATGCCAGGGACCCTGTAGGCTCTTTTGAGAGGCTGTATCAAGAAAGGAAGCCCATTTATGAGAGCATCCCAGCAGAATGGGTCAACACGGAAGGAAAAAGCGATGAGCAGATCATCGATATCCTTTGCACGATGATTGAGACTGAGGAGACGAGCAGTGGCGAGTAATCATTTTGGAAACCTCTTTCGGATCACTACATGGGGAGAATCCCATGGCAAGGCCATCGGAGTCGTTATCGATGGGTGCCCTGCCGGTCTTGCGATATCCGAAAAAGAGATCAATGACGAACTTGCTCTGAGAAGTCCCGGAAGAACGAAATACGTAACTCCCCGTGCTGAAAAGGACAAAGCCCAGATTCTTTCCGGAGTCTTTGAAGGCAAGACAACCGGTGCACCCATTTCCATTATCATACCAAACAAAGATGCCGACTCGAGCAAATATGCCCCGATCAAAAACCTTTACCGTCCCGGCCACGCCAATTTCACCTATCTTGAAAAGTATGGAATCTTCGATTGGCGAGGAGGAGGGAGATCCTCTGCAAGAGAGACTGCCTGCCGTGTTGCCGCCGGTGCGATTGCAAAAAAGCTTCTCAAGCACTTCAAAATACAGACCCTTTCCTACATCAAAGAAGTAGGAGGCATTGCCATTAACGAACAGATTCCTGAAAAAATCGCCTCCATCCGAAAGAAAAAAGAGGCAGATCCCATCTTCTGCCCCGATACCAAAACATCCAAAAAGATTAGAGATGCCATCGAAAAAGCAAAAGAAGAGGGAGACTCCTTGGGAGGGATCATCGAATTCATTGCTACAGGCCTTCCTGTAGGCCTAGGAGACCCTGTTTATGAAAAACTAGAGGCAAACCTTGCCAAAGCGATGATGAGCCTTCCTGCGACCAAAGGATTTGAAATAGGTTCAGGCTTTGCAGCAACTCGCATGAAAGGATCGGAACACAATGATCAGTTCGTCCTCAAAAGTGGGAAAGTAACCAAAGAGACCAATTTCTCCGGAGGCACCCTTGGAGGCATTTCGACCAGCATGCCCCTTATCTTCCGGATAGCTTTCAAGCCTACCTCATCAATCATGAAGCCCCAGAAAACCGTCTCCCTCAAGAAAAAAGCGGCTAAATTCCAGCTCCCTGAAGGCTCCTGCCATGACCCTTGCGTCACCATCCGGGCTGTTCCCATCGTCGACGCCATGGGCGCCCTTGTTCTTGCCGATGCCTTCCTCATGAATCGTTCTTCCCAATTGTAATAATTTTAAGTCCCACAGAGTCAATAGCTCAGGTGCGGCTTAAATATTTTCTTAACATGAATTCGCTATAATGAAGATGTAAGCGAACGAGTTACTTATGACATTTTCTGTATCAGGTATGGCAGCCTCCTCAGACCAATGGAAGGCAACATCTATGCTTTTTGGAAAACATAACGCCTCATGGTCTGTTTATTATTATCCTGGAATTGGCAATACAAGAGTGGCTGAGATGAATGGTAATCATTGCACAAATATCATCTCCAAGATTATCGCTTACGTATGCTCCTTTTTCGGTTATGGTACAGTTGTCACTACTGAACTTCCTAATCGTCAAGGTGAGATGGAGAGTCATACCTTTTGGATAGATAGAGATATACAATTTTCTACTCATTCACATTTATCTATCAAAAGCGAAGGGACGGGATGGTTCTATGAAAAAATTTCATCATCTATTCGATAATTTGTATTCATTCTAAGATCCCCTTCATTTTTTATTCTTCAAAAAGGCTTCAATGACCTCTATAAGGTGCAAGTTTGGTTATAGATAGTATCCTTTGATATCTACCCTTTTCCAGAGCCTTAAGTCACTGATAATTGGTTATTAAAGCTAATATTATTATTTAGTTTAAATTTAATTATATATGTGGTGTAATATTACTTCGTTTAATTACTTGAGAGGGAAGAATGTTATCGTTTCATTATTCAGGTGAAGACTCTCAACAGAATTGTTTTTCTGCTGCCTTCGTAGGCAAGCGCAACGATTGGACTTTTTATGCTGATGGAGGAGAGATTGGTGATACAGAGTTGTTCGGGGTACAAGGAAACCATTGTACTAATATCGTTTCTAAAATTGTTGCTTTTGTAAGCTCATTTTTTGGTTATGGGAAGATCATTCAAGCAAAATTACCCAACGCAAAGGGAAGAATGGAGAGTCAGATTTTTTGGGCAAAAAGAAAACCGGCTATCCCTTCCTATTTGCAAAGTGACTTACAAACTTCATCAATTCTTTGGATGTTTCATAAGTTCGCGTACAAAGAGGCTTGAATTCTTCATTAGGGTTCACACAGATTCAGCTCTGATCGACCTCTAGATAGAGGGGTCATCTTTCTCATAGGCTGCGGCCCAACTTCATTAGGCTTGAAATTCTTAAATAACTCTTAGTCAGAAGTTTATGATTTTTTTCCTGAATAATAAGGTTCGATTAAGAAGGGGCTGATTTTCTTCTTCAACCCCTTAGTTTTCAGAGTCTTATATTTAATAGTAAATAGTTTAATTTAATAATAAAAAATATTATACTAATGGTAGTTTAATAAGAATAGTTAGAGTTTTAGTTTAATTTCTTTTATAGGCGGGAGAGAAGATGTCATTAGCAGTAACAGGTGATCATGAACCACTTTTACATGGAGATGCCCCACATCCTGTGGATCACGCTCCTCCAATGGCACCCGCCATTGATAGTATTCGAAGAAGACGCTTGTCGATGCCTTTGTGTATCTCTCATGGAGAGGGGACCAAGCAAAAGCATATCACCGGAGTTCAAAGAGTAGTCGGCGCCCTCGAGGAATTATGTAGGGGGTATCCATCAGGTAATCCTGAGACGGACAGATTGACTCGTCGCAAAGCCTATTCTCAGTTAGCTATTTTTATGGCTTATCAGGAGCCCGATCTTTATGCCGATCAGGCTGGAAACTTAAAGTTCCCACTTCCAAAGGAAGATGGAACGGTTGGCTATTACTGCCTTGATCAAACGGTAGATTTTGGCGGAGGTTTGAAAGCTTTCGGTTTTATCGGTAGAGCTGGCGATCCTCCTCTTCTTGTCTTTCACGGAACTCACATGAAGACATCTGATTCTGGAATCGGAAGAACCGTTATCGCTGATTTGGATCCATTTGGAGTAGGGCGCACGCATTATGCTTTAAACGAAAGTGCGATTTCCGCCTGGCTTGCAAGAGCAACGAGAAATGGACAAAATAAAGCGGTTGTTTGTGGGCATAGTCTAGGAGGATGTTTTTCTACTTATGCTGGAGTTCATCTACACCAATATGTAGGGAAAGTAAGGGCTTTCAATGCACCTACAGTCAATAGCGCAACTTATCATGCATGGCAAGCTTTAGAAGAAGAAGAACGACCAGATATGGAAACCTTCCATACACGGGGTGACGGACTATCCGATTATGGACATGGCTTTCGTGTGGGCACACATTACATGTTAGATGCATCACAGCGAAGATATCAAGGTTCTCATACCGCGGCATTATTCGTGCAGGATGATCATCCAACAGTTGCAGAGATGGAGATTACAGAAACGAATCGTGAAGCTGATAGCTGGGGTGCAAAACCTGGAAGATACTTCAGGGGCTTCTTAAAGTGTTTTCCTGCCGTTATCACCATTACGGCTATTGCAACAAAGAAGTTATTTCTCGGTTGCCGATCTTGGGAGAATCTCGGCTGGTTTAATGATGGTCTTCTAGGTGGATTGTACGGACTTGGAAAATTTCTTCTTAAAGTCATCTTTTGCATTTTCTATGTTCCTTATGTCATCTATCAATATTGCACGAGCGAAAATTCAGAATTATCGGAAGAATCCCGAGGAAATATACGTGCCTTTTTTGCTGCAGCATTGAATCCGAATCCTTGTATGGCTGAAACAGCAGCAGAAAACATCGGACGGCTTAAAACCGCTGTAATGAAAGGAGGCGAAGGGGCTGAACAGCAATTCAAAGATGGCCATCTTTCCCTCAAAGAGTTTTCCGTTATCTATTTGGCGCAAGCCTTGGCAAGGGACCATGTATCACCAAAGGTTCGGACCGTTCCTCTTAAAGTGAAGCTAATGAGCAAGGCGACTTGTCTATCCTTTGCTGATCCTGAATTAGCCGCACATGCGAGAGATTTTTATACAGCACTGAAAGGAGAAAGGCCCAAACAGCTTCTCTACTACCTCTATAATGAAGATGACTATCTGAAGGATTTGAAAAGATATCTACTTGCACGGGCTCCAGAGAAAACAGACGCGATTCATGCTGGAATGAGAGAGAGCAAAAAACACATTAAAGCAATCAAAGAATTCGACATCTTTAATAGGAAGGAAAACTGGTCTGAGACATCAGAATTGCAACATTCGATCAGAGGCCTTTCTATTGCCTTGGCCCAAAGATGTTTTCCTCCACAACAAGGATCTTGAAAAGCTTTGCATTAAAGAATGTTCGTAATTCACTCTTATTCAATAGTTTGTCTATTTTTTTCGAAAACAATAAGATTTGATTAAGAAGAGGGCTTTTTCTCTTTTAATTACCTGGTTGTAAGTAGTTTTGGTTTAATTATTTATGTGTAAATATTTTTATTTAATTTATATTAGGAACAATGTTATAATTAAACCAGTTTAATTTTATAGGGAGAAGAAGATGGCTGCTACTATAATCCGTCCAGAAGGGGTGTCTGGTGAGAGGAATATAGAACATAATCAACATGATCCTCAGTCGGAAAGATCTCTATATGATCGAGTTTCAGAAAGCAGACTTTGGCGCTGGAGTATCGGAAGAGCGTCTTGCGGGCTTAGAATTCCCGTTTATTTACTCACCTCTGTATTCCAAACGCTAAAAATGGTCGCTAAGTTTTTCGTTTCATGTATCACATTCAATCAATTACACAGATTTGAATGTACGAGAAGTTGGACATTTCAAGGTCTTGCTAAAGATGGAATCGCCAACTTGAGCTTATTACAACACACAGCAAACTCAATATGGTGTGTTATCTGGGCTCCACCAAAGAATTATCATAGCTTTTGTGATTCATTAATGGTCTGTGGTAAGACTCCATGGGGGGATCTTATCATAAGGTAAAAGAAGCCAGGTATGAGGAGCAAAGTGAAATTGGTCGCGTTTGGTTTGCTTTCAAAGTGAGGATTCCCAACTACTTAAAACAAATCATCCAGAGTGACTGCATTATGAGTGATTATAGTAAAGAATGGTCTAGAAGTTTTGTAGTATCTCATAGTCAACAACAGGCTATTGAAAATGCGCTAAGAGATCATATCAAAGCGGGATAACGAACTTATTACAAAAATTTTCTATAGTTAAATGAAAAGAACTGGACGATTAAGGATGATCGTTACCAGTTCTTTTCCATTTCATCATCACATGCGGAGCAGGTGAGTGGGAGGGAACAAACGTTCCCATTATTTTAAAACCTGCTTTTTCATACACATGGATCGCTTTCTTATTCGTTTTTTCAGGACCGATCAGTACTTCTGAGATCTGGGGAAACTTATCAGAGAGAAAAGCTTTGATCATTGGGGTTGCGATTCCTTTGCCAAGGAAGTTTTTGTCCCCGATGAGCAAATCGAGTGTAATGGCAGGTCTTCCTTCCACCCATTTGGCATATTCGTCCTTAGTCTTTTTTACTGGGGATGTAAGCAGATAGGCAAAGGGTGTATCTTCAGAATAGGCGATCCAATGTTCGAGCAGGGCGTGTCCTTGGTAGAACTTTTCCAGATCTTCCAGTGTATTTTGCAAGCCCTGCCCGTAAAAGTATTTTGCCACGTAATCCTGCGCAAGCCATTGATGAATGAGGAGTCGTTGTTTTTCAGTTGCAGGATGAAAACTGAGTTTCACTGTTGCGTCTCCAATAGCACAGGTTTCAGGGACCGCTTTAGAGCAAACGTCGCCAGAAGCGCGGCTGCCGCCAGGTAAATTCCGGGCGATGTGGTCCAATGTGTCTTATGATAAACCCAAAGACAAATTGTTGTACATGGACACAAAAACCTATAGATCATGATCATTAACAGGTGTTTTTGAAGAGAAAACAAAATTCTTACTTTCCTAGATATGTATCTAAGAGATGCAATAAATAAAGAGTGTCTTGGTAGTTTTGATTAATAATGTTACGGTGATGATTAATTCTGTCTTGTACATCCGAGGTGAACAAATCGGAACCGGGAAAGAAGCCTGCTTGTTTAGAAAAAGATTCTAGTCGGCTATAGAGGTTACTAATAGAGTATTTTCGGGATAGAGATCGGATTGTATTGCGATAAAGGACTAAGCCTTCAACTTCGGATTTATTTAGGGAAAAAGGGACCTTCTTGAAAAGACAATGAATTTGTGTGTAAGCTGGCTTTGCTAGGTTCGTATTGAAAGCGGCAGCCATATCAATTCCGCAAAATGAATCAGTCTTCTCATTATAGAAAATATTGGGATTGCTTCTATCAGCATTCCCTGTAAAAGTGTCCAAGGCAACAATAAGGGCTAGTTGAGAATGCAAGGACATATTGTGAATGACTGTTCGAGTTAATCCTGTATCTTCTGAAGGAAGAGGACCCCATTTTTCCCATAGATAAGAACCTTCTTTTCTAAATCTTTGGTGAATATCAAAATCTGACCAAGGCTCCTTTTCAGAGGTAGCTATACCAGGAGCCATACAGTGTAAAGAAGCCGGATATTCAGTATAATTTTTTCCAGGGAATTGAATTCCAGGGGGAATTAGCGTCACATTATTGATAGGAATTTTTTGTTCTTTAGCTATCGAACATGCGAATGCATCTAACACAAGCAAAAATTGTTCACTGGGAGTTTTATCTTTAATTTGTTTGACAATACTCTTTATACCATCAGTATTCTCGATTATAGAAATCAAACAGTCATCTGTTTCAATTGATCTAATAGTCTTAATAGGACTGTATATAGGGATTGGAAGCAGTTCTTGTGTTTCATTGAATTCAGAGAAAAGAGATAAGAAATAGTCCATAAGTGCATGAACATAATTTTTGAGATCAGTATTGCTAGATAGCTGGGGAATTATTTCGCTCCATGTTTGAATGGTTTCAGCAGGGATATTGAAAAAAGAAAGTTTTCTTTGTGAAAGTTCAGATAAGAGCTTACTTGGCTTTTGATTTAGATAGCTTTTAAGAAAATGATGCCATTTTTGAATAGCTTCAGGGGAAACTCCAGCCATTATTTCCTCTTCGAGAATAGTGTCAAATAAAATAGAAAAAGATTGGGCAGTCATTTGATCATACAAAATTTCATCCTCGATGAGTTTTAATAGGGTGGCCTTGTGGTTTTCTTCAAAGGCATCAATGTATTCATAGATATTCCATTTTAGAACCAAGGCTTCTCTTATTTCATCCACAAACGCATGTAAACGTATGCCTCGCAAAAAGGGAGATGAGGTGTTTATTATTTCGTTTAATAGTAGGCCGGTTTCATGAGTTTCTTCGCGGGAAATTTCACCGAGATATCTAATATCAGGAAAAATATTTCCAACAATAAATGATCTCTTTTGTTTTTCATCAATGGAGACGGCATAATCGAGGAATTTCTCCGAGAGAATAAAATGCATCAATGGTGCAGCAGCATGAATGAACAATGGACTGAAGAAACATGTCAAAAACAAGCTGAGAGAAAATTTCTTCATTTAGGACTCTAGAAAAACGTGAAATGCCGAGTTTTAAGTGAGTACGGTTTTACTCCCTTCAGGCTAAAAAAATCTAGATCAAATTGAAGAGAGAAAATCTTAATAGGTAAAATTTATGCCTTCCTATCTCTAAAATATTGGATGGTGTTGAAAGCTGAGGTTTATTGTTGTGTCTCCAACAGTGCGGGTTTCATGGATCGCCTCAAAGCAAAGGATGCCATGAGCGCGGCTGCCGCTAGGTAGATTCCCGGCGATGCGGTCCAATGTGTCTTATGATAAACCCAAAGACAAATTGCTGTACATGGTGCTCCCAAGATTTGTGATCCTAAAGCCGAGCCTAAAGAGAGAATACGAAAGCGGTGCTGCGGAGGAACCTGCTCGATAGCCCAGGCATGATAGGTCGCAGCAAAAGCAACACCAAAGACAATCACCGTTGAACGAATGAAAATAACGGTTAGTAATCCTCCCTGATTGAGAAGAGAGAATAAAGGGATGGCAAAAAGAGCTGCGCCTATGGAGCCGATCAGCATTACTTTTTCTTTCCCCCATTGATGGGCGATATAGCCGAATAGAGGAAGAAGAAGAAAATCAAAGAAGAGAAGGGGAGTATTGATTTCAATCATCGAATGATTGGAAAGAGAAGTCACGACGGGAACATATCCATTCATCAATGTGAAAGCAAGTGAATAGGTCACATAGGAAAAACCAGACGCTGCCGTGATTGAAAAGAGAGCGGCTTTATGCTCTTTTAAAATATGAAAAAAACTCTCTTTGACTCGTTTGGAGAGAACAAAATCCTTTGGCTCTTCTGTCTTCAGTCGTAAAAAGACCCCTATGAGTCCTGTGATGCCTCCCAGAAAAAAGAGATATCGCCACTGCATCTGTATATTCCCAGTGAGGCTCAGAATGAAAACGAGGAATGATGCAATGAGTATTCCTACAACAGCTGAGGCATCATAAAGGCTGCTCATCCAGCTTCTTTGATGAGATGATGTATGTTCCAGAACAAAGATGGCCCCTCCGGTCGCTTCCCCTGCAACAAAGAAGCTTTGCATCATTCTGCCAAGAGCAAGAAGCAATGGAGCCCAGTAACCGATACTGTGATACGTCGGCAAACAGCCGATGGCAACGGTAATCAGCGCCATGCCAAGCAGGGAAATGAAAAGAGACTGCCTTCTTCCAAAATTATCTCCAATCCAACCGAAAAACAGGGATCCTAAGGGTCTTGTGATGAGTCCCAAAGGAAGCATGGAATAGGTCAGGATTAGAGCGGCAATAGGGTCTTTTCCCTCAAAAAAAAGGGGGGAGAGAAAAGGGGCGATCAGCGCAAAGAGCGCTTGGTCATAGTGTTCTAGGAGATTTCCCAGAATTCCGGAAATACGGGTTAGAAATTGTTTGGACATACAGCTCCTTTTTGGAGCGCAGATGAGTATCTTACACTCTCCCTACGCTAGTATGATCTAGATCAGGTAATAAGGGTTAATCGCGCTTGCGATTTTTCAGCCCGTTAGGGCACCCCTGGTGATTGGCGAAAATTCTACTTGAGGCGGGGTTTAAAAGAAAGTCGATTGGGGATCGACATCGATCAACATTTGCACCTTGGTACAAGTTTTTTGAAGTTCTTTCAGAAGGGGGATGAGGGGAAGAACTTTTTCTCCCCGGATCAGACACTGATAGCGGAAACGGTTGTTGATCTTGGCATACCCACATTCATGAACGGGAAAAAGGTTATAAGAAGAGGGAAGTTCTTTGAGAAGCTTTTCCCGGATTGATTCTGCTGTTTGCCTCACAAGGACATCTGTATCGCCGACAAAAAGAAGTTTGATCAGGCGTGAAAAAGGCGGATAGCCGAAGATTTTTCTTTCATGGATCTCACTTTGATAGAACCTCTCCCAGTCTTGCTCGGCAGCTGTTTGAATTGTACGGTTATCAGGCATGAGTGTTTGCAGTATTACTTCGCCCGGAAGATCTGCACGTCCTGCTCTTCCTGAGACTTGGGTGATGAGCTGAAAGGTCTTTTCGGCTGCACGAAAATCTGGTATGGAAAGGGCGCCGTCGGTGTTGAGAATGCCGACAAGGGTTACAGCATCAAAATGAAACCCTTTTGCGATCATTTGGGTACCGATGAGAACATCTGCTTTACCGGAACGGAATTGATGGAATAGTTCTTCATGGCTTTCTTTTTTTCTCGTCGTATCTCTGTCCATCCGGAGTGTTCGGATGTTAGGAAAAAGGGCGAGAAGGCTTTTCTCCACAAGCTCTGTTCCCATTCCCTGAAATTTCATGAAATGTTCTGTCTTACATTCCTTGCAAGGCCTTTGCAAAGGAAAGATCTGATCGCAAAGATGGCAACGGAGCACCCCTTCTTTCTTGTGAAAGGTTAAGGCGAGATCGCAATGAGGACATTTGTCAACTGAGGAACAATGGGTACAGATGCGGGAGGAATGGTAGCCCCTTCGATTGAGGAAGATGAGAACTTGCTCTCCCTTTTCATAACGGGTTTTGATCCCTTCGACGAGAGGTTCGGAAAAAGCGGTATATCCACCTGCTTTTTCGTATTCCCGTTTCATATCGATGATTCTGACTTTGGGAAGAGAGGCGGAGGTGGCACGATGGTTTAATGTGCTGAGTATGTACTTCTTGATTTCAGCGTTGTAGGAACTTTCGAAAGAGGGAGTGGCACTTCCCAAAACAACAGTAGCATTCGACAGTTTTCCTCTTAATACAGCGATATCCCGGGCATTGTATGTGGGAGCTTCATCTGTTTGTTTGTATGAAGAATCATGTTCTTCATCGACAATGATGAGTCCCAAGTTTTTTATTGGGCTGAAAATGCTGGAACGGGCTCCGAGAACAAGGGGGATCTTTCCCTGTAGGATTTCCTGCCAGGCCTGATACCGCTCTCCCTGCGATTTTTTGTGGTGGAGGATTGCAATCGGTACGGAAAGCCGGGAGTGAAACCTCTCGATCATCTGAGTCGTGAGGGCGATTTCGGGAACAAGGACAATGACGTTCTTCTTTAAGTCTAATGCCTTTTGAATCGCCTGCAAATAGACTTCCGTTTTTCCACTTCCTGTAATTCCATGGATCAAATGTGTCTCAAACCGATCATTCTCTATGCTCTGGGCAATTCTATCTAGGCAGACCTTTTGTTCTGCATTGAGCTTTTTTGGTTTTGTAGGGAAATAATTTTCCTTTGTGAAAGTAAGAAGAGGAACCGTTTGTTTTTTCAGGTATTTCTTTTTTAAGAGGGTTTGAATAGGACTTTGTGAAACTTTTAATGCATTGAGGACTTCAGAAAGTAAAACTGGTTGTGTTTTGGGAACAAGATACCGAAGGACTTCTGCCTGAGTCTTGGAAAGTTTGGGGATCGCAGCAAGGGTTTCTTTTTTGGTCTTGTCGAGAAGAAGCAGGGTCTGGGTTTTGGGCTGTACTTTCTTCCTTATGCTGGGAGGGATCATCGACTTGAAGATATGATTGTACTCGCAGCCGTAATAACGCTTGATCCAGGAGGCAAGCTCTAAAAGATCTTTGGGTAATAGCAGGGTTGAATCCAGGGATTGGATCGATTTCAGACCTTTGAAGGGAGAAGACGTTTTTAATGAGAGAACAAACCCTTTTCGGTTCTGATTTCTCAAAGGAACATCTACTCTCATTCCCGATTGGATGCGACCTTGCATGGAGTGGGGGATGGAATAGTCCAATAGTTTGGAAAGGTCGTCTAAGATGACGGTGGCAACTTGGAGAGTTTGGCGCATATGGCTTTCCAAAGAGATCGTTTAAGGATGGGATTTTTTAAATAAAGGGAGAGGTCGGGAAGCATAAAGAGTGGAACGTCATTCAGGAATGTTTCTGAAGAAGAGGGGAGTTCTTTATAGAAGATCATGAGTGATTTTAACTGGCAGATCCCATAGTCGCAGGCGATGATCAATTTCAATTCATCAGAAGAGAAAAAAGGATCCCAGCCTTGTTGCCTTTCGATCTCTTCAGCGGAGATCAATCTTGTAGGTGCATAGTAGATTTCGATGGCTTTTGCTATATTTTCAAGGAGCTTTCTTTCTGAGGTTTTTTCCTGAAAGATAAAGATAGTGATGGGAGCGGCCTGATTCTTATACTTCCAGTCATTGGCTTTTCTTTTCGCTAGCGCATCATCAAGAGTATTTGTGCTCAGATTGTATTGCGGGGCAATGTTAGTAAGAACGTCCCTTAAATCACGCATTGGGTCATCAGCTTTACGAAGAGTCTCCTTTACGGCCCACTTGTCATTTTTATGCGCTCTGATCTGTGGTTTTTTATCTTGAGGAGTAATCTCTTTAGGTTTTGGAGGAGCATCTATTTTAGGTGCAGATACAGATGGGGCAGGCTTTGGCTGTGGTTTTTCAAAAGAAGGCGGAGGAGTCGATTTTTTTTGTTTGGGAAGCTCTTCTTTGATCTGCGCTTTCACAAAACAAAGTGTATCTGCGATCAAGTGGGTGTATTCATCAATCAATGGTGTCATGGAATTGCTGGATTTTTAGAACAATGGATTCAAATCCACGCTTCTTATAGTTGTCCATGAGGTTTTTTTTCAATGAATCTGAATGGGAAAAGATCTCCTGAAACCATTCAGAAGAAAAGAGATGTTCGATCTCCTCTTTATTGTTCAATAGAAAAAGAAGAAGATTTTCATTTTCCCTTTCTTCGAGCAAAAGGGGAAGTAAATCGGAAGTTATCATTTGGAAATCTTCCCGGAATTTCTCTTCGGCAATGAGTTCTTCTTCTTCATAAGCGTTCCATGTTTTTTGGGCGAGGGTCTCAAAATGATTGGCGAGTTTTTTCTGATTGATGAGGCGGGACAGATAGATCAATTTTTCCAAGGCTCCGAAAGATGTAGAAAAAAAATCTTCCGGCTCAGGAGTGATCAGCTCGGAATAAACCTCCATCCTTTCTTCAGGATAGGAGTTCTTCATTTTTTGAATGGAACGAAAACAGTTCAAGCTTTCGTTTAGAATGAATTGTAAACAAAGGTCCTTTCGCGATTCCAGAAAAACAAAAGGAAAAAGAGGTTGCACTTACTGCTCCCGGTCAGTCTTACCCGGTAATGTCAATATATCAATTCGGTAAAAGAAACGCTACTTTATTCTTTTGTTAAGTGAGACTCAATAATGCGTCTACGAAATCTTCCGGTTCGAAGAGGGTGAGATCGTTATCTTTTTCTCCAACCCCAATCCATTTGATCGGTAGGTTTAGCTCTTTTTGAATCGCCACGACAATTCCCCCTTTTGCTGATCCATCGAGTTTGCTCAGGAAAAGAGAAGAAATAGGGGTATACTTGTGGAAAATTTTCGCCTGGTCGATCGCATTTTGCCCAGTGGTCGCATCGACGACAAGAATCGTCTCATGCGGTGCATTGGGAAGGTGCTTTTGACAAACACGACGGTTCTTTTCCAACTCATGCATCAGATCAGTTTTCGTCTGCAATCTTCCAGCCGTATCGATAAGAACGACGTCGACATTCCTCGCTTTTGCCGCAGAAAGAGCGTCAAAAATGACAGCGGAAGAATCGCTCTTTGCCTGAGATTTGATGATATCTACTTTAAGACGATCAGCCCAGAGAGTGAGTTGATCGACAGCTGCAGCTCGAAAAGTGTCGGCAGCGACCAGCATCACTTTCTTTCCTTCATTCTGATAGTATCGGGCCAGTTTTGCCACGCTGGTTGTTTTACCGCTCCCATTCACGCCCACAATGAAAATAACATGGGGGGATTCACTGAAGTCAGAGGAAGCGGGAGGAATGAGAACATTTAGGATGTCTTCGCGAAGAAGCTGTATGATTTCATCCGTTTTGAAGTCAGGGTTTTTCTTTGCAATCGATCGGACCCTTTCGACGAGTTCCATCGAATAGGCAGCACCGAGATCAGATTCAAAAAACAATTGTTCCAGTTCTTCAAAGGAATTTTCTGAATGAGAGTTTTTAAATAAATTCTTTATTTTTCTTCCAAGAGAGAACCCTGGCTTGAAAAGAAGATCGCGAAGTTTCTTTAGTTTAGATTTGAACCTACTGAACATGAGCATTTTTGGGTTGAATGAAACAGTATTTTAGCACATAACAGATTTGATAAGGAATCAGAAAAAACGAATTGATTCCCCACCTCCAAAAAAAGGATTAACGACAGATGAACCTCCACGAATATCAAGCTAAAAGGCTGCTGAAAAAATATGGAATTCCCATTCCCGATTTCGATGTAGTTTCGCAAGCTCAGGACTCCTCCCGTGTGGCGAGAGAACTTCATTTAGATAAAGCAGTAGTGAAGATTCAGGTGCATGCTGGAGGAAGAGGTAAGGCTGGAGGTGTGAAATTCGCAGACAACCCAGAACAGATCGGTACGGTAGCTTCATCCTTGATCGGAATGAAAATGGTCAATGAGCAGACAGGGCCTGAAGGAGTGATTGCAAAAGAAGTGTTGATAGCCCGACCTGTTGATATCAAGAAGGAATACTATTTGGGAATCGTCATCGACCGAGCCAAGGCACGGCCTATGATGATTGCTTCTCCTGAAGGGGGAATGGAAATCGAGGAAATTGCCGAGAAGTGTTCTGAAAAGCTTTTAAAAATGCCTGTATCGTTCGATGGCAAACTCCGCTCCTACCAGCTTCTGGAACTTACAAACTTTATGGGATGGAAAGATCGGGAGCTGGCAAAGCAAGGGGCAGCACTTGCAAAAGGACTCGCGAAGGCCTTCATTGAATGTGATGCTGAACTTTTAGAGATCAACCCTTTGGTTGAGACTCCGGAGGGAGAGCTTTGGGCAGTGGATACCAAATTAGGCGTAGATGACAACGCTCTTTTCCGCCAATCGGAAATCGTTTCTTTTTATGATCCTTCCCAAATTTCCCAAATGGAGGCTGCAGCGAAAGAATATGATTTGGCCTACATTGCGATGGATGGTGATATTGGTTGCATGGTCAATGGCGCAGGACTTGCGATGGCTACGATGGACATCATCAAGCTTGAGGGTGGAAATCCAGCGAACTTCCTCGATGTAGGCGGAGGGGCATCCAAGGAAAAAGTTGCAGAAGGTTTTCGGATTATTCTTTCCGATCCAAAGGTCAAGGCAGTTCTGGTCAACATTTTTGGCGGGATTATGAACTGTGCAACATTGGCCGATGGAATCTTGCATGCTGCAAAAGATTTAAAGATCCAAGTACCCCTGATTGTCCGCATGGAAGGGACGAACGTAGAAGAGGGAAGAAGGATGATTGCTGAGTCTGGACTAAAGATCATCACAGCTGAAGACGTTACCCAAGCTGCACAGAAAGCCGTAGAAGCAGCGAAAAAAGGAAGATAATTATGGCGATACTGGTCGATAAGGAAACAAAGGTCATCGTTCAGGGAATCTCGGGAAAATCGGGCAGATTTCACACAGAACAATGTATGGAATATGGGACGAAGATCGTTGGCGGTGTTACTCCCGGTAAGGGAGGCATGGAAGTTCAGGGCGTTCCCGTCTTTGATACGGTCCGTGAAGCTAAAAGATCTCTCAATCCAACTGCTTCATTGGTTTTTGTACCTCCTCCGTTTGCAGCTGATGCAATCTTGGAAGCCGAAGAAAGCGGTATTCCATTGATTATTTGTATCACGGAGGGAATCCCTATTCGGGATATGCTGGAAGTGAAACGAGTAATGAGCGCATCGGATACTTCTCGATTGATCGGACCCAATTGTCCTGGTATCATTACACCGGGTGAGTGCAAGATCGGAATCATGCCTGGATATATCCATAAAAAAGGAAACATAGGCATTGTCTCCCGATCGGGTACATTGACTTACGAGGCAGTGTGGCAAACCACTCAACTAGGAATGGGACAGTCTACGTGTGTAGGAATTGGCGGCGATCCTTTGAATGGAACCAATTTTATCGATGTTCTGAAAATGTTCGAGGCTGATCCCGAAACGAAAGCGATCCTTCTGATCGGTGAGATCGGAGGAACCGCTGAAGAAGAAGCCGCGGAATGGATCAAAGAAAATTGCAGCAAGCCTGTTGCGGGATTCATTGCTGGAATGACAGCACCCCCAGGGAGAAGAATGGGCCATGCAGGTGCGATTATTTCAGGAGGCAAGGGAACTGCCAAAGAGAAAATCAAGACATTGCAAGAAGCAGATGTACAGGTTTCAATGAGCCCGGCTGACATGGGTAAAACAGTTCAAACCATTTTAAAAAAGTAATAACAAATGCTCACATTCCCCGGACGAATTCCAATCTCCATTCATCCTTTCTTTTGGCTATTGGCCGCTTTGATCGGATGGCTCAATAGTGGAACATTTCTCGGCACAGTCATTTGGGTTGGAATCATTCTCGTTTCCGTACTGGTCCATGAATTGGGCCACGCTTTGACGGCTATTGCATTCAAGCTCAATCCACGAATCGATTTGATCGCTCTTGGCGGAGTTACTTCCTATAGACCAGAGAACCTCAAATTCTGGCAGCAGTTTATCATCGTTCTGAATGGACCTCTTTTTGGAATCGGTCTGTTTCTGATAGCCACAGCCATTCTGCAATTTAATCTTTCTTCGATGCCCTTTTTATTCTCACTGATCAAGACGTTTCAAATCGTCAATCTCTTTTGGAGCATTGTAAATTTGCTACCTGTTCTGCCTTTAGATGGGGGGCAACTGCTCAGGATTGCGCTTGAGGCATTTTTCGGCATCAAGGGATTTCGGATCTCTCTATTCATAGGAATGCTCATCGCTGTTCTCATCAGTCTCTTTTTCTTTATCATCCAAGCTTTTTTGATCGGGGCCCTCTTTTTTCTCTTCGCTTTTCAAAGTTTCGATATGTGGAGAAAATCCCGTTACATTTCTGCCCCTGACCGTAATGAGGAAAACAAACAGGAGCTATTGGATGCTGAAAAAGCCATGCAAATGGGAGATAAAGCCCAAGCTAAACAACTCTTTGAAGATATTCGTCAAAAGGCAAAAGAAGGGATCCTTTACGTTACCGCTACTCAATATCTAGCTTTTTTGCTCTTTGAACAAGGAGAGAAAAAGCAAGCCTATGACATTTTGCTTCCGATCAAAAAACAGTTGGCTGAAGATGCTTCCTGTCTTTTGCACAGGCTGGCATTTGAAGAGAAAAATTACTCTCTTGTTGCAGAACTTTCCAGCTCCAGCTACCAGTTCTCTCCCTCTCAGGACACTGCTTTACGGAATGCCAAGGCCTTTGCTTGCCTGCAAGATCCAAAGCCTGCTGCAGGATGGCTGCAAACTGCCTTTCAGTTTGGACAAATGGACCTTGAGCAAGTTTTATCTGAGAACTTCTTTAGTGAAATTCAGAAGGATCCAGAATTCCAAACTCTCATCAAAAGGATTAAGAAGTGAAAAAATCCTTGGTGATCTTTCTTTTTCTTGCTTCCTGCACTGCTGGAAAAAAATCGAACATCGATACACTTTCCCATCAATTGGAGGCTGCAGAACAGGCTCTATTTTTAGCGAGTGAGAAGGTGGCCGTCCTTCGAATCAGGCTGTATCAGGAACAAATTGCTGCCATTCGGAAAAAGATTGAGTCCTTCGATTTGAACAATCCTTCCGAAGATCTTTCTTCTCTTTTTCAGGAAGAGAGGAAGGCTCTCACTGCCATGATGGAAAAGGAAAGGCAAGTAAAAAAAGAGGCCCAGGAGGTCCTGGACCTCATCTTAAGACTCATCACTGTTCTTAATTCAGAACAAAGATTTTAATTGCCTAGCTTGATCGTGTAATATTTCTGGAAATTCTGATGGCGTACGATCAGCACCACATATTTTTTGTTCCCGATTTCCTGCAGAGCTTCTTTGAACTCAGCAATATTCTCTACCGGCTTTTGGTTCCTCCAGTTGACCACAACGCCTGTGACCAGAACATTGGGACGGAGGCCCGCAAGAGCAGCTGGGGAGTTCGGTTTGATTTTTGTGATGAAAACACCCTTCATATCGTTTGAATAGCCAAGCTTGGAAAGAGCATCAGCTGGAATGGCATCGAGATTTTCCATGTCGAGGCCCAATTTTTGGAATGTTTCTGCCGAAGATACATCATCATCGGAAAGGGTTTCCAAAATGGCATGAAGGGAGATCTCCTGATCTTGGCGCAAGATTTGAAGATTAACGGAAGATCCAGGATCCATGAGAGCGATCTCATTGCGGAACTTGGTCACATTCTTCACTGCACGGCCATTCAATGAAAGAATGATGTCTCCCATCTGAAGGCCCGCTTTTGAAGCTGGAGAGTTATTGACTACTTCAGCGATCAATACTCCTTCATTTATATCGAGATTGAAAGCTGCAGCCAGCTCTTTATCGATAGGTTGCAAAATGATTCCGAGATAGGCTCTTTTCACGATCCCGGTTTCAATAATCTGGTCCATTGCATGTTTGGCAAGATTGCTCGGAATGGCAAAACCGATTCCCATATAGCCACCGCTACGTGTGACAATAGCTGTGTTGATTCCAATGACTTCTCCCTTAAGATTGAGAAGAGGTCCTCCTGAGTTGCCGGGATTGATGGCGGCATCGGTTTGAATGAAGTCTTCTAAAGTTGTGATTCCCAGGTCCTGACGTCCCTTTGCACTGACAACGCCAACAGTGAGACTGGCCTCCAATGCAAATGGGTTGCCAATCGCAATGACCCACTCTCCAATATCAAGATGGTCTGAGTCTCCAAAGGACAGGTAGGGAAGATTGTTTTCTTCAATTTTCAATACGGCTAGATCGGTTCGAGGATCCATCCCTTTGACGGTCGCATCGAATTCCCTTCCATCATTCAGCACAGCAGTGATCTTGTCAGCATCTTTGACTACATGGTAATTCGTTAAAATATATCCATCGGGGGTAACGAGAAAACCAGATCCTCCTGAAACTTGCGGCTGAGGTTGTTGGTGATTCTGTGTTGGAGGAGCTCCAAAAAATCGGCGAAAAAATTCATCGTTGAAAAGATCGAACGGGCTTCCTCCTTGGCCATGGCCAGGAGCGTGGCCAAAAAAACCTCCGCCTGGTTGTTGCTGGGGTGCCATCTCAGATTTGATGAACACAGCTGCTGGCGTTGCTTTTTTAGCAATTTTTGTAAAAGCCTGAGAAGTTTTCTCCAAATAGGCTGTACCACTATCGTCATGTGCAGCAATAGCAAAAGCAGGGAAAAGCATTGCTAGCAGTAAAATGATGAAAAATGGTTGTTTGATTCTTTGGGTCATTTCCGACTCCTTTCATTCCATGTTGTCGTGCCTGGATTATATAGAGAGGCTGAGAAAAATCACAAGACTCTAAAAAGTTGATATTACAAGGTCTTGATGGGGAGGGGAGAGGTTAAACTTTTGTTTTCCCTTTCTAAGAGGGTCCGGTCGGCAAATGAAATGATGATCCCTTTTTCTTTTTGCTTGCCCAAATGTTCATTCACTGCATCGGCAATCTGATCTTTAGTGACGGATATAATTTTATCTCTGAATGCGTCTCTCATCTCATGAGTTTTTCCCGTGCGCATCCAGGAATAGGCAGTTAGGGCGCGACTTCCAGGAGATATGGGAGCATCGACGTTTTGAAGGATACAAAGCTTTGCTTTTTCAAGCTCTCGGTCATTGAATTTTTTGTCACCGATGTGATCGATCGCTTTATGAAATGTTTTGATTGTAGAGGAAAGATGAGGGTCCCGGTAGGAATAAAAGTAAAAATGGGAGGAAGTAGGAAAATAGCTTGCACCGCTGCCATAAGCTCCTCCTTTCTCACGTATCTCGGTATGCAGGATCAGATTCTCAAAAAGCTGGGTTGAAACCAACAGGGCTGCGGCATCCTTATGTTCATAACCTACGCATTCGTAGGCCATTGAGGTAAAGGCAACTGGCGAGGCTATCTCATAGGCCTGAGAGGAAACGTCATCGATGGGAAAGTCTTTTTGGTAAGGAGTGAACTTTTTATGTTTCCATTTCTTCATTCCGTAGAACTGATTTTTTTCCAGATCCTTGTATTTCTCTTCATCACAACTCAGAACAAGGTCAGCCTGATCCAAACAAAGCATTTTTTCGCTGAGCACTTCAAAGGTCTCGATCAGTGCATTGAGGTTCTTGTTCAAATCGGAGGCAATCTTACGGATATTTTGAAAGAAGTTCAGGCCATACCATTGGTTTGTAATACTTGAAGCTTCACTGAAGCCGGAAGTAGAAAGTTGAATAGCGTACTTCATCGCGTTTTTCTGAATGCGATGCTCAAGAGAAGTAGAGACCTGTAAAAAAAGTTCCTTGATACGTTCCTTATCTTTCCAGTCAGAGCTTGAAATCACTTCATAAATGAGTGAAAAAAGCTTATCCGCATTTCGGTAAAGTGATTTTGTTTTGAGGCAGAAAGCAGGACGAAAGTCCTTTGGATTTTGAGCCTGGACGTACAGGGAAGAAAAAGCGCCAAACCCGCCCGTATACAAATGCAGAGCTTCCAGGTTTTCCTTGTAGTTTCTTCCTCCAAATGCAATTTCGGTAAGAAAATTTGTGAACAGGGGAATCATCTTCAACTCTTCAGATTCTAGTTTTGGAAAATCGAAGAGGAGATCTGCGTAAAGAATATGGTTGGTGAAACAGTCATGGCGGTATACCTTGACGTCTCCGATTTTTTCTTCTTTGAGAGGAAAATGTTTGATGTGTTCCGGAATGTCTTTTAGCTCGATTTTCGGAAGACAGTCTAATGATTGATGTTCGATTTCCTTCTGGTACTGTTCCAATGCATTCGTATTGTCCAGAATGGTTTTGGTCTTAAGCTCATCCAGGTTTTTTTGAATCAGATCAAGAGTGAGCTGTTCTTCATTTTGCTCTTCCTTCTGCAAATTCGGGTCGGGTTCCATGATCAGCTGGATGAAGTGGGGATTCTGCAGTATGTATTTTTCAATCAGCGAAGGAAGAAAGCCAGGATCTTCCAGTTTTTTTCTTAGCTCAAGAAATAGGGAATGGATCATCAGCGCATTTTCCGTGTCGCACCCATGTTGTCTCAACAAGGCAGTACGAAAGAATAAGTTGAGGCCGAAAGGCATCGAATCACTACCAATTTCTTTTCTGGCAAATTCCATTTGGTGAAGAGAGGACTCGATCAGATGAGAGGGAATTTTTTCCTGAACAATTTGTTCTAAAGTTTGAAAGATTAACTTTTGAAGGGCGTCTGCACTCTTTTTTTCACATCCTTTGCAGAGAATCATGAATGGAATTTCACTCATTTCAGCGTCGATGTAACTGTCGGCCTGAAGACAAAGACCTGATTTCAATAGAGCTATCTTTAATGGAGATGCATCTGTGTCCATCAAAATACTGTCGAGAAGGGATAAAGAGAGGACTTCCATCTGATCGGAGATCGGGCAGGTCAACCAGCTAAACGCGATCATCGTTTTATTTTCAGAGGGTTCAGTCTCTGAAATGGGATATCTGTCATGGGTCTTCGAGGGAGCTGTAAACCGTTTTTGCTGGGGAAGAGGAGGTAGGGCCCCTATTTTGACGACGTCTTTTAAAGCATGTTTATGGATGAAGTCGAGATGCTGCTTCAATGGAAGGTTGCCATAAAAGAAGAAAAGGCATCGTGAAGGGTGATAGAAAGTCCGATGAAATTCGACGAGCTCATCATGGGTCAACTGAGGTATATATTTTGGCTCTCCACCAGAATTGTATGCATAGGGAAGATCTGGAACGAGGTGCTTCATCATGGAGTGCCATAGCCTGCTGTCACCAGAATTCAACGCTCCTTTCATCTCATTGAAGACCACCCCTTTGAAAATGAGAGGGCTTTCGGGGTTCTTAGGTTCAGTGAACTCTAGTCGATGCCCCTCCTGTAGAAAACTTAGTTTTTTCAATTCCGGATGAAAAACGGCGTCCAGGTAAACTTCCAGGAGGTTGTAAAAGTCCTTCTCCACTTGCGAGCTTGCAGGATAGCAAGTGAAATCAGCCCCGGTCATGGCATTCATGAATGTATTTAGGCTTCTCCGCGTCATCGCAAAGAAAGGGTCCTTGATAGGGAACTTCTTAGAGCCGCACAGGACGATATGTTCAAGAATATGGGCCACACCATTCGAACTGGCAGGGAGGGTCTGAAATCCCATGCAGAAGAGGTTTTCATCGTCATCCGCTTCAATATGGATGACACTGGCCCCTGTAGGCTCATGGACTAGCTCGATCAGGGTGCAATCAAGTTCTTCAATCGGCTGGTACTTGGTGACCAGGAATTCTTTGTATTCCTTTCCTAAGGCATCGAGTTTAGTCATGGAGTATACTTTAAAGAGTTTCTGTAAAAAAAAGAAGGGGAATCCTTTTCATAAAAAAGAACCTGTCTCACTAAAAGACTTCTGTCGGTTTCTCTTCAAAACTCTTTTTTGTGAGACAGGTTCCAAGGTCGCCTTGGCATTCTTACCAATTAACTTCATTTTATCAGACTTAATGATGGTTTTGAACGGAAATCTGAAGGAAATTACAATTTAATCTTTTGATATAGAGTTATTTGCGTGCAGCTTTGAGGGTGCGAAAGATCTCAGAGAATGGCAAGAGTATTTCTTCGAATCAATAACGGCTTAGTTTCTGGTTCAACGCCTGCTGACGAATGCGGAGTTGTTCCAAAGTGATCTGATCATTTCGAACTTGATTGAAGAGGGTCTTATATTGCGGATCGTCTTTTCCTATGACCCTTGCATAATCTTTAATCGTAGAGATTCGATTTTTCAATACGGTTTGCTGCTGCATATTGACATCCAATTCCCTAAGAATAAGCTCTTTCGAGTTATGGATTTCTCTCAATACATGATTCTGGTCGGATTTCTTATGGTCCATGATCTTCCCCCTTCCTACTTCTAGTATTATAAGAAATCAGAAAAAAGGAAAAGATCTTTTTCTGTTTTGTTTGGATTAATTATGTATTAATTAAAAAAAAGCGCCTTTCTTCAGAAAGACGCTTTTCATAGGGGAGCAAGGAGAAAGGTTAGTTCCAGACGAGGTTGGCCGCTGACTGATATTCGGTTACCCTTGTCTCGAAGAAGTTCTTCTCTTTCCCCAGATCGATGGTCTCGCTCATCCAGGGGAAAGGGTTTTTCGCGCCGTATTGGGCCTTGAGTCCAATCCGTTCGAGCCTTCTATCCGCAATATGACGGGCATACTCACGGAACATTGGAGCAGTGAGGCCCAAGATCCCCGTAGGAAGACAATCTTCCGCATATTTGATCTCAAGCTCTACTGCTTCCTTGATTAAGTCCACCACGTGTTTTTGATATTCTGGAGACCAAAGCTCTGGGTTTTCTTCTTTGATCCCATTGATCAGGTCAATTCCAAAGTTGAGATGAATCGTTTCATCTCTGAGGATATACTGGAACTGCTCACCGATGCCCACCATCTTGTTCTGTCTCAAGAAAGAAAGGATCATAGCAAATCCGCTATAGAAAAAGATCCCTTCCATGATGATGTAGAAGCCGATGAGGTTTTCTAGGAATTTCTGTGCGCCTTCCTGTGTCTTTGTACTGAAATCTGGCCTCAAGATGTCTTCTGTGAGCTTCATCTCGAATTTGTCCTTATTGTGGATCGAGTTGACTTCATTGTACATGTTGAACACTTCGCCCTGATCCAGGTTCAAAGACTCTACGATATAGAGGAAGGTATGGGTATGGATCGCTTCCTCGAAGGCCTGCCTTAACAGGTACTGGCGCGCTTCCGGGTTGGTCACATGCCGGAAAATGGCTAGTACGATGTTGTTGCCTACAAGGCTCTCTGCAGTGGCAAAAAAACCGAGGTTTTTCATGATGACTCTTTTCTCACCTTCAGAGAGCTCGTTGGACTTCCAAAGTTCGATATCTTTGGCCATCGGAACTTCATTGGGCATCCAGTGGTTGGCACACCCATTCAAATAGTGTTCCCACGCCCATTTGTACTTTAAAGGCATGAGCTGGTTCACATCGACGGCATTACAGTTGATCAGCCTTTTTGCATTGGCTTGAACCCGTTTGTCTTCTCCGCCTGAAATCATTTCTTCTTCTGTCATTTTTTCTCCTATTGGCAGCTTTCACATCCTTCTTCTAAGTTGCAGACGGGAGCGGACGGCTCTCGATCCACTTTAACGTTGCTGGAAGCAGATTTGTTCTTCATCCAGCGAGGTTGAAGCCCTCTTTTATTGATGTCCATAGTTGATTTCTCAATCTGAGTTGCTCCCAGAGACCTGAGATAGTACTGTGTCTTCAGTCCTTTTTCCCATGCAAGAAAATACATTTGATGAAGTTTTTTTCCGCTGGGCTCTGAGAGATAAAGGTTCAAAGATTGTCCCATATCTATCCATTTTTGTCTGCGGCTGGCGCATTCGATGATCCATTCTGGTTCGATCTCAAAAGCTGTGAGAAACGTTTCCTTGACCTCCTTTGGAATTCTTTCAATCTCCTGGATTGATCCATCGAAGTATTTCAAATCATCGACCATCTCCTGGTCCCAAATTTTCAGTTCTTTCAGTCTCTCTATAAGGAAAGGGTTGACTATGGTGAATTCCCCGGAAAGATTGGACTTCACAAAGAGGTGTTTGTACATCGGCTCGATCGATTGGGTAATCCCTGAGATGTTGGCGATGGTTGCAGTTGGAGCGATCGCCATTGTATTCGAGTTTCTCATGCCGTTTTCACGCACGGAAGCTCTGACTTTGTTCCAGTCCATTTTGGAAGAACGGTCCATATCGACATTGCCGCCCCTTTCTTTTTCCAAAAGATCGATTGTATCGATCGGCAAAAGTCCTCGGTCCCATTTCGAGCCTTTATAGCTTTCATAGGTCCCTTTTTCCTTTGCCAATTCACTCGATGCCAGAATGGCGTAATAGGAGATCATTTCCATACTCTCATCGGAGAACTGGACGGCTTCATGGCTTGCATAGCTGATGTCTTGAATGTAAAGCGCGTCCTGGAATCCCATGAGGCCAAGGCCAATCGGCCGGTGGCGCAAATTGGCATTTCTCGCTTCAGGGATGGGGTAAAAATTGATGTCGATCACATTGTCCAACATTCGGATCGCTGTGCGGACTGTTTTTGCCAGCCTTTTTTCATCCAGCCCATCTTTGGTCACATGTTTTGCCAGATTAATCGAACCGAGATTACAGACAGCGACTTCATCTTTAGAGGTGTTTAACAGAATTTCTGTGCACAGGTTGGAGGAATGAACAACTCCTTTGTGGTCTTGAGGGGAACGAATGTTCGATGGATCTTTGAAAGTGATCCATGGATGGCCTGTTTCAAAGAGCATGCTGAGCATTTTACGCCAGAGATTGACAGCTTCTACTTTTTTGAACAGTTTGATCTTTCCTGTTTCTGCCATCTTTTCATATTCCGAATACTTCTTTTCAAAAGCCTTCCCATATAAATCGTGCAGATCGGGAACATCATTGGGACTAAAAAGAGTCCACATTCCGTTATCTTTTACACGCTGCATGAACAGATCGGGGATCCAGTTGGCCGTATTCATATCAGGAGTACGACGTCTTTCATCTCCAGTGTTTTTACGCAGTTCCAAAAAGTCTTCGATATCGAGATGCCACGTTTCCAGATAGGTACAAAGAGCTCCTTTGCGCTTCCCTCCCTGATTCACGGCTACAGCTGTGTCATTGGCGACTTTCAGAAATGGGATCACTCCTTGGGACTTTCCGTTCGTCCCTTTGATCATTGCGCCTGTTGCGCGGACATTGGTCCAGTCATTGCCCAAACCACCGGCCCATTTGGAGAGCTGTGCATCATCTGCGATCACTTTGAAGATGTGATGTAAATCGTCCATCACTGTGGAGAGATAGCAGGAACTCAACTGGGAGTGAGTTGTTCCTGAGTTGAATAACGTTGGCGTACCTGAAACATAGTAGAACTGGGAAAATACATCATAAAATTCAATAGCACGTTTATTTTTATCCGCTCCTTCTTTCAAGGCCAGACCCATAGCGACACGCATCCAGAAGATCTGAGGGGTTTCCAGTCTTCTCTCTTCATGGTGGATGAAATAGCGGTCATAGAGGTTCTGCAATCCGAGATAATAGAATAGATCATCGCGTTCGAGTTTCATTGCTCCGGCCAACTCATCCAAATCGAAGTCCAGAAGCTCGGGATTGATCCTTTCCTGTCTGATTGCTTCTTTGAGGTATTTTTTAAAGTACTTCTTGTGGGTCTCTCTAAGACGTGGATCAGAAGCTGAGACTCCCATAGTCTCACGATAGATTACATCCAAAAGAAGACGGGATGCTGCGATGGAGTAGGCTGGATCGATCTCGATTTTGCACTTTGCAGCCATGATGTTCGAAATATCGATCTCTTCTTCTTTCACTCCTTCGTAGAAGTTTAAAATGGATGTTTCGATCAATTCATTGACATCGATATTTTTTTCCAGACCGCGGCACGCAAAAGCGAACTTTCTCTTTAGTTGACTTTCTCCAATTTTCTGTTTGGATCCATCTTTTTTTACGACCGTGAATTTTCTTTCTTTTTCATCTACTGGGGCAGGAGGGACAAGGGTTGGTTCTTTCTTCTTTTTTTCCGCCCTTTCCAAGATATAAAGTTTGGCTACGTCATAAATTCTTTCGCTCATCAAGTGTTCTTCGATCATGTCCTCGATCTGATCGACAGAAAGTTTTTCTTCTGCCTGTTTCATTTCGGCTGCACGTTCGACGATTGCCTGTGTCAGTCTTCCTACTTCTTCGAGAATTTCATCGGGAGTCTGCGCTTCGATCTGTCTTGTCTTGCGGAACACATTCTCGATGGTTGTGGCAATTTTCATCGGGTTGAAACGAACAAGACTGCCATCCGATCGGAAGATCTTGAGGTTTTGGGGAGCTCCTTCTCTTTCACTCTTATGTTTATCCCTATAAATGATGTAATCACGCGCAACATCGTGATAACCATTTTTCATTAGAGCAACTTCAACAACGTCCTGAATCCCTTCAACAGTCAGGCAAGCTCCTTTAGAGGCGAGATGTAGAACCTGTTTGACGACGATATCTGTAACGTGCTCAATTGCTTCTTTCATTACGGCATCAAAAGGTTCGCCTTTCGGGATTTTTTTCGTATCGCGAAAAGCTGCATCGATCGCGTACAAAATGCGCTCTCGATGGAAAGGGACCAGCGTTCCATTTCGTTTGACGACTGTGTAATCCGATGTCTTTTTTTCGGCTTCTTTATTCTTTTCCAAAACCGGTTGTTTTTTCATTTGTTGCGACCTCATTTATACGTAATTTTGAACCCCAAAAAAAGTGAAATTAAACTGTTTCTGTTTATATCACTTAATAACACGCTTCTACCACATCTGGTAGGAACGGTCTGCTTACACCACTATATATTGTAGTTGATCGAATATTGTCAAGAAATGCGAGAAGAGTTTTTTTTGTCCATTCAGGCTCTGAAACTTACGTAAAATTTTTTGAAAAAATAGAGCAATATGTATAGTCCAAAAGTATGAAAGATAAGAAGATTTCAGCGATCTTTTTTGATGTCAATGAAACGCTTGTTGATGTTGCTATTTTAGATGATTTGTTCGAACGCTTTTGTAATCAACGATTGGCTAAAGATTGGTTCGATCAATTGATTCTTCTCTCTTTTGAATACACGATTTTCAATCGTTATGTTCCCTTTACCGATCTGGCTAAAACATCACTTAGCATGATTGAATCTAGACATAAAATAAGCCTGAACGAGTCTCAAAAACAGGAGATTTTATCTTCTTATATGAAGTTTCCTGCACACCCCGATGTCCGAGAATCCCTACAAAAGCTGAAGCAAACCAAAATACCGATGTATACCTTTACTAACAGTCCTTTGAAAGCGATCGAGGGACAATTGAACAACTCGAATATTCTCGAATATTTTGATGCGATGATTTCGGTAGACGAGGTAAAGAAATTAAAACCCGCGAAAGAAGTCTATGATCATGCTGTCAAAGTGGCTAATATCCCAAAAGAAGAGGCTTTGCTCATCGCTGCTCATGACTGGGATACTTCTGGTGCGATCTATGCGGGCTGGCAAACCGCTCTTTTACTGAGAAAAAATGTCGTACCTGATCCTCTGGCCCCGCCAAATCGATTTATGCATGCGAGTCTCTCTGTCTTGTGTGATCAAATCATTGAACAGTTATCTTGAGTAGGATCGTCGAGGTTTCGAAAACGGTGGTCTATCAGCACTCCGGTGTCCTTTGAATAATATCGCATGACCATCTGGATCTTGCGCTACGAATTCTTCATTGTAATGTCCTTCTTTTTTAGGAATGCTGATCAAATCGGTAGAAATGAGATCGAATTCTTCCTGTTGCAGCTCTTCAAAGGTATTGACGATATCTTCAGCTAGGACAGTAATCTGTGCATACCAAAGGTCATTGGGTTTAGAATTGGGGGGGGGGGGGGGACGGCCCGTTTGTGGGTGGACATATTCAAGAAGCTCTATCCCTGGGCCTTTTTCGGCCCTCAAACTTGTAATTCTAACGCGGGCGCTTAACACACCAGAGAGATTCTCCTGCTCTCTCCCATAGTTAAAACTCTTACCCTCTACTTTGAATCCAAGAAGCTCTTGATAGAACTCTAAGCTCCGTTCTGTATTCGCTACAACAATCGCTGTATGGTCAATGCCGAGAAAGAGCTTATTTGTTGCCTTGTGCCATTTTCGAGCACCTTTGTCTGAGGGGAAATGAATGATTTCGAGAGGATGACCATCGGGGTCTTTAAAATAGAATGCCTCTATGCCAGCTGCTTTTTTATTCCACTTGGGAAGTGTCTGTGGGCCTGTAGAAATAGGTACTACCTTGTTTTTGACAAGGATTTGGTAGGCTTGATTCATATCCTTTACGACAATAGCTAAATGTTGAAACCATTGATCGTTGCTCCTGGAATCTACTGGGATCACATCGCCCGTGGGATTGAGGTATTCGACCAGAACGAGATATTCTTCCCCCAGTTTTAGTTGCACTTTTCTCATCTGCACATAGGGAAGATTCGTTAATTCCTGAAAAGGAGTCCCTGATTCTATAATATCGAACAGCTTTTCAAAACCGAGTACATTTGTATAAAAATCTACAGATTTATCCATGTTGTCCACAGTCAATTCAAAAGAGAGGACTTGCTGTACAAGAGGTTTCTTGTCTGCATGGGCAGGACAATGAACAACAAAGATAAGAAACAGAGTCAAAATACGAGTTTTCATTACTTTTTCTTATAACCGCATTTCAGAAAGATGCAACGTTTTGTATTTAGATGATGGAGTTTTGCACAAATAACCTCTTTTTCTTTTCTGATCAGACGATATGCTTCGACGGCGAGCAGCATCCCTATAATCGGTGCAAAAAAATAGACCCAAATTCCTTCCCATCTTCCAGAAGAGATAGCCGAGGCAATGGATCTCGCAGGATTCAGGCTCATCCCGGAAAGGGGAGCTTCCAAGAAAACATAGAGAAACAATAGAGCACCGACAAATACCCCAATATATCGTGCAAGAGAAGGAGTATTGGTTATGTAGAGAACCAACAGAAAGAGAAGAAAAGCGATGATTACTTCTGCAATGAATGCGATCCACACTCCTTGCATGCCCGGAAGAGTTGCTACTGCAAAAATAGGGGCATCAGTGAATTTATTTCCTAAAGTAAGCATCAAGAGGATCGTTCCAAGAACTCCTCCAATGAGTTGAAAGAGGCAATAAAAGATTGCATCGATTCCTCTGACCTTGCCCAAGCGAAAGAAGGTTAGAGTGATGGCAGGATTATAATGAGCATCTGACTGCTTTCCCCACGGGTAGTAGATGAGAAACATTGCCGTCAAACCGATGACGGTCCCATTCAACGCTCTACGAACCAATGGATAGGGAAGAGCTTGATGTACGGCAGAACCGGGATACTCCAATAGCACAGTGATCAGGCCCGCTACGATCATAAAGATACACAGACCTGCAGCTTCCATGAGATATTCAGGGAGATGTTTGGCAACCGTTCTCATCAGGAATGTTTCCCGCGATAGATGAGAACCTGTGCGCTTTCAATAATAATGAGCCCGCTTTCGATCATCCCATCTATCTTGGTCAGAAAAGCATTAATTTTCTCTTCGGAGTCAACGACCTCAACGACCATCGGAAGATCTTCTGACATGGAGAGAATTTTGGATGTGTGGATATGCGTAGAGCACCCAAAACCTGAAACTCCCCTGAAAACCGTTGCTCCGGCCAGTTTGTCCTTCATGGCCAAATCCAAAATAGCCTCGTGAAGAGGAGCCCCTTCATAACGATCCTGTTCTCCGACGAAGACTCTGAGTACTTTTGCATTTTTAGGCAGTTCCATACATTCTCCTTAAAATAAGTGGGCTAAAGCCTTTCCTCCGAAAAAAACAATGATCCCTCCCAGCAAAGTAATGACTACATTTTCCAAGGCATAATAGGGATGAGCTGTCCAGACCAGATTGGCTGTCTCCAAGATGAAATTCGAATAGGTCGTGAATGCAGCACAGAATCCGATGAGCCAGAACCCACGATGCACAGGACTGAGCAGACTCTTTTCTTCGGACAAGGTGTAAATAAAACCAGCAAGAAATGTTCCTGCTAGATTGACGAGTAAGGTGCCATAGGGGAAAAGGGATCCAAAGAGATGCTGGATTCCAGAGGAAAAATAGTATCGGGCCACTGTACCAAGCAAACCCCCGAGGGCAAAGATTAGCCATTTCATGCATCTTTCCTAAGACAGATTGTAAACTTCCTTTTCGCAAATTTATTACTTTATTAGAAGAGATTCGCGACATAGATTCCCAAGGTTGCAGCGATGATTGAAAGAAAGAGTGTTAACAACAGGTTGGCAATGGCCAAATCTCTTCTACCTTCCAAAAATAGTCCCATTGTCTCCAGAATATAGGTCGAAAAGGTCGTGAAGGCTCCCAGAATTCCCGTAAATAGGAATAGAACGAGAGGATAGGGCTCAATTTCTTCCAGCGCATAGACGATCCCAGCGAAAAAGCATCCCAGAATATTCACGCAGAAGATCCCCAGGGGGAAGTGATATCCGAAAACTCTCTGGATTAAGCCGGCATTCTGAATGGTCCTGGAAAGATAATACCTTCCCAAAGTCCCCAGAATCCCTCCGATGGATAGAATGGCCAGAAGCATGATGATCCCCATTCCTTGTTTATACAAACCTTCTTTTAGCAGCTTGTAAAATTAATTCTAATCAATTAAGAGGTAAGGAGAGGGAAGAATCTTTTGTCTTTGATAACATTCTCAATAATGGTACCATTCTTTGGCTGATCGGAAGAAAAAGTTCATTTTGATGCGACGAGTCCATTTGGTTCCCAATATTATTACCGCATTTGGCCTTGCATGCGGGCTTTTTGTGATTTTCAAAGTCAACATGGTCGAGCCTGGAGAAGGGGACTATCAGGTGATGTACACCTCGGCTCTCCTTCTGTTAGTTGCAGCGATTGCTGATTTCATGGATGGGGCTCTGGCCCGTGCGATCCATGCCGAGAGTGAGTTTGGCTTTCTCTTCGATTCATTGGCCGATGTAGTATCTTTCGGTGTAGCGCCTTCTGTGCTCATGCTCAAAAGCCTTTCGGTGGAACAGGGAAGCTGGCTTTCTTTTTTAGCGGCTACCGGGGCCATGGTCTATTCTCTATGTGGTATTTTGAGGTTGGTCCGGTTCAATGTCAAAGCAGCGGCAGCCAGGGAAAACGCAGAAGAAATGAAGGCCCAGAAGAAGAATTTTACAGGTCTGCCCATTCCGGCAGGCGCAGCTGCTTTTGTCTCTGCCAACCTTCTCTTTGTCAGTCCCATGTTCCAGCATTACGTTGAAATGAGCAACATGTGGCGTGCCATCATTTTGACAGTTGTGAGCGTCCTGTTGGGATATTTGATGGTGAGCCGGTGGAGGTTCCCCAGCCTGAAAGTTCTTCGTTTTCGGGTTGCCTCATTTCCCCTGATTGTATTCACCGTGATCATCGCCCTCTTCATTCTCTACGGTATTCTGCACTACTTTGCAATTGTCCTTGCGATTCTTTCCTGGGCGTATATTCTTGTGGCTGCCATCCTTTCCGTTATCCGCCTTATTGCTGGTAAAAAGTCAAAGACCCTCGAAGAGTTCGAGCCTGATCCAGAAGAATTTGATCAATTCTAGCTTTCAATAATCCATTATTTTTCTATCATGACCTCTTGAAAATGAGGTTTCTCTATGTTGTATCTTTTGTTCGGCGCAGGCTTTCTCGGTTTGATTTTCTTTGCTTTATGGATGTCGAAATCTATGAAGGATTCCTTTCAGTCTCTTTCTTTTGAGCTCATGCAGAAGAACAACCAGCATTTCATGCAGCTTGCCCAAACGGAGTTTGAAAAACAGCAGGCAAAGGCCCAAGGTGAGTGGGAAAAAAAAGAAAAGGCCTTTGAGACTCTGTTGAAACCTCTGAATGAATCGATGAAGAAAGTAGACGACCAGAACCGATTAATGGAAAAAAGAAGAGAGGGAGCTTACTCTTCTTTGCAAAAACAGGTCGAGATGCTCATGGAGTCGGAGCGTCAGCTCCGTACCGAAACCAACCAGCTTGTCCGTGCATTAAAGTCTCCCAACATCAGGGGAGCTTGGGGGCAGGTTCACCTTCGAAGAGTCGTCGAATTGGCCGGTATGCTCAATCATTGTGATTTTTTTGAGCAGGAGGAAGTGAGAAAAGATGGAAGGATTTTCCGTCCTGATCTCGTTGTTCGCCTGCCGGGAGAAAGACAGATTGTTGTCGATGCGAAAACTCCCATCCATGCCTATATGGAAGCCCAAGAGTCCAAAGATGAGAACATCCGAGAGAAAAAGCTCAAAGAGCATGCAGAGCACTTGCGGATGCATATCAAGGACCTTTCGAGTAAAGAATACTGGAAACAATTCGAGCGTTCTCCAGAATATGTCATCCTCTTTTTGCCCGCTGAAGCGTTTTATAGCAGTGCTCTTCAAATCGATCCTTCCCTGATCGAGATGGGCGCCAAGAACAAAATCATCATCGCAAATCCCACAACTCTGATCGCTATTTTGAAAACAGCCCATCTGGTGTGGAATGAAGAGAAAATATCAGAGAATGCGAAGGAAATCTCAGAGATCGGCCGGGAGCTTTACGATCGTATAATGAAAATGGGGGACCACTTCTCTCAATTGGGAAGGCATATCAATCAATCGGTCGATTCTTACAACCACACCATTGCCTCTTTTGAATCCCGTGTCCTTGTCAGCGCGCGAAAATTGAAAGAAAAAGGGGCAGCCACATTCGGAAAAGATCTTCATCGTCTGGACGAGCTGGAAAAGAAAACCAAGACTTTAAAAGTGTTGGAGTCTCTTCCAGAACAGGAATCTCATTCGACAGAGTGAACAAAATAGGCAGGGAATGCAAAGTGATGATTCGGTCTTGAAGAGACGTTCACTGTGATTTTTTCCCCAACATGTTTTGCCAGATCGACTTTCGTGCTATAGAGATAAGCAATGGGTGCATGTTCTCCACGAAGGACATAGTCGCCGGGCATATTTTTAAAGTTATGCTCGTACACTTCTACGATCCCTGTAAGAACAGTTCCATTCACTTCCTGCTCACGATAGAAATCGCTTTCTTTTTTCTCTGGATGAAAGGCTGACCAGCTGAGGTACAGAGACTCTTCTATGGGTTCCCAAAATTGCATCTTATCGGTGACGTCTTCACTTTTTGTTTCCGTGCTACCATAGAGTTTGGGTTCCATTTTCGCAGGAGCCTTCGGATCATTGGTCAAATCGGCAGTCTCTTTAGATTCATCATACTCAGGAAATACCGGTTCAGACTTGTGGTGAAGGGCATTGGCCTTTTTCTCAAGGTAATGAATTTTCTTCTGAAGGTAGTTCTCCTGTAGCATAGAAAGACCTTCTTTAGCTTGCTCGACGTAATCTGGGAAATCGCCGAATTCTTTGATGAGTTTGTCGAATTTTGCAATCGTGTCCTGTGGAGTCATCTCTTCGTAAGGCTTATTGCATTGTACTTCCAGCATCAAAAGACCAGAGTGTAGAAGGGTTTTTGCCTCATCCAGTCTTTTTTGCATTGTTGCAAAGTAATTTGCAGAACCTGCGCGGTCGACAAATTCTTTAGAGATATAAAACTTGATTCCCTTGGGAGGGCGAATCTCCAGCCATTTGTTATTCATTTCACAAATCTGGCTGTCGATTCTTTCACCACACTGCAACTGTCCGATGACAGGCGCATCGATATGTGGTTCAAGGCGAACGTTCACACGGTTTGCTTCGACGACATTATCGATCACATAGCAGCGATAGATATATGCTTTTGTCTCACTAGGTGGTTCCACAGCATAAAATTCATCTTCTTCGCCTGTGACCAAAACGAGGTCGTTTTTATTGTACTGACGGATGATGCCACTGTCGAGATCAGCTTTTGTGCGCATGCGCACTTTATTTCCTAAAACCCTTCCAGTAAAAGGCTGAAATTTGTCACTGGAAGAAGTGTCGGCAAAAGCAAATGATCCGCAAAAGACGAAAATGAATAAGAAAACCCTGAGCATTCTATTACCCTCTTGTTGCTACAATATGACATACTAGAGGGTAAGAATTTTAATACCAAGAATTTTTCGTAGAGGGTGCGCCGGTCAACTATTTAAAACAGCGCGGATATGTTCACAGTTTTTATTTCCGCAAGTACATCCGATCGGTTCTCCAAGAAAAACACTGTAGTGTTCTTTCTGGTCGATTGGATTGGTTACGGAATAAAGTTTGTCATCTTCCTGATGTACGTCCCATGAACGGAATTTCAAATCCTCTTCGGTTACTTCCTCTTCCATTTCTTCTGAATTGATGCCGGCACCTTTTTGCATAGCCTTTGCAATCTGACAGTGCATGCAGTTGCAATGGGGCTCAGGTTTGGGAATAGCATCAGGGTCATCGATTCCGAGGACTTTGGCAATCGAGGCGATCTTGTTGATAATCTCTGGAGGAATATCCGGGGCATCAGCTTGATCAGGGTTATGTTGCATGGCAGAGCCAAGGGCTTCAATCCCGTTCATGCCGATCTTAAGAGGAAATCCCATAGGTATGGTTCCACCGGCGTTATTGTTGTCCATAAAGGCCGGGGGGGCCATTCGCTTTGTCCTTTCATCCTGCTGCTCTGCTTCCAAATATTTAGCGTGAGCATCAAAAATCGCTTCCAGAATAGGCTTTTCAAGATCTGGGATCTCGATACGGGAGCTATTGTGGAGAACTAATACCAGGATATTACCTTCTACATGGAGAGAAGCGATATTCTTCCAAGAAGTAGATACGTATGGTGGGATACTGAGAACTTTACGATTGATCTTCATGGTTTCCTCTCAAGGAGAGTTTTTACCTTAATCTACACTATAAATTATACTAAATAAGCCCCCGATTGTCAATGGATCTTAGCAGTCCGGGGCTTTTACTGCTGAATTATTATCTAAATCATTCATTTTTAATCTTTTGATAAAAATGATTCTCTTTAATTTCGAAGAATTTATATATAGGAAGAAAGGATTAATAAATAGCAAAATATGCCCTTCTCAATCCTGGGCTGATCAACAAAGGAGGCCAAAGACCATTCTTTTCCCGAAATAATTATCAATCAACTCTCGAATAAGAGGTAAAAGTGTATTCAAAAACCTTCGTCATAGATACTAACGTTCTTCTTCACGATCCTGCTGCCATCAAGAAGTTTCAGAAAAACAATGTAGTCATTCCACTCATTGTGTTGGAAGAGCTTGATGGAATGAAGCGATTTTCAGATGAAAGAGGCAGAAATGCCCGTGAGGTCATTCGTTACATTGACTCTCTGAAAGAAAAAGACCAAGGCCTTCATAAAGGCGTTGTCATTCCAGAAGGCCCCAATGTACGTATCTATCTCGATCCAACGACGAAAAGATTGGACGGGTTTCCACTTCCTCTCGACAGGAACAGTAATAAGATATTGTTCATGGCCTATAATTTGAAGACAAAAGGGGAAAGAGTTGTTTTTGTCTCAAAAGACTTCGTCACCAGGGTCAAAGCCGAAGCAATGGACTTGGAGGCAGAAGATTATGAAAGTCTGAAATCTTCCTATGAACATATCTATCGAGGGCTTCGCAAAATCGAAGTAACCAAAAAAGACATCGATCTCTTTTTCAAGGATGGAAATGTCGAATCAAAAGATGTGCAATTATCACCCAATGAATACTGCCTTCTGACTTCACCTGAAAAATCATCAGCTGTCTGTAAGTATAATGTGAAAAACAAGAGGCTGGAACCTCTGATTTCTTTCTCTAAGGACATCTGGGGAATCAATCCTCTTAATATTGAGCAACGGTGTGCGATCGACCTTCTTTTACGCGATGATATTCATCTCGTTACGCTCATTGGTCCTGCAGGTACCGGTAAAACTCTGATGGCCCTTGCCTGCGGTATGCATAAGGTCTTTGATGGCAATGCCTATAATCGGATCCTTGTATCAAGACCGATTGTTCCGTTGGGTAAAGACATAGGATATCTTCCAGGGACCAAAGAAGAAAAGCTCTATCACTGGATGCAACCGATTTATGATAACCTTGAGTTCCTCTGCGAGAACACAAATGGGGAGGGCAATGGGGAGTCTACTTTAGAGTGGATCGTTGAGTCCAAAAAACTCGAGATGGAAGCAGTTACCTACATTCGGGGTCGTTCTCTGCCCAAGATCTACATGATCGTCGATGAGGCCCAAAACCTGACGCCTCATGAGGTCAAAACGATCATTTCCCGGGCAGGTCATGGCACCAAAGTCATCCTTACAGGAGATCCGAGCCAGATTGATAATCCCTATCTGGACAAGGATTCCAATGGTCTGACGTTTGCGGTTAGCCGGTTTAAGGATCACTCAATCTTTGGCTATATGTACCTGGATAAGACGGAACGTTCGGAACTGGCAGCTGTTGCAGCAGATTTAATGTAATTCAGGACCAGCCGTTTAAAGTTTTAATCGACTTAAAGCTTTATGTTCCAAACTTTCCCGAATCGAAAGAGATTCTGAAATCACTGACGACAGGAATGTCTGGAAGGGATAGCCTTTTCGATCAAATTGTTTCTTAAAATTACCGGTCTTTCAGCCAGAGAACTGGCTCTTTTATCAAATAATTGCCTTTGAACAAGGAGGGCGATCGATTAATAAAAGAAGATTTTAACTCTTTGATTGATCGGTACTTGTGTAAAATGAAAAAAAAATGGCATTCTATGCTATAATAACCATGGGGGTGTACAGGTTTCGACTGGGAAACTTAGTATGTGTGGCATGCAGAGGACGTCGGTTGGCCTCTTTAATCATCCGGCAATACTATTTAAATGGCGAAGATAATTTCGACATGGAGCTTGCAGCCTAACCGTTGCTAGTTCTCGGTAGCCTAAAATGCAACTGGGAGTTTTAGACCTACTGTTTATATTCCCCAGCATGAATTATACTCCTCTCCGCTTCTTAGGAGCATAATTCGAGACCATAGAGAAGCGCTGCAGTCCTAGTGGTGCGTCTAACATCGGGACTGTTTGTATTGATAAGACGATAAGCATGTAGTCATTCATATGACGTTTACCTAGGACGAGAGTTCGATTCTCTCCACCTCCATCAGCAAAAGACTCGGAATTTTCCGGGTCTTTTTCATAGACAAGACCAACCAAAAATCCACCTCAAAAATTTCAGAAAAACTTATCGAGATCTTTACCAAAGATATTGAGAATCTCAAAACTCAAATTTTTGAGTTGGAAGAAGAAAAGTCTATTAATGCTGCCACAGATGATCTAAACAGAGTGCTTGGATCATTACCAATAGCTGAGAATATGGATGAAATTCTGAAGTATGAACGATCCCTTCAAAAAGCGATCTTTCAGAATCTTTTTATGCTGAAAAAACTACAGGAACCTTCTTGAATGGGTTTGTTTTGGAAAATTTTTCTTTTTAGAGAGATTTAGCACCCTTAATTAGACGTAAATCAATAATTGAGGTTCGGTTTTCAAGATCAGGATGATGAAGTACTTGAGTAAGAGCAATATCTAACGCCTTTTGACTAGTTTCATTGAAGATTACTCTTTCAACGAACTTTGTGCGGTAGTGACGTGAACCATAGGCGAACCCATACTGGAAAAGACCTTTCTTGATCCGGTTCGATTAGCATAGATTTTAGGGGTTTTAATCCCAAATTTTTTTAAATACATTAACAAAATCTTCTTTTATATGTAAATATTTATTAGGTGATTCTTTGAGATCAACACCCGAAAAATATACCAAAGAGGCCCAAATTTTTTTGACATCTTGATTTGGCACATATTCAAGATTTCCATCGTCATTTAAAATTATGCGTTCATTTGCCCAGTTAGCAACATCCTCTCTTGTCATCTTTTCCTCTATAGGCTGTTTGAAAATTTGTTTTACCTCATGGCTTGATACCCTCACGCTACCAACTCCCTGTATAGTTGTCATATTTATCAAATTTAGTTATTCGATCAAACCTGTCGGATTATGAGAGATTTTTCTAATCTTTGGTTTTCCGGAAAATCGATAAAAACTACATGTTCAGTAAAGAAATCCATTCCCAGGACCGCATCCAGCTCAATACTAGAGTGAAGAGGAAAATCATAAAAATCAACCGGTCCAAATATTTTGCCGTCAATCTTGAGCGAAGTGTACCGGTGGATATTTTTTGGGTTTTTGATGATTTGTTCGAACGTTTCTCCATCCCCAAAATTTTTGTGGACTAAGTTGCCCGTACAGCTTGTGTCCAGCAAGCACCGCAAGGGTTTGGTATCTAACTCCAATTCGCATTCCAAAAATCCGCGATCTGTCAAAAGAGCGGTTTTTGCAAAAAGTTCAATAGGATACCCATGTTTTGATAAAATATCCGCATCTTTGACAATGATGATTTTTGAATTACCTAGGTCAAATAATACCTTTTTTGTGCAAAATAGCCTCCATCCAATTTCTCCCACATCTGCTCGTAAAGAAGAGATTCCTTCCGAAAGAATCGAATCTTGATCAGATTCCTCGCTTCCTTCTTCCAATAAAGGAACATGAAAGACTATTTTCCCAATCTCAACATTTGGAATTCGGAAACATCTTTTATGATATTGCTTTCCTCTGAAGCCAAAAGTGGTTTTTACTCGGGTAAATTCTTTTGCGCTTAAATGATCGACCAATGATTTATGAAGGGAAAGATCCCCGCTGTTCCCCAAATCGAGAACGAGGCGATAGTTATTCCTTTCTATTCTTACACCCAGACAAGGAAGTTGAGAAGGTGTGTACTCTGCAATGGGAATCTCGACCCATTCATGCTCCCTTTGCCCGTTTCTTGAATCGGAGTGGAATGAACACGAGGAAAATAATCCTATCGAGAGAATGAGAAAAAGTTTGGTTAAAACTGATAACATTACAGTGTCCTACTTAGGTTTCTTCTCATATCCGGCTGAAAACCCTTCTTTTTTATCCCCATTGGCATCGCTTTTTCGATGATACCCTAAATCAAGGTGATTGCCATTTTGATCATCAACAGATCCTTTTACCCTGAATTCGAAACCCTTGTCTTTATCTTGATCACCCCATGATCTTTCAAATTCAATGCATCCACCCCCGCTAGGTTTTGACATAGTTAAATAAATATCGTGAATTTTTTGATCAGTTGGGGACAAATCCAACTCCGTCATGCACCTTTTAAATAGTGAAGAGAGTTGATTTAGGAAAAAGGTTTAAGATTTGAGTGAATTTTTTCCAATCAAAAGTTCTGAACGCGTCTCTCCACCTCCAAAATAGCCCGGAAGATTCCGCTTTATGTATTTTGAGATGCTCTTAATAGCTTAGTGTAGCTCCTCCATCAATAACCAAATTTACTCCATTGATAAAATCTGAATCCTTTGACAAAAGAAATTTTACAGTTTGTGCAACTTCTTCAGGTGACGCATGTCGACCTAGCGGCACCTTTGCAGCATCTCGTTTTACTGCAACATCGTAATCAACATGGTTTTCTCTTGCTTTGTTCTCAATCCTTTTAACATGAAAGTCTGTCAATACAACGCCCGGAGATACAGTGTTAACATAAACGCCCTCTGGAGCCAATTGGTGCGATAATGCTTTAGCATAAGTCGTCCACATTCTTCTAATAACACAGGCTGGACCATATTCTGGTAGTAATTGGACTGATGTTGTACCAGCAATAATAACTATTTTACTAGGAGAAGCTGCATAAGGAAGTATTGTTTTAAGAGCCTCTAAAGGTCCTGTAAAAGTAGCCTGAAATACATTCAACCAATCTGCCTCAGACTCAAATAAACTATTGCAAAATTGGGGGCGCGGCGTAATTAGAACTAGGCCTGATATCTCAGAGTCTCTAGCCAACAAATAATTTCCAAGATTAAAGATAGATGACGAAACAAGATAATCAAGTAAAACCACTTCATATTTCATTGAAAAATGAGATTGCAGTTCGCTTTGAAGACTATGAAGCTTTTGAATATTTCGACCAGTTAATATCAAATTGTTTTCATTTGCCAATTTTTTTGCAATTGCACCTCCTAGCTCCCCTGAAGCACAAGTAATGATGATAGTTGGTGATATATTACTTTTGCACTGCTCTTCTGCATATCCTTTAGAGATAAATAAGAAAGTAATTAAGCATAGCTTTTTTAAAATGACTTTTCTCATCTCAAAGCCTTAGTTGGAGGAAAGAATCTACAATTTAACAAAGATACGGCTATTTTTTCATCCATTTTCGCCAAGCGAAAGTTCTGAACGTGTCCCTCGCCTTCAGAATAATTCTATCAATGAATTGATTGATCATATTCCAGATAGCTTTTATTTTCACAACCTTCCTCCCTTTCGAGCCGAGAGCGCGATCGTAGAACCGCTTTCCGAAAAAGATAAGCCCGTTTCGGGATCGACTTTCTTGGAGGAATAACGCCAGGGGGAAAGAGAGGGGAGTCGGGGACGGTCTCGTTTCCGAAGACGTCGTATTGGTAATCCTCTACGGGGCCGTCGGAAGAGAGGAGGAGGGCCGGGCTTCCGAAAAGGTCATAGAGAAGAACGTAGGCTTCCAAGCCAACCCCGAAGGTGATCGATCCCCGTTCGGCGGACCCCGTGGGTCCTATAGGATGCGGAATTCCCAATTGTTTTGATCGAAAGAGCCGATCCCCTCGTCGTCTCCGTCGTAGAGATAATGGACGGCCGTTCGGGAGTTGCTGGAAGAGAGAGTCTTTGCGGTGCGCCTGTGGAAAGGATCGTAGGTGTATTTGGCGCGGACCCTTCCGGGGATCTCGAAAGCGATCAGCCGGCCGAGGGCGTCATAGGTATAACCGGGGAATCGGCCTCTTCCCTTTCGAGCGAAAGAGGCCTGTCGAGGGGGTCTTTTTCGAGGACTTTTTGCCGGTGATAGGGGGACTCGGACGCGGTCCTCGCGTTTAGCAGGTCGTACGCATGGTCGACGGAACCGAGCTCAAAAGGGAGGGTTTCTGAAAGGAGATTTCCCGAAAGGTCGTAATCGTCGTATCGATGTTCGCAGAGGATTCTTTCGCGGGAATCTTTCCGGAAGATGTTTTAGAGAAAAAGGGAGTGATAGCGATTTTGGACGGAAGAACCGTCGGGATAGAGCGTGTCGGCAGGACGGTCGAGCTTGTCGTAGGTTTTCCGAAGGGTCAGTCCGTTTTGGAGGGTCTCAGTGAGAATGTTTCCGAACGGGTCGAAGGTCCGGCGGGTCGTTTGGCCGGAAAAAAGATCGACGGCTTCGAGGACTTGCCGACCCCCCGAGCCCATGTTCCGGGATCGAAGGGAAGCAACGAGCGGAAGGTTTCTAGGCTATTACCTTCAAATAATGTCCAGGCGATCGCCAAATCGCAGGCGGGATCTCCAATCGATAGCATTCCGAAATCGATGACGGAGGAAAGTTTTCCCTTTTGAACTAACAGATTGCCGGAACTGATGTCACCGTGGACCCATATGGGTGGATTAGTCCAGGTAGTTTCAAGCGCTGTTTCCCAAACCTTGGTCGCAGAATCGACATCAATCTCATCCTTTAAAATATCGATTGCTTTACGTATCTCTGCATCATAAATGAGAGGAGAGCCTCCTCGATAGAAACTATGTGGTCCTGGCAAAGGTCCATCGGTCGGGTTGATACATTGTAGAGAGTTTAGAAATGTTGCGAGATTTTTCGAGAATTTTGTGAGATCGGCTATATTTGCAGATGAGGCGATTTCACCTTCAAGCCAGCGATAGATGGACCATTTCCAGGGATAGTCACTTGCGGGTTCTCCGATTGCCAAAGGTTCTGGAATGCTAAGAGGCAAAAAAGGGGCCAGCTTTGGTAGCCAATTGTATTCCTTTTCCATTTGTACAGCATATTCCTCAGCACTTGGCATGCGGGCAAGCATATTGTCGCCTAAGCGGAAAATTCTGTTGTCCCATCCACCAGGTTTTACAGACTGAACAGGAAAGTCTTTCCATTCAGGAAACTGGCTCGAGATCAAACGACATACAAGGGTAGAGTCTATCATTATTGTTCTACTTGAAACTTCCAACGAAACAAAGTTGAGCAGGTTAGAGCTTTTTTTCAACTTCATTTCGAAGCATTTTAGCGAGCTTATTTTTCGAATGAAAAAAATTAGCAAAAAAAAAGATGGCAAAGTAAAATTTTACGCCAAAAAAATCGGGAGGTAAAATATGAGTGCAGTTCTAGGAGTTTTTTGTCCAAAAAGTCAAAGACCACTTAATGATTTTGAGAACGAACTAATCAGAGTCCATGAAGGTGTACCATCTTTGGCTGGTAGAACCTCAATGACAAATGTCACTCCTCAAGCCTTGAAGGATAGATTAGTCGAATATCAGAAAAAGATGGACTTTAGACACGAAAGAGTCTTTTTTTCGAATGAAAAAAATTAGCAAAAAAAAAGATGGCAAGGTAAAATCTTACGCTAAAAAAATCGGGAGGTAAAATATGAGTGCAGTTCTAGGAGTTTTTTGTCCAAAAAGTCAAAGACCACTTAATGATTTTGAGAACGAACTGGTCAAAGTCAGTGAAGGTTTGAACTCTGTAGATGTGATAGCTAGAGCATTAGGTAATTCTCAAGAATATCAATCTATTTCCGTTCATTCCGCGCTTGAGATTCTAAATTCCCAAGCTAAAAAAGTGGAAGAAGTAATGAAAGACATCTCTGAAGAGCTTGTCAAAGTTAAGCAAAAAAGCTGTTTTGGTATTGCTGTTGATTCCAAAAGATTCTATACCATTCTTTTGTCTGGAGGAGATTCGTTGCTTGTTATTGCTGGAATAGTTTTAGTTGCAACTGGAGATACTAAAGGAAAAGTTGCGGGAGGAGCATTGACAGCTATAGGGCAAGGTTTTTCAAAAGTAAACGACGTTATTTCTAATAGAAGAGGGCAGGAGCTTATAAGGAAAGACCTGTTGGGAAAGTACCTTGTCTCAGCCGAAACGATGAAAAGCTCTATAAATTTTTTGAAATCATCTTTAGAACTTTACGTGACCCGTAACGAACGAGAACCTATGTCGCTCGGATCCGATGTTGTTGACGGACAGGAAGATGTATCATCTTTGGCAAGTAGAACCTCAAGGGCAAATGTCGCTCTTCAAGCCTTGAAGGATGGATTAGTCGAATATCAGAAAAAGAGGGGCTTTAGACACGAAAGAGGCCCTCTTTCTTCACATAGTGCCGTTGACCATACAGCTTTATTAAGTGAAAGTGTATAAAATGACGTATCGAATTCAAGAAGTTGAAATTTTTTAGCTTAGATAAGGTTAGGGCTGTAAATCTTATCTCATTGAAAAAATAAAGTCCCAATTTATTGGTCTATTCGAAACTATACATGAGAGGCTTTAACTTTTTCTTTACTTCTGCTCAACCACAGCTATGACGGGTTTAGACTCAAACTATCCTCGCTCAAGATGGAGGCAGGCTTTTAAGTTCGAGTCGTTTCATCTCCTCTCCATAGGTGAGCGTGAATTTTTGCTGCGGTAGATGCTGCAAGTCCAAGTGCTTTTGGGACTGCAACTGCAAGGGGAAAGACGAGAGCGGAAATACCGTAATAAATAAGAACGTGTGACAACTCAAGGGGACCTAGAGCTAATGGAATAGTCAATGCCACGAGTCCCATTGTCGATGCTAGCGTAGATGCAAAGAACTCAATGGCAAAGCCCATTACTTTTTCCGTTTTCGAATCGAACTTATCTTTTAGTGCATAGTGCACAGCATTACGGGTGGCTCCCTGAATAGCGCCGCTTACGGTGCTGGTGAGCAAAAGAAAAACAGATGCGACCCCGGGCAAGTCCTGGTGCGGGTGGAAAAGCGAGATAGGAAATTCCTGCTGCTGCTGCTGCGGTGGCTGTCCCGGATATCGTACTACCGATGGTGCCTCCTAAGCATCCGGTTTGTCCTAAAGATAGTGGTTTCTCAAGATTTCCTATATCGTTCATATTAATTCCTTTTAATGTAATTAATTGAAAAAACAAAAGGCAGTATAGCATCTGATGGAATAAACTTAATTGGTATAATTTTTTTTGTTGACCAAGGATTGAATTACGGGCTGTTTTGTATTTGCGGAAATTTGCGCTTTTTATCAAATTAAATTTTCCCATTGCTCTTTTTCAGGGGCCCTTTTAGAATTTTTCGAAAAAAATTCAGTCCTTTGAAAATTTTATTGAGTCTACTGTTAGTGGTTGCCTCTGCATTTTCTGAACCTCCTGCAGTTTTTCCTCCAGCACTCCAGAAGGGAGACCTTGTTGCGGTTGTTTTTCCCTCCTCTTTTTTAAGAGTGGAGCCTGATGAGATAACAGCTTTTGAGATCTTGAATTCCAAAATCGAATGGCTGCAACAGCTGGGCTATCGTACGATCTGCTATCCTTCTCAAGTAAATCGGGTAGGCTATCTGGCTGGGACTGATGATGAAAGGGCTGAAGCTTTGATGGAAGCCTGGAAAAATGAAGAAGTAAAAGCGATTTGGTGCTTTCAGGGAGGGTACGGATCTCAGCGCATTCTCGATCAGCTCGACTATGAGGTCATAAAGGTGAATCCCAAAATATTCATCGGGATGAGCGATATTACAGCTCTTCATCAAGCGATCAGACAAAGAACAGGACTGGTGACTTATCTGGCTCCAGTTCTTAACTATTTCAATGAACCTGAGTTTGACAATCAGTTTGCATTGGCATCCCTTGAGGAAGTACTGGCGAATCCAGCCCAAAGAGAGGTAATCTTTCCTGAAGGGATTGATTGTGAAGTCTTGCGGCAAGGATGTGCAACAGGCCAGCTTATAGGGGGAAACTTATCCTTAATTGCTGGTTTATGCGGTACAGAGTGGCAGCTGAATACAGAGGGAAAAGTATTACTTTTAGAAGATATTTCAGAATCAAATTATCGAATCGATCGGATGCTTTGGCAATTAAAGGAATCAGGTCTTTTAGACAAATGTGCGGCCGTTATTCTCTCCTCCTGGGAGGATTGCAAGTCAAATAGTCAATGTTCATTATCGCTGGATGAAATTTTCCATCACTATTTCAAGGATGCAAAATACCCTGTAATCAAAGGATTTCCCTCCGGACATACTCGGTATCAGGTCACTCTGCCTCTTAACGCCCTTATAGAGATTGAAACTGATACAAAATCAGTAAGATGTCTCGAGTCTTCAATAATTGTTGAAAAATAGTAGTCTGTTGTCCTTTCGATGAAGATTTTAGGACTTTCCCAATTTTTCCTTCTCGAGCTGCGAAAGCTCTTCATCTGTCCATTTTGTCTCTACCAGTTCGATAGGTACTCCCTGTTCTTCTATCATGGCTACTCGATAACCTTCTATCGGGCTGTAAGGGCCAAAAATCACCTTGCATCCTTTGATTTCTTCATCCAGATCATCTACCTGAAAGGCTATATGAGGAACCTTTGTCACTAGTTCGGGAAGACCATGGCCTTCCGGGAAACGGTGCCACTGAATATGCCACTTGTTTGCTTCAAATGGTGTAGAGTAAAACTTAAAGCCTCCTGCCTCGACATAGCTTTCATCTTCCCGCTTTTCGGTTGTTGGTATTCCGTAATGGTGGTACTTGCGCATAGGGTCTCGCTTTTTTTTGATTTGATTTAGACATGCTAGGTGGGGATTGAATTTTCCCCCATCAAAAGTTTTGAATGATAAGTGTTTTCCTCTCTTTTTTTGTTCTTTTTGTGTATGCATTAAAAAAAAGACGAAGAAGGTTTGTATGCCACTTGTTCAAATACATCTTAGAAAAGGCAAGACGTCCAAATATATCAAAGCTGTTTCTGATGGGGTTCACCAGGCTCTTTGCACTGCTTGGAAAATTCCGAAAAATGATCGCTTTCAAATGATCAGTGAGTACAAAAAGGAACATTTTCATTTCGATAAAACCATTTGGGGAGTCAAACGGTCTGACAATCTCATCGCGATTTATATCACCTCCATCAGAAGATCGCAGGCTATGAAGAAAAAACTCTACCAAGAACTGGTCAAGATTCTCGGGAAGAACCCCAAAGTTCGAAAAGAAGATGTTTTTGTGACAATAGCTCAAGTTCAAAGAGAAGATTGGTCTTTTGGTAATGGTCTTGCTCAACTTCTCATACCCTCCCTGAAGCCTTAATTCTGGTTTGAATGATGCCGCTTTCAAGGATGGCACGAACAATCGATTAGATGGTCATTGACCAAACCAACTGCCTGCATGTAAGCATAAATAATAGTAGATCCAACAAAGGCCATGCCACGCTTTTTTAGATCTTTTGAGAGAGCGTTGCTTTCTGGTGTTTTTGAAGGAACCTCTTTTGGTAGCTTCCATTGATTGATGATGGGCCTGTTATCCACAAAATCCCATAGATAGCGATCGAAGGTGCCAAATTCTTTCTGGATCTTCAAAAATACACTTGCATTTTGACGGGCGCTGAAGATCTTGCGCCGATGTCGGATGATAGAAGGGTTACCGACCAGGTCTTCAAGCTCTACATCAGTCATTGCTGCCACAAGAGAGGGATCGAAGTTATGAAATGAGCGTCGATATCCTTCTCGCTTTTTTAATACTGTTTCCCAACTTAGCCCAGCCTGGGCTCCTTCTAGGATGAGCATTTCAAAAAGGTACCTGTCTTCATGAACAGGAATACCCCATTCGTTATCATGGTAATCAGCGTAAAATGTCTTACCCGGTTCATCCCCAAAACAGCGCTTCTTAACTTTCTCCATTTTCTATCTCGTTTTTTGTTTTCCCTGCTACGAGAGAAATAGGTTTTGAATCAGAGTGCTATCCCGCTCTTTTTCAGGATTGATTTCAAAAAAAAGGGAAGTTGCCATTGCTGTGTTTTTTCAGCCTGTCGATTGTTCGGTCTATCCCATGGTGGATAGACCCGCATTGCACGCCTTCCGCCTTCTCCCTTCTTTGATACGATGCCCTTTTCACACAAAACTGTTTTTGGAAAAACGAATTGGCCGAGATGTTCGAAGGTGCGGACGCTGATCACGAAGAGATCGACAGGATCTTCCAGGTCATGGGGCTGAATAGGCCCTTTGCCAATCCTCTTCCATAAGGTAACGAACTGGCCAGTCTTTGTCGGTGTGATCTTCGCGACACGAAATTTGATGCTTCTGTTATTCATTGTGAAGGTGAAAGCTCCATACTGCGCACTCTCTGCTTCTTTTCCGAAGTTTTTGCATAGCAGTCCACTTGGTTCATAGGCGAGTTTTTGTGCAAAGAGAAGATCGGGATGGATAGCTTCATCTTTCATAGGTCATCATCTTGTTCATAGGATTTTATTTTGAGCTTCTTGTAATCCATTCCATGCCTTAAGAGAGATCGATTCTAGTTTGGATGCATGATTTATTCCATGAATTCTTCGGGCTAATTTCTGCCTGTTATTTTTTTTCAAATCATTAGTTGACAAAAAAGATGTCATACCCAAAGAATCCTATGCCAAATTTTTCTTAATCAAAGGTTTGCATATGAGAAAGTTTTTAGCAGTTATCTTTTCTTTGTGTCTTTTCTCTTATGGATATGGATTAGACTTTAGTAATTTGGAGCAATGCATTGAAGATGTAAAACAGGCAGCAGCATCTCCTCCCAAAAATGAAGTCTTTTTCACAAAGGACTATAACCAGTTGATGAAGGCATTGTCGATTCCACAGATGCGGGAGACACTTCCTAAAGTATATCAGGATACCATGTTTGATCCCTTTCTTTCCTATTTGGAAAAGATAGGGGTCTGGGGGTTCAATTCGATTTTCATCTATCAGGCCAACAATCCCCAATATTCTTTCTATCGGCAGATTATACCGGATATTGCAGAGGCAATCTTGCAGTCGGGATACAATTATGCTCAAAAAGCATCCAATGCTTTTCAAGAGGTTGTCAATGATCTTTATAAAAGCTTTTTAAGTGAGGAAAACAGAGTAAGCAATGAAACCGGGGTTCCGATCAAAATGCCGGATAAAGGAGTTGTTCCTCCACTTGTCAAATGGGGTAACCCTGATTTTGGTCCCTATACCTGGCCAGTCGATGCGACAAGTGAGATCAAAGTAAAATCAGCTGTTGTGAACCTTCCTCCCGCAAATCTTCAAGGAGGGCTTTTAGCCTGGGCTACGCTTCCTCACGAAACAGTGGGACACGATATTCTACATGCAGATACAGGATTGATTGATGAATTGGGAAATAAAGTATTTCTCGCTGTTTTAAATGCTTTTCCTGGAGATTATTTCTTGGCTAACTACTGGAGGCAGTGCATCGATGAAACAGCTTCCGATGTTCTGGGACTTTTGAATGCAGGCCCTGTTGCAGGGATCAGTTTGATCGGATATTTTCGAGGGCTGACTGACGGTAGTCTGCGTAATATTGGGGCTCTTCCTCCCACAGATACACATCCTGTGGACATATTAAGAGGAGTGATTGCTGCCAGAGTGATTGAAAGAATGTCTTTTTCTCAAGCAGGGGAGTGGAGTTCTCTTATCAGAAAAGAAGTGAATAAGGATCTCGATAGGATCTACCTTGTCGACGTTGAGAAACAATACTACTATCCTATTGACCATGATAAAGCCATTCAATCGGCCGAACTTGTCTCGGACGTCATTTCAGATACAAAGTTGCATTCTTTAGAAGGTCATTCCCTAAAGGAAATTCAAGACTGGACGGATAGTGATCAAAAGATCGTTGATGAACTGGGCATGATGATGAGAAAAGGAGAGCCTCTTTCTTCTGATTATAAAAATAGCGGATATTTCGCAGTTCATGTGATTGCAAGCGCCATTCAGGAAGCTCTTAAAGCGGGCACGAATGTGCAGTATATGTTTGATCGCATGATTGATTTTCTAGCTGTGATGCATGCGTATAACGATGTATGGAATCCCTCTGCGGGATCTGTGTGCACATGTGAGTGCAGCTGTGACTGTTGTCAAAAATGCCAAGAAGAGAGGTAAAGGCATTCATTTTTCAGGCTCGAGTTTTCCTACGGTGACTCGAGCCCTCTTTCTTCGGTTATTCCGGTTGTTGGACAACTATTTCAATTCTGTCTGTCTTTTTAGATTTTTCCTTTTTCATCGGGCCTTGTTCTTCTTTTAGCAGCCCTTTTTCCTCTCTTTGTCTTCTTTTGATTTTTGTAATTTGATGATCGAGAAGGTCTACTTCCATATTTCTTTCACGATCTGATGAAGAATCTTCACGACAGATGTCTTGAAAACCTACTGTTTTAAGACATCTTTTCTGTAAGTTTCCTTTTCCCATAAAATAGGGCTGGAATTCTTTCGGTAGTTTGCTCGTTTTCAGCATTCGAAGTCTTTCGACCCATTCATCCCGGTCGTACCTTGAGGAATTGTCGATCGTTTCTTTGTATGCTTGTAATTTTCCAAACATTGCGATCGGTCCTGCTTGGGTCGCCTTGATTCTCGCACTTAACCTTTTCAGTTCTCCCATATTCTTTTCTTCTTTTGTGATCCCTTTAAGGACAGCTCCCTTAACTTGCAGGGCAATGCCCAATGCTGTGAAAACGGCGATCGAAATCCAGCAGATCTTATAGTCATCACAGTCTGTCATGCTCCTCCCGGCTTGTGTTATGCCGCCTCCTATACCTAAAAGCCACAATCCTGCTTCGAGATAGGGCGTGAACTTTGAACTTGCAAGTTTTTGAGGTAGCGTAAGATTTCGGTTTTTTTCATATGCATGCAATATTTCCTCGGTATCCCTCCTGATTTCATCCATTCTTTCTAGAAGGGACTCAAGTCTAGAAGAAGAATAATCTATAGCAAGATGCTCGGGAGGTAATTTGGATGAGCCGAGGTTCACCAATATATCTTGAAATGCACTGTAGGCGCCATCCCAGTCCTCGACAAGCTTTGGCTTTGAGGAGTTAGAACTGCAACAGAGAAGATTCGTCATATTCGCCCCATATTTTAATTTGCGGGGCAAGCAGTAAAATTAAAATTTTAATTTTATGCAAGTGGCTTTTCTTGCAGAATAGGGGATCATTGATCGTATTGTTAGCAGGCAGTAACTTTGGGCCTCTTCACATGCCTTTCTTCTCGTCAGCTTTGGTTTTGAAAACTGAACCTTCCGGGATATCGGTATCCGAGTAGAAGCTAATGAGTTTCAAGGGATCATCATGGTTTGAATTGATGACATTATGCTTCGTATCTTTTGAGATGAAAATCATGCTGCCTTCCTGAACGGTATGAGTGTCTCCATTCAATATTGCTTCTCCATCTCCTTCAACAATAAGGATCACTTGATCGAAGTCATGCCTCTCCATGCCGATCTCATTCGTTGGATTGGTATAGGGAGAAACATTCATAAAGACAATTTGTTCCTCTGGTCCTGTAGCGAATGCAATTTTCCAGTTCTGATTTTCTTTAGCTTCCTCGATAAAGTCCTGTACAACCATTGGTTGAAGTGTACTGTCTTTATCATCGCCGCCTGCAATTCCATTGCATGCTGTTAATACCACTGCGAGAAGTAAAATGGCGCTTAGAGAGGCTTTCCTTTTCATGGATATTCTCCGATAGAGGGTAAAAAATTATATATACATATATTTCGTTTCCATTGCAATCCCCGATATCTTCTGTAAAAAAACGCCTTGACCCTTACGTATACGTCATTGTTTACAATGGGCGCGTTCTTTAATATCACAGGGATATTAGAGGTGACAGAACCGATGGCTTATACAGTTAAAAAAATCAGTGAACTCTCGGGAGTATCGATACGCACGTTGCATTATTACGAAGAAGCGGGTCTTCTAGAGCCTGCTTACTATGGAACCAATGGATATCGGTACTACCAAGAGAAGCAGCTTTTTGAGCTCCAGCAAATCCTGTTTTTCAAAGAACTGGGCTTTACTCTAAAGGAGACCAGAAAAGTTCTTGGAAGAAGTGATTTTGACCAGCTCAAGGCTCTGTACTCTCACAAAGAGGCTTTGAAAAAGAATCGTGAGAAAATGGACCAGCTGATTAAGACCGTCGGTAAGACCATTAACCACTTAGAAGGTAAGAAAAAAATGAAGGAAAAAGACATTTACAAAGGTTTTTACGATTGGGCAGAAGGTAAGGGAGGCGAGTCGTTTTTCATTGGGCAGTGTAAAGATCCTGATGATTGCGAAAATGATGCAGAAGCACTCGTCTTAAAGAATGTAAAAAAGGGGAAAAATAAAAATTGGACCAAGGAAGATTATGAAAAGCATGTACAGACCGTTCATGCTATTTTCAAGAAGCTAATGGACTGTATCGAAAAGAAGTTGGATGCAACTTCAGTAAATGTGCAAAAGATTGTCAAAGAGCATCATTCTTATTCTCAAAAGTTCCATACGTGTACAAAGGAAGTGTACAAAACTCTTGCAGAGCTTTATCGAACTCATCCTGAGTATAAAAAACAGATCGATCCCTTTCATCCCAAACTTGCCGAATTTCTTTCGGAGGCAGTGGAAGTCTTTGCCAACAGTAAGCTGGGCTGACAATACCCCCTCTTCTTATCATGGAGAGGGGTATTTTCTTTTCTTTAACCCTGATCATTCCCTTCCTCGAAGATTTATGATTATAAGATATCTTTAAATGAGATGAATGTGCCAAACTCTATTGAATTTTAAAGAAAAGAAAGCGTTTTTTTAATGAAGTTTAATAATTTTAATTTGCATCCCAAAATTCTAAAAGCAGTGACGGACGCGGGATATACGGAACCGACTGGGATCCAATTAAAAGCGATACCGAAGATTACAAACAATTTCGATATCAGGGCATCGGCTCAGACAGGAACAGGAAAGACGGCTGCCTTTCTTTTGCCAGCCCTTAACCGTTTGGTCAGCCCTTCCAAAAAACCAGGCAAAGGTCCCAGACTTCTCATTCTAGTCCCGACAAGGGAGCTTGCGATGCAGATTGCCGTGCAGGCTGAGAAGTACAGCAAATATTTACATCGAGTAAAAACCGTTTGTGTGGTCGGGGGAGTTCCTTACCATACACAGACACGAAAGATTTCCCGTCCCTATGACATACTCATTGCTACCCCTGGCCGTCTGATCGATTTTATCGATCAGGGCAAGATGGACTTCTCCCGTTTGGAGATGCTGGTCCTCGATGAGGCAGACCGTATGTTGGACATGGGATTTGTCGAACCTGTAGAACAGATTGTTGCCCAGACTCCCGAAGACAGACAGACTCTATTGTTTTCAGCGACCCTGCAGGGAAGTGTCATGAAATTTTCAGAGAAGCTTCTGAACAAGCCCATGGACATCGTTGTACATGCTGAACATGAAAAACATGACCATATCGAGCAGAAACTGCACTATGTAGATAACCGAAAACATAAAACCCGTCTTCTCGATCATATTCTGAAGCAAGATGATGTTGCTTATACTATTGTGTTCACTTCGACCAAGAGGCAGGCGGATCAGCTTGTAAAAACACTGCAACAAAAGGAACATCATGCAGCGGCCCTGCATGGGGACATGAGCCAGAGACAGCGGTCCCGAACGGTCATGCAGCTCAGAAAAGGCAGGATCAATATCCTAGTCGCAACTGATGTAGCGGCCCGAGGTATTGATGTAAAGTCGATCACGCATGTGATTAATTTTGACCTTCCACGCCATCATGAAGACTATGTCCATCGTATTGGCCGGACTGGACGTGCAGGATCTATGGGGATAGCTCTGTCTTTTGCAGATCCCCATGATGCGGATTTAGTGAAAAAGATTGAAAAGTTTACCGGTCAGCCGATCGAGGTCATCGAGATCCCTGGCTTTGAGTCGAGTCCAATTGCAAAAAAGAGTCCGAAGCCAAAAAACCGTCGCAGTTCCCGTCTAGGTGCAAGGAGAAAGTACAAGTCGGCCGGCAAATCTGCGAAGAAAGCTGGTGAGCGTCGGAATTTCAAGTCTGCGGGAAAGCGAAAGTCTAATTCTGCGGGTAAAAAATCGCCAAAAAGACGAGCTTCTCGTTCGAAAAATTCAACCAAATAGATATTTTGTTTCATCTTCCTTTCTTATGCTATGGGTTGGAAACAGGTCTGTTCTCCAGACCTGTTCATTCGGAGAGGTTGATGTTATATGTCTTTGATAGTGAGGTTTATATATCGAATCTTGACATTCTACCAAATAATTTGGTAATATAACCAAAAAAGTTGGTGGATATGCTCGAGACTCTATTTGGAAACGTTATTATAGAGAAAGTCCTTTTTTACCTATTGCAGAACCGAAAATGTTATGCTTCGGAATTAAAGAGGGTTTTTTCAATTCCTCTTTACAGTTTTCAACAAGCACTTAAAAGGCTTGAAAAGGGAGGGATTATTGTTTCTTATCGAGAAGGAAAGACTCTCGTTTTTCAATTCAATCCCAAGTATCCTTTTTTGCCTGAATTGGAGGACTTCTTACAGAAAGCCTATGTCTTTTTACCAAAAAAAATTCGGGAAAAATATTATGAACCCTTAAATCGAAGACGTCCTAGAAGATCAGGAAAACCCATATGATTAACTGGAAAAGCATCTCATTAAAAGATCTTGCAGGGTTCATATCAGAAAAACTTCGAGAAGAGGAAATTGAAGCAACTCTTGTTGGTGGTGCATGTGTTACCATCTATTCTAAAAATAGATACCAATCTTATGATCTTGATTTTGTTACATATGAAGACATGAAGAAGGTTAAAAAAGTTCTCTTGAGTTTAGGTCTTGATGAGAAGAGCGGATATTTTCAGCACAAAGATTGTAAATGGTTCATTGAGTTTGTTTCTCCTCCCATAGCTGTTGGTAACGAACCTATCGAAATACTGAATGAATTTAGTACGCCACTTGGGACCATTAAAATGCTAACTGTGCATGACAGTCTAAAGGATCGTCTTGCAAGTTATTATCATTGGAATGATAAACAAGCGCTGGAACAGGCGCTTCAGATTTGCCGAGAAAATGCGATTGATATTGGAAAAATAGAAGCTTGGTCTAAGAAAGAAAACATGTTAGACAAATTTCAGCTTTTTTTAACCCGATTGAAAGATATCTCCAAGTAAACTTTTCTTTCTAAAAATTCTTTCAGAGGACGCTGAAGGGGATCATGAAGGAAAGCGTCATGACGATTACGAGGGAAAAGACAAACATCTTTCGTGCCCAGCGTGCATCGCTATCACAGGTAAACCCCTTGATGCAAAGTCCTAGCCAAACAATGCCTAGAAAAGCTGCAACGATCAGATATCCAATTCCGGTATAGTCAAATACAGTCAGCATGGAAGTGGCAGCAATGAAGGCCAAGATGTAGAGCATCATTTGGACCTTTGTGATATGCATCCCTTTCTTGATCGGCAAAACGGGAATGGATGCTGCTGCGTAGTCCTTAAGTCGATAGATAGCGATTGCGAAGAAGTGGGGCATTTGCCAAAGGGTCATCATGGCAAACAGGATAGAAGCGCATAAATCGAACTGATTGCTTACGGCACAGTATCCGACTACTGGAGGTACGGCGCCCGCCATACTGCCGATCAATGTCCCATGAATGGTACGAGTTTTCGAAAAGCTGTACAGGATCACATAGACAAAGAATCCAAAGAGTGCAAAGCCAAGAGATAGGAGATTGACGAAGAGTCCTAAAATAAGGCTTCCTAGGACCCCGAGGAAAATACCAAACAGAATCGCTTTCTTAGGGGGAATCAGTCCTTGAACCAGGGCGCGGTTTCTTGTGCGGGCCATTTTGGCATCGAGCTCACGGTCGATGAAGTTATTGAATACACAGGCTGACGCGATGATCAAAGAGAGCCCTGAAAACATTGCCAAAAAAAGCCAGAGATCGACCTGACCTCTTGATGCAAGCAAAAATGCACCTGTTGCAGTAATTGCATTGCCCATGATGATACCGGGCTTGGTGAGCAGATAGTAACTTCTGGTCACATAGGTAAAGGCTGGTCTTGATAATGTTTCCATTTTGATTCTTCCTCCAACTGGAAAAATTTCATGCGAGTAGATCTAAAGACAAATTTTGACAATATTTCTATTGAAAGCAAGTGAAAAAAACGGATTATGTTAGACATAAGAATTATGGAGGTAATTATGAAAAAAATCGCATTCTCTTTATTCGCTTTGTCGAGTTGTTTAATTTTTTCTTCCTGCAATCAGCAGCAAAAACCACCCCCAAAACCGCCACACGAACATATGCATAAACATTACCATGATGATGATTGCAATAGTGAAGATTGCAAGTGTGAATCAAATTGCGGATGCAGTGAACATTGCCCTTGTCATGACAATATGTAAGTCTTAAGAAACACAGTCTCCGAATAAAACCATTCGATTTTATTCGGAGATCATTCAGTACGATCCCCCGGAAGGCATCAGGTTGTAGTTCAAGTTGTACATTATCCAGAGTGTTCCACCGACGATGACGACGACGACCAGTACCGTAAACAGAAATGTGACGAGATTCCAGTGCGGCTTTGATTCAAGGCCCAAGTGGAGGAAAAATACAAGCTGGAGAAGCGCTTGTAGGATGACCAGTCCGAAAAGAGTCAATATGAGCGCTGTACTCGACAGGTGATAGTGAGTAACTATCCGATAGGATGCCAGAACCAGTATTAACGACAGTACGAATCCCAGGTATTGGGGTTTAAAGCTAACATTCCATCCGTGGCGTGGATCAATCATTCCATTACCCCCATCAAGTAGACAAATGTGAATATAAATATCCAAACGATGTTTAAAAACTGCCAGAAAATCCTCATGCAGGTCAGCCTCTGAACGGTCACAGGTGTAAGTCCTCTAAGGCAAAGTAGAATGAGGAAGACAATAATCCAGAGAAGGCCGAAGCACATGTGCACACCATGCGTGCCCACAAGGGTAAAAAACGCCGATAAAAAGGCACTTGTTTTCCAGCTTGCTCCTATTTGCACAAAATGGGTGAACTCAGCAAGTTCCATCCACATAAAGGCTACTCCCAAGATGAATGTAATGAGGTAGAGGACAAAAGTAGCGGATTTGTTCTTGCGATGTGCAGTTGCTCCACCTAAACCAATCGTAAAAGTGCTGACTAGCAAAATCAGAGTTTGGATCAAGGAGTAGGTTGGATTAAACAATTCGGCTTCTGTAGGTCCCCCGAAGTTGTTCTTTCTAAGTACTGCATAGGTGGCAAAGAGCACGCCAAACAGTACGAAGTCAGTCAGTATATAAACCCAAAACCCAAAGACGGTCTTTGAGTAGGTATCATGATAGGTATCTGGAAAACTCTCATGGTGAGTCGTAGCAGGCTGTGTCATGCGTTTTGTTTCCTACTTTCAATTTTTTCTACTTCTTCAGCCGATACATGGTAATCGACTTCCTTTTGAAACAGACGGGCAATTAGGCATACGACCATTCCCACTCCACCAATGATTGCAAGCCACCACATAAACCAGATGACTCCAAAGGAAAAGAGGAAGCTAAATACGCCAACAAAAAAGCCAACTGATGAGTTCTTAGGCATATGAATTGCTTCATAGGGAGGCCTTTCTATCTTCTCATTCGAGTGTTTCATCGCCCAGAAAGCATCTCGTCCGTGCACTTCGGGGATCACTGCATAATTATAAAAGGGAGGAGGAGAGGTCGTCGACCACTCTAAATTTCTGCCATCCCATGGATCGCCTGTCGTGTCCCTGTTTTGATTTCGCTGCTTGATGCTCACAATGATTTGCAAAGCCTGGAAAAAGACACCGATAAAGATCACAATAACCCCTATCGCAGCCACGATGAACATAGGTTGTAGTCCCATTTCTTCATAATGGTTCAGACGTCTTGTTACCCCCATGAATCCAAGCAGGTATAGGGGTAGAAATGCAATAAAGAAGCCAAGAAGCCAGCACCAGAAGGCGTATTTGCCAAGGCGTTCATTGAGTTTGAATCCCATGAATTTCGGCCACCAGTAAGCGAAACCGGCAAAAAAGCCGAACACGACCCCGCCGATGATCACATTGTGGAAATGGGCAACTAGAAATAGGCTGTTATGAATTTGAAAGTCAGCTCCGGGTATGGCCATAAGAACCCCTGTCATACCCCCTAGGGTAAAGGTGACAACGAACCCTAAAAACCAATACATAGGAGTGGTAAACTGTACCTTTCCCCGAAACATCGTAAAAAGCCAGTTGAATATCTTCACACCCGTAGGAACTGCGATCACCATCGTCATGATGCCAAAGAAGGCATTGACATTGGCTCCGGCCCCCATGGTAAAGAAATGATGCAGCCAAACGATAAAGGAGAGAAAAGTAATGGCAAAAAGTGCCCAGACCATCGAGGTATAACCAAATAGCTTTTTACGGGAAAAGACAGGAACGATTTCGGAAAAGATCCCGAAAAAAGGCAGGATAAGGATATAAACCTCTGGATGTCCCCATGCCCAGAACAAATTGATGTACATCATCGGATTACCGCCAAATTCGGCAGTAAAGAGATGCGTATCCATAAGCCGGTCTGTGTTAAGCATGGCGATCGTTCCAGTCAGGATAGAGAAGGCGAAAATGACGAGAATCATAGATGATAAAGAAGCCCAAACAAAGATAGGCATTCTCATCAGGCTCATCCCTGGACAGCGCATTTTCATGATCGTTACAAAAAAGTTAATGCCCGAAAGCAAGCTCCCCGCGCCGGAGAGCTGCATACTCCATATCCATTGGTCCACCCCCACGCCCGGGTTATATTTGAGTCCTGAAAGAGGAGGATAGGAAGACCAGCCGGTTCCGGCATACATACCGATGACCAGAGAGACAAGAATATATAGTCCCCCAGCCGTAAAGAGCCAAAAACTGATATTGTTCAAGAGGGGAAAGGCCACATCACGTGCACCGATCTGCAAAGGCAGAACCAAGTTGATGAGTCCAATCATTACACCCATACCCACGAAGAGAATCATGGTCACTCCATGAGCAGTAAAGATCTGCTGGAAGTGGGGCGCATGCAAATAGCCAAACGAATCACCGAAAGAAAAAGCCTGCTGGGCCCTCATCATTGCAGCATCGACCAGTCCCTTAAAGAGCATTACAAAAGAGACAACAAGATACATGATCCCAATTTTTTTATGGTCTACCGAAGTGATCCATTCTTTCCAAAGCCATTTCCATGATTTTGTGAAGGTGATCAGAGCTAAGATGAAGATAAGGCCGACGACCATGGATGCTCCGGCCAGGTACTCGATCCAATCGTGTTTAAGCGCTTCGTCATTTAATTTTCCTAGAAAACCGTCTCCTAAGATCATATTGATGGCCAACATACTCTTACCTCTGGGATGGTGGGCTATATTTATCTATGATTTGATGAAACAGATCACTTCGCGGCAATGAATAGTACTCAGGGGGAACATAGGAAGTAGGCTCCACCAGTTTTTCATATTCATCAAAACTAAGTTGCTTTGGGGACTGTTTTACTTGCTGTACCCATTGATCAAAATCTGCTTGGGACATGGCAATGGCTTTAAACTCCATTCCTGCAAAACCATGACCGCTTAAATTTGCCGAACGTCCTCTAAAAGTACCGGTTTCATTTGCAATCAAATGTAATTTAGCTGTCATGGCGGGCATGGCGTAAATTTGTCCGCCGAGTTGAGGAATCCAGAAGGAGTTCATTGGGGCATCGGCTGTGATTTCAAAGTTTAGAGGAGTTTTTTCCGGGAACTGGACAATACTTACAGTCGCAATTCCATGTTCCGGATAGATGAATAACCATTTCCATTGTAGGGCAACTGCCTGGATCGTAATTGGCTTTTTGTCATTTTCAATCGGTCTGAAAGGATTGAGCTCATGACTCGACTTCCAGGTAATGACAGCAAGAATAATGATAATAACGAGAGGAACGCCCCACCAACAGCATTCAGCAATGTTGTTATGTTCCCAATCGGGAGTATGCTTTGCTTTTCCATCCGCCCTGTATTTCCAGGCGAAAACCAAAGTCAAAATATACACTGGGATAACGACAATCAACATGAGCAGTGCAGCTGTGATGATGAGATCACGCTCTTTTACTCCGATCATGCCTTTGGGTTCCATCACAGGGACATTGTGGCCACTGATGTACCACATGGTTAATGCTGCCGCTGCGACAAAGAGTAAAATTAACAGAATAGCTTTGAATTTTGTCTTCATCTTTTCACTTACTCTTTAGAGGCTGTTTTTAACTTTCTACATGAAAAGATTTTTTGTTTCTAGAACAATAAACTAAAAAATTTAGGAAGTAGATTCTGTTAGAGAGAAATTGCGTCCTTTATTAGTTTAGAAGAATAGAACTGATCTATTAAGGTCCTTTCTCATGAAGAAGATTGCTATCCTTCTCATCAGGAAAAAGCAACGGAGTTGTGAAGTAGGTGCCAAGTTCTACAATAAGATTCAATCTATGTGTAAAAAATTCTTGATTTGCTCTAATGTATGCCTTACATGAATAAGTAGTTCATGGAGGAAATAATGAAAGCTGCCGTTGTTCACGCATTTGATAAACCGTTATCTGTCGAAGAAGTAGACAAGCCAAAGCCGGGGCCAGGAGAAATCATCGTCAAGATGGAGGCTTCCGGTTTATGCCATACGGACATCCATGCAGCTAAAGGAGATTGGCCCGTCAAGCCGTCTCTTCCCTTTATTCCTGGACATGAGGGCATTGGTATTGTGGAATCTGTTGGAGAACACGTGAGTGAAGTAAAAGAAGGAGATCGTGTTGGCCTTGCCTTGGCTTGCTTACGCTTGCGGGGTTTGCGAACACTGTGTAAGCGGTTGGGAAACTCTTTGTCTGAAACAGCTGAATATGGGTTATGCAATCAATGGGAGTTACTCTGAATATGCCAAAGCCTATGCGAAATATGTAGGAAAAGTGCCCAAAGGAGTAGATCCCAAAGAAGCGGGTCCTTTGACCTGTGCAGGGGTGACTACCTATAAAGCTGTAAAGGTCTCTGGAGCCAGGTCTTCGGATCTCGTTGCTGTTTTTGGAGTTGGCGGTTTGGGACATATGGCGATCCAATACGCGAAAGTAGCTGGCGCAACAGTTGCAGCCATTGATCTGATCGATGAAAAGCTCGAAATGTCCAAAAAGTTGGGCGCTGAAATTACGATCAATGCATCCAAAAAAGATCCGATCGAAGAATTGCAAAAATTGGGGGGAGCAGATTCTGCCATTTGCACCGCAGTCTCTCCAAAGAGTTTCGAACAGGGGTTTTACTCCCTTAAAAGAGGCGGAACATTAGTATTTGTAGCCCTGCCTCATGATAATAATGTGCAGATCCCGATCTTTCAGACTGTACTGGGAGGTTTGAAAATTGTTGGCTCCATCGTGGGCAATCGTGTCGATTTGGCTGAAGTTTTCGAGCTGCATGCTGCGGGCAAGACCAAAGTGTTCTATGAAACTCGAAAATTGGAGACAGTCAACGAATGCTTCGATGACATTCTCAAGGGAAAAGTAACAGCCCGTCTGGTCTTTGACTTTACTTAAAATCTTTTGACTCAAAAAAAGTTCATGGCCTATCTTCTCCCGACAATTTTTTAAAACAGGAGAGGTTAAGGATGAGATATTTGTGTCTTTTTTTGATGATTGCTGTGCAGTGCTGTGCAGTGTCCATACCTGCTGAAAAACCAACAACTAATGAAGAGTGGCAGGAACAAATGGTGTTCTTTCAAGAGAATGGATACCTCTGGATCAAAGACTTCTTCTCTGCTGATGAAGTAGAGCGCATACGACAGTCTGCTGAGGATATCAATACCCAGTCTCAAAATATTCTAAGTTTGGTGCAAAAGGGAGAACTTTCAAACTTTTATGAAACCCTGATTGTCGTTCCCGAAGTGAGCAACCCACTTCAAGTATGCCGAGCCGAAGATCTTCTGGGTTTTTTCCCGGACCTGAATGAAGTTGTTGAAAGGGGCGTTACTGCTTATCTTGAAGAGCTGTTGAATGAGCTTTACGTATCTTTCAAGGACAAGCTGAATTTCAAATGGCCCGGCGGAGGTGCTTTTCCTCCTCATCAGGACTTTCCAGCGTTTGAATATTTCGCACCTCGCGAGCATATTACTGCCATGGTTCCTGTCGATCCTGCGACCGTAGAAAATGGCTGTCTCTATGTCGCTAAAAACTGGCGTGGAACTTTTGCAGGTGATGCAACTCTTGATCTCGAAAAGCTTGAAAGGGGATGCGCAGTTCTTCCTTATGTTGAGGGTGGATCTCTTCATGGTTCTATCCAACCCCAATATGTAGAAAAGATTGAGTGGCTTACACTCGATGTTTCCCCAGGAGATCTTGTCATCTTCGATTCCTACCTGCCCCATTATTCAGAACCGAATGAAAGCAACCATTCACGCAGAGCAATGTTTTTTACCTATAGTAAATTGAGCGACGGTGAGTATCGACAGGCCTATTACGATGCAAAAAGGTATGATCCACAAAATCCTGCCTTCCACTTCGCGACACCGACGAATGCACGCAATAAGGATTAAGGAAGGAAATGAAGTAAGATTTCGGCAATCTGATCGGGGATTTCCAGATTCATGGAATGTCCACAATGGCATTCTTCCAATTTGGAATTAGGAATCTTTGATGCCAAGAATGCTGACTCTTGAGGAAGAGCAATAACATCCTCATTCGCAAAAAGAACAAGAGTCGGATTATGAATAGACGGGAGAGCTTTTCTCCCGTCGAATTGTTCGAGAGCCTTAAACTGCCTGTCCATGTTTATTAATGATTGAGGATTTGGATTATTCTTCATCGTCTCTTTCAATTGCTGGACCCTAGATTCATCTTCTAAAAATTCATCCCCGAAAAACCATGGTGTAGAGACTTCGAAGACTGTATCGAAGTCAGAGCCGTTCTTGATCAAATTCAGAATGGATTTGACGGCCAAAATCATCGAATAGCGCCACTTTGCACTTGAGGCTAAAATGGCAAGCTCTCCCACCTTTTTTCCATAACGTGCGCCGATATTTTGAACAATTGTTCCACCCATGGACTGGCCCACAATATGTGGGTTTTTCAACTTCAGAGAATCGGCAAGTTCGATCACATCATCGGCCATCATTTCTACGGACAAAGGCTTTCCTTTGTCTTTCGTCAAACCGATGCCCTGATTATCGAACAGAAGCATCTGAAAGTTCTCTTTCATTTGATCAGCGATACGAAGCCATAAGCTATGATCACCAGTATATCCACTGATGAACACAACAGGAGGCCCCTGGCCGACAAGCTTGTAATGGAACGTTCCATTGGATAACTCTGCAAAAGGCATCGATTAGCTCTTTCTCTTTCTAAAGCCCGTAAGAACGACGATGATGCCAATGATGATCAGGACGATTCCAATTCCCATCAACCAGTTGGAGATCATCTCATATTTAGCAACATCCCGTCTTCCCTGGTCGATTTTTTTCTGGGCAGAGCCGGTGACCATTTCTCCAACGGGCTTTGTTGCGGGAGAAAGGTTAAAAAGGCTTGTTCCTGTATCGACAGTGCTTTGAGCGCTGGCGATCTTCTTTTTTCCTTCTTCCACTTCATTTTTGATGTAAACGGAAAAGGCAATCGCAATGATTCCCAAAACGATGATGATAATTCCTGTAATGAGTTTAGCTTTCATAATTACTCCATGAGTGTTAACTTTCTCATGGCATATCGGATAAAAAGAGTAAAGGGAATAGGAAGAGAGGGGAAGCAGAGAGCTTCCCCTTGTGTGGTTACTTTTCTTTTGTAATTCGATCTTGCGCCATCTTGAGTAATTTGGGAAGACCATCATAAGTTTTTGCCTGCAGGTGATTGATCATGGATGAGGTAATGCCATCCATATCTGCAATGCATTTCCTTGAGGATCGTAATTGCGGTCTGCTTGATAGCCCTGTGCGGCTGCTCTTAAATTCCAAGCCTCTGCAGTCATTGCATCGTAGTTTTTCTCATGAAAGAGTTTTTCCAAGGAATTCAGGACTTTTTCAGCACTGTCCAGATCTTGAGCCGGAGAAGTTCCTATTCTATCTGTTCCGCCTGGAGATGTTCCTATTCCCCTGGACTCAAAATGATGATCGACCATTGAAGAAGAGATCGACTTGAAGATCCAATCGACGAAGTAATCTGGTAGATATACTGTGTTCGTCTCATCGATCACACAATTGATCAACTCTTTGGCAAAACTGCTTTTTTCAGCAACTGTTGCCTCTGTATAACTATCAGCCACATTTAGGGAGTATTCCACTATATGCCCTAAATCATTGCTATAGAATCCTCCCTCATACTCTGGACTGAGTATGTGAGTGTGGGCGATTAGAGCATCATGGTCAGGCTTTCCAGGAATCTCCATAAGAGGCGGTTGTGTAGTAAGTGGGGCCATCATGTCGACGAAGGGATGGACCATTCCTTTGAAAAGGGGATCAGTGAGCGCATCGGGCAGATAGGGAGTATCTGTAATATCGATGACATGATCGAGAATCGTCTTGATTGATTCTCTGGTATCTTCAGGAGTTTGAACAAAGTGATCTTGAAAATGATAGCGGCTGTCCCGGATCATGGAAATCACATCTTTCCACTGAAATCCATCTTCAAAGTGATCGGTCATCTGATGAGCAAAATCATGCAGGCCATGTTCACTAGGAGAAAGAAAGTCACATACATAAGCGACATCACCAATCGCTTTGACTGTTGTACCCGTGTTGTTGATTACATGAGTGATTTGTCCTTGACCATCCAAAAATACGGAGAGTGCATCAACGAAGTGAATTCCACTTCCTGTTGGAGTTTCAATACCGCTATTGACCGTTACGTCATGATCTCTGAAAAAAGAATAAACACCAACTGCCCAGGCAGAGTGGTTTGTTATGCCATCTTTAACCTTGTAAGAGACATAGCCCGGTTTGCCATAATTATCTTCTGTAACGTCATAGGGATATTCAGACTGGTAAAAGTAAACCGCACCATTTTCTCCATTCCATTCAGTGAGATTTTGAAGGGTGTGTTCGACGGCAAGGCCATAAGCAGTGACATTTTCACCATTGACCTGAAAGCCTGTCTTGCAAGGGTTGTCACTATTATAGACTTTTCCACCTACGCCATGGTCTGCTCTCCAAAGCCACAGGTTGTCGCATACAACATGTCCGCTATTGATTTGGACCATAATATCTGCATAGACTTGCTCCTTGCTCTGATCGTTTGCTCCACCGACTCGTGCATAACAGTCGTAGAGAAATCCAGGATTGGATGGGTTGCCTTGATATCCTTGCTGTCCCCATTGAAGAAGGACAGAGGAATTTTTGGTGCCGGCCTGCAGCAATATTCCTGCGATGCGGACACCATCGACATTACCGACAGTAATGCAGGTATTTCCATTTTCAGCAATAAGCGTTGGAAGTCCAATCCCGAGAACACATGTATTGGGATTAGTGATCTGAATGCTGTCTTCCAGCTGGTAATTTCCAGGTGTGAGAACGAGGTGAAGACCTGCCTTTAATTTTGCATTGATGACAGATGCGCTGTCCGATTCTGTAGCGACGTAGACGTTGTTGAAATCGATGTGCTGTCCTTCATCCCAGTTACTGCTTGATCCTGACCCATCTGTTGTTACAGAAGGCAGGACAAGAAAATAACGGCCTGCATCAAAAATGATGTAGGGCTTTTCTGCGATGACTGGAGTATTGGCTATTGTGGTGTCAGGAGTTCCACCTACGTTTCCACAGTGAGTAGCAGGTGCTCCATGGCATCCGACGAAGACCATGTTCCAAACACCGCCATTCCAACCGCCGAAGTCAGTATTTCTAGAAATCCACTGTTGCTGGCTTCCGGAGTAAACCGTTCCCGAAACAGAACAGTCAGCCATAAATCCACCGCTTGCATATCCTGCGTACTGTCCTGAATTGTATTCATAAAGACTTAAGTCACCCTCGACAACAACACGACGAAGAGGTGCAGCTTGCGAGACAGCCCACATCATACTTGGGGTATTCTGATTGTTCCATTTTTTCGTGGGGACTGTGTGAAAGTTTTCGGCAGATCTCCAAAAATTACTTAAAGCGCCACCTTTGTAGTAGTAATCACCATTTTCGCAGGTCACAGTGCCGATTGTAGTATCTTTTGGAGTTTTGCCGAGACCGATCACAGAAGTATAGTATCCGACATTAACATTCAGGTTATGTGTGCCCGGCATAAACAGTAATGCATATCGGTCATTGCTCCACTGACCATTGAAAGGAGGTTGATGACCGCCGTTTTCTGAGAAGATATGATCAATGGTTCCTTGGGCGCTTGCATCACCCGGTTGGAATACTTTTACGTGATCGGGCCAGGTAGGAGGATTCGGTTCCGAACCATCTGCAAATAGACTCGTGATCATTAGAAATAAAAAAGAGAACAAAGAGATCTTTTTCATATTTTTGCCTTTGTTTTTTAACATGTGCTCTTGTCAAACCATTAGGGATCAAAAAATTAAGAGCGCGCAAAGGCTATGCAAAGAAAATATTTCGAGCAAGAAAAAAGAAAAAGGGTTTTTTAATCTCTCACAACCGATGGAAAATCCTTTGAATTCGAAGAGAGTAGAGATTATAATCATCATTTCGCTTTCAACGATTCTTATGATTGAAGTTTCTTCCCTTTCCCCACTCCAGTGCTTGCATGAAGACAGAGAAGAGTGCTTCCCATGTGAAAAGCTCGTTATGGAGTTTGTAAAAGTTGCCGCTATTGCTACATCGCTGGGATTGGGAACCTGGATATTAGCAGACAATATCGACACGCTTCACTTTTGTGCGCAAAATGCCCAAGTTCGCCCTTATCTTTTTTCAGCTCTTCTTGCAGGATTTTGCATTAGTGGCGAGGCTGGGTTGACAGGTGTTATTCTGGGCTTACCCCGTCATAAAATCGCACAGATTATCGTAAAGTCAGCGGTTATTGCATCAATGGTCTCTTTAGGGATTAGTGTTTCATCAGAATTATTTCTCATGTCACAGGGAGTTCCCCAAAAACAGGCAGAAATACTAGCCTGGGCTGCTGCGAACTGTACGTTGACTCTGGCGGGATGTGTCATCCCCTTTCAAGTGCCCTCTCCTAATGAAAGGCGCGCATTAGAGATCAACAATTTTGCCTAATCGTTCTCACTATTTTTACCTAGAGGTTTTTTATGATCGGATGGATCACGTTATTGATAGTACTTACTGGTGGCCCTGGCTCCGGAAAATCCACTTTGCTTGAGGAGTTAAAAAGCAGGGGAGTTTCCTGTGTAGACGAATCTGGCAGAAGGATTATTCGAGAGCAACTTGCTTGTGATGGGGAAATCCTTCCCTGGAAGAATCCACAACTATTTAGAGATGCAATGCTTCAAGATGCTGTAGAGACTTTCCAAAAAGCGGAAGGAGTCACAGTCTTTGATCGGGGCATCATCGACTGTCTTGCGTACTCTTATCTCGCAGATATCGATATTCCCTCTGATCTGATCAAAGCCGCAGAGAATATGAGATACACGACTGTTTTCATTACTCCTCCCTGGAAAGAGATCTATTGCAACGATGCTGAGAGAAAGCAAACTTTTGAAGAGGCAATAGTAACTTATGAAATAATTAAAAAGATTTATGAGGAGTGTGGTTATAAAGTAATAGAAATTCCTAAAACAGATGTTCAAAGTCGTGCCGATTTTGTTATGTCTTATATAAATTCGAAATAAATAGTTTTTTAATTTTGATTTTCTGTTTCTGAAAATCGAATCGATGCTTATACTCCCCCGAAAAATTGAAGGAATCTCATGACCACTAGAACTGATCCTATTGAACAATTATCTTTTCAGAACGCTGAGACTCTCGATCTAGGAGTAGACGCAAAACTTCCTGAAATTACCTTAGGGGATAAGGCCGCGACGATCATTTTCCGGATTGCGTCCTATATGAGCGAACCCCTTTGCAAGACTCATCAATACCTTCGTCAGTATTCTGTCGTCGATGCCCTTCATCCCAACGCTAGTCGTGTTGAGAGATGGGCCCGAAAATTCTTTTTCGCTATTGGAGTTGTGTTGCATGGGATCGCATCTGTCTTTACCGCCATTCCTGGAATTGCTCTTCGGCACCTGGCAAAGTCTTTGCAAAAGCATCCGTTCATCTATTTTGAGGGGAATGCCCCTGATAAGAAGTTGGAGGAGAAAAAGTTTACTTTTCTTTCTTGGAACGTTTGTTTTGTCTCGGGTGGTTATTCGATATCTGACGGAGGAGTTACCCCGTGGGAATACAGAATAGGCAAAGTGACGGATAAGGTAAAAGAGCGTGATGCTGACGTAGTATGCTTGTATGAAGTATTCGATAATCTTGCAGCATTCCGTATCTTTGAAGATCTTAAAGATCAATATTCCCATTTCTATTTTAATGTAGGGCCCAAATCTTTCGGCCCCTCTTCGGGGATCTTTGTCGCAAGTAAATATAAGATGGCCAATCCTGAGTTTATTGCTTATCCCAAGGACATGTTGGTCGGTAGGACGAAGAACAGCGAAAAAGGTGTCTTTTCCTTCGATTTGCAAAATGATGCTCATTCTTTCGCCCGCATTTTTACGACCCACCTACAACATTCCGAAGAGCCAATGTATCCTACTCCAGAAGAGGTTGTTGCCAGAAAAGAGGCAATGGAACTCATTTTACAAAGAATGGACAACACCTGGAATAAAGCTGCTATTCTAGCAGGAGATCTCAACTTGGATGATGAAGAGTTTCAAAGCTCGTTCTGGAAGGACCATTTTGAAAAAGGGGACCTTTATCAGCAGAAGACTTGGGGCGGAGATGAGTTTTGCGCCAAACTAATGCAAAGAAGAGTCTCTGATGCCTTGAACTTAGATCATACCATGCTTGTTAAAGGAACAGCCAAAGAGATCAGAACGGAATTAATGGCAACGGGCTTTGACTCGACAAAATATAATGCAGATGCGTTATCGGATCATGAAGGACTTTATAGTACCATCACTGTGCACTAGAATTCTATCCTCTCAAGTGTCACTAGTGTCGAAGTTTGTCTTGGACCATTCCGCGCGACAATCTCTCAGTAATTGACGTCCTTCTTCAGAGTTCCAAAATTCTCTGTAAAAATGAGCATCAGTATAGCCGGTTTCTTTATTTTCCTCTGTCTGCACACCTTTATCCTGCTTTTCAGCAGGATCTTCAGCTTTCTTTCCTTCAGGCGGATTTTGTACAGATTGATCTGTCGATGTAATGGGAGGAACGCTCATATTTGACTCCAAAAAAACCAGAAAGTTTTTAGCTGGAAAAGAAGATTGATTCAAGAAAATCTTACCAAGAATCTTTTGTGTATTCGTCTCCACCGAAAAGATGACCGCTATATCCGGGGCTGCCATCACCAAAAAACCGTGGTTGAAAGCAAGGCGCACTGAGCTCACGCCTGTCTAAATCAACTTCCAGATCATCGGTCAATAGCCTTTCCCACGAAGCATACATTTTTCTTCCATCATGAGGAGAAATTACTGTGTAGATGGCAGAAAGAAACATCATGAATACAATGGGAAAATAAAAAAGAATCAGAAGGAGCTGCTTCAATGGTTTATGGCCATAGGTCATAGCAGCAAGTCTTTTTGCCAAGACCTCAGGAAATAAAACGGTTCTTATCAAAAGGGAGCCGGGAATCAAAGCCAAACCTTTCCAACGGATTGTACTATCTGTTTCATTGAGGTACTGATCACCTGTCTCTTCATCGGTGATCAAGCGAGGTGATCCATCAAAATAGTGGTATCTTGCATTTCTTTCGTGGAGTTGTCTTTGTCGGCTTTCAATGTTATAGGAAAATTGATTATAGATTTGCCCTACTACCTTTTGCGCTTCTCTTGTTTCGCCTTCGCCCCATGTAATCTGTTTCACTTGGAATTGAACAACTCTTGAGGCTAAAATGGTTCGAACGGATATAGCTTCAGGAGTAGTGTACCTATGAAGGATCATATGAGCCATTTTTGATAATTCAGCGTCTAATGCAGCTTGTTTGCTGCCGCTCAGATGATTTGTTTTCTTATAGGCATCAACCATTTGACGAATGGTATCTACAGCTATGACGATCACGGCAATATCCTCCAAGCAGGAACTGTAGACTTCATCTCCGGAACTGCGGTTGGAGTCCATTCGCCATAAGGAAAGTACTGGCTTAATTGAATCGTCATTGTAACTACCTTAATTTCGGAAATTATTATAACAAATTTTTTTAAAAAAAATCTATTTTATCTTAGGAAATATTTTAACCTTCTTGAGTTTAGTGATTTAGATAAGAATTGGGATGTTCAAGTTATAGGATGGTTGCGATAATAAATTGCTTAAAACAAGTGAGATAGGTTATTATCTCGCCGATTTTCGTTTTCTTTTAAGAATCTACCGAAATCCAAATTAAATTCTATATAATTAAGAATCGATTTAATGTGATTAACTTAGTCGGTTTCATGTTATTATAATTGCAAAAATTAATAATTAAATTTTATTATGTCAACTGCGTTAGTAGCTCAAAGTCCTCCTCTTCGACCTATTACAGGCTCGATCGATAGCATTCCCGATTTAGACCTTGAACCAAGTGCCATTCCAGTAGCTCAAGAAGCAATAGCCAAAGCAGAAGAGGCACAAAAAGTTGCACATGATGCAGTCGTTGTTGTCACGGTCCGCACACCGAGTACAATGGAGCTCGTTCAACAGTTCGAAACTTTATTCCCTGAGATTCCATCGGCCAGAGTTCAGGCTCTATTAAAGAAATACTGCCGTTTCACACAGCTTCCCGACTATTCGCACTCAGAGATGGAAAGCTATACTCTGGAAGAGTTGCACCTGATTCGCAAATGTCTCAGTGCTCTCAGGAGGGCGGATCATCCAGAGCTTCACGACTTTCTTAGAACAATTCATTCTGAAATCAGTCGAACTTATCAGCTGCGCAAGGTTCGTTTTCTTCAAAATAGACATCATCTTGCAACTCTTTCGGAACTTTTAGGAAGGATTCCTCGAAGAACGAGCGGAAGAATGGACTTAAGAAAAATGATGCAAACCTGGACTGAACAAGAGCGGATTGCACTATTGGATTTGGCTACCCGCATCTATTTTGACTGGCATGAACCCTTTGCATCCCAACTGGACTTCGATCAGTTCTTAGAGTTTTATAAAGATGATCCTGTGCAGAGCTTGCACCCTGATTTGGTTGCGATTCTCGCAAAGGATAAGGCTGATATCATTAAGATAGCCCAGCCGCAGCGTCTTTATTCATTTATCTTTGATTCTTTATCGACTGCCGGTAAGAAGTTAGTCATCGATGGAAGAATTGCTCATCTTGCAGAACGAAGCCAAGAGTGTCCAAAGGGGCCTGAGGTCGTTGTTCTAGGCTCTGGTCCTGCGGGAATGATCCGTGCCATGCTTGCCTCATCCAAGAACTGCCCTGTTTCTGTTTATGATAAGAGAGATCCTCTAAGGTCCAATATCGTAAAGATCAATAATAACGATTATCTTTCCTATTTTCCCATTATGCAAATCATGAAGCTCGATGGAAAGGCAAGATGTACCAGTTCTTACATCTTCCCGAAGATCGGATGTATGGAACAGGCTATGGAAGCCTGTCTTGTCAAAATGGGCGTTGTCCCTGATCGATCTAAAGAATGGATCTCTGTCGCAGAAGACGGGGAGAATGTGACCTGTGTTTTACAAGATATCGCCACGAAACAAAATGTTGTTAAAACTATCCCCATCGTTCTTGATACAATGGGAGCCTCCACGCCGCTTGCTGCTCAATTAGGAAATCGAAGAACAGATCTTTCACCAAAAGACATCATGATTGTAGCCCGATATCCTGGGGTGATTGACGAGCCTTCCGGCGACCATCCGTTTTTACGGGAGCACATGATGTTCGAAGATATGGAAAATTCAACGACTTTGAGTAGAGCAAAATCAGAGCATATGAAAGACATCCGAAAAACATTCGATACGATCCGCGATCTTCGGGGGCAAGTGAAAACCCGGGAGATATTGATGGAGAGAATGGTTTTTCCTCCTTCCTATCTGGAAGAAGAAATCGAAAGCCTGAGAGCTGAAATCAAAGTGAAGAACCAGGAAATGGAGATGCAGGTAGCTGAGATTTTACCTGGTGAGGACCACATTGCATCGTCTGAATGTTTCGAAGCGGGGTATACGTGCAGAGAGAAAAGTATCTGTCCTTTAGGAGGGCTAATCCTTTGGGCAGGCGACAGTTTTGCTACAGGCCATCCTTTAGACGGGCAGGGAATGAATGTTGCCATCCGTGCCGGAGCTTTTGCGCAGCTTCTCGATGGTCATGTGAGGCGCACTCCTAAAGCCATTCTGATGAGAGATTATCAGTTTGCATCCATCGCCCAAGTAGACCCTCTTCTCGGGGATCGTTAATCTATCTTCTACGAAAATACCTCTTCACGATATGATGAGTGCGAAAATACTGACCGATGCCCTATCTATCTGAATTTTTAGCAGTCCTAGTTATTCATACATTAGGCTTGGTAAGCCCCCAGGCCCTGATTTTCTGATGATCACGAAAAATAGCTTGATTTATCCCCGAAGGATGGGAATCTATTCGAGTGTAGGTCTTGCTATGGGAATATTAGTCCATGTGACCTATTGCCTTATCGGAATAGGCTTGATTATTTCCAAGTCGATCCTGCTTTTTTCCCTCATTAAGTTTTTGGGGGCCGGATATTTGATTTTCATCGGCTATAAATCCCTACGGGCCAAAAAAAAGAGTGTGGATTCGTCCCAGTTGGAAGTAAAACAGGATTTGAGCAAATGGGGGGCTATGCGAATGGGATTCATCACGAACCTTTTGAACCCTAAGGCGACGTTATTTTTTCTCGCGATCTTCACTCAGGTGATCCATCCTCAGACTCCAAAGTCTGTTCAAATCGTTTACGGGTTGACCATGTCTGGGACTACGTTTCTCTATTTTGCGATGGTCGCACTGATCTTTTCCCATCAGTTCATCCGATCGAGAATCTCTTCGATCCAGAACAGATTGGAAAAAATATTTGGTGTATTGTTGATCGCTCTGGGGATTAAGGTGGCCTTTTCCGCTTCAAAATAATTTTTCGTACCCTGCTGGGCTAGATTTAAAGATCATTTTGCGATAAAGTTGTTACGTCTGGTTATGTTTAAGATAAAGCAAGAATCATTTCCTGAAAGAGAAGAGACGATCCTTGAGCTTTGGAAACAGGCGAACGTCTTCGAGAAGTCGGTAGCAGGAAGAAAAGACCGAAAGCTCTTTTCCTTTTATGATGGGCCTCCTTTTGCTACGGGGCTGCCCCATTATGGCCATTTACTCGCTGGAACGATTAAGGACGTCGTTCCCCGTTATAAAACGATGAAGGGGTATTATGTACCCCGAAGATTTGGCTGGGACTGCCATGGGCTTCCTGTGGAGAATGAGATCGAAAAGGCGAAGGAACTGTCAGGCTCCCTATCAATCGAGGAGTTCGGGATTGCAAACTTCAATGAAGAGTGCCGTTCGATCGTACTGAGGTATACCGAAGAGTGGAAGAAAACTGTAAACCGGATGGGTCGCTGGGTCGACTTTTCCAATATCTATCGGACAATGGACCCTTCTTTCATGGAAAGTGTCTGGTGGGTCTTCAAAGAGCTTTGGAATAAAGGACTGGTCTATGAAGGGTTCAAGGTTATGCCTTTTTCTATGCAATTGGGAACACCTCTTTCGAACTTTGAGGCCAATCTCAATTACCGTGAAGTCGATGATCCTTCTTTGACTGTAGCTTTCAAATCTCTTGATGAGAAAGATACCTATTTCCTTGCCTGGACGACGACCCCCTGGACTTTGATCTCGAATCTGGCCTTGGCTGTCGGACCGAAGCTCAACTACATGAAGATAAAACGAAAAGAAGATGGGAAGAAGTTCATTCTGGCCGAAGCGAGATTGACAGCTCATTTCAAAGATCCCGAGGCTTATGAAGTATTGGAAGAGATGTCTGGAGCAGAGCTAAAGGGAAGAAAGTACACTCCTTTGTTCGGCTACTTTGCAAACACTGAGAATGCATTTCAGATTCTAGCGGATGATTTTGTTTCCACTGAAGATGGTACAGGGATTGTGCATTGTGCCCCTGCTTTTGGTGAAGTTGACTTTTTTGTTTGTAAAGAAAACGGTATCGATCTCGTTTGCCCTGTCGATCATAATGGAAGATTTACAAAAGAAGTTCCCGAATATGAAGGAGTATTGGTAAAAGATGCAGACAAAAAGATCATTCGACATCTGAAAGAAGAAGGAAAAATTTTTCATCAGGGGACCATCCGCCATAGATATCCTTTTTGTTGGAGATCAGATACACCATTGATCTACAAAGCTGTACGCACCTGGTTTGTCTCGGTTGAAAAGATCAAGAATAAGCTGGTCGATGCCAATAAGGAAATTCATTGGGTTCCAGGGCATTTGAAAGAAGGTCGTTTCGGAAAATGGCTGGAGAATGCAAGAGACTGGGCGATCAGCCGAAACCGCTACTGGGGAACGCCGATTCCGATCTGGCGTAGTGATGATGGTGACATCGATGTAATAGGAAGCCTTGATGAACTGGAAGAAAAGACACAAAAGAAAACGAATGATTTGCACCGCCACTTCATCGATGATCTGACTTTTGAAAAAGACGGTAAGACTTTTCGAAGGATCCCGGAAGTGTTCGATTGCTGGTTTGAGTCAAGTTCAATGCCTTATTCTCAAAATCATTATCCGTTCGAAAACAAAGAAGAGACGGAAAAGGGATTTCCTGCCGACTTTATCGCTGAAGGTCTCGATCAGACAAGAGGCTGGTTTTATACACTCAATGTCCTATCGACTGCGCTCTTTGAAAAACCTGCGTTCAAGAATGTGATCGTAAACGGGATTCTTCTAGCGGAAGATGGCGCTAAAATGTCGAAGCGTTTGAAGAACTATCCAGAGCCTGATGCGGTCATCCATAAATACGGCGCTGATGCAATTCGTCTTTATATGCTTCATAGTCCTGCGGTAAGAGCCGATGATCTCAGATTTTCTGAAAGGGGAGTGGAGCTTGTTCTAAGGCAGATCCTGATCCCTTTCTGGAACTCTTATTCCTTTCTTGCAACCTATGCAAATATCTATGGATGGAGGCCAAGCAGGCTAGGAAGACCAAAAGCAGACATCGACCGGTGGATTCTTTCTCTTCTTCAGAAGTTGATCGAAGAAGTTGAAGATGGAATGGACCAGTATGACCTGTCAAAGGCGGTTGAGCCCTTTGTCGGTTTCATCGATCAGCTGACCAACTGGTACATCCGCAGATGCCGCACACGTTTTTGGGCCGATGAAGATACACCAGATCGAAGAGAAGCTTTTGAGACGCTATATCATGTGCTCAAAGATCTCTCGAAGATCGCTGCACCTTTCATACCTTTTTTAAGCGATGCAATCTATCAGGAATTGAGGCAAAAAGAAGAGCCTGAATCTGTACACCTTTGTGAATTTCCAAGATATGCTGATGAGCTAAGGGACTTAGCTCTCGAAGATGAAATGAAATACGTGCAAAAAGCTGTCAGCATTGGTCATGCTTTAAGAAAGGAACATAAGATCAAAGTAAGGCAGCCCCTTTCCCGCGTGCACTTGATTACAGGAAATGCCGATATCTTTTATTCCATTGAACGACAAAAAAATCTGATTGCGGAAGAATTGAATGTGAAGGAAGTCGATCTGGAAAAAGATCAGGATAAATTCATTCAGGTAACAGCCAAACCGAATTTTAGAGTTCTTGGGAAAAAAGTCGGCAAACTCACGCCCAAAGTCCAAAAGCTGATTGCTGCATTCGATCGGAAACAGATGGAAGCTTTGGAAAAGGGGAAGGGCGTAACTGTCGAGGTCGAAGGAGAGAGCTTTACTCTCACACATGAAGATGTGATGGTTGAGCGAAAAGTAAAAGAAGGTCTTGCAGCTGGTGGAGATCAGGAATTGGCTATAGCACTTGATACTGCTCTCAGTGAAGATCTATTGAAAGAAGGGCTGGCACGCGAGATCGTAAACAAAATCAATACGATGCGTCGCAATGAAGGCTTCGATGTTACGGATCGGATCAAAATCGTCATTCAATCGACAGACAAAGTCAAAGCATGCTTTTCCGAGTACAAAGATTACATCGAACATGAAGTGCTCGCTGTCGATGTACAATTTGCATCTACGGAAGGAACTCGTTGGGACCTCAATGGAGAAGACTCTGTGATCTCTATATCAAAAGCATCGGCTGCTCAGGTCGAGAAAGAATAAATCTTTTTTTTATGTCCAATTAATTAGTTTAATTAACTGCTTTTTCTTCTTTAAGTCTTCTTTAAGTCTCTTTGCTATAATTATTGCTTATTAGAAAAAAGGGATTCATTGGGGAAGATATGAGTTGCCACTTAGACGTTTCTCATCCACCTTCTATTTCCGAGGTTCCATTTCTAGACAAAGAACACTCGGCTCAAAATATTGCTTTGCAAATGCATTCTACAGATATAGTGCAAAGGGAAAGTTTGAAGGATCCATCTGATCCTCATTCCTCTTGTCTTGACACTGTAATTGGCTATGTTACTTTGATCCCACGGATTATTTGGGTTGTGATTACAGAAATATTCTTGGGGATTGTCTTAGGGATCACGTCCCTATTTTTGGCATTTAAAAACAGAGACCCTGAAACTCCAAAACAGGATAAGCCGGCCATTTTATTACTTCATGGACTTCGGCATAACCAATCGGGCTTTGAGTACGGGCGGCGATATCTGGATAAAGAGGAATATGGTTCTGTTTATTCTCTCAGTTACGCCAATCGCTTTTCAAATGATCCTAAGGACAGCATTGTTGACTATGCCCAAAAAGTGAAAACAAAGGTCGAGCAAATCAAACGAGAAACAGGGCAGAAGGAAATTATTCTGATTGGACACTCAATGGGTGGTCTGGTCTCTACCGCTTTTGCTGAAGAAGTAGCTGCTGATACAGATACGATTGTCAGACATGTCATCACTCTTGGAACTCCCTGGCGGGGAGCGCCCCTTGCTGATCTTTCATCCTACTTTATGCCTCAAAAAGTCCTTAAAGAGATGAGGCAGGACTCTGAACTCTTACAGCGTCTTAGAGGCAAAGCTGAAGTGTCTCATCAGAGCGATGTGAGACAATATCATACTTTGCGTTCGACACTCGATCAATTGGTTCCTTATCAAAATGCAACGTTCAGAGAAGGGCATCCCAAGGAGTATCAATTTAATGCTGTGGGTCACATGGGATTACTGACCTCACCTGGTGTATGGAAATCTGTTAGAGGAATATTAGATTTGGCTTACCAAGCTCGCACTGTATAAAAAAGACTCGCCGTTAATGCTCAATTAGATCGTCGGAAGGAACCAAAATGGGGCCCCAACGGCGAGTATGTAATCTAGCGTTATCTATTCAGTATAAAGGCTGTCTCAAAAGCCATTCTAAAGCGCTCAGGAGGGATTCCTCCTCCATAGTTATAATCGTAAGACTCTCTTAAGTCATTTACGATGTCCACTGCAGCCTTCAGCTGTCTTTCAAACCCATCAATGACCTGCATGCATAATTGATAATCTTCTGGATCAAGCTCTGCAATGGCAAGCCTCTTGATTTCTTTCAGATCGGCCTTTAATTCTCTGGCAGTATCTGTCACTTCATCAAAGATCGATTCCTGAGTTCTCAAGAGTGCATATATTCCCTCTCTTTTTAACTGTTCGACCTCAGCCTCATGCTTGGGCAACCCCAGAGCTCTTTCAATTTTGTTCATTAAGAGGTCGACTCGATCGGTAAGTGTTTTTTGTATGGATCCTGACAGTCGGGTAGAATGGGTTTGGTCTGCACCTCTACCTTCTTTGAATAGTTGAACAATCCAGTTGATGAACTGTTTGAAGACACTCTGGGTTCGTTCAACGACATAGTAGTGATTTTCTGCATCAGTACGAAGCTCCACTTCCCCCCGCCTGTTTGATGCAGATTTTAGCTCGTTGTATTGACTTAACCTTTGCTGCTCTTCTGCAAAGGGAATATTTCTAGGAAAATTTTTTACAGGCACAAAGCTCATCTTCTTGCCCTCCCATTTGTTGACCCACATAAGAATTTTCCCATGACAGTTTAATTAATGCAACTCTTAAAATAATTAAAAGTTAATAACTTAATATTAATTAATATGAATAGTGTTGTTATGTTAAATACTTATAAGAATCTATAATAGAAAAGGCCTCATACACATGAATGAGGCCAAATTTGAATTTTGATTATCCTTCATACAATTCGAAGACAATCAGCCCGAGATGTCCTTCCTCTCTGGCAAGAGCTACAGCGCGCTCCCTATATTCATCGGGAATTCCCCCTTGACTCAGAAGCATTTGTACAGACTCATACTGTCCACCTTTACAAGCGCAAAGAACAGCCATCCCCCTGTCATCAGGACTCAATACTTTGCGCCTGAGTAACTCTTGAAGAATTTCATTATGACCCTTATGAGCTGCGCATTTAACTGCTCTATTCCAGTAAAGATCCTGTACCTGTCCATGATCGAGAAGTTCTGGAACAACTGATGCACAATTTCTATCTGCAAGGTGCCATAAGGCCAGACCCCTATGTTCTTCTGAGATCGTTCCATTTCGCAAGAGTTCAGGGAGGGGTGCTAGGTCTTCTTCCTGTGCCAAAAGCCAAACAGTCATCCCCCGGTGAAAAGTGGAGATATTCCCATATCTCAGTAACTCCTGAATGATGGGCAGGCGATTTTCAGCGTGGGAAAGGTTCAATGCCATTCCTATGTATTCTGACGGAATATCTCTTTGCAGAAGTTCCTGTAAAATTTCCAATCGACCTTGGGTCGAAGCTGCGACAACTGCATAGCCAATCGTCTTATCTGAAAAACCAGGGCAATAGAGAATTGCTCTGACTCGTTCAAGATCTCCATCGCAGATTGCTTTAGAGAGTTTACCAGCATTTAGAGCATTTCTTGCAGCCATTGCAGGATGTAATAAAGGATTGGGATCATCGATGAACAAGAGTTCGACTCTGCATTGAGGACACGTTTTTTACCGGTCCATCCAGGTAAGAAAACAGCGAGGATGAAATAGGTGTTGTTCTCCCCGGAAATGTGTGAGCCCTTTCTCTCCGTTAAACCCATCTTGGCAAATAGCACATACATCAGATGGGTCTTCAGCTCGTTTTGTGATGATAGGTGATGTCATGACGGTTCCTTTTTCTTAGTTGATACGCTGGTTCAAAATAAATCCGATCAAAGTGGGGGTGATCATTAGACAGATCAGTCCTAAATCTCCAATGGGAAGTAAAAAGTTTTCCACCACTCTCAAGTGTCCATTTCTACATGCTGCTGTGACAATCTCTCTCCAGATAATGCTGGTATTAGGATAAAGCTCATTGGTCAAAATATGTCCATTTTGGGCTGCACGAAGTAGGATTCGATCACGAGAATTTTCAGGAACGGGCCCTGTGCGGAGCACTTCACGAACGAGTTCAATATTCTGATCTCTCTCTAAACAAAATTCGACGAGTAGTCTTCGGGAAGCTTCAGAGATATTTCCATTTTGGATAAGATTCAGAACGATAGGAATTCGGTGGTTTCTCAATGCATTCATAGCTGCCTCTTCCTGTATGAGCATATTGATGGGTCCATTCTCCAAAAGGATTGGGACAATATGTCCATGGAGATTTCTCACCGCTTTTTGCAGAGCAAGCCCCCGGTGATTTGTTGAGATGGGGCCATTTGCAAGTAGAATCTGAAGGGTTTCTTCGTCTCCACGTCTGGCTGCAAGTCCAACTGCATTGCCACGGGCGCCATCAGTTATGGGGCCGTTCTCCAGCAATTCACGAACGATTTGCGTATGTCCTCTTTTTGCTGCAAGCCATACGGAAAAGCCTCTTGACTCCTCTTCAATTTCTCCAGCAAGCAAGAGTTCCCGGACGGTTTCTATTTCACCGCGCCCTGAAGCTTGAATGAGTGGATCTGGAGCGGCCATGCGTACAGCTTCTGCCGGATATTCCAAAGGATCAGGCACAGATGGACCAATAATGGTCGCTCGACATGAAGGGCACGTTGTATGAGCTGTTAACCAAGTTCTAAGACAGTGTTCATGAAAGAGGTGTAGTTCGCCACCTTCATGAGTCAAAGCAGGATCTGTTCCAATGTCATCCTGACATACTGGACACATTACTGTCGGATCGGTTGGTGTCACATTCTTTATTGCTGACATTCTTCCCCCTGAGTTTTATTTATTCAGCTTTTATTCAACGATAGACAAGCCAGAACATATTGCATCTTGGCAAATTGGACGTGCTTCTTCGGTACGTCCTTCTGTTGAAACGTGTATTAATATCATGTGTCTCTTAAAAAAAATAAAAATATTTTATCAATTATATCAAAAATATAATTAAATAGATATTAATATTTAAAATTAAAATAAATATTAACAGGTTTTTTATGAGGTGGTAAATATAAGGTATTTTCAATGCAAGGAATAAATAATCAGAGCGTTAGAAAGGAATAGATTTTATTTAATTAGAATTTGAGGCCGTTTCGGGCTCTTTTTCGGGCAAGATAGATCGTCAAGATGGCAACGATCAGGGCAACAGACCACACAAGGAGTTTTGGGAAAGTGAGCCATGGATAGGGAGGTTGTGGGAGAAAACCCCAACGGGAGCTAGGAGGCCAAAAGAGGAAGTTAGCTCCTCCGCGGATATTGCTTTGAGGAACAAAGCCAAAATCTCTGGAATCGGAACTCATGGCATGGTTGTCTCCAAGAGCAAGATAGGATTCGTCTGGAATGGTGAGGCCATACTTCTGGATGAACTCGATATCGAGAGAACCATCTTCTTTTAAAGGAGGTCCAGAATCGATGAAAGGATGAGCTTTTTCTTTTTCATCTTTCAGAAAGGTAGTGAGGGTAGGATCTCCGGGCTTGAGAATGGGATGTCCCAATAAGTAAAGGGATTGATTTCTAAAATAGGCATAGCGGGATGGGTTAAGAGAAGGGAAGTCTTTGTTGGGTGAAAAGCGTGTGTCGAATTCAATGCCCAAATTATAAAATAGCTGTACCCGTTCAGGAGAAAACGTGTACAGGGGGTGATCTTTGGAAAGTTCGTGGGTCATCCCAGACCAGTCTACTTTAAATGCCTTGCCATTTTCGAACTCATAAACCCCATTCGGGATCCCTTTCATTTTGGGAAGATAAGGAGAGTTTGGCAAGCCACCATACCGGTAAGCCTTTTCATTTTTTACGATAAATCGTGCTGTAGTCATGTGATCGAAGATTTTTCTGAGTAGCTCTTCAGAAAGGGGTAGAATCGAATGAGTGTAAGTGAGTGAAGGACGCATGCGGTGAAGTTCGTCTCTTCTTACTTGTGCCGGATGAAATGTTGGGTGGTGAGTAATTTCGAGATAGAGGGGAGCTTCTTCAAGAGCGTATTCAGTGGTAAGTTTAATCACTTGATTATGTGTCAGCATTTGCGTAGTGGCAAAGTTTTTAAAACCCCATAAATCATAATAATTGCGTACGATTTTCTGGTTGGCATAAGGGCCGATTTTAGGGGGGATCATCGTTCCCTGGATCTGCCCGAACGGGTCCATCGATAATTTGGCTACAGGTTCATTCATCTGGTAGAAAAAAACAGGAGAATAAAGACCGCCTACGGGATAAGGAGGAGTCATCACTTTGCCATTGAAATGGATAAAAGGAATATGCTCGATTTTTGTGAACCAATCCTCGTCCCTGTAGGCTTCAATCGGTCTCCCATCTTTATCGATCCCATAGATCTGGCCTCCGTAAAAATAGAGGGTATCCCCGCCTTTGGCAATGAGTCTTTTGACAAACTGTTTTTTTCCGGGGATGACGAAAAAGTACATTGTATCGGGATCAAACACATCCATATTCGCGACAGTGAATATGAAAATGGAGCCTCTTTGCACACTGTCTGCATCGAAATAAAACTGTCCAGGATAAAGGGGAATATTGAGGCCAAAGTCGGTCTTGGAAGCAGCTAGAAAGTCTTTTTCTTTGAGGGTAGGGCGCATCGATCCAGATGGAATCCTGTAGAATTCGAACCACATCTGACGGATTACAATCACGATAATGAGAAAGAAGACAACGGCGGAGAAGAAGTCGAGGGTTTTGTCCCAAATATTTTTTGGGAGTTCTCTTTGTGCTTTGGCCTTTAATTTTTTTGCCAATTCGCTTGCTTCTTCTTTTTTCTTCCCTTGAATCGCTTCATGGAGGGAGGTCAGCAAGCTCTCGAAGTCTCTCTTTTGGGAATCGGCAAGCCCTTTCTTTTTTCTCTTATAAAGGACGTGCACAGCATGCAAAATCTTCTTGGATTTTTTTAAGGGGTATTGGGATCTGAAGATCATTCTTATTAACTTGAAAAAACTTAGAACATTTTATCTGAAGATAGGTCTTATGTTCAAGTTTGTGGTTTCTTTAAAAAGGGAAAAAAGGGTTTGAAAAAAGGTGGTTTGGCAAATGATTCAAAATGAGAAAGATGAAGAGGAAATGGAGTGTGGAAAGTTTGTTGATAACTAGTTTAATAAATCTTAAAAAACTTCCATGGGGTTTCTCTATGAGCGCCGTTCATAAGCAACTGGTAATTAATAAGTTGTAAAAGTGAGATTTTGGCGGATTTTGTATCGTTATTAAGATTTACTATATGTTGTTCATAAAGTTAATAAAAAGAGCTATGATCAATTGCGAATACATACAGATTTAGAGATCTTTTGCAGAGTTGTTGGAGGACTCAATAAGACCACAAGAAGGGTTCTTTTATTTCGGCATAGTGGTCTGCATTTTCTTTAGGCATCAATAGCCAGGAATAAGCATGATCTTTTTGAAAGAGGTCTTTGAGGTCCTGTTTATGGACGTCTAGAATAACTAACTCTTGACCTTCCCTTTGTACGTGGAAGGGGATAGGGAGAATGGTTTTATTTTCAGATGTATCGATTGCGTAGAGGATGAATTCGTCATAATATTTGGGGCATTTGAGGGTGAAGCGCAAGGTGTTAGGAAGCCGTTCAACTCCTTTGACAAATTCAGGGTTTCTTCGGGGAAAGAAAGAGTAGTAGGATGTAAGCCCTTTGCCAGAATCGATCACTTGAAGAGGAAGTGTCCCATGGCCGCTTGAGACCTGGATCCAATATGGGAAAGGAAAGTTTGTTTTTGTATCAAAATAGATTTCTATTTTCTTTTGGGACAGTTCTGTTTCATCCTTTGGCCAATAGGTATAGTAAACAGCGAGGGCAGAAGAAGTTTTCTTTCCTTCAAAATAGACGGGAGGAGTCCAAAAAGACCGATGGTCTCTTTCTCCATGAGGTGGTGGGGGGCCGATTTTCCTTCTTCGCTCGTCAGGCACGGGCTTTAAAGGGAGGGTAAGTAAGGTCGAAAGGATGAAATCCTGAGAGTTCAATTGCAACCAGGCTGAGCGGGAAAAAGAAAAACTTTCAAGAAGCTCGTCATTTTCAAAATCGATCTCATGCATGACCCAGGAAGTGTGACCGGGGGCCTTTTCTTCAATCCACTTTTGCCACGATCCCTGAAACTTCGATGCCCTTTCAGAAGGAGCGCTGATCTCTTCTAGGATCAACCGTTCATCGGAGAGGGAAAAGATGTGGAGGAGGGTGATCATTTTATTCTGCTCGGTGACGATATAGTCACCAGCTTGAGCCTTCAAGAACCTTTCTTTTAAAGAAATTTCTTTCGAGTGCAGAAAAAAGGGAATGAAGAAAAGAATGAATAAAAATCTTCTCATTGCCAGAATTGTAGGAGAGGCTATTTTTTTTGGCAATCGTAGCAAAATTCGGGTTCAAAGTAATTGGGATCTTCGATCTGAATCGTCATATGACGGATCTTGTACTTGCTTTTGATGAGCAAATGGGCCTGAGTTAAAATTTCTTTTTCCGGTTTACTGGCAATGAGATGGACACTCAAGGCGGCTCTTCTGGTAGAAATCGCCCAAATATGAAGGTCGTGAACTTCTACAACCCCGTCAATGGCAGCAAGGTCTTTATGGACCTGTTCCGCATCGATGGACTTAGGGGTTGATTCCATGAGAACGTCTAGGGCATGGAGCATCATTTTTCCACTAGCTCTCAGGATGATGACGGAAAAGATAATCGTGATAATCGGGTCTGCTGGATACCAATCGGTCCACCAAATAATCGCTCCAGCAAGGATAACTCCAACGCTTCCAAGTAAATCGCCAAGAACGTGAAGATAGGCAGCTCGGATATTCAGACTTCCAGTTTCTCCGGGATGGAGAAGCTTCATCATGATGAGGTTTGCGACAAGGCCGATACAGGCGATGACAAAGACAATAGGCCCATCGACGGGAGGAGGAGCGATCAATCGCATGATGGCCTCATAGACTAAAAAAATAACGAGGATCCAAAGAGTCAATGCGTTGGCCAGAGCTCCCAATACTTCTGCTCTTTGAAAACCAAAGCTTCTGCGGAATGTGGCTGGTCGGTTGATGAGATGAATAACGATCAATCCAAGAAATAGGGCTCCAACATCAGTGAACATGTGCAATGCATCGGTGATCAAAGCCAAACTATTGGCGATGAATCCTCCGACTATTTCCAGGATCATGAAAAAAAATGCGACCCAGAGAGCTAGATAAAAAGCTTTCTTCTCTTTTCTGTTCGCATCTTCTAGGTGAAGTTCGTGAGAATGATCGTGCCCGTGATCGCCATGCATAATTTCTGATATAATCCGTTAATTGGGGGATGTCAATAAAGGGGTTGATCTATATAGGTAAAGAAAATGAGGTAGATCGTGCTGCGCACTTTTTTCATGACTTTTTCCTTTTTCTTCTTTATCTTTGTCGGGTCTGATGTTTTATCCGCATTATCTTGTTCAAGTCCCAAGGATGGTGACAAAGCAAGTGGCAAAACAGAAGCGCCCTCAGGATGGGAGCAGGAAGTTGCCGAACTGGACAAACAGATCGAGGAACTGAAAGAGATGAAGCGGGGATATGAATCGAAAGCGGTTCGACATATCAATCAAGCCCAAAGGCTGCAGTTTGTTCAGGGTGAACAGCTCACAGCAAAAAGATATTGGGAACTGGCTGAAGAAAATAAACAGATTGCTGCGCATATCCAAAAAGACATCGACGAATTAGAAGCACAAAAGAAATCTATCCTGGATAAGCACGGTGTGAAGCCGTCTGTGAAAGAAAGTGAATAATTCGGTCTCCATTTATAAGGAATCTCTGTCTCTTCTTACGGATCTCTATCAATTGACGATGGCCTATGGCTATTGGAAAACAGGGATGGCGGATCGTCAAGCTGTATTTCATCTCAATTTTCGAAAATGGCCCTTTAAAGGGGGATTCGGGATTGCCTGCGGCCTTGAGCCAATGATCGAGTTCATCGATGCGTTTCATTTTTCTGACAGTGATCTATCCTATCTTTCTTCTTTAAAGGACTCTAAAGGAGATGCTCTGTTCGAAAATGGCTTTCTCGACTATCTGAAGGACTTTTCATTTAACCTGGACATCGATGCAATGGAAGAGGGAACACCTGTGTTTCCTTACGAACCACTTGTTCGAGTGAAAGGACCGATTCTTCATGCCCAATTACTGGAAAGCCCGATTCTGAACATTATGAACTTTCAAACATTGATCGCGACGAAAGCTGCCAGAGTATGTTGGGCGGCCAAACCTGATCCGGTGATTGAGTTTGGAATGCGAAGAGCCCAGGGTATTGATGGTGCCATTTCAGCAACTCGGGCGTCCTATGTAGGAGGATGTGAGTCAACTTCCCACGTTCTTGGGGGGAAGCTGTTCGGGATACCAGTCCGTGGAACTCATGCCCATAGCTGGGTCATGGCCTTTGATAAGGAGCAGGATGCTTTTGAAAAGTTCACAGAAGTAATGCCCCATAATTGTGTTCTTTTGGTCGATACCTATAACTCCATTGAAGGAGTGAAAAAGGCTGTCGAGATAGCGAAACAGAAAAATGGCAACGATTTTCAATTGCTGGGAGTTCGACTTGATTCTGGTGATTTGGCTCAATTGAGCATCCACATCCGGAAAGTCCTGGATGAGGCTGGTATGAAAGATGTGAAGATCATGGCGAGCAATGAACTGGATGAATATCTGATCCGGGATCTCAAACAGCAAGGGGCTACGATTACCATTTGGGGTGTTGGAACTAACCTTGTCACTGCAAAAGATCAGTCCGCACTTGATGGGGTCTATAAGCTTTCTGCCGTACAGGATGCAAATGGAAAATGGCAGCACCGTCTCAAAACATCAGAACAGACAGCAAAATCGACCAATCCCGGAATTTTGCAAGTACGCCGTTTCTCAAAGAATGGGAAAAATATCGGTGATCTCATTTTTGATACTCTATTAGGCGTGGAAGAAACCCCTACAGGACTGGATATTCTTGATCCTCATTACCAGAAGTGTTTTTCAGGCGAATATGAACACCGGGATTTACTCATTCCTATCTATCGTGGGGGCAAGCTTCAGTATCAATCTCCCTCTTTGCACGATATGCAAGATAGAACAATGAAGGAACTAGGAATGTTCGAAGAGAGCTTGCGCCGCTTTTTGAATCCACAGCCTTATTTTGCAGGGTTGGAGAAAAATCTTTTTGAGAAAAAAGCAGAAATCATCCGTAAAATCAGAAGCCAATGAAGACTTTACTCATCGTCGATATCCAGAATGATTTTTTTCCAGGTGGGTCACTCGCCGTGGAAGGAGCTCATGATATTATTCCCATCATCAATGCTTTGATCCCCAAATTTGATCGTATTTTTGCAACACAAGACTGGCATCCGAAAGATCACGCCAGCTTTGCGGAAAATCATGAGGGAAAAGCACCGGGAGATCAAATTGAAATTCATGGATTCAAGCAGATCCTTTGGCCTGCACATTGTGTGCAAAATACGAAAGGGGCTGAATTTGTTGAAGGTCTGGAAATGGACAAGATTGAAAAGTTCTTTCAAAAAGGTGTTGACCGTGAAATCGATAGTTATAGCACTTTTTTTGATAATGAGAGGAAGCGATCTACAGGCCTCGGGGAATTTTTGAAAGAGCAGAATCTACTGGATATATATATCTGCGGTGTAGCTACAGACTATTGTGTAAAGTATTCTGTATTAGATGCCCTCGATCTCGGTTTCAATGTGACAGTCGTTGAAGATGCCTGTAAAGCTGTGAATCTCAAGCCTCTTGATGGGGAAAATGCACTTGAGGAGATGCTTTCGAAGGGGGCTCAAATTACAATTTCGAACGATATTTTTTAGTCTTTTTATTCCCTCTTTATTAAAATTGCCTCTTTGTTTTATAAATGTTCAATATTGTAAATAAAGTGGTTATTAAAATGAGTGTTGAAAATATTACTTTCACACCAAGTTATGAAAGGATCCTGCAGCAAAAAAGCAGTGATTTATGGTTCGGAACCTTTACAACGGCCAAGGTTAAAAGATATGCCAGCTATTTCTTTAGCGGTCTTATGACGATTGGTGGAACAGCTCTTATCGGTATGGCTATTTCAGGAAGCATTGCTTGGCCACTGGCCTTTTTTGCCGTTCCTCTTTTTGCCGGAGCTGCAGCTCTTTTCCACTCAGGTTCTCATGTCATCGATTATGATGATCCTGCTGAACTGGCCCTGATTAGAAAAGAGGCTTTGCAGTTAGAGCTTTCCCAGGTCGTCGAGAAGCACGGTTGGAACCGTCTATTTATCTATGCAATCTTGAGTCCCTCCCAGCTGAAGGATGCCTTCATACGAGAAGCAGTTTCTATGAGTCTTAACGATCTTATTTCGTTTTATGAAAGAGCGGAATCTGAATATGAGAGGGCCAAAACTACAACTACTATAGCTGTCTATGAGGTTCCCCACCCATCTCAGTGGAAGGGAAAGTTTGCCGTCGAAACACATGGTCTCAAATGGCATGAGATCATAGACCGATTTTCTTTTCAGCGTCTCAGGCACTATGAAATTCTGACAGAAGAAGAGTTAAAGTTCTTTGATGAGTCTCTAACAGTCTATCATCAGGCCCAGTCAGAATTTGAGGCTGCAAAAGCAGAAATCGATGCTGCCTTTCGTGAGGAAACAGCGAATCAGAGAAGAGTTTACGAGTCTGCCGTCGATTTTGCTGAGAAGGACTATAATCTCCATCCCGATCATGCGCGACTAGAAGAAATAGAACGGGAATATGAAGAAGGTCTTGCCCTTCATTACAGCCGTATTGATAGTCGTCTTTCCCGCGAAAGAGCTTATTACGAAGGTTTTGAAAGGGCCATATTGCACCGGAGCGAAGAGCCGCCCAGTCCTGAAAATGTGAGAGCTCTTGAACAGGCAAAAGACAAATTCCAGAGAGAGAAAAGAGAAGCCACCCGAGAAAAATCGGAAATTTTCTTCACTTTATTGCAAAGAAGGGATGAGAGAAGAGGGGATTGCGAGGCTAGATTGAGAGAGGCGAAAATGCGAAGAGATGAGAGAATTCACAAAGCGGAAGAGGCCTTTGATCATGATACTGCTCCTCAGAGGGTCATTAGAGACAATAAGCTGCAGCCCCATCAACAGAGGAGAGATCAAGAGATCGATCGACTCGATCGGGCATACATAGGATTGCAGGTAAAAAGACTTTCGCAATAATGCATTCCCGCTAGACTTACATGGGTAGTCTTTTATTTTTACTTTTGGCATAGGGAAAAAAGGGGGATCTTTCAAAGTAACATCCTTCCTTTAGCCAAGAGGAAAAAATGCTCCTTGCCGTTTCGGGTTGTGAGGCACAAAGCCTGATTCATAAACCTCCAGATGTACTTATTCTGGAATCTCCGACCTATTCATTTTTCCATATTGCTTCCCTGGTCATATTTATACTCGCGATCATTCATACTCTTTCCGCTCATAAGATCATGGCCTTTGCAAGATACCTGGAAAGGCGCCACCATCAAAAACTCGAAGAGAAATTCCCGGAAGCCGACAAGGAAAAAGAAATCTGTTTTTCAGCTGAGATCGTGTACTTTCTGGGAGAGATTGAGATTATTTTTGGGATTTGGGTCGTTCCCCTCTTTTTTCTCATTACCTTCTTTTATGACTGGAAAGTTTCATTAGAATACCTCAATACCAGAGATTATACTGAGGCTCTTTTCGTCGTTGTGATCATGGCTCTGGCAGCATCTCGTCCTCTGGTCCAGTTTGCCGAATCACTGATTGCCAGACTTGCCAAATTTTTCGGAGAATCGATAGGGGCATGGTGGTTTTCCATATTGACTTTGGGGCCTCTTTTGGGATCGATGATTACAGAGGCAGGTGCTATGGTTTTGTCTGCTACGCTGCTCTCTCGCAAATTTTATGAATTCCGCCCATCGAGAAAACTATGTTACGCGACTTTAGCTCTTCTCTTTGTGAATATTTCTGTAGGAGGGCTGCTGACCAACTTTGCTGCTCCTCCCGTACTGATTGTTGCGAGGTGTTGGAGATGGAGCACCCAATACATGTTCACTCATTTTGGTTGGAAAGCAATGGTAGGGGTGATCCTTTGCAATTTTCTGTACTGGCTGATCTTTCGTAGGGAGCTTCGTTTCATGCAAAGACATCGCAGAGAGATGAAGAAACACCATGAGCCTCCTCCCACTCCCATACCCTGGTGGGTCACGACCATTCATATTCTCTTCATCATCTGGATTGTCATAAACTCTCATTATCCAGCGGTCTTTATCGCAAGTATGCTTCTATTTTTAGGGTTTCACAGAGCTACAAAACCTCATCAGTTCGAGATAAATATGCGAAGACCTCTTTTGGTCGGACTATTCATTGCCGGTCTGGTAGTCCATGGTGGTCTGCAAGGCTGGTGGCTTATTCCCTTAATGGAAAGCCTGAGTCAGACTGCCGTGATGTTAGCAGGAGTTGTTTTGACTGCTTTTAATGACAATGCTGCTGTAGCCTATCTGACATCTCTAATACCAGGATGGGAAGAAAGCTTTAAATATGCTGTGATCAGCGGAGTTGTAACAGGCGGGGGGCTGACAGTAATCGCCAATGCCCCAAATCCAGCGGGTCACGTCATCCTCAGCGAACATTTTAAAGGAGGGATCTCTCCTTTGTTCCTATTTTTGTGGGCTCTGATTCCCACGGTTATTTACTTTCTCTTGTTCTATCTGACAGGAGTTCTTTGACCCTTTTCCCATCAAGTCCCTCAATCTTAATTTTCTTGATCCGACTGCTATTTCCTTGAATGATTTCGATATTCGAAGAAGGGATTTTTAAGATTTTGCTGAGAAGACGGATCAGTTCCGCATTTGCCTTCCCCTTTTCGGGAAGTGCTTTCAGGCGGATGGTCCAGATTCCTTCTGAACAGGAGACAATTTCACTTTTTGAGGCCTTAGGAGTCGCTTTGATGAAAATTTCACAAGACATAAAAGAGAGCAAAATTTAATATGCTGGACGTATTAAAAAGATAACTTTTCAACATGTTTCTTCTCAATTTTTTCCATCGAATTTCTCGGTCCCACCATCAGATTTGGCGCTAATTCCAAATTTTGATTTTTCATACAACAAGGGAGATGGAAAAAAATGAAAAGAAGATCAGCCGTACAATCAATCATCAGTGGTTCTTTACTCATCGCCGGCACAACGATAGGTGCGGGAATGTTGGGTATACCTCTACTTACAGCCCAAACAGGATTTCTTCCTGCTATTTTAGTGACTCTACTTGTGTGGATCTTTATGGCCGTCACAGGAATTCTTTTTCTGGAAGCGACCTTATGGATGCCTGACGGCTCCAATGTATTGTCGATGGCAAAGAGATATTTAAATTGGCAGGGAAAATTCTTTTGCGGAGGGATGTATATTTTCCTCTATTACTGCCTAATGATCGCCTACTTTGCAGCAGGGGCTCCCATTTTTATGGACTTTTTGAGTTCTGCATGGGGAATAGGCTCGCAGCCTCTTTCCTATTTTATTTTCGGTCTTGTCTTTGGTGGTCTTGTCTTCTCAGGGCTTAAGTGGATTGACCGGGTGAATTTTATTCTGATCGTTGCAATGATCCTCTCTTTCATTTTTCTTCTGTATATGGGAAGCGAACAGGTCCAGACTGGCCGTTTATTGGACTGGCGCTGGTCTTCGGCATTTTTTGCCGCCCCTGTTCTCTTCAGCTCCTTCGGATATCACAATGTCATCCCTTCTTTATGCACCTATTTCCGGCGGGATGTAAGAATAATGAAATGGTCGATTTGGATCGGCACCTCGCTCCCTTTCCTTTTTTATCTGTTGTGGCAGTGGCTCATTATCGGTGCATTCAATCCGGAAACCATTGAACAGGTTTTGCAAAAGGGACAGCCTGTCACAGAGGCCTTCAGCTTGGGAGGGGAAACAAAGTATTTAATCCAGTTGGGACGGGTATTTGGGTTCTTCGCTGTCATTACTTCGATGCTGGGCGTTTCTTTTTCTCTCGTTGATTTTATGGCAGATGCATTCAAAATTCCCCGAAGGGGCTTGGGAAGGCTTTTTCTTTGCTTGATCGTTTTTGTTCCCCCTTTTATTTTTGCATCCGTCGATCCCACAATTTTCGTAAAAGCGATTGGCATTGCAGGAGGCTTCGGAGAAGCTTTTCTCAATGGGATGATGCCTGTATTGTTCGTCTGGGTAGGTAGATATGCGATGAAGTTGAAATCCAGAGCTCTCTTCTTCGATAATAGGTTGAGTTTAGGTCTTTTGTTTTTCCTTTCATTGGTGGTCGTTGTTTTAGAAATTGTTAACCTGGTTTATTCGAGATGAACCGAAAAGGAGATTTATCCCCCTTATATTTGCTGATTTTGATTTCCTTGTTGGGAATCGGATCATACGCGATGAACAGACGGTCTTTTTCATCCAAGAAGAAACAGTACAAGCAAAGCAATGAGGCGATCTTCACGCAGATTTACGAAGAGATGAAATGGAACAATTTGGAATCTGTTTCAGGACCGGGATCTGATCTCATCCAAACTTCTGTGATTCGAAGAGAAATCCCCCAGCTCCTAAGAGAGTTAGGGGTGAAAACTCTCGTAGATGCCCCTTGTGGTGATTTTTACTGGATGAAGGATTTGAAGCTGGACATCGAAAAATATATCGGTGTTGATATCGTCGATGAAATCATTATGAAAAATCGCAGAAAATACAATACGGATTCTCGTGAATTCATTACGTATGATCTGGTCACGGACACTCTCCCCAAAGCTGATATGATTTTGTGTCGCGACTGCTTCATCCAACTGTGTCATGAAGACATTTTAGAAATACTGAAACAGTTCAAAAAGAGCGGGGCAGAATATCTCTTAACGACGACTTATACGAGTAGAACGCATAACAAAAACATTACGAACGGAGATTTCTATCCAATCAATCTCCAGGTAGCTCCATTTTACTTTCCTAAACCTATTTTGATCATCAATGAAAACTGTTCTGAAGAAAATGGAAGGTTCAATGATAAGTCTCTTGCACTTTGGAAACTTGAAGACATCGATTTGAACAATGTTCTTAATTTTAATGGATAAAATAGATCCTTTCATAAGGAGTTACTATGTGCGCTGCTGTTGCTGCTACCCCTCATTCGCCTAGAATCATTATCCGAATGGATGAGGAAGAAGGTGTTAAGGGAAGAGAAGACTCTCGTACTGATTCTCCCGAAGCTGGAGAAATGGTTAGCACTATCCTGACAGTTGAGAATGACACTTCGCTTTTGGGAAGAGTTGAACTTGCTTCGATAGAGACTATGGCTGATGGATCTACCCCCGTTTTCACCTATTCATTTCCGGTCAATACTGAAGGAGGAGCATCAGCTGCGCTCCCATCGAAGACATTAACTATTTTACATAACTGTGATTTCGAAATGAAGGTTACTTTTCAAGACGAGGAGCTTAGAGAGCATCGCAGTTGTTTCCCTATTTCAATAACTGGGGAAAGAGTGCATACCATTGCTTTATCCAGGCTCAACGTAATGCCTGCGATCCTTATTTCTTCAGCCGATGACAGACGATATTGTTTCATTTTATGCAAAGGACTCCTGCCGATGTTGCGAAAGAGAGTCGAATGTATGAAGTAACGGGAGCGAGAGGTAGAATAGATGACCGTTTTTACCTTTCTACAGTCTGTTGCATCAACGATACAAATGAGTATGGGGTGCTTCATCTTTCAACAGAAGAGGAGTATTTGCCTTCCCGTTTTCTGGCAGGGGGAGCTTTTTATTCCGAACCTTTGGCGGAAAAAAGAGGAGGTCATGTCCCTGGAATTAGCAAGCAATACTTTTTCCTCCACAATTTTCCTGTGCGATTGAATGTTACTTTTTCTACAGATAGAAAGATTCTTCAAAAAGTAGTTCCTCTGGAGCCCAAGGGACTTGCCATTCATAATATTGCCATTTCTCAATTGGAAGTTAGTAGAGCAGCTGCTGGCAGCTCATAGGCATCAACTATTCGATCAGGTCAGTGTAAGATTTCGGATTATTGATGCTCTCGACATCTTCAGGTCTTCGAATATAGTAAGGTTCTCTGAATGATTCTTGTCCGTTGAACTGGATCCAGAACATTTGCATCCAACCTAATGAATAAGGAAAGGAACTTTCGTTATGAAGGTACTCGGTGCTCACTATTGTAGCTTGTTAGGCAACCTGGACAAGCGTCTCCTTATAGAAAACTGTAAAAAGAACTCCGCCAAAAGTAGATGGATAATAGACTCCCCACTGTTCCTGATTTGTGTTCACAAAAATGGGTCCTGGCGAAAAGGAAAGGCCATTTAATGATCCTCCAATGGAATTCAGTTGCTGTTGAGATGTAAAAAGACGAAGAGGACCATTTGCAGCAGTAATCATAGAAGATGCGTCCATAATGATTCTATCGCCGCCAAAAAGAGGAGGAGAAGGGAATTGATTGTCTACAACAATATTCAGCTCTCCAGTGCCTAAATTCTCAATTAGGGCTCCATTGTTCATCGTAAGGTCCTGCGCGATGAATATATTCAGGTTACTGCCGAAAGTCTCTACCCTAGCTGCGGCATTCGGAGGAGTACCGCCAGTGAGTACCATTTCTCCTGCGGCATTGATTGTAATATCACCTGAGGTAGTCGTAATTTGTGCGACATTTGATCCACCAGCAGGTCCAAATCCTCCGGTTAGAAAGAAGTTTCTTCCACTTAGGGTAATATCTCCAGCAAAGGTACAGAACATAATTGCCTGGCCGTTCCCAGAAGATGCACCCCCGTTCATAAAATAGTCACCGGTAATATCACAGGTAATGTTTCCTGCTGTACCGATCAAAAATCCAGCAAAAGTATTGATACCTGTTCCTCCGTTGATGACAAGATGGCTATTTGCCCCAGTCATGGTAAAATCGATATTTCCTGGATTTTGAACGGCAATAGAGGCTGGCCCGCCACCTCCTGATCCTCCTGTGATCGTGCACATGGTATTGGCGCCTGTCATCGTGATGCTGGTATTGCCTGTTTGTGCATTGATGACAGCATTTGTCGATGCATTTGATCCCGCTGTTAATATTAGGTTCCCTGACATGTTAATATCGACATTTCCTGAAAAGGATTGCAGGGTTGCTGATGAGACAACTCCTGAACCGCCAAGAATATTGATATCACCTGTATTGAAAACATTGAGGTCACCACCTGCTTGCAGAGTTCCTCGATTTGGAGAACCAGTTCCTCCCAATAGATTCAAACTTGTAGGGGCCTGTACATCAATTCTTCCGCTTCCGGTGGTAACGAAAACATCAACCCCTCCAGCAGCATTTCCTAGAGTAATTGTAGGAGCTCTGAGATCGAGAACTACTTGGTTATCTGGAAGTCCAAGACCTGAGGACATGACATCTCCTAGAAAGGTAATGCTATTATCGGCAATCATAGTGAGGCGGCGTCCGCTACCCCATGTAAATGTCCCTGTGAGAGGTACTCTGATATCGCCCGTTCCCCCAAATCCATTGTTTGTATTGATGGTCACATCATTTGCTCCCAGGAAAGTTTGAAGGGTAGTTGCTGGAACAGTACTGATATTCGCTGAAGCGGCGCTGAATGTATACCCAGGTGGAGGGAAAGTAGCGATGTTATTGTTGGCTATATTATTTATGGTAACATCTGTAGGGTCGAGAAGGAGGGTGCCTACTTTTCCGAAAGGAGCAGTTGTATCGACATAGCCTTCAGGACAGAGAAGCCCTTTGCTCGAGATCTCGACAAAACCCCCATCTCCTTTTTGACTTCCTCCCATGGCAGTAGCCGTTCCAAAAAAACCTGTAGCTTCATCGGACCAGAAAATGATCTTTCCACCATCGCCGTTCTCTAGTGCATCGGCATGGATCTGAACGTTCGGATCGATCAATAGATAGTCAGCGTTCAGAAATCGCTCTTCTTTTCCCTGGTACTCACCACCAATGAGAATTTCTCCATCTCCTTTAAGATTTGAAACATCGAGAAAAGCTTCTTCTTTGATCTGGATCTCATCAGCGAGAATGATGATTTGACCCCCTGTACCATCATCATAGATGGCTTGAATCTCACCTGTAATCAAAGCAGATGTTTTTTCTGGTTCGAAAGCGAGAGCAAAAGGGTTTTCTTCTACCTGAGCTGTAGAGAAACTGTCTTTTGTCTTTATGAAAAGATGATCTTTCTCTGAAGGCTTCAATAGGGCGTAATCACATCCCGAGAGACATGCAGTTCCATTTTGAGCTTGGATGGAACCATGGTTTTCTACCCGATGGGCGAAGAGAAGCACATCCCCATTTTCAGATTGGATTTTTCCCAAGTTTACAATGGCCTCAGGAGAAGTTCCGGTAAAGGTTATGTTGTCATTCGCAAGAAAGGCATCGTTCTGTACATCAAGGGTCGATGCGATGAAACTCGCGGTATTCACACAAGAATTTTCCCCGAAGACAATTCCGTTTGGATTGATCAGATAAACCTGTCCGTTTGCTTCTAATTGCCCAAAGATCTGACTCGGGGAATCGGTTACTCTGTTAAGGACAGAAGAATGGATTGAGGGTTGGACGAATCGGGTGACTTCATCATTGCCAATAGAAAAATCTTTCCATTCGATGATGGCACGGTCACTTGTTTGAATTTCGCAGGTTTGGGCGTTGAGTTGCTGGAAATTTGCTGATCCTTCTGTGACTATTGGATCAGAAGGATTAGCAAATATTGCTGTAGAGATGAAAAGGCTCAGAGATAGTGATTTCTTCATAAAAGAAAACCTAAAAGATTATTGATTTGTTGAATAGAAATTATTCCATTAATTCTTTCCAGGTCTTTGGATTATTTCGGGCAGGAATATCGTTAGGCCGTGGGATAAAGTAAGGCTCTTTCATGAAAATGTGCCATGGACGGTGGAGATTGTCTGCGTATTTGATCTTGAAAGTTTCAGGCCAGCCGAGACGGTAGGGGAAGAAATTTTCGTTTCTGAGAAATTCGCCAACGACGATCTGCGCTTCTTCTGCAATCTCTTCAATGCAAGGTTTATAGAAGATCTTAAACGGGATTCCTTGATCACCATTTGGATAGTAGGTGCACCACTTTTCCTGATCAGTGTCTACAAACAAAGCTCCGGGAAGAAAGAAAAAGGGAACTCCAGCGCTAAGAAATGTAGCAGCTGGGTCAATTGTATTGAGTTGTTGCTGTGCAGTATAGACACGGATATAATTGAAATCAGAGGAGATAAAGCTCGTTCCATCCATGTGGAAGGAACCATCTCCAATCAGAGGAGGGAATGGAGCTTGGTTGTCGACAACCAGATCGACAGTGAAAGATGCTGCGACGACAGCCGAGTTTTCCAAAAACATATCCCTTTGGGTAATGACGAGGATACTTCCGGTCGGGGCATAGATTGCAGTGTCAGCTTCAACAATTGGAGGAGGAGGAACGCCTGCTGGATTTCCTCTAATATAGGTATCCCGGAATCCGATAACCGTAATGTCTGCACCGTTTGAAGTGAATGGAGTGACCGGATCAAGTGCATTGCTGAATTGAACTGAAGGATCTAATACCCCTATGTTCGTGATATCTGCAGGAGCTCCCGATGCAAACAAATCCTGACTCTGCACGAAAATATCGGAGCCATCCTGCGCCGACATGGTCATGGCCATTCCCAGGGCGCCAAGATTTAACGGGTTTGCCCCTGATGCCCCGAAGAATGCAAGCTGGTTGAAGTTTCCAGGAAACGTATTCGTATTGTAATAATTTGGATCAAATGTGATCGCACCTAAACCATTGGAAACGGTTGGAAGAGAAGCGCCAGCAAGAGGGGTTCCGGCAAATATATTTGTTCCTCCTACAAGAACTGACATCGCAGGCCAAAGTTGTCCAGCCGCAAAACCAAAATCGGAAATATATGTAATCCCTCCACTGGCATCATAACGGTTGGTCACAACATTAAAACGGTTACGACCGCTGCCAGCAGATCGGATATCACCCCCAGCTAAAACCCGAACAGTTCCGATATCTCTACTTGTTGCAGCTGGAGAAGCTGCAGAAATACCATTGACGTGCAGGTGGGCTATTCCAGAAAGCGCATTGACATTTGGATCAAATCCGTTGACAGCAACAATGCTTCCACGAACAAAGTATTCGATGCTGGGGTTGATTGTATCAATGATCTCAAGGCCGACTGTTTTATCTGTATTTCCAACAGCAGCATTCCCACCGATCATGAGAAGATCCCCATTGACATGGATGAGAGACTCAGGTGGAATAGCTGCAAGGGTTCCATCATTTGCAATCGTTGCAAATTGTGGACCACCTCGTCCATCCATGACAAAATTTCCACCTACATTTACTCGAAGGGCGAGTCTTGTATCTAAAGAAATAGGTCCTGAGGGATTGATCCCAAAGTCAGAACGGTTACCCCCAATTTGCCCTCCAGAATCGGAGTTAGGGAACGTGTTTGCAAGATCGTGAGCGATGATAAAGTTTCTTCCCGTATTGATTGTGATGATAGATTCTAAAAATCCACCTGGGTTGGGAATGGTTCTTGCTCCAATGACAGAAAAATTATCCCCACCTAAAAGGTAGATGTCTCTTCCAACATTGACAGTAATGTTTCCCCTAAAATCTGCAGTCGATCCTAATAGCTGCTGTGGTCTTCCAATTCCAGAGCCTGCCCCGTTAAAAGTATCGGCAAGACAGAATAGATCTACTCCGACATTCACCGTCGTATTGGAAGCATTGATATTTCTTCCAGGATCAAGGGGATTGTTTTTTGTGATCGATGCCTGGTTGGTCCCGGCGCCCGATCTCATTGACAGTGTTCCTCCGACATTCACGGTCACATCTCCGCTTGCCACTGTTGCAGGGGAGATAGCACCAACACCGTAACCGATGAAACAATGGTCTCCTGGAGTAGTGCCCGCAGTCATGTTAAGATTACCTCGAGTAGCTTCTACAAAAACCGTTCCAATTAAAGATCCGACGTGAACAGGAACATTAGCTCCCATGTTGATATCGCCGTTTGTGCATAACAAGCTAACGTTTCCACCCGTTACGGCATCGTCATTTCGGACACTACTTCGAATGGTCATTCCGGTGACCGATTGAAAAGTGATGTTTGCTCCAGCACCTGTTGCGAATACGGCTGCAGCAACAGCTTGATTGATTGCTCCTGCAGCATCGATGAGCAGATCAAACCCAGTAGCCCATGTAAATGTGGCATTGATATTGATGTCACCTGGCTGTCCTCCGACGGTTCCTGTTGTGCGGACAATGGTATTTGCACCACCTAACCCTCCTGCTCCTGTGAGGGTAGCTGTACTCAGAATGGCCCCAGCTCCAGTAGGAACAAATGGGGTAGCTGCAGTGACATTGAAGTCAGCACCGTCAATCGTTAAATCGAGAGGATCGAGAAGGAGAGTTCCTGCTTTCCCATTAGATGCCAATAAATTGACTTCTCCTCGGTGATCGAAATGTTCTTTTGAAGAAATCTCAGCAAAACCACCATCTCCTGAATATGTACCGCCCTGAGCCTCGATTTTCCCAAAGAATTGAGTGGACTCGTCACTCCAGAGAATGATATTCCCACCTTTTCCTTCATTCAGGCAATTGGCAGAAAGAAGGGAAGTTTCATCGATATAAATTCGTTTAGCATTATTAAGACGTTCGGTTTTTCCTGCCATCTCGCCGCCAATAAAGATCTCCCCGCCATCTTGAGGATGGGAAACATCTAAAGCAGCATGGTGGGACACTTCAATCCAATCTCCCAAAAGATAGATTTTTCCACCTTCTGATTCTCTTTGTGCTTTGATTTGTCCCTGAACAGTTACTTTGGAAGGTGTGAGATTTTCCCCATCGAACTCTAAAGCATCATCCGCAAAGCATTGGCTCGATGCTGCCTCGTAAAGCGAAGCCCAGTTCTCAGAACATTGGGTGCGTATATAGACGTGATCTTTTAGTTTAACAAAGACCTTTTCTCTAGAGATGAGACCTACTTCTCCATTCTTGGCCTCGATTGTTCCAGTACTATCGATTGTATATCCAACGAAAAGAACATGTCCCTCTTCCGAGACAATGGATCCATAATGCACAATAGGGTGCTTTGAATCACCAGAGAAAGCAATCTCTTCGTTGTCTAAAAAAGCCTGGTCATGAATATCTAAGGTCGATGCGATAAAGCTTGCTGTGTTCACCGAGGAATGTTCGCCAAAAACAATTCCATTGGGATTGATCAAATAAACTTGTCCATTCGCTTCTAACTGGCCGAAGATCTGGCTGGGAGAGTCAGTCACTCTATTGAGCACAGAAGAGTTCATGGAGGGTTGGACAAATCGGGTGGTTTCATCCTTGCCAATGGAGAAGTCTTTCCATTCGATGATGGTGCGGTCACTCGCTTGGATTTCAAAAACTTTAGCATTGTATTGTGTAAATGTGGCGGATCCTTCTGTGACGATTGGGTCGGAAGGATTTGCAATAAGAAAAGCTGAGCAAAAAAAACTGAGGGATACTGATTTCTTCATAAAAAAAAAGTAAATTATCACTCCTTTTTTTTGAAGATATTCTTCGCACAATGAGACCATATTTTTTTTTGATCTTAATGTTGGCTGACAGTACTCTCTTAGACTTTTTTTTCAGGAAAGTCAGAGGTAGAGATGGTTCGTATACTGTTGAGTTTTTGCCTGCTCTTTGTAGCAGATCTGTTTTGCATAGCCCATCAATGGGAAGAGTTTGTTCGGAAACGATATGAGCCGACTTATAAGGACAGTGAATATTACCGGAAGTATGATGAAAATACCGATGAGGGCGTCAAAGAGTTCTACTTCCAAAACCACAAACATCAATCAATGGATTTCGTTTTGAAAAAAGAGAGGGAATATCTCTCTTTACTGAAATCGATGAGCATCTGGGATGCGATTGCCCTATTGGACACTATTGTCGATGAGAGCGATCCTGATTTGAATCTGCCTCAAAGCTATCATCTTTTTCAAACAGCGGAAGCTTTACGAAAGGATGGCCATCCCCGCTGGTTGATCTTAACTGGTTTCCTTCATGACTTGGGGAAAATTCTGATCGCATATGGGGAGCCTCAATGGGCTGTAGTAGGGGATACATTTCCTGTCGGCTGTGCCTATGCATCTCAGGTAGTTTTCTCGGAATATTTCAGAGAAAATCTCGATTATGATCATCCCATCTATCAAACTAGACTTGGTATTTACGAAGAGGGGTGTGGATTAGATCATGTCCATATGTCCTGGGGACATGATGAGTACCTCTACCAGGTTTTGAAAGACTATCTTCCCGAACCTGCTCTTTACATCATTCGTTATCACTCCTTTTATTCTGCCCATGAAGAGGGAGCCTATCAGTATTTGCTCAGTGAAAAGGATCGGGAGCTGCTTCCATGGCTAGAGCTTTTCGGTCAATACGATCTTTATTCTAAAGATCCTGAAAATCTGTCTATGGAAACTCTTTATCCTTATTATGAAGAACTCATCGATGAGTTCTTGCCTAAAGAACTAAAATGGTGAATACTGCTTCGGTTTTTAGGAGGAAAATGGCGCATTTGTTACCCAGTACATTGAGTGAATCTCTCGCTGGTCTATTTACATCGGATCATCTCTATAGACATTATCATTTCGTAAGTAATCTCGATGAAGACCCCCGTCATATTTCAGCAATGAATGCAGGCACTTTTGCGGGAATGATCTCAGCCGTAGCTACCCAGGCGGTATTAAATGAGGATAGAAGAATCCGTAATATTGGCGGTTGTGCCCTTGTAAGCATTGCCACTATAGAAGGCCTTGCTCTGGCTGCCGGTCTTGTTCAACAGGATCCTGAGCTTGTTGAAGCAACTTTAGTCATGATAGGCTCTACTGTTTCAGGCATTTGTATGGGAAGCTTTTGTCATGCCGGACTAAAATACGCAAATGGATAAAAAGGGATGATTGTCGAACATTTATCTGCGAGATCATGGAACCCTGATGTCTTACATTCAGCTTTTCAAATGGACTCTGATGCTGGATGGAAAAGAGCTGCTCGTGTGATCGGTTTTAGCTTTGGGATCTCCGCAATGTTGTCTACTATGAATCTGTTTGGAAAAATGTTCGAGCAACGGCTGGGCGGCTCCCTCATGCTTCTTGGGATCGGCTCTCTTGAAGTCATTACCTACGCTATAGGGAAAACCCATTCCAATCCCAGGTACTGCAGATTCAGTAAGTCGCTTGCTGAATACACAGCTTATGGGGTTGCCTTAGGGCTTGGACACGATTGTACGAACATATTATTCTTTCAACGCATTAATTTGAGAAAAGAATGGCATTTATAAGTTTTGTAGGAGGAGGTCTCGTTGGTAATTTATGTACTGATACATCCTCTTTCCACTATGTAACCAGTCATTTAAACTCTGGAAATGTCAAAGTCATGCAAGCAATCGTTCCTGTCTTGGGTAGTGCTTCTGCTTTGGCTACTTATAATATCATGGGTCGTACTGTTGAGCAAAAAGTGATAGGTACTGCTACTCTTTTGTTTATATTTTCGTTGGAAGGAATGATTTTCGGTATGGCAAGATCTCATCAGGATCCATTCTATCATCACCTAAGCATGTCCCTAATAGGGCCGACGATTGGTGGCATCGCCGCGGGCGCAATAGCCCGGAGCGTAGATAATAGGCTGCGTGCATGATTCTTTCCTTTTCTTTCATTTGGATTTCATAGAAATTGTAGGTTCAAAAGAATGATTGATCTTTGTAAAAATGAAATTTATGAAGAAATATTTCATTCTTCTTTTTCTTTTTTCCTGTGCATTCGCAAAAGAAGTTTGGGTCGAAGGGCTTAATGGTATTGTATTTTCAGACTCCGAAGAAAAATTAAAAGAAGTTCCCGATAAATTCAGGGGCACTGGCTTTTATGATTTGCTAATTCCTGATCAGATCGAATTTCGTGAAAAAATACGCCCCTTTTTCGGGAAGCCTATCACCGCTGAATTATTGACGGAAATCAAGAGCCTAATCGTTGAATATTACCGGGACCACGATTACCCCATCGTAGCTGTTTTAATTCCAACGGGGCAGGACATCACCCACGGTGTGATCCGAGTTTTAATTCTAGTTGGTAAAATCGGCCAGATTAAAGCAGAAGGCGCCCGATGGATTTCCAATGAAAAAATTGCAGAACAACTGAGAGAGAAACCAGGCGAAATCATTAAAGAAAGTGAGATTCTATGCGATCTCGACTGGATCAATCAGAATCCTTTTGTAACTACGGATGTAATTTTCGAGCCGGGGAAAAATATCAGCGAGACGGATCTTATTCTTGTAACTGAAGATCGTTTCCCTCTTCGAGTGTATAGCGCTTATGAAAATACGGGGAATTTGGTCGCAGGAAGCTCCCGATTTCTAGCTGGGTTCAATTTCACAAATCCTGTGTGGTGGAATCACCAACTCAATGGACTTTTTCTTTCCGCTCCTGATTTCAATGAGTGGTGGGCTGTGACGGGAAGTTACATCATTCCGACCAACTGGCGGCAGCAGCTTGAAATCTATGGGGCATTTACCCGTACCAGGCCTGATCAGCAGGGGTTGGATCTCACCGGAAAAGGTTGGCAAATTGCAGGACGATACACGATTCCTTTTTGTCTTTGGTTCTTCAATAATCAGGCAATCATCGGATATGAATTCAAAAGAACAAACAATTTCCTCAATTTTGCCCAAACTCTGATCTTCGATCATTATTTTGATATTTCCCAGTTTGTCTTCGGATTTGAAAGCTCTATCGAATATGAAATGGGGATCACTTCTCTTGGCCTTTTCATCTATTACAGCCCCGGACATATGACTTCTTTTAACCGGAACAGAGATTTCCAAAGAGAGAGAAATGGAGCTAAGGCTCATTACACTTACGGAAAGTTTCGGTTGGACCAGGCCCTGGAAATGCCGTTAGATTTTTCCTGGATCATGAATCTTTCTTTTCAGCAGTCCAATCACAAACTCCTTCCCACAGAGGAATTCTCATTGGGAGGGTATTTCACAGTTCGTGGGTATGATGAGAATGAAGTGATTGGAGATAACGGCCTCCTGATCAAAAATGAGATCCGCACTCCAAAATTCACATATAAATTTTCGAGACGTAAATTAACCCAGGTATTGCAGTTTTTGATCTTTCTTGATTTTGGTGTCTCCTACGATGTCGACCAAAATATCCTGAGCAAGAATAAGACCGTTCTGGCCTCAATCGGTCCAGGGATCAGATATACTTTTCACAAGAACATCATCTTTCGATTTGATTATGGGTGGCAGCTCCACACCATCGATCGAATAGTGAACGATTCAAATAAACATTCCAGAGCTCATTTTGGGCTAACTGTTTCGTTTTAAGGAGATAAATATGATTCGTACTTTGATTCTATTTTTGCCTATGGCTATTTTTGCCCTTCCCTCCGGGCAGGAAATTATCTATGGAGATATGAATTTCAGTCAGGATGGAAATCACTATTGCGTAACTCAGAAGTCAGACCAGGCTCTGGTCTATTGGCAGGATTTTTCCATCGATTTTGAGGAAGTAGTACGTTTTCATCAGCCCAATAGGAAATCGGCCATCCTGAACCAGGTGATCAGCGACTCCCTTTCCTGTATCGATGGTCAATTGAAGGCAAATGGTCATGTCTATCTCGTCAATCCCAATGGAATTCTCATTGGTCCAACAGGAAAAATTCAGGCAGGGCGGTTTGTTGCAGCATGTCTGGGGGTTTCTGAGTTCCTTTCTGACTCTGAAATACACTTTGCCAAGGACAAAAAAGCAGGGGATTTGATCCACATGGGTGAGATCGCTTCGGACAACGAAATTTATCTGATCGCAAAAACCATCGATTCCATAGGGGAATTGAAGGGAAAAATTGTTGGACTCATAGGGGCAGAAGATGTATTTCTGAAAGAGAAGGACGGAGTCCTTGGCTGGGTCCATATTCAAGGGGAAGGAGACGTGAACCATTCTGGTCGTATCGAAGCAATTCAGGCTGAGGTAACTACAGCTGGAGGAAGTCTGTATCCGCTTGCCGTCAATCATGAAGGAATTACCGATGCGAAAGGGGTCGAAAAGCAGGGTGGAAAAGTCATTCTTTCCTCTGCAAGCGGCATGACGACTGTTTCCGGGATGATCTCAGCACCTGGCGGAGAGATTGAAGTTCTAGGAGAGGCCGTCTTCCTAAAAGAGACTGCCAATATCGATGCATCTTCTTCTTCTCATGGAGGACAAGTCCTTGTCGGAGGAGATTACCAAGGGAAAAACCCCAATATTCCCAATGCAAAAGGGACTTATATCGAACCAGGATCCCATATTCGTGCTGATGCTAAAGAAGAGGGTGAAGGCGGTAAAGTAATCCTATGGGCAGATCATGAAAACTGGTTTTACGGAGATGTTTCTGCCAAGGGAGGCGAACGAGGGGGAAATGGTGGATTCGTAGAGGTTTCTTCTCCTGGAGATTTGAAATTCAAAGGAAAGGTCAATACGACTGCAAAGAAGGGAAACACAGGAACTCTTCTCTTGGATCCCTCCGATATCTCAGTGACAAGTGCTGCCAGCAACCCGACCCTTCCAACAACGCCTCCTGGAACCTATGATCCAAATGTTGCTAATGCAGTTCTCGATGCAGCGGATGTTCAAACGACATTGGCAACGAACAATGTCACTATTTTGACAGCTACAGGTGCGGGAGGAAACGGAACTGTTAAATTCGGAGCAAACATCACCTGGAATGCTGCGACGACTTTGACTGTTACGGCTGATCAGAATATTGGATTTTCGAATTCAACGATTTCGAATACGCACACTGGAAGCGGGAATTTTGACGCTATGGTTTTTACGGCCAATGCAGGACTCCTGGCTGCTAATTTTACGGGTATTGCTTTGAGTGGCTCAACTTTATCTTCTGCCGAGGGAAATATTTTTCTGGCTGCTACAGGAGGAACTACTCTTGCCAATCGAGGAATAGAAGTTTCAGGGTCAACGATTTCTTCGACAGGAACTGGTGCTGATGCAGCGAACATTACTCTGAATGGAAGGGGAGCTGCAGCAGCCGGCAGCGGAGCTGTAGGAGTCTTAGTTGGTTTCACTTCCGATATTACAACTATAGATGGGAATATCAATTTGATCGGTCTGTCTAATGGAACAGCAAATTTCAATTACGGAATTCACCTTTTCCAGGAAGTTACGGTCCAGTCGACAGGTACAGGTGCCAATGCTGGAACTATCACATTGAACGGTACAGGATCTGCCGGAGTCTCTGAAAATCATGGTGTCCGTATGGAGCTGTCGGCAACAATCAATTCAGCAGAAGGGGATATTGGCATTACTGGACTTTCAAATGGCACCGGCAATTTCAATCAGGGACTTTCCATGGACACAGAAACGTCAGTTGTTTCTTCAGCCTTTGGTGTGGGGGCCGCTCTGGTCACCATCAATGCAACTTCAGGAACGGGTTCCACTGAAAATCATGGGATTACTATGTCCAATTCATCAACCATTGGCTCGGAGGATGGAGATATTGACATCACGACAACTTCTTTGGGAACTACTACGCAAAATCATGGAATTTTTCTTTCAGACTCAGGTCTGATCATTTCGAAGGGACTTGGAGTCAATGCAGCGAACATCAATATCAATGCAACCCCAGGTGTGGGTTCAGTGGATAATATAGGCGTTCGGGAAGATGTTTCTTCAAATGTCACTTCTGCTGCTGGAACAATCAATATCATAGGAGGTTTTCTGCTTGATACGAATTAAGAAGGTCATCTTATTCTTCTTTATATCGAGCATAGTTTTTTCAAATCCTAAGGGGGGAAAAGTCTTAGAAGGAAGTGTTGAGATGAATCGTGATCAAAGCGTATTCATCATCCAGCAGTATTCCGATCAAGCGATCCTTCATTGGGATTCCTTCTCTATTTCTGAAAGAGATCTCACGCAGATTATTCAACCTTCTGTTCATGCTTCCCTATTGAATCGGGTAGAGGGAAATCTTCCTTCAAAGATCGATGGCTCGCTTATTGCCAATGGAAAAGTCTATCTCCTCAACCCAAATGGAATCCTGATCGGGCCCAAGGGGAAAATTCAAACTTCCCATTTCGTCGCATCCTGTCTCAATATTTCTGATGAAGAATTCCTGAATGGCAGTACTTATCATTTTTCGGGGGATTCGGATGCAAAATGTGTCAATTTAGGATCGATCCAAGCTACAGACTCCGATGTTGTTTTGATCGGCAAAGAAGTTGAGAACTACGGCAAGGTCACAGCTAAAAATGGAGTTGTTGCCTTGGTCGGCAGCAATGATGTCTTACTCCGGGAAGATGAAGAAAAGAGAATCTGGATTCATCCCACCTCTTCTGGATGTGTTCAAAATTCTGGAGAAGTCCAAGCTCTCCAGGCGGAACTCATTGCAGCTGGAGGAAGTCCCTATTCTTTTGCCGTCAACCATGCTGGAGTAATCGATGCAAGGGGAATTTCCGAAGAAGGAGGCAGAATTTATCTAACTTCCGAGGAAAAAACGAATGTTACAGGAGAAATTTATTCTGAAGGTAGAGACATCCATCTACTTGGAAAAAGAGTGATCGTCGATGAAAAGGCAATCATCGATGCTTCCTCTTCTTCACAAGGAGGGCAGATTCTCATTGGAGGAGATTATCAGGGAAAAAATCCTGAGATTCCAAATGCTGAACTTACCTATGTAGGGCCTGATGCAACCATCAGATCTGATAGCCATTATTCTGGTGATGGAGGAAGAGTAATCCTATGGGGGGACTATGCCTGCCATTATTGGGGAGACATTTCTGCAAGGGGTGGAGAAAAAAGTGGAGATGGAGGGTTCATCGAAGTCTCATCTCATTATGATCTTCGATACAAAGGCCATGTCGATACGACAGCTCCTATGGGAAAATCAGGAACTCTGCTACTTGATCCCTCTAATATCACGATCAATGGACCAAGCGCTCCTGCTTTTCCGACAACCGCCGGTCCTCCTACGGATTTCTATGTTCCTACAGGAGTTATGAATGCAAATTTGGCAGCTGCAGATGTTCAAGCCGCTCTTGTGGGAGGCAATAACGTTGAAGTGCGCACGAATGGAGCAGCGACGACTGGAAATGGAACGGTTACCTTCACTGCCGGGGTAACGATTACCTGGGGAACTGCTCAAACGTTCACAATACTTGCCGACCGGGAAATGATCATCAATAACGCAGTAGCGATCAGCAGTACGAATGCGGGTGCAAACTTTAATGCGGTAGATTTTCAGGCTGCAGGAACAGGTGCTGCAGGTTTTATCGGTATGCTTTTCAATGGAAGCGCTTCTATCACAACGGTTAATGGAAATATTAATCTGGCCGGAACAGGAGGGAACACCAATAATGATTTTGGAATTGAAATGCTCTCAACTAGTTCTGTGACTACAACCGGAACAGGGGCCAATGCAGGAAGCATTACGATGACAGGAGTTGGGGGATCAGGGAATAACAATTGCTATGGGATTTACCTCAACGGGGTGGGAGTTAATGTTTCTACTGTCGATGGAAGCATTCAATTTACGGGAACTTCAAACGGAGTCGCTCAGAACAATGCCGGGATTTATATGCAAGGAGGTGCAGTCGTTGAATGCACGGGGACCAGTACAACGTCAACCCTTCAGTTCGATGGAACTGGTGGCAATGGGACTCAGGCTTGCTATGGAATACGTTTGAATCAGGTTAGTACGAGAGTTACTTCAAATATTTCTAACATGATCCTTAATGGAACAGGGGGAAATGGTTCCACCAATCGAAATCGTGGAATGCTCATGCAAAATGCGGCTGAAGTGCAGTCGATAGGATCGGGAGTGAATGCTGCTACGATTACCATGACAATGATGTCTGGAACTGGTGTGAATAACTGTCAGGGAATTCGTGTGAACCAAGCGGGTACTCTTGTCACTTCGATTGATGGAGATATTAACATTTCCGCAACGGGAAATGGAACAGGGAACAATGGTCATGGGTTTGATATACGGAATAACGCTGATGTAACTTCGACAGGAGTTGGAGCCAATGCAGCTTCGATCTCAATTACAGGAACTCCTTCAGGGGGAACCTCAGGAGCGGGCCTTTTTTTCAACAATGGTGCAGTCACAGCAGCTGGACCAAATGCAATCACTATGATGGGTACAGGCCAAGGAGTCCTTGCAGGGCTTGATATGAATAATGCTGCAGATCTCATAGGGGGAGGATCTCATAGTGGAAATCTCACCATCAGTGTCGATACAGCAATATTGACAGCCGGAACAATTTCAGGAACCGGAGATCTATTGTTTCAACCAATTGCCCCGGCTTCCACGATTGGGCTGGGAAATGCAGCAGCAGGAACTCTCAATCTTGACTCAACGGAGTTGGGATTTATCGCAAATGGGTTCAACTCGATTACATTTGGGCGTTCTAATGGGACTGGTACAGTAGAAATGACAGCTTTTACTTACCTCGATCCTTTGGTGGTCCAGGGAGGAACCGTCACCGTATCTGGAGCTGTAGGAGCAGGAGCCAATGCGGTCACGTTCAATATCGGTCCTTCTTCTGCAGGAACTCTCAATCTCAATGCTCTCGTCACGACAACGAGTACATTCACCGTGAATGGCGGGCCAAATAACGATACCTTCAATGTAAATGTCCCGGGGCAAACAGGCACATTTGATGGAAGCACAGCTACGAATACTTTGAATGGACCCAACGACACAGTGAATTGGACGATCACAGGTGATGATGCTGGAACCATGGCATCGACGACTCCTGCAGGAACAGTCACTTTTTCCAATATGCAAAATCTTGTCGGGAATGCTGGAGTAGATAATTTCACATTCAACGGCGCTTTTCAAATCAGCGGAGCAACGGGAATCGATGGAAGTACGGGTGCCAATACTCTAATAGGCCCGAACGTTGCAACAGCATGGACGATTGACTCAGACGATGGTGGTACGATCAATCCTACAGGGTCAAGCGGAGCGACGAACTTTGCAAATATTCCCACTTTAACCGGCGGATCTGCAAATGATGGATTTACATTTAGCGGTGCCTTTCAAATCTCGACAACCATCAATGGGGGAGGAGGAGCAGGGAATTCCATCACAGGACCAAATGTGAACAATGCATGGGCGATCACAGGAGCCAACGCGGGTTCGATCAATCCCACAGGAGCAACAGGGCCGACCACATTTACAAATATTCAAGCGCTTACGGGGAATGCTTCCAATGATGTATTCACCTTTTCCGATGGGGCTGCTGTTACTGGGGCTGTCAATGGGGTTGGGGCAGCCAACAATTCCTTTGATTATTCAGCCTATACGACATCAGTAAGCGTCAACCTTGCGGCTGGCACTGCAACTGGAACAGGTGGTTTTAGTAATATTCAAACATTCACCGGCGGGACAGTGGAAGATTCGATCACAGGTCCAAACGTTGCAAATACCTGGACAATTACCGCTGATAATACAGGAACGGTTGGAAGCATTAATTTTTCTTCCTTTGAAAATTTGATCGGAGGAACCAGTACAGATTCCTTTACCTTCAATGGAGCTTTCCAAATCAGTGGAACAACAGGGATCGACGGAAATGGTGGAACAAATACGGCAACAGGTCCCAATGTCACGAATGCTTGGACAGTGACAGGAGATGATGCAGGGACGATCAATCCAACCGGATCAAGCGGCGCAACCCTTTTAACCGATATCCAAAACTTTACTGGTGGAAGCGGAATCGATACGTTCACTTTCAACGGAGCTTTTCAAGTAACAGGCGCCATTGATGGGAATGGAGGCACAAATACTGTCACCGGACCTAATGTCACCAATGCCTGGACCGTGACAGCTGATGATACAGGGACGATCAATCCAACTGGATCTTCAGGCGCAACGACATTGACTGATATTCAAAATTTTACCGGAGGAAGCGGGATCGATACGTTCACCTTCAATGGAGCTTTTCAAGTGTCAGGCGCCATTGATGGGAATGGAGGAGCAAATACGGTTACAGGTCCTGACGAGATTATAAATACTTGGGCTGTTACGGCGGATGATGCAGGGACGATCAATCCAACTGGATCTTCAGGCGCAACGACATTGACTGACATCCAGAATTTCATTGGCGGGACGGGTGTTGATAATTTTACCTTTAATGGAGCTTTTCAATTAAGCGGTACAACTGGGATCAATGGAGCTGGTGGTGCAAATACACTTACAGGACCCAATGGAGTCACGAATACCTGGGCGGTTACTGCTGATAATGGAGGGACAATCAATCCTGCTGGATCGAGTGGGGCGACAAATTTTTCCAATGTTCAAAATCTGACAGGCGGGAATGCTATTGATAATTTCACATTCAATGGAGCTTTTCAAATATCAGGAACAACAGGAATTGATGGAAATGGGGGAACCAATTCGATCACAGGTCCCAATGTAAACAATGCTTGGGCCATTACCTCGACTGATGCAGGAACGGTCAATCCAACAGGTGCAACAAACTTTACAGACATCCAGAATCTAACAGGCGGCTCAGCTAATGATACCTTTACTCTGAGCGATGGAGTAGGAGTCACAGGAGCGATTGATGGAACGAGTGCAACGGGAAACACACTGAATTATACAGCCTATACCTCAGCAATTACCATCAATTTGCAAACAGGAACGGCAACGAATATCACAGGAGGAATCTCCAATATTCAGAACTTTATCGGACCTGTAGGGCAAGCGAATAGTTTTACAGTACAGGATGTGGCCAATGCGTGGCAGATCACTGCTGATGACACTGCGTCTGTGACGAATGTGAATGGAACTTTCTCAATCACTAATTTTCCTTCACTGATTGGTGCTGCTACAAACAATGATACATTTACTTTCAATGGCGCCTTTCAAATGTCAGGCGCAACTGGGATCGATGGAAACGGAGGGACCAATACGATCACCGGCCCTAATGTGATCAATACCTGGTCGGTCACAGCGAATGATGTCGGCTCGATCAATCCAACGGGTGCCTCTGGTGCGACTACTTTCACCACGATCCAGAACCTGATCGGAGGAACGAACAATGATACATTCAATTTGGGGGATGGAGTAGGAATCACCGGAACAATCGATGGTGGAGGAGGAGCGACGAATACCATCGATTACTCGGCTTATACCACGCCTGTGACGGTGAATTTGGCAACTCCATCCGCAACAAATGTGGGAAGCTTCACCGATATTCAGAGTTTTGTGGGAGGGACTGTAACGGATACTTTCATTGGTCCAAACGCAGTGAACACCTGGAATGTGACGGCTAATAATACGGGAAATGTTGCCAGTGTAAGTTTTTCATCCTTTGAAAATCTCACTGGAGGGACAAATAATGATACATTCATTTTCTCTGATGGAGTTGGAGTTTCTGGAGCCATCAATGGCACAGGCATTTCAGGAAACACTCTGAATTACCTTGCTTATACATCTGCGATTACAATCAATCTACAAACAGGAGCAGCGACGAACATTACTGGGGGAATCTCAAATATTCAGAATTTTATTGGTCCAGTGGGCCAAGCAAATTCATTTACGGTACAAAACCTTGTGAATGCCTGGATGATTACCGCTGATGATACAGCTTCAATGACCAATGTGAATGGAACTTTTTCCATTACGAACTTTCCTTCCCTCATCGGGGGCACGAACACAGACACTTTTACATTCAATGGAGCATTTCAACTCTCGGGAGCAACCGGAATCGATGGCAATGGTGGAACGAATACAATAACAGGGCCTAATGCTATTACCAATGCTTGGACTGTTACAGCTGACGATGCAGGCACAATCAATCCAACCGGTGCGACGGGCGCGACAACTTTCACAGATATTCAAAATCTTACTGGAGGAAATTCCACAGATACATTCACTTTCAATGGAGCTTTTCAGATTACAGGGACAATCGATGGCAATGGGGGAACGAACACGATCACAGGACCGAATGTCAATAATGCCTGGGCGGTCACTTCAACTGATGCTGGAACGATTAATCCAATTGGAGCTTCTGGAGCTTCGGCCTTTACCGATATACAAAATCTCACTGGAGGAACTGCCAATGATACCTTTACCTTCAGTGATGGTATTGGAGTTACTGGAGCAATTGATGGTACAGGCGCTTCCGGGAATACGTTTGACTATTCGGCATACTCAACTCCGATTGCGATCAATGTACAAACAGGTACAGCGACGAATGTTGGGGGAGGATTCTCAAACATTCAGAACTTTATCGCTCCTGCAGGACAAATGAATTCATTTACTATACAAAATTTAGTGAATGCGTGGACGATTACAGGTGATGATGCAGCAACTGTGACGAATGCGATTAATACCTATTCTCTCACGGATTTCGCGTCGCTTGTCGGAGGTACGACAACAGATGTCTTCACTTTTGCTGGAGCTTTTCAGATGAGCGGGCTTACTGGAATCGATGGTAATGGCGGAACAAATACTGTCGTTGGTCCTGATGGAGTTACGAATACTTGGACGATTACAAACAATAACGCAGGAACCATTAACCCGGCCGGATCATCGGGTGCTACGGTCTTTGGGGATATTCAGAATTTTACGGGCGGAAATGCGACTGACACGTTCACTTTCAATGGAGCATTCCAGATTCCAGGAACGATCGATGGCAATGGTGGAACCAATACGATCACAGGTCCAAATGTGAACAATGCTTGGGCGATTACTTCAACCGATGCTGGAAGCATTACACCAACCGGTGCGCCTGGAGCATCGGCCTTTACAGATATTCAAAACCTCACTGGAGGAACTGCCAATGATACCTTTATCTTGAGTGATGGGATAGGAGTAACTGGTGCGATTGATGGAACAAGTGCTACAGGAAATACTCTGAATTACCTCGCTTATACAACAGCGATAACAATCAATTTACAGACTGGAACTGCAACGAATATCACAGGAGGAATCTCCAATATTCAAAACTTTATCGGACCTGTCGGGCAAGCCAATAGTTTTACCATACAAGATGTAGCCAATGCCTGGATGATTACTGCTGATGATACAGCTTCAGTGACCAATGTGAATGGAACTTTTTCCGTGACGAACTTTCCTTCTTTAGTAGGTGCTGCATCGAACAACGATACCTTTTCCTTCAATGGGGCCTTTCAGATGACAGGAGCCACTGGAATTAATGGTAATGGAGGAACCAATACGATCACAGGTCCGAATGTGAATAATGCTTGGGCGATCACTGCAAACAATGCAGGATCGATCAATCCTACCGGAGCTTCTGGCGCAACTACCTTTACGAATATCCAAAATCTAACAGGCGGTTCAGCCAATGATACTTTTACCCTGAGTGATGGTGTAGGGGTGACAGGAGCGGTCAATGGAACAAGCGCGACAGGAAATACTCTGAATTATCTCGCCTATACCACACCAATTGCCATTAATCTTCAAACAGGGACCGCGACGAACATCACCGGAGGAATTTCCAATATTCAGAATTTTATCGGTCCTGTAGGCCTGAACAATACTTTCACCGTACATAACTTAGTGAATGCCTGGCTTATTACAGCAAATGATACAGCTTCTGTAACCAATGCCAATGGAACTTTCTCGATCGTTAATTTCCCTCAACTTGTAGGTGGAACAAACACAGATACCTTCACTTTTCTCGGAGCTTTTCAAATGAGTGGAGTAACAGGGATTGATGGAGGAATAGGAACGAATACAATTACTGGACCGAATGTAAACAATGGTTGGGCCATCACAGCGAGTAACGCAGGATCAATCAATCCAACTGGTGCGACGGGCGCGACAACCTTTACAAATATCCAAAACCTCACAGGAGGAACTGCGAATGATACATTCACTCTTAGCGATGGAGTAGGTGTGACAGGAGCGATCAATGGAACAAGTGCAACAGGAAATTCTCTGAATTACCTTGCCTATACGTCAGCCATAACAATCAATCTTCAAACTGGAACTGCAACGAATATCACAGGAGGAATCTCCAATATTCAAAACTTTATCGGTCCTGTTGGACAAGCGAATAGCTTCACAGTTCAGGATGTAGCCAATGCCTGGATGATTACCGCTGATGATACAGCTTCAGTGACCAATGTGAATGGAACCTTCTCTGTAACAAACTTTCCATCTTTGGTCGGAGCTGCAACCAATAATGATACCTTTACCTTTAATGGGGCTTTTCAGATGACGGGAGCTACTGGAATTGATGGGAATGGAGGAGCCAATACGATAGTAGGACCAAGTGTTGTCAACACATGGTCGGTTACTGCCAACGATGCTGGTTCGATCAATCCGACAGGAGCATCTGGGCCAACTACTTTTACTTCTGTTCAAAACCTCACTGGCGGTATGAATAATGATACGTTCAACTTATCAGATGGGTTCGGAATCTCGGGAATGATTAGTGGGAATGGAGGTACTACCAATACGATTGATTACTCTGCTTATACAACGGCTGTGACTGTGAACCTTGCTACTCCTTCTGCTACAAATGTGGGAAGTTTCTCAGGTATCCAGTCCTTCGTTGGAGGAAGCACGATCCTGGATGCTTTTGTTGGTCCTAATGGAATAAGTAATTGGGCTATTACAGCCGATGATACAGGTACTGTAGCAGGTGTGGCTTTCAGTTCCTTTGAGAACTTGTTCGGAGGGGCTGGTGTTGACACATTCACATTCATGGGAGCTTTCAGGATAAGCGGAGCGTCAGGCATTGTTGGGGGAGTTGATATCGATATTATTGTAGGGCCGAATGTAAACACCGCCTGGACAGTTACTTTGAATGATTTAGGAACCGTATTTCCCACGGGTGCATCAGGTGCAACCCGATTTTCGACAATCCCAAATCTGACTGGAGGAACTGCGAATGATACATTCACCATCTCTGATGGTGTTGGAGTCTCAGGAATAATTAATGGAGGTGGTGGTACAAACTCGTTAGATCTTTCCGCTTATACAACCAATGTAAGTGTAGATATAACAGCTGGCACGGCTACAGGATCAGTCGGTATTGCAAACTTGCAAGATTTTACTGGGGGGTCTGCAACAAACACGATTCGAGGGCCTAATACCAATAATCTATGGACTCTCACAGGACTGAATACTGGAAATATCGATGGTATCTTTACCTTTTCAGCTTTTCAGAACTTGGAAGGAGGAGGGATGGACGATACCTTTGATCTCAGTGCAGGATTATTTGTATCCAGTATCAATGGGATTTCAGGCTCGAATTCGATTCGCGGTCCCAATGTACTCAATAACTGGATGCTTACCGCAGATAATGGCGGAAATCTTGGAGCTTTGACTTTTTCCAGTATAGGAACTCTTGTCGGAGGGACCGGGACGGACAATTTCATCTTTTCCAACACAATCACGATGACAGGAACGATTGATGGAGGAGCGCCTGCTGCACCGAATACAATGGACTATACTGCCTACACAACTCCAGTGTCGATTTTTATCGTATCTCCAACTTCAGGAGGAGCTGACAATCTGGGAGCTGTTACTCCCAATTTTACACAAATACCTATCGGCAACATCATTGGGAACATCGTCATTGTGAACCCTCCCACACCTGAACAAATAGATGAAATAGCAAGAGAAGAGGGCTTCTTTTTGGCCAATTTAAGCTTGACGGTTACAGAAATAGAACATTACCGGCTTTTGCCTCATTTCCCCAATATCCACTATTATAACTTCAATTCTCTTCTATCGTTGCCGTTTGCAGCATCGGTTCCTTTCCCATGGAAAATCATCGACCGTAAAGAGCCTTATTTGGAAGAACAGTTCCAAAAGTCTTTAGAAAGCCTACGAAAGAAAAGGCTGATTGATATTTCTATTCAGATGGATTGAGTAATAGGTTTTGTCCATCAAATTCCATAGCATCACCTACAGGGTGTGAAAAGGCATGGGAATAATAATCTTCCAAAAAATCAGATCCATCCTGGGGTTTGATATAGAAGCCTTCTTCGGGGGCGACAAAATGCTCATAATTCACACAACCTACTTCTCCCTTTGCAGAATCAATCGATCCTGAATTTTCAACCGTATAGCCGATCAGAAAAACATCCTCTTCTGATTGTATGATTCCATTATGAATGATTTTTTCCTGAGAATTACCTGTGAAATAGAGTAATTGAAGCTTTTTAAAAGCATTGTTTTGAACATCAAGGGTAGAGGCTATGAGCCCTCCTACATTTATGTAGGAATTCTCACCGAAAACAATCCCATTGGGATTGACTAGGAAAATCTTTCCATTCGCCTCTAATGTTCCCAAGAGATGGGATCGATTTACCCCAATGACTCTATTGAGGACAGCAGACTTCTTATTAGGTTGGATGAAATGGAGAGTTTCATTTTTGTCTATGGAAAAATTTTCCCAATGAATAATGGATTGCTCTCCCAAGTGGATTTCCAATTTCTGAAAGTTCGTTTGGAAATCAACCTCTCCCTCGATGACTGTGGGATTTTTTGGATGTGCAAAGAGGTAAGTGAACATCAATAGGGGAAGAAATTTTTGCATGACATGTTTGTATCAGAAAACAAATCAATACTTCTATTCATTCTTTAAGTTTGGTAGAAAAAACCTCGATGATGAAAGCAGTAGAAATTACTAAATTTGGCGGGCCTAAAGTTCTTCAAGTGAAAGAACATGTTAGGCCTAAACAAGGTCCGAAAGAAGTTCTTATTAAGGTTGCCTTTGCAGGGATCAATGGCCCCGACTTAAAGCAGCGTGAAGGAAAGTATGCACCCCCTCCTGGCGTGACGGATATTCCCGGGCTGGAAGTATCCGGTGTGATTGAGGCTGTTGGTGCAGATGTCCTTGAATGGAAAGTAGGGGACAAAGTCTGTGCATTAGTTGCCGGTGGCGGATATGCAGAGTACTGTGTTGCGCCTGAAGAACAAGTTTTGGCTATGCCGGCTAATACAGACTTCATGGAAGCCGCGGCGATCCCGGAATCCTTTTTCACTGTGTGGACAAATGTCTTTGATGTGGGCGCTCTTAAACCAGACGAGCGATTTTTAGTTCATGGTGGTTCGGGTGGAATCGGAACAACAGCTATTATCATGGCAAAAGCCTGGGGGGCACAAGTCTTTGTCACAGCAAGAGGAAAAGAGAAGTGTAAAAAGTGTGAAGAAATCGGTGCAGATCACTCGATCGATTCTTCCAAAGTAGATTTTGTGAAAAGGATCCAGAAGTTCACCAATGATCATGGGGTTCATGTAATCTTGGATCAGGTGGGAGGAGATTTTCTTAAGAAAAACTGCGAACTGTTGAGCAAGCATGGAAGGTTGGTTCAAGTTCAATTTGCTAGGGGAAGAGAAGCAACTTTAGATCTGCTAATTATGATGCAGAAGCATTTGGTACTCACGGGTTCTACACTGCGTCCCCGTTCCATAGAAGATAAGGGAAAAATTGCTTTTCAGTTGAAAAAACATATCTGGCCCTTTTTCAAAGAGGGGAAGATCAAACCTGTGATTGATTCCGTATTTTCTTTCAAGCACGCTGATAAGGCTCATGCTTATATGGAGTCAGGCAAACACTTTGGGAAAATCCTGCTTCAATTTTAACGTGCTGGGAGAAGAACCTGGGCATGAGGGTAGCACCTTCTGGGAAGAGCGAACGGTAGGTCTTTTTCATTCAGTTCCTTGTCGAAGATCTCGTTAAATCTCATATACCAAAGAATCCATTCATCAAAGGCATGTAAATCTCGAAATAGCTCTCCGCTTGCTACGAAACCTGGCTGAGCAGCTGCAACTAAAACCTGAAGACCTTCTTTGTAATAAATTGTGTAGGGTTCTCCTAATGCATCTCCTGAAAAAGAACTAAAATAGATACCCCATTGTTCCAATGCATTGTTTTGTAGAAATGGGCCAGAAACAAAGGCTACTGTTCCGTCTAAAAAAGAGTTAATGGCGTTATTCGAACGTATCGAAGTAAATATACGTAGTGGGCTTCCTGAAAGAATTGTCGCACCTGGATCGAACTGAACAAATCCAGGACCTATTCCTGGAGAGGTGGAAAACTGTTCATCCACAACAATTGTAAGATCTGATGCTGAAGCAATAACACTGGCTCCCGAAGCAAAAATAGATCCACCAGCTCTTATTCTAAGAGTTCCTGGAGCAAGTCTTGTATTAATTGCCCCTGGATTCAAATTGATATTTCCCCCAACAAAGAGATCTATCGACGGACCTAGAGTGACGATATTTCCAGCGCTAAAGCCTGATACATTCAGATCTCCTCCAACGAACATGCTGAGACCACTATTTGTCAAAAAAATGAGACCACCGAAAAGTGAGCAATTCCTTTGAACAATAATATTTGTTGTACCTCCGGGTGGAGGAAAGTCAACAAGCCCAGCTCCGACTATAGCTGGAGCAGGTGTAGTACAAGTTAGGTCTCCTCCGAAGTGTAAATCGATTGTAGTTCCCGTCATGATAGCATTTGTAGTTCCAATATTTCCGGATTGAATCAATGCATTTCCACTGGCGTTTACAATTAGAGTACCGCTTGTAGAACCAAGAGTGGATGACGATGTTACAGCTGTTCCTCCACGAACTGAAATGTTCTGGCAGGTAATGGAAGTAATACTAGTATCTGTCAAAATGCTAGTGGCTGCGGTAGAAATGGGAGGCCCAGTCAAGGGACCTCCTATTTGAACGTTACCATTGGGAGCATTAACCGTAATAGTTCCTCCTCCAGTAGTTGTATTTTCTATTTCAGCGTTTACAAATAGATTTCCCGCTAAATTGAATGTTAAATTTGCACCAGCAGGACCTGCATACATTAAATCGGTATCTACTGTGACATTACCCGAACCACCTAAGCCATTGTTTGTGTCGATAGTTACACTAGTTCCACCGGTTAGAATCCCAGTGATTGTTGTGTCAAAAATCACAGACGTATCAGCTGTAAATACAAAAGGAGGTGGAGGTGGAACAGTTTGGAATCCTGATTCGACAGGAGGTCCAGGAGAAGCAATAACCGTCACATCTGTGGGATCGAATAAAACCGTACCGGGAGTATCATGTATAGAGGATGCTACGATCCTTCCATTAGGAAAGAGATATCCTGAAGATGAAATTTCAACAAAACCTCCATTTCCAGAGCTATTACCTCCTTTAGCAGAAATATTTCCATAGAATTGGGTGTTCTCATCACTCCAAAGAATGATTTTTCCGCCATTTCCATTCTCAATAGCATTGGCATTCAGTGAAGCTCGAGGAGCTATGTAGATATTTTTTGCATTCGGGAAAGAAGATTGGCCTTGAAAATCCCCCCCGACAAGGATTTTTCCTCCTCCATTTTGCCCAGAAGCATCGATGAATGTTTCATTGAATACACCGATCTGTTCTCCCCTAAGTTGAATCGAACCTCCGGTTTCATCGGCATTTTTTGCAGAGAGACTTCCAAAGATAGCATTTGTTCCATTGTCTGCAATTAAGAGAACTCTTCCTTCTCTTGATACAATACCAAGGGCATCAATGGCTCCTTCATGTCTGATTGCAAAATCGTAAAGATTGCCATCTACTCTGATCTCTTCTTGAATGGCAGAAAGAGTTCCTTGGTTCAAAAAGCCTACCTCTCCGGCTTTGCTCTTTTCTGATGTAAACAGAATCAACTGTTCTTCTTGGTTAGGTCGGAATAGAACTTTGGAAGCACATCCTATAAGAATGGAGCCGCTAGAAGCTTGGATGTCTCCATGATTTTCTACTTGGCAACTGATCAGAAGAACATTCCCTTCCTTTGCGATGATCGATCCGTGATTGATGATGCCTTCTCTTGAAGATCCTTCAAAGCAGAGTTCAGATTTGTTGAGAAAGTTGTTATTCAATCCATCCAATGTAGATGCGGTCAAACTTGCAGTATCGATTTGAGAGTTTTCTCCAAAGATAACTCCTTGTGGGTTGATCAATAGAACATGTCCATTCGATTTAAGTTGTCCAAGAATAGAACTTACTTGATCTCCTGTGACGCGGTTCAAAACGGAAGCTACAAAGTGAGGTTGGATGAATTGTGTGATTTCATTTGGGGAAATGGAGAATGAGTCCCACTCAATGATCGCTTTTTCAGAGGCTTGTATTTCTAAGAAATTATTCGAAGCATGGAAAGAAACATCCCCTGTGATTACTTCGGGTCCTGAAGGTTGTGCCCAAAGAGAAAAGAGGGGAAGTAAGAAAAACCATTTTTTTGATGTCATAGGGTTCTTTTAACAAAGAAAATATTTTACTGTAAATCTTCTTTCCATTGACTTCTTGGCGTCTTTTTCTTAAGAGTAAAAGGAGGGTAATAATTGGAAGATCGGTGAAGAATTTTTTTCTCAAATACATTGGATGGATCAAAGTTCCAATGCACCCCCTTCGTGTCGATATACTCACAGCTTTTTTAACTCTGCTCATTATCTCATCGGCTACGATCATCACTTACTCCTATCGTAAGAATTCTGAAATGATCATGCGTTTTGCAAGAGATGAGATGGAAAAAGTAAGTGCTTTGGCCGTTACAAAGACCATGACCTTTCTCGATGATGCACAGGGTGCATCCCGGCTGGGGTCCTCTTTGGTGGACGAGCTTCCGGAAGTTTCTATAAACAACAGAGATCTCGTGAACTACATGCTCGCGACTCTAAGGCATTATCCTTATGTAGAAAACTATTACATTGGGACTTCCAAGGGCACTTTTTTAATGATCACCAGTCTGCCCCAGGACTTTTCCTACCTTGATATCCATCCCCCTAGAGGAGCCCGTTATCGCATCCGTTATATCAATCCAGCAAACAAACAGTCAGAAGATACCTGGATTTACTTAGACAGCAATGGAAAGGAGATCAGTACTGTCTATCATAAGACGACAGAGTATGATCCACGAAAGAGGCCCTGGTTTATTAAAACCAAGGAAGAAAATCAGCAATGGTCGCCACTTTATCCTATCGAGATCAAAGAAATTGGATATGCTAAACCGTCTTGGAGTGGAATATATGTTTTTCAGACTCTGAAAAAGTCAGGGATCACTGTTTCGGAAACAGTATATAATAGAGCAGGGGAGTTCATTGGAGTATTTGGAACGGATATTTCACTGGATGGCATTTCAGAGTTTTTAAGCACACAAAGAATTGGGAAAACGGGATCGGAGATCATTGTTACTCCTCAAGGGGAAGTCATTGCTGGTCCCAACATGTTAGCTGAGAATAAATCTCTTCCTCCAGGAGAGCAGCTCACTGTCTTCAATACAAAAAATAAGTCCTATGAGGCTGCTTTTGTTGCCTTTGAACAAGAGCAGGAGGACTACTTTGTCTCTGTGTTCGATGGTGAAAGATACCTAGCTTCCTATACCCCATTTCCACAACGCTTCGATCAGAACTGGAAAATATTGATTACTGTTCCTCTCAAAGATTTTCTGGCGGATATCATTAGAACTCATTTTCACACTCTCTTTATATCGTCTGCGATATTTATCGTTTCTGCTTTTCTCGTAGTGTTACTGGCAAAAAGGATTTCCAAACCTATTGTCAGGCTCTCACATGAAATTGATGAAATTAGGAATTTTCATCTCGATAATGAGATCAATATACGCTCCAATATTACAGAAATTCATCTGATCGCTACAGCTACTCAGGCAATGCAGAAGGCGATCAGACAGTTCAGCTTTTTTGTCCCTAAGGAGCTGGTCAGAAGATTGATTACGACTGGAATGGATTTGGGTCTGGGAGGACAGAAGAAGCGATTGACGATCTTTTTCTCCGATGTTCAAAATTTTACGGGAATTTCTGAGAGCCTATCAGCTGAACACCTTTTGATTTACCTCTCTGAATACCTGGATGAGGTTTCAAAGGTTATTTTAGAGCAGAAGGGAACAATCGATAAATACATTGGCGATAATGTCATGGCCTTTTGGGGAGCTCCAGAAGATGATCCGGAAAATGCGATCCATGGTTGCAGAGCTGCGCTCATTACCATGAAGAGACTGAAAGAGTTGAACCGGAAGTGGAAAGGAGAGGGAAGACCTGAGTTCTTTACCCGGATCGGGGTTCATAAAGACGAGGTGATCGTAGGAAATATCGGAACCTTTGAGAGAAGAAATTATACGATTATAGGTGATGGTGTGAACCTGGCCTCCCGATTGGAGCCCATTAACAAGATCTACGGAACACATATTATCATTAGTGAAGAGCTCCATCAAGAAATTGGAGAACACTTTGTGACCAGACCATTGGATATCGTTGCAGTTCGAGGAAAAGAGAAGAGAACAAAAATCTATGAACTCATTGGTGATGAAGAAAGGGAAGAGTTGAAGCCAAGTCAGGAACAAGTAGAATTCTGCAAACGTTTTTCTAAAGCCTTTGACCTTTATCTTGAGAGGAAATTCAAAGAGGCTTCAGCTATTTTCGAAGAACTTTGCAAGAGCTTTCCTGACGATCCTTCCTGTAAACTATACATCGATCGATGTCGTCAATTTGTCCAGAATCCTCCAGGGGATGATTGGGATCCTGCCACAAAATTGGAACTGAAATAGCTCTTTTTTTCTAAAAAGTTTATAAGAGTCTCATTCGTTGAAGGGAGTTAGATATGCACACCGAAGATATCGAATATACCGATGGAGAGACTGACATGGTTGGTTTTGTTGCTCATGATCCGAGCATCAAAGGGAAGAAACCTGCTGTGATCGTCGTTCATGCTTTTGAAGGAAGAAACCAACTTGCCTGCCAGTACGCAAAAGATCTAGCAGCTCTGGGATACGTGGGGTTTGCTGTTGATATGTATGGTGAAAAGAAACTCGGAAAAAATCTGGAAGAATGCATGAGCTTCATCAAACCTCTCTTTGGTGATAGAAAAAAGCTCCGTAAAAGAATGCATGCTGGCTTTGAAGCCGTCTCTTCCATGGATCAGGTCGATGATACAAGAATCGGTGCGATCGGGTTTTGTTTTGGGGGGCTTTGCGTTTTGGATCTCGTTCGAATGGGCGCTCAAGTAAAAGATGTCGTCAGTGTTCACGGTGTTTTGATGCCGGCACAAGGAATACCCAATGAAAAGATCAAAGCAAAAGTATTGGCTTTTCATGGACACAAAGATCCTCAAATTCCCGAAGAGCAAATCAAGGGGTTTATGAAGGAAATGGATGATGCCCATGTGGACTGGCAGATGCATTTTTATGGGAATGCAAAGCATGCATTCACAGATCCGGAAGCATCCAAGATCGGCCCTCCTGAAATGGGAAGGGAATATAATCCCGCTGCTGCGCAAAGAGCCTGGGGATCCTCGGTCAACTTTTTCAAAGAGATCTTTCGATAGAAGGGGACACAAAGGCCCCCTTCCAAAATGGAATTTCCTTAGAAACCAAGTCCGAAGGAAAGTTCTACGATCGGCTTAGGGAACTCTCCCTCTTTGATCGCGGAAAGGAAGGGTTGGCTGACATCCAGCTGAACCATTCTGCGTACAGAATCCTTTCTTCCGAACTCGTATCCGATGGATGCGTTTCCTGCCATTCCCCAGAACTTGTGGTCATTGGCAACAGTTGCAATAGGTGCATCTGCATCGACATCTTCCACATCTCCCGCTTTTCCATCTTTGTAGATTCCCATCCAGCTCAATCCTGTTCCTACATAGAAAGAATTGTTCTTTGCTGGGTTGATATAATGGACATACATCAGTTTTGGCAGATGATAGTGAGAGACTTTTTGCTCGTCAGACTCACGAAAAGCTGCGCTTACGGAAATGTCTGCAGCAGCAGGTCCATTGGATGCAAATCTTCTTCCAATCGAAATAGATGGAATGATTTGGAAGTTGTCATCATAGTCCATGCTACTTGTTTCCATTTGGATATAAGTAAAATCGCTTTTGATCTTTTTCTGCTCTGTTTCTTTCCAAACCTTCGGCTTTGTAGCAAAAGCTGGCTCTGTTGGTTGCTCTTGGGCAACAAGACCTGTTGACAGTAGAAGAGCAGAAAGAACAGATGCGATTTTTAGTTTCGTTTTCATGATATTCTCCTTATTTGTTGGAGTAAAAGGGAGTTATTTTCTTTGCGATTTTAGATTAAAGTCAAACTAAAGAAATTTGTTCATATTAATTTAAAATTTTATTAGATTTGTTTTAACATTCATAATTAGCTACTTAGGAATTAGTCATGAAAATCATCAGCGGTGGTCAAACAGGGGTCGATCGGGCTGCATTGGATGCAGCTTTGAGCCAAAAATTATCCGTGGGAGGGTGGTGTCCCAAAGAAAGAAAGGCAGAAGATGGAATGATTCCAGAGAAATATCCTCTGAAAGAAACACCAACAGATGAGATTCTCAGAGAACAGAATGGAATGTCAGAGATTCAGAGGCAACTCTGATTCTCGTGAAACAATTGCCTCTAAAAGGGGGTACGGCGTTTACAAAGGCACAAATAGAAAAGTATCACAAACCTCATCTCATTTTAAGTCTTGCCGATTCCAATGCCTTTGACCATTGTCTGGAATGGATCCTGAAAAATAAACCTAAGACCCTCAATATCGCCGGGCCCAGAGAAAGCGGGGAGTCTGGTATCTATAAGCAAGTCTATCAGTTCTTAAGTCAAATATTCGAAAGGCTGACAAGAGAGCATTAATCGTCTAATGATGAACCCTTGAGGATCTTCGTCTTCTTTTTTTAATAGAAAAGGAATAAAGCCGAAATTTTTTTGCGGACGATTTTAAACAGTTCTAGGAATCGAAACTTGCGTTGCATGTCAACCCTTGCATGATGACTGGTTTGTTAGCCGAGACTACATTGCCTCCTCCTCCAACCAATGGTGTGTTGAACTGGTCGAACCAGAAGTTCATTTCATAGAGGATTTTAAGATTGAAGAACATCTTATCCTGATAGAAGCAAATGCCCCATGCCGCACCTCCTGCGAGTTGCAGATTGGGAACGATCCTTCTAAACCGATCAAAACCGTGAATCGTGTTGAGGAAAAGGCCAGTTGTTCGATCTTGCTGAAAGGCCAAGATAGTCATTTTTGTACTACCGGCCAATAGTGCAGTGGCCAGTTGTCCCATAAGCTGAAAATTGGCACCTAAAAGGTACGTTGTGTCCAGACCTGCACGAGGTCCTATGCCCCAAAAGTTCTCCTTTCCGGTATAATGGGCAGGGAAGTTCTGTGCTGGATTGGGAGATTGGTCATAAAAAGCGGTATATGTTTGATGCAGCCATCCCCCTCTAGCTCCAAAATGAAACCGAATGTTCACATGGGAGCTCCAATAGTAAGCTCTAGCCCACTCGAAATCGATCATGTTGTAATTGAAGCGCCATCCTCCTTCTGCTAATGCTACAGGCTCTCCTGTTGCCCAGATGGGAACGAGTCCCAAGTCGCTGCTTGTCGCTACCTTTGTTTTTTGATCTTTCGTATGGTTATGATAATAGGTCCAATTGGCAAGGAGTTGCCAATGGTCGAAGGGAGTGTTCCATCCCAAACCGAATCGAAAGCCAGGGGCCCATTCAAATTGGTTGCGGATTAGCACAAAATCGACATTTGCTGAATTTTGAGTGAGCGTATAAAAGAAGCCTTCATTTTGGCCTTTCCACCAAAGAAAGTCCAATGAGAGCACCAATCCTTCAGAAGGGAAACATGAAAACTCTTTTGTAGTGCTGAAATTATTTTGAGCAGAAGTCGTGACATGGTCTGAACTAGTGAGGCCGTATTCAGGATGAGTGATAGATTGATCAGCTTGATTGAAATCATTCGCAAAAAGAGAAGTAGTGAATAGAAGGAAAGCAAAACGCATGAAGTTCTCCCTTTATATCTCCCAACTTGAAAAAACCAGTCTATATAATTCTAAAGTTTTTTTAGAACATTCTTGCCAACATGACTTCTTAATATATACATATAAGATATGAAAAGAATCATATGTTTTATCGTCTTTCCTCTATTTTTGCTTGCTGATTATACTCATTTTGATGGGGGCCTGGGATTGGGGTACCGCCAGGATAAGATCGTTAGTATTCAAACACAGACTATCCCAGTAGTATTACAGGGAACACAAGATCTTCTTTCTTTAGATTGGCATAAACTGAGGTCTGTAGATCTCACAGGGTTTTGCAAGCTTTATGTTCGAAATATTATGATGCAAGCCCAGGGAAACATAGGTTGGATCCAATCAGGTGATCTCGAATTCTTAGCGAACTTTGTTAACCCTCCCACAATCATCATTCCCTTCAGGATACATTCTAAAGTAAAAGGATATGTCTGGGATGGACTCTGGTCGGCAGGGTATGCCATTCCTCTAGTTCCTGGAAGAAGCCTGCTTTTTTTCGTACCGCAAGCTGGATATTCGATCAACTATCAAAAACTTCAGAAAAAAACAAGTGAAACAGTGGTTGGCTCTGATCCAAATACGGGGATTGTTCTGACTGTCCAGGCTTTCTTGCCCGAGAACGAATTCCGAAGAAAATGGCAGGGTTGGTTTGTTGGCGGAGATATTCTTTTTGATCTTGCTGACTGGGTCGTAGAATTTGGATATTTCAGACACTACCCTCATTTTCTAGAAAAGCAAAGACTCATCAATCGCTTTATCCTATCCCCTATAGGAACGGATCTCTTTCAGCAAATCGCATTGCGCGCTAGTGAAAACGGCGGAAAAGGTCATCGCTTACAGGGAAGAGTAAGGTACTCCTTTACAGACCTTATAAAGCTTGAAGTCTTGAGCGGCTATCTGTATTTCAAAGGTCCAAAGGTGCATGCAACTGCTCTTCAAGAACTCACATCGAATACCGGGATTACTCATGGGCCAATCACGAATATAAACCTTTCCCGAGCCGATTGGCATTCATTTTTCATTACTCTTCAGTTTGTCTTAGGATTTTAAGAACAGCTTCTTGGAAAAAAAAAAGACATTTTGCATAGTCGCTTCGTTAAAAATGAGGTTCTTGATGAAGAAATTCTGTCTTTTCTTAGGGGTAATGATTCTCTCGCAACTTTCGGCTGTGGAAAACAATCCTGTTCAGAAAGTGAAAAAGTGGATCGATGAAGAAAAACTAGATCTTGAAAACCAGTTTCATACCTTTGTCACGCTGGCAACAGTGAATGAACAAAATCATCCTACAACAAGACTGGTAGAGCTCATCTCTTTTAATGAAATGGGAGGGCTGTTCTTTACCCATGGAAAATCAGGAAAGGTCGCCCATTTGGAAAAAAATCCAAATGCTGCCATGAATCTCTGGCTTTCATCTACCCACCGTCAAATCACAATGGAGGGGAAGGTGTTGCCTATCTCAAGACAAGAAGCAGAGATGTATTGGAAAAGAATGCCTCGCAATATGCAGTTGACTTTCCTTGTGTCGAACCATAAGGGGAAAATCGATTCACTCGATCCTCTTCGTGCTGAAAAGAGAAAGCTCGACAAGGAGATAGATGGGGAGATCCCTTTGCCTGATGTATTTGTAGGATTCCGTCTTGTTCCTGAAAAGATCACTTTCTTTGATGAGATTCATTTTGGGGACTTTGCAGATAAAGAAATCGCCTACAGAGATGATGAGAGCTGGATTATGCAAAGACTACAGCCCTAGAGTCTGTAAAATAAATTCTTTTATCTACACGAAAAAGTTTTTGAATCTTATAAGTTCTGCCGTTTCATAAAAAACGAGGTAAAATAATGAAGCGGCTTTTCTTAATAATGATTCTCTGTCTAAGTTCTATTTCTGCAGAAGAATTTCATGCGACTATTCCTGTCGTCGACATGCAAGACTATTTCAATCCTGAGAAACATGATGTTTTCATTGAATCGATTTCCCAGGCACTACAAGAAGTTGGATTTTTTGCCGTCCGGAATTCAGATATCGATGTCGATGTTGTGGACAATGCATACAATGCAACTGAAGGATTTTTTGCCCAGGATTTGGAAACCAAGTGCAAGTATAGAGATCCGTCTGTAAATGGACAACGCGGCTATGTTCTTTCTGAAGCAGCCAAGGGAAAAGATGTTTTAGATCATAAGGAATTCTACCATGTTGGAAGACATCTGAGTGAGAAACAACAACAAAGATTGGGATACTATCAAAATATTTGGCCTGAAGAGATGGAATTTGGAAAACCGGTTCGAAACCTATATGGTGAACTCGAACGGCTCATGGATCTTACTGAAAGAGCGGTTGCTGAAGCACTCGATTTACATGAAAATCATCTGACAGATATGACTGTGGAAGGGAACAACCTTTTACGGATCATCCATTACCCACCAATGAAGGAGACATCTGAAGAAACGGTTTGGGCTGCAGAACATACAGACATCGATTTGTTTACCATCCTGCCAAGAGCCACAAATGATGGTTTAGAAGTGCAGGATAGAAATGGGGAATGGTTTGTCCAAACCTTAAATACCAAAGTATCCATTCATCAAATGGATGCAAGTCTCTGAACATTTCTGCTCCGGCAACAAATCCTTTTTGTGCTGCAGCGATCAGAATGGCTGGGCTTTCTTTGTAATAGATGGTAAAAGGAACTCCCAGAGCATCTCCTGTAAAGGTGCTGAAATAAACTCCATATTGTTCGGTTGCACTATTCTGAAAGATGGGACCAGCTACAAAATTAGATCCATTGAATGTATTCAAGATAGTGTTATTTGCTCGGATACCTGTAAAAAGACGTATTTCCATTGAAGTGAGATAGAGAGAAGATGCATCTATCTGAACGGAGCTTGGCCCGATCTGACCGGCGGAAGAAAAATTTTCATCAATGACAACTGTAATGGCACCGGCTGAAATGATATTTGTTGCAGTCTGAAAAAAAGAACCGCCAGCAGTAATATTTGTACTTCCTGATATTGAACCTAGATTTGCTAATGAGACATCTCCTAAAGTAAAAAGATTTAATGCTGTGAAGGTTGAAAGCGTTGTACCATCAAAAGAGATATTTCCTTGAGAGACAACACTTAATCCACCAGCTAGACTACTGATAAAATTCAAAGCTGAGAGTCCGCTCGTCATAACGTTTCCGCCAACATTCAAAGTAATATCCCCGCTTGATACTATGAAAGCTAGAGCAAGAGCTACGGAACCTGATTGCATCACAAAATCTTGAGATGCATTCACAGTAACCATTCCTCCCGGATTGATAGCTCTGAGAAAAGAGTCAGCGGCTCCTACCGATCCCCCTTTTAGGCCAATGTTTTGGCAATTAATAGTGAGATTTCCTCCAGCACTTAGAGTATTATCAGTTGTAACCGAGGGAGGAGTTCCTATAGGTCCACCTAAGAGCACATCTCCATTTGGTGCATCGACAAATATGTTACTTGTTCCTGGAGCTACATTGTCTACAATATCATTTACAATTAAATTTCGATTAGGTCTAAACGTTAAATCAAATATTGAGTCATATGGAGGAACGACTGTTCCGTCAACAGGTGCACTGATTGTTATATCGCCAGGCTCTCCTTTATCGAAGACTCCGCCAGATGTTGTAATAGTTACAGGTCCAGCTCCAAGGTTAGTCGTTAAGTCGATGTTGCCGATCGTACTGATGCCGCCCCCTGTTGCACAATATGTGGAACCACCACAAGCGCCTCCAAAAGTAACTCCTGCGCTAGTGCCTGCTCCAGCAATAACACTAAAATCATTTGGATCGAGTAGAAGCTCTCCTGCTTTTCCATTTGATGCTCTTCGATCTACAAAGCCACCAAAATCCAAATACTTTCCAGAAATCTCGACAAATCCTCCATCTCCTGATTTCTGGCCTCCTGTTGCATTTGTGGATCCATAATAATAAGTAGCCTGATCACCCCATAGAATTACTGTTCCACCATCACCTTGATCAGTAGCATTGGCTTTAATTTTGACTGCTTTTTCAACGAAGGTGAGTTGTGCGTTAGGAATATCAGGGTTTTTTCCTTGAAAATCCCCTCCAATCAATAAAGTTCCTGCCCCTTGAGATCCAGATATATCTAGTTGAGCGTTTTCTAAAATGCCAATTTCTTTTCCTAATACGTGAATTTTTCCTCCCGAAAAATCAGAATTGATGGCTTTTAGATTCCCTGTTTGAGTAAGTCTGCCTTCTTCAGCGACAAGGCAAATCTTTCCACCAATTGATTCAAAACCCAATGCATCGATCTCTCCGTTCTGTTTGATAGCAAAGTCATAAAGGTTGCCATCAGCCTTGATTTCTACTTGAGCTGCTCTGATCGATCCGAGGTTTTGGAATCCTGTTTCAGAGACTTCTAATTTTTCAGCATATAGGACCTCTAGCTTCTCTTCTCCATTACGGTTCAAATGAACCTTGGCTGCACAGGCAATGCAGGCTGATCCCTGAAGGGCTTCGATTTGTCCATTGTTGAGGACTTGAGAAGCAATTAGCGATAGATCGCCATTTGTTGCACGAAGAAGACCCTCATTAGAAATAGTGGCAAGGGATTCGCCTGTAAATAAGAGCTCTTCTCCCTTGAGGAAGTCGGCATTCAATATATCGAATGTGGATGCAAGAAAAGCGCCAGTATCGATGATCGCATTTTCGCCAAAGATCACACCATGGGGGTTGATAAGAAGAACTTGGCCATTTGAGAAAAGATTTCCAAGGATTTGGGTCGGATTTTCACCCATCACACGGTTTAATACCGAGGATTGGATATCAGGAAGGATAAACTCTGTTTGTTCTCCTAAGTTGATTGAAAAATCTTCCCAGTGAAGGATCGCTTTGTCTGTAGTTGATATCCATTGGGTTTGTGAATTTGGAAAGGTAATGGAAGCTTCTCCCGAAATTACAGTGGGATTGGTCGGGTGGGAAAACAAGATGATAGGACTAAGGATCCAAGCATACTTCTTCATAAATTTCTTTTAGGACATGGATTCATTTTTATGAAGCAAAGAATAGAGAAACATCAACCCTGAAGAGAGCAGCAGACAAACTCCGCCAATGGTAATGATCACATTGGCTCCCATGATGTCGAGAAGGTTTGTTCCAAGGCCTGAGATAACCCAGGCTACTGCCATTACGGCAACGGCGACTCCCATGACCCACCCCTGCGACCGATCATTGGCTGTATTGGAAAAAGAGGTGAGTATTGTCGTATAGGCAAGCATGTCTGAACCTGCAATGGGGAAGGCTAGAATCCATACCCAAATAGGGGACAAAGGGAGAAAGAAGAATATTTGGCCAAGCGCAGTAATGAGCATGGCCCATGCTGCGATCCATTCGGCGTGAAAAATCCGGGTTACTTTTCTTGCAACAAAAAGCATGCCAAAGGCAAAACTGACTCCGATCCATCCATTGAAGGCCCCCATTTCCCATTCCGAATAGTTATATTTCTTCCTTAGGTAGACCACTCCAAGTGTGAAAAAGAAAGAGAAACCAATTTGCATCAAAAGGAAGATAACAGAGAGAAACCTGATCTTGTGATTAAAGAATGCCTCTATAAAGATGCGAACAGGTCGAAAGAAATCAAAGTGTTTTTCGGCCTTTTCAACAACAGTTTTCCTCAAAAGAAAACTGAACCCAAAGAACACAAATGCCAGCGATAGCAGCAGATATATAGAAGGGAGTAGAGTAACCAAAGGCATCAGCCAATTCCGGATCGGAGAAAAAACCGCCGATAATGGGCCCGAGAATCAAACCCAGAGAAAGGGTTAGACCAATAAGGCTCATATTGAATGCTTTTGTCTCGGATGTACTTTGATCGATAATGGAAGCCTGTACGATTGGCTGTGATCCTGCAAAGAGACCAGATAGGGCCCGTCCTAATAGTAGGAGAAAAAGAGAAGTAAAGGTTATGCCGAAGCCCATGAAAAGAAAGCTGATTGTGATCCCAAGCATACAAATCAGGACGACTCTTTTCCGTCCTAACATGTCAGATAAGTCTCCAAGGAAGGATGCCCCGAAGAACATACAAAGAGGGTAAAGAAGATAACTTAGGCCCAGGAAAAAAGCTCTTAATTCAGGACCTGCACCGCTGATCAGGGGAGTTCGTTCCGTAAACAGGCTCGCAAAAACAGGATAGACGAGCCCGAATCCTAAATTATCAACGATAATGGCCAGGAGGCAGGGTGCAATTCTGCTGAAACGAATTTTTTTTTCTGAATTACTCATATTTGCATACTGCTATGAATTATTTTTTGAATGCAATCCCTGAAATAGTGATCTTCAGGTCTTCAACCTTCCATTTGGCTCCAAGAATCTTTTCAATGATCCACAGATTTGTCTCGACATGTGCAGAGACTTGGGGAACAAGATATTCTGTTTCGCCTCTAGCCAATGCTGCGTACATGATCAATTGATCTGCTGTATGACGGTCGACCGTTGCCTTTGAATGAAGATCTTCGAGAAGCATTTTGGCGACACGTTTGCCGATCTCTTCAGATGTCCTTCCTAGCCTTCCTGCCAAATCAGAACCGAGAATGCACCCTTGATCTGTTTGTGCATATAGGGTTAAAGAGGCGCCTCTTTGAGCCGAGGTTGTATCATAAATGGAGTTGATTGAGGCTAATAGATTTTCTTGTTTAAGAAATTGATTGCATGTTTGAGACATGCGGTCGCTTACTTTTCTTTCTTTCAGATGGGAAGAGAGAGCGATTCCTTCTATTTTCTCTACCTTTCCCTGCTCGAGCAATTGTAGGGGGGTGATTTCTTTGATGGGATGGACCTTTAATTTGATGATACCTTCGCCCCTGGGAACATAACCAGGCTTGATGATATCTAAAGAAACATCAAGTCCCATCATTCTATATAGAGGAAATACCACATGTTGTAAGTGATGGGAGAGTGCAAAAGATGGCTGAAGCTAGTGGAAGCCATAAAGTGGTGCGTGAAGAATATGAAATAGGAAGAAAGTTTGACTCAGATCATGTTGTCCGCCCTATGAGCTACTATGAGGCAAATCCTCAGTCCACTCTGACAAAAGTGATCAAATGGATCATCAAAATAGCCATTGTAGCCATGTTTGTGCTTGCGGTTTTAGTATTTGCTGGGGTTCTTTCATTTCCTCCAACCGCAGTAGTACTCTTAGTTATAGGAAGTCTTTTTGGGGCGGGGATTTATGGCCTGCATCATATGACAACAAGTCGAGATGCTTATATGTTGGAAGAGCGATATGTAGGAGATTTCGAACAGTTTATGGACGATCATAGGCAGGACCCGAATCGAGACTATCATTTTGCAAATATTCTTATCGGCCTGGCTGAAGGTCTGAAACAAAGGGAACGCATTCATCAGGCGCATAGGAGATACCTATACAGGAGTTGTCGGCGACTTATCGCGTGCAAGCCGGTTTTGGCCAAGGAGCAGGGATTTTGAATATTTTCATAACGTCTTCTATAGGGCATTTTTCGATGTTCGGGCTAAATATCCTGAGGTGCAAGAAGCAGAACAGGCTCTTGAACGACATGACTGGAATGGCTTTATTTCCTCAATGGAACAATTGAGAGATAGAATAAGACCTTCTTATGAGGAACGAGTGATATGAGGTGAGGGAAGAGGTGTCTTCCCTCACACTGAAGTCTCTTAGATACGCTGAGACTCATTTGCAACGAATCTCTTAAAGCCTGCCTGTATCTCAGATCTTTCTACGCCCTTGACTTCTGCCAAGCGGTAGAAGAGCTGAAAAGCAGGGAAACCACCGAACAAGTAGAGAGTGTCACCGAAGGGATCGTATTTCATACTCTCCGGGAGCTCTGCCTGCCAAGTATTTAGTTCTCTTTGAAGGTCCCTATAGGGAATGCCTAACTCTTTAGCAAGCCTCACTCGGGCTACTGAAACTTCCTCAGTAAGATTATTCAGGGCTCTGATTCGGGCTTTTTCCTTTGGAGTTAATAGGATTTCCCTTTTTGGAGTACTAAAAGAGGCTCTGATCTCTTCGGGAGCCTGGACAACTTCTCCTGCAGGTTCACTCTCTACAAAGCTACTTGATGGAAGACCCATAGAGCCGGAAAACAGAGTGTCCTCATTGATTCCTTTCATGATATTGTACAGCCTCTCATTGAATTCTGCATTTTCTCCCTGGTTGGATTTGTTTTGGTAGATGGAGTTGATTTTTTGAGCATACCAGGCAGTGCTCACCAGGCTGTACAGGAAAAGAACAAACTGATTCCAACCATTGAGTGAGTCTGTTTCTGATAGAGCATTTTTTGTACGGATTCGGCAAACTCATACCGGCCTTCAGGCTTGAGCTCATAAAGATGATCTCCATGTCGATCCGTATGAAACAGTCTAGGGTTTGCTAGAGCATCCATAAAGATTGGTAAATCAGAATGAAAAAATGGTGTTCTGGGTGTAACAACTTCTGCAACCATAAATAATTCCCCCCTCACGGTTATTATTAGTTATTAATAGAAATATTAACTGGGACTTGTTTATTATACTAAAATTCGATTATTTCAACAAACTGAAATAAGTATTAGTTATTGTAATTAAGATGTTTATAAACAAAAAACTTATGTTTATAGAAAATTGAAGATGATCAGGCGGGGCCCACCCCGAGGGAAGAACCCGCCCAAAAAAAGAATTTTTAACTTAACGTTTTTTTCTTCTAGTCGTTGTTTTTCGAGCTCTGGATTTGGCTTTTTTCTCCATAGACTCGCAGGATGTGGCGCACTTCAACATGTCCTTGCAGCACTTCATCATATCCTTACAACATTTTTTTACAGATTTGGCTTTCATGGTCTCCTCTTATAGGTTCTGTCCCTATAATTAAAAATATACTTAATTGTGATTATTTATCAAATTAATTATGTATAATTGTGAAAATCACAAATATAATTTATTTAATTATATATAGGTGTAATTAGTGGGTATGGGCTCTTTGAAGGCTTTTGGGAAGTTGGAACTGCACAAACCGGCTTGATATCCATCCCTGGAAGGTGGAGGTTTTCATGGTAATCATCCATCCGTGATAGGGATCTCTGAATGTGATAAGGCCATCTCTAATGGAGTCGACAACAACGACATGACCCCCCGTTTCGGGATGTTGGATGTGCAGAATGCCAGCTCTTCCGTCCTCCAGTAGTTTTTCGAGCTGCTGGACTCTTTCAAAGGAGTATCCTGAAAGAGTATGAACGATAGGTGTGAATCCTGCTTTCTCTTAATATAGACCTCTTCGAGATAGTCGCTTGTGATGTTGGTTCTTCTCATTTCCTGGGTCAGTATTTTTCCACCCATGTCAGCAGAAAGCATAGAGATGGCTGCTGGATTACATCCTCTTTGCCCCTGTTGCAGAAAGACGTTTTTTCGATCAATCGTTATCGCGTGTTTGTCAGAGAGGTGTTTCATTCGATGGACGAGAACGATATCAGTATCAGGGACGAAGATCGTCCTGGCATGATAGGGTGTGTCCACGGTACCAATGATGGTATCAGAAGGACTGAGAGGGGGAAAGCGGCGTAAGGGAATGCGGTATTCGAGCATACTCACATCAAATGAGACTGTCTTTGTAAGTTTTGTAGGACGTTCCTCCTCAGAAACCGGACTTTCATGAAGGTCTTCTTCATCGAGCGGTTGGGTAAGGATTACAGTATCCTGAGAGCTTTCTTGGGTCTTGAGCTCATGGTGCTCAGGGGATGATGAGTGTTTGGTAGTGATCACGGTAGCCATAAACAATCCCATTTTTGCAGATAGGATACCAGAATGGCTAAAATTTAGGACAATTCTGGAAAAAAGATTTGCTTTGAAAGAGTTTTTCCCAAAAATAAGCAGAATACCGTTCTAGCTGGAGAATGATGATGAATAATCCTTTCAACACTCTAAAATCATCGAAATATGGGTCCTATTACTCTCTCTCTGTTTTGGAAGAACAGAAATTGGCTGACATCAGCCAGCTGCCTGTTTCCATAAGAATCATGCTTGAGTCGCTCCTCAGAAATTGCGATGGAAAAGCGGTGACTGAAGAGGATGTTTTAGAGCTTGCCAACTGGAATGCAAAAAAACCTCAAGACAGAGATGTTCCTTTTATCGTGGCGCGGGTTGTCTTGCAGGACTTTACTGGAGTTCCTCTCCTAGTTGATATTGCAGCCATGCGTGATGCCGTCAAAGAGAGGGGATTTGATCCGAAGATCGTAGAACCTGTTGTTCCAGTGGATCTTGTCGTGGATCATTCTGTGCAGGTAGACCATGCCCGAAAGGCTGATTCTTTCATGTTCAATGTGAAACTGGAGTTCGAAAGGAATAAAGAACGGTACACTCTTTTGAAATGGGGAAGACAGGCCTTCGATACTTTCGAGGTGGTCCCCCCTGGAGTTGGGATCGTTCACCAAGTGAACCTTGAGCATCTCGCCTCTGTTGTGATCGCAAAGGAGACTGATGAGGGAAAGGTCCTCTACCCGGATACGCTTGTAGGAACAGATTCTCATACGACAATGATCAATGGACTTGGTATTGTGGGATGGGGTGTAGGAGGCATTGAAGCAGAAGCTGCCATGCTCGGACAGCCCGTTGCAATGCAGATGCCAGAAGTGATCGGTGTTCATATGAGTGGTAAGCTAAAAGAGGGGGTCACAGCAACCGACCTTACCCTGCGCATTACTGAAATGCTCCGGGAAGAAAATGTAGTGGGCAAGTTCGTTGAATATTATGGAGAAGGCGCCGCCAGCCTCTCTGTGGCCGATCGTGCGACCATAGGGAATATGTCCCCTGAGTATGGAGCGACCATGGGCTTTTTTCCAGTAGATGAGAAGAGTCTCCAATACCTTGAAATGTCCGGAAGAAGCAAAGAACATATCGAAATGGTGAAGGACTATCTTTCCGATCAGAAGTTATTCGGAATTCCGCGGAAAGGAGAGGTGAATTACACCAAATCGTTAGATCTTGATCTGGATAGCGTTCAGCCAAGTGTTTCCGGGCCAAAAAGACCCCAGGACAGAATTCTTATCTCAGAACTCAAAGAGAAGTTCAAAACACTCTTTACGGCTCCTCTAAATGAACGGGGCTATGCCAAGTCTGCTGATGAATACGATAAGAAAGTGGAAGTACAGACAAAAGGGACTTTTGTCCCAGAAAAGGACCATGATACAGGTGGCACGGAAAAGTTAGGGGCCAAAGAGGGATGGAGCGAGGAAGAGATGGTGACCAATCGACCGTTCAATGAAGCTGTTTCTAATCCAGGATATATCATGGAGCCCGTAAAAGGTCCTCTGGGTCATGGGTCTGTTGTGATCGCTGCGATTACAAGCTGTACCAATACCTCCAACCCATCTGTGATGATAGGAGCGGGGCTATTAGCCAAGAAAGCAGTCGAAAAAGGGATGAAGGTCCATCCGTTCGTAAAGACTTCACTTGCGCCCGGTTCTCGTGTTGTGACGGACTATCTTGAAAAAACCGATCTCCAACAGTATCTGGATGCGCTCGGCTTCAACCTCGTAGCCTATGGTTGCACAACATGCATTGGGAATAGTGGACCCTTGGATGAGACAATCGAAAATACGATCAAAGAGCACGACCTCATTACAGCAAGTGTTCTTAGCGGGAACAGAAATTTCGAAGCCCGGATCCATAGCTCGGTAAAAGCCAACTTCTTAATGTCGCCGCCCTTGGTCGTTGCTTATGCTCTAGCGGGGAGGATCGATCTCGATCTGGATAAAGATCCGATCGGAGTCGACAAGGAGGGCAAACAGGTCTTTTTGAAAGATATTTGGCCCTCTTCGAAAGAGATCCACCAGGCGATTGAAAAGAGCATTGGCCCTGAAATGTTTGAAAAACGTTATGCGAATGTCCTTAAGGAAAGTCCCGTTTGGAATGACATCGAAGCGATTAGTGGAGACGTCTATCCTTGGGATGATAAAAGCACCTATATCCAAAAGCCTCCCTATTTTGAAGGGTTTGATCTTAGCCTTCCTCCACGAAAGTCCTTTGCAGGGATGAGGCCATTAGCTTTTCTTGGCGATTCCGTAACGACCGATCACATTTCTCCTGCCGGTGCATTCAGGGAAGATTCTCCTGCTGGGAAATACCTGACTGCTCATGGCGTTGAGAGAAAGGACTTCAATAGTTATGGGAGCCGCCGCGGGAATCATGATGTGATGATGAGAGGAACATTCGGGAACGTCCGCATCCAAAATAAGCTAGCCGATGGCAAAGAAGGGGGATACACCAAACTGATGCCTGAAGGAAAGATCATGCCGATCTTTGATGCCTGCGAGATCTATGCACAGAAGAATGTTCCATTGATCGTATTTGCAGGCAAGGATTACGGTATGGGAAGTTCTCGAGACTGGGCTGCAAAAGGAAGCCAGCTTCTTGGAGTCACTGCTGTTGTTGCAGAAAGCTTTGAGAGGATCCATAGAAGTAATCTTATTGGCATGGGTGTGCTGCCTCTGCAATTTCAACCCGGAGAAAACCTCGACTCTCTCAAATTAACAGGGGAAGAGACGTTTACACTTTCCCTCGAAGAAAAACTAACTCCACGACAGGAAGTTGCTTTAGAGATTGATCACAATGGGCAAAAGAGAACAGTGACATTTCTTACATGTCTCAATACTCCTACTGAAATTGATTACTACGAACATGGCGGCATTATGCCTTATGTTCTTCGTAAGCTTTTAGAAAAACAGAAGTGAATTGTTTTCAATTTTTTTTCTTGGTAACCTTCAAATATTTTAGTTTGTTCCGAGGTTACAATGAAAAAATCGATCTTCTTTTGTCTCTTAACTTTATCCACTCTTGGTTTTGCTCAAGATGAGATTTCTGCTTACAGAAATCAATCCAGTAATGCACAAATGCCACAACAACAACAGCCAATGATGGGACTGAAGTCATCTCGTCCTTGCAGTGATTATGGAATTTTCCTAATGGGAGAGTTTTTATACTGGCAAGCGGACCAGCATGGCTTTCGATATGCTTTTCATAATAAGAATCCAGATCTAACTGTACCTCCTACTGGGATTATAGGAGATTGGATTAATTTCGACTTTGATTGGGATCCAGGAACTCGTATTACCTTAGGCTGGAACACACCTCATGATGGTTGGGATGTACTTGCCTATTGGACAGGATATTGGAATCGATCCAGCGATACAACTACCGTTGAGACAAATGCAACAGGGCTTGGGTTAGTGACTCTTTGGATCGTAGACAATGCTGCTACGATTGCTACAGCAGCTACAGCAGCTGCCAGATACAAACTTGATTACAATCTTTTTGATCTTGAAGTAGGTAGAGCTTTTTGGATAAGTCGTTATCTGTCATTACGACCTCACTTAGGAGTGATGGGCGGATGGTTAACTCAGGACTTCAATGTCACCTATTTAGGCGATACGGGTGCATTCAATCCAAACATCACGACACCAGCTTTTTTTACTGGTAAGAGTGATTTTTGGGGAGTAGGCCCAAAAGTGGGCATCCATTCTAATTGGCATGCAACGAGAACATTCAGTGTTTTTGGAAAAGCTGCGGCCTCTTTACTTTTTGGAAAAGTAAAAGCTCGTTCACTTCAACAGTCAACATTTCCACCTACAGGAGTCCTCTATAGCAACCAGGATTTAAATGATAAATTTGATGAGTTGGTGAACTGTCTTCAACTGGCACTTGGACTTTCTTGGGGTGATTGTTTCTTCAATGATAAGATCTTTGCGGGGTTAAGTATTTGTTGGGAAGCCACTTATTGGCCAGATCAATTCCATCTCAGTACTATAGACGATCTTTTTGACAATAATCCTATCACACTCAAAGGAATCACAGCTGACGCTAAGCTAGCATTCTAAGTCACTTATGGGCCCGCTTTTCAAAGCGGGCCTTTCTTGTTTTTCATCTCTTTTTTCATTACAATATTTCCCGAATTTCTAATTAATTTTTTAAAAAATAGGGAAAGTCAATTATGGCCGGTTCCGTTCAATTTCGTCCGATAAAGCCTACTGTTCAGTATGAATATACTTTAGATGAGGTCTATGATGGGGAACGTTTGGAAAGGATGATGGACCTTCACCGTTTGGTGGCGGAAACAGAGAGAGGGATATCTCCTGAACAAGCGGGACGGTTGACTCCGAAAGACATCCGTGTTGTTACTACGTATCCTGTCGTCAATAAACAAAATCCATTACTGTGTAATGAAATAATGGAATAATAAGGTCCTCCGATCTCTTACATTTCCTGCGCCATGCATAGAACCATGGCGTATTTTTATACATCACCTTAGAAATTATACACCAACGGGGCGAGTATCTGGAAGCTCTTCCGGCCTTTGGCGCTTTTTCTTCCATCTTCTGTTTCGATAGAGATAGAAGAGAAAGACTGGCGAGATCATGACGATGTTTCCACCGGTGATCAGAAGGGCATAGTGCAGGATGCCAATATCGATATGATCGGGGGGGGAAAAGCCGACAAGGATGGTAATGATGCACCCTATCAGACCTAGGATAACTGTGATCCACATGCCGATGTGTTTGCCTGGAATCTTGAAACTAGCCGGGCGATCGGAGAATCGGTAATGGAGTTTGATGGCGCTTAAAAACATAAGCACATACATCAGAATGTACAGATCGGTACTCAGACCTGTAAGGAACCAGTAAAAGGCATTGACGCTCGGAACGAGTAGAAACGCAAGGCAGAAAATACTGACGAAGATGGCCTGTCCGAGCAGAACATTGTATGCCACGCCGTATTTATTTTTTTTCGAGAAAAAGGGGTGCAGATATCCATACTCCGAGGCATGGAGGAGTCCCTTGGCAGGGGAGATCAGCCAGTTGATGATTCCGCCAATACTTCCGATCACGATCAGTATCGTAAGAATGGGAATGGCCCATTCCATGTTGAATACCCGGAAAAAATTCGAAAAGACCTGCATTACTCCGGCAACGAGATTGATGTCATCGACGGGAAGAACAAAGGCAATTGCCAAGGATCCGAAGAGCATGGTCACAACGAGAAAGATCACTGAATAGGCGAGGGCCTTGGGAAAGTTTTTTTGAGGATTACGGATGTCGGTTACATGGACCCCTGCCAGTTCAATGCCCAAAAAGGCGGCCATGATCGCTGTTAACGAGACCCAATTATTGGCATTATCAAGTGAAGGAAAAACAGAGCGCCATGTGATGGAGATCTGGGGGGCATGTCCACTTGCGACCCAAATGATTCCTAGTATGATCAGTAAAGTCATGGGGAACATTGTACCGATCAATCCACAAGTGCTGTTTACCTTGGCAGAGACTTCTATGCCGAACAGATTGATGATGGTCAGTCCCCAAAAGACGATCAGGATGCAGGAGATCAGATAGGTTTTATTCGAGGCCAGTTCGGGATCGATCAGATAGGCAAAGGTTCCTGCGATAAAAGATAGGATGGTCGGATACCAGACCATTGTATTGATCCACTGCAGCCAGATCGCAAGCATTCCAATTTTGTCGCCGAAAGCTTTTGTCATCCAGTGATAGACGCCTCCTTTTTCAGGCATGGAAGCGGAAAGTTCGGCTGCGACCAAAGCGGTTGGAATGAGAAAGACAACTGCGGAAAAGAGGAAAAAGAAAATCAGGGACGAGCCGAAAAGAGCTGAGGCCGGAAGGTTTCTGATGCTGTCAATCGCAGAGACGATGAGAAGGACAAGCAGAAATAGGCTGATTTTCTTTGTGGATGCAATCATAGCCGTTGATCATAACTCGTAATTTTCTTTACGTCGATTTCTATTTCTTGTAGAAAAAGACAAGAGAGGTCGAATGACAAAAGTTGCAAACCATGGCGTAAGTCTCAACTATGCGCTAGAAGGAAGGGGATCTCCTCCTATCGTGTTCATCCATGGACTGGGTGGAAGCCTTCTCGATTTTGATTTTATTGCGTTTCATCTGAAGCAGAAGCATCGGATTCTGAGGATGGATCTGAGAGGGTTCGGAAAGTCGGACAAGCCCCTCACTCCAGAATATAGTACGGAATTATGGGCGAGTGATGTGTATCAGCTGATGGAAGCTCTCAAGATGAAAAAGGCCTTCATCTGCGGACACTCGATGGGAGCCAGAGTGGCTGCGCATTTTGCGCATCTCTATCCTGAGATGACCCGCGGGTTGATCTCTCTCGACATGACCTTCTGGGGCTCCAATCCTTCCGGAGCAGAGAAATTAGAAGAGCTAAGCAAAAAGATCTCAGGGGAGGGGATGAAGGCGTCGTTAGCAATGATCCCATCCTTTTCTCATTCCAGAACAGAGACCAAAGTGAAAAATGAAATGCTCGCCAATGATCCAGAGGCATTTGTCTTGGGAATGGAGGCGGTCGCAAAAGACTATCGGACCAAAAGGCCCGATTCATTTTTTGAAAAAATCCAATGTCCTTCACTGATCTGCGTAGGAGATAAAGACAGCGCGCCGTTAGATGGCACGCTAGCATTGAAGAAGCAATTGACCCATTCTTCTATGGCAATGATTCCCAACTGCAATCATTTCTCAATGCTGGATCAGCCTCATCTTGTCTTAGAGATGATCCAGCGATTTCTTTTCGAGACCTTAGCTTCTTAAGATTTCAATTTTGCCAGCACTTCAAGATCGGGTTGAATCGCTTGAAAACGTCCGGCTTGATCCGTACAGAGTCTAGCCCAATTGTTGCGATGTACTCTTGTATGATCAATTTGCTCCTGAGTCATGATGTACCCTGCTTGATGATCAGGATCATTTCTAGTTGTTTGTCCCAAAGCTGATGTTGCTTGCCATTCTCTTAATTGCGGAGTAAAATCAGGAATCTTTTTTTGGAATCCTCTAAAATCAAAAATTCCCTGAATTGAAGAAGGCCATCCACAAGATTTGGAAATTTCATGATGTCTCATTCCCGCTCGATATTCTAGAGACTCTGCATCGTGGATGAAACTCAGAGGAGAGAGTTCGCAGTTATAAGCTTTTAGAGCTAATTGCTGCATATCATCAGAATGATCAATATTTGCCAGTTCGAAAATTCTCATCGTAGTGGTATCTTTTGTTGGGTTTGCTTTCTCCGAAAAAAATGTTGTTCGATTATGGGAGAAAGAACGTCCTCCATTGGGGGCCATATGACTTGGTACGCACTCTAAGTAGTAAGTCCCCTGAGATTCTACTCGTTCTTTAAATTCCTTTGCTGCAGGACAGGCATCGATATTTTTTTGCGCAACTTGAAGCCTTTCTGCACAAGATCCATACTTGTTTTCTTTTAGATACGGTGTGGCAGATGAAGAAAAGTCTTCTTCATTAGCTAAGGATAGAGAGGGAAGCTGGTGAGCAGAAGAGCCTCCATACATTAGACTTAGGGCGCCTCCTGCGATCATTGCAACCCCTAAAACGGCCATTGATAGATTAGTAGCTTGTTTTCCCTGAGGAGGACCTGGTTGCATGTTTCTTTGACGCATTCTCTTGATCGCCTGGCCTGTCGAGAATGGTTTCTTCTGAAAACAGTTTAGACATGATTGTAAGGTTCCACTCTTCCATACAAGTGCAGAACCGGCTGCGATTGAGCCCCATCCTAAAACGGAAGGGCTTATATTTCCGATTGAACTCATAATGACTACCTTAAAATATTACCTTGCGCATAGTTTAGCATCACCGACAATAAATTAGAATCAAACTTGTTTAAATTATTATTATAATATGAAAACTTGTTTCTATTTACTAATTAAGTTGTTATTATTCAGGTTAATTAAATGATCAAAAAATATTTATGGGTAAGAAAGCTAAAAAAGAAACTTTATTTTCTATCCAGAACATCGGGTTTTCTTATTCGCTTGGTTCCGTAAATGTCAGAGCCTTATCGGAGCTCAGTTTAGATATCCCCGGGGGAACTCTAGTGACCTTTTCTGGTCCCTCCGGATCTGGTAAATCAACTTTATTGAATATCCTCGGTTTGATTGAGCCCATGCAGGAAGGTCAGGTCTGTTTTCAAGGGGAAGACTTTTCTTGCATGAGCAAAAAACGAAGAAACGAGATACGTAAATTAAAAATTGGATTTATCTTTCAGCAGTTTCACTTAATCCCTGTCCTTACGACAGAAGAGAATGTCGAGTATTTCTTGAAACGTCAGAATCTTTCCAAAGAAGAAGTAAAAAAACGGACCCGAGAAGCCCTTGAAGCAGTTGGGCTTTGGAAGCATAAAAATAAAAAGCCTTCTCAATTGAGTGGAGGACAAAAGCAAAGGGTCGCTATAGCGAGAGCTATTGCAAAGAAGCCCGAGGTGATCATTGCCGATGAACCGACTGCGAGCCTGGATCAGAAAACCGGCAGAGAGATTATGGAAATCTTCGATCAGATGGTAAAAGAGAGAAAAGTCTCTATCATCATATCTACCCACGATCCAATGGTTCTTTCCTTTGCAAAAGAGAATTATCACATCATGGATGGTCATCTCGTCGAGGAGGAATCATCATGATGTCGATCTCGCTAGCTTTTCGAAACCTTTTCCGAAATTTCCGAAGAACGATGGCGATTCTTCTCACCGTTGGCCTGGGAGCAGGAGCCCTGTTTTCATTTCAGGGTTTCATCAATGGAGTTCTGACCGATTATAAAGAGGCTACCATTCATTCCCATAATGGAAACGGGCAGATCAATACGAAAGGATACAGAGAGACTGTCTATGAAGAGCCTTCAAAGTATTGGGTCGAAAATTATGGAGATCTCGAATACTTCCTATCTCAGCAGGAAGGGGTGGAGCATGTATTTCCACGCGTGAGTATCGGGGGAATGCTAATCCACAATAAAGTATCTATTACTGGCCAGGGGCAAGGGATTGTAGGTGAAAGAGAGGCTGAATTCTTCGATGGTTTGAATATTGAGGAAGGGGAAACCCTTTTAGGACATTCAAATGGTATCCTTTTAGGAAAAGGGCTTGCCAATGCCCTCGATGCCCATCCCGGTGATTCGATCAAATTCTATACAAAGGATGTGAAGGGAAAGATCCGTAAAGGCAACTTTGAAGTAACGGGAATTTTCTATACGGGCAATGTTGATTTTGACGGCCGTGTATTCCGGATCCCTCTTGATAAAGCCCAAGATCTCTTACGCACAGATAAGGTAGAATCGGTCTCAATCGGTCTTTCCGATCATGAACACTGGGAAGAAGTGGCCGCATCAGTAGAACAGGCCTACCCCCATTTGGAAGCTGCATCCTTTGCAGAGTTGAACAAGGTCTATTATCAGCATTCTGTCGACTGGCTCAAAGCACAGTTCCATGTCGTTCAGATCATCATTCTATCCATTGTTCTTTTAGGAATTTTCAATACGATCTCTGCATCTATTTTGGAGCGTAAACAGGAGATTGGGAACTTAAGGGCCAATGGAGAGTCGAGGTGGGATGTGATGAAACAGATCGTCTCTGAAGGAGTCTTTATGGGCGTAATCGGAAGTATTCTGGGATTGGGACTGACCTACATCATTGCCAAAGGCTTTTTACACAATGGAATCTTGATGCCACCAGGGCCAGGATCGACAAAACAATTTTTTATCAAGTTCCAGTTCGATGGGATGATGATCGTATCGACTGTTACACTTAGTATTATTTCTGCAATTGCTGCTTCTGTATTGGCTGGAATAAAAGTTGTGCGGATGCCGATTGCAAAAGCTCTTAGAGCATATTAAAAAAAAGACTTGCGTTGAAATTTTTCAAACTTTTCTTTTAAAATTGCACGCATAATAGTCTTAATTTGTTTCAGGATTAAATCATTTTAAAATTAAAGGTGTATTAAAACATGGCTGCATGCACTCCAGATATTTCTGTTTTAGCTAAACCCGTACCTAAACCTGATTTCTCCTATATGGATGAACCAACCGATATAGTAAAAGATTCAGAACCTCCTGTAGTAGAGGCTCCTAGTTCTCCAGCCCACCGTACTACAGTTGTAGCCTCAAATGCTCTTGGAAGTCCTCCAAGAACTCCTACAAGGCCTTCCACAATGGCTCTACCACAGTGACAAGTCCAGCACCCAAGACTCCCGAGCACCTTGTAAGTCGTTCTCATCCAACACACACAACTCCATCAAAGTATTGGAGTCCTGATAAATCCCATTATTACGGAACTTATGAACAAATGGCCCAGAAAGCAGCGGACAGTGGGGGAATCACAACCGGAAAACAGCATAAAAAAATTCTTAAAGGACTTAGATCTGGAGTCCCTAAAGGCTTATGCCCTGGGTCTGCTAAAAAGTGTAAAGACAGTGCCAGAAAGAGAAGAATTTCTCCTGATAGTAGGGGACTCGTCAAAACATCACGAAAAGAAGTCGACGGAAGACGGGACCGATGGTTTATCACACATGGCGGTCTGAAAGAGGACGGACATGGCCTGAACCCCTCTGGCGGCGACCGTTTGATTCCTGTTGGTGGAACAAGAGTTGTCTCTCCAGATGGCGCTGATCTGCGACATTATTATGATGATGAATATGTGACGTATCTTATGTCCGTTCCTACTGGAATGACTGCTGTTTCCTTTGAGGAGTTTGTCACTGCTAAAATCGAAGAAGTAGAAAGGGTTGCAAAAGAAACGGAAGAATTCCTCGCACAGCTCGAGGCAGACATGTTAAAAGAGGCTCAAGAAAGTAAAGAACAAGACAAAGTCTCTCCTGTAGCTTACTCCCCAACTCATTTACCTCTGCCTGATCTTGAAGAAGAGACAGGGAGAGGAACGGCGGAAACAGAGCGTGGGTCAGCTAAAAGAAGAAAAGTTCTTGAAGAGGAAGAACCTCCTATTGCCGCAACACCAACTGTAGCTCAAAATGGTGGCCAACTTGGGGCAGGTGTAGGTTCTTTCGAATCTTTGCTTTACTAGTTTTTTTAGTTTCACTTCAAAGCTGAAAGAATTTAAAACATTTATTTTTGATCAGCTTTGAGGTGAATCATGAATTCCGATATTTCTTCTGTTTCTCCTTCAGGGGGAACGCCTGAATCTAAACCTGTTCACTCAGTCTCTGAAGACAGACAGACAGTTTCTTACAAACAGGAAAATGCCGTTTGGTATACCTCTTGGACTGCATTGAATGCAGATACCATTCCTGAAGGTGTCAATACCGTCTATCTTTGCATGGGAAAGCTCGATATGGTAGGCGGACAGCCTACAATTGATGGCCTTGAAGGTGCTTTTGCAAATGCTGCGAATCTGAAGGCGTTCATTCAAAAGTGTCACAATCATGATCCCCCAATTGCTGTGAAAATTACGATTGGCGGCCATGGGCAAAATCCAGACTACAACAACTGCTGGAGCAAATTGACGGATGGAAATGTGAACAATTTTGCACAGGCCCTTGTGAATTTTTGCCACGCCTCTGGTGCAGATGGCATAGACTTTGACTGGGAACCGGATTCCTTTACCCAATCAGAAGGAACTCTTGTAGGGGAACTCATCAAGGACTTTCATGGGATCGATTCAAATTTGCAAACAAGCCTTTGTGTCAACTCAGGACCATCATGGCAGACGCAGGCAGGCTGGGTTTTCGATGCTGCGAAAGACTCTGATGGCACAAGCGCCATCGGACGTCTGAATATCATGGCCTATTATCCCTTTTCGGAAGAGGAGCCCTGGCTAGAAAGCTGGGAGGGATGGGCTGAAAAACAGGGATTGAGCCCGAACCAGATCACTGTAGGGATGCTTTCCAATGCAACCGATCTCGATCAGTTTGCAAAGTGGGACAAGAGTCAAGGCTTTAGTACGAGCCTTTGGGACTGGGATCCTTCTCATGAGGACACGTCCAATAAGGCAAGCAATGAAGTATGGAACATTTATCACTCTTCAAAGAGATAAGGTTTAACCTTCTCTCGATGCAAGTGCTTCCTGGTATCTTTGCCACACAGTAGGGAGTTCTGTTTCCAATCTATGAAGAAAGGCAGGATCGGCCATATCGGGTGAAGCAGAGATGCCAGGTCCTTCATCTTCACTGAACAATCTTGCAAAATCCTGAAGGACCCAGAGATTTCCCGATGTTAATGAGTATTCCCCTAGAACTTCGATAAAGAACAAAACTTCAGCATAGGATTCTTCATGAGGAAGTTCGAGGGCAAATTCTGTGAATCCTTCTATATATTTATGTTGGCCCTTTGTGGCTATCTGAGAGATGAAACCTAGTTCTTTTTGAATACGAGCTCTATCCCTAATTTCTAGCGCTTCTCGAAATACTCCAGTACTCTCACTAATAGAATGTTCTGTCAGATCTGCACAACCTGGTGAACGCATAAGAGGATGGGTACCGCTTGTGAATGCTGTTGTCATCGCTTTCTCCTGTTAAAAATTTGGCGCGGGAGTTTATCGGTGCAGTTTCTTTCGTGCAAGAAAGATTTCGTTTTTTCCTAACGGGTTTTCAGGAATATAACTTTGGGAAAAAAAAATGCTTGAGCTAGTCTTGTTCTCAACTATCTGTTGAGTAGGAGAAATAGTTTCATGAAACATCCTATATTGAGCACCACTTTTGCACTTGTTCTGATTACGGCACCTGCTTTTGTAAAAGCGCAAAGATCAAAATCAGAAATCCCTCCTCACTGTTACGATGCAGGTTATGAAATCAAACAGGGGCAAATGGCTTCTGGATATAACCATCCTGGTGGCATTAACACTGAAGGTTGGGATGTATTCATCAATGCTTCATTTCTTTTCTGGGAAGCAAGGCAGGATGGAATGAGTTTAGGACTTCCCAACTCGTTTCCCACTACATCTGGATTCAGAAACGATAAAGTTACTTATCAGAATTTTAGATATAAGCCGGGATTTAAAGTTGCTGCGGGTTTCAAATCAGATAGTTTCGATGATTGGGGCGCTTTGATCGAGTATACAAGACTTCATGGCAGCTATAGTACTGGTGCGACAGCTCCTGAAACTCCAAACGGTGTAATCCGCATGGTTCCTTGGTGGAGCAATCAGACAAACCAAAATGCCTTTGCTTTTACTTCAACTTGGAAAATGGACTACGATGTAATTGATTTTGGTCTATTTCGTACCTATTACGTCGGAAGACTTTTGGGGTTTTCCACTTATTTTGGTGGTAGAGGAGGTTGGATTGACCAATCTCTCAATCTCTCGGCGAATATCGTGAATCAACCTGCGGCCATTCCCAGTCCCGCGACGAGCCAAAACAGTGTGGATTCCTGGTTCATTGGACCAAGAGCCGCGGTCAATATCAGTTGGATTTTTGGATATGGACTTCGCCTTGTAGGTAATACATCCTTGAGTGTCGTTTTTCAGAGGTTTCATAGTATCGTTCATGATCAATCCGAAACAGATGATCCCGCTCAAAATGGGCATTCTTTATTCCATAGAGACAACCAAATCCGGCCCAATATGGACATGCAGTTCGGTATTGGTTGGGGAATTTATGCTTGGAATCAAAAGGTTCATTTTGATTTGGAGGCGACGTATGGTTTTACAATCTGGTGGGCTCAGAACATGATGCGCATGCTTGCCGATCAATTGGGGAGCAGTGCAGAATCTTCTCCTGGAAATTTATATTTTCAAGGATTGACTGTTCGTGGACAGCTAAATTTTTAACAGGAACTTATCCGAATTGGCTCAATGTATGAATAGGAGAAACTTCTCATGAAAAACTCAATCGCAATCGCTGCTCTTACTCTCACTTTATTTTCAGTGCCTATCTTAGCAAGATCTGAATTATCTCCTCAAAGTTATGAAGCGGGACACAAATTGCAGCGAGATCAAATGCCTGCCGGATATAATCATCCTGGAGGGATCAACACTGTTGGCTGGAATGTCTTTGTCAATGGTTCTTTTCTTTATTGGAGATCGAGTCAGGACGGGATGACTTTAGCGATTCCCCAAGCAAATCCAGCAGTAGGTTTTAGTGACACAATCATTTACCAAGATTTCAACTATAAATCGGGGTTCAAAATTGCTGCCGGTTTTAAGGCAGAAGAATATGACGACTGGGGTGGAAAAGTTGAGTACACAAGACTCCATGGTACTCATTCCAATCATGCGGTCGCTCCAAATTTGGGAACAGGTTTTTTGAATATGGAGCCTTGGATTAACGATGTTCAAGGAAATGGTGTGAGAGCCGATTCCTTTGGATCAAAATGGAGCATCGATTTGGATGTGATCGATGTGGGCCTGTTCCGTACTTATTATGTAGGAAGGCATCTTGTCTTTCAGACTTTTTTTGGTGGTCGTGGGGGATGGCTTGATCAAAGTCTGAGCTTTGATGTTCAGATTCCCACTAATCCACTTCCTAATCCAGGCCGTTCCACGACAACTTCTGATTCCTGGTTCCTTGGTACCAAGGGATCGATCGATACGAACTGGATTCTAGGGTATGGGCTTCGTCTTGTAGGAAATGCTGAAATTTCATTCTTTTTTCAAAGATATAAGCTGCGCCATACAGAAACCGAAGTGGACAACATTACTGAAAATGGTGTGAATGCAAATCTCACTGTTCGTTTTCTCAGACCAACATTGGGCTTGCAGCTTGGGATGGGCTGGGGAACCTACCTAGGGAATCAAACAGCCCATATTGATTTCGAGGCAACCTATGATTTAATGACTTGGTGGGCACAGAACATGCTGCGCATGCTTGCCGATATTACTAATATCACACGTTCTGGCAATGAGGGACAGCCCGGAAATCTCTATTATCAGGGACTGACTCTGAGAGGGCAGTTACATTTTTAAGGTTGAATCTATGATCAAGACAAAGAAAAGGGGAAAAAGCGCATGACACACTCAGTTGTAACAGCGGCTCTTGGATTGCTATTGCTTGCAGTATGGGTACCTACAAAGGCATCTTCTCAAAACTATGAAGCAGGACATGAAATCGAAATAAACCAGTCCTCGGCTATCTACAATCATCCCGCTGGAATCAATACGGAAGGTGGCGATGTTTTTCTGGATGTATCTTTTATTTATTGGCAAGCAAGACAGGGCGGAATGAGCTTAGCCATCCCATTTCCAGATTTTGGAACCTCAATCACTACGGGTCCCCAAGGCTCTGTCATTTATCAAAACTTCGATTATAAACCCGGCTTCAAACTAGAAGCTGGTTTCAGATCGGATGATTTTGATGATTGGGGCGGTAAAATTGAATATACCTGGCTTCATGGAACGCATTCTACTGGTGCAAATGTGACAAACGCTGCAACAACAGGAGCATTTTTCTCTTATTGGTTCCTAGGCCAGAGAAATACAAGTTTTCTTGGGTTCAACTCGAAATGGAACTTGGAGTTTGATTCTTTCGTATTTGGTCTCTTCCGCACATATTATGTAGGGAAGAGATTGACTCTGATGCCGTTCTATGGCGGTCAATGGGGATGGGTCCGTCAAGAGTTGAACTTTGATTTCTTTCTTAGATCTCCTGTTGTAGGGCTTCCTGCTCCAGCTACAGTTGTGAATTCTTCCACTTCATGGTTCGTCGGTCCCAGGGTTGCATTAAGTACAAACTGGATGCTGGGCTATGGAGTACGTTTGATCGGTAATACAGGCGTAGGGGTTGTCTATCAAAGTTTCAAAGCGAGACATATCGAAAGTGAGGTTGACAACGTGGCCCAAGGAGTTGGACCTAGCACAAAAATTGCAGTGAAACAAATGCGACCCAACTTTGATATGCAAATAGGGATGGGATGGGGAACCTATGCTTGGAATCGAAAGTTTCATTTCGATCTATCAGCAACGTATGATTTCATGATGTTTGCGGCTCAGAATATGATGCGGATGCTCAGTGACTATTCGCATCCAGGAGTAGAGTCCCAACCAGGGAATCTCTATTTCCAAGGCTTGACGATGAAAGGACAGTTCAACTTCTAAAAAATTCTTCCGAATTTTTTTATAGCTGGGGCTGATTCTTTTTTGCGATGATGACAGTCCAAACAAAGACAGCATAGGGAAGGACGACAAAAGCCCAGGGCTGCCACCAGAGAATGTGTATATCGGTGGATGTTGCAAACCGCAGGGCAAGGAAGAAAGGTACCAGGGTTTGAGGAATGAGCCCGATCACTAAGTAGTTGATTAAAGGCCATCCCTTTAAACCAGGCCTTCCAAAACAAAGTTGAGCACCATAGGCAAATTCCAGTAAACCCCGAAAAATAAAAATAAAAACGGCCGGCCGTAAGTAGGGGCCATGTGTGAACATGCCGATCAATATGATGATTTCAAGCAGTACAGTGATGATCCCATTGATATGACAGAGGGAAACGATGCCGGGTTGCAGGGGTTTTTTATTGATGGGTGCAGTCGTGCCGCTATCATCGACTTGACTTGGATCGATGGGGCCGGATAAAGGATCCGTTGAAGCCCAGATATAGTAATACAATCGATTGAACCGGTTCTTAGAATTCTTATCGATCCGTTTCCCTGATACAACTCCAGTAAGCCAACTCAATGAAAAGTCTGAACCGATGCCCATGTAGAGTACGCCCAGCCATAATACCCAATCATACCAAGCCATTATTCACCCTTGTTTACTTTAACTGATAAATAAAAGATCTGAAAATATTATTTCTATTAATTATTACAAAGATCCTTTATTTGGACTAATATAGATGGTTGCTTTTTATGGATCGTATTTTAGTTCCTCTCCCTGTTCCTCGAGATAGAGATGCTCTCAAAAAAAACACACACTATGAATACCATTTTCTTCCTGATTCCCATTACCATGTGCTCAAACCATCTCCTCAGTTCAACATCCTTCGTTATATTCAGGAGTGCAAACAGTATATAGAAGAAAATGAGATTCGCGGAGTTCTCGCTACCCATGATGTCAATGCTTTGATTGCAGCAGTTCTTCATGAAGAATGTGGTCTCATTGGGCCAAGCGTTGAATCCATGTTTCTTTCAACCCATAAGTATTATTCGCGTTGCCTTGAGACAAAACCTATTTCTTTTGAAGTGATGGACTTTTGGTCAGATGATTGCGAAAAACTTCGTTATCCCTGCTATGTAAAGTCCCCCTGTCTTGCAGGATCGTTCTATCAATATTGGGTGCATTCCCCACAACAGATGAAGAGGGTCTTAAAGCTTCTTCGTAAAAAGCTGCCCCAAGTGCAAAAGCTATTTTACGATTTTTTTTCTCACTATATCGATCATTCCAAATATCCTCTTTCCAATAAAGAAATCATCCTTGTGGAAGAAATCATGTCCGATGCCAAACAATATTGCGTTGAGGGATGGGTAGACAAATATGGAGATATCCACACCTGGGCGGTCACAGACCACTTCTATTATCCCGGAAAACAGATGATCTTTGATCATTTTGCTACACCATCGGCTGAGTCTGCAAATGATCAGAAGCAATTGATAGCCTTTGCACATGAGATTATTGGCAAGCATGGGATCCGAAATGGATTTTGGAACGTGGAGATTTGGAAGAAAGACTCTCAATATTGGATCACAGAAGTAAATGGCCGAGCGGCAGCTTCCTGGTACAGTCTCTATGAAAAAGCCCATGGTCAGGATTTATATCAAGCGATAAGCGATCTAGCACTGGGTAAAAAGGTCGACTACCAGAGAAAAAACAAAGGAAAAGTCGGGATCCAGTTTCCTGTAATTACCTCTAAGGAAGGTTTAGCCAGAGACCTGTTTGATTTTGATTTTGCCAAGACAGTATCTGGTCTTCGCATCCTTTGATAAACTATTCACAATTAAACGGAGATAAATCATGTCATGTTGTTGCTGTTGCGACTGTTGCGGTTCAGCCCCAGTAGAGCCCCAACGTCGTTTGCCCCAATTATTTACTGTTCCCTCCGGTCTGGAAATGACGGAGAATGATCTATTGATTGCGGGAGATCGTGAGTTCTATGAGGCGGTCACTGCTATTGTAAGCCGATCTCTTGGAGATAATTATTCCTGCAAATGGGTCAACACTCGAAGAGATCTCGCCGATGCGATGATGAAAAGGGAATTTCAATGTGTCGATCCAAAATCCCAAAAACCGGTTGATTCTATGGCATCTGCATTCAGCATGACAATCGCAACTTGCATGCCGATGCAGCATTGCAGGAATTTAGAAAGGTGGAAGCGAAACATGCAAAATCTTCTGCTGCACCCGTAGTTGCCTACTCTCCCAGAGGAAATGCAGAAGAGCTGCTAAAAACAGGCTATAGCGATGTGATCAATGGTCGCTCATTGCCTTTTGTCCGCTTCACAAATGAGCCCATGTTCCGGATGCAAAGAGAAAGTGATTGGGACAGTATCTTTTAAGGAAAATGGGAGCCCGAAGGCCCCACATCAGATGAAATTAAAAGTCGAATCTTGCTTCGAGCGTCAGTCCTTTCAGGATAAGAGGATGATTGCTCTCTGGAACGCTGGGTAGGCCAACTTCAATATGCGCAAGATGAAATTGGTTCCACCAGTAGTTTGTTTCCCAACCTGCCTTTAGGCTGAAAAACATTTTATCATTGTAAAAACAGGTTCTCCAGGCGGCTCCGAAGATCATTTGGAGGTTAGGGCCAAGCTCCCAATAGTCATCTCTGAAATCAAAGATGGGAAAATAGATCCCAGTACCAGGGTTGGAGTTTAAGACACGGTTTCTCTGCCTTGTGTCCACTTTTCCATAAAGAAGAGCCAAAGCTAAGTCGCCGAAGAGGCAGAAACCTTTTCCAATTTCCCAGTTTCCATTAAAACCAGTTCGTGGGCCTACGCCCCAATAATCATCTTCACCGAGAAAGATACTTTCAGCAAAAGCTAAGGGGTTATTGACAGGGTTGTCATACCGGGAAAAGAATCTTTGTCTCAACCATCCTCCTTTTCCTCCCATATGGATGCGGAAAGAGATATTCCGGCTGAAATAAAAAACTCTGCCTAATTCCAAATCGACCATATTATAATTGAGCATATATTCACCTCTAGTACTTCCCCAGGTTCCAACGTTCACTGCAGAGCCCCATAAGGGAAAAATCCCTCCAAAGTTATTAGCGTTTACTGTCACAGATTTTCTGGAGTGATTGTGAAAATAGGTCCAGCTTGCAAAAACATCCCAATAATCAAATAGGGTATCCCAGCCAAGACCCACGCGAAAGGCCGGTTCCCAATCAAAATCAACACGAACAAAATCACCAGTTGGGGGAGGGACATTGGTTAGGTTCGTATTATTTAGAGCAAAAGGAAAGGCGTTATTTTCTCCTTTCCAGTAGAGGAAATCCAATACAACGATAAAACTATTGTCTATAGGACATTGCCGAGCAGCAAGCTCTACCATCGGCTCTCTTGTTTGCCTCATGGGCATAGAGTCAGTTTGGTAGGTTCCTTTATATCGTGCGATTTCTTCTCCAGCAAAGACAGAGGAAAAGATCAACAGACTTATAAATAAGTGTTTCATCGTTAATAAGCCTCCAGTGTAGTTTTCTGAAATCAAGTTAAAATGAATTTCTAAGGAAGTAAAGAAAAGATTGAAAGAAAAAGGCGGGATTCAATATTCCGCCCATACAAGTTTAGAAATCGAGTTTTGCTTCGAGTGTGAGACCTTCCATTGTGACAGGGTTATTTTCTGTAAATGCTCCTCCAGGAAGGTTGGGAATGATGTCTGTGATATGATATTGATCCCACCAGTAATTGGTTTCCCAGGCTGCTTTCAATCTAAAGAACATTTCATCATTATTGAAACAGGTTCCCCAAGAGAGTCCTAACAACATTTGGAGATGGGGGGATAGATCTTTGAAACTGTCTGTAAAGGTAAACAGGGGTACAAAAACACCTAAAGGAGCATTCGTAGCATTTAAATTTCTTTCATTTTCTTGGATTGTGAACTTACCAAAAAGAAGTGCGGCTGCGATGTCTCCAAAGATACTAAAGCCATAATCCAGTATCCAGTTTCCATTCAGCCCAATTCTAGGGCCAACCCCTTTGAAATCATTTTGCGTTTTAGACACCAGTGCTGCGATATTATCTGTATTGTCCGGATTGTCATTTGTTTTGCCTACAAAATCCTGATAGATCCATCCTCCCATGACACCAACATGAGGACGGAGAGAAAGGTGGCGACTGATATGGAAGAGTCTGCCCATCTCAAAATCGATCATGTTGTAGTTGAGAATCCACTCATGGGTAAGGGAAGCAAAATTAGAGGCACCTACAAAGGGAAAGCCTGGAAAAAATCCTCCCTGATTGACAATAGTATTCGGATCGAAAAAAGACTCTCTTGAATGATTGTGATAGTAGGTCCAATGAGCCATTAAGTCCCAGGTATCAAAGACGGTATCCCAACCGATCCCTATACGGAATCCTGGCTCCCATTTTTGACTGTGGCGAAGCATCTCAAGTTCAATGGGAAAGGTGCCCGTACTAACGGACCGTATCCCAACGATTGGGGCGTGATTCTGACCTCTCCAGTAGAGAAAGTCTAATTCGACAACAAAACTGTTATCTGTAGGGCACTCCCGACCGGCAAGTTCTGGCATCGGAGGTTTGTGCTTCTACACTTGGTCAATAGAATCAACGTGCTTTGTCGATTGATAGCTCACTTCATCAGCAAATGCTGTACTTGTTAAAAGAGAGACAATGAATAAATTTCGTAATACTTTGTTCATGATCAGCAACCTTCTGTTTCATACTTCACGAATAAAGTTAACTGGAGGTTGATTCTTAGTAAAGAATAGATTTTATTCAGAATGGCTTGGCATTTTTTCTTTTATAGATGACGAGCTGCGCAAAGAAGACTGGAAGGACAAATAAAATGCTCACCAGTTTGAAATCAGGAAATTTTAGGGGAAACATACAGGCTGTATAAGCGTAGCCAAAAGATAAGAAAAGAAGAAGAGCCTGAATGATTTTATTCTTGGAAGGAAATGCAGAGTGAATGACTCCAAAGATAATCACACCAAGAAACGGAAAGCAAAGGTAGGGGAGATAGGAAGGGTAGACTTTGTCGAAAAACAAGATGAGCCCGAATCCAGAAGTCATTCCTATCCATTGAATCATGGCTTTCCTCCTCTTTCAATGTTCACTATAGATTCCTAATCATTTAGGGGTAAAGTTTTTCTTTTAAAGTAAAATTGGATAAAGAAAAACCCCTCCATTTAAATCTGAAGGGGATTGCATCAAATACGTTTTAGAAGAATACTTTTTCGCCCAGAGTAAGGCTGCGCAACTTGCCACCGTCGGAAGAAGACTTTGCTCGATTTCGCCAGCGGCATAGACCAAGCTAGACATCAGGCCCAGTGAAAACACACATGTTTTCCACATAGGTTCCCCACTTGTTACCTCCGAGTAGTCCTCTATGCGATTTTATGCCAAGAAAAGGTTAAGATTTTTCTAATTTTTTGCTGAATCGGTACGCGATGGATTGGAGGAGGTAGGAAAGGATACCTATGATGAGAAGTATGATTCCCAAAGGAATTTGGCTCTTTTCCGGAATGGTAGCGACAATGGCTGTAGAGATCGTTGCACCAAAGATTTGAATGCTTCCATAAAGGGCGCCTGCAAATCCTGCCATTTTGGCAAAGGGTTGAAAAGCTCCCGCATAGGCATTGGCAAATACAAGGGCTGCGCCAAAAATATAGAGGAACATGGGGAGCATAACGACAAACGTATTGAGAAGAGCGGTGGAGAGAAAAAGCATGAGTAGAGCTGAGACGATGATCAAAAGAATGCCTACGCGCAACATGATATGTCTGCCGATTTTCTTCACGAAGAGAGAATTGAAATAACCTCCTGAAGCCAGACCTATGGCGATGATGAATGCGAGCCACCCATATTCTACAGGGCTTAGGCCAATGATCTCTTGGAAGAGAAAAGGGCTGACAGCCAAATAGGCCCCGAATCCAGCAAAGGCGAGGAAAATACATCCTGTATATCCCATGAAGATAGGGCTTGTCAGGAGATGAAAGTAGTTCTTCATCATCGTCGTGAATTTCGTAGCTACAGGATTGAATTCTTTATGAGTTTCATTGAACCAGTAATAGACCATAAGTAAGATAAGGAGGGTGAAGAGAATCAGGAAGACAAAACTGAATCTCCAGCCCAAATACCGCTGAATGTATCCGCCAAGAGTAGGAGCCGCAGCCATGACCGCAGCACTGCCAACTGCAATATAGGATCCATAATGGGCCAGGTCATTTCCTGAATAAACATCGCGGAAGACGGCTCTGCCCACAGCTGGACCGGCTCCAAGTCCCAGCCCTTGAAGAAGACGGCCAACGATCAAGGCAGCGATGTCGGGTGATACAGCACATATTAAGGTGCCAATTAGGCTGAAGGAGATCCCGCTCAGGATGATCTTTCTTCGGCCATGTCGATCGGACAGGGGTCCATAGATCATTTGAGAGAGGCTGAACGAGAGCATATATAAGGACAGGGTCAGTTTGACAAGGCTGTTGGGACTTGAAAAGTCCTTTCCGATAGCTGGCAATGATGGCAAATAAATATCTGTGGAGATCAAGCCGATCACCATGATTCCAAGGATCGTGGGAAAGAGGACCTTAAAATGAGGGCGGGTTTCCATCAACCTTTCTTCTTGCGACAAAAATAAACGACGCCGCCGCCTACCACGACAAGAGCTATGCTACCAATCCAAAGCCAGGCAAGCTGGGTATCGTACTTCTTTGTCTGGCTCATTCCAATATCTTCAGCGATATCTCCTGCAGTTCCTGAGATGAGTTTTGAGAACCCGGAGATGTCTTTTTTTTGCCTCAGCCAGTCGGTGAGTATTGTAAATCGCATAGATCACCCCTGCGATTCCAATGAGAAAAATGATTGCGCCGACAATTTGTTTCACGTTCAAGACTTTCATGTCTTCCCCTTACTCTGTATAGAGTTTTTCCTGTAGCTTGATATCTCTGACTCTTCCTTCTCCTTCATCTACGAATATATAGACACGTCCACGATTTGAATCTGTATTGGGGGAGAAGAAACTTCCCAATTTATGCCATCCTTCATCTCCATCCATACGGAGATAAAACCAGGGAGCCCAATCTTGATTGGGATAATCGAACTTCCACCAATGAACGTAGTATCCGAATGGTTCGATGGAATTTTTCCATTCATCGGTCCCAGGTCCCCACGCATAGGAATAAAAGATGCGAAAGGGAGTCTCATTGACGAGGGTAATTACTGAGTACCGATTCGCCTCCTTTGCCTCAACGAGAGTCGCAAAGGATATAAGGAAAGCAATAGCTAGCTTCATCATTCGGGCTTGTTTTTATTTCCCTTGTAAACGATTGGGTTATTTTAATTGCAATAATTTCAAAAATCGGAAATAAATAAATTAACAGGGGGGATCTGTGAGAAAGAAAGTTCTTATTGCATTGGGTGGAAATGCTCTATTACAGAGTGGGGAAAAAGGAACTGCTGAAGAGCAAATGGTCCACATTCACGAAACTTGCCTTCGATTTCTGGAACTGCTGAAAGAAGGATATACTTTATGCATTACCCACGGCAATGGGCCTCAGGTAGGCAGTATCCTTCTGAAGAATGAATTGTCTGCTGATCAGCTCCCGCCCATGCCTCTTGATATCTGTGGTGCCGAGAGCCAGGGCATGATCGGCTACATGATCCAAAAAGAGATGAGAAATCAGCTTAAAGCAAATAAACGAAAAGACTCTGTTTTTACGATTTGCACCCAGACGCTGGTCGATCGAAAAGATAAGGCGTTTCAGAATCCTACGAAGCCGATCGGCCCCTTCTACTCTGAAAAAAGAGCAGAAGAGCTGAAGAAAGAAAAAGGCTGGAGCATCGTAGAACAGATTGGAAAGGGGTTTCGAAGAGTTGTCCCTTCACCAGAGCCAATGGATATCATTGAGGGTGATGAAATTAAAAAATTTGTCGACGAGAAAGCGATTGTCATTGCTTGCGGTGGTGGAGGAGTCCCTGTCATTAAAAATGAGGACGGCAATTTACAAGGTGTAGAAGCTGTCATCGATAAAGATTTAACTGCCGCCTTATTAGCAAAGAAGATTGAGGCAGATATTTTGATGATCCTTACGGATGTGGAAAAAGTCGCTTTGAATTTTGGAACTTCCAAGCAGAAGAATTTAGATTGGTTGACACTAAAAGAAGCAGAAGAGTATCTAAAAGAAGGGGAGTTCGGTACTGGAAGCATGGGACCGAAAATGGAGGCTGCATGCCGGTTTGTGAGAGATACAGGCGGGCAGTCCATCATAGCTTCGCTGGACCGAGCGTTAGACGCCCTGAACGAGAAATCGGGTACACACATACACAAGTAGGTGAAGTTGGAAGAACCTGAAAACAAAAAATTACATAAAGAGCTGGGACTGTTTACTCTTGTATCGATCGGGGTAGGCGGGATCATCGGCTCTGGAATCTTTGCATTACCTGCCAATATGGCAGCCATTGCTGGGCCGGGACTGATCCTCGCGATTTTAATTGCAGGGATCATCACTCTTTTTTTAGCACTATCCTATGCAGAACTAGGAGCTGCCTTCCCATTGACGGGAGGACCCTTTTCTCTTCCCCGATTGGCATTGGGAGATCTAGGTGGTTTCATCATGGGATGGGGCTACTTCATCTATTTATTTGTGGGTACGGCTGCAATCATTCAGATCTTCATTGTCTATCTGGGCTTCTATGTGCCCGGATTATCAGTAGGGACAACATTGACCCCGTTGGGAATATTTATAGCAATCGTCGCTGTTTGGGCCTTTACATTCATCAATCTTTTCGGAGTGAAATGGGGCGGTATTTATAGTGTCGTGACCACAATTGGAAAACTGATCCCGCTACTTCTTTTCTGTATCATGGGATTTGTCGTGATTGATGGAGGAAACTTTACACCTTTTATTCCAATGGGACTGACCGGAGTAACTCTGGCCGTCACATTGTTTTTCTGGTCTTATACCGGTTTTGAGGCGATTGTCGTTCCCTCGGAAGAAGTAAAAAATCCAGCAGTGACTATTCCATGGGCAATGATCCTGACGATGCTCATTACAATTGTTGCCTATCTTCTCGTGACCGTTGCTTTTTTAGGAATGATCGACTGGCAGGGCTTAGGATTAGCTTCTCATGATTGGGAAGGAATCGGCAAACTTGATTTCCCTCTAGCCAATGTTGCATTGAAATCAGGCATACTCAAATTAGGTTGGCTGGCCGTTGTCGTCACTCTCGGCGCGATCATAGCGACAGGCGGTTCCGGAGGAACATGGATCCTCATTCAGGGAAGAATGCCTTTTGCCATGGCTGAGGAAAAGCTATTTTGGTCGAAGATGGAAAAGGTGAACAAACACGGTGTTCCTTCTATATCTTTGATCTTTACTTCGCTTCTTACTTCGATCGTATTGATCCTACTTCCGAAATTTACTTCTGTTTCATTGATCGCATCGATCACAGCAATCGTGCCTTATTCTGCGGCGATCTTGTCAGTGCCTATACTGCGAATCACTAAAAAAGATACTCCCAGGCCTTTCAGGCTTCCAGCGCATCATTTGTTTTCGATCGTGGGCTTCATATTCTCCACATGGCTGATCTATTGGGCCTCATGGCCATGGACACTGGTCGGTTCTATATTGATGCTCATTGGTATACCGATGTTTCTTCTCGTTCGCACCAAAAATCTGGAATTGGGCAGGAATGTCTGGATCTGGTTTTATTTACTTGGAATCGTGATCGTCTCAATTTTAGGCGACACTCATTTTGAGATCGATAACTTTACTCCTTGGAAACCCCTTGGAATACTACTGATGCCCTACGATCTCATTATTTTAGCCCTATTTGCGATAGGGATGTATTTTTGGGTATATAGACTCAACATCAAGAAAAGGTAAGTTGTCATGGATGGAATCGTCAAAGCTGAGTGGGATCCTTTAACAAAGGTTTTTGTCCACAAACCAGGAATGGAGATGTTTTTGGGTCTTTTGGAACCCTATGGATCTTTGTATGAAAGGGCTTTTAGTCGATTTGCCGCGCGTAACGAACATGAAATGTTGGTAAGGATCCTAAAACAGGAATTCAAGGTTCCTGTCTCTCACCTGAAAGGAACCATTCTGGAAGAGGCAGAAAAAAGACCAAAGGTTAGACAGCAGCTGATCGAACAGGCGAAACTCGTCCTCGATTATGTAGGGGATAAGAAATTCGTCGAAATGGCTCAAAGAGAGTTTGATCGAAATTGCAAGTACTATGATAACAACCACTTTTTCAACATTATGTTGATCCACCCTTTGATCGAAGCGGAAAGAAAAAAGGGTACGAGAAATATCAGCCTGAACATTATCCAGAGACAGCCTCTTGCGAACCTATATTTTATGAGAGATCAGCAGTTCGTCACAGACCGGGGTATCGTGATCTGCAGGTTAGCTAAGCCTTCTCGAAGACTGGAGACGCAGGTGACCAAGTTTTTATGGGAAGATGTGCTCGGAGTGCCTATTTTACATGAAATGAAGGCTCCCGCCACCATCGAAGGAGGGGAATTTATTCCTTTCGGTAAGTTTGCCCTCGTTGGAATTGGAGACAGAACCAATCAAGCTGCTATTGATCAGTTAACGGGCATCGAATTCGGTTTTGAGGAATTGGGAGTCGTTCACCAGCCTCCTCATCCATTGGTCTCAGCTACCCAGCCTGATCCTATGATCAACATGCACTTAGACACTTATTTTAATGTTGCGGCAAGTGATGTAGTTGTCGGTTGTGAAGTCCTATTGAAAAAGGCGAAAATGGAGGTCTATCATCATCAAGGTGATGGAGAATGGGAAAAAGAGAAAGGATCAACCAATCTTTATGATTACATGAAGAGAAAAGGATTCCATATCATCGACATCACGACACTGGAACAAATGTCGTATGCTTCCAATTTCCTTTGCATCAAGGATAGAAAGATTCTGGCTATTCAGACAGAGGCAATTGTCGGGGATGTCCTCAAAAACTTAAGGGCGAGCAAACGGCAGAATCCAAAACGATATAGCAAATTGTTGGCCCAGGCCGAGAAAGATTATGAATATCTGAAGAATTCAGGACAGTTCTTTCCTCATAAGACGGATATTTACAAGTATGGCATCGATGTCTATCCGATCAATCTGAGAAATTGTACGGGTGGCTATGGGGGAGCTCACTGTATGACCTGTGCTTTTAGTAGAGGTTTCCTATAAGGTTGATCGAGTGAATTAGTTAATAGCCCATGCGAACTCTGAGTGAGCATGGGCTTTTTTTTTGTTTCGATCTCTTATGAGACGGTTGCGACCATGACAGCTTTGATCGTATGGAGACGATTTTCTGCCTGATCGAAGACAATCGAATGTTTGCTACGGAAGACCTCATCGGAGACTTCCATTTCCTTGATTTTGAACTTCTTGGCGATCTGAGCGCCCACTTCCGTATTCGTATCATGGAAAGCAGGAAGGCAGTGCATGAACTTCACATGTGGGTTACTCGCTTTTTTGATCATACTCATATTCACCTGATAAGGCTTCAGTAATTTGATCCTCTGTGGGAATTGCGCTTCTTCTCCCATGGAGACCCAGACGTCCGTATAGATGACATCGGCGTTCTTAACAGCTTTGCCAATATCAGAAGTAATTTCGATTTTTCCCCCTGTTTCTTTGGCAAGCTTTTTCATCTCATTAACCAGCTTTGCATCAGGATACAGTGATTTAGGAGCAAGACCCACAAAATGCATTCCCATTTTGGCGGATCCAATCATTAGGGAATTACCCATATTGTTTCTTGCATCGCCGACGAAGACAAACTTCACTTTATGCAGAGGCTTATCGACATGTTCCGTGACGGTAAGAAAATCAGCCAGGATTTGGGTAGGATGATACATGTCTGTCAATCCATTCCATACCGGGACTCCTGCATGCTTGGCCAGATTCTCCACTGTCTTTTGTTTAAAACCCCGGAATTCGATCCCATCGTAGAACCTGCCCAATACTTTGGCTGTATCTTCAATCGATTCTTTCTTTCCCATTTGGCTTCCGGAAAGGTAGGTAACGGATGCTCCCTCATCGAATGCGCCCACTTCGAAGGCACAGCGAGTTCGGGTAGAAGTCTTTTCAAAAAGAAGGACGATGTTCTTACCCTTCAGGGTATCTCCTGGTATGCCCGCTCGCTTTTTCTCTTTCAGTTCTCTTGATAGGTTCAAAAGATATAGGATTTCTTCAGGTGAAAAGTCTTTTAATGTAAGAAAATGTCTTCCTTTAAGATTTACGGGCATGGTTGTTCCTCCTATCTATCTAGTTCCTCGTTAGCAGAACTGCGATTTCTTCGGAACAGGAATGCCAAAAAAAAAGTATTTTTTTTAAAAATCCTTTTTTTCTACTATGCCATGCTCCTAAAAAAAGGAGGGTATCATGGAATCTTTAGTTTCCGCATCTCTAGCAGAAGATCTCCTTTCTTGGAGAAATGAACCTACAGATAGCACTGTCTCAATGATTGGGAAGAGGATTGCCACCCAGCTCATAGGGCTTCCCCTGTTGCTTACAGTGAATGTTGTAGAAACTGTCGTTCGGGCGATTTTTTTGGTTTTCTTTCCTCTTTATGCCTGCTTTTCTGACAATACTGATATTTCTGATCATTACGCAGTCTGGATGGAAAGTGTTCGAATCATGCCTCTGATTGCCTGCGCCTTTATTGATAATCTTTATGCAACATCATTGGACAAAGACAATGGGTGTTTGATGCACTGTTATTTTAAAGTTGCCTTCTCACAGGATTAAACTTTATTGAATCTTAATCTCCCCCGTACTAATTTGCTTTTCTTGAAAAGCACGGGGGTGTTTATGTCTGCATCTGTTCCTTTGACCAATGCTTTCGCATCTGTGAAGCATCACCATCCAAAATCCTTACCTGAGATCCATACCTCGAGTCCCCATTTTGAGCAGATCATCTCTGATCATGGGGAAGTCCATTTGTCCATTCAGAATCAGGTGAGGGAGCTGAAAGATCTTCAAAATCATATTTCGGAAATAAAGGATAATGAGACCTTTCATAAGGTGCTCAGCTGTGCTTTAGTAGCAGGAGTGGTTGCACTTGTAGGGGGAGGCATTTTACTTGCTGCCTATATCCATCTCGCTTATGGGTTTGTCTCATATGGGGCCCTTTTTCTGAATCTCGCAGGGGACCTTCTTTCCTCCATTCATTTCCAAAATAATGACAAGTTGCTTGCAAGGGGACTGTATGGGGCGTTCATTTATCTTGTAGATGCTTTTCGCGGTATAGCGAAAGCTGAAGAACGATTCGAAAAAAAGCATGAGTCTTTGAAGGGAAGTCTCAAAGTGTTGGGTGACTTATTGAACAATGAGTCCTTTCTCCAACATGTAGATACGATTCGAAAAAAACTGGAACAGACTCGTCTTCTGGATTCTGATGTAGACCTCTATCGGGTTCACAAAGAGAGGAATTTAGTATGGGAGGTAGAAAAAGGGCACCAACTGATCCATCATTTAAAGGGAAAGGAGGTTGCTGAAGCTGTCTGATCATCTCCTAGGGAACGATAACAGCAGATCCTGTGATACGCCCCTCTCTAAGATCATCCAAAGCTTCATTGAGTTTTTCAAGAGGATACTTTGTCGCTTCCGTTTTGATGGGAACTTTGGGAGCGATATCAAGAAATTCCTCGCCATCTTTCCGAGTGAGATTTGCGACAGAGCGGATCAGGCGTTCTCCCCAGAGAATGGAATAGGGGAATGAAGGGATATCGCTCATATGTATGCCTGCGCAGACGATTGATCCACCTTTTGCCAATGACTGTAAGGCGATAGGAATCAATGGACCGATCGGTGCGAAAATAATCGCAGCTTCGAGTGGTTCTGGAGGAAGAGTTTCAGAATCGCCTGCCCAAACCGCGCCCATTTTTTTTGCATATTCCTGTGTTTTAACATCGCCCTTTTTTGTAAAAGCATAGATTTGTTGCCCTTTGTGTTTGGCTACTTGAATCAGGATGTTTGCTGCTGCTCCAAATCCATAGAACCCGATCTTTTTTGCATCACCACAAAAGCGGAGACTACGGTAGCCAATCAGTCCTGCACAAAGCAAGGGAGCTGCTTGCAGATCAGGATAATCCGTGGGAATAGGAAAACAGTAACGGGCATCGGCCACACAATATTCTGCAAAACCCCCGTTGATCTGATAACCGGTGTAAACGGCTTTATCGCAGAGGTTCTCCTTCCCAGATTTGCAGTAGGAACATTGTTGGCAACTTCCTCCCAACCAGGGGACCCCCACTCGATCACCATCACTGTATTCATCAACTGAAGATCCTTTTTTTTCTACCGTTCCTACAATTTGATGGCCGAGAACAAGGGGTACTTTGGGCTGGTCTAGCTCTGCATCGACAATATGCAGATCCGTGCGGCAAACTCCACATGCATGAACTTTCAAAAGCACTTGGTGCTCACTGGGCTCAGGCATAGGAATTTCCTTCAATTCCATCGGCTTGCCGGCTTTTTCAAAGATCATTGCACGCATATGCCCATACTTCAGAGGAGTCTTAATTGAATGTATGGCACTTTGCTTTTTGATTCAAACAACGTCTTTCAGAAAAAAGGTTTTGAGCATCCCAAACGCTATATTCGTTTATTATTGAAGACTCTTTTGTTCAGAAGAATCTTGGATACATGTAAGATATTCCATTTAAATAGGAATGGGAATGGGTTTTTGTTGCTGTTGTCCATGCTTTTCATCCAGTCAGGTTCATACAACATCTCCTAATACTTCAGCTCAAAATGATCCTGCAACGGAACAGAATTTCTATCATGAAGCAGAGTATCCTCCTCCTGCACCTTATTTCGAGGAAGGAGGTCCATATTACAACGGAGCACCCATTTGTCGTCCCACAGGGGATTGAAGGGAGAGATTTTCCAGAGGAAGGATCTGTCTATGCGAATAGAGATGTTCGTTATGTGCCTCCTGTGTTAGTTCCCGTGACAGAAGGAACAAATGGTGACGAACCTAATGATTTGGCAGAAACTATGTATGTCAAAAATGAAATCAATGCTCCTCCGGGAACAATCCTGGCCTTTTTGCGGCAGATCAATCAGGAGGCTGCCCAGAGAAATGAAGATGGAACCGGATAATCCGGTTTTTTTCAGTTCGTGTTCGAGAATCATTCTTGAAGTTGCTGATCGATCTTTTTATGATGTTTTTTCTTTAGTGTCTGAGGTTCTATGAATCATATTTTGCGAGTCATTCTTTTTCTTATTCCCTTTTCAATCTCCGCTCTTTCCAAAGTGGAGTTCTATATTGAATGGGAGCCTGATTTGCGCATGCGTGGCACTGAGGCCTTCAAAGAACCTTTAGGTTCCCATCAGAGAATTGGTAAGATATTTCGTGAGAAAGGTCTGGAAGTGGAGAGCTTTGATTTTGAGGCCTATCGATCTGCTTTGAAACCAGATCATATCATATGGAAATTTCTTTCTCTTCGTAAACCTGACCCTCTGATCGAAGAAGATTTTTCCTATTACATTTTTTGGGGCGTGGGACTCCTTTTGAAAGATTTTGATTTTCAAAAGCTTCCTAAAGAGAAATTGATTCTCTTCACATGGGAGCCGCCGACTACGGATGGCCGCATTCATGATCCCAAATTTATGGACCAGTTTTACAAGGTATTTACCTGGGACGACGATCTTGTCGATAATGAGAAGTTCTTTAAATTCTATTATCCGACCATGAGACCTATGGTTGAAAATCTATCTCCTTTTAAAGAAAGAAAATTCTGCACTCTCATTTCTTCACGTCTTATGAGCAAACATCCCAAGCAGATCTATACGGAAAGGGAAAGAGCTATCGAATTTTTTGAAGAGAATCATCAAGGTGAGCTGGACCTATATGGGCGATTTTGGGGAAAGAGAAATTACAAATGCTATAAAGGAACTGTGGAAGATAAAATTGCGACGATGAAGAACTATAAGTTCTGCATCTGTTACGAGAATACAAAAGACATAAAAGGATATATTACAGAAAAAATCTTTGATGCCTTTACCGCTGGATGCATACCCGTGTATTGGGGAGCTTCAAATGTGGAAGAGTATATCCCTGCAGGATGTTTCATCGATAAGACGAAGTTTGCGACTTATGAAGAGCTCTATGACTTTTTGATCAACATCACCGAAGAGGAGTTCGAAGCCTATCTTACAAAGATCAGAACTTTTCTTGAGAGCGATGTTGCAAAACGGTTCACTTATGAAAATTTATACAACACGATAGAGCAAAATATTCCATAATCCTTAGTATGGAATATTATGAGCAAAAAAACAGTTCCGTATAAACTGCATGTCGGTCGTCTTCTTGCCTTAAGCGATGGTGTTTTTGCCATCGTCATCACATTGCTTGTTCTCAATTTATCGATTCCCCATCTGACACGATCAATTACAAATGAAGAGCTGCTCTCTCAATTAGGAACTCTTCTTCCTAAATTTTATGCCTATCTTCTTTCTTTTTTCATTATTGGAAAATACTGGCAAATCCATACCTATCTCTATCGGAGGATTCAATATTCGACGAAGTATTTGGCGGGTAGCAATTTATTGTTTCTTCTTCTCGTAAGTTTCCTTCCTTTTCCCACGCAAATAGTTGGGGAAGTAGGCAATCAGGTATCGATCATCCTTTTTGATGTTTGCGTGGCGCTTCCCGCTCTTATCCTCCTGTGATCTTTTAAGCATATCTATTTCAGTAAACATTATGACGTGAAGGTCCTGTATGAAAGAGAAAAGGAACTCCAGTCCCAAGTCAGGATGGCGGAGAAGGATGTTGAGAGTCATATTGAACTGCTCCAGAAGGTCAAAAGGCGTCTGTTGAAGCTTGCCTTCATTATTCTCATCAGTATCGTATCGATCATCGGCACCTGGTTTAGCATCTATTTTGCCCTTTTGATCTGGTTTGCCCTGCTTCTGTCCCTCTTTTTCTGATTTTTCCTAAGTCCTCTGAACTTAGTAGTTTAAATTTTATTAACTCTGTTTATATGCATTTAAAATGCTTTTAATGATAGCATTGGTGTATTTTAGTTGATTTTTATAATAAAATTTAATACAATAATAGAGTCAACCTTAAAATAATGCAGGAACGAGGGAAGCAGAATGGCTACTCTAGTATCAGAACACACCCTTCCTTATATGGATCCTTCGGCCGCGACGGAGCGTCTTCGGCCTCGGTAGTCCTGTATTATCTGCTCCACATGTTATCCCTTCAGAAAGTGATGCCCGACTCTCGCAGGTTTTAGAAAGCGTCATTCAACAAAAAAAAGCAAACAAAGATAAGTGTCTTCAAAACAAATGGGACCGATACGATCCTTCCTTGATCGGTGGTGACATCGGTAACGTTGTCTTTTCAGGATTGCAGGTTGCTCAGATAGTCAAACCATCTCTCGCTGCATCAGCTAGTTTTTCGATGGCGAGCTGTGTTCTTGGAGTGCTTGGCGGAGCTTTAAATATTGGCGTGGGAGTCTACTGTTTAAAGCAGGCCTATCAGGCACGTAAAGATTTAAGTGAAGAGAGTAAAAAGATCCTCGAAGAAAAAGGTCTTCTTAAATCTGCTTGGCTTGTCTTGAGAGGAAAGGCACCTGAGGATTTGGAAAAATACATCCGATTGGGATGGGATGGAATCCTTCTTATTGCCATAGGTGCTTTTATGGTCCTCGTCTCATTAGCAATCAAAGTAGGAGCACTTGCAGGGCTTGGTAGCTTCTTGGCCGCAAACCCTTGGATCTTGCCTCTCTTGTGGTTCTTAACCACGATTCCACTCTTTATGGAAGTGGCAAAGATGAATAAGAATATTTTCCTCAACAAGGATTTGGCATCCCAATTGCAGTTGAAGCGACTCAGAGAGTTGTTAGAGTCCAAAGAAGGAGTGAATTGGGCAGCAGTCCAAGAACTTTATGCAGCCGAAGATAATCCCTTCAATTTTGATTCAGCTAAAAAACAATTTGAGAGAGCCGACTTTGAAAGATATTTGAGTTCAATGGAAGAAAAGTCGATGGAGGCATTTAAAAAAGCCTTTAAAGAACGATTTGCCATAGATGGAGATGTGGACTTCAGTGATTTAGACACAATCTTAGGGTCAGAGGAGCAAAAGAACTATTTAATTGATTGTATCAGAGCTGAGAAAGTGAGCGAGAAAATGCAGGCCCTTCAGGTGAATATAGGACCGGAAGCGGCGATCGAAGCGATGAAATTGAAACAGATGCTTATGGAAAAAGATGCTTCAGCAGCACTTGACCAGATCAAAACCCTCGAGGGAAAAATAGGGTCATGGAATAGAGCCCAGAAATGGCGACTTCTGCAACAAGTCTTACTTCTCGGCAGTTTCATCCTCAGTATGGTCGGCCTTATACCTAAGGTCAATCCAAAGACAATCAATATCGCAACGAATGCTGTGATTGGTCTTGGTAACTTTATCCCCTTAGTCATGGATCTTGCCTGGCCTTTCAAACGTAACGTTTACATGGTCGTTCCGAAAGCTGAAGCCTCAGATGTGATGAAAAGAGTAGATGGGGTTGCTCATAGTTCTATGCCAAGTTTCTCAGACATGTTGGCAAGAGAGGATCATCCGCACATTCATGAAGTAGACAGAGGCATACCCACTTTCGCGGATATGCTCGCTACACAATCTGGAATGACTCCTCCAACACACTCTACAGGTAGCCATGTTCCTGATTTTTCAGGCATGTTAGCTGCACAGTCCCAAGTAGTCTTTAGTGATGCTATTTAATAGACTCTCTTAACAGGCTAGACAGCAAAATGAATTGCCACAGCAGCATTGCATGAGACCGCAGTTTAGAGTGAAGAACTGAAGAGCGCAGCACTCTACTTTTGAGATGCATCCGCAAACCCTCTGTTCCCGATAACAAACAACATCGCAGCATTCAAGCTCCGTTGTTTGAACATATCCATTGGCGTGCTGCATACGGATGATTTGGTCTGCATACCGGTGGCATTGTGCGCTTAATTTTTCATTGGGAGAGTTATATTGGGACTGGTGAAAGATCGGGTTCATGCATTTTGCAACATAAAAACCCTTGGCGAAACGTTCCGATCGAGGTTTTTCAAGCTCTAGCAGTCGGTCCTGATTATTGTAATCGATTTCTGCCAAAGAGGATTCTTCAATCTGGTCCAATAAAGAGGCCCCGTTCCACCCGACAACGGCCTTCCAGGCAATACCGGTCAATTTTAGAGTATGTCTCAGATCATGAAACCCCTTTTCTGGGCCCTGGCAACCAAATTTTTCTTGCCAATTGACAGATGGAAGAGAGTGTACTTCTTACGGGAAGATAGAGGGCCAAGCCCAAAAACTTCGTCCAAACCGCAATGCGAGAGTGAGGAGAATAAAGATAGCCTCCTTTACTCAATGCAATCGTACCGACCATTTTAAGATGCGGAGCATCTTCTTTGAAGGGCACCGAATGTTTGATATAGGCAGGTCCAGGTATATGTTCAAAATTATTTAATGAATAAATAGTCATCATTACCCCTGAAAATCGAGAAGGAAGATAGGTGTTTCGTTTTAAGAGTTCATTAAGATGGGGAGGGTTTTTTGATCAAAAAATAGATTAATACAATCACTGCGAGATTTACAACTCCCATAATAGCAAAACTCTCAGAAGGAGAGAATTTGAAAAGGGTGTTGATGATGTAGAGATATCCTGCTGCCAGAAGGGCAAAGACGAAACTCAAAAAGTTGGCCGTTCCAAAGTTTCGGCCCCGGTTTTGAGGGGCGCTGTTTGCAAGAATGAAAGCCTGGGAGGGCACAAGAAAGAGACCTCCAAAGATTCCCAACGCGATCAGCCAAATGATGTTTAACCAAAAGGGGTGAGGAAACAGAGTGAACAGAAAACAACCTACGGTCATTCCAAAACCAGCCTTCGGCAAAATCTTAAGGCTTCCAGACGTTTTGGCTGCGATAAGAGCTCCTATCCCAATACCAATCGAAGAAAAGATGAAGAGATACCCCCCAACGATGGGTTTCATATGCAAAGTAGTGACACTGTAGGGAATGATATTCATCTGAACGAAGGCACCGATGAATAAGAAATAGCTATAGGCAAAGGTCGCAGTGAGAAGTAAGGGTGTTTGCCTCATTTCTTTTAAAGAGTCATAGATTTCTCGATAGAGAAAATAGGGCCACTTTTTGTCTTTATGTGCTGGAGGGAAGTAGGCGATGAAAAAACTCAGGATCATTCCTGTCAGAGAAATGCAAAGACAAGCGATCATCATCAGATAAAAGATCTGGTGAAGCAAAGTATCGAGGAGGGATGCCAAGGAAGTCCCGAGAATAATGCCAAAAAAGGTAAATGCGGCAATGATTCCGTTCGCACGCAGTATTCTATCTTGCGGCACAACTTCTGGAATGATCCCATACTTGGAAGGTCCGAAAATTGCGGATACCGATGCCATGACAAACAGGATCACATAAGTAAGAACGATTGCTTCAAACCACATTGCAATCAGGGCAAGGACCATGATGCCTAGATGAAAGAAACGTGTGATCCGAATAACAAGTGTTTTACTCCAGCGGTCGGCAAAAATTCCACCTAAACTGGAAAACAGAATGAAGGGCAGAAGAAAGATGGCACCTGTAATGGACATGATCAAAGAAGTATTCTTCTCGCCCTGATAGAAGATAAGAAAGTAAACAACGATGTATTTGAAAAGGTTTTCATTCAGCGCATCGAAAAACTGAGTCGCATTTAAAAAGCCAAATGAAGATCTGGAAATCTCATTCCTCATGAAAGAGGATTATTTGATATTCTGAGATAACCAGTCAATAAGAGCTTCTAAAAATCCTTCGTCAAATTCCTTGGGCAAGAAAGAATATTCCATAACATTGCCAGTCTCAGCTTTTTGAAAGAGGTGATTCGCATTGGGAAGTTCTACAAGTGTAAAATTGAGATTATCTTTTAAAGCCTTTTTGAATGGAGGGATATTTTGATCTCGGTCCACTTGTGTATCTAGAGTTCCGAAAAGAGCTAAGACTGGTACTTTAGCTTGGGACCAGTCATCACTTGGGTTCAAGCGGATAAAATCAATCCTTGACTTACTCTTTAATGATTCAATAATGGTTTCAGCGTTCTCTTTTAACAGTTCATCTACTTGAGCGCTCTCTTCTTCAGAGATCATTCTTTTTTGCACATCGACTAAAGCCCAGAAAGATTCTCTTAACAGCTTATCATTTCCTGATATGAGAGCATCCATTTGCCTTTCATGCCATTCTAGGGATTCTTTAATGTCGCTCTCACTAACTCCCATGGACCTGGCAGTAATCTCCTGTTGTTTTAGAACAATTTGAGAGCCTGGAACAGAAGTTCCTCCCATAGAGACTGCAAATTTCACGATTGGCGATGCATGGGCAAGCTTTCCAGCGATAGCAGCCCCTTCACTATGACCTAAAACTCCGGTCCTTTTTGGATCGATATCTGTCCTGGAGGCAAGATATTGAAGTGCAGACTCAGCATCGTCTGCAAAGTCAGCTAAGCCAGCTTCAAAATAATTTCCCTCCGTATCCCCGCAGCCTCTTTTGTCGTATCTAAAAACAGCAAAGCCTTTTTCTGTTAAACAATCTGATAGCACTTGGAAAATGGGAAATCCAATGACATCTTCATTTCTTGTATGAGAGCCTGAGCCGTGGATCAATATCAATGCAGGATGAGGTCCTTCTCCTCTGGGCAGGGACAGAGTTCCTGATATACGAATTTCATTTCCAAACATGATCTCTTCCGTAGAGATCTCTTGAGCAAATGCTTGAGTAGCGAAAAAACAGAAAATAAAGATGGAAATCAGTTTATACATAAGACCCTGCTTCGGAAAAAAATGATCGAAATGAAGTTTAATCCTTACCAGGAAAATGAGCAATTTGAAAGATTGTTTTGAAATTGATTCAAAGAAGAGACTTCTCTTAATTGACTTTTTAAAGGAAAACACAATAAAAGGAACTTAAGTATTTAATTGAGTTCATCCGGTTTTGGGGAGATATAAATTACCAATCATCCTTGGCATCATCGCCATCGTTGTCATTATTCTTGTTATATTAGGGATCGTTTTCTTTAAAAACCGGCGCGACCGTGATGTCATTACTCTTTATGGAAATGTCGATGTGCGCCAGGTGGACATTGGCTTTCGAGTGGACGGCCGTGTGAAGGCAATGCCTTTTGAAGAAGGGGACTTCGTTCCGGAAGGCGCACTCATGACAACACTCGATGACCAGCCTTATACCGATCAGGTTCTGGAAGCTCAGGCTAATGTCGAATCGATTCGTACTTCTTTGATGAATGCAGAAAGCATCTATACGCGGAGGACTGAACTTGTAAGCATCGGGGGAGTATCGATAGAGGATTATGAAAATGCACAGTCAAGAAGAGATGTGCTGCTTGCCAATTTAAAAGAAGCGGAAGCCGCATTAGGTGTTGCGCTCAGTAATCTGGAATACACAAGGTCTTTTTGTCCCACAGATGGGACGATATTGACGCGAATTCGGGAGCCAGGAACCGTAGTGAGAGAAGCCGATCCCGTTTACACTCTTTCTGTGTGTTCTCCTGTTTGGATCCGGGCTTTTGTGAGTGAACCTGATTTGGGACTGGTCTATCCAGGAATGGAAGCAAAAGTGTACACCGATACAAAGGATGGTCCTGTCTATACGGGACAGATCGGTTTCATCTCTCCCATTGCAGAGTTTACTCCGAAGACGGTAGAGACAACGCAATTACGGACTGATCTCGTTTACCGTATTCGTGTGACGGTTGAAAATCCCGATCGGGAATTGAAACAGGGCATGCCGGTCACAGTGAAATTATTCCTCAACCAAGGAAGGGGATCTAGTGAACGACGTCCTGGTAACTGTAAGTAATCTGACAAAGTCTTTTAAAAAAAAGCCCGCACTAAATGATATCTCTATATCCATACCCAAAGGAAATATCGTAGGACTTGCTGGTCCTGATGGTGCTGGGAAAACAACATTTATCCGTTTGCTCGCAGGACTTCTGCTCCCTACTAATGGTTCCATTACTATTGAGGGTAACGATTCGGTCAAAGATGCAGAGATCATTCATCAGATGATTGGGTATATGCCTCAAAAGTTCGGACTCTATGAAGACTTGACGGTCCGTCAAAATCTCGTTCTTTATTCTGATTTGCAGGGAGTCGTCTCCCAAGAAAGGGAACAAGTGTTTGAAAAGCTTCTTTCCTTTACAGGGCTTGCCCCTTTTACGGATCGTTTAGCAAAAAATCTTTCCGGAGGAATGAAACAAAAGCTGGGACTGGCCTGTACGTTGATCCGGAAACCGACTCTTCTTTTACTGGATGAACCAAGCGTAGGGGTCGATCCCATATCCCGAAGAGAATTGTGGAAAATGATCCAGGAACTTCTGAAGGAGGGAATTACTGTTCTATGGAGCACAGACTATCTGGATGAAGCGGAAAAATGTCCCTTTACCATCCTTCTGAACGAGGGGAACCTTCTCTATCAAGGACCATCAAAAGATCTGACATCGAGAGTAGAAGGGCGGACATTCAAAATTCAAAATATTCACGGAAACCGACGGGAAGTTCTAGCAAAAGCTTTGAGCCAGCCTAATGTGATCGATGGAATTATTCAGGGAAATGCCGTGCGAATTGTGACCAAAGAAAAGTCTGACTCCATGGACTTGAGTGCATTGAATGCAGGTGCTGAGGCCAAGATGGAAGCAACTACGCCACGATTTGAGGATGCTTTTATCGATATTTTAGGAGGCGGTCCAGGCGGTCGATCTCTCCTAGCGGAAAAAACTCCCCAAGCGCCAAAACATAATGAAGCCATTATTGAAACGGAAAATCTTACCAAAAAATTCGGTTCGTTCACAGCTGCCGGCGATGTTTCTTTTAAGATCAACAGCGGGGAGATCTTTGGTTTTACTGGGCCGAATGGAGCTGGAAAGTCGACAACTTTTAAAATGTTGTGCGGTCTGTTAAAGCCAACTTCTGGAAAAGCAGTTGTCAATGGAGTGGACTTAATGAAAGCGCCCTCTGAAGCCAGGTCGCATATCGGTTATATGGCGCAAAAGTTCTCCCTTTATGGCGACTTAAGTGTGAGGCAGAACCTCTCTTTTTTTTCAGGTGCCTATAATTTGCAGGGGGATCAAAGAGAAGAAGCGATCGAACAGATTATCGAGATCTTCAATTTCAAAGACTATCTGAGTACGGCATCTGCCAAACTCCCTTTGGGATTCAAACAGCGCCTGGCGCTGTCATGTGCTGTGATGCACCATCCTGAGATTCTATTTCTAGATGAGCCGACTTCTGGTGTGGATCCGATCACGAGAAGAGAATTTTGGAACCATATCAATGGACTCGTTGAAAAGGGGGTAACTGTAATGGTTACTACGCATTTTATGGATGAGGCTGAATATTGTGACCGGATCGGTTTGATTTACCAAAGTAAACTGATCACGATCGGAAGTCCTGATGAGTTGAAGCAGATGGCAAAAACGGAACAGATGTCCTCCCCAACACTGGAAGATGCCTTCATCCATTTGATCGAGCAGTACGATGAAAAAAACAAGGCCCAGTAGAGCCATCAGTCCCCGAAGACTGAAGGCTTTGATCATCAAAGAATTCTACCAAATCGTGCGCGATCCCAGCAGCATTCTGATCACGATTGTTCTCCCGGCTATTTTGCTTTTTCTTTATGGATATGGGGTCTCTTTGGATGCTGATCACTTGAAAATCGGACTTGTCCTTGAAGATACAGCACCCGACGCGCAAAGTTTTGCTAAATCCCTAACGAACTCCCACTATTTCGATGTGAAAATCGCAAGGGATCGTAGAGAGTTTGACCAGGAGATCGTTGAAGGAACTTTAAGGGGGATTGTGATCGTTCCTTCCTATTTTTCTGAATTTCGCTCCCGGCCTGCAACAGTTGCTCCCATTCAGGTGATTGCAGACGGAAGTGAGCCGAACACAGCTAATTTTGTTCAGAATTATGTTCATGGAGCCTATCAAAACTGGTTGAAGCAGGAAGCGATCAGCAGCGACTTGATCAATGAAGACCTTCTGATCAATATACAGTCCCGTTACTGGTTCAACGAAGAATTGGACAGCACCAACTTTCTTGTTCCAGGATCTTTGGCAATCATTATGACTTTGATTGGGACCCTTTTGACTTCCCTCGTCGTTGCCAGGGAATGGGAGAGGGGAACGATGGAAGCTCTGATGGCGACCCCTGTCGGGATTTTTGAGTTGATGCTTGGCAAACTGATTCCTTATTTCATTTTGGGCATCGGTTCTATGATCCTATCTGTTCTTATAGCCATCATCCTCTTTCACGTACCTTTTCGTGCCTCCTGGCTTGCTTTGGGACTAACTTCAGCAGTGTTTTTGTTTACAGCACTTGGTTTGGGACTCATGATTTCCACCCTTTCGAAAAATCAGTTCATTGCATCCCAGGCTGCATTGATCTCCGGGTTTTTACCTGCCTTTATTCTTTCGGGATTTATTTTTGAAATTTCAAGCATGCCTCTTCCCATCCGCATCCTCACTTATATCATTCCGGCTCGTTATTTTGTTTCCTGCCTCCTCACACTATTTTTAGTAGGAAATGTTTGGAAGCTCCTTATCCATAATATGATTTTGATCATTCTCATTGGAGCGATATTTTTTGCCATCACTGCTCGTGTTACTGTAAAGAGGTTGGATTAATGCTTAGAAGAGTCCGTTCGTTAATCATTAAAGAGATCCTCGCTGTCTGGAGCGATAAAAAAAGCCGAACGATTCTTATACTTCCTCCATTGATTCAGCTCTTTATTTTTGGGTTTGCAGCTACGCTCGACGTGAAGAACGTATCTATGGGCATATTGAACAGGGATTCAGGAGAACAAGCTTTCGAACTGGTCCAGCGTTTTCATGGATCTCCGACATTTACGCGGATTACTTATCTAGATTCCGTTGAAGAGATAAAACCCTTTATCGACAATCAAAAAGGTGTGATGGTTCTTTCCATCGATCAGCTTTTTTCCAAAGATCTCGATGCGCATAAACGAGCGGAAGTTCAGCTCATTCTGGATGGAAGAAAGTCAAATACGGCGCAAATTGTCGCAGGATATGCGGCAAACATCATTACACAATTTGGAACGGAATTTGCCTCAGAGGCAGCAATAGAGCTTCAATCAGTACAATTATTTCCGAGAAACTGGTTCAATCCCAATCTCTACTTTTACTGGTCGAACATCCCTGGACTTATCGGTCTTTTGACAATGCTTGTAGGACTTTTGGTCACAGCACTTTCCATTGCAAGAGAGCGGGAGTTGGGGACATTCGATCAATTACTGGTCTCTCCGCTTCAGCCCAGAGAAATCCTTTTGGGAAAGACGATCCCCGCTATCATCATAGGAATGGTTGAGGGAACCCTCATTCTGATTGCAGGAATCTTTCTGTTCGGGATTCCTTTTACGGGGTCTATCTTCCTTTTGTATGTCAGTATGTTCTTTTATATATCAGCGATCGTGGGAATCGGACTGTTCATTTCTTCTTTGTCGACGACACAACAGCAGGCGATTTTAGGAGCGTTTGTCTTTATGTCTCCCGCTGTGATGCTTTCTGGATTTGCCACACCGATCGAGAATATGCCCGAGTGGTTGCAATATGTCACGTATCTGAACCCGCCCCGCTATTTCATCATCATTGCCAAAGGAATCTTTTTGAAGGCAATGCCTGCGAGGATGGTCCTCCATTATACATGGCCGTTGATGATCATTGCTTTCTTTACATTAACAGGAGCAGGGGCTTTCTTCCGAAGACGGTTGCAATAAGTCCTCATGTACCTGCCAGTCGCCGCCGAGGGCCTTGATCAGTTGGACAGTAGACTGATACTGAAGGCCAAGGACATTCATTTGCTCCCGAAGAGCATCGATTTCCAACCTGCGGTTTTCAATCACTTCTAGGAGATTGGCAATCCCTTTTTCGTATCTCTTTTCAGAAAGGCTGGCCCGGATCTCAGCTGCTTCATAGGCTTTGTCCAGCTTTTCCCACTCGCGCCTTTGTTGATCGACATTGTTCAAAGCATCTTCCGTTTCCTGGAAAGCAGCCAGCACTGTTTTGAGATAGGAGCCTTGGGTTTCTCTAAACCTTGCCCAGGCCGCATCCAAATGAGATCGCCTTTTCCCTCCATCGAATATGGTTTGAATAATGTCGACCCCCATTCTCCACAAACGGCTTTTCCAAGTAAGAAAATCTGACAGTTCTGTGCTTAGTGACCCAATGGCCCCTGTAAGTTTTAATGCCGGAAAAAAAGAAGAATAGGCAACGCCGATCATTGCATGCAGAGATGCCATCTTTCTTTCTGCCTGAGCGATATCGGGTCGCTGGATCAAAATGGTAGAGGGGACTCCTGCAGGAATTTGCGGTGGATCCTGTTGCAAGGGATTGGACTGTGAACAAAAATTGGAGGCCGGTAATCCGATCAAGACGGCAATGGCATTTTCAAAAAGTGTTCTCTGACGCTTTAGATCTTCCATCTCAGCTTCACTATTGGAGAAATTCTGTTCCGCATCCATCACTTCCCTATAATCGACAAGGCCAGCTTTGAAACGTGCTCGGCTGAGTCTCAAGGACTCATTTCTGAGCAGTACTATTTCTTCCATCAATTCAATCTGTGTATCCATGATACACATGTTGAAATAGTTGCTTGCCAGATCGGATGTCAATGTCAATAAGGTTCCACGAAAAGCCTCAGCTAAAGAATCCGCTTCGAAAGAGGCTGATTTATACTGGCCTCTGAACTTTCCCCATAAATCGACCTCATAATTCATTGTCAGAGGAAGTTCATAGTACGTCTCATGTACCCGCACAATAGGCCTAAGGCCAGGAATAATACCCGTTGGAAGGCCAAAGAGTTCGATCAGTTCGCCGATATTGTCATAGCTGGGGTTCAGACTCAGTTCGGGATACAGGTCTGCCTTGCTTACTCCAGCAACAGCTCTAGCTTCGACAACCCTTTCCAAAGCGACATAGAGATCAGGGTTGTGATCGATCACCATCTCTTCCAGTTCGCTAAGAGTTTCATCTTCGAATACTTCCCACCAGAATTCGAACTCCGCTGTCTCTTCAGAATCCGTCGGAGTGCTTTTCCACTCGGATGGAACCGGAGTTTCAGGAAGCTCGTAACGTGGTCCTAAAGTACAACCCCCTATAAAGATAATGGCGATGATGCAGATTTTTCTTCCCATATTTTGCATCCTAGAATGTTCAGAGTGTATTGGCAAACCAAAAATGAAATTGAAATCTTATCGGGAAGAGATAACAATGCTACCTATGTTATTCATCAAAGATTTTAAGAAATTCATCAGCCGTGGAAATGTCGTCGACATGGCAGTGGGTATTATCGTGGGAGCATCGTTTACGAAGATCATCGATGTCCTCGTCAATCATATCCTTATGCCTCCCATTGGAGTTCTCTTGGGCGGGGTTGACTTCAGCAGTTTTAAGATCACATTGAAAAAGGCGACAGACTTATCGCCTGCTGTGACGATCGATTATCGACTGTTTATCAATACACTAATCAATTTTTTCATCGTTGCCATCTCAGTCTTTATTCTTATCAAGCTTTTAGGCACGATCTACCGTAAAAAAGAGACTCCGAAAAAGATGAAGAACTGTCCCGAATGCAAGATGGATATTCCAATCGATGCCAATCGATGCGGCCATTGCACATCGACAATAGTCTAATCAGAAGTACATGGGTAAATCTGTCCCCTGATCTCCCCATTTTCATTGAGGTAGGTATGGATATTTACGTAGATATCGCCTCTCATGAGCCTTTCTCTTTCTTCCTCAACCGAAAGAGGAGGAGTTAGCGCTGAGTTGCCTTTTAGTCTATAAACTCCGCGGATGAAGCCTGCCCGTCCCTCGGGGCCTTGTTTACCGCTAAGAGGAGGTTCTGGAGAATATCCGAGTCCTTTCACAGCCATGATACGGCTCACCAAAGATCGATTGGATGATCGGCCCGCCTTTTCCTTCTTCCCCTAGATGGAAATGCATCATGACAGGGGTCCCACTCATTCCAGAATAGGAAATCGCGTAATAGAGAATATCTGTTTCAGGGTCGAAAAGAAAAGCTCCGACTCCACAGGCATCTTCATAAGGGTAGATCGGTGCAGAGGCCATATCTGGATAGAATGGGTGAGGGGCTTCGTTGACCTCAGTAGGCTGATAGAGCCTGTGGGTTACATTGTGAGTATTCAGCATGGCATACATCGTGATCGATTTATTGCTGACATTTTTCTGGGGTCGGGCGATATTACAGCCACTCAGAATGAGCAAAGTCAGTACTGTAAGAAGCCTGATCTTCATGGTTTACCTCTTTTCCCCAGTATCGAGTCTTAAGAATATTTGACAAAGTTTTTTTGACAATTCTCACTTCGGGAATAAATCCGATTGTAGATAATTTCATGAAAGGCTATGCCGAGGTTTTGGGGGAGACGAATTCGATGCGCATATTGGTTACAGGGGGAAGAACTCCCTTAGCTCTTGATCTTGCAAGGCACTTTTACAATGCAGGTCATGAGATCTATGTCGCTGAAACGAGCAAACTCCATATCTGCCGGTTTTCAAATACAGTTGCAGACAGTTTTGTCGTTCCTTCTCCTCGTTTTGATCCCGATGAATTCATCAACCGATTAGTAAAAATCGTCAGTGATGAAAAGATTGACTTTCTGATCCCCACCTGTGAGGAGATCTTCTATATTTCACGAGACCTTCATAGGTTCTCCAAGAACTGTATGATTTTTTCTTCTCCATTTGAAGTTTTAGACTCATTGCACAACAAATGGCTCTTCCATACCAAACTCAAGTCAATGGGTCTTCCCACACCTGCTGCAGTGCTGATTCAAAATCGAGAAGATCTCAATCAGTTGGACCTCTCTACTCCCTATGCCTTGAAAGCCTGTTATTCGAGAGCGTCCCAAAAAATGGTCAAACTACAAGGAGAGGGCGCTTTTTTTGAACTCAACATTCATCCTGCCGATCCCTGGATGGCCCAATCCTGGGTAAAGGGAAAGAAGTATTGCACCTACAGTCTCTGTCAGAAGGGACAGCTCGTAGCCCATACAACATATCCTGTACGTTTCACTGTAGATCAGCACTCCTGCCTATTCTTTAAGGCGATCGATCATTCTCCTATTTTTAGATGGGTGGAGTCCTTTGTGAGAGAAGAGAAGTTCACAGGTCAAATCGCTTTTGACTTCATCGAGGATGAGGAAAAGAAGCTTTTCGCAATTGAATGCAATCCCCGTTCTACAAGCGGACTTCATCTCTTTAGGGCATCTGACCGGATTGATCAGGCTTTTTTCAATCAGTCAAATTCGACCATTTTTCCTAAGAAAGGAAGTCGGAAGCAGATCGCGATAGGGATGCTCCTCTATGGATGGAAAACAGCCTTTGCAGAGAAGACGTTTGGCTCTTACCTGAAAAGCCTGTTTTCGAGCCAGGATGTCATTTTCAGTTTTAAAGATCTGAAGCCGTTTTTTATGCAGGTCTTTGTCTGTTTCTCATACATTTTGACCAGCTTGAAGTTAAAGCTGTCCCTTCCGGCCATGTTCATGCATGACCTTGAATTCAATGGTGAAAACAGAAATGAGATCTCCGATCTTACTCAGGCTTTTGAACCAGAAAGAATAGATTCGGAGTAAATAGCCTTCTTTTTCCTGCCTCGACAAAAGCATCTGCTCCAGCATTCAAAAAGGAGCTCACATCTGTTGTTCCTTTAGGAGCGATCCTGAAAAATTCCAATACTCTTACAAAAATATTGGTCAAAAATCGCCCAACCTTTGAACTTGTGAATCCCTTTTCCAAAGGAAGGGTCCAACTGTATCCCTCGGTACAATCATCATGTAGCTCGATGATCTTGAACCCAGCATCGATAAACGCCTGTTTGACTTCTTCCAGCGGAGGCACTCTTTGAAGACATCCCCCATGTTCCAAGTCTTCCATGATCAGGACATGCTCTGAATTCTTTTCATCGAAATTTTCCAGAAGGACGTACTCATATCCCGCAAAACAGGCTCCTGGTTTCAAAAGGCGGTACATCTCTTTGTAACATGCGGTCTTGTCAGGCGCATGAGGAGTTGCTTCGACAGCATAAATCGCATCATATGAGGCATCGGGCATCTCGACTCCCATAAATGTTCCGTGTAAAAAGTCACAGGTTTTTTCTAACCCATGCTTTTCGATATAGGCCTTGGCTTTTTTGAGCTGATATTCGTTGATATTGAGACCAGTGATATTAGAGCCGCTTTTCTTTGCGATATTCTTCATTGGCCCTGCAACACCGCAACCCACATCTAAAACCTTCATGCCGGGTTTGAGTTTAAGCGCATCGACCATTTTGAGCTCATAACGAAGCATTGCCTCGTTCATGCTCTCATTTTTTTTCTGTGGAGCAAAATGAAAGGACTTTCCCCAGCCAAATTCATAAAAATCGGTCACCAGATCGTAATACTTCTTTGCAAGTGAAGGGTCTTTGATTTTCTCTTTTGCTGAAACATAAGTTGTTACTTCTTCACACTTTTCTTCAGAGTAGATCTCTTTAACACGTCCCATTTTATTCTCCGTTTGGGGATAGCAACTTGTCCATCATATTTTTTTTTACTTAAATGGAAATAGATTTGTTCAAAATCTGCCCTGAGGGTATATTCCTACGCCATTTGCACAAAAAAAATGGATTTCAACCCTAATCAGGAGGGCAATATGTCTGTTTCTACATGCACAGTTTCATGGAGAGAAGGAATTCCCAAAATTGAGACGCCAAGAATTATCTTGCGACCCATCCAACCTGAGGATAAAAGCGCTTATCAGAAACTTTTCCTGAATAAAATTGCGATGGCCAGTTATGCCGGCGGACCCAGAGATATAAGTCGACGCTTTGACGGGTGGCTGCAACGTTGGCAATGGCATCATTTCAGTGCTTTGGCGGTTGTCGATAAAAGTAACGATCGAGTGATCGGACATGCTGTATTAGGGCATGGCGATTATGAAGGAAAAATCGATCGAGGTTGGTCAGAAGCTGCTGTCATTTTGCATCCTGATTATTGGAACAAAGGCATAGGAGAAGAGATCTATCAATCTGTAGGAGCTTATGCAAAGCATCTCTCATCCCATGGATTTTTTGTTCCTAGTGATGTTGTTGAATCCCAACAAGCAGAAGTCGAAAAGCTCGCAGAAGAAGGAATGCGAGTACATAGAGATGGTGATGGTAAAATCCAGTGGATCTATCTTCCCTTTACGGAACTTAGAGCTACTTGTCACCCGGATAATACAAATGCTTATCGTTTGCTTGAGATGGCAACCATGAAAAATAACGGATCTGTTGAGGCGACAGATCGTGAAAGATTTCTGTTTCGCTTTAATTTAAAGGGATAACTCCAATTCAGAAATCGATCATTTCTGCGATCAAAAATAATTGTCTTTGAGGAGGAGCCCAATTTGTAACTCGATTAGAGGCTTTGTTTGGAGCTGCGGCTCGAGATTCTGGAAGGTATATACGACGCAGCCGTGCAGAAACATGTGCCGATATACCTATAGGAGATCGAGGCAATCGTGAATTGGGAGTGCTTTTCCAAATTATGATTCCTGTTCCCATTGCAGATCAAGTTGTTTACCCTTGTCGAGAATATGGAATTCCTGCTGAATATAGTGGGCTAAAGGTTAGTGAAGTGTATGAGAGTGTGAAAAAAGATCCTGATGAACTTTTGAATCTTCATGTCCAGGGAAGGATGCTGACAAGTGCTCTCGTTACTCCAGGAAATGATATCACCATGTATACTTATGGATGTTCCCGCTATTTTCAAACGGGGCCAGGAATGGATTTGACAAGGAAATTCGATGAATTTTTCTCTGATGTCGTTATAGCCACACTTGAGCAGGAAAAGAAGATAAAACACCACCACTCCTAGGTAACTTAAAAGCGATAATACCCTGTAACATTTAAGCGTTCTCTTTTCTCGGATTCCTGCTGCTGTAACGATTATCTTTAAGGTTTGTTAAACGAATCCCCAAAAATGGAGTTTGATAAGCTGCTGTTAATAAGAGGGTTGTGATTTTATCTAAAGCTCCCTCTATAAGGACAGAAAACTGCCTTTTTCGGTTTAGATAATAGTAGATTTTGTCCTATATTTTCATGGCTCAATTGAATCCATTTTTTAAGAGAGGAGAGTTCCATGAATAGTAAGATATTATCCGTTCTTTTGTTGCTGATTTCCCCCTTTTTACCCCTGTCGGGAGAGGAAAATTTCTATCTTATCGATGATAACAGAAATGAACTGATCCTCGAGTTTGGGCCCAGTGTGAATGAAAGAGTCACACCTTGTTCATCTTTCAAAATTGCACTGTGTTTAATGGGATTTGACTCAGAGATTTTAAAAGATAAACAGGAGCCGATCTGGGATTTTAAGGAAGGATATGTAGATTATATCGATTCATGGAAAGCCTCTCAATCTCCCCAGTCTTGGATTAAGAACTCCTGTGTCTGGTACTCCCAGATTCTAACAACTGAATTAGGCCTGGAAAGTCTTCAGCACTACTTGGAGCTCTTTGAATATGGCAATCAAGACCTTTCAGGGGGATTGACGAAAGCTTGGCTGGGCTCTTCTTTGAAAATTTCCCCTAAAGAACAGGTCGCTTTCATCCAAAAGATTGTTCGAGGCGAAATAGATGTGTCTGCAGATGCACTTGAAAAGGTAAAGCCTCTTTTCTTTGTCGATGATTTGCCTGGAGGGTGGAAACTATTTGGAAAAACGGGATTTGGACATGCTGAAGATTTGGAGATAGGCTGGTTTGTAGGTTGGGTAGAAAAAGGTGATAAGACTCTTGTTTTTGCCTATAATATTCGAGACCTAAAAACAGATTCTTCTCAAAGGGTTCCTAAAGTCAAACAATTATTGGTAGAGTCAAATGCTCTGTGATTTACTGGGAAAGCAGGTTCTAGTGAGTTTTAATTTTTATAAAAAGAGATTCGATTGAATTTAATCAACATTATTTTTGTTCTATGAGTAAATTAACAGTTACTGAAATAAATAATCAAAACGTTTTTAAATTGGAATTGTTAATTTGTAAAAAATTGAAAGAAGTGTAAATTAAAACAATATTTATTTGTTTGAAAATAATTATTTTATTGAAATAAAACAAATGATTTTTTATCTTATTCAAGAATTATTGACTCGCAGGGATGCCTGGAAATGGAATCTTTAAAAAATTTATTAACCGGTCAAGAAGCCTTTTTAGGACCTCATTTTGAAAACCTTGGCCGTAGGAAGGGAAATTACTTATGTTTTAAGAATAATGAATGGTCGATTGTAAGGCTAAATTCTTTACAATGTTTCTTAAGAAATTTTTTTGGGTTCTATCAAAGTACGCATCTGAAAACTGTTGTTCGTGCCATTCGAGGAGTCCAATCTACACTTGATTATTCTTTTCTTGTTCGTATGCAGGCTGTATGGAACAAAAATTATCCAGAATCACCTCAAATAATCCATCTTCCTACCCAGAGCCCGCCTATTGAAAAAAGGCCCGTTGAAGAACAATCTGAAGAATTAAATCACCTTTCTACAGAGAAAGCAAAAACCATAAAACAGAGCAAAAGTTATCCAGAATCACCTCAAATAATCCATTTTCCTACCCAGAGCCCATCTATTGAAAAAAGGCCCGTTGAAGAACAACCAGAAAAATCAGATTCCTTAGCTTCAACCGTATTCAAGGTGGCCCTTGCTTCCGCTGCACTTGCCTTAAGTGTTTATGCTGTTTACCAAGGATTATCGTATTTTGCTTCGACTCAGACTATCCCTATTCCTTCTGAACGAAATAGTGAAATCCCTAAGACATTTGTTGGACCTTGTAGTGAAATATCAAAGTTAGATGGATATAATCGATCTTCAATTCTACACTCCATCCGAAATGAAATGCATAAAGATGAGTTATCTTTGGCAGTAATGAAAAAGTGCTCAGAACAACTTAAAATTTACGGGTGGCTTGGAGGAAGAAACTTTAATGGCATATCTTGTAAGTCAAACATTTCTCCAGATGATACTTCGTTTGAAAGAGCATATCATCTACCATTTGACAATGAACACCCCCTCTGTTTAAGGCGAGATTGGGTCACCCAGGATAGTGTCGATGTTAAACTGGAAGAGGGTAGGCTTGAATTCTCGCATATGAATGATTATGGTATTGTTCCTTCATGTGGAGCTCGTTCCACTGTAATGGTATGCTTTTCTGACAATAAAAAAGTTGAATGCTCCGGAACAGCTTACTCTAATGATCGTCAAGAAAAAACTTTGTATAAAATTAAAGAGTTATTTGATCCTGACCAAAAAACAAGTCAAATTACTGAATCGGTTTCCCAAAGGTTAGGAGAGGGGCTTCCGTTAAAGAGAGAGTCAAAAACATATACCATAAGTAGAGATGAAAAGCCCTTATTTCTAAATCAAATTATTGATCCCCATGAATTTTATAAGACAGAAATGGACAAAACTTGTTTTCCTTTGCCAATTAAGTTTCCTGTCTGAAAAGGGAACCCATGTAAGACTCTAACAGATTTGCTTGCAACTGAGAACTACAGAAATTCTTCTTCATTTTTTCTTCCTAATCGGTTTTTTCGTTTTTTAGTTGATTTCGAAGAGAGAGAACAGCTCATTTGTCATGTTTATCTTGCGATTTTTAATGCCATGAATGTTCTCATCATCAAAAAGGGCCTATTTAGAAGTACTCCTCTTAGAATGTGATTTTTCATGGTTGCGATGTGTAATGCGCAATTATGAATATTTGATTGGAGTCTTATTTAGGAAAACGTTGTTGATAAGATACTATGTTTTTTAATTATGGCATCGAAAACTTTATGCTTGTTGTAATACTTTTTCTCCTTCGAGGCGTGCGACGAGAACTGTGCAACAGCTATTACTGAATACATTGACTGTTGTACGGACCATATCGATGAGACGGTCTGCGGCGATAAAGAGTCCGATTCCTTCTGGGGGGATCCCAACGATGCTCATAACAACCATGACGGACACGAGACTTCCTGAGGGAACGCCCGCAATGCCAACAGAAGTGATTAAGGATGCGACGAAAATGAGAAGCTGTGTTTCAAAAGCGAGATTCATTCCGTAGGCTTGTGCGATGAACAGGGTTGTCACGCATGCATAAAGGGCTGAGCCGGACATATTGAATGAAGTGGCAAGGGGAAGGACCAGGCCAGTGATTTTATTCGAGACGCCGGCACGTTTTTCCACGCAATCGAGAGTGACAGGAAGGGTAGCTGAGGTTGAGGAAGTCGAAAAAGCAGTCATCAGTGATGGCAGCATTGCTTTGAAATGATGGAGAGGATTGATTTTGCCGATGATTCTGAGAACCAAGGGGAGAGCTATGAACATGAAGACAACCAGGCCTAAAACGACGGTAAATAGAAAAAGCACGAGAGGTCCGAGGGAATCGAAGCCAGTTTTGGCAAACACTTTACCGACGAGAAAGAAAACACCTAATGGAAGAAGTTTCATGATCAGATGCGTCACTTCGATCATCGTCTGAAAAATCCCTTTCCAGAAGTTCTGGACTGTTGTTCCTGCAGTTGAAGTGACCCTCGACAGAGCAAAACCGAACAGAATACTGAAAAAAATCAGTCCCAGCATATGACCTGGAGAAAAGGCCACGATGACATTCGGAGGTACGATATCGAGAAGGACTTTGACAAGCTTGCTTATCCCTTCGCTTGTAGCCTGTTGAAGATTGGCAATCTGTTCCCTCTGGTCGGGACTAAGCGGCAAATTGGGATGTGAGGACTCAGGGGAAAATAAATTAAAAAAGAGAATCCCAATGAGAATAGCTACGATCGTTGTTCCAAAATAGAGCAGAAACATTTTGAGACCCAGCCGCCCAAAGGACTGTTCACTCCCGATGCGCGATATGCCTGTAATGATCGAAGAAGAGACAAGGGGAACAACAATAAGCATCAGAGCCTTGAGAAAAAGCTCTCCGAAAGTGTCTAAAATGGAGTAGAGATTGATACCAAAAAGAGTTTTATCCTGCCCAACCCATGACCCAAAGAGGATCGCAAGGATAATCGCGATAAACACTGCCCAAGGGCGATTCGTTTTCTTCTTCATTGAAAGACTGTTTCAAAATCAAAGACATTCTAATTTCTTTAAGCATTTTCAACTAGAAGATAGTCTGCAAAGTTATGAATTTGTAGATCGAGAAAAGATTCCCCGAAGGTGATTCTCATTCTCTGGATCGAATGATACTCCTCTTTGGGATGCCCAAGTTAAGGCTTTTGTCAGTCTTTGACAGTCCTGTTGGGAAAGATGGTTTCCCAGATTCTTTTTTACAATGGAGACAAGGGCTGCATCTTTTGTTTCTGATTGATATACAAGTGTTATAAAAACTTAAGGGAATACTTGCGCCTACAGCCAGTGCACCTGCCCCATACAATAGTGCCAGACCTGATTTTCTTCTTGGTTCAGGATGTTGAGACCCTAAATATAGGAAACTACTTCCAAGAGCGATCAGTCCAACTGAATAGGCGGTTCCTTTCAAGAGTGTGGTAAAGTCTCTGTTTTTGGCTCCTTCGACAAAGAGGGAAAAGCCCCACCGGCCTTCCAATGCATTCAAGTCGTTCTGAAAACTATCTTTCGTCTCTTTGGATTGAGCCCACTCGTTTTTAACTCTTTCAGCAAAGGATTGATCAAATCCAAATAGTTGTTCACCTACAGTTATTTGATCAGAAGTTTCCGTTTGAAGAATTTTATTTGTTTGGTCCCATGCTCCTCTGACTCCTTCGATAAATCGATCCTGATCGGTGTCAAAATAGTTTTCTAAGTAGTTTCTTTGAGACACATCACCTTGTGTCGGGACATTGAGAGAACTCATATTCTTCCCCTGGATAAATTTTTTTATTTAGAAAGGCTATTTTAGGGGATTGCTTTAAAGATTCCATAAAGAAAATAGGGTGTGAACAACGCTCATATAGAAAGAATAATGTCTGTTTAACCGGCCCTTCTTCTCGTTTTTTCGATCCACCGTTGGAGGCATCTGTTGACCACGCCCATTGTGATGATGGGACGGGGGCTTGATTGAGTCCATTCCTGGTAAGTCCTGGATCCGCCGACGCTCGTCACGTAAAGAGAATGATCTGGATCAGGAATTGATGGGCCAAGGTAGGCATTTCGTCTGGTAAGGGGCAACTGGTCGAGGTCTGCTTGAAAATCGCGTTGGATCCATGTATCAGTACCTCTATCATAAAAATAAATAACTATTCGTTGCACAGTCCCAGCATGGCGTAGTCTTTGCAGGGTAGGAAGCTCAGCGTTCCAGAAGTTGTTCCCTGCTTGAAGAGCTGATGTCTCCGAATGCTTATCCGAGCTCATAAAAACAGGTACAATGCCATGGGCCTCTGCTGCATAGACTGTACTCAAAGCGTCAGGAAGCATGCTGGTCAATATGTTGACATCATGTCGTTGTTCCATCTGTTGGATTAAGCCGCAAACATCGAATCCAACACAGATACAAGGCAGATCTGAGTCAGAAAGGGAAGATACTTGATGTGCTTTATCTCTACCTTTGCTGCCCGACCAAAAATTGATGCTTCTTCCTCGAGCTCCTGGAAATCCACTTTGGTCCAATTTCTGAAAGATATTTCTAAAAAATACAGCTATTCTTGTTTCTTCTCCTGTTCCAATGGATCGAACATCGCGGTATGTCAGCAAACTTGATGCTACGGCAAAGTCCCTGAAAAAATCATGAAACTCGGGACCATTGATGAAATGGTTCATTGTACGGCGATTACAGTTTCGATCGACAAGATAGGTCCACCGAACGCGGGGATCTAATTTTAGGTTCATTGTAAAAAGAGCAGATTCTTTAATATCTGAAAAGTTTCTGATCACTCTTCTTTGACCTTCATCCTCTACGTCATATTCCTTCACGATCACCATCACTTCCGGCATTGCGTTTCTTTTATAGCTTGAGACTTCTTGGATTACACAACAAAGCACCCTTTTATTGGATTGCTCACGTATCTGTTCATATTGTTGATGATGGGTTGAATTCCTCACAAAAGAGACAACTTTTGAAAGGCGATCTAAACGAAGGGAAAGGCTTAGGCTTTGATCTATGCTCATACTGCTTTAGCGTTTGTTTGCAAATATTATATAATTAAAATATTAAATAACGATTAAGAAGTGTTTTGAAACAAACTATATTGATAATTAGGGGTTTAAATCCTATTCAATCTGAAGCGCTCTGGATATAAAATAGTTATTCCATAGGGGGTGTTGGCCCCTAAGGGATTGACTGTTTATTCTTATTGAGTACAATGGAAGGCATAAAACGAAACGGGTGTCATAAAACGTTGATGTCTAGATCTTATCTTATCAGCACCCTCTTCTCTACCACCACGACGACCGGCGTCTGCCGGTAATCTTATGTTTTTTTCTCATTATTTTTTTTTGAACCCATAAAACAAAACCAGAGAAGTTATGTTTCGTAAAATGCCAATTATCCTACTTTTGATTATCCTTGTTCTAGGAGGAGTCCACTCCTGGATTCCCGTCCAGATTCAATCGATTTTGTATGGGCTCAGCTTGTCCATAAAATCGGTGATCGTGTTTTTTCTACCCTGTATTATTTTTGGGCTGCTGTTTAAAGCTGCGAGTGGATTTGCCCGTAGTGCATCCAAAGTAATATTGGTTCTATTTGCTGCAATCATAGTATCTAACTTTTTGTCGACAATGATCGGATTCCTTGTGGGAAAGGTTGCCTATCAATTCAACCTTTCAATGTCTTTTCCAGCCGAGGGGACTGGATTGCAGCCAGCCTTTGCTTTATCGCTTCCCAAATGGATCGGCAATGATATTGCGATGGGCGCCGCTATCCTTCTAGGAATAATATTAGGACGTTATCGACCTGTTTTAGCATCTAAAATTTCCAAAAGAACCGAATGGGTCACAGGTTGGATGCTTAGAGGACTGCTGTATGTAATTCCTCTGTTTTTGACTGGGTTTTTCATCAAGATGTACCATGATCGTGTTGTTGGATCAATTGTCCAAAACTATGGGCTGGTTTTTGGCATCATTGCCTGCTTTGTGTTTGGATATATTGCCCTTGTCTATTTTATAGCGAGTCGCAATGCAGGTATCTCATTTGCGCAAAGTATGAAAAATATGCTTCCCGCTGCGATTGCAGGATTTGGGAACATGTCAAGTGCTGCTGCGATGCCCTTGAGTATTCTGGGAACAGAGAAAAATTCGAATAGCCCGGAACTCGCCCGATCCATCATTCCGGCAACTGTGAATGTACATCTGATAGGGGATTGCTTTGCCATTCCGATCTTTGCTTTTGCTGTACTGAAGAGTTTTGGTCTGCCAGAGCCTACATTTGTAAACTATCTCATGTTTGCCTGCTTTTTTGTTTTGGCCAAATTTTCTGTTGCGGCTGTACCGGGAGGGGGAATCTTGGTGATGTTGCCGATTCTAGAAAGTTATTTGGGATTCAACTCCACTATGTTGTCGCTCATCACAGCCTTATACATCTTGTTTGATCCCATTATTACCTCTGCAAATGTCCTAGGAAATGGCGGATTCGCAATGAATATAAGCAAGTTGCTCAAACAACAGAAAACCGCCTGAAAAGGATACTTCTGCCAGTTGTTTGCTCCATCACAAAGGCTGCTCCTCGTAAGTCTTTAATAATGAGTCGTATGTGTGTTTTCTTGAAATTGTTCGGGATTTAAAATAAATAATATTGATATAATATCTTTTTTAATAGCTAATTTTACTATTAATATAAGGAAGAAGAGGGATTTTAATGTCAGTATTACAAACTTACCCAAATGTAGATAAAGAGGCTGACTGTTGTGTTGTCTGCCGCGATGGCTTCACTGGACAAGAAGATGGCGTAGGCCACAGCCAAACGGTATCGAGAGTCGATCATATTTTTCATGAAGAATGTCTAAAACCGTGGTGGAAGGCGCATGGGGCTTGCCCCACTTGTCGAGAAGAGCTTACTGATAGTGAGAATAGATTTGGCGGAAGGGATGTTCAAGCAGTTCCTACTGCACAGAGTGTTGTTATCGATGGAGTGGTTCTTGTTGGGGCACCAGATCATGTGCAAAGAAATTTTCGCCGAGCACCTGAAGTAGGTCCGATTCAGCAAAAAGCGATGGCAACAAGAATTCGACACAAAATGCAAACGCAAAGAATAGAGATCGATCGATCACCAGATAGAATGAACTTTTTTCAGGGAATGAACATAGCTAACCTTCGCGACCAAAGCATTGTGAATCATTTAAGGGAGCAAGGTTTAACCGACATGCCCCCTGAAGCGTTTCAAGATTTCTATGACATGTACGAAGCCTTAAAAGATAACGCAGAAGATGATCCTCATTTTCTAGAAGAAGGATTGTTCCAGACCAACTATGACTTTCTGTGCAGTATTTTCGAACCACCTCTAGCTATTAGCACTTTGGGAAGAGTTTGTCAGTGATCATAAAGGAACCATTCTATCTGCAGGAATGGTTTTGGCATCTGTCGCTGCTTATGGAATCACTAAGTATGTGATGTCGACACTAAGCGCATAATCCGTTTTAAAAGCCACTCTTTTTGGAGAGTGGCTTTACTATTCACCTTGAATTTATTCTTCAGGTTTGACGTAGAGCAACCAGTCGCACGTTATTTGAGAGGTACATAGATTTTGGTTAAAAGCTCTTCAGGGTTGCTTTCCATTAGCTCCATGTTAAGGTGTTCACAAAAACAAGGCTGGTCTGCAACTTCATCCTTATGGTTCGGATACCATTCGTGAAAGATAGCATCAAAAGCCTTTTCCAGGTTTTCATATGGTCCCTTATGAAGAAAAACAGCAAACTTTCCTCCTCTTAGTGTTTGTCGTCCTACATCGCCCATTTCCTTGACTTCTTTAGGTGCAGTCAGACATGCATCAAATCGCAACTTTTCTTCTTCGGTAATATTGGGATCATCAAGACCTATACTAAACTTTCTCGCTACGGACAGTTTCGGATGATACTTTTTGGCAAAAAGCATAAGGATCCCCCATGCTTCCGCTGGTGTTTCTTGATAAGATCCTACACGGCGAACAAATATAACAGACTGATCAGTCATCTGTACAATTTCTGGCTTTATCATTGTTTTCTCCTTATTAGTTTGTTTTCTCTGATGACCATCGAGTTGATCCATTCCATTCGAACGGTACCTTCGGGGAGAAATACCCATAACTTTGCAAAATGCCCGAGAAAATAATGAAGGGGTTTGATACCCTGAATCTAAAGCAATTTCTGTTACAAGTTGGTGTGTATACCTCAAACGTCCAGCAGCTTTCTCTATTCGTAGCCGGCGGATGTAGTGGTTTATGGACTCGCCAGTAAATGCATGGAAAATACGATGGAAATGATAGGGAGAGAAGCTAGCCGCTTTTGCAACCTGCCCCAGCGTCAATTCTTCATCCAGGTTCTCCTGAATAAAAAGTTGCGCTTTCCAGATGCTCTTAGCATGTGCTCGCCATGTTTCATAAAACATTCTCTCCTATGATTTGCCATCATCATATAGTCCTTTTGTGTTGCTTTGCTTTCCCGATCTTGCGAATCGCAATCATTTTACTTTTGCTATTAAATAGGTTTGGAATATGAGAACGAACAAAACTAAATAATTTTTTTCAGTGGATTTATTAATTATTAAAAAAAATTATTAAGAGCGTCAGATTATGAAAAAGAAATTTTGTCTTCTGGATTTGCTATATTCTTTCTCGAAATTTCTATTTTTCATACCGTTCTTATCTAGTGGGCAAAAACTGATTTCTCGGTTCTTTTTGTGAATGGGGCAAGCAGGACTTGAACCTGCGACCGACGGATTATGAGTCCGCTGCTCTAACCACTGAGCTATTGCCCCGATGGGAAAGGGAAGAATCATAAAACGTTCTTTGAGAGAATGCAAGAGTTCATTCTTCAGTTCTAGACGTAAGGATTCTTGTGATCTCAGCAATTTTTTCCTTGTAGTGCTGGCAAGGGTACAAATGATTCGCCATTCTAAAGGCTGAGAGGGCGGCATTGTAATCATGAAGGGCAATGTATGAGATGGCATAGAGAGCGTGGTCCTCATGGGTTGCCTTCACATATCCATAATCGTTTTCTATAGGGCGAGAGCCTCGTTATGTTTTCCTTCTGCCTGGAGTCTTTTCACAGAATCGATCACGGCACTTCTTAATTGGGCGAGACTCGTTACTTCTGAAGTAGGTAAGGGTGCTGAAGGATTGGATGGGGCTGTGGGACTTGTAGCTATGGGGGTAGTTGCCGGAGGCGGCATCATTTCTCTCACTGATGTACGGGCCGGAGAGGGATAGGGAGTTTGCATTGGCATCGGGCTTGGGTTGCCCGCGGCTGATGAATAAGAGTATTGTTGCTGAGGGGGTAAGAATTGTGCTACCTGTCCTTCGAGAGTGAGTAGTCTCTCGTTCATTTGCCGTAGTTGCTGCAGGCATGCGAATTGTAGTTTCACAATGTCATTGAGCATGTTTACCTTGTTCACTTCTACTTCATGTCGGGTGCGGTATCGGTATTGCCCAGTGTTTGGATCATAGGTCTGCATATAGGGCTGACTGTTTTGCGTTGGATCTGCTGCTTGTGACATGGTGTTTTCCGTTTGAAAAAACTCGCGAGTATGCGGATGAAACTTACTTTTCTAAAAGAAATATTTTTGTTTTTTCAATGTAGGCATCACGGATTAATTCAACACGTCTACGGTTAACGCCGAGATCACTATAACCGGTACGTGAAGCGCTTCGCACATCGATGGCATTTTTGTCAGGATTATAGAGGAACTCTACATCGTCTTTAAACTTGAAGAACTTTGACGTGAACACAGCATGAACGAAGACCGGTGTTTGTTCGATGATTTTTGTGCGGGGCATGGACTTAATGATCGAAATGATCATGTCCAAGCTCTCTTGGGGAGTTTTATAAATAGGAAAGGGTGCGATCGCATGAGAATCATGAGCTTCACTGCTTACACAATTGGGTTTGTCAGGACAGGGGGCGAGGCTTGCCATGAGAAAAAATAGGGCTCCAATCATCAGTTGTGACTATTGCAGATTGACAGTTTTTTTGAAATTTCAAAAAAATCCTTGTCAAAATTAAAAAAAATCCTTACACGTTCTTAACGTTTTCAAAGGAGAGGGAGGTCGTTATGTCCAAACCAGTCAAACCATACATGCTATTTGTGGGTACAATTCCATTGAGTAATGCAAAAAATGAAGGGGGGGGGTGTTAGTAAAAACGGCAAAATTCGGTATCGAGAGGATACAGGATTTATTAGAGTTTGGTAATGAGGAATATCCATGGGGAAATCTCTGTAAGGTTTCTTTGAAAGATCGCGAAGACAAGCTTCTCTTTGTCTACGATGAAGAGGTCGATGTGGTGAAATACTCGGAGGGAAACCCCCTTTCCATCTTCATTCCAAAACGGTTGGGAACTGAATTACTGTTGAAAAAAGAACTTGTCATTAGTCCCAAGCCCAAGAGTCTTGAAATAGGAAAAATCGATTCATTAACGGAGGATTGTTTTAATGGCTGATTCTGTGTTCCCCTCATCCCAACCGGATGTAGATCTACAGAGGATGAAAATGGAAAGGGAGGGAATCTCTCAAAGTGTCCAAAAGTGGCAGAGTATTCTGGAATACTATGAGCAGGAAGATCCCGAACATGCAAAGGAGCCTGAAGATCTGGTCTCAAAAATTGAAAGAGAATTTTTGAGGATCTCTAGGGAAATTGAAATATGTGAAGAATTTTCTTAGCTTTGTTTTTTACCTCATTAATCGGTATTCTCTTGGCCAATTTGAGGTGAAAAATGACATCAGCTGTAATCATTTCGGAAAGTCAACATTTTCCTTTAGTTCGAAAGGATTCTATTCAAGAGAACAATCGCTGGGAGGTTAAGTCTCAAGCTTGCTCGAGAGATCTTTTGATTAAGAAGGTTGCCCTAGGAGCCTTAGTGGTTCTTAATATGGCCTTTCTAACTGCAGTGGCTTTTTCGATTTTGTTTACAACCCGACTGATTTTGCCTATTCCTGTTGAAGCTCTTGTTCTTATTCCCTTTTTCGCGGGTATTCTGAGCACTTTTTCTTTTCTCGGTATTCCTACAGGTGAGATCACGAAAAGCAGTGTGACTGAAATGAAAGATCCTCAAGTCATGCTAGGAAAAACGGTTTCTTTTATCCTCTTTTCTCCTGTCGTATGGGCTGTCAGAAACAGCGACTGGACAGAATATCATAACCCTCACGAAGCGAACCGGATTTCTTATGATCTGGAAAATCTGTCCATTAAGGAATTCTCTGAGAAATATCAGAAGAAAATCGATTCGTGGAACCTTGCCAAGTATGGCTTTGTTTCTGAAAGCGATCAGGCAGAACTCAGAGCAGTGATGGGTCGATATGCAGCACTTTCAAAAACACAGAAGACGTTTTTAGACCATCATGGCCCGGCTATTGAAAAGAGAGAAAAGGAAAGCCTTTTTGAAGATCCAAGGTTTGAGTTTTTGAAAAGTTTTGATGAGATTCATGGACAATTGGAAACCTGTGAACGAACCTGGAGAGAGTTGCAGACAAGGCTTTCTGTCCATCTTCCTCACCCACTCATTCCTTCTGTAGAAAAATAGAATCAGGAGGGGTATCATCGCCCCATGTCGCATTCCAATGATACAGAGATTCCCTATCAGAAAAAGACCCAACAGGCTATCTGGTGGACAAGTATTCTATGCGAGCCGCTCCTTTCTGTTTATGTCCTGACAGGTTTTATCCTCCGTAAAAGCCTTGGTGCTTCGGCCTTTGAGATCTCTATCTTGACGATGCTGAAGCCGGTGATGGCGCTCTTTACGTTGTATTGGACAGCGAATGTTACAGACCGGTCTGATAAATTGAAGTCTAACTTTTTAAGTGCGGGATTCCTTTCGAGGCTTCCCTTTTTATTTTTCCCGTTATACGACAATGTCTGGTTTGTCATTCTTGCCTCTGCTTTTTATATGCTTTTTTCAAGAGCAGGCATTCCTGCGTGGGTAGAGATCCTGAAGTTGAATATTCCAAGGGGTTCAAGAGAAAAGACCTTTTCTCTGGGATCGGCCCTTGGATATCTGGAAGGGGTATTTTTAGCGATTGGGATCGGGGCTCTCTTAGATCATAATCCTGCGATCTGGAAGCAGTTGTTCTTTTACAGTGCCATTTTAGGGATGATCAATCTGATCATCCTATCGAGGATCCCGATCAATTATCGGATGGCCCCTATACCTCGAGAGGTTTTCCGTCTCTCTATCAAGGAAAAACTCATCAAGCCGTGGAGAGAAAGTTGGGAACTCTTGAGAAGAAGAGCGGACTTTGCCCACTTTCAGTGGGGCTTTATGTTATGCGGTTTCGGGATCATGCTGATCCAGCCTGCCCTCCCATTTTTCTTTCATGATGTACTGAACCTTTCTTATTTGGACCTTGCGATCGCCCTTTCCATTTGTAAGGCTTTGGGGTTTGTTTTTTCTTCTCCTTTTTGGGGCAGGGCCATGGGAAGAATTCCCATTGGAAAACTCTCTAGCATTGTCTTCATTTGTGTGGGGCTTTTCCCTCTAATGCTTCTATTGACGCCCTTTCATCTATCATGGTTGTACCTGGCCTATGGATTCTACGGGATCGCTCAAGGAGGAAGTCATCTGATCTGGCACCTATCAGGCCCGGCCTTTGCAGGTAGAGAGTCGAGCTCGATCTATAGCAATGTGAATATCGTGACTGTAGGATTGAGAGGGGCAGTGGCCCCGCCTCTTGGCGGTCTTCTTTCTGCCGTCTTCGGTCCCTTTATCGTCTTGATACTCGGGGTGGCATTTTGCTTCTATAGCGGATATGTAATGCTTCGAAAAAGAATCAAAGCTTTCACAACTTACTAAAATGTTTTGCCCTTAAAAAAAATCTTTGTATATACGGGAATTTAAAGGTCTATAGTTCTGGGGGAACATGTCTCGTATCAAAGTCGGATTGGCTCTCTTCATGGTGAGCAGCTTGGTCGGAAGCGCATTTTTGGCCAGTGAAGTTCAGGATGAAGCTGAAATTGCATGGAATAACCGAAGGGCGGAAGCACTCCCCAATGGGTCGATGGAAGAGGCCCCTGATGCGTATTTTGAAGGGTATGTGCAAGCACTCGTCGATATGCACTACTACGAGTACAAGGTAGTCGTCACCGTTAAGGACCGAAAAGTATGGTTGGCCAACCTTCCCAAGAACCAGTTGATTGCACAGAGTATCATCACGTTTGTCAAAGATGTTCCAGGAGTGAAGGAAGTTCATGTAATGAACGGGGTTCCTCCTAAAGAACTAAAAGATCGAGAGGACTATGTTTACAGGCCTGAAGTAGGCGGAGTTTGGTTTCCGCAAACAACGGAACTGTTCCAACCATTGATTGCCAATCCAAGGCAGGTGACTTACTCACTGGGATATCGTTTCGGAGATAAGGTAATTGGGGATCATGTAGCAGCTGTTTCTTTGGGGGATGACTTTCCCATTTACCGATGGCTGGAAGTTTTCTGCTGGGAAGGAGATCTGCAGATCGGGATTGAAGCGGGAGTCTGGTCGGTCTTTAATCTCGATGTAAAAGGAATGAATATTGCCGGGGGTACAGAACTTGTCAATACTGACTACTATGTCGGTATTCCTTTAACCTATGCGATCAACCGATGGTCCTTTCGATGGAGAGTCTATCACATTTCCTCTCACTTAGGTGATGAGTTCCTTGTCAACCATCCTGGTTATGATCGAAGAAATCCAAGTATGGAATCGATGGACTTTTTCACTTCCTATCAGATCAATGATCACGTCCGTGTGTATATCGGACCGGGTTGGGTGATGCATAGTGACCGGTCTTTCTCTTATAAGCACTACTACATTGAATATGGTGCAGAGTTCCGGTTTTTTGGCACACGTTTCAGAAAGCAAAAGCTCCATGGAGCCTTCTTTCTTGCGGGACACGTGGAGAACTGGCAGTTCCAGAACATGGACTTCAATGGAACCTATGTTCTTGGCTATGAGTTCAGCAAGCTCCAGGGGGTCGGCCGGAAGATGAGGCTTTTTGTCGAGTATCATCATGGATTCTCCGATGAGGGACAGTTCCAGAAAAGACGCACCTCCTTCGGTGCCGTCAAGGGATCCTGGGGATTCTAAAGGGCTCTCTACCTACAATCTGTCTTGCATAATCGGTTAGTAGTCGATGAGACCGAATTCGCCTATGGGTTTTCATTTATATTTCTAATAATCAATAACTTGCGATGGTTTTCAATAAATCATTTACATCTTATTAAAAAATTAAAATAAATATTTTATAATAGGGGCAATTTCAAACAAGTGTAGCCATGTCACAGATTATCTTTGAAAGTCCCGGATCTGATGCTCTAGCCCCTTATGGGCATGCCTCTCGAGAGCCTCTATTAGATCATTCAGAGGACAGGGTAGGTCAAGCCTCAAGGGGAGTATTTTGCAACCCTTGTAGATGTCTCTCAGCAAAAAAGATATTTGGAGCTGTGATTTTTGCCGGAGCTGCTGTAGGTGTCCTGTTTTTACTGTCCAATCCTGCAGGTTGGATGATTGCTGCAGTTGCAGTGGGTGCATTTGCTGTAGGGATGATTTTGGGACAAATCGATTTAATGTGCGGCCTGGCAGAGTCTCGAACAGTCCGGGCTATCGCCATGGTCGGTATTGCACTGATCATTTTATTTCTTTTGACCAATCCTGCGAGATGGATGATTGCTGCTGTTGCCGTTGGGACATTTGTGCTCAGTATGATTGCTCAAATGGCTATTGATAAATGTACCACAGGTAGTGCAACGGGGAAACTTTTCTTTGAATATACTGCCTTTGGAAGAGCTTGTAGGAGTAATGATAGTAACTATCATAGAATTATGCTTCCTAATGCAGCTGGATCCCTTTTCTTGGGATCGCTTCCCAACCGATTGACAGGCTTTGGCAGACATCTTGTCGAAGAGGAAAATGTTGAAGCTGTATTATCGGTAAATGAACCATGGGAAAGAGAGCCATTTGGAGTTTCCGTTCCTTACTCGGAAAGTGATTGGAACGAAATAGGTGTTGATTTCCTTGGGTTGGATGTCCGTGACCATCATTATTTGAGTTTTGAGCAACTGGATCGGGCTGCTGATTTCATCCATCAATATTTGAATGAAGGCAAAAATGTATATGTTCACTGCAGAGCAGGTCAGGGACGTTCTGCCATGGCGATTGGAGCTTATTTGATCAAATATCAAAAATTGAAACCGGGAGCTGCCGCAGCTCGAATCAAAGCATATCGAGCTATCTCAACGATTCACAACAAGATCCCAAATAGTAAACATGGGGAGCGTGGTTTGTATGCCTACTATTGTGATCTTCAACATCGCGCTATTAGCTGAGATTAGTCGACAGAGACAAACCCATCTTCGTAAGTGGGACCTTCTTTGCCGATAGGAAGTGTGTTCTGAAAGAACTCACGATAAACTTTGAGTCCTTGTTCAGCTGTCTGAATACAATAAAAACAATTACTGACCCATTCTGATCCTTTGATGGTTCCCGTGCGAAGGTTCGTTTGAAAACGGGGAGCAATCTTTGATTTCCAATAATCGACTGGGCCGAAAAGAATGACAGGACGAGCGGGTGTGGCTCCTACTTTTCGGCGTACTTCTTCCAAAGTATATTCGAAGTCCATTCCAATTCCACCCATGAGAAAGATCGGAAAATCGAGATGGAATTCGGCCTGCCTTTCGACGAGCCGATCTAGCCGGTAGGTCATTTTAGTGTCGATGTGTGGGTTTTGTGTTTGTTCATTGACAACGGATTGATCTTTGGGGCGAAAATCGACGATGTTTGCACAAGATAGTATATCGACTTTCTTAGCGACCCGGTTGCCTACTTCCATCGCTCCGGGGCCGCCGCCTGTTAGAAGGGCAAGAGGAGTGTCTTTGCAGAGGAGTGGATGATCGACTTCATTGCGGAGTTCAAGAATCCCTCGCAAGAGTTTTTCAAGTTCTCTTTCAAAATTTCCTTCGATGAGATTGGAGCCATAAACTCCAAAAATCGTGGTTTTTCGGAATGTCTCAACAAGATCGAGAGGGACGAACATGCCCATTTCTTTTTCAGGCTTCAGGACGTATTGGAGGATCTTTTTGGAGGAAGAATCTGCCCAGAAAACAGGTATGCCAAATTTGGCCAGATCGATGAGAAAGGCCCTGTCTTCATGAGAGAAGAATTCATCGTTAGAACGGGAAGGGTATTGAAAATAGATTCGTTTGAGGTTCCTTTGAACGAGATCCCCGAGAAGCATTTGCTTCATAAGTGGAGTGGGGAAATGGCGTGTCAGCAAAATGCCTTGCGAGGTGATCAGTCCATCTTCAATTGCTTTAAGAAAGGGATAGGAGGACTGATGTTCAATGTACTTTTCTACCATGAGCGCTTGTCGGGAAGGATGAGCGATGCCTGGGAACTCATATTTATGGGGATCACGGGTAATCCAGTCTTTTTCCTGAAGATGATGAAGCTGTTCTCCTTTCACGACAAAGACCGAAGCATAAAGTGTTTCAGGTTTGGGAGCCGTCGCATAGGCTTTGAATAGACTCTCCGGCTCTTCAAGTGAGGCGAGAAGCTGATCACGATCGGAAAAGAAAACGTGTTCCCTGTGAGGTTCAAGAGTAAAGAATTCAAGGGGGATGTCATCGATTGCATGATCGCTCGATCCAAAAAGCTCATAAATATCGCCTGAGGCAAAGGTATCAGGCTGGAGAATATTGGCATTGGTATGATGGTAGCCACGGGGAAGTAAATCGTCGACAACACGGGCAAAGACGGTACGCACATGAAGGGGAGAGGTACGGACCAGTAGAACTTCATTGGGATGAAGGACCTTTTCCGGCGCGGGAATGAATTTTTGATGGAGCTGAAGAAGTTCTCTAGACTTGTACATGTCATGATGAAGAATTTTTGCCAGGGTGGGGAGAAATCCTTCGATAGTATTTTCATACTCCACTCTTCCGCCTTTCAATGGCAAAAAGGCAATGGTCCTTTCATCGATCTTTTCCAGAATAAGATCTTCTCTACTTCCATGGGAACCAAACGAAAGAAGAGGGCGTCCTTTTCGGTCTACCCGGCCGAACATCCTCATGAGATAATCGGGGTTCCGAACTCTTCTTCTCGGATCAGCAGCAAACAGCTTGCCAATACGGGCACCCACCTCAAGAAGGGAAAGCATTTTTTCAGCGAGGGGAGTGATCGCATTCAGCTGGACCTTCACTTGAGCCAGCCGGTGAGGTTTGGAAAGTTCATATTGAATGCCTCTACCGTCAATTCCCAGTTGTGCAAGGGTGCTTTTGAGGTTGAAAGAGATGAGCTCTTGATCGATATCGAATCCGACAAAGACTTCAGATATATCTTTGATGTGGACCAGTGCTTCAGCATTTTTTGCATCTATGAAGTCAATTTGCCGAATCGTGCCGTCAAGTGTCGCGAGGTCAAAATGGGAAGAAGTAAGATAGCTCTCCATATCTATTTCTCATAAGGGATTGCACGATTTTCGAAAACGGCCTTGAGCATAATTTTTTTTCAAAATAAAATGGAGCGTTATGACTGAAAAAATTGTACCCAGAAGCTTTGGTACGCATAACGGTTGGTTTCATGCTGATGAAATCACCGCCTGCGCCCTACTTCTTCATTTTGATCTCATCGACCGGGACAGAATCGTCCGGACAAGAGACCTTGAACGGCTCGAGACCTGCGAATTCGTCTGTGATGTGGGAGGAGTGTACGATCCAAAGATCAAACGATTTGATCATCACCAGGCAGACTACAATGGAAATATGAGCAGCGCAGGGATGATCCTGAAATACTTAAGGGATGAAAATACGATCGATGAAGAGCTGTACCAGTACTTCCGGGATTATTTTGTCTGGGGAGTAGATGCCCATGATATAGGGGCGATTGAGCCGACAAAGGGAATTTGTACTTTTTCTCTGATCATTCAGAACTTTACCCCTGCGGAATACGATGCAGATTTTGAACAGAAGGAACAAGCCTTTTATACAGCCCTAGGTTTCACTCTGGATTTTATCAAGAGGGCTAAAGAACATTTTCTGTACAGAGTCCAGTGCCGAGATGTCGTGAAGAAAAGCATGGAGGAAGGTTCTGATCTTTTGCTATTCGACAGCTCAATTCCCTGGGTGGAGAACTTTTTTGAGTTAGGCGGTGAAAAACATCCTGCCACTTTTCTCATCATGCCTACTGGGACTCATTGGAAGTTAAGGGGAATTCCCCCAAATTTAGATGAGAGAATGAAAGTGCGCGAGCCCTTGCCCGAAGAATGGGCCGGAAAGATCGATGAAGAGCTTAAAAAAGCATCAGGAATTGAAGGAGCTATTTTTTGTCATAAGGGAAGATTCATTTCCATTTGGGAGACCAAAGAAGATGCACTTCAAGCCTACCAATACATTCAAAAGAAGAGGGGGAAATGAGTACCATTTTTGCGAAGATTATCAAGGGAGAAGTCAAAGCCGATAAGGTCTATGAAGATGATGACATTCTTGCTATCAAGGACATTGCACCAGCCGCTCCCGTTCATCTTTTGATCATCCCCAAAAAAGAGATCAAAAGTTTGCAGGTTGTGAAAAAGGAAGATCTTCCTTTGATATCAAAAGTCATTGTGGTTGCCCAAAAGTTGGCCAAGGAATTTGGCATAGAAGAGGGGTATCGTCTTTTGACCAATGTAGGGCCAGAATCAGGCCAGAGTATTTTCCATTTGCATTTTCATCTGATCGGTGGTCATAACTTAGGGCATATTGGCTAACATATCCTGGCGATAGGGCCCGAATAAGGCGTTACCTATCTGTATCGTTCCAAAGATCGCAGGTACCCCACGTACAATATCCGACTGGAACAAATGTTGGGATAGATAGATGCCCAGAATACTTCCCGCAATAGAAGAGATCGTTCTAGTCTTCTGTTCCATCCCAGCTTTTTCAAGAGAGTATCCGATCGCAGTGCCTAACAGAGCGGCGCCAAGTGCTCCACCCACTGCATAGGCAAAGGTTTTAGGCATCGCATAGAAAGCCTGTTCGCAATAGGTATATGCCTTTTGATCTCGCGTGTAGATGAGGAATACCTGATAGGTTAAATCGGTGACTGCTCCTGCTATAATGAGAGGAGAAGTGGATCGATAAGAGTATAGGGCTCCTTCTGCAGTAGCTGCCATTGACGAGTCCTAAAAAAAGGGGGAAGTTTATCGAACTAGGCTTTTATTTGGAAATCATTAGTATGAGCTAGAACTTTTTCAAGCGGGCGGGAAAAACTTTTTTCCACAAGACACTATCCTTTAAAGAGACATGCAATACATCTTGGTCCAAGTGAAGCGTCCTTAATGCTCTTTTCCAACTGTAAACAGAGCCCTTGATCCCTTCTTCAACAATCACCCGGTATCGATCTTTACCCGGGATAAGTTCTAGACGGCCGGTGATCCTGGGAGCATAATGAAAGGAAGACGAATAGTTTCCCATTTGATGAGCCTGGGTCAGTTCAATTTCAAAATTGTGTGTACTCGGATCATATTTCCAAGATTGAATTACAGATGGATCAGGGAAAATATTGTCAAAAAGTGTTTGTACTTTTTGATAAAGGTTTACATAGCTGGGCTTATGATAATTTTCCTCGTGAACAAATCGAGAAGCTAATAGATCAATGAGCTCAGACCGGCAATTGGATTGGATTGGCTGTGAAGTAATTTCTACCATCTTATTTCATCTCCCTCGGACGAGAAAAATTATACAATAACAGTATAAAATCAATCAACTCAACTAATATGTTTGTTAATTAAAGAGTTTATTATTTTATTTAGTATTGTTTTTCTTGTCAGTTCAGAATCGTTTAATAAAGGTAAAACTTTTTCTAGGAAATGATCGGAAGCTGGAAGGTCAGAATGCCCCATTTCAAAGTGTACTCCAGAGAGAATAGCCTTTCCTTTTCCAACTTTGCACTCGATGATGGCCGGAAGCGATAGATCTTGATAGGTAGCGAGAACTCGAATATCAGGGTGTGGACTCGGTAGGGAGAAATAGCAGCCGCCATTGTAATAAATATGGGCACTATGGGAACCAAAGCGAATGGGCGATGCTCGGGCGCCAGATTCGGAATTGTAACGATAGGTATTGTTGCCATAGGCTGGCCCGATAGCAGTAAAGGGGAAAAAAGCGAGCTCGCGTTCGCCTATAACCTCGAGCGGGTAACCCTTATCGAATTCAATGTAGGAAGCGCCGTAATAGCCCCCGCCGCAGATACCGAGATAGGCTCCGCCGTTTTCAACGAATCGTTTGATCCTCTCGTTTCCTTTTCCTTTTAGCTTTTTATGGTACGGAAGGTCTCTACCACCGGGAATGATGAGAAGACAGGTTTTTTCTTCCCAGGAGGTAGTGCAAATCTGACCAGCATCGATCAGTGACAGGGGGTAGGAAGCGAGTGACCGGACGAGTGCATCTTTTGTTGAAGAAGAGATACCCTCATCATTATAAATTTGAATTGCTTTTGTCATTGAATTTTGGGATTGGATAGGCATTATAAGGATATGCTCAAAAAAAGTCTTTTTTCCATTTTTCTTTTTACTTCTCTTTTTTCCGCTTGGGACGAGGAGCAGCTGGTGCGCAGGATGCGGGCCCATCTGCTGATTGACGATCCCAAATCAGCCCTTCGTGATGCAGAGGGATATTTGGATGTATATCCTGAGAGTCAAATGTTGAAAGTAGCCTACATTGAAGCATTGGCTGCTGCAGGCAGGGAAGAGAAGGCAGTGGCTACTTATGAGGCATGGTCGAGCCTCTTCAAAGATGAAGCGGATAGACGACAGGCGATGGAGGCCATCGGATGGGGAGTTCTCGGTAAAGCTTCTGAATCGAGCCAATATTCAATCCGGTTAAGTTCGATCGTTGGGGCGTTTCTAACACATGACGTTCGAGCAGTGAAGCTTCTTCTGAATATGATGCGGGACTCTAATGCAATCCTTAGATCAGTTGCTGTACAGCTCTCATGTCAAATGAGAGATGGGCCATTGCAAAAGGAGATCATTCGTCTGTTTGAACAGGAAAAGGTTTGGATTGTTCGATTGGAAGTGATCAAGGCTTTGGGGATCATGGGAATCCGCGAAAAGGCCGATGATTTAAAGGCTTTCATCAGCAACGAAAAGGTAACTTTTGAAGAAAAGGGAGCTGCTATCGGAGCTCTTGTGCATTTATATGATGATGTAGACCTGAAGGAAATAGAATTTCTCGCTCGCTCTGATCGAGCTGCATTTCGACAGCTTGCTTGTGGAATTACCTCTCATTTTGGTGTGAAGGAAGCCAAAGATATTATCTTGCCGTTGATTGAAGATCCTTCCTGCGATGTCCGGATTGCAGCATTAAATGCTTTGGGACTCTGTTACCGGTATCATGCTGAATTCGATGAGATCAAAGAATACATTGAAAAGTCTCTCGAAGATACAGATCCAGCTGTTGCTATTACTGCAGGTTGGGCAGCTCTTTTACTCGACCCTTCTTATGGTGAGAAGACGATGGAGAAATGGTTGGAAAACAAGTATCCTGAAAACCGGAGGATGGCCGCAGCAGCGATTCGTGCTGCTGGATGTCATGGAGTCAGTCTTTCCATGAGACACTTGAAACGTTCCGGGGATCCTTATGTGAGGGCCAACCTTGCATTAGGATTAATTGGCCAGCGTGTGGCTACTTCTACCTGTTGCAACATTCTGTACAAATTTCTAATGGAAGAAGATGGAATGTGGATGTGGGACTCGGAAAGAAATGGGCTTTTTCAGGCGTTGGCTCCGAGTCGGATCCGTCATATTGATCAGATTCCTCACTATCCGGATGCGATGGACCAATTGACCCGTTTGAATTTGCTTTCACTACTGGCCATTTTAGAAGATTCAAGAGCTCTGAAAGGGATCAAACAGTTCTTACAGAACAGACACTGGGCTGTAACGGGAGTTGCTGCGGCGACTCTGCTGCAGGTCGGTGACGAAGGTGCAATAGAGCTGGTGAAGGAACTTCTGGATGATCCTGACAGACACATCCAAATACAGGCAGCTCTTGTACTGGCTGTTTATGGAAAGGAGGCCTCTGTGCTTTCATTTTTGGAAGAGGTTTACGATGATTGTGATCATGAGATGAAGATGCAGATCACTGAAGCAATAGGACATATAGGGACACCCGAATCTGCTGCCTTTTTGTTAAAGGTAATGAAAGAGCCCTTTCCTATTCTTCGTGTGATTGCGGCATCTTCTCTTATTCAATGTTTAAACCGTTAAAACAGGTACGTATGAATCGAGAAGCGAGGTTGAAACAAGCTCAAGAAATTCTACGAAGACAAAAACTCGATGGGTGGCTGATTTTTGATTTTCACTGTTCCAATGATTTAGCCCACCAGTTCTTGGGTTCGTCAAAAGGGGCATTAACGACACGCCGATTTTTCTATTGGATTCCTGCAGAAGGTACTCCGGTAAGGATCCTTCATCAGATAGAGCCTCTTTCCTTGCAGGGATGGCCAGGGGAAATTAAGACCTATCTTTCCTGGCAATCCTTGCATGAAGTTCTCGCAAGTGTGCTGAAGGGGAAAAAGAAAATAGCGATGGAGTTTTCTCCCAAGTGCGCCATTCCTTACGTTTCTAAAGTGGATGGAGGAACTTTGGACCTCGTACGGAGTTTTGGTGTTGAAGTCGTCTCCAGTGGAGACTTTCTTCCCTATTTCACTGCGGTCATGGATGAAGAACAAATAAAGACACATGTCGAAGCTGGGGAGTTTCTCGATCAATTAGTCAAAAAAACCTGGGAATGGATAGCGAAAAATCTCAAAGAAGAAAAGAAAATAACCGAACATGATGTGGTGCAAAAACTTTTACAGGAAATCGATGAAAATGGCTACGTGACTGAAGAAATACCCATTGTTGGAGTGAATGCTAACTCTGGAGATCCCCATTATCTACCGACGCCTGATGGATCCCTAGAAGTTCGGAAGGGTAATTTTGTCTTGATCGATGTTTGGTGCAAAAAGAACAATGAAAGGTCCATTTTTGCCGATATCACCCGTGTTGGATTTGCAGGTCCCCATCCAAGTGAAAAGCAGAAGAAGGTTTTTCAAATCGTTCGCGATGCACAAAAGGCAGCGATTGATTTGATCCGTGAGCGGTATGCTCAGAAAAAACCTGTTGCGGGCTGGGAGGCTGATGAGGCTTGCCGAGAAGTGATTCGGAAAGCAGGCTATGACAAATACTTTACCCACCGAACAGGTCATAGCATTGAAGAACACCTACACGGAAGCGGGGCTCATTTGGATAATCTGGAAATGCACGACGTGCGTCATCTGCTTCCTGGTACCTGTTTTTCCGTTGAGCCGGGAATTTATCTTCCCGATGAGTTCGGGATACGTCTGGAAAGTGATGTGTTGATTGATCATCAAGGAAAGGTCCATGTCACAGGCGGTGAACAGGACGAAATTACCTGTTTTCTCTGAGAGCTTCTGTCTTAGGTCCGATTATTGTTCTGGTCAATGATCTCGACCATTCGATAATAGTACCAGCCCATTGTACCTATGCAGAGGACTAAACCCAGTGCGTTGAGGGCACGGGCTGAATTAAGGTAGCTACTACAACTCCCCTCCTTACAAACAAAGTGAGGAAATCCATTCCCTCCTGGATAAGGTACTCCCTGAAGACATCTTTGATAGACTGTCTGCAATTGCAGTGCCTTAAACCATAGGGCTTGAGACAGAGCAAAACCTGCTCCAGCAGGAATAGCTACAGAACAGACTTCATTGCAATTTGCCATATTCCAACCTTTAAAGGTTTAGTAATTTAAACAAGAGAGCCTTTTAGTAAAAGTTTAAAATAAAGTTGTTATCGAGATCAGGATATTAGGTTCTAATTTCTTTCATTATCTCGTTGAATGATTCGATAGGTATAAAAACCAATTGTGGCTACAAAAAGAGATAGGGCGATTGTATTGAATGTTTGGGATGCATGAAGGTATTGTTCACAACCTATGTGATGGCCCGGAATGTATCGGACGATACGTTTTAGAAAGACCTCCTGAGGAGAACGGCTCGGAAGAAAGATTTTATTTTGCAAGCACTGCTGGTACATCCCATCCAACTGCCATGCTTTTATCCATAAAATTTGTGAGGGAGTTGTAAAGTAGGCCAAAGGAAGAGTGTACTATAAGACTTGTTCGCAATTGATCATCAGAACAGGATAACAGATTGGATTTTGCCGCAAAAGGCGTTTATCGAGAAAGGGCTTCTTCTCTTTCTATGGCAGGCTCTTCTAGCAAAAAGTCCATAATCCTTTGATCTGCCCAGATACCTTCTTTATCTTCATAGTAGATAATCGGGTCGCAATGGGCATTCTCTGTTTCATATCCTTCTGCGTTTCGAAGGGGGAAGATGTCTGCACTCTTCGCATCAATAGTCAATGCGAGAGAAGCTGATGGAGGGATAACCCAATCTTCAGAGTGATAAGTGACGATTTTCCGTCCCTGCAGTTCATTCCAGATTCCCAAAGTATTCAAATCGAAATTGTTGTAGCGAAGGATCCAGGAAGCGAGCGAGGAGATAGGATTGTTTCCTGCATGAGCTCGCACTACGGAGGGGAGATCGGCAAAAGTTCTATCGAAGACATGTCTTCTGTGCTCATTAGGATGAAGAGCACTGAGCTGGGCGCTAACTCCGCCGCCGAGGGAATATCCAAAGAAATGGATTTGATCTTCAGGAGTCTGCAGGTGGTCACGAACGAATTGGTAGACCGTGTCAGCATCAAGGATCAGGTCATCGGTGGAATGGAAGGAACCTTCCGATTCTCCTACGCTTCGATAATCAAAGATAACGAAGTTGCAAGGGCGCTCATGAAAGATGGAATTTTCAAGCATTCAACGATGGATGTCCATCTTGCTAAGCGCTGCATTTCCTTGGAATAGAATCAGGGTCGGTGTTGTTTCATCAGAATCTTTATGTTTGAAGAGAGTTCCACAAAGAGAGACTTGGTCAGGAGTATTCAACTGAAGGGGAGTGGCTTTAAAGAAACTACGGATCATTGAATTTTTCGTATGGGGACTATCGGAAAACCAGAAGTCATTAAAATTTTTTCTTATCGCATTTTGCATTTCTTCGGGAATATGATCAGGCTGAAGGATTAATTTGGAACAAAGCTTTTTGATCCCCCAGTTTACGAGTCTGCAAAGTCCTATGATCGGAATCACAACAGATAAAATATTATAAATAGTCTTTTTTATTTTACTGTCGTCGGGCCTGAATGCAGAAAGATGGGCTTCCCATTGTGCATTAAAAATTATTGTATTGCTGTCGACTCTCACTGAATCCCTACTTTTGCCACCTATTATAGTAAGTAATGGTTAAGCCTTTGCAAAGAGTAGGCGATGAAGATCGGGAGGAGAAAGATTTTTTACCAGATCGAACTCTAAAGGCTCTTTTTCTTTATCTTCAAAAACAAAGTAAGGATCTTTGCTGTCGAAGAAATTCAAAGAAAGTCTTTCTTCTAAAGAACAGGAAGAAATTTTTCCCAGAGCGGCGAGTTCCGTTTTAGTATCAGGATGAGTGATCACGTTATAAAGAACTGCTGCCTCAAATAAAGAAGGGACAGCCTCTCTTTCTAAAAGAGACCAGGCCTGCTCCCGAAGCTTAAGGGCTGTTTCGGAACTGACCTCCTTTTGAAAAATCATTTGATATGCTTTTGCTTTGATCTGCATGGAACGGGAGACAAAATACCGAATACGGGCGATCACAGGAAGAAGAGCTTTGAGAGGGTCTTTGGGGTTGAGCTTTCGAAGAAGGTCCAAAGGTATATTTTCTTTTTCAATACCGACATCTCGCAATAGAGCCTCGATGTCTTCAGAGCTATGGTCTTTCAGCTTTTCCAATTCTTGGAGAGTTCCCTTTTCAATCTCAGCATTTCGAGTATAGATAAATGATTTTTGAATACAGTTTTTGTGGTATATCCCAAGAAAGGGAAGAGCCAAAGTTAATCCAAATACGGCTAGTGGAAGGGGAGTAGCTGCAGAGATAAAGAGAGTAAGACAAAGTATGGAAACGCCGATGGCGATTGTAGCTACTACGGTAATCGTTGCGATACGATTGTAAAAGGTTGCCTTCGAGTCATAATGTTGAAATTTCTCTTGGGGAGAGTCAATCAATGAGCGGTGAAAATTATCTTTTGGACCTTCAATTTGTACAGACATGCTATTCCTTTATTGGGAGCGGCAGTTATATGCAAGAGAGATTAAGATTCGATTAAGAGTTTTGCTCATAATTATTTTAAAAAGGCCTGTACAAAGCAGGCCTTTTTTTAATTCCATTCTGAGCCGTAAGTAGGGTACTTGATCAGCTTGGTTAGGTGCTGATAATTTGCTTTAGCATTGCAATATTTAGCATACATATGAATATGGCTCAGAGTAAGCGTTTTACTGTCTGCGCGATTCAGTTTATGAAGTTCCATTTTTTCTAGAATTGCCCTCTTTTTCCAGTAGATCATCCGTGCAGTGATTGGTTTGAGCAGGTGAAGTTCCGATATGTCAGGGTCTATTTGGCGAAGGGGCGCCAAATCAAGCTCTCCACGAAAAATTTGATGTTTTTCAAGTAATTCGATCATCTGCTTATCTGTATAGAACTCAATGGTCTTGAGCTCTTGGAGGACTCCTTTTTCAATGGTGCCCTTGGCTACATGATATTCAACTTCTTCGTTGGTCTGTTCCCGCCCCCTTTTGCAAAAGTGCAGGATAAACGGAAGAATCAACACTCCCACAAAAGGATGGAAGATGAAACCCATGAGGTTGATCGTTCCTAAAAAGATAGTTTTAACAACGAAGGCAACTTTCCACATCCGTGCTTGATCTAGGTGGTGAACTAAAGATTCTTGGGGGGATTTTGTTACCAGCCTATTTAGAGACCTTGAATAGGGCTGAAGGGGATCAGGTAGAGATTGGACGCTTGGAAGGGCTAGAATATCTGAACTGACGCTCATATTGGAAACCTCCTGAATTAAAATCGGTGGAGTCTATGAGCGAAACATATTTTCGTAAATTAAAAAGATGAAATCGATGCAATTAAAAAAATTAGTTTTGGGAAACAAGTTGTTTCAGAGCGTCCTGCTTCATTCGTAAGAGAATATGAGAGAGCCCGCCTGCCCGAGTCATTGACAAGCTGGATTCGAGCCCAAGTTCTTTCAGAAAGGAGGCGTTATGTTTCACAACTTCTTCAGGAGGCTGTCCGCTGTAAACCCCGATCAATAGAGCCGCTAGCCCTGCAGAGATCAGAGCATCTGCTTCAGCTTCAAAATATATTTTTCCCCCATTGAAGTATGAGCGAAGGTAAAGTTTGCTCTGGCATCCGGACACAAGGTTTTCATCAACCTTAAAACAAGAGGGAAGTCTATCAAGCTTCCGTCCCAGCTCAATGATTTTTTCATGCTTTTCCTCGGAAGAACAATCTGAGAAAATCTTTTGAGTATGCGCTACATTCTCATCTATAGTCATAAGCTCAGAACATAACGGAACAGCTCATAAAAATCTCATTCTATTTACTAGATTTGGGACTAAAATGGAGTGTTCTATTGTTAGAAAATTTCAAGAAATAAATCTAAATTCAAATTTTTTAGGGAAGCCGTTGACATTAAACGACAAATATTGTTTTATTATAAGCATTTCCCATCCAAATTATGCCAAAAGAAGAAACAATCAAAGTAGAAGGGCGGGTCGAAGAACTCCTGCCGAACATGACATTCAGCGTGATACTAGAGAATGGTATGCGCGTAATCGCTCATCTGTGTGGAAAAATGAGGATGAGAAATATTAGAGTTTATGCGGGTGACACAGTAACTGTCGAGATGTCCCCTTATGATTTGTCGAAAGCACGTATCATTTATCGACAGAAATAGATAGCTTTCGTGTGAGAAGTTATTGATTTTATTTACATTTGGGACTAAGCTTTAGTGCCTTTGAGCTTTAATATCATCATTTAAAGCACTAGAGAGCCCAGATAGCTCAGAGGTAGAGCACTTGCATGGTAAGCAAGCGGTCGTAGGTTCGATTCCTATTCTGGGCAAAGTAAAATCAAAATTTAGCGAGCCTAACGGAGGATGTTAGAATGGCAAAAGAAGCGTTTCAGAGGACCAAACCCCACGTTAACATTGGGACAATTGGACACGTCGACCACGGAAAAACGACTTTAACAGCGGCAATTACAAAAGTATTAGCAGAAGCTGGAGGCGCAAAATTCCGTGATTATTCATCAATCGATAACTCTCCTGAAGAAAAGCAGAGAGGGATCACGATCAACTCTTCACACGTTGAATACGAAACACCGAACCGCCACTATGCGCACGTTGATTGCCCGGGACACGCGGACTATGTGAAGAACATGATCACAGGTGCTGCTCAGATGGACGGGGCTATTCTCGTAGTCGCAGCAACTGATGGACCTATGCCGCAAACAAAAGAACATATTCTGCTTGCTCGCCAAGTAGGAGTTCCAGCAATCGTTGTTTTCTTGAACAAAATGGACCAGATTGGTGCAGGCGATGAAGAGCTAGTTGAACTTGTCGAAATGGAACTGTCTGAGCTGCTGGACGCAAAGGGATATACCGATGCATCGATCATCCGCGGATCTGCTCTAAAAGCTCTGGAAGGCGACGGACCAAACGTTGAAAAGATTAAAGAACTCATGGCTATTGTGGATGAAAAGATTCCAACTCCAGCCAGAGAAGTCGACAAGCCGTTCCTAATGCCGATCGAGGACGTTTTCTCTATTTCTGGTAGAGGAACTGTTGTTACCGGACGTGTGGAAAGAGGTGTGATCAAGGTCAACGACAAGGTTCAGATTGTTGGAATTAAAGATACAAGGGAATCGGTAGCTACTGGCCTTGAAATGTTCAATAAACTTCTAGACGAAGCGCAAGCAGGCGAGAATGTTGGAGTTCTTCTCAGAGGGATTGAAAAGAATGATGTAGAACGGGGGATGGTTTTAGCCGCTCCTGGAACTTGCACACCGCATACAAAATTTCAAGGAACGGTTTACGTTCTAACGAAAGATGAAGGAGGTCGCCATAAGCCTTTCTTCACTGGATATCGTCCTCAATTTTTCTTCCGTACAACTGACGTAACTGGAACTGTTAAGCTTCCTGAAGGAACTGAAATGGTCATGCCAGGCGATAACGTCGAGATTACAGGTGAGCTAATCGGTCCTGTTGCGATGGAAGAAGGTATGAGATTTGCGATCCGTGAAGGTGGCAGAACCATTGGTGCCGGAACTGTATCCAAGATCCTTGACTAATGGTTCATGGATGGACTGACCAAAATTTAGGTCAGTTGGGTGTGTAGCTCAGTCTGGTAGAGCAGCGATCTCCAAAGTCGCCGGTCGGGGGTTCGAATCCCTCCGCACTCGTTTTATATCAAGATAGTGAAATGGGATGACAGCTATTCTGAAAGAAAAAAAGAAGCTCGCCTATGGAACGGCAGAAAAGAAAAGCAAACTTTCTTTTTTTCGCCAAGTACAAGAGGAACTTAAAAAGGTTTCATGGACGACAAAGGATGAACTTAAAACATGTACCAAAATCGTTGTCGGCTCAACTTTTTTGTTTGGTTTAGGAATTTATTTAGCCGACCTCGTAATCCGAGGGGGGCTTGAATTGATTCGTTTTGTATTTCGAATGTTCGGAGGATAGAGTCGCATAATGCATAGTTGGTATGTCGTTCAGGTCATGTCTGGCCAAGAAAAGAAAGTGAAAAAAGCGCTGGAAGAATTCCGTGATGTCAAAGGAATGACAGATTGGATTGAAGATGTTCTCGTTCCTTCCGAGATGGTATCTGAAGTAAAGAAAGGCGAACAGAAAATTTCCGAGAAACGGATGTGGCCAGGATATGTGTTCGTGAAAATGACATTGAATGATGATTCCTGGTCTTATGTGAAAGAGACGATCGGGGTCATTGATTTTTTAGGTGGGGAAAATCCAGCTCCTCTAACTGAGAGAGAAGTAGAGCAAATACTCTCCGACATAGCCGACAAGGAAAAAGGCGTTGTTCAAAAACATAAATTTGAAGTGGGAGATAAGGTCAAAATTACTGATGGGGTTTTTGTTAACTTCATCGGTACAATCACAGACATTTTCCATGATAAGGGTAGATTGAGTGTAATGGTTTCCATTTTCGGAAGAGATACACAAGTTGACGACCTAGAATTTTGGCAAGTTGAACAAATCACAAGCGAACAAGAAGATTAAACACTGTCTCATAGGTTTATGAAATGGCGAAAAAAATAATAAAAACACTGAAATTGCAAATCCCAGCAGGAAAAGCAAATCCTGCACCTCCAATTGGTCCTGCATTAGGTGCAGCTGGAGTAAACATCATGGGGTTCTGCAAGGAATTCAATGCGAAAACACAGCAGAAGGCAGGAGATGTTCTTCCTGTTGTCATTTCGGTCTATCAGGATCGAAGTTTCACCTTCATAACAAAGGAACCTCCCGTAGCTCAAATGATCTTGAAAGCAATGGGAATTTCGAAAGGATCTGGAGTGCCGAACAGAGACAAGGTGGGTAAACTGAAAAAAGCCCAGCTAAGGGAAATTGCAAAACAAAAAGCACCAGACATGCGTGCAGCTTCTGTAGAAGCAGCTGAGCAGATGATCATGGGCACAGCCCGATCAATGGGCGTAGAAATTGAGGACTAGAAATGGCAGCTAAATCTAAGCGATTTAAAGAAATCATCAAGCTTACTGAAGGAAAAAGCACTTTCAATCTTGGCGGCGCTATTGAAACAATCTTGAAGTGTCCTGAAGTAAAATTCGATGAATCGATTGATGTCTCCCTCCACTTAGGAGTCGATCCAAAAAAATCAGACCAACAGGTAAGAGGAACTGTTTCCCTTCCCCATGGGACTGGAAAGAAGATGACCGTTGTCGTTCTGGCAAAAGGCGATAAGATCACCGAAGCCAAAGAGGCGGGAGCTGACTATGCCGGAGCTGATGAACTTGTCGAAAAAATTAAAGGCGGCTGGACTGATTTTAACGCCATCATCGCTACACCTGACATGATGAGGGAAGTAGGTAAATTGGGAAAGATTCTTGGACCTCGAAGATTGATGCCAACACCGAAGGCAGGAACTGTAACTACAGATGTTTCCAGTGCGGTCAAAGATGTGAAAGCAGGAAAAATCGAGTTCAAAGTCGATAAGAACGGAGTAGTAAACAACTCCATTGGAAAGAGATCCTTTGCCAAGGAAAAATTGGTAGACAATGTCCAAACATATTTGAACGCGATTATGAAAGCAAAGCCTTCTACTTCCAAAGGGGTTTACTTTAAGAACCTGGTCCTCTCTTCAACAATGGGGCCGGGAATGAAAATTGATGTACATTCGGTTGCGATCAGCTAAGGAGAAAAAATGAGAGCGGAAAAGCAATGGTTGCTTGATGAGGTGAAAACTCTCATCGAAGAATCAAAAGCAATGCTTGTGACTCGATACACACAAATTCCACCAGATGATTCCTGGGATTTTAGAGAGACGCTAGCTAAGAAAAAGAGTATCTACGAGGTTGTCAAAAAACGAATCTTTTTAAAGGCCTTGAAAGATGCTGGCGTTGAACTTGAAGATGAAAAATTTGAAGGGCATATCGGAGTTGTTTTCACACAAGAAGATACAGTAGGCCCTGCAAAAACAGTGTATGAATACAGTAAAGAACACAATGATGCGATCGAAGTCTTGTTCGGCCGTATCGAAGGGAAATACTATTCTGCAGATGATGTAAAAGCTCTTTCCAAATTACCGTCTCAAGAGGAAATGAGGGCTCAGTTCCTCTCAACTCTAGAAGCTCCAATGTCCCAAACATTGGCAGTTATGCAGAGTCTCCTTACGAGTCCGTTGTATTGTTTGGAAAATAAAAGTCAAAGTGAAGAACAAAAGGGATAAACCATGGCAACAAATATTGACGAATTAGTAGATACGCTCAGTCAGCTTACCGTTTTAGACATGGCAAAGCTGAAAACAGCCCTCGAAGAGAAATGGGGTGTAAAAGCTGCTGCCGCAGCACCTGTTGCTGTCGCTGCTGCACCTGCTGCAGGCGGTGAAGCAGCTGCTGAAGAAGCAACTGATTTCAAAGTAACCCTGGAAGAAGCTCCAGCGGACAAAAAAATCGCTGTAATTAAAATTGTCCGAGAAGTAACTGGTCTTGGATTGAAAGAAGCTAAAGAATTGGTTGAAGGAGCGCCTAAAGTATTAAAAGAAAGCTCTCCTAAAGCTGAAGCTGAAGAAATACAGAAAAAAGTCCAGACAGCAGGTGGAAAAGTTTCCCTGAAAGGACTGTAAGATTTTGGCGAAGCAAAGGGCCTTTTCTTAAACATTTGAAATCAATCCCAGGAGCAAAGACATATGGAGCGTAAGCCCCCTGAAAGGGTGAGTTTTTTAGAGAGGGAAGAAATTATCGATCTTCCCAATCTGATTGAAATTCAGATTAAGTCGTATAAACAGTTTTTACAGGCCCATTTGCTACCGCATGAAAGGGAAAATGTTGGACTGCAAGAAGTATTCAGTGAAATTTTCCCTATAAAATCTTACGATGAAAAAACGATCCTCGAATTTTTGTCCTATAGCTTAGGCATTCCCAAATACTCTCCCGAAGAGTGCATCCGCAGAGGAATCACTTACAATGTTACGTTGAAGGTGAAATTCCGACTCACTGATGAGACTGGAATTAAAGAGGAAGAAGTATACATGGGAACGATCCCTGTCATGACAGAAAAGGGAACGTTTATCATCAATGGAGCTGAAAGAGTGATCGTCTCTCAGCTTCACAGATCTCCTGGGATTTGCTTTGAATCTGAAAAACATCCGAAGGGCACCACTCTCTATTCATTCCGAATTATTCCATACAGAGGAAGCTGGTTAGAAGCTTCTTTCGATAATAATGACATGGTCTATGTCTATATCGATCGGAAGAAAAGAAGGAGAAAGATCCTTGCAACCGGGTTTATCCGTACGCTTGGCTATTCTTCTGACTCAGATATTCTTGAAGAATTCTTTGAAACAGTTCGTGTAAAAGTTCGTTCTGAAAAGGACTTTGTCAAGCTAGTCGGAAAAATTCTTGCTGAAGACGTGATCGATGAACAAACAGGTCTCGTTTTTGGTAAAGCTGGTGAGAAACTAACGACTGCCATGCTCAAAAGGATGCTTGACGAAGGAATTTCATCCGTCCGAATAGCAGAAGATGTGGATGAGACCCATCCCATCATCAAAATGCTTTCCAAAGACCCTACGGATTCTTATGAATCAGCTCTAAAAGATTTTTATCGAAAAGTACGTCCGGGCGAGCCGGCTACTCTTTCGAATGCACGATCTGCGATCATGAGACTCTTTTTCGATCCGAAGCGGTATAACCTGGGGCGTGTCGGAAGATACAAGATGAACCGCAAGCTCGGAATGGGCATTAGCGATGAGAATCTTTCTGTTGTAACTTTGATGAAAGAAGATGTGATTGAAGCATTGAAATATCTTATCCGCCTTAAGCTAGGAGATGAGAAAGCTTTTGTCGATGATATCGATCATTTAGGAAATCGACGTGTCAGGTCCGTTGGAGAACTGATCCAGAATCAATGCCGGATTGGACTAGCACGGATGGAGAAAATTATTAGAGAGCGTATGAATCTCTTCGACTTTTCTTCAGATACAATGACACCAGGAAAGATTGTATCCGCTAAGGGGCTGGCTGGAGTTCTGAAAGACTTCTTTGGACGATCCCAGCTTTCACAGTTCATGGATCAAACGAACCCAATTTCTGAATTGACACACAAGAGAAGACTTTCCTGCCTAGGACCTGGTGGTCTAAATAGGGAGAGAGCTGGGTTTGAAGTTCGTGACGTGCACCCATCTCACTATGGACGGATTTGTCCGATTGAAACACCTGAAGGACCAAACATCGGTCTGATCACTTCCCTTTCTTCTTTTGCTAAGATTAACGAGTTTGGATTTATCGAAACTCCATACAGGATTGTAAAAGACGGTGTAGTCACAGAAGAAATCGAATATATGACCGCTGACCAGGAAGAAAGTCCTGTGATTGCCCAGGCCTCTGCCCGGCTGGACGATTATAAGATGTTTGAGGATCCTATCTGTTGGGGTCGCCACAGCGGTGAGCCTATGGAAGTGGACACAAATACTGTGACCCACATGGACGTCTCTTCGAAGCAGCTGGTCTCTATCGTAGCGGGACTGATTCCATTTCTTGAACATGATGATGCGAACCGTGCGTTGATGGGATCAAACATGCAACGCCAAGCTGTTCCTCTTCTAAAAACAGAATCACCATTGGTAGGAACCGGTCTTGAGCTCAGATCTGCAAGAGACTCGGGTGCAGTTGCGATTGCTGAAGAGGATGGTGTAGTAGAGTATGTCGATGGGTTCAATGTTGTCATTGCTCCTAAAGACAACCCGATCAACAAGAAAACATATGTCCTGAAGAAATTCCTGAGATCCAATTCTGGAAGTTGTATCAATCAAACTCCCATATGCCAGGTAGGTGATGAGATTACTGCAGGTGATGTGATCGCCGACGGTCCAGCAACAGACCGAGGGGAAATTGCTCTTGGGAAAAACGTCCTTGTAGCTTTTATGCCCTGGTGTGGTTACAACTATGAAGATGCCGTCATCATTTCCAACAAGCTGATCCAGAAGGATTATTACACTTCGATCTATCTACAAGAATTCGAACTCACTGCAAGAGATACAAAGTTAGGAAAGGAAGAGATCACACGTGATATTCCGAATGTATCAGAAGAAGCATTGGCTGATTTAGGCGAAGATGGAATTATCCGTATTGGTGCTGAGGTGAAGCCAGGGGATATTCTCGTAGGTAAGATTACCCCAAAATCTGAAACGGAACTCTCTCCTGAAGAACGTCTTCTTCGTGCTATTTTTGGAGAAAAAGCTGCAGATGTAAAAGATGCTTCTCTAACAGCTCCTCCAGGAACTGAAGGAGTTGTCATGGATGTGAAAGTCTTTTCTCGAAGGGACCGTCTTTCCAAAACGGATGATGAGCTTGTCGAAGAAGCTACACGCATCAAAGACATCCATTTGGACTACAAGACGAAAGAAGCTGAACTTCAAATGGAGTTCCATGAGAAGCTGGGAGCATTACTTTTAAATGAGAAGGCTCCAGCAGCTATTATGCATCGTAAATCTGCTGATATCATTGTTCCGGAAGGAGATGTAATCTCGCAGGATCTGATCGAAACTCTCGAAGCCGAGAAAGCAGAAGATCTCATCATGGGTGCTTGTGAACTTTACGATGAGTTGAAGAAAGTACTGCGCGATCACGAACACGCATATCAAGTGTTGCAGACGCAACACAAAACCGAAATCGAACAAATGAGAAAAGGGGATACTGATTTGGATCCCGGCGTGATTCGACAGGTTAAAGTTTACGTTGCCACAAAACGAACCCTGCAAGTAGGGGACAAGATGGCTGGAAGACACGGTAACAAAGGTGTCGTCGCTGCTATCGTTCCTGAGCAAGACATGCCTTACTTGCCAACAGGTGAAACGATCGAGATCATCTTAAATCCATTAGGAGTTCCTTCCCGTATGAATATGGGACAGCTTCTAGAAACCCATTTAGGCTATGCTGCCAAAAAAGCAGGGATCTATGTAAAGAGTCCTGTCTTTGAAGGATTCCCAGAGTCTAAAATTTGGGAAATGATGAAAGAGTATGGTCTTCCAGAAGATGGAAAGATGCATCTTTATGATGGTAGAACAGGCGATCGATTCGATAACAGAGTCGTTGTCGGCTACATTTATATGTTGAAGCTCTCTCACCTAGTGGCAGACAAAATTCACGCTAGATCTATTGGACCTTACTCCCTGGTTACGCAACAACCATTGGGAGGAAAAGCTCAAATGGGTGGACAGCGATTTGGAGAGATGGAAGTGTGGGCTCTCGAAGCTTACGGAGCCGCCCATCTGCTTCAAGAAATGTTAACAGTAAAATCAGACGATGTTGCTGGTCGAACTCGTATTTACGAGTCCATTGTAAAAGGGGAAAATACCCTGACCGCGGGAACACCTGAGTCTTTCAATGTATTAGTGAAAGAAATGCAAGGGTTGTGCCTGGATGTTCGTGCAGAACACGTCGAAGAATAAACACATAACGTCTCGGAGAAGTGAATGTTTGAAGAGGAGGATTTCCAAAGTTCTCAGTTCGATAAATTAACGATCAAGATTGCCTCGGACGATGTGATTCGGAATGAGTGGTCAAGAGGGGAGATCAAAAAGCCCGAAACGATCAATTACCGAACATTTAAGCCAGAAAAAGGCGGCCTTTTTTGTGAGAAGATCTTTGGCCCTACAAGAGATTGGGAGTGTGCCTGCGGAAAGTATAAAAAGATCAAGCATAAGGGAATCGTCTGCGATCGATGCGGTGTTGAAGTTACTTTATCGAAAGTTCGACGTGAGAGAATGGCCCATATCGATCTAGCCGTTCCTGTAGTGCATATCTGGTTTTTCAAGACGATGCCATCACGTATCGGAAATATCTTGGGACTATCTACAGCCGACCTTGAACGAGTCATTTATTATGAAGAGTTCATCGTCGTTGATCCAGGTCGTTCTGATTTATCAAGAAAACAACTGCTGAACGACAATGAGTACAGAGAAGCCCAGGAAAAATGGGGTCCTGATGCTTTTGTTGCAAAAATGGGTGGTGAAGCTGTTTTTGAACTGTTGAAAACAGAAGATATGAACGGCACGGTTCTCGAACTGAAAGAGAAGTTAAGAAAGACAAAATCGATGCAAGCTAGAATGAAGCTTGCTAAGCGATTGAAAATTGTCGAAGGTTTCACTTCATCTAACAACGGCTCTGAGTGGATGGTTCTTTCAGCAGTACCTGTTATCCCACCCGATCTGAGACCCCTTGTTCCTTTGGACGGCGGACGTTTTGCTACCTCTGATCTGAACGATCTTTATCGAAGAGTCATCAATCGAAACAATCGATTGAAATCGATTTTGAAACTGAAAACACCTGATGTGATTGTTCGAAATGAAAAGAGGATGCTTCAAGAAGCGGTCGATGCTCTTTTTGATAATGGCCGCCATGGACATCCTGTCATGGGAGCTGGAAATCGTCCATTAAAAGCTCTCTCAGAAATGTTGAAAGGGAAGCAGGGTCGATTCCGTCAGAACCTTCTAGGTAAACGGGTCGATTATTCTGGACGATCGGTCATTGTTGTTGGACCTGAGTTGAAATTCAACCAGTGCGGTATTCCAAAGCAGATGGCCCTGGAACTCTTTGAACCGTTTATCGTAAAACGTCTCAAAGACTTGGGTTATGTCTACACGATTCGCTCAGCGAAGAAAATGATTCAAAAACAGGTCACAGAAGTATGGGATGTTCTTGAAGAGATCATCAAAGGGCACCCTGTTCTCTTAAACCGTGCTCCAACCCTTCACCGACTGGGTATTCAAGCTTTTGAACCTGTATTGATCGAAGGAAAGGCGATCCGGATCCATCCTCTTGTCACACCTGCTTTCAATGCGGACTTTGACGGAGACCAGATGGCTGTCCACGTTCCACTTTCTGTGGAGGCGCAAGTCGAAGCAAAACTCTTGATGATGGCTCCTGACAATATTTTCCTGCCTTCTTCAGGAAAACCTGTGGCAGTTCCATCTCAGGATATGATTTTAGGTCTTTACTACCTGATGCACGATCCGATCATTATTGCAGAAGATGAAGGCCAAAAGACGAAAGTTTTCAGCTCCGAAGATGAAGTTCTGGCTGCCATTACTGCAAGTGGAAGCTACAGCTGGTATGGAAAGACTAAGGATGCCAAACGGAGGGATCAACTAGGCAGAGGAATTCATCTGCATGAGAAGATCAAACTCCGCATTGCTGGCGGAATCATCGAGACGACTCCAGGACGTGTGCTATTCAATACCATTGTTCCTGAAAAGCTCGGCTTCCAAAACTATGCTCTTCGGAAGAAAAAACTCTCAGAGCTAGTCCTCGAATGCTATAAGAAGGAAGGACTTGAGCAAACGGTCCGATTCCTGGACAATATGAAAAACCTTGGATTTGGTGAAGCTACGAAAGCCGCTCTTTCCATGGGAGTCAGGGATGTTCGCCGCTTGGTCAACAAACCTGAAGTGATCGAAGACGCGCAAAAGAAAGTTGCTCAGGTCAAAAAACAGTATGAAGATGGAATCATTACTGAAGGGGAGAGACATTCCAAGATCATTAGTATCTGGACTGATGTTTCTGATGATCTTTCAGAAGAGTTGTTCGATCTCATTAAAGAAATTCGCAATGATGAGCTCAACCCACTCTATCTGATGATGGATTCTGGAGCTCGGGGGAATCGAAGCCAGGTGCGTCAGTTAGGAGCTCTTAGGGGACTGATGGCGAGACCTTCTGGTGAGATTATTGAATCTCCGATCACAGCGAACTTCCGAGAAGGTTTGACCGTTTTGGAATACTTTATCTCGACACACGGTGCGAGGAAAGGTCTGGCGGATACTGCTTTGAAAACTGCGGACTCCGGATACCTGACTCGTCGTCTTGTCGACGTTGCCCAAAATGTGATTGTTACTGAAGATGACTGCGGTACCCTGAATGGAATTGAAGTATCTGCCATCAAACAGGGACAGGAAGAGCTTCTTCCTTTAAAGGATCGTATTTATGGCCGCACGACCTGCGATGCAATCCTTCAACCTGGAGACAGTACGCAAGTACTAGCCAAGCCGAATGAAATCATCGGAATGGTCCACGCTGAAAAAATTGATGATGCTGGCATCGAGACAGTCAAGATCCGATCTGCACTGACCTGTGAAGCAAAGCGTGGGATTTGTGCTAAATGTTATGGTTTGAATCTCGCTACCGGAAAGCTGGTAGGTTTAGGTGAAGCCATTGGAATCATCGCTGCACAGTCTATTGGAGAACCTGGAACGCAGTTGACGATGCGTACTTTCCACTTGGGAGGTATTGCTGCCGCTGCTGCAACCCCAGAATTGATCTCCAGCGATGATGGAATCCTCGTATACGTTGATCTACGGGTCGTAAAAGACGAAGAAGGAAATTGGCTTACTCTCAATAAGAACGGTACCCTTCATATCGTTCGTGATGAAGGACGTTCTTTAGAAGAGTACAAGAAACTCCTGAGTACTAAATCGATTGAGCCTCTTCAAGTCTTTACCGTAGAACTCGGTACGCAAATTCTGGTGGAAGATGGTGCAAAAGTTTCTAAAGGCCAAAAGATCGGCCAGTGGGAACAGCACAGCAGTCCTATTATTTGTGAAAAGCCTGGATTTGTAAAATACGAAGATCTTGTCGAAGGAATCTCTACCCAAAAGGAGACCAACAAGCAAGCAGGAGCTGTTGAACTTGTCGTGAAGCAGCATAGGGGGGAATTACACCCTCAAATTTCCATCTTTAGTGATGAAGCCTGCACAGAACTTGTCGGAACCTACGCAATTCCTTCTGGCGCCGTTATTTCAGTAAAAGAAAAGCAGAAAATGAAACCAGGGATGGTCCTGGCGAAACTGCCTCGTGGCGCCATCAAAACGAAGGATATCACAGGTGGTCTTCCACGTGTTGCCGAGCTGTTTGAGGCAAGACGGCCTAAAGAGGCGGCGGAAATTGCCAAACTTGATGGTGTTGTCGACTTCAAAGGAGTTCAGAAATCAAAACGGATTGTTGTTGTCCGTGATGAGGTAACAGGAATGGAAGAGGAACATCTTATCCCTCTTACCAAGCACTTGATCGTCCAAAAGGATGACATCGTCGTCAAAGGACAACAGCTTACGGACGGTCTTGTCGTCCCACAGGAAATTTTGGAGATTTGCGGAGTGCGTGAACTTCAGAAGTATCTGGTCAATCAGGTACAGGAAGTGTATCGCCTACAAGGAGTCGATATCAATGACAAGCATATTGAGATCATTGTTCGGCAGATGCTTCAGAAGATACGCGTCACGGATCCCGGTGACACGACTTTCCTATATGGAGAAGACGTGGACAAAAAGATCTTCCACGAACAGAATCGCAAAACGATCAGCGAAGGCGGAAAGCCTTCCCAAGCGGCCCCAGTACTCCTCGGGATTACGAAAGCCTCTTTGGGAACCGAGTCCTTTGTATCGGCAGCTTCCTTCCAGGAAACGACTCGTGTCCTTACCGATGCTGCCAGTGAAGGAAAGACCGATTACCTCCTCGACTTCAAATCCAACCTTATTATGGGCCATATGATCCCAGGAGGAACAGGATTTGAATATCACAAAAAGGTCAAAAAATTCGTGGATCGAGAGGCCGAAGAAGAGCTCGAATTTGCATTCGAAGAAGAGCCTGTCGGTTGATTTCAGTCTATTATATTCTAAACGGCTCAATAGGAGTCGCTTAGGTAAGTTTCTTCCTTTCTTCCCAAATCACTATATTTCAATAGCTTAGTTGATTAATCAAATCTTATTTTTCCATTAATCACCGGTAAATATTTATTTGAGATAATTATATATAAGCGTGCCTATGAAGATGAGAGGTTGTTTTGCAAGAGGAGGGGTTCTGTTGCAAAGCTAGTAGAATGAGAGGTAGTCATTTAAGGCGCGTTTAATTGAACACTTATAGCTCGCTCTCTGAGTGAGGGCGGGCTATATTTTCGCATGAAAAGGGAGGAGATCATGCAAGTATCAGGCGTACAAAATAGTCAATTTACTGTTTTAAATAACCAGCATCAGAATGATGTGCAATTCCTTGAAGATACGATTGCTAAGCTTAAAAAAGAAGCATCCGGAACTCCAGGAAATTCCAGGATGATGGACAAGCTCGAGTTTGATCAAAAAGCTCTTGCTTATTTACAGAGTAATCCTGGCGCAACATTAGGCGATGCCTATGTTTCAACAGTTGTAGAAGATTTCAAAAATAGCCCTGCATACGAATTATTAAGAGCGGAGGAACCCCATAAAGCTGAGCAAGCTTTACAGGAACTCACTCAAAAAGCACAAGCTGTAGCTCAAAATCCTACTGAGTTGAAGGCTGCTTTTGAATATCACTTTCAACCAGATTGGTCTTAATCCGTTTTGAAAGTACTGCCTGCTTCAATCCTGAGAAGCAGGCAAGCATGAAAATAAGAGGATACATGCAAGTAACAGGTGCTTCACAAGTTCATAATGATCCACAGCCTCAAGAGCAAGGATCACGCCAGGATGATCTTCTCTTTCTTCAAGAGACGATCGCAATGATCAAAAAGAAACAGGCATCGAGCCCACAATGGGTAGATACCCATTATGTGAATAATGTACTGCAATATGATGAATCTGTTTTAGAGTACATGCAGAAGAATCCCAAGGCAACCTTAGCAGATGCGTATATCGCAAAAGGTATGGAGAGTTATGAGCAGCAGTTGGACCATGTTTCATGGCTGACTCCGAAAGCGAGAGAACGCCTCTTGGAAAATGGTAGAAAACAACTGGAAGAAACGGCTCAAGATCCCAATAAATTAAGAGAGCAATTTCAGCTGAATCTTCCGCCGCCTATGCACTATTGATTTTCAAAACCTGTTTCTCTTGAGAGGACAGGCTACATTTTTTCTTCGAAAAACTTTTCCAGCTTACGGATGTCTGCAGAGAACTTGCGGATTCCCTCCGAGAGTTTCTCTACAGCCATTGCATCTTCATTGAGCAAGAAGCGGAATTTCTTCTCATTGAGCTCCATCTTTTCGATATCTGAGCCTTTGGCTTTTTCCGCATCTAGCTTTTTTGTGACAGGGTCTTCAGATGACTTCAACTCTTCTAGGAATTTTGGAGCAATGGTGAGAAGATCACATCCTGCAAGCTGAAGGATTTCATCTTTATTGCGGAAGCTGGCCCCCATAATCTGGGTGGAGTAGCCGAATTTTTTATAATACTGGAAAATTTTCGAGACAGAGAGAACACCCGGGTCTTTTTCAGGAGGGTATCCATCGACTTTCTCATGGTTTTTGTACCAATCGAGAATCCGTCCTACGAAGGGAGAGATTAGAGTCGCTTTGGCCTCTGCACAGGCAACAGCCTGAGGTAAAGAGAACATGAGAGTCATGTTGCAATGGATCCCTTCTTTTTCAAGCTCTCTGGCGGCCAATGTGCCTTCCCAGGTAGAAGCAAGCTTGATCAGAATTCTTTCCCGGCTTATTCCAGCAGCTTCATAGAGAGCGATGATATTCTTCCCTTTTTGGATGCTTCCTTCGACATCGAAAGAGAGACGGGCATCTACCTCAGTAGAGACCCTACCTGGAACAATCTTGAGGATCTCCAGTCCAAAATTGACAAATACCTTATCGAGAATCAGGGCTTTGGTCTGTTCTGCTGAAAGGGATTTTTGTTTCCCGAAGGAAATCGCTTCTTCAACCAGATGGAGGTATTGCTCTTCCTGAGCAGCAGCCAATATCAGAGAGGGATTGGTTGTAGAGTCGGTAGGGCCGTAGGCCTTGAGTGTTTCGAAATCACCGGTGTCCGCAACGACGATGGTGAGTTTTTTCAATTGGTCTAGCTGATGCATCGGAACCTCGATTGTCTGTTTGGACCTATTCGTTGGATAGGGTCTTTTGCTTTATATTTTCCGGATCATTGAATTCTTAGGCAAGGGTCCTAGAACATTTTTTTCAAAAATGATCCCCAAGGGATAGGATCTTTGATCCATTTTTGATATTTCTCGCCAAACTGGGATCCATCGATGGTTTCTTCATAGCGATCGAATTGAATCGTTAATGATTTTTTTTCCAATAACGCTTCGAGGAGAGTCTGAGTCGATTCCTCATCCAGTTTGAACTTCTGACCGCCTTCGTAGACGAATGCTTTCCCTTCCCAAGTTTTTTCTTCCATAGAGAACATGAGGGAAACAGAGGGGGAGTCCTCTTTGTTCATCCCTTTTGAATTTACATAAAGGAAAGCTTGGACTTTCTCTCCAATACGGAGAAATTCCAGTTGGATCCCTGTATAGTGATTTTCAAGTTGGTGGACAAGATAAGAAGACTTTTGACTGCCTAAATTATGATGGCTCACGTTCCACCTTGATGAAACGGCACAAGAGGCAAGCAAAAGGAGAGGCAGGGCTCGCAGCATGGATCCCCTAGTGACTAGATGTCGAGACGCTCTCACCATTGTTGATGGCAACAGCAGTAAGTCCGCCTGCAGCAACAATCAAGGCGCCAGCAGCAAAAACCCAATTTTGCCAGCGGTTCTCCGATCCTGTCTCAGTAGATTGGGTAGCTCCTTCACCTGTCTGGGCAAAAGCCGAGGTGTGAAGAACAAAAATAAGGAATAGTCCCAGACATTTTTTCATATTACGCCTCTTCTACGGTTCATTGGAATCAACAATTTCACTATTAAGGTAATGTTCAGCAGCATATTTGACCATGAGAATTTGCCAATGCATTCCCATATCTTTGTATTCATCTAGGACAAGCTTTTGAAAGTCCTGAAATTTGTGCGTGTCTTTTTCATTTTTTAAAGAGATGCAGGCTTTTTTTAGTTTTTCTCGAAGATCTTGATTCTCTACATCAGAAATGAGGTCATCAGTAACCTGCATGGAACGCATGGCATTGAGAAGCATTTTGTACTGCTCGGAAAACTCATCTCGCAGAACGGCTCCGGTAAGGATATAGGCTCTATTCTGGTGGATTAGAATGGACTGAAGCATTCGAACATCACCCCATTTGGTTTTACGGCTGATTTCAGTCAGACGTGCTTCACCGGCTTTCGTGTGAAATGCGCCCATGTCTCTCCAACGAGTGTGTGGGTCCGATTCATGGATCTCCTTTACGGCCTTGAGGTATTCTTTCATATCGCAATCAATCTCTTCGATGGCCAGATTCAAGGAGGGACGGAACAGCTTTTTTCCTTTCCCAACAAATCCAATTTGCACAAGAGAAGAAAGGGCTTTGGGATCTGCGCATTCCCAGTCTGAAGGGGGAGCGAAGTAGCAGAAGGATTCCTTCTCACTGGAAAAGAGGGTCGAAAGGGTCAGACAGAGAAATAGAAGAGTTTTTTTCATAGTAAATCAGTGCGAATGGGCCCCATTCGTGGAGCCGGCGCTTGTTTTGACAAGTGCTGCTACGGTTACGATAAAGACAGTAAGTCCGAGTCCCCATCCCATCATTGAGATAGCAGTAGCGTTATAGGCTCCATGGGCAGCAGATACTCCTTTACGGGTGGAGACCCCTTTCCTCGGGGTTGTTATTTCCTCATCCTGCGACCAAATAGGGTTTATGAAGAGCAGCGAGAATAGAGTGATTGTAATGATCTTTTTGAACATGCCGAAGACCTATAAATCCTTCTATTTGTTTATCTCACATCTTTCCTTTTACGATCAATGACTGATCACGACTGTTTGATTATTATGATCCTTGCTGATCGTTACAGCAATAACAATTCCAATAGCAACAATGAAGGCAACTCCGACAGCAGCCCAGGCTATCGTTGCAGCTGAGGTTGTTCCTTGAGCGGCTCCTTCGCCTGTTTTTTGAGGAGTTGAGGTTTCCTGAGTGTAAGGTGTAGCAGTGATAATTGAAGAGATCAGAAAGACGAGAAAAAAATTCTTCATTCCAAAAAAAAGGCCTTCCCGCTGAGTGAGAAGGCTCATTCATTAATGAGAGAACGTAGTTGGCTTGTCTGTAGAGTTAGCAGCTACAATACCAGTCATTGTGGCAAGAACGGCTAAAGCTCCAAGACCAATACCCCATACAAAACTATTGCCTTGGTCAGTACCCTGAGCGGATCCTTGACCAGTTTGTGCATGCACATGAGTGCTGAATAGTGTCATTGCACATGCTGTCATAAGTATGGCTAATTTTTTCATTTTTTTTCTCCGAGGTTACATCGTATTGGTTTTTCATGGTCCCTAATCAAAAGAAACATCATTCATACTTATTTTTCTATATTTTTTTCTAGAATAACTGTCAAAAAAACTTATTTTATTTTGAAATCTGTCTAGTGAAAGACATATTTTCCAGTTTTCTTCTGCTATTAGAAAAGCTCTCAGGTATCCCTACGGAGAAAAATTACCTCTAAAATTCTCTTTTCGTGTACAGTGGATCCAAAAAATCAAGGATTTATGGACACAGCCCAAAATAAAATTCAGGAAATTTGCGATCTTCTTAAGAAAGAAACTTTGGATCCTGCCAAGCAGGAAGCTGGAGAGATCGTAGAAAATGCCCACATGAAAGCTGATGAAATTGTTCAAAATGCCAAAGCAGAGGCCAAGCGCATTTTAAAAGAAGCGGAGAAGAAGCAACAGGAAAAACAAAAGGTCTTTGAAGCTTCCTTGAATCTCTCCTGCAAGCAAGGGATTGATACTCTTAGAGAAAAGATAGAAAAACAGTTGTTTAACGAACAATTACGTACTTTGATCCAAAAGCCTTTAAAAGATCTCAATGTTATTTCCCAGCTTGTGAATACGATTGTCCAAGCTATTGAAAACGAAGGGATTGATGTAGATCTCTCTGCCTATGTTCCCAAAGAAGTTCCGGCTAAGAAAGTCAATGAACTTCTCGCTTCTTCCGTTATAGAGCGCCTTAGAGAAAAAGGTGTTGTTCTTCAGGATGTCGCCGCTGGGGTTCAGGTCAAAATTCATGATGAAAATATCACCATTGATATCTCTGACGAGGCTTTGAAAGACCTTGTCTCTCAGTATATCCGGAAGGATTTCCGAGAAATGGTCTTCAACGTATAATTGACATGATTCGATATTATTTTCTTATCTGTGCTCTTCCCAAACTGAATCTGGGCTCAAAACCTGAGATCACATTCCCGGATTTCCGCAACATGCTGGAGATGAACCTGACTTCATCTGATCAGAGACAAGTGGAAGATTTCCTCCGTTATATCGATTTTAAAAATATCCGAGCTCTTTGGCTGCAGCAACCGATGGATCCACGGGGCACTTTATCCGATAAGGAACTGGAAGAAGCTTTACTTGTTGGAGAAGATCTGCCTGGTTATGTGAATGACTTTCTCGATATGTACGAAAGCCGGGAAGACCGACTCGCTCATTTCAGCTACATTTACACTCAATTTTTCAAAGAGAATATTTCTCTTCACCGAGGCTTCTTCTCTGAATACTTTCAGTGGGAGAGGGATTTGAGGTGGATTCTTACCGCCTTAAGGGCCAAAGCCTTTCGAAAAGATATTTCCCGGGAGCTTCAGTTTGAAGATCCCACAGACCCTTTGATCGCTCACATTTTGGCCCAAAAAGACATGGAGAAGTATGAACCTCCCCGGGAATATGAAGAAGTTCGGGAAATTTTTGAAAAGTTCAAGGAAGATCCTAAGGGTCTTGATTTTGCACTCCTGCAATACCGCTTTTCAAAAATCCTGGACATGGAACAACAACATTCCTTCTCTATCGGACAAGTTCTGGGATACCTGGCAAGATTGATGCTTGTCGAATACTGGGATGAACTTGACGAAGGAAAAGGGAAAGAAGTAATGGAGAGCCTTGCATAAACGATGAAAGATAAAGCATATCGATTAGAAGCAAAAAATCCCGCTAAAGGTCATGTGATCAAAGCCTTTGCAAACCTTCTGCATGTTCGCTTTGAAGGGGATGTCCGCCAGGGTGAAGTCGCCATGGTTCGTCTGAAAGATCAGTTCCTTTTAGCTGAGATCATCGAAATTGCTGGCGACACGGTTAAAATCCAGGTTTTCGAAGATACCCGTGATATCAAATTGAATACCCCTGTTCTATTTTCAGGCCATCTTTTGGAAGCCGAATTAGGTCCCGGACTTCTCGGTTCGATCTTTGACGGGCTCCAAAATCCTTTGGTTCAAGTTGCTAAGGAATCAGGTCTTTTTCTGAAGCGCGGTATATACCTAGACCCCCTTGATCGGAAAAAAGAGTGGGAGTTCAAGCCTGCCTGTAAAATAGGAGATGTCCTTGAGCGCGGGGATATAATAGGGCATGTTGCAGAGGGTAGATTCCAGCATCCCATTATGATCCCTTTTTCCCAATATGGCAGATATGAGATCACTTCCATTGAAAAGGAAGGAAATTACAATATTGAAAAAGAAATCGCGAAAGCAAAGGATGAATCGGGGAATGAGCATGCCTTTACGATGGTCCAAAAATGGCCTGTAAAGATGAGCCTTTTAAAGGGAAGAAAGGTTAAGCCATCAAAAATGATGGACACGGGACTTCGCATCCTTGATACCCAGTTCCCTGTCGTTAAGGGAGGAACATTTTGTTCTCCTGGCCCTTTTGGAGCTGGAAAAACAGTTCTGCAACACCATCTTTCGAAATATTCTTCTGTCGATATTGTCGTTGTTGTCGCTTGTGGAGAGCGTGCGGGAGAAGTTGTCGAAGTATTGCGAACTTTTCCCGAACTGACTGATGCAAGATCAGGGGAGCCTTTGATCAACCAAACTGTGATCATTGCAAATACTTCTTCCATGCCGGTTGCTGCACGAGAAGCTTCTGTTTACATGGGAGTGACGATCGCTGAATATTATCGGCAGATGGGTCTTGATGTTCTTCTGCTCGCAGATTCAACATCTCGCTGGGCGCAGGCAATGAGAGAAATGTCCGGGCGATTGGAAGAAATTCCTGGAGAAGAAGCGTTCCCTGCTTATTTAGCTTCCAGAATTGCAGCCTTTTATGAAAGAGCTGGGGTTGTTCAAATTTCTCCCGAGATATCGGGATCTTTAACGATTGGAGGCTCCGTTTCTCCAGCAGGTGGTAACTTTGAAGAGCCGGTAACCCAGTCTACTCTTTCGATTGTCGGGGCTTTTCACGGTCTTTCTCGTGCACGTTCAGACGCTCGACGCTATCCAGCTGTCGATCCTTTGATTTCGTGGACGAAGTATGGCGAAGTAGTCGGAGGGGAACTCGATAGCCGCCTGTCAGGCTGGTATCAAAAAGTCATGGATGCTCATGAAATTTTGAAGGAAGGAGATGAGATTGGAAAAAGAATGGAAGTTGTAGGAGAAGAGGGGACTGCAATTGAGGATATGGTCACATTCCTTAAATCGGAACTCTATGAGATCTGCTATCTGCAACAGAATGCATTTGATAAAGAAGATGCTTACTGTCCTTTGGAGCGTCAGATCGAGCTTTTCGACCTTCTTTCCAAAATTTTCCATAAGAAATTTACTTTTGATACGCACGACGATGCCAGAACTTTTTTCCTTAACCTTCAAAATGAATTGAAAAACATGAATTTCGTTCCTTACCAATCGGAAAAGTATAAGAGCACCTATTCCGAAATACTCAAAAAAGTGGAAAGCGAGGGGAGCCAATGAGAAAGATTTATGATCGAATCATCGATATGAGAGGCAACCTCATTACTGTCTCTGCTGAAGGAATCAGTCTAGGCGAGCTTGCTCAAATTCATAAGAAAGATGGAAGAGTAGGTTATGCTTCAGTTCTACGTTTTGATGATGATCTTGTAACTTTGCAGGTTTTTGAAGGGTCTCGAGGAATTTCCACGGGAGATAAGGTCACTTTTCTAAATCGGCAACTACAGGCTACATTCAGCGAGTCATTACTGGGAAGAAGGTTAAATGGATTTGGAAATGCGATTGATTCGGGTCCCGATGTGATTGGCGATCCTATCGAAATTGGAATGCCTTCATTCAATCCGACCGAAAGGATTATTCCAAGAGAGATGGTCCGAACGAACATTCCCATGATCGATGTGTTTAATTGTCTTGTGAAATCGCAAAAAATTCCAATCTTTTCGATTGCAGGAGAGCCTTATAATCCTCTTTTGATGCGGATTGCCAACCAGACGGACGCTGATGTTGTTATCATCGGAGGTATGGGGCTTCGTTTTGATGATTATCAGGCCTTTATTGAGAATGCCGAGAGGGCTGGTTCCATGGAAAAAAGCGTTATGTACATTCACCAGGCTACAGATTCTCCTGTCGAATGTCTTTTCGTTCCAGATATGGCTTTGGCGACAGCAGAAAAATTTGCACAGGAAAATAAAAATGTGCTTGTCCTTCTAACTGATATGACAGCCTTTGCCGACGCGATTAAGGAAATCGCAATTACCATGGATCAGATTCCTTCAAACAGGGGGTATCCTGGATCTTTGTACTCCGATTTGGCATCACGATATGAAAAAGCTGTCGACATCACTGATAGTGGATCGATCACGATTGTATCCGTCACTACAATGCCCGGTGGCGATGTAACGCATCCCATTCCAGACAATACCGGGTACATCACTGAAGGCCAGTTCTATCTCCATGATGGAGCCATTGATCCCTTTGGTTCTCTTTCGCGTTTGAAACAACAGGTAATTGGAAAAGTGACTCGTGAGGATCATGGTGATCTAGCCAATACGATGATCCGACTTTATGCCGATTCAAAAAAAGCACGTGAAAGGCAGGGAATGGGATTCCGACTTTCCAAATGGGATGAGAAACTCCTCCGTTATTCTTTTCTTTTCGAGGAAAGAATGATGGACTTGGAGGTGAACATTTCTTTGGAGGAAGCGCTCGACCAGGGATGGCTTACCCTTGCCGAGTGTTTCAGAGTCGAAGAGGTAGGAATGAAAAAAGAGTTAACCGACAAATACTGGCCAAAAGAGAAGAATAGCGATAGCCAATGACTACTCTTAGAATGACAAAAAACGAGCTGAGAGACCAGGAAAGACGTCTCAACCAGCTCGAGAAATATCTTCCCACTTTGCAATTGAAAAAGGCGATGCTTCAACTAGAAGTGAATAATACGCAGATAGAAATAGAGAGCCTTTCAAAAGAACTGGAAAGAGCAACAGAGAAAGTGAGTTCTTTTTCTCCTTTTCTCGTTGAAAAAACCGAGTACGATCTGACTGCATGTGCTGAAGTTAGACAAATTCGAAAGAGCTATGAGAATATTGCCGGTGTTGAAATACCTATCTTTGAAAGAGTGATTTTTGTTGATACCTCCTACTTCCTTTTTGACACCCCTGCTTGGATGGACAGTGCTGTTTTTAAAATAAAAAAAATGGTGGAGTTCCGGGAGAAAATCAAAGTAGCCGAAGAGAAAAAAAGAGCTCTTGAGAAGGAACTTCGTGAAGTTTCCATTCGGGTGAATCTCTTCGAAAAAATTCTCATACCTCGAGCAAAGGGCAATATCAAAAAAATTAAAATCTTCCTGGGGGATCAGCAGCTTGCTGCTGTATCTCAAGCTAAGGTTGCAAAAGTGAAAATCGAACAAAAGAAAATGGCAGCATTTGCATGATCATCGATTTGAAAAAATATCTTTTTTGGGGTTCCAAAGATCAGATCGAGCATTTCTTTTCGAATGCTCAAAAAGCTGGTTTTATCGAATTTTTTGGGCTCAAAAAAAAGAGTCGTGAAATTCCTGAAAATGTGAAGACGATTTCACGGGCTCTCAAAATTCTTCGGAAGCAGCCTGTCGTGCATGCTGGAAAAGATGAGCTGATTATTCCTGCCGATGCATTAGCTGAGCGAATACTGCACATTCAAAACACCCTTGAAAAACTCTATGAAGAAGAAAGACTGATCAAAGCTGAAATTACGCGGGTCGGCTTTTTCGGAGATTTCAATCTGAAAGATTTATCCTATCTCGAAGATGAAGGGAAAAGGATCATTCAGTTTTTTGTGATGAAGCCGGACAAGCTTCGTGAAATCGAGTTGCCTGAAGAAGTCATTTATTTAGGGACGCAATACGATCTTGCCTATTTCGTATCGATCAATAAAGAGAAGGCACGATACCCTAAAATGATCGAGATCCATATCGACCGGCCTCTTGGAGTCCTTCAGGCCCGTTTGGAAGTTGTTCGCAATCAAATGGCCCAGTTTGAAAGAGACCTAAAAGATTTTGCTCTTTATCTCAAACCTTTGCAGGATGCCTTTATTGAAAAGCTCAATGAATACCATTTGAATGAAGCTGTTTCCAACGTCTCTTTCCCTTTGCATGAGTCGATCTTTGTGGTTGAAGGCTGGGTGCCGAAAACACGCTTGAAAGCACTGCAAGGCCTTATGAAAAACATGGCTGTTCAGGCAGAGGAAATCAGCATTGAAAAAACTGATAAAATCCCCACTTACATGGAAAACAAAGGGGCAGGTGCACTTGGGGAAGATCTCGTTCATATTTACGACATTCCTGATACGAAGGATAAGGATCCCTCTACATGGGTCCTCATCTTTTTTACGATCTTTTTTGCCATGATCGTTGCAGATGGAGGCTATGGGATTCTCTATCTAGGACTGGCCCTGTTCCTCAGGTGGAAGTTTCCTCATGTCAAGGGAATGCTCAAACGGTTTTTCAACCTTATTTTTATACTAGCCTGTGCCGTGATTATCTGGGGAGTCGCTACAGCTTCTTTTTTTGGTATCGAAGTAGGGCCCAATAATTCCTTCCGCAAAGCCTCTCTGATCCATTTTCTTGCGAAGAAGAAAGCTGAATACCACATGAAAAAGAAAGACGATGTTTATGAGTACTGGGTCAAAGAATATCCGGCAGCCGCAAAAGCGACTAATGGGCACGACTTCTTCTTAGCGACAAAAACAATCAAAGAAGGAAAAACAGAGTATCAAGCCCTAACAGAGTTCTATGATAATATTCTTATGGAACTCTCTCTTCTGCTCGGAGTGATCCATTTATCCCTTTCTTTCTTGCGTTACATAAGAAGGGATTGGGCGGGGCTCGGCTGGGTCTTGTTCATGGTTGGAGGGTATTTATCCTTCCCTTCTTTTCTCAAAGCAACATCGATGCTCAATTTCCTCGGCATTATTGATAAATCTCATGCTTTTTTCATTGGAGAGTACATGCTCTATGGAGGAATGGCATTTGCCGTTGTGGCTGCCATCATTGAGAACAAATTGGCTGGGATACATGAGATTTTCAATGTAATACAGGTTTTTGCTGATGTGCTTTCCTATCTCCGTATCTATGCACTGGCATTGGCAGGAATGATCACTGCGCTCACATTCAATCAGATCGGGCTGGACTTAGGACTTCTTTATGGAGGTATCTTCGTCATTATTGCTGGGCATGGTGTGAATATACTTCTGGGAATTATGGGAGGAGTCATCCATGGGCTTCGTCTCAATTTCCTGGAATGGTATCACTACTGTTTTGTCGGAGGTGGAACGCGATTCGACCCATTAAGATTATTAAATAGACCATCGAGCAAATGAATGGTCTCCAAAATACAAATGAAGAGGTAAATACAATGGATTTTGGCATGATAGGCCCCGGGATCGTCCTTGGCTTGGGATGTATCGGCAGTTCCATCGGATGTGGAATTGCAGGTATGGCGTCGCACGGCGTTATGAGCCGAGTTGACGAAGGGCATGGAAAATTCATCGGGATCTCTGCGATTCCATCTTCCCAGTCTATTTATGGATTTGTACTCATGATCCTTATGAGCAATAGCATCAAAGCAGGAACTCTTTCCGCAGCTGGCGGAATCGGTATCGGATTGTTCGTCGGACTTGCGATCATGATGTCATCGATCTTTCAAGGGAAATGTGCGGCTACCGCGATTCAGGCGTCTGCAAAACAGCCGGCCGTCTATGGGAAAAGCTTGGCGGCCCTCGGTATCGTAGAATCGTTCGCGCTCTTCGCGTTCGTCTTTGCTCTATTGATTATCTAATCAAAGCCTGTCCAGAATCTGGACGGGCTTGTTTGATCTTGCCTGTCTGGATTATCCTGGTAAGTTTTTGTCGTTGGCGGCAATCGTCGCCCAGCATTTCGTGAAAACCATGATGTCAAAGTAAGCTCCATTCGACCAGGCCTGATGGTTATTGATGCTGTTATTTAAGTTGCTAATAGCCTTATCCCCATCATCACCATTCGTCAAATAGGTCTTTAAGATCCCTTCGCTTTGGGTGATGAAACTATCTATTGGCTGTCCTTGAAGTTCTGTATAACCGGCTGCTTTCAGTCCATACAGAGCGACCATAAATGCGCCAATCGTAGCAAATTGATTGTGATCCCCGAAAATGGTAACTCCTCCACTGTCAATTGAAATTGTGTGGTCTTTTAAGGCTGTTTCCATTACTCCGTCGAGCAGCTTGGAGGCATTTTGATAAAATGGTGATGTCTTATCGCTGGAATCGGCAAGAAAATTTCCCAGATACGTCAGGACGCGAACCAAAGAAGCATTTCCATCAGGTGTTCTCTGGTTTGTTGCGATGTCATTTATATGGGCCAGTTCATACGTGATGTAGTCATTTGTAGCATCTGTGATTTTCGTTGCATCTGCGGACATTCCATTTCCATTACAGTAATTGATGATCGTTTGCACATTTTGAAAATCTATATAGTCATAATAGGGATTTCCACTCCAAACAGAGGATGAGCCGCCCCAGTGATTGCCAGGGGCCCATTGTCCATTGCTTACAGTATCATCCTTTGTAAGCCCACCGGTCGACTGATTGACTACAGATTGCAGGCTGCTTCCATTTCCTAATGTAATATTCCCAAATTCCTTCATTCCCCTGATCATCGCTCCGATGGCCATGATATCGGCATCAAGGGCAGAGCCTTGGTCGGCAATAGAAACGGAACCATTGACAACATTGTAGGCCCATGGGATCAGCCCATCGCCGATTCCCTTACTTGCTAAATAGGCATAGGCATTTGAAATTCCCTCAAACAGTGTTTTATTGCCTGAGTCAACCGCGTAGTCCATCATCATGCCCAGAGCTTCTGAAGTACAAGTGGTCCAACCGTTACCGCCAACCGGAAAGATGCATTCTCCATATCCCGGTATATTCATCTCTTCGACTGTAGTCCCATTGACATTCATTTTATTTGCATAGGGAAAAGGAGTACCGGTACTTAAAGAGGGAGGGGTAAAATCGCTTAGTCCCATCACAAGAGTATTCATCTCATTGGATACTGCCTTGGCATCGATTTTTTGATATGCATTTTCAGCTGCGGTTCTTGGATCGAACCCGGCCTTTAGATTGTTGTGAAATTCATCGATTAACTGTTTGTCAGGCGGATTGTCTTCCTGACCAAACCTGAGTTTTTTGACCCCCTTGTCTATGACTAGAGAAAGAGCTTTTGCGATCTTTTGGATCTCGTGGGCCTTTTGGGCAGCATCCTGTCTTTTATCGACTTTTCCATCCCACTCAAAATCGCCCTTTTCAATACGATCTGTCATAAATGCTTCTACCTGATTTTTCCCTATCTATGATTATAACTGATGTAAAAAAAAATCCAATCCAAAAAAAAAGATTATATTGTTTAAGTTTTTAAATATTTTCTTTATTGTTATTTTTATTAATTAAAAATTTACTAGATTGTATTATAATGTATGTCAATTATATTAATAACTAATAATAGGGTAATTATGTCTGTCCGAGGAAGTACAATAGGGGAATATGAGAGTGAAATTGCAGATCTTCTAAAAGAGGTCTCTCAAAAAGAGCCTCAATCTGAGGCAGAACTGAGCTCTGAAAAAAGAAGATATAATGCACTGGGAACTCGATTCAGGACTATGAAACCTCAATTGGAAGCCCGAGGCAGAACAGCATTCGTTTTGGGCGAACTTAGAAAAATACAACAGTGTATTGCAGGCCATCCCAAAACATTTCCTTCTGAATCAGCATCTAGGGGATGTCTTTCTGCAGTAACGAAAATTCCAGTAACTCTAGATATGGGGATTGGGGCTGCAACAGTTGTCGGAGGCTGTCTCTTTGGATGGAAAGTCGCTCTTGCCGGCGCGGCAATTCTGGGAGTAAAAAAGGCTGTTGAGTATTGCTCCCAATACCAGCCAAAAAAAGCAGAAAAGCAAACTGTCCCTCCAACTTCCGCACCTCCTAGTCGTCCTCTACAACATCAAACCGTCCCTACAGTGACTCAAGCAGTCGTCCAACAAAGGCCTGCTGGCTTTGAATCAATCGATTCATCAGCTCTTGTTCCTGTCTCTACCAGTATTCGACATAGAGGAGATTTTTTAAGATCTTCAACACACAGAACTCTTCCTCCCGTACTTATTGGTAGTGATTTTATTTCTCCTGTTATGACCGAACATTTGATGCGAAATAAAAAGGACAGTGCTTTGGGCATAAAATACGTGGTAGGTGATGCTGTTACGAATATGGAAGCAGCAATGCATACTTTTCTAACTCCTCTTTGCAGCGTTCACATGTTGGGAGATTACGCATGGAAAGGAGGCCATAGTATTACCTTATGCGGTCCAGGAAAAGCGAGAAGAGTCGTCATGAGCGCAGCCATACAACCAGACTTTGAATATGGCAATGTTATGCTCCCCGTGGTTTCTCTTGGAGAGCAGCCTACTTATGGAAGACGACTGCAAACGAATGATATTCCTAAACCTCATCAGAAGCGTTCGGACGAAGTGCGCGCTCAATATGATGAAAGTCTGAAAAGACATATGGTATATCATCTTACTTCAGCTCACTATTTACCCAGCAGGGCTCAGGCAAAGGTTTATTCTGAGGCCGATGGACAAAAGTATCTGGAGTCTTTGATTACCTCTTCTGGTTCCGTTAGACCTGAGCAGCTTCAGAATCGATTCATGAAGGTCAATGGCCACGTTATTTCGATGGAAATGATGTTCAATACGTATGTCGAGCAGCTCAGAAATGAGTTGGGCGGGTTAGAGCGAATGTGCCCTCAGGGATATGTCTATACGATCGATCCTCCATCCATTTTTGCCAAATCTATAGGCGGTGCTGGAACCCTTAATCGGTTCCAGGCTCTTGCTTTTAAAATGGTGAGCCAAACTGGGCGTCTGAAGAATTTGAAGTGTGTTGGTTTTAATCATTATGCCGATCCCAAAGCTTTAGGCCTCTTTCAAGCTGCTGTTCGAGGAGCGAAGGTTGTTCCTAAAAGCGAACTCTTTCAAGGTCCTGGGGCCAGTTATTCGGGTCCAAAAGGATATGCCCTTGTGATCCACAATAATAGCGACGGATTCGGACGGAACATTGAGACGGAAGGGGCGACAAGCCTTGATGGGGTTGTTGGATCTTATTCAGATGCTGTGTGTATTCTTCATAGAAGAAGAGAAGACCTTCTTAGTCATGTCCTTGGTCAGTGAATTACTCTATGAGTTGAAAACCTGTAAATACCATTGAGGGATCTGACTCTAAAGTGCAACTACTGGGATTCAGTACTCGAGCTCTTGTTTGTGCATCATACTTGTAGGGAATGACTCTTTCCATTTGAGATAGATGCGATCCAACTTTAGGGATTGTAGCGATCATTGTCATTCCATTCTTGGCAATCCAATTGATGATGACATCTCGGTCTGTCAGCCCTATGATCTTAGCTTTAAAATGTCTATTGTGGGGATCAGATCCATCATAGCCTAATATTTTTGATCCAATTTCCAAAATGGGACGCAAAGATCTTCGGTCCACAGTACATTCCTGCTCATTACTCTCTTGTATTCTCACATCATATTCACGCACTTCGAGGACTCGGACAATGTCTTCTTTGTATCCCACAAGTTTTCCACGATAAAGTCGGTTGAGGATTGAAGCGGGGATGCTCTCCTGGGAAAATGAAACGGTTCTTTTGTTTCTTTTGGCAGATCTTTTGAAACAGGAAGGAGGCATTGGTTCGGGCAAAGCCTCTCTTCTTTTCCTTTTGCTACTGGTCGGTTGGTGTGCCTGAACAGGCGGCTGCTCCGATGCTAGACCTAGTAGGAGAAGGGCATCCTGTTCATCTTTGTGTTCGTCTGAAGCTCTGATTTCCGTTGCCGCAAATGAGAGTGATTCTGAGGCATCCCGCAGGTGCCCTGATGCGCTTTCTAAGTAATTGGCTGCAGAAGAAAGGCTTCCCCAAGGTGGTGTTGATCCTACAGACATTCCTTCACCATAATTCAAGGATAATTATATCGAAAAACAACTGAAGCTGCAATGAGCAACGATTTCTTATCGTGAAGAAGAAATTTTATCTTTAAATGCTTCTCTTCTTTCCGTATACATGGTTGAAAAAGGAGTGTTTTTATGGCTAAGGCCAAGGTTCGGATAGAAAAGGATTCTCTTGGTGAAGTGAAGGTCCCAGCAGATCGTTATTATGGGGCTCAGACGGAAAGGTCGTTAGAAAACTTTCTGGTGGGCGTTGAAAGAATGCCGATCAAGTTGATCCATGCCTTTGGCTATGTCAAAAAAGCATGCGCGATTGTCAATCACAAGTTGGGCCGCCTGTCGAAGAAAAAGAGAGATCTGATTGTAAAAGTCTGCGATGAGATCATCAAAGGAAAGCTAGATGATCATTTTCCTCTTGTCGTATGGCAAACAGGATCGGGTACCCAGTCCAACATGAATGTGAATGAGGTGATAAGTAATCGGGCTGTTGAAATAGCTGGAGGAAAATTAGGGTCTAAAGATCCTGTCCATCCCAATGACGATGTCAACATGAGCCAGTCTTCCAACGATACATTTCCAACGGCGATGCATCTTTGCGCAACGATCCTGATTACAGAAAAGCTGATTCCTAACTTACAATTTTTTCATAACGCACTTCTAAAAAAATCGAAGGAATTCAAGGAGATCATCAAAGTGGGTAGAACGCACTTGATGGATGCGACTCCTTTGACTTTGGGACAGGAATTTTCAGGCTATGCTGCTCAGATCAAGAGCGGAATAGAATCAGCAGAACATTCCTTAAAGAGTCTATCCAAGATTGCTCTAGGGGGAACAGCCGTAGGAACAGGAATCAATGCCCCTCCTAAATTTGATGTGATGGTCGCTAAAACTTTGAGCGAACTAACAGGACATAAATTTGTAACAGCTCCCAATAAGTTTGCAGAGCTCGCGAACAAAGATGCTTGTGTACTGACCAGTGGAATATTAAAGCGGATCGGTGTTTCTTTTATGAAGATTGCAAATGACATTCGCTTTTATGCATCTGGGCCCCGTTGCGGAATTGGAGAGCTGATTATTCCTGCCAATGAACCCGGGTCTTCCATTATGCCAGGGAAGGTAAACCCGACCCAATGTGAGTCGATGGCCATGGTAGCGATTCAAGTCATAGGGAACGATACCACCATTTCCTTCGCAGGAGCGCACAGTCAATGTCAGCTCAATGTCTATATGCCTCTAATTATTCACAACCTGGTCCAGTCAATCTATCTTTTGGCAGACTCTTCAATGAGCTTTACAAAAAAATGCCTTGTAGGAATTAAGGCCAATAAGAAGGTGATCAAACACAATCTTGAACATACTCTTATGCTTGCAACAGCGCTCAATCGAGAGATTGGATATGATAAGGCAGCTCAGATCGTCAAAAGGGCATATGCGAAAGATATTTCATTGAAGCAGGCCGCAAAAGAATTAGGACTCCTTACCGAAAAGAAATTCGATCAGATCGTCGATCCTAAGAAAATGATTTAGGATCACTTGCAATATAGTGAGGATCGGCTTTCGTTCGATAGTTTGTCGGGTAAGGAAATGGTTCATTCAATATAAGTTCTACTTTTCGAAAGAGAGTTTTTAAATACTGCCTTGTGTGCAGGCGGGCCGTCTTTTTTGCATTTAAAATCATCGCAGGATAAGCCTTCACTTCTTCGAACTTCATAGGCACTTGTATATCGACATGATCGTAGAAATATTTTTTTGCCAAGGGACGAAGGAAAAGGGAAGGTTCTGCTTCGAAAATAAGCGTACTTGCTTTAATGGGCTTTAAGAGATGGGTTAATCGGGGCAGAGGATTGCCCTCAAAAAATTTCCAGGTCTCCTGGTCGACGACAACACGGTCAAAAAGATTGCGCAGAAGAAAAAAGGGTTTTTCGTGGTTGAAATTTTCCTTAAGGTGGATTCGATCTGTTCCTTCTTCCTCATAAGCATCTAAAGAAATCCAAGACCATCCTAGCTCTTCAGGTAAAGGCTCAGTGTTGTCTCTTCCAATGAACAGGCCGACTTTCTTTTTTTTTGAAAGAGCTTTAATTTTCTCTAGGTGTTGATGGTGCATCCTATTTTCGATAGAAGAAACCGAATGACTAATATTGGGTGGAGGAAAAAGTTTTTAATGAGAGTGGGATAGTTGACCCTTGTCAGTTTTCGATGGATGAGGTTGGTGTGATTTTTTTGGGCATCGACGATCCATTCATCATGAGGAGGAGGGATGAGTTTGGGAAGATGGTCGATCGAAAAAAAACGGACGCTTTTCGTCTCATCGCTAATTTGGGCTTTTCCATCTATGATCTCACATTCAAAGAAATGGGTATAACGGGACAGACGATTGATGGGCGTGTATTCTCCCACCTTGCGTTTCACTTTCACACGGAACCCAGTCTCTTCTTCAACCTCTCTTTCAACAGCAGACTCAAGAGATTCTCCTCTTTCGATTCCACCTCCAGGCAAAACCCAAACAGGGACATCTCTTCTTTTCACAAGAAGGATCTCTGTACGATTTTCCTGTAAAACCGCTCCGATGACGGTTTGATTTTGAAATGCCATGCAAAAAATGTTATATTGGGCGGGCCAATAAAACAAGGGTATCGTGCGGTATTCTCTTCTTTTTCTCTTACTTTTAACAGGCTGTTATAAAAACCATCTCTATGTCCAACAGGAATGGATCGATCGAGAATATCTTGCCAGTTCCTATATTCACACTCCAGATCCAAGACAGGCTGATCCACCCGAAGGCCAAAAGATCTTGATCTCCTGGGATTTTCCTCTCAGCTGGTATCGAAAGGAGTTGTATATGATTTTGACGGTACGTTTTTGGGACAACACACAGAAATGTTTCCGGCGCCAGATCGATAGGAGAAGAGGGATTGCTTCTTTTTTCTTTCCTGAAAAACAGAGTGATGTACCTAAGATTCTAACGTACAGAATTCAGGTCTTTGATTTGGCAAATGAACTTGTTGAAACATGGGAGCATCAATTTTGGACGCCGCTGATCGATCTTGAGGATAACAAAATTTCTTCTGCCCATTGAATGATTTCTTCTGTCTGTTGCCAACCCAAACAGGGATCAGTGATAGACGTTCCATAAGCAAGCGATGAAGGGTCTTCTCCCAGAGTCTGGTTTCCTCCCTGAAGGTGGGATTCGAGCATAAGCCCACGGATGGAAAAATTTCCTTCCTGTATTTGTTGGATCACGGACTGAAAACTATCCATTTGCTTTTCATAATGCCTCTGACAATTCCCGTGGGAACAATCAACGATAAGCCTTGACTCCAGGTTCATGGCATGAATTTTTTCCAGAGCGATTTGAATGGAAAAAGGATCAAAATTGGTATCTCCATAATTCGATCCTCTCAATACAGGATGAGCAAATGGGTTTCCCTCTGATTTTTGCTTGCAGGCTCTTCCCTCTTCATCAATAGAGAGAAAAGTATGGGAAACTTGAGCACTGCTGACGCCATGAAGGGCTACTTCAAGATTTCCATCTACGTTATTCTTAAACCCTACTGGAAAATTTAGAGAGGAGGCAAATTGCCTATGCGGCTGGGATGATGATGTACGGGCCCCAATGAAGCCCCACGAGATGAGATCTTCAATGTAAGGCGCGATCATCGGATCTACAAACTCAGTTGCAATAGGGATTTCCATTTCTGTAAGTTTTAATAGATTTTGTCTTGTGAGAATGAGCCCCATTTCGATTTCATTGGAACCGTCCAGATAAGGATCATATACGAGACCTTTCCATCCGATCTTTGTTCTTGGTTTTTCATGGAAGGCGCGGAAAATCATGAAAAAATGATTCGTTTCTTGAGAAAGCTTTTTCCACTTTTCGGTATATTCCCATGCTGCATTGGGATCGTGAATCGAACAAGGGCCAGCAATGAGAGCTAGACGGGGATCATTTTTCGTAAGAATGTCATTGCAGGTCGTTCTTGAGTTCTCAATGAACCGAGCATTTTCTTTCTTCAAAGGAAGAAAGGTTTTGATCTTTTGAGGGGAAAGAAGGGGTTTTTTATTCATTTTTATTGTGAAAATTATGCTATGTTCGCTGGTTATTCGCAAGAATTCGTGGGCAGCTTTGATCATTTTCGAGCATATTTATAAAAATTTTTCGAGTAAAAAGCGCGCACTTTCTGATCTTTGTTTTGAAGTAAGGGAAGGAGAAACGCTTGTTCTTCTTGGAAGAAGCGGGAGTGGGAAGACAACAAGCTTGAAAATGATCAATCGTTTGATCGAGCCTTCTTCCGGAAAAATTCTGATTCATGGAAAAGATATCCAAACCTTTGATCCCATCTATTTGAGAAGGAATATTGGATATGCGATTCAGCATGTCGGTCTTTTCAAACATATGACTGTGGAAGAGAACATTGGTTTGGTTCCCAAACTTTTAGGGTGGGTTGATGTGAGAATTCGGAAAAGAGTCGAAGAACTTCTGTATTTGATCGGCTTGAATCCAGAGGACGTTCGAAATTCCTATCCTCATCAGCTCAGTGGCGGGCAAAAACAGCGAATCGGAGTGGCAAGGGCGATTGCAGCTGATCCTCCTATCATCTTAATGGACGAGCCCTTTGGGGCTCTGGATCCTATGACTCGGGAACAGCTGCAAAATGAATTTTTGGAATTGGAAAGGGATATTCGAAAGACAGTTGTCTTTGTCACGCATGATGTTTTTGAGGCGATTAAAATGGCCGATCGGATCGCAGTAATGGAAAAGGGACAGATCTTGCAGATTGGAACTCCTCGCGAACTTTTAAAAAACCCTGTAAATGAAATTGTCGATCAGTTTTTCTCTCAGCACAGATATCAGCTTTCACTGATGACCCAAACAGTCAGTGAACTGATCCAGGACAAGATCGCACTGCTCTCTATTCCCCGTCTTTCCCTGCACCCTAAAGCGACGTTCCTTGATGCTCTCAACCTATTCAATAAGTCAAAGACTGATAGCATTTCGATTTTTGATGGAAAAAACTACTTGGGTGAAATCAGACAGGCTCACTTATTAAAAGAATCGGTGAAATTTTTAAAATGAATGAGTTGGGATTTTCTATTCTTCTGAAAACATATGAGCATTTAAAGCTTTGCTTCTTTGCTCTTTTCTTAGCCATGACGATTGCCATTCCATTAGGAATTTATCTTGCGCGTACTCCCTTCAGGCGCATTGCATTATGGATCATAAGATTCATTGCTATTTTGCAGACGATTCCTGGTATTGCTCTGATCGCACTAATGATTGTTCTCTTTGTATTTTTAAGGCCTTGGATCTATCTTCCTACAACTGGATTCTTTCCAGGGGTACTCATTCTAACTCTTTATGCTTTACTGCCTATTGTTTCCAATACCTATGAAGGAATCCAACAAGTCGACGAATCGGCGCTCCAAGTAGCCCAGGGAATGGGGATGACATCGAGACAAATTCTGTTCATCGTGGAACTACCTTTGGTTCTGCCTCTCATCATGACAGGCATTCGCATTTCTTTAGTATGGACAATCAGTTGCGCCACTTTAACTAGTTTGATCGGTGCAGGTGGGTTGGGCGACTTGGTCATGCAAGGATTGAGGAGCATGCAGCTTCCTCTGATATTGGCTGGAACCCTTCCTGCGGCCTTCTTGGCCATTCTACTAGATTGGATCACTTTGAAAACAGGAAAGTGGTTGGAATACGGAGGTTGAAATGAGACAGATGAAGAGAAAACTATTCACTGTACTGACCGCGCTTGTTGTTGTAGGCATCCTCCTGACCGTCCCCGAAAGGATGTTCAAAAGCAAGAATGCTGATCGGATAGCGGTGGGTGCAAAAAATTGCACGGAGAATCGGATTCTCGGAGAAATCCTAGCCCTCATGATTGAAGAAAATACCCCTCTTCATGTGAAGAGACAGTTTCAGCTGGATGGTACATTTATCTGTTTTCAGGCCCTTTCATCTGGAGATATTGATATTTATACGAAATATACAGGTACTGCGTTAGTGAGCATTTTGAAAAAAGATCCTCTCAATGATTCGGAAAAGTCCCTGGAATATCTCCGACCTGTATTTCTTTCAGAATATCAGATCGAATGGTTGGAGCCGTTGGGCTTTTCAAACAGCTATGCACTCTTCATGAGGAAAGATGCAGCTGAGTATCATCAAATTCAAACAATTTCTGATTTGGTAGGACATTTTAGACAAAACCCAGATCTAAAAGTAGCTGTCGATCCTGAGTTTTTTATCAGAAGAGAGTTTCAGGACCTTCAAAAAAAATATCACTTTAATTTTTCAGGACCGACGTTCATGGATCAAGCTTTGATGTACCTTAGCCTTGCAAGCCGGCAAATCGACGTTGGGGACGGATATAGTACGGATGGGCTAATCTCATCTTTTCATTTGACGCTACTCGAAGATGATCAACGGGCATTTCCAGTCTATGATGCCGTGCCTCTTATCCGTTTGTTCGTACTTCAGAAATATCCCTTTTTAAAAGAAGTTTTAAACCGTCTTTCAGGGAAAATAATGACTGATGAAATGCGCCGAATGAATGAAGATGCGGACAAAAAAGGAAAAATCCCTTATGATATCGCCAAAGGTTTTTTGATTCGAGAGAATCTGATCCAATCTTAAGAATTCTGATCTTGGAAAAGCTCTATTTAACCCGAGTTAGAGATCTGAAAACAAATCAAGATTCTAAGAGGTTTTCACCTCTGATCTGAATGTTTCCAAAAATTTAGGACCTGAAAATGGAACAGATAGGAAAGTGGTTAAATACAATAGAAAACTGGGTTTGGGGAGCTCCTCTTCTAATCCTTTTGACCGTCGTTGGACTCTATTTGACCATTATTCTGCGTGGAGTCCAATTCCGATATCTCTTCTACTCTTTAAGACTTGCTTTCAGCCGGCATGATGATTCGGCGCAAGGGGACATCAGTCATTTTCAGGCTCTAATGACCGCTTTAGCGGCTACAATTGGAATCGGTAGCATTACCGGGGTTGCAACTGCGATTGCTGTTGGTGGACTGGGAGCTCTTTTCTGGGTTTGGATGGCGGCTTTATTGGGAATGGCAACGAAATATGCAGAGGCTATCTTGGCCATCAAATACCGCACTGTGGATGAAAAAGGGGAAATGTGCGGCGGCCCAATGTATTATCTCGAACGAGGGCTCAAAGCGAAATGGCTCGCTGTTATCTTTGCCATTGTCGGTGCCATTACTGCTCTAGGAACCGGAAACATGGTCCAGGCTAACTCCATTTCCCATGCTCTTTTTGATCTGCTCACTGTTCCTGAATGGATCACTGGATTAGTCTTGACCATTCTGACGGGGACTGCTCTATTCGGTGGAATCAAAAGCATAGGAAAGGTTGCCTCCTATCTCGTTCCTGTGATGGCTGTATTTTATTTGCTTGGCGGCCTCGTTGTTGTCGCTTTGAAATGGCAGGCCATACCGCATGCTCTTTTGGAGATTGTTGAAAGTGCATTCATTGGGCAAGCTGCTGTTGGTGGCTTTGCCGGTTCTACCATTACGTTTGCAATCCAGTATGGAGTGTCCCGGGGAGTCTTTTCATCTGAGGCTGGACTAGGAAGTGCCCCGATTGCTGCAGCAGCAGCAAAGACTGATGTTCCCGGACGGCAGGCCCTTATTTCCATGAGTGGGGTATTCATTACTTCCTTTGTCGTAGTGACCATTACTGGACTTGCCATTGCGGTAACCGGAGTATTGGGGTCTGTGGGAGCTGATGGAAGGATGCTTGATGGATCAGCCTTGACCCTTCGCGCTTTTGAAGAAGTGTTCCCAGGAGGCGGACTCGTTGTTACCATTTCCCTGACCCTGTTTGGATACTCCACCATTTTAGGATGGGCCTATTACGGTGAAAAATGCGTCGAGTACTTGGGAGGAGTTCGTTTGGTTCCCTGGTACCGAATTGTCTTTACTATTGTATTGGTCCCCGGGGCTCTGCTCAGTCTTGGGATTGTATGGGCTTTTGCCAATGTCATGAATGGATTGATGGCATTTCCCAATTTAATCGGTCTTTTTGGCCTTGCAGGCGTTGTAGCTAGCGAAACGAAGGCGTTCAGTCAGCTCGTAAGCAAGGAGCGAAAAGAGAAGCGTAACAATTCAAAAACTACATTGAAGGCAGATGAACAACCTACTTGAACAGATTGACTTTTGGATGTGGGAGGGATTCCTCATCTACCTTCTACTTGCAGTAGGTATTGTCCTGACGATTCGTTTGAAGGGGATGCAGATCCGTTATCTCCCTTATGCTCTCAAACTGGCCTTTAGTCGCCATGATGATACGGCTCAAGGTGACATTTCTCAGTTTCAAGCCCTCATGACTGCTCTTGCTGCTACAATTGGAATTGGAAGCATTGCCGGGATGGCAACTGCTGTGATGGGCGGTGGTTTTGGCGCGATTTTCTGGATGTGGATCGTCGCTTTGATCGGCATGGCCACTAAATTTACCGAAGCTATTTTAGCAGTGAAATACCGGACGATAGATCATCGCGGTGAAATGTGCGGTGGGCCGATGTATTACATCGAAAGAGGCCTCGGTTGGAAGTGGCTGGGTGTCCTGTTCGCTATTTTTGGGGCGCTTTCAGCGTTTGCCGGAGGGAACCTCACCCAATCTCATTCTATTTCCGATGCGATGAATGAACTCTTCCATGTTCCCCATTATATAACAGGAATCATTTTGGCCCTTGTCACTGCAATCGTGATCTTGGGCGGGATCAAAAGTCTGGGAAGAGTTAACGCTGTTCTCGTTCCTGTCATGGCCCTTCTCTATATCATCGGAGGGCTCATTATCATTGTCGTTAAGGCAGAATATATCCCTGATGTCTTTAGAATGATCTTTGAAAATGCATTCACGGGACAAGCTGCAATTGGTGGATTTACGGGAGCGGGAATTATGGCAGCTGTTCAAATGGGCATTGTCAGGGGAATATCCTCCAATGAAGCCGGGCTTGGAAGTGCTCCTATTGCCGCTGCTGCTGCGAAAACGGATGTTCCGGGTCGTCAGGCGCTCATCTCCATGACGGGTGTTTTCCTCTCTTCTTTTGTCGTCTGCACAATCACTGTTCTCGTCATCGGAGTGACGGGAGTTTTTGGAGAAGTCTCGGGGGATGGGAAGTTACTCAATGGCGCTCTTTTGGTCATGCACGCCTTCAATTCGATCATTCCCGGCGGCAGTCTCATCGTTGCCACTGGGCTCGTGCTTTTTGGTTATTCTACGATTCTCGGTTGGTCATACTATGGAGAGAAGTGCTTCGAATATCTCTTTGGGGAAAAAGCCCTGCTCCTCTATCGGTTGATTTTTATCATCGTCGTTTTTGCCGGAACTCTACTCACACTCGATGTCGTCTGGTTCCTCGTCGACATTATGAATGGCCTGATGGCTTTTCCCAACCTTCTGGGGCTCTTCTTTCTTACCCCTGTCGTCGTCCATGAGAGCAGGGCCTTTTTCGATTTCGTCCGCAAGGAGAAAACCCTTCGTCTCGAAGAATAACTCATTTTCAGTCAAAGACTTATATTTAACATTTCAATTTATCAGTTGTTAACAATTATTTGAGATAATAGCTCCCAGATAAATGTTAAACACAGAGGTAATATGTCTGGTATTGCAAATTTCTTCTTCCCGAAGAAACAGGATGAGTATTGTTATACTCAGTTTCAGGATCGTGTCTATCGTTCAGCAACGGGGGAAACTCACATTTTTAGAGAAGAAAGGCAACTGGAAAAGAATGGCAATCCAGTTCCCGTCGAAGAGATAGATAGGAGCGCTTATGGACCTCATGATGTGGGGGTGTTCCGAGAGGAATGTCAGATATCCGGAGGAAAGCCAGAGACACCAGACTATTTCGAAAAAGTGCTCATGAGGGATCGATTTACTGTGCAGTCGACAGACTGGAAGGCGTCAGTGCTCCGGGTTGGAACGGCGGCTTGTGCTATTCTGATGACCTCTCTCCCCTTTATAATAGCCTAAAGACAAAACTCTGTTTAGAATAAAAATAAACTATATAATTATATTTATTTAATAATCGACTTGTGTTTATAATATAATTATAAAGACTCGTTTATATGACAAATGAGTTTGATTAGGGGGGAAGAGATGAAAAAGGCGTTTCTTTGTGCCTTTATTACACTCGTTCTTGGGGGCTGTAATAGCGCGACGACCAGAGTGAGCATGTCAGACCGCTATATCGATCATCCTGTTGATAATGATGAATTTGTAGTGATTTACGTAGAGGATGACGATACTTCCAGGACAGAGGCCAGAAAAAAGGCGATGGAGCGGGCAGCTGAGGTGATCAACTCTAATGGATACCGCTACTTCAAAGTATTCTCTGAAGAGGAAGTCCAAGTGGCGAGAAGCACACCAGAAGAGAGAGCATTCTCGGGAAATATGTATCAGGAGTTGATTGTCGAAGGAAACTTTGGTCGGCAGAGGTATACAGATTTTCCACAGCAGAGAACGGGTATTTACCCAGGTTATAGGCTCGTCATCAAGTGCTATCAGAAGAAGCCTGTGGGCAAAGCGTACGATGCATGTGATTACACGAACTGTAATTAAGCCGTTAAGAGCTGACTGAGAACAATATGAAGAAAGCGGAAGTGCTTCTTCTCAACGTATTTGTTGAGGGGGTAGCTGCTTGGATTATAACAGGTGTTTTCATCGACGGTTCTCTCTAAAGTCTCGACAGTCTGGAACTCAATACGTTTAGGAGATGTTCTTGAAAATACAGGGATGGGTCCCTTTGTGAAATCTGGAGAATGTCGGCTGTATTGTTCCAGTTTTCTTCTGGATTGGGTTACTTTCATTATTTCGGGGAAAATAGAGCAATCCCTACCACTTTCAATTTGGCTCCCGGCTTCGATAGATCTCTCCACTGTTCTTCAGGAATATATATTTTGAAAAAGTCGAAAATGTCCCTCATGTGAGGATCACTTTTGAAGATATTCACAAGATCCAAAATAGAGAAAACAGGACAGCTGATCCCATCGATTTGCCTGTTTAGGGTATAAATCCAGATTTCGATGTCTTCTCGGTCATGAAACAGATGTTGAAATGCTTCCTGAACCTTCTTCTGTCCAGTAATTCCACGGGAATCTGTGATTAATATCTGAATTTTCCCATCTTTTTTATGGACAAACACAGGAGTTAAATGATCTGAATCAGGAGTTTGGATAATCCACCCTCGATAGGTGTCATCGACAACTGTTGCCATCTCCTCTATCAGAGAAAGAAGACATTTGGTGGCATGACAGTTAATCTGATCTTTTCCCCATCCATAGTTTTTTTGGTAGCAGTCGAGAATAATCTGGACTGCACTGGGGGTCATGATGGGATCTCGGTCTCCTTTAATGTAGGACTCAAGGCCAGGATAAACAGCTTTCAGTTTGGCAAGAATTTTTCCTATGAATCCCTTTGTATCATAACAATGATGCTGAAGGAGAAGGTCCCAGAGCTCAAGAAGGTCAGAGATGTCGGCAAATTGTAGAATTTCACCAATTGTTTGCGTAATTTCACTAGAAAGCTCAGGAGGAACGGCCATTCTGCAGTTCATCTGCGCTGCATCAGCTAAATAGGGGACAAATCTGTCCATGAGAACACTAACTTCAACGATGGGCTGAAAAAAGGGATCTCCAGAAGGGGCCTTCTATAGATGATTGTGCTTTTTTCCTCTTCAAGCACATCACCTGTCTTGTGCGAAACTCCTCTTGCAAAACCCTCTGATGTCGTTGAAGGAGAGGCTGTGATGATTGCTGCCATTTCAAAAAAAATTGTTCAATTTTCGCAGAAATGATAGCAGATCAAACGATAGAAATCAGGGATTAAAATTCTTTCTAATAACAGTACAAGTGATTTGTAATGAGCGAGTAAAGATCATTACTCTTCAAAATCTGAGGGAGTGTCTTCTGGAGCATTGTAAGGATGGGCTTCCATTGATTTTTCAGCGTACTTCTCTTGAATAAGACGGTGGAGAAAACGAATGAGGAAAATGAGTATAACCCCACCGGCAATCGATCCCCAACCCAATATGTTGAAGGTATGGCTGAAAGAAGCACTTGTATCGAGAGGGTTGGTGAGGTGGGTTGCTCCCAGTGCCGTTTTTGAAAACACATTCGAAAGCGTTGCAGCAACCCCTGTAATCATCAACCAGGTTCCCATCAATACTCCCTGCAGTTTGGTCGGAACCAGTTGCCCGATCATTGCATATCCTATAGGCGATGTAAATAACTCTCCCAAGCTCTGAAAGACATAGCAGAGAATGACCCATGTCGGTGATGAAAGGCCATGGCGATCGGCCATATCAATACCGAAAGGCAGGAGCACATAACCAATGCCTATAAGAAAAAGGGCAATCGTAAATTGAACGGGAATATTGACATTCACCCCTTTTTTACGAAGCCAGGTATATCCGCTGGCCATCAGAGGCCCGCCAATGATGATAATGATTGTATTGATGTTGCCGAACCATTGGGGAGGAATGGGGTGTCCGAAGATCATTCTGTTGACATTTCTTTGAATGAATAGAGTCAATGCCATAGGGGCCATTTGATAGAGAGTCCAGAAAATGAAACTGGCAAGAGCAAGGATCAGGTAGGCCCATAATTTCTTCTTCCATTCGATCTCAGTCTGTCTCATCGCAAGGGCTGCAATCACAAATACCATGATGGCACCTACAATCATAATCAGATCATTGCTGAATGAAGCATGCTGCAATAGCCAGCGAAGGGCCAGAATCAAAACAATGATGCACCCTAGCCCTATGAGACGAAATTTCCACCGGCTCGATTGTGAGCGGTTGGAAAAATGGGTATCCCGGTCTCTGAGAACTTTCCAGTTGAACAGTGCGACGAGAGCTGCAATGACGTTCCCACAGGCACTTAAAATGAAAAGCGGAGTGTAACCTTCATTAAGCTGGAAGTATCCGCTGATTGTAAATCCGATAAGAAAGCCGATATTCATTCCACTGTAGTTCCACAAAAAGACAGACTCTCTTCTTTTATCATGAGCATGGAAAAGTTGTGTTACCATGCAATTGATGCAAGTGACATTGAGACCTGTACCAGAAAGAAAAAAGGCAAGGCCCCAATAAAGAAAATTTGTCTCAGGAACTGCGATTAGAAGACATCCAATAATCTGCCAGAACATGCCGAGAATGAAAAGTTCCCGGTACGCCAAAAGTCTTCCTCCAAAATATCCTCCCAGAAGGTGCAATGTATAGTTGAAAGCGATGAAACTGGCCGTTGTAGAGGAAGAAAGGTCATCATTGATACGGAGGCCTTTCGTCATATAAAGGATCAGTGTGGAATAAAGAACACTGAAAGCAAGTGTCGAGAAAATCTGGATAAAGAATAGGGTCTTTGGTCCTTTCAGAACTTCCCCTTCAGAACTTCTGCGAAAAATCATGCACTACTCGACTCGTTTAGTTTTTCTTTTATCAAACCGCATTTATATTTTGTAGTTTTTGAAAAGGACTTTGCAGACAATGCTTGCAAACAGGGAGAGCCAAATTTCTATAATGAACGTCTGTATGGCGGTACTAAACAAAAAAGGGGCATAGAAGAATGTCTTTAGTGTAAAATAGATAAAGAAAATTCCGACGATCCCAATGAGGGATCGTCCAATTCCTTCCCAAACTTTTTTCGGTCGAGGCAGGAGTACATTGTTGGGAATGGCAAAAGCCAGGCCGACGGCAATGCCGAGGGCTGATCCAGCAAGTCTCGATACTTTTGCCTCATAATAGAAGATAAGAAGAAGGATTAAAGGAATGACTATAAGAGTCGCAATGGTGATTCTAAAAGGTGTTTTTTTTAGGCAATTTTCGATCGGCTTATCCAAGGAAATAAAAATGAAAAGAAGGGCCAGGCCCACGATCCAACCGGCTAATACATCTGTGGGATAGTGCACTCCTAGATAAACACGGGAAATCCCGATCAAAAAGATGTATAGAATGGCAATGATCTTTGCCCATACAGATTTTGAATAATAAAATAGCAGCCCTCCAAAAAGCATGGCTCCCTGAGCGGCACCGCTCGGGAAACTCCACTCTCCCACATGCACTAGATTCAAATGGGGAATCAGCTCACACGGACGAGGAAGCATAAAAATATTTTTCAATCCATAATTGATCAACGACGATAAGACTGTAAGGTAGTAGACCCGTATTCCCCACTTCCAGGAAAAAGCCAGCCAGACGATGGGGATTATGACAAAGTAAAAATAATCGGAATCGAAATAGTTGAGGAATTGAAAGAAGATATTCCATAAGGGAGTTCTGTATTGGGACAGGTGAACCATCCACTCAAGTTTATGATGGAGAAGTTGTTCGATCATATCTTTATCATCAGATTGCAGCGTTAAAAAATCTATAAATTTTTTTTGCGTGGCTTTTATTAAACTAAAAAAATTTTTCTATTTTAAAAAAGAGCATCTTATGTGATTATCTCGCCGTTTTATTTTTTAAACTATTTTACAAAGAGGGGTATATGGCTGAACACAATACAGGTTTTATTAACCATGCATGTGTCGCTTTTACAAAAGATGCATCCCGTTTTACAGGAATTGAGTACACAAAAAGCAGGCTAGAGCGAATAGGGGAGACCCTGATCTGGCATGTGTCCGAGCTTCCAAGGGCCATCACTACTTTTTTCTCTGATCCAAAAGTAGCTACCATTGCTTTGACAACGTTGGCAATGTTTGCCGTTCAATTTTGTTTTTACCCGACCATGACCTATCTATGGGTAAAAAATGTAGTTGTCTTCCTGTCCCATTATATCCAGCCATGGGCTGTCCGATTTGCCTTTTATATCGCAACACAGGCAGCTGTACTCGGAGTTGGGGTGAGAACGCTTGGACGCTTTACTAACCAGTCATTTATGAAAGCCTGGTATGGCCAACAAAGGCCAAACGGTAGTGCTGTCGCTCTATTTCAACCTTACAGAGCGTAAAAATGTCAGAAGTCAGCATGTGGCCCGTTGGTCTGGCCAAAAGCTTTCGGATTGCTGAAACAGGCGAGGAATTTTCCTATGAGAAAAATAGCATTGAAAAAGTGGGCCATGCTCTTCGCTATGCCATAGGAAACATTGTAGATATCACACTAAGGGAGATCAGAAATCCGATCACAATTGTTTCTCTTACGGCTATTGCAATGGTCGCCGTTACGATTGCCTACTATCCAGCTACTGTTATCGGCATCATTGCTAAGGTCTTCCCACTGGCATTAAAGATCGAGCCCTGGAGGCTGAAATTCGCTCTTTACCTTTCGATTCAGATGACGATTTTGGGCGTGGGAATAAGAGCTTTGGGACGTTTTGCAAATCCAAGCTTTATCGAAAAATGGAAAACGGGTGATTTGGAACCGGTATACATTGGAGACAGAAAAGTTTGAGCGTTTAGTATTCTTCGTAATCGCTCAAAGAGTCAGTAGTCCCATAAAGTAGATCTGCCCTAGTGTCGTAAGGAAGAAAGTCTTCTTTAGGGTCATAAGGGATAAATCGTCGGGAAGTAGGGCTGAAAGAACCATAGCGAGGGCCAACACCAGTTTCAAAAGTCTCGTACTCGCTCAGGCGAGGTCTGGGAGGCTTACGGTTCATGATTGCCACCCCTTTTTGGTAGGCCTCATACAGACCGAATAGAAATTCAAATTTAAGAGGATGCATAGCTTCGTCAGCGTTCACAACCTTTCTCGGATCATATCTGTGGCTTTGAGGATCTATGATTTGTCCATCTCTTTGAGCTCCCTTTGGAACGTACCGATCGGGGAATCCACAAAAGAGTAAACTAGAAGGAACACCAAAAGTGATCGCTCTGAGGAAATCGGCACCGGCACTTTTCAAATGCTGCACCGCTTTTTCATTGTCCTCATCTGCAAGAAAGTGGTGGATTGCCTGGGCTGTATGATAGAGAAATCCAATCGCTCCCGATATGGCTGTGACAACTGCTGCTGCAGTTAAACGAGCAACTCCTCTAAGGATCTTGCCTACAGTACTTCCCTCATCGGGATTCATCCATGTAGTGCTCACGGCAGAAAGAACTCTTCCTGAAAGGCTCTTGATTTTTTTCTCACCGTCCTCATCGGCTATAGACAAAGCTGCATGGACGATGAGTGGAAGGAAGCAATATTCAACTTCTACGGGATGAAAATCCCTTTTTCTTGTTCTCAGAGGAACCACCTGAAGTGGATTCCTAGGATCAATCCTTCCCTCATGCTGTGCAAAGTAGGCATCTGGTTTCAACATATACCCAAGCCCGCCAATTCCTGTGATTCGGAAAAGATCAGCAAGAGCACTTTTTAAATGGTCTTTGGCATGGCCATCTTTTGCTATCTTCCAGGAGTAGAGCGCATGGGCTAAATGATAGAAGAATCCGATCGCTCCTGCTACAGATGAAACGATGGCTCCCACAATCAATCGTGGAATACCCATTGCGATATTGCCCCATTTATTCTCGGGATTGAAAATACGGCATAGGGTCTGGTTTCCATTCAACCAGGAAAGGGCTCTTCCTGAAAGGCATTTGACTTTGTCCGATTCGGGATCCATTGCAATCGCAGTATTTGAATTTGCATCTCCGCCGTAAAGTCCCTTGTGAAGAGCATTGAACTTTTCTTTGACCCAATCTCTACTTGCTATGAGAGGAGCTATTCCCAAACTCCATTCGTTTGCAAGGGCATGCCGCCTTTTGGGAACGGTCGTGATATCACTAGTCGCTCTGTCTACGCGTCCCTCATCAGTGGCAAAATAGGAATCGGGACTCATGGCATAGCCCAGCCCGGATAGGGCCCCTAAGGTAATGATCCTGAGAAAGTCGACTCCCATGCTCGCTAGATGCGCAGACCGGTTGTCATCATCGTTGCGTATGACTTTATAGGCGTGATAGAAAAATCCACCTATCCCGGCAAAGAAGGATCCGATAGTCCCCAAAATCAGTCGGCCTGCAAAACGGATTGTTTTCGCAGCTGCCCTCCACATAATGGAGCCATTCTCATGGTTTTCGGGATTTAGCCAGTCCTGAGTACCCAGATTTCCGTTCAGCCAGGAGAGATATCGTCCTGAGAACGACTCTTTACCTTCCCAGCCCGCTCGGTATCGATATAGGCAACTCGGCGGCCATTAGGATTGTCTGCTCCGTATCCCCAGCGAGAGGGGATAGCTACAGCATGAGACATTCAATTTCCCCATATTTTGTATATAATCTTAATTATAACAGTTTTATTTTAATAAGTCTTTAATGGTCAGTAAATATTTGAACAATTTTATAAATAATTAATAATCAGATATTTATGTAAATTACTGGTTAAAAGTATGTTAAGTGTTATATTAAGATAATATTAATTATTTTTTAATATTTCGTTAAAATTAAAATTATTTATGCTATAATGTGACTAAAGAGGAAAAGCATATTTGGGGGATTTATGCCTGTAATGGGCCAATTCTCCTATAAGATGAGGGAGGAAATATGAGTACCTGCTATGAAGAGCTTATCAAAAATCTAAACGTCCTCAATGGTCTTAAGGGCCATAAGGACAAAATCGCTCTTTATTTCATGCAGAAGCTTACTGAGGAAGAGATGAGGCTTCACCGTATCCAGCTCAAGAGGAAATTGCTTGAAATGGATATGGACTTGCTCAAGGATAAACTGGAGCATCATCAACATGAGATGCAGCCAGAAGAAATTGCGACTTACGAGAGTTTTCTGAAGGATATTCCAAAACAGCTCACTTATGTTCGTGAAAAAGATTTGGAAATGAAGCGTGAAATCAATGGGATCATGCCCAAATTAGAATTGATAGATGAAAGACCTGCTCAGACAGATCAAGTTCTAGTGAAAGAGATTTTACCGATTCTCAATGAGAAAGAGAAACTGGAAAAAGAACTTCCAGAACTTGCTGGATAGATAGTACTTAGTCACAATTTTTCGACAACCTCTACTCCATGTAAGTCTTTTGGCTATACTTCTTCTTCTTCGGAGGTTGTCGAATTTTTTTTGCCATTCAAGTATTTGAATGGCTTTTTTATATCTGCGTGAATATTGAATTATAAAGAAGAGAGCTTGGACTCAATTTCTTCCAGCTTCTGTTCTGTTTGAGATAGAGTCAGCTTCATTTTATCGATCACTTCAGAAGGAGCTCTTTCGAGAAACTCAGGTTGCTGCAGTTTCTTTTTCGTAGCATCATAGGATTTCAGAATTTTTTCTTTTTTCTTTCTGAGACGCACTTTTTCCTTTTCTTTGAGGTGTTCGGGAAGAGGAACGAGAAGTTTAAGGGAGCCGACAACGGCTGTAGAACCAAAGCCTTTAGGAGCCTCTAGGGTAAAATGGATATTCTCGAGCCTGAGTAGGGCATGGAAGAGAGGTTCGTTTTGAAGGGCAAGCTGCCAGTCAGGGTGTTCATCAGTCCCATGAATATGAAGGTCTGTTTTTTCATTGAGAGGGATTTTCATTTCGGCCCGTATATTCCGCACAGCATGGATGATGTTCGAAATGAACGTAAACTGTTGTTCCACATTCGGGTTGATGTCTGTTTTTGAGATTACTTCAGGAAATGGGGAGACGATGCAGGCAGAGGCGTGGAGTGCTTCTATGGTTTCTTTTGTATAGGGGTCAGTCTCAGAAGTTGCCTTGGCTGCGGAAAACTGTTTTTTGAGCAGTGAAAAAAGTTCCTCCGTAATAAAGGGAGCCATTGGATGTAGAAGCCGAATGATGTTGCAGAGCAGGATCACCAACAACTTTTGTTTGTTCTCCTTGATTTTCTCATCGCCTGATTTTCCAAAGAGAATCGGTTTTACAAGTTCCAGATAATAGGAGCAGAATTCCTTCCAGAAAAAATCATAGGCATTCAAAGCAGCTCGATCGTATGCGTATTGATCGAGAAAATTACGGACGTTCTCAATATTCCGGTTCAAAAGAGATAGAATCCAACGATCTTCCAGAGTGAGCAGTTCATAATTGAGGCCTTCGGAAAGGGAAGCTGGTGTTAGGCCTTCTAGATTCATAAAAATGAATCGAGCGCCGTTCCAGATTTTATTAGCAAAGTTTTTAAACTCTTCAAATCTTCTTCTGTCAAGATCGATCTGTCTAGCAAAAGTAACACTGGAAGTGAGGGCCATTCTCATGGCATCAGCGCCATAAGTGGAGATGATCTCCAGAGGGTCAATGATGTTTCCCTTTGATTTGGACATCTTTTCCCATTTGGAATGAACTCCTTTCGGAGGCTGTTTTCCTAGATCGTATTCGACTTTCTCTTCATAGGAAACATACTGGATCGATCCTTCAGCATCTTCTCTCCAATACGATTTTCCGTAAATGAGGCCGTGGATAAAGCTTTGGTGAAAGGGAACTTCATCTAGAACATATTCTCCCATTACAATCATTCGGGCGACCCAAAAAAAGAGAATATCATGACCTGTGATCAGTGTGGACGTTGGGTAGAATTTTTTGAGTTCTGACGTTTTTTCAGGCCAGCCTAAAATCGTTTCAGGCCAAAGAGCCGAAGAGAACCAGGTGTCGAGAACATCCTCATCCTGTTTGTAATTATCGGGGTTCTTTTCGACTTGGGGAGGAAGACCTTCTCCTTCATAACAGATGATCTTTTCAGGATCCTCTTTGTGATACCAGATCGGGATACGATGTCCCCACCAAAGTTGGCGGGAAATGCACCAGTCTCTAAGGTTTTCAATCCAATGGTTATATGTAGATTCCCAGTGTGGAGGAATTAATTCGACTCTTTTTTCCCGAACCGCAGAAAGGAGCTTTTCTTTGAAAGCGTTCATCTTGATGAACCACTGCTTAGAAAGATAGGGTTCAATGACTGCTTTAGACCGGTAAGAGACGCCGATGCGAAGGGAATGTGGCTCGATTTTTTCAAGATAGCCGAGCTCTTTCATTTTTTGAACAACAGCTTCTCTGGCCTCTTTCATCGAGAGCCCTTCAAATTCATTTCCATTTGCATTGATCTTTCCATCAGGAGTCATGATGTTGACGAAATCTAGATCGTGCCGTAGGCCCATTTCGTAATCATTAGGATCATGTGCAGGAGTGATCTTGACGGCACCTGTTCCAAATTCGGGATCGACAAAAGGATCGGGAATAATGGGAAGCTCCCGTTTAATGATAGGGAGAATTACTTTTTTCCCGAGAAGGGACTGAAATCGGGAATCTTCGGGATGGACAGCGATCGCAACATCGCCCAGCATGGTCTCGGGTCGGGTCGTTGCGATTGTAATGAACCCGGAGCTTTCCTGAAGTGAGTATTTGAAATGATATAGTGACCCTTCTTTATCCTCATATTCAACTTCATCGTCGGCAAGGGCCGTCTGTGCGACCGGGTCCCAATTGACGAGATAGTCACCCCAATAGATCAGTCCATCGTCGTACATCTTTTTAAAAAGAGTATGGACCGCACGATTGCTTTTTTCATCCATTGTGAAGCGGAGGCGGGACCAGTCGCAGGAACAGCCTAATTTTTTTAGCTGTTTGATGATGGTCTTTTCATTTTTCTCTTTAAAGTCCCAAATCTCTGCCAAAAAATCTTCCCGTGGAAAATCTTTACGTCTCTTTCCCGTTTTTGCAAAGAGATGTCGTTCGACAACGGTCTGGGTTGCAATACCAGCATGATCGGTGCCGGGAGCCCAGAGAGTTTCAAAACCGCTCATTCTCTTGTAGCGAATAAGAATATCCTGCAATGTATCGACCAGGGCATGGCCCATATGCAATACACCCGTCACATTGGGAGGAGGAAGTACAATGCAAAAAGGTGGCTTGGAAGAATTTGGATCGGCTTCAAAAAATTTATTCTCTTCCCAAAAGCGATACCACTTTTCTTCGACTTCTTTTGGATGATAAGCAGATTTCAGTTCCATGAAAGGAATATTAGCACAGAAGTTATTTAATGATGAGTCTTTTGAAATGGAGCGCCGTGCATAAGACGCCATCGATTTCAGCGCCTTCAGAGATCAACTTTAGAAGTTCTTCTTCTGGAATAAGGATTGTTTTCATGTATTCGAAAGGATCTCTTTTTGGCTCCTGTACTTTTCGTGCATGATCACAAAAGAAATAATAAATTTTTTGATCACAAATGGCAGGCAGGGGATAGGAACTCCCGATCAACTGCAATTTTTCGATCTCATATCCTGTTTCTTCCAAAAGCTCTCTTTTCGCACAGACTTCTGGATCTTCCCCTTTTTCAACTCTTCCTCCTGGGGAGCTGAGAATGTATTTACCTACCGGATGTCGATATTCACTGTTGATAATGAGTCTTTTTTTCTCATCTTGCGCCAGAATGACGGCAGCGTCACATCCCGTTTGAACGACAGTATAGTGAAGGGTGTTCCCATCTCTTTGGAGAAGATCAGTGCGAACGTTGAAGTAACCCTCGTGGATCATTTCGCTCGATTGGACAATAGGTACTTCGGTCATCTAATTTTTAACTTCGACTTTTTTTCAAAGTGGGTTTCTTTGGCTTTTAATCCCATGCATCGGAAGTAAAAGGCGAGCTGGGTGTACAATTTTTTCTTTTCCCAGAAAAAGGCCTTTTTGATCCAACCTTTTCTTTCATCAATTTTTCCACTAAGAAAATGAGCTCCCAGAGCCGTAGTGGGAGGGAAAGGAGTATCGAGAATTTGAGAAAAATGCCTTTTGATTCCCACTGGCCCTTTTTCCATAGCCAGATAAGTTCCGTAAAGAAAGAAAAACGGCTGTTCTTCTCTCCGAATTTGGTCCATGGGGTAATGATCAAAAATCCTGTGCGCCTTGTCCAGTTTGTCTTCAAGTAAATAATTCTGGATCAGCATTGCATCGAAGTGGGGTTTCTCTTGGCGCTCTACCCGGAACTTTTTCAAAGTGCGGAAGGCCTTGTTGACCAAGGTCGTTTTTCCTTGCAACTGCGCCTGAAAAAGCAAATGCCAAAGTGTACGTGATTCTCTTTGAGAAAGTTCCTTTGTCTGCAGTTTTTTGAAAAAAGCTTCCAGGCAATCATTGATCGGCTCGTAATGAGAAGCCAGAGCTATAGCAATCCATTTTAGGGAAAGATGTGACGATTCAGGCAACTCTTCTTTCAGGGACAACAAGAGATCTTTCAACTCTTTAAGGCAGCCCAATTTTAGAAGACAAAAGAGAGCATTTGACAATCCTGTATCATCGAGGGGCTCAGATTGGGCGATTTGATGGATGATTTCAATGAGCGTGTGTTTTTTACCGAGCCAGAAGCTGAGGAGAATAGAAAGGTGGATTAGATCAGAACGGTTCATGTCCTCGATGAAGGGAAGATATTCCCAGTTCTCTCGCAGGCTGTCCAAGAGAAGTCGTGTGTCCTGATTTTGAAATGCCTGGGGAATGTGTCTCACTGCCAAAAGGATCAAACGATAGGCTGCTTTTCTGTCGCGGCGTGAAGATTCATGCATTCGGTAGATGATGTGTTCTTCTAAAACAGAACGAAGAGGATGCCTTGGATATTTCCGGATGGCCAGCTCTAGGCACTTTGCTTCATCTTCCGTATCGCCAATCGCTTCATAAACCAGAGATTTTCCCAAATATTCGAGAGGACCACCTGCGGTAACGCGCAGGTGCTCGAATTCTTCAAGAGCTTCATAAAAGAGCTCCCTTTTATTTTTTCTCGCCCGCTTGGCTTTTTCCAAAAGCGTCATTCCAGCGCGAAAAAGAGCATCCCTTCCTTCCGCTCTTCCGGGAAAAGAACGGCCGATCCTACGATATTCCCTAAGGGCTGTGTCGTAATCCTTATGTGAGAAAAATGCATCAGGAACAGCAAGGCAATTGACCATTACATTATGTGAGCCTCCGAAGACTTTAAAATTTTCTAGAGAAAAAGCAGCGTCTTTGTGAAGGAACCCAATATGAGTCCCTGCAAGTGGGAGATGGGAGGTAAAAGACAGTTCAGGTTTATTGTCGATTGAGATTTCGAGGTGTTCATCGACTTTTTCCAGAGAAATATGATGCCATTCAGACTTTTTGATAGAAGTGTCGACTTCCATTACAAGAATATTGGAGCGGAAAAGTTGAATTTGAGAATCAGAGATCCACACGAGATAGCCATCTTCGAGTCCCTTTCGCTGATTAGCTTCAGGGACGCTTAGCAGAAAACCAATTCCCTTTCCCTCCTCTTTAATGCAGATATCTGCCTCAAGACGGATATTTCCATTGAAAGTGGACTTCGAAATCATCAGACTGACCCATTCTGTCACCTCTGTGTGGCGGGCAATCGCTGTGTGCTTTGCCAAAAAGACATTTTCCTGGAATTCCCAATCCCTTTTTTCGTCGAGGTGAAGCTCACCCATCAGGATCCATTCAGGTTTTCCTTCGATGTAATTTTTCAAATCGGAAAGAAGATCGTTCACGTTTTGATATCGATCTTGCTCAGAGAAGGCCAAACACCGTTTTGCAATTTCAGAAAGCTGATGGGGAATGTCCCGATAGGGAGCTAACTCGATAGGCTCGATGTACTTTTCCTTAAGCATGAACTTGCGGAACTGGGTCAATGTCCCTCTTTGGAAAGGAACATGTAGAGTGAGGATCTGATAGAGAATCACTCCAAGTGCGTAGATTTCTGTAGGGATTGAAGCGGGGCGGCCTAATGCACGCTCGGGAGCCATATAGGAAACGGTCCCTGCAACTTTATCTGGAGGAGAGGCTGGAGGGGGAGTTCGGGACTCAATGGTATCGGCGATCCCCCAGTCCAGAATCATCACTTCTCCATATTTTCCGACGATGATGTTATCCGGTTTGAGGTCACGATGGAGAAATCCTTTTGAGTGAGTATAGGCGATTGCTTCACATACATTGAGAAAGATCCGGCATAAAGCGGGGATCGAGGATCCGATCGGATGAACAGGCTCTCCTTTTTTTTCCTGTTCGATCGTTCCTTTCAATATTTCTTTTAAAGTTTCTCCTTCAACATAGGGCATCGTGTAATAAATGGGCGCCGTTTCAGAATGAATGGTAAAAATAGGAATAATCGAAGGATGGGTCAGTTGCGAGGCAATTTTAGCCTCTTTTAAAAAACGGTTTTGAATTGCTTTTTTATGACTGAGGTCTTCTCGTATGCATTTGAGTGCTACATATCTTTCACAGATAGGATCAGAGGCTAAAAAAACTTCTCCCATGCCTCCCTTTCCCAAACTTTTTCGTATGAGATAGGGTCCAATATTTTTGAGGATCTGATTCTGTTCCTTGCTCATTCTTTAATATTTCGCTATTTTCATTGACTGTTGTCAACGATAAAACGGCAAGATCTAAATCAAATCAAGAACTTTTCGAGGAGAAAAGCATGTCAGTAACAGAATTAATGTCAGGTATGGGCCTTCATAAAGGGGGCGGGCCCGGCACAAAGGGATATCCTTTGTGCCGAAGATAACGTAGTCAATCGAATGATGCTTAGCAAAGTTTTGAAAAGGTGGACTTTTCAATTTGTCGGAACAGGGCAGAATGCTCTGCAGGCTGCTACGGGCCAGGTGTACAGAAGTATTCATATTGAAGATGATGGGACACGCAGGAGGAAGGGCCTTTGCGATTTCGTGCTATTGTTCTTGATTTTCAGATGCCCTCGGAACAATCAGATGAGGTCAGAGGAGGCATTGAAGCTGCAGAAAAGATCAGAGAATATGAGAAAGAGCGAGGTCTTCCTCCCATCCCTATCTTTGGATTTTCTTCAGACAAAATTTCGCAGGATATGAGAGCTGATTTGATTGGGCGGGGAGTGTTTATGGAGATCTTTTCCAAGCCAGATTATATGCCTCTCCAATTGGAATTAGAAAGGGTTATTCCTTCTAAATCATAAATGGTATAACATCGTTCTCATGGATAAAAAAATCGTACTTACAGGCGATCGTCCTACGGGACCATTGCATTTAGGACATTATGTCGGATCTTTAGTTTCCCGGCTGGAGTTTCAGGAAAAACACAAACAATACGTGATGATTGCTGATGTCCAGGCTCTTACTGATCATGCAGATCAGCCAGAGACCATTCGACAGAATGTGCTTGAAGTTGCCCTCGATTATTTATCAGTGGGAATCGATCCCAAAAAGACGACCATCTTTATCCAGTCGATGATTCCAGAACTCAATGAAATGACGATGTATTTTCTGAATCTCGTTACTTGGAACCGACTGAAACACAATCCTACTGTGAAAGCAGAGATCAAACAAAAGGGGTTCGGCGAAGCAGTTCCGGCAGGGTTCATGATCTATCCTGTATCTCAGGCCTCCGATATTGCCGGCTTCAAAGCTCATTATGTCCCGGTAGGAGCTGATCAGCTTCCTATGATCGAGCAAACTGTTGAAGTGGTCCGCAAGTTCAACCGTACCTACAAAAAGGATGTACTCGTCGAACCAGAGGCAGTGATTCCAAGCATTGCTCGCCTTCCTGGAGTCGACGGCGGGGCAAAAATGAGCAAAACGTTAGGAAATGCGATCTATCTTTCCGAAGAAAAACCCTCTCTTGCGAAGAAAGTGAAACGGATGTACACAGATCCCAATCATCTACGTGTGGAAGATCCAGGTAAGGTAGAGGGCAACCCTGTATTTACCTATCTCGATGCGTTCGATCCTGATAAGAAAAAACTTCAGGAACTGAAGGACCATTATCAAAGAGGTGGCTTGGGAGACTCTATCGTAAAGAAGCATCTTCTTGAAGTTCTCGAAGGATTTTTAACTCCCATTCAGGAAAAGAGAATGGAGTTTGCCAAAGATCCCCAGACTGTCATGGACATGCTTTTTGAAGGGACAAAGACTGCTCGTGCCGTCGTAGCCCAGGCTCTAGCTGAAATGAAAGAAGCAATGGGCATCATCTATCATCCGTCAACAGTCTCTCGTTGAGTAAAAAAATAATTTAACCTATTCTATTTCTCTCTTTTTTCGAAAAGGAGAAAAATATGTCTCAACCAGTACTTGATGCAGATCCTTTGCATAGGAGTCGTTCTCCCGAAGTTCAGTACATTCCTAACCCTGCAGAGGAACAATTAGAAACCCTTTCTGGACAGGTAAAAGCCCTATATCATAATCAATGCAAGTTTCGGGATGCACATAACGATCTTGACGATCGTGTAGGAGATTTGGAAGAGGAGATAGAAGAGCTTAAAGAAGAGTTGAAGAAAATGAAGCAAATTGTGCGCTATCTTCAATGGCAAGTGCAAGGATCAATGCTGCCACCTCCATTAGGACAATCATCCAGCAGTTCTTCCTCCCGAAATGCTACTCATATAGATTCTTTGTCTCCTTCTACAACGAGCACTTATGCGGATCCAATGGTATTAGAAGGAGAATCTACAAGGAAAAGGAGAAGAAGAAACTAGTTTATTTCTTCTTTTTACTGTCTTCAATTTCCTGGTTGGTATCTTCGTCTCTTTCTTCTTCTGTAGTTCCGCTTGTTCCGAAAAACTCACGACAGAAAATATAGATAGCACCAAGAGTGAAGAGAATAGGTAGAAGAAGCTTCCATGGAATGTCGAAAATGACGGTGACATAAGCTCCAACAAAAACAACAAGGGAGACGGCCATATCGTAGTAACGGCCTAAAAGGTACTGACGAATTCCAAAAGGGATTCCAATGGCAAGCATGATAGACGGCCACCAGCTTTCTGTAATGGCACAAATGGCTAACCCCACTAAGAAAAGTGCTGTGAAAAGAGCAGAAGCTTTTTTTCGGGAAAGTTTAGGTTTTGCCATTTCGGATCTCCTTTGGTTGTACTAAATTTTTACACGTCTTTATGCAAGTTGGCAAGAGCTTTTGCAAGGAAAGGAGCTGTATGGGAACTTTTATGTTTCGAGACTTTCTCGGGAGTTCCTTCGACTACAATTTTCCCTCCTTTCTCACCCGGTCCTGGGCCCAAATCGATGATGTGATCGGCATGGCACATAATATCTACATTGTGTTCGATCACAATCAGTGTATGCCCCTTGTCGACTAGACGATGGAAAATGGGAAGGAGTTTTTCGATATCTTCAAAATGTAGACCCGTGCTCGGTTCATCGATGAGATAGAGGGTTTTTCCTTTTTGCCTTTTGGACAGTTCGGCGGCAAGCCGTAATCTTTGGGCTTCTCCACCAGATAAGGACTGTAACTCCTGTCCTAATTGCAGGTATCCAAGACCGACTGATTGCAAAAGGTCCAGCTTTCGAACGATTTTAGGAATGACAGAGAAAAACTCTTTTGCCTCATCGACAGTGAGCTGAAGGACCTGTCCGAGGTTTTTTTCTTTATAGGTCACTTCGAGGCTAATCGGGTTCAGACGATATCCGTGACATGCTTCGCATTCCACCCTGACAGGGGGAAGAAATTGCAATGACACATTTTTATACCCAAGCCCCCAACATGTCCGGCACATCCCTCTTATGTGGTTTGAACTAAAATGGCGGGGCATGAGTCCCTTTGCCTTTGCAAGGGCCATTGAAGCATAGTGAGAACGGAGAGAAGGAGAAAGATCACTGTAGGTATTGACGTCTGCTCGAGCTGTTTGCCCTATGGGGTTTTGATCGATCACATTGAGTTGGTCGAAAGCTTTCAGGCCATGCACTTCTCCTACATCGAGCATTATTGGATCGGTTTTCTTTTTTAGAAAACTTTGCATAGCTGGCTGAAGAATGTGATGAACAAGGGAAGACTTGCCTGATCCAGAGACTCCTGTAATGCAAGTGAAAACTCCGAGAGGGATGGAAACGTTAAGTCCTTTCAGATTGTGAATCCGCGCGTTTTGAACTTCAATCCTAGCTTTGCCAATCGTCTTTCTTTTACGGGGCAGGGGAATATGTCTTTTGCCTGTCAAGAAGGCAGCTGTACTGGAATGGGAATCCTTAAGGAAAGAATCCAGGGGAGCATTGGCGATGAGCCCTCCACCTTCTCTACCTGCTTTTGGCCCAAAATCGATCACATGATCCGATTTCATGATAATTGCCGGATCATGTTCTACAAGGACAAGGGTATTGCCAAGAGCTTTCAGATTTCTCAAAGATTCCATCAGCATTTCAGAATTACTAGGATGAAGACCGATGGTCGGCTCATCGAGAATATAAAGGCATTGTGTGAGCCCCGATCCCAGTTGTTTTGCTAGGCGGATTCTTTGCAACTCTCCTCCACTTAAGGTTGGAGCCGAACGGTTAAGAGCGAGATAACCAAGCCCGATACTGAGGAGGAAGTGAAGAGACTTATCAATCTGACTGAGTGTTTCCGATAAAAATGCCTGTTCTTTGGCTAATGTCAACTTTTCAAGGAAGGAGTAGGCTTTCTCAATAGGAAGTGCACAAAATTCTGTGATGGAGATGTCATTGATTTTTACATTTCGGGCCAATGGGTTCAGTCGTTCGCCGTTGCATGCGGGACAAGTACTTTCATGGGCGTAGGAACGGAGAGCGCTTTTGATAGCAGATTGTGAGGACTTTGCAAGTTCCGAGAGTGTTGTTTCCAAACCTCTCCAAAAATACTGGACCCCATTTTTCATAAAAGGCTTCTCAGATCCATGCAAAAAGAAATCAAGCTCTTTTAAGGAAAGTTTATGAAGGGTCGATTCGAGGTTTATCCCATAGGCATCGAACAGTTCTTCCAATTCGTCCAGGACGAAATAACTGGAATATTCTTTAAAGAGCTGCTTGAGAAGATTGATGGGTTTCCGTCGCAAAAAGTGGGTGTCCATTTGAAAATGAATGCCAAAAAGATTTCCTAGTCCCTGGCATTCGAGGCACATTCCTTCTTGTGAGTTGAAGAAAAAAGTTTGTGGGGTAATGGGAGGGTAAGATTTTCCGGTTGATTCCACTGCGAAAGCAAGGTTGAAAAAGAGATCCTCTTTTTCGCGAGCAATGATGACAATGCCGTCGGAAATTTGCACTGCCTGCTCGATCCCTTCAAAAAGCCTCTTTTCAATAGAGGGATCGATCATGATCCGGTCGATCACGAGAAGAACTTCATTTTTACGGTGTGCCTCGAAGGGGATCTCATCATCGAGTTCATAATAATTCCCATTCAGTCGAACTCGTAAGAATCCCTGCCGAGAGTATCTTTCGCAGAGGTCTTTGAATTTTTCTTTCTTGTGAAATGTGATTGGGGTGAGGATTTGTATCTTCTCTTTCTTTTTAAGCTTGAGCACCTTTTGGACAACAAATTCTTTACTGATCGTTTTGATCTTTTCACCGGTTTCAGGACAGAAGGCAACTCCGAGATGGGCATACAAGACGCGCAAGAGATCATATACTTCAGTAATGGTCCCAATCGTACTTCTTGGGTTGAGTCCCCCTGTCTTTTGTTCCAGGGCAATACAGGGAGAAAGCCCCTCAATCCGTTCTACTTTCGGCTTCGGCATGAGTTTTACGATCTGCCTTGCATAAGGAGGCAGGGACTCTATGTATCGACGTTGTCCTTCGGCGTAAAGGGTCTCAAAGGCAAAAGAACTCTTTCCCGATCCTGAAGGACCAGTGCATGCGGTGATTTGATTTCTTGGGAAGGAAAAGGAAAGGTCTTTTAGGTTGTTTTGATAAGCGCCTTCGATCGTGACTGTATCGTGAAATTTCTGTTTCTCTTTTCTCTGAGAGGCAGCAAGGGGACCTTTTTCTGTAAGTTCATGATGAAGTGCGAGACCGGTTGGAGTTTTCTTTTGTGCGATTTGTTCTACCGTTCCTTCGCCAATGATCTCACCCCCGAATTTTCCAGCCTGTGGTCCCAGGTCAATAATCCAGTCAGCGACTTTTACAAATTCCATATTGTGTTCGATGACAAGTACAGTATTGCCTAAGGCAACAAGCTCTTGCAGAACATCGATGAGTTTTTTCATGTCGTGGAAGTGGAGCCCTGTGGTGGGCTCATCCAAAATATAGAGAGTGTTCCCGCTTTGCGGCCTTACAAGTTCTTTGGCCAGTTTGATCCTTTGGGCTTCCCCTCCGGAAAGAGTAGTGGAAGGTTGTCCGACTTGCAAATAGGTCAGTCCTACCTTATCGAGCAATTCCAGTTTTCTTCGAAGAGAGGGAAGGGCTTCAAAATGAACGAGTGCTGATTTGACATCCATTTGCAGGATATCATAGATGTTTTTCTCCTTGTATCGGACAGCGAGAATTTCAGGTTCGAACCGTTTTCCCTTGCACTGAATGCATTCGATCCACAGATCTTCCATGAAGTCCATATCGATACGTACACATCCCATTCCATTACAATAGGGGCAGGATCCTTCTCGAACATTGAAACTGAAATGGCCTTTTTGATAACCCCTCATTTTGCTTTCGGGAAGTTTGGTGAAAAGATCCCGGATCTCATCGAATAATTTAATATAAGTAGCCGGGTTCGACCGTGGAGTTCTTCCAATTGGGGATTGATCAACAGCGATCACTTTGTCGATTTTATCCATTCCATGAATGGCCTTGTGTTTGCCGACAGAAAGTTGGCTATGATGAAGCTGATTGGAAAGGGCAGGGTGGAGAATGTCGGAAATCAACGAAGACTTTCCCGATCCAGAGACTCCAGTGATGCAGATCAAACCTTTGAGAGGAATCGTAACGTCAACACCTTTCAGATTATGATGCTCAGCACCTAGGATCTTGATCCCCTCTTCTACTTTTCTTCGTTTTTTTGGAGTTGGGATCTGTAGTCTTTTAGAAAGGTAGGCCCCGGTCAAGGAACGTTCATTTTTTTCAATCGCTTTAACATCACCTATGCCAATGATCTCCCCCCCTTGGGCGCCACTGAGGAGACCGACATCGACGATAAGGTCAGCATTTTGGATCGTCTCTTTATCATGTTCGACGACGATGATGGAATTTCCCTGATCACGGAGCTGTTTAAGTGTTCCAATCAGTCGGTGTTGATCTTGGGGGTGGAGTCCGATCGATGGCTCATCAAGAACATAGATGGTTCCGACAAGGGCTGAACCGATTTGGGAAGCGAGACGAACTCTTTGTGCTTCTCCTCCGGAAAGGGTTGGAGATGTTCGTTCAAATGTTAGGTATTGCAGGCCGACATTGCATAAGGCATGTAATGTTTTCAGGATCTCTTTAAGAAGATCGTCAGCGATCAGAAGGTCTTCGTCAGATAGTTTGAGCTGTTCAAAAAATTTGAGTACGTCATCCAAAGTCATGGAAGTGACTTCTTTTATCGTCTTTTCTCCAAGAAGTGCAGCAGATGGGTATGATTTAATTCGTGAACCTTTGCATTCAGGGCAAAGAGTAAGCGTCATTAATTCATGCATCTTCTTGGCATATCGTTCGCTCTTTGCTTCGGACAGGCGTTTGTTTGCCTCAAAGAGAACTCCCCGCCATCGGACATATTCTCTCCATCTTGTACCCTTGACAGGATGGGTAAACCTCATCCTGGTCCACTTTTCTTCTGTTCCGTAAAGAAAAATATCTTTGGCTTTCTCAGAGAGTTTTTCCCAGGGAGTGTTGACCTTGAATTTGAAGATCCGGGCCAGATTGTCATAAATATTTCCATAACGAACGGTTTCATAGGAGCTCGCGATGGAACAGCAGTCTTCTGCAATGGAAAGTTTTGGATCGATGGTTTTTTCCAAATCGAATTCTCTGACTTCTCCCAATCCCTGGCAGCGGGGACACATACCTGAAGGATGGTTGAAAGAAAAATCATGAGGGTGGAGGGGGCCATAGGAAATGCCCGATTTTTGCGCATAGGCGAATTGAGAATAGAGAATTTCCTCATCTTCATCGAGATCCCAAACAGTGAAAAACCCTTTTCCCAGTTCAAGAGATTGGGTGGTAGCCTCTTTGACGCGGGAAAGATTTTCCTCGGAGGTTTTGATCCTGTCGACGACAATTTCTACCGTATGGGATTTGTTCTTATCCAGAGGTTCGACCTCATTCAAATCAACGATCATCCCATCGATGCGGACTCGCGTATATCCTTTTTTCAGGAGCTCGGCAAAGTCTTCTTTGAACTCTCCCTTTTTGGTCGCATAAGGAGCAAGAAATACGAGCTTTGCGCCTTTACGGTAATGCTCCAGTCGTCTGATGAGAGTCTCCCGGCTCTGCGCCTTGACCTTCTCTCCACTAATTGGACAGTGAGGAACAGCAACGCGAGAGAAAAGAACGCGGAGATAATCATAAATATGGGTCATGGTCCCAACGGTTGAGCGGGGAGATCTTCCAATGAGTTTTTGTTCGATAGCAATGGTGGGAGAAAGTCCATCGATTCGTTCTGCATCGGGTTTGGGCAGATCTCCCAAATACCTTCGGGCATGATGGGATAAAGATTCGATGTATCTTCTTTGTCCTTCAACGTAAATCGTGTCAAATGCAAGCGAAGATTTTCCTGAACCAGAGACTCCGGTGAACACGATCAGGCGGGATTTTGGAAGAGTTAAGTCTACGCCTTTCAGGTTGTGAACACGGACTTTCTTTAAAACAATTTCTTTTTCTTTCATTGCTGAACATCATAGCAGATTTCAACCTTAAAACCCAATCCGCTGAAATGGGTGGGTTTAAACTCGCTTTTAAAAATCTTTTTTCGATAATGTAGAATATCGATGGAGAGGTTTTTTCGTTGTTTTTTAACCGTACAAAAATCATTTGCACGATCGGCCCTTCGGTCAACACTCTGGAAAAAATGCTAGAGTTGATCGAAGCGGGGATGAATGTTGCCCGGGTCAATTTCAGTCATGGAACGCATGAACAGCATAGAAAAACAATTGACCTTCTCAAAAAAGCGCGGGCCATTGCCAAAAGGCCAATGGCTATCATGCTCGATACAAAAGGCCCTGAAGTACGAGTAGGTGCTTTAAAAGAGGGAGGGATCGAAGTTGCGTGCAATCAAAAATTGAAAATTGTCGAACATCCAAAGGCAAAGAACGAAATCACAATTCATCCATTCGATGTACTGCAAACAGTCACCGTAGGAATGAAAATTCTTTTCGATGATGGATACATTATTTCACACGTCATTGAAAAGGAAGATCACCAGGTTATCGTCGAAATTGAGAATAGGGGAATTTTAAAATCTTCCAAAGGTGTGAACATTCCCAGTGCCCATTTGAACCTTCCGGCTATGACTCCACGTGATATCGAAGATCTGAAATTCGGCTGTAAGAACGATATCGATATCGTTGCTGCTTCTTTCATCCGTTCTTCCCATCATGTTCTTGCCATTAAGGATCTTTTGAATCAGGAGGGGAAAGGTGAAGTTCTTGTCATTGCGAAAATTGAAAATTCACAGGGAGTGGAAAACTTTGACAGCATTGTACAAGTTGCCGATGGGGTCATGATCGCCCGTGGCGATTTAGGTGTAGAGCTTGACTTGGGACAGGTTCCCAAATTACAGAAAATGATGATTCGAAAATGTTATCAGGCATGCAAACCTGTTGTGATCGCAACGCAAATGCTTGAATCGATGATTCAAAATCCCAGGCCAACCCGGGCAGAGGTCTCTGATATTGCCAATGCTGTTTATGAAAGTACTTCTGCTGTTATGCTTTCCGGAGAGACTGCTGTTGGAAAGTATCCCATTGAAACTGTTGAGCGGATGAAGAGCATTATCCGACAGGCGGAAGAAGACTTTGATTATCGCGAGTTCTTCTATGCACACTCCAAAAGGGATTATCACGACGTATCCTCCTCAGTTGCCTTGGCTGCTGTGAAAACCGCTTATAGTGCGAATGCAAAAGCGATTTTTGCTTTCACAAGCTCGGGATTCACTGCCCGTCTTGTTTCTCGTCTTCGACCTGAAATGCCGATCATTGCAATGACCGGAAGAGAAAAAAATTACAATCAACTCGCTTTCAATTGGGGAATCGTTCCGGTCCTTGCTCAATGTAAAGACTCGTTAGAGGCTTTTAAAATTTGCTGTGATTATGCACTTAAAAACCATCACATCAATTTCGGCGATCTAGTTATTGTGACAGCTGGATCTCCTTTTGGAAAAACCGGATCGACCAACATGATGAAAGTGGAAAATATCGGCGATGTACTTGTCAGGGGACAAAAAGGATTTGGTCCCAAGATCGAAGGAGAAGTTTCCATTATTCTCTCTCCTGTGGATAAGGATCCTATGTCTGTGCAGGAAAAACTTCTTGTTGTTCCCCGTTGTGATAATACTTTCCTTCCTCTTGTCAAATATGCTTCAGGACTGATTGTTGAGAACCATATTGATGATGTCGTGTCGGAAAAGTATGCCATTCTCATTGCGAAGACATTCGATATTTCCGTAATTGTCCGAGCTGACGGAGCAATGTGCGCGTTAAAGGAAGGACAAAAAGTTACTCTGGATCCCGGTCGCGGTCTTGTTTATCGGGGAATGGAAGAACTCGGCTTGAAACGTGACTGAGCGCACTGATGCACGCTGTATCTACTCGCAAGACATTCCAAGATAGGCTCACTCCACTTGCGACCTTATGCAAATGAGCGATCTCTTTTTCTAAAAATCCTTTTTCAGGACCTATAAAAAGGGCAATGGATGAGACATCAGATATCGATGCAGTGGAAGGAGCGTTTGGCGACAAGTCTCCAAAATACTGGGCATCGCAAAGGTTTGCTACTTCATCGATAGAAGATGAGTATGTGATCTTGGGAAGGTCCCATCTCTTGCATTGTTTCATTGCGGAAATGGCGATTTTTTCCAGCCTTCTTTGGTTTGATGGGCTGAATGTTCCCTTTTGCGATCGTTCAGTCTGAAAAATATAAATCTCATCAACTCCGAGTTCTGTAGTTTTTTCAACGATCATTTCCATTCTCTGCATGGGAGAGATGCCCACGGCTAAGACCCATTTTTTTTTTGAAGGCTCTTTCTTTCTTACCTTCTCAATCTTCACCTCAGCTTTTGAACGCTTGAGAAAAATGACAGTTCCAAAGGCCAGTTCATTCTTTCCGTTGACGATTTCAATCGTTTCTCCTTCTTTGATTCGAAGGACCTTCATATGATGGACCTCTTCGGCTTCAAAGAGAAGAGTACTATTGGTTTGAAAGGTCTCTGAATGAAAAAAACGGTCCACTAAGCCTCCGGCTGCCAGATGGTTCCTGGACGGCAAAGGGCTCGTTTAAAAACATCGGAGAGTGAGTGTTCTTTTGGAAGATGCGATTGTGCTAATTCTCTTAATGTATCCATGGAAAGGACTTCAAATGCGCTGTATTTCATATAGTGCTGATCGATAGGAGAGAATGGAGTAAAATTGAAGATCAGTTTAAACCGGTAGTCTTCAAGCAATGTTTCGGAATAATCCGTATAGGTAATGATGTCGTCTACTTTAATCCATTTCTTGTGAGCGAACTTTTCAGGGACAATCAAAAAGATGAAGTCCTTGGAGTAGATTTCCTTGAGGGTTGGCAGATGTTGGTAAACCTGATTAAAGGTTTCTTCTTCTTTCGGCAGAATAATGCAGATACAGTCCTTTCTGAATCTTTTGAAGAGATTTCTGGGGGTCTGCTGTTTCCATCGGTTGTGTTGCCAAAGCCATTCACCGGGAGAATCCTGAATGCTTTGCTGCAACAGATTGAGTGAATATTCCATTAGTCGGGGTACTTCACTTTCTAGAGTAGATTCGGGATCAGGCCAAATGGGATCGGAATAATGAATGCGGTAGCCTCCCTTTACCCTTCTCGTTGTGGCAACCATAATCGGTGACTGAGTTCGATAGGCTAATAAAGCAGGAGCTGTTGTTGTCCAGGCTCTTCTTCCTAAAAAGGGGAAGGAATATCCACTATCTGGCATTCCCTGATCTCCAACGATTCCCATAAAAATACCTTTTCGAAGGCAGCGGAGTCCTTCTTTGAGTGCGTTTCGTGGTGTGATGATTTTCCCCCCATTTTTTTCGCGGATGGAGAGGACCCACTGGTATAGTTTTCTATTTTTGATCGGTTTGCCGATAGCAATACCTCTCATACGTGTATTCCCATCGAGAAAAAGAACTTCCCAATTTGATTGATGGCCGCAAAAAAAGATGATCCCTTTTCCTTCGGAATAAATCTGATTTGCTTTGTCAGGATTCTCGCACTGTATTACACGGCTGAAATCCTTTTCTCGGGCCAGTTTGGGATACTCAAGACAGTTAATGGCGAGGTTTTGGAAGGATTCGATGGCGACTTGTCGGATTTGCTTGGGAGCAAGGTGAAGATCATTGGCCAATGCGAGATTGCTCAGGGCTCTTTTTCGATACTGTCCCATGAAAAAGAACGCGACAAGACCGAGGAATCTGCCGATACTATGAATGGTGCGATAGGGGAGAAGGGAAGTTGGAAAAGTGACTGTTCGAATAAGGTAGTAGAGAAGTTGGTCCTTCATTCCAAAGTCTCCTCAATGAGCGCATTCAATTGTCTGGAAAAATCGAGATGTTTTACGCTTTGACGTATCTTTTCCGAAGATTTTCTTGTTTTAGGTCGGTCCATAGCTCTTTTCAGGGATTCGACCATTCTTTTTCTAGAAAGAAGATCGTCAATGACTGTTCCGTTTTCTTCCGTTAATACTTCGGATCCTCCATTTGTTCTTGAGGAGACCACAAATAGTCCCATTGCGAGAGCCTCAACCGTAACATTGGCAAAAGGATCGTAAAAGGATGGGATGACAAGGACATCGGCCAACTGGTAGAAGGATCGGGCATTTTTTTGGGTACCGAAGAATCTCACCTTTTGTGCCAGGTTGAGTTTTTCAGACAGTTGTTCAAAACTCCTCATCTTATTGTCTTTTCCTAGAACAGACAAATGAAAATTTTGATCAGGTAATTCACTGAGTCCTTGAAGTAGCTTTTCCAGGCCCTTTCGAAGAAAGCCGCTTCCGACGAAGAGAAAATGAAAAGCATCAGGATCAAGATCCCACCTGTGTGCCACCTCTCTTTTTCTTTCTTCCCAGATAGAGAAATCCTGCTCCATTTCCTGCCACTCTACCCCGTTGTGCATCACGGAGATTTTTTTAGGGTCCGTCCGGTAGTAATGAAGAATTTGACTTTTGACCATGTAGGAATTTGTAAAGAGCTTCTTCAGCCCTTCTGATTCGAAGGCTTTCTGTTCCAGTTTGAGAATTTTCCTGTGGTGGGGGTTGATGGAACAGAGGACTCTTTTGGGAATTCCCTCAGTGTCCATACGGCTGTCTAAAAAAGCTCGATGAACTCCATTTCCAGCCCGAATATGGGTTTGATGACGGTTTCGGTCTAGGCCGAATACAATGTCGGGCTTGTTTTTTCTGACCCATTTTTCGCATTTGCGATCAAAAACTTCCATCCTGAGAAAAAGGGGCCATTTAGGAATAGAAAAGGGGACGAATCGAATGGAAGGATCAACAGACGTGGGCGCAGGATGGGAAGTGAGGATAGAAACTTCGAGGCCTCTTTCAGCAAATTCTCTTGCGAGACGGTCTGTGTATTTTTCTAGTCCGCCTTGATTTTTGAAGTGGCTTTTTAGTAGAGCTATGCGCTTCATTTTGAAAGATTCAATGGGGTCTTGGAGGTAACGGAAATGGCATCGGCCATGAGTTCAATGTCCAAACTCAGTTTTTGATCATCCATCGTATAGAGTCGGAAACGGTTCATATAGCTTCGAAATCGATTGCGGAGGTATTCTTCCCGCAAGTGAGGTTGCAGATCATAGAGTTCTTTGCTCCCTCCTTGAGAAAGGACCTTAGCGACATAGAGATCTTCGAGATCATGAGGAGATAGGAATTGAATATGCCAAAGCAGATTTTGCCTTTCAGATTTGGGTGCGGCGATGATCGCAATCTGCATATGGTCTTTCATGATATCCAGAAATAGCTTGCTCACTCCATGGGCAAATAGAGGAGCGGTAAGCATTTTGATTCCGTTTTTCTTTTGGATAAATTTGTTCGTAGCCAGGGAATAGGTATTTGGATTAAGAGTTTCAGAATACTTCGGAGGGAAATAGACTTCGATAGGGATGTCTCCTTCGATGGGAAGAAGGTTTTTTCGTGCAAAATCGATCCGCAGAGCTTTGATAGTTGAATCATCGATCTCGTAGGGAGTATCGGAGAGGAAAGGGATCCGGATCCTCTTCCACCTTTCGGGGACGAAGAAACTGATCTCATCGGTGTACTTCGACTTTTGCTGCTGCATCAATGCATCGAGCTCAGCTCTTGAAATATCACTGAGGTTGAAGGTAAGTTTCAGCCCTTTTGCCTTCAATTTTTTTACCGCCTCTTCCGGGCCTGTGAGCGTCAGGTGAAACTGATAGGGCCAAATATCCAGAAATTGATATCCCTTCGGGGCTTCTCCAATTGGTTGGGTAACGACCACGGGGATCTTCTCGGTGACGAGTTTGCTCAATTTAATGATGAAATCATGATGGGAAACTTTGCTGATCCCCCGTAAAAGGTCAAAATCAGGATTGAGGCTGACGAGGTTTTTCTTGCCGATGGATGCGATCCATTCATCTGTTTTGCCTTGGGCATCGATGACAACCTGGATATCGCTTCCGGTTAGTTCTTCGAGAATGCCCTTATTTCCTGTAAAGGTCAGGGCAATTTTCTTTGTGAGCGTTCCATAGGGGCCTAATCCCTCGACTGTTTTTCCCCGGGGCAAATTAAGAATTTTCACAGGGATGTTCGTGACAGTCTTGGTGACGGTCATAGAGTGATGGACGACCATCCAAATGATCATAGCTAAAATGAGAGAGACCAGCTTTCGCTGCCAGTTTTCGATGAACATCCGTCTGAGTAAGCTTCTCATTTCTTGAGCCACTCCCTTACGTTGAACCTGGGCTGCAGTTTGATTCTGGAAGGAGGATTGAAGATACTACGGATAATTCCTTTAAAGCGATCGATTTTTACTCCTCGTGTCATGATTCCATCTCTTGCAATTGAGACTTTTCCAGTCTCTTCGGAAATGACGATGACGAGAGCATCAGTGATATGGCTTAATCCCAAGCCAGCTCTATGTCGGGTTCCCATCGATTTGGCGAGCTGGGACGTATCTTCTGCCAGGGGAAGAATGACAGCTGCAGCAAGGATCGTTCGGTCTCGAACAATCACAGCCCCATCATGGAGAGGAGTTGAAGTGGCAAAGACCGACTCGAGAAGCTCTGATGAAAATTCAGCATTGAGCATCACAGCTTTTTGAGCATATTCTTCCAGAGAGTCCTCATTCTCGATTGCGATCAAGGCTCCTATTCTTTTCTCGGCCAGGCGATAGGTGGAATTTGCTAATTGATCGAGAAATTTGTCAAATTCAGTAATTTCCCTAAACCGCCTCCCTTTCAGACTCAGCTTGGATAGAGCAACTCTGAGCTCTGGCTGAAAAATGATCAAAACGGCAATTACGGCCACATTTCCTACCATGACCATGATTTTGTGCAAGACTGGGAGTTTCAGCCAGCTGGAAGCAGCAAAGATAAGTAGAAAGGCAAAGAATCCTAGGACCAGGTCCATGGACTTGGTGTTCCAGAAGAAGGACAGGAGGTAGTTGAGCATGATCGCGATGATCATGACCTCAACAAGTGGTGTGATCCAATGAAAAATATAGTCCATAAATTCTTCCCATCAGGGATTGCTCAACTCACGGCGCATCCGTGAGATGAGATCGATCACATCTCTATGCTCGGAAATATCGTGCACGCGAACGAGATCCGCCCCTCCTACTAATACTATTGTATGGATTGCAAGAGTTGCTGGCAACCGATCCTGTGTCTCTTTTTCCAAGATTTTTCCTAGAAAAGACTTTCTCGATGCTCCTATGAGGACTCGAAGCCCGAAACTCTTGAATTGATCCAGATGATGAATGATTTCTAGGTTCTGCTTTACCGTCTTCCCAAATCCTATACCAGGGTCGAGGATGATTTTCTCTTTTTCGATGCCAAAATCCACAAGTTCATCAATTTGTCTTTCGAACCATTCTAGCAGGTGAGTGACCACTCCTTCAGGATACAGAGGATCTACTACCTGCATAGTCTTGGGCTTTCCCTTCATGTGCATCACACAGAGATCGGTATTGTATTCCCGGGCCACCCTTCTCATCTTAGGATCTTGCACTCCTGTGATATCATTGATCAGAGTAGCACCAGCACGCGCGGCCTCTTCCGCGACTTTGGGCTTATACGTATCTATAGAAATCGGGATCTCAAAATTTCTTCTGATTTCGTTGATGAGGGGAATGACCCTTCTTAATTCTTCTGCTTCAGAGACAGGGTCCGATCCCGGTCTCGCAGATTCTCCACCGATATCGAGAAGATCAGCCCCCTCTCGTATCATTTGCGCAGCTCTTTGAACCCCCTTTTCCAAAGAGGTGTATTTTCCTCCATCGAAAAAGGAGTCGGGGGTCGCATTCAACACCCCCATCAATAAGGGTTGATGAGTCATATTTTTGCCTTGCAAGAACGGGGTTCAAAGATGCCCGATTCTTGATATAGAATCAATTTGAAAAGTAGTGTAAATAATTATTTTAATTTCTTTTGCAGGCTTATTAATCGCAGTACTCGTAGATTTTATTAACTCGCCAAAATCTGGCGTAATCCGGCTTCAAGTGGTTATTTGTTTCCAAGTGCTTTTTTACCAGTGACATAAGTCTTCACTTGTGGGCCTACATTGATTGCGGGTATACTGATTGCGGGTATATGGCTCTCTTAATTTAGGTGCTTTTAACTCATTCATCTCTTTCTATTAGGCGTTTAAAAACTCTTTTTTTTAAACATTTAATATACGTAAATTGTTAATAATAATGTGACTTGTGGTTTGTTTTTAATAAAAAAATTGGATATAATTTTCCTTATTCAAAAGAAGAAGGAAGCACGAGAAATTATGTCTGTAGCAGCTTTTAAATCAGATCTGACTGAATTCATCGCCCGCTTAGATCGCACTGCTGAAGTGGATCCAGAGCAGCGAAGAAGACTACAAAAAGAGTATAACGATCAAATCTGTCGTATATTTGCCGGATTGAGAGACAGAGGCGCTTTAGGAAGTGAAGCAGGAGCCTTACGTGATCAAGTCAAACTTGCTCATCGAAAGATCATAGAATTGAAATCTGCCAAAGCATTACATATTCCCGTTGAAGGATGTGTTGGAGCTACGGGAATAGGGGCAGTTGCTGTATCCTACGTACTTCCAGCAAGTATCTATGCATCAATTTTGGGTTATGCAGGTGTAGCTCTTTTATCAGGTCTTGCAGTAAAAACAATTTACGACTGTTATTCAAGATCAGCCGTTACAGATGTGCCTCCAGAATCAGGACCAGCTCACCCTGTACGGCCTAGGGAAAGATCTGAATCCCGTCCTTTGACAAAAAGTGATGAGAAAAAAGCAGCCCCCTCAACCCCTTTTTCAAGAGCACAGGCCCGTTTCAATGCAGCTATTTTATCCAGTGCGAGAGACAAAGCGTGTACTGGGATCTCAGATGCAATGTCTTCTGAACTTCAGAAAACTTTTCTTAGAGCTAATGGAGATCGAAGAGGATTCTGTATAGCTATCGATAGAGAAATAAAGAGAAAACAACTTAGTCCAGAACAGGGATATCATATTGTCCGTCAGTTCGATGAAGCATATGGGGCCCGTTCAGGGTTTTATTCTTTCGTCGATGGGATGAGACAAAGGGGTGAAGTCCCCGCTTCTTCTGCATACTATGTGATTCGACATTACGATGTTGCATCAAGCCAAGGAAATCCTCATGGATTGACCGCTCAACTGAGGAATATGGTACGGCATGGATATCTCTCCGCTATTGCAGCCTCTTCTATTAAAAGAAATGTAATCCCTATGGGATCGGTGCATCATTTGGCTGCAAGGCCTGTGAGTTTTGATGCCGCGCAATGGTCCAGAGATTATCAGGCTGAAGGTCTAAAAGATAAGGGTGGAGCTCAAAATGCGATGCTGGCCGAAGTCTACAAAGATACCTGCATAGCTTGTGACAGTGGTTTCAAGGTAGGAGCAAGAGAGGTTCACTTGGATCCCGCAAAGAGGCATACAACCCGAACCAAGTCAGAAAGAGTGAATTTAGCATCTATGCCCACAGCTGATGCAGTTCCTGCAACGTTCGCAGTTCGTGCTGTGGTTGATCAGCGTCCATCCACTACCGTTGCTCATGATATGGCCCAAAGAGGTTTGAAACCTTTAGTTCTCGATATGGCCAATCAATTCAGTCATGGAGGGGGAGTAATCAGAGGCGCCAGAGCACAAGAAGAGACATTGTGCAGACAGTCCAATTTGATGGAAGGTCTATTAAGCATTCCTTATCCACTTGGAGAGTTTGAAGGGGTTCTTGTCCCTCAAGTCCAGTTTTTCCGGGCAGATGGAACTTATGAATTCAGAGATCCTTTTGCTGTCGATGTAATTGCCATTGCTGCGTATAACCGAGCTCATGGGCAGGGACCACATCCCTGGAACCCAGCTTATGCCAGAGGAAATAAAAACAAGATCCGGCTCTTGTTGCGCACTGCCTTAAGCAAGGGAAATGATTCCCTTGTATTGGGAGCTTTAGGGTGTGGAGCCTTTGGCAATAATCCTAGAACCATTGCAGGGTACTTCAAAGAAGTTCTGGCAGAGAGGGAGTTCGCAGGAAAATTCAAAGAGATACGGTTTGCAATCATTCCCGATCACAATGATCCTAGGAATGCGAATGTAACAGAATTCCGAAGAGTTTTTCCCTAACATTAGAATCCTGAATTAGTCTGAGACATCCAGTCCCATGGAATGTCTTAGCTGATAGTAAGAAATGAGCAGATTGTAGCTGGAAAAATTTCTCTGATCTCTGGATTGGGCCAGACTATTCACTGTGTCCCTGTATTCTAAGGGAGTGATTGTTCCATACCTCAGTCTTTCTTTGGCATCACGCATCGCTTCTTCAGCGAGGAGAACTCCTTCGGAAGAGGAGACAAAAGTGAGCATCGCATCTTCGATCTGATAGACCTGATTCCGGATATTGAGCTCGATCTGATCACGGATATTTTGATAGCTCAACCAGGATTTGGAGCGTTTGGATATGGCTTCCTTGACCTTGTGCTCTCGAAACAGACTGTCGAACAGAGTCCATTCGAATTTGACTCCACCGGCAAAACTGAGAGCTTCCTTGCTGAAATTTCTCGATCCTGGGTCCCCAGCATTATATTGATAGTCGACGAATCCAATGATCTCGGGCAAATACCTCGACTTTTGTTTTCCGATGTCGGCGTTGGCGACTTCGATTGCAGCTTCTTTTTCCTTCAACTCAGGCCGGTAGGCCAGAGCTGTCTCTATATAGAATTGGATCTCTTCTTCCGTGAAAAGAGAAGGCTTGTTCACCTCGTCGATATTCTCTGCATGACAGATGAAGTCATCGGTAGAGGGAAACTTATTGTACTCATAATTGTACTTTTCCTTGATCAGCTGCAATTTCACACCCAGTGAGGGAATGTCAAAGACAGGGATGTGATTCTCGCTGATGGAAAGCTCTTTTTCATGGATTGGGTTGACACCTAGTGAATCCATGAGAGATTTTCTTGCATTCTGCAATTGTTTGAGGGTGGAATAATAACTCGATATCGCATTGGATACCGCTACTTTGCTCTGGTTCACCTGGTAGCGTATCGCAGTTCCCGAATCGAAGGCCTTTTGTTCGATGTTCAAAGCCTCAGTGAGATAGTCTATGTTCTCTTTTTGAACCTCCAATGAAATTTCATAGAGGACGACGGCATAATAGCCCTGTCGAACAACCAATAGGAGATCATTTTCAGTGGAAAGTTTCTGTGCCTCGTATCCTTCCGATTCGTACCTGTTCATCTTGTAACCATAGTAAAGCTCCATGGTCAAAAGAGGTTGGTTCAACTCGAATTTATTCACCCAGAAATTTCGAGTAAATGAGAGGGCACCCGTATCGATATTTTCGACAATTTGCTCGTTTTCTGTCCGGGTATAGGATCCCTCCCATACGACTGAGGGGAATAAGCGGGAAAGAGCTTGGGACTGTCTTTCCATAGCCTCACGGGTCCCTTCTATGGAAATCAGAAATTCTTTGTTGTATTCCATAGCAATCGATTCGGCATCATCCAGAGAAAGATCCCTAAGCTGAACCCTTCCTATGGCCAATGCAGGCAATAGAATAAAAACGCCAAGCCAAAAATTGTGCACGATTTTGACCTTCCCCTTACTACATATATATAGAGGAAAATGCCCTTAATCGCAATATGAACCTCATCTTAAAATGACAGCTGTCTTTTCACGGAAGGTAGGAATCGATCAAATTGACAAATAAAAATAATAATGTACCATTCCCTCGGTAACCAAGGGGCTAGTATGGAATCAGTTCTTCTTCTATCACGAATCCAATTTGCCATTCATGTGGGCTTTCATTTTATCTACCCACCTTTGAGCATTGGATTATCATTGATGATTGTGATTATGGAAGGGCTCTATATGAAAACCAAAAATCCGAAGTATAAATCCATGGCTCAGTTTTGGATCCGGATTTTTGCGATTACCTTTGCCCTCGGAGTTGCCACAGGTCTCGTACAGGTTTTTGCCTTTGGAACGAACTGGGCCCGTTATTCCCGTTTTGTAGGTGACGTCTTTGGAAGTGCTTTAGCTGCTGAAGGGGTATTTGCTTTCTTTTTGGAAGCCGGATTTATCGGAGTTCTCCTTTTTGGCTGGGACAGGGTGAAACCCGGTGTCCATTATTTTTCTACGATTATGGTGGCGATCGGGGCCCATTTCAGCGCCACCTGGATCATTGCGGTTAACTCCTGGATGCAGACACCTGCAGGGTACAAAATCGTCGGTAAAGGCGCTGAAGCCCATGCGGTCGTCACGAATTTTTGGGAAATGGTCCTCAATTATTCCACAATTGATCGACTGATCCATGTCGTCATAGGCTGCTGGCTGGTAGGATCTTTTTTCCTGATCAGCGTTGCAGCTTATTATTTTCTTAAGAAAAAGCACCTCGAAATAGCCCGTTCCATGATGAGAATTGGCCTTTGGATTTCCTGCATTCTCCTTCTTGCCCAACTGGTCTCTGGAGATAGCAGTGCAAAAATAGTCGCAAAATACCAGCCTGCAAAATTTGCAGCTTTTGAGGGGGTTTATAAAACCAGGCCTTACACTCCTATCTCGGTCTGGGGATGGGTAGACCCTAAAAAAGAGGAAGTCGTCTCTTTAAAGATTCCGGCGGCGCTGAGTTTCATGACTTACTGGAACGCAGCAACACCCGTGATGGGACTGGATCACTTTCCCCGAGAGGACTGGCCTAATGTACCGGCAGTCTTTCAATTCTACCATCTCATGGTCATCATGTGGGCTCTTCTCTGTATTATGGCACTGGTTGGATTCATCCTTTTTTACTCAAAAAAGCTGGAAAAGGCCCGTTGGTTTCTTTGGATTCTCGTCATATCTGTGATCATTCCACCCCTCACATTGCAGTTAGGCTGGTTTGCAGCAGAGATGGGGAGGCAGCCGTGGGTGGTCTACAATGTCTTAAAGACTGCAGACGGGTTGTCTGAAGGAATTTCGGCTGGCCAAGTACAAGGATCAATGGCCATGTTCGTCATCGTATATATCCTGCTCTTCTGTCTTTTTATTTTCTTAGTTGACCGAAAGATCAAGCTTGGTCCTGAGGAAGGAGTTGTTGAGGAGTACAGACCTTTACCGATCAAGAAGAGAGGAGAGAGCAATGCTTAGTGAATTTTTCTTGCAAATTGTATGGTATCTGGTCTTTGGCGTAGCTGCTCTCATGTATACTATTTTGGATGGTTTCGATTTGGGAGTTGGCATTCTTCATCCTTTTGCTCGAAATGATAAAGAACGGCGTATCTTTCTGAACTCGATCGGCCCTGTATGGGATGGCAATGAAGTTTGGTTGGTGATCATTCTTGGAGGACTTTTTGCCGGGTTTCCAGGAGCTTATGCAACGATACTATCTGCATTTTATACCCTGATCATGATCCTGATCGCCTGTCTGATTTTTCGGGCCACAGCCATTGAATTCAGGTCCAAGAGTGAATCCGTTGCCTGGAGGAAATTCTGGGATTTTTTCTTCTTCCTTTCCAGTATCCTTATCGCTTTTATCCTGGGCGTTGGTTTAGGAAACTTTGTATTAGGGATCCCACTGGATAGTAATTACGTATATGTCGGGAATTTCTGGCATTTCTTACGTCCTTTTCCCATCTTGACCGGAATAACTGTTGTCTTCCTACTAGCCATGCATGGATCGATCTATCTTGTAATGAAAACGGAAGGAGAAGAGCACAAATATCTTCGGAAATGGGTAAAACCCTGCATTGGTCTTTTCTTTCTTTTCTATGTCATTACAAGCATTGTAACTCTCCTTACGATCCCGTACATGACAGACAGAATGGAAGCTATGCCCTGGCTTTTTGCCATTCCGGTACTGGCATTTATTGTCATCCTCAGTGTTCCTTTTTTCATCAAAAAGGGATATGACGGTTGGGCTTTCATTTCTTCTTGTTTGTCCATCGCACTTCTTTTTATCGTCTATGGAGTAGGAACTTTTCCCAATATTCTCCGTTCCTCTCTATTGCCAAACCAAAACAGCATTACGGTCTTTAACTCATCATCTTCCGTACATACATTGGAGATTCTGCTGTTGATTGTGTTGATTGGACTACCTTTTGTGTTTGCCTATGGCTTTTGGATCTACCGCATTTTCCGGGGCAAGGTTCAAATAGACAAACACTCCTATTAGGACAAGTTGTATCTTGAGAAACCTGACTGCGTTGAAAGTTTGATATAGACTGCTAGGAAGAGGAAACGGTGGTTTTTTCAGGAGGGCCCTTATAGGAGTGGGGGAAGCCGACCATCGCTTCATAACAGGCTATGAGATGGACCACACCATTCATCGCTCGATGAGGAGTCTGTTCTGGAAGAAGTTTGTAATACGATGCAATTAAATCTTTAGAAAATCCGCTTTCCCAAGGATAGGGAGCATCGTCTTTTTTGGCCCGGTTCATCTGAGTTGCCCAATACATGGAAGCGAGATCGAGCCAGTGATAGGGCAATAATTGAGCTTCCTGAGTCTCTGGGTCGACGATCTGAGCAAAAAAGACTCGGTCAAAGGAAGGATTTTGGCAGATGAAGACAGCTTTACCTCTTCGGATATTGCATCGATGAAAATCTTCAAGAATGAGTTTTTTTACCGTACTCTCTTCTTTACCATTTTTTATTTCCTCATAGGAGAATCCGGTTACACCAAGACTCTGTATGTCGCTCATGTCCCAGGTTTCAATCGACTGATGTAGGACTGTTTCAAAGGAGCTGATTTCCTGCCCGGTATAGAGATCGATGATTTTGTATGCGATCTCGAGTACACGGTGTTTGTAGAAATTTAAGCCATTTGTTTCTGTGTCTAGAAATACGCCTAGCATAGAGTCCTTGAGAAACTCATCAACATAAAAAACGTAAAAGTTTTATTCAAAAGAAAAATTTGGTACAAAAATATACATAAAACGTTGAGGTATTGGCATGGAAGTAAACATAGGAATGACCAAAAAGCAAAGAAGCGACTGTGCAAAGATGCTCTCTAAATTCTTGGCAAATACCTATGCTGTTTATCTGAAGACACAGAATTTTCACTGGAATATTGTGGGGCCTGATTTTTATTCACTGCATATTCTTTTCGAAAAACATTATGAAGAATTGGCCGATGCCATTGATGAAATTGCTGAAAGAATCCGCTCTTTAGGGTTCTTTGCTGAAGGCTCTTTTTCCTCGTTCAAGAAAAAAACGACCATCAAAGAGGAAGACAAGCCTTTATCTGCCCAAAAAATGCTTCGCAGTCTTTTACTTGCCCATGAAACGATCTCAAAAGAAGGGCGTCCCCTCATCAAAGAATCTCAAGATCTGAATGATGACATCACTTCAGACCTTTTGATTAGAAGAGTCTCGTTCCATGATAAAGCAGCATGGATGATTCGCTCTCACCTAGAAAAACTATAATCTCCATAAATTTCCATAATAGGTTTGTTATATGATTTACAAAGTATGCTCCCTTATTTTCTTTTTCAGTATTGCCTTTTGCGAGAATTACTCTGTTCTAAGCCTCAGTTCAGCAATCGTGGATCACTGTCTGCTGATCAGCGATGAAGATCTAAACGATATCACGAGTGAAAAGGGAGGATGGGCACCGGTAGATTACCGAACATTCTGCGCCTTGCTTGATGAAAACCCCGATTCTATAATGATTCCTGGGGGAAGCGGGGTCAACGTAATCAAGGGGCTTGCTCATTTAGGAGAGAAATGTGCTGTGATTGGAAAGATCGGGAACGATAAAAAAGGGGAGTATTACCAGAACTATATGAAGGGACTCGGCATCACTTCTCTTCTGAAAGTTGAGAACCTGCCAACAGGTCAGACCATCTGTTTTATCACTCCTGACAAGCAAAGGACATTCCGAACTTATATTGGCGCTTCCCATTGCCTGAATAACCTTAAGCTTGACCCATCCTTATTCAAGGACATTCAGTTATTTCATATCGAGGGTTATCAGCTCATCGACCATGACTTGGTTATAAGAGCTCTCATCCAGGCAAAGAAGAACAATGTGAAAGTGTCAATGGACTTGGCGAATATCGAAATCGTCCGCAGGAACAAGGATTTCATCTGGGACTTGATAGAAACTATCGTCGATATCCTCTTTTGCAATGAGATGGAGGCAGAAGAGTTAACAGGAATGAATGCATCTGATGCCTGTGCGTATCTCTCGAAATTTTGTGAGATTGCTGTAGTGACAATGAGTGAAAAGGGAAGCTGGGCCCAAAGGGGCGAAGAAAAAATTCACACTCCGGCCCAGACGGTAGAGACCATGGACACAACAGGGGCCGGCGATTACTTCACTGGAGGATTTTTACAGGCATATCTGCGTCACGCCACCCTTAAAAAATGTGCTTGGCAGGGGGCTTTGCTCGCCTCCTATGTCGTACAGGTTATTGGGGCTGATATACCAGAAGATGACTGGGAAGAAATTTTACAAGAGGTCCAAAAAGGGTAGATCCTATGGGGCCTACAATGTATACTTGCCAGATTTTGGTGGTTTATGGCTCTCCCTCGACAAAAGTTTCGAGAAATCGTTTTTCAACTCCTCTATGGACAAGAGTTTGGTGAAATTGAATCCAGGGAATCGATGGATCTCGTAATGCGGCAACTCAAGGTAACCCGATCTTCTGTGAAAAAAGGTCTGGAAAAAGTCCAGGAAATCTTGAAGCATATCGAGTCTTTGGACAAAGAGATAGCCTATGCTTCCAAAGATTACCCTCTAGAGAGAATTTCAAAAGTAGAAAGGACTATTTTACAGATGTGCCTGTATGAAATGCTCTATGAGGAGACTCCTTCTAAAGTTGCTATCACCGAAGCAGTCCGCCTGTCGAGGAAATTCGGCAGTCCTGAAGGAGCTACTTTTGTGAATGGAATATTGGACCACATTTACAAGAAACATGGTGATTGAAGAAAGACTGAAAAAAGAGGAACCCCTCTGCAAGCATTCCACCTTTGCCATTGGAGGGCCGGCCTCGTACTTTCTTGAGGTGCATTCCAAAGAAGAACTCAAAGAATCGCTCCTTTTTGCTAAAAAAAATAAATTAGCTCCTTTTTTTCTCGGTAAAGGTTCCAATCTGATCTTTGATGATAGGGGATGGAAGGGAATTGTCATACAGAACCGTATCGATTTTTGCCGTTTCGATCAGAATACAGTGGACGTTGGATCTGGTTATAGTTTCTCGTTATTGGGAACACAGGCTGCGAGAAAAGGGCTCACAGGGCTCGAGTTCGCCAGTGGTATACCTGCGAGTGTCGGAGGTGCGATTTACATGAATGCAGGTGCAAATGGAAAAGAGACTTGTGAGTCGCTAACTTCGGTTACTTACATTTCAGAAGAAGGAAAGGAAGAGGTTTACTCCAAAGATGAGCTTGAGTTCCGGTATCGGTTCTCTTCTTTCCAACAGATGAAAGGAGCCATTGCTTCCGCAGTGTTTTCTTTACAGGAAGACCCTTCTGCACGAAAATCTCAAGTGGACATCATCAATCGGAGAATAGCAACCCAGCCTTTGAAGGAAAAAAGTGCAGGATGCATTTTTCGGAATCCTTCTTCACAGATCAAATCGGGAGCTCTGATTGAACAATGTGGCCTGAAAGGAAAAAAAATAGGTGGGGCAAAAGTCTCTGAAATCCATGCGAACTTCATTGTAAATGAGTCTGGAGCATCTTGCAGGGATGTGCAACAGCTCGTTTCATTGATCTGTGAAGAAGTAAAGAAGAAAACGGGGATCGAGCTCGAAATGGAAGTTCGTTATATCCCCTATAATGGTTAAATAAATGAAGCAATTTAGAGCTGACCTTCACTGTCATAGTACTTGTTCCGATGGGACTCTCACTCCCTTTGAAATATTGGACCTCGCGAAAGAGATAGGATTAAGTGGCCTGTCTATTACCGATCATGATACTACTTCAGCCTATACCCAGCCCTTTCTCAGTAAAGCTGCGGAGCTCGGTCTTCAAATGATTCCAGGGGTTGAAATTTCTTCCATTCACAGAAATACCAGTGTGCATATCTTGGCCTATAACTACGACCTTCAAGACGAAGCATTCAAGAACTTCATTTCGGAAGCCCAGGGTAAGCGAAATGATCGCAACCACAAAATATTGGAGAAGCTAAAAGAGTTGGGCATGCCCATCGAGTATGAAGAGCTGGTTGCGTTTGCTTCGAATGATGATACTTTCAATCATAAATCTCTCGGAAGGCCACACATTGCGCTATTAATGATCAAAAAAGGATACGTTCCCCATTTTCAACAAGCCTTTGATGTTTATCTGAAAGATGGAGGAAAGGCCTTTGCGCCTACTCTTTCCCGAACCGCACCCGAAGTGATCAAAGAGATCCACCGTGCGAAAGGTAAAGCGATCATTGCCCATCCGGGGATTTATAAAAACCGACATGTAGTCCAGGACCTTTTGAGCATGGAGTTCGATGGGCTTGAGGGCTATTATTCAAGGGTTGCACCCGAGCAGGAAAAGAGGTGGATTGACATAGCCTATAATAAAGGATGGCTGGTAACAGGAGGGTCTGATTTTCACGGGTCCGTAAAGGCTCATATTCCCCTGGGTTGTTCTTGGGTGAATGAAGAAACTTTCAAAAAGATTTTAGAGCGATGAACTACGAAGCCTGCGTAAAAAAACTCTATGATCATTCTTTTTTCATTCCTAAGAAAATGAACCTCGAGTTCATGGAAGAATTTTCAAAGACCTTTCATGCTCCCGAAAAGACTTTTCCTTCTATTCATGTTGCGGGAACAAACGGAAAAGGCTCCGTTATTTGTAAAATTGCATCGACGCTTGGCAAAGCGGGTTATAGGGTCGGGACTTATACCTCGCCCCATATTTCTTCTTTCCGAGAACGGATCTGCATCAACGGAGATCCAATCCCTCAGGAAGATGTCACAAAAGAGCTGAACGTTCTGTTTTCTTGGTTGGATTCAAATGAAAAGAAAGCTTCCTTTTTTGAAATACTCACTATGCTTTCCTTTCTGTATTTTTCTCACCAGAATGTAGATGTTGCGATCATTGAAACTGGCATGGGAGGAAGGCTTGATTCGACGAATATCGTCATTCCCATATTAAGCATCATCACTAGGATTGCAAAAGAGCATTCCCAATATCTGGGAGACACTCTTGATAAGATTGCTTCTGAAAAAGCGGGGATTATCAAGTCGGGTATTCCGTCTCTTTTAGGGAAACAAGCCCAATTCCCTTCGATCATGAAAAAAGCAATCATTGAGAAATCCCCCATTCGTACTCTTTCGGAAGACTATTCCTATCAGAAAGAGAACGAACAGATTGCCTCAAAGGCTCTTGACATCATCGCGGATGCTTTTCCTGTTTCCAAGGAGGCTCTTTCATGGGGGCTTGCCCAAAGGCCAAAATGCCGCCTGGAAAAACATTTCATTAAGGGCAAGGAAGTTATTTTTGACGTCTCTCACAATCCCGATGGAATTGAGGCTTTATTCAAAGAGCTAAGTCTTGAAGAAAAGATACCCATGATCCTTGGGCTTAGCAGTGATAAGGAAATGGGACCCTGCCTCGATTTATTTTTTTCTCATGCATCGCACCTTTATCTCATTCAATCTTCCCATCACAGAATGCGAAGAGGAGAAGATTTAGCAGAATATGCACGAGAAAAAAATATCTCCCACTCATTTGTCACTGCAGAACAGGTACCTCATTTAGGAGAGAAAAAACTGCTCATTTCAGGTAGTTTTTTCTTTATGAGTGAAATTAGACAGGCTTTAGGAATGGATGAGCCTTACGATAGATTGGACCTTAATGGACCCAAATTAAAGTAGGGGATTTCGCTCGCTTCAACCACCAGTGATAAAGGATAGTTCGGGGGCCGTCATACTTTTCAAAGAAGGAAAGGATGGCCTTTTCCTCTCTTTCTCCTTCGCTATGTCCTGGATAGCAGGTGATGCTAATCGCCCCGTCGCCTTCAATACGGTCCAATGCATGCTGAATGCTCAAAAGAGTTGTATCTACTTTTGTAGTTACTTTTTTGTCTGCACCCGGAAGATATCCCAGGTTGTATACAATCAGATCAATGGGGAGCTTTTGAGGGACCGAGTCAAGGGAAGAATGACAAGCTTTCAAAAAGGTCACTCTTTGCAGATCATCCAAATTCTCAAGAAGCCTGTTTTTTGCACTCCTTAAAGCTTTTTCTTGAATATCATAAACAAAGATTTTCCCTTGAGTATTCTGGGCTAAGAAGAGAGTGTCGTGACCATTGCCACAGGTAGCATCGATAATATTGCTTTGGCTTTTCAAATGTTTTTTCCAAAGCTGATGTGCGCGTTCAATGTGCATAATCAAGAGTATAGGATTCTCTTACAGCAAAGACCATAGAAAAATCTGGCTCTCAAAGGTCAATTCGATTATTCTTTTACCTGATTTTTGGGGTATTAGCTCAGTTGGTTAGAGCGCCACGTTGACATCGTGGAGGTCAGCTGTTCGAGTCAGCTATATCCCATTCAATGGAGGAAGAATTTGAATCGGAGCCAGCACCTCTCAATAAAGAGGTCCGCTGCAGCACTCCTGGCTGCTGCTATGACGGAATACTATCCCAATGTCCAACTCTTGGGCCCTGGTTCAGATGGCCTCCTCTTCTATTATGACTTCATTTTTCCTCATCCTCTCCCTCCCGAAGGGCTCTCTCTTTTAGAAGAACATATGAAAAAAATTTCTAAAGAAGGCCGTTCCTATTCTCACAAGGAAATGTTGGCATCAGTTGCAAAAGAATATTTACTTCACCATAACCTTACCCATAGAGCGAAGAAGGTAGAGGGACTGGAAGGGTGCGTCGATATTTTTCAATATGGAGATTTTGTCGATTGGGCCATCGGTGATTTCGTCGTTCCTTCTTTTTCTTTTCAGCTTCTGAGAGCGGAAGTTCTGGGTAAGAATAGGATACGTATTGTGGGAACGGCAGCCCCCGATACAAAACAGGTCAAAGGGCTGGTCAAAAAAATATCTTCCTACGATCGGCATAGTGCTCGATATTTAGCTGAGAATAAGGGGCTCATTTTTCCCTCAACTACATCATGGAATTCCAAAGGATGTAGATTCTTGGAGGAAATTCTTTCTTTTTTTCGTTCTGGGATTGAAAAGGAAGGGGGGCAATTCGTCCGTTTTGATTCCAACGAAGACCGTATTTCTTGGGTTAAAGATCATCCTGATCAAAGAATTTTCGAGATTGTTCACAAAAAAAATGAAGGATCTTTTTCCCTTTTTGAGACGAAATACCAGACGGAGCTTCAAGAAATCATTTGCACAAACTCAGATATCTTTGAAAAAGAATGGATTTCTTCCTTGAAATTCATTGCAAAACTTCTTAGTATTTTAGGCTTAAAACACGAACTTTTCCTATGCCCTAGGGCAACGGATTCTGTTCAAAGGCGCGTCCGGATGAGATACCGAGACCAGATCCTGAAGGCGATGAAAGCATCGGGGATCCAATGCCAGAGCGATGAAGAATCTGAAGGGAGTTCGTTATTAGAATTTCGATTGAAAGATGGATTGGAGCGGGAATGGGTCGGAGCTACGATAGATCTGCTCCCTATGATGGAAGGATTTCCTCTCATCAGACGTTCGACAGCAGTCTCTCTGGAGAGGATACTAGCCCTCCTACTGGAGTCGACCCTTGGCGAATATAAAGAACTGTTTCCCGCAGTCCAAAGTTAGGAATGCATTTTGAGAATAAATAGGCAGATACGAGCAGACAAAATCCGAGTGATCGGATCGGATGGCAAACAGCTTGGTGTTATGTCGCCAAGAGACGCGTTAGCGCAAGCACAAGAGGAAGGCCTCGATTTAGTGGAGATTTCTCCCAATGCCAAGCCACCTGTGTGCAAAATCATCGATTATGGGAAGTTTCGATATTCACAGACGAAAAAAGAAAAAGAAACACGCAAAGCGACGCATCAGGTCAAAGTCAAAGAGATCAAAGTCAAGCCGAACATTGATGTGCACGATCTAAATACGAAACTAAAGCATGCGAGAGAATTTCTCCTAAAAGGAAACAAAGTAAGGGTTACGTGTTCTTTTCGAGGCAGAGAAATGCTTCATCTGGACCTGGGACGAAAAGTGGTCAAACAGTTTTGTGAAGAGCTCGAAGACATCGCCCAGATTGAAGCACCTCTAAAACAGATGGGACGAACGATGTCTCTTGTTTTAGCGCCATTGGGAAAAAGGACAAAACCAAAGAACAATCACAAACAGGAGTTGGACCGTGTCCAATAAAATGAAAACAAATAAGGCCGCCCGTTCAAGGTTCAAAGTAACGGGTACTGGGAAACTGAAGAAAAAAAGTCCAGGAATGCGCCATATTTTGAGCAAAAAAACATCGAAAAGAAAACGACACCTCAAAAAGTCTTCTTTGGTTGCTAAAGCGCAATCAAAGATGTACGCCAAAATGATGGGTGTTTAAAAATAACTAGAATTACGCAGGTGAGAAAAAGCACCTGTATTAAATAACGCATTAGCAAACTGGTAAGTGCCATTTGCTACATTAAAGGAGTCTAAAAATGGTTCGTGTAACGAACGCTGTGGCTACTCGTAAAAGACGCAAGAGATTGCTAAAGCGCGCGAAGGGCTTTTACGGAGACAGAAAAAATCACCTACGTCTTTCGACGGACGCTGTAATGAAGGCTTTGGCTTATAATTACGAGCATAGGAAACAACGAAAAAGAGATTTCAGAAAAATCTGGATCATTCGAATTGGGATCGCTGCAAAGATCAATGGAATGTCTTATAGCAAACTGATTCATGGATTGAAAAAAGCAGGATGTGAGATCAACCGAAAAATGCTGGCTGATATGGCTGTCCGCGACCCCGAGGCATTTACTGCAGTAGTTGGGACGGCAAAGCAAGCTTTAGTTGCATAGAGTCTCCAAGGTATGTCCATTTCATCTCAAATTGATCAAATTCGATCTACTTTCCTTGACGAGTTGAAAAAAGCAATCAACTCTAAGGAGCTCGAGAGTATCAAAGTCAGATATCTCGGGAAAAAAGGGCCGATCCAGGATTTGATGAAACAGTTGAAGGACGTCTCACAGGATGAACGACCCCTCATGGGCAAGCTCATCAACGATCTCAAACAGGAAGTTTCATCGCACTGTGAAAATAGCTTAGCTCGCATCACTCTCGAAGAGCGTTCTAAGCGGTTCGAAAAAGAAAAAATCGATGTCACCCTACCCGGCCGAAGAAGATATATCGGCCGGATACATCCCATACATCGAATGATGAACCGGGTAACGGATATTCTCGTTGGAATGGGATTTTCAGTTCAGTATGGGCCTGACATCGATTCTGATTATTATAATTTCGAAGGATTGAACTTTCCTCCTGATCATCCTGCCCGCGACATGCAGGATACATTTTACGTCACAGATGATCTTCTCTTGCGCACGCATACAAGTAATGTCCAGGTCCGTGTCATGCAGACCAACAAACCTCCTATTCGCGTTATCGCTCCAGGACGTTGCTTTCGCAATGAGACCATATCTGCACGCTCGCATGTCTTTTTCCATCAAGTCGAAGGCTTCTATATCGATAAAGATGTAAGTTTTGCAGATCTTCTCGCGACCATGGACGAGTTTTGGAAAAAACTATTGGGCTATGATGTAAAGACCCGTTTTCGTCCCTCTTACTTTCCCTTTGTCGAACCTGGCATGGAAGTCGACATCAGCTGTACTGCCTGTGAGACAAAAGGCTGCCGCATCTGTAAATATTCCGGATGGCTCGAAGTGGCTGGTGCCGGAATGATCCATCCTAATGTTCTGAAATCAGGCATGATCGATCCGGAAGAATACTCTGGATATGCCTGGGGGCTTGGTATCGAACGCCTGGCCATGCTCGAATATGGCATTAAGGATATTCGGAACTTCACTGAAAACGACATGCGTCTCCTTACACAATTTTCCTAGATTTTTTTTCCCTCGATGGTTTTTATGAAACTATGACGAAGAGATCGAAAAAAATCATTGCTTACGCATGGACTGTCTGGATCATCGCAGCTGTGTTCTACTTCTATAAATATGTCATAGAAGTATCCCCCAGCATAATGACCAGAGATTTAATGAGCGCGTTTTCATTGTCAGGCGCTCAGCTCGGTAATCTTGCGGCCTCTTATTTTTATGCCTATCTGATCATGCAGATACCTGTGGGGCTTCTTGTCGATCGCTTTGGTCCAAGAAGAGTCGTGACCATAGCAATCTTTGTATGCGCAATAGGTCTGTTCGTTTTTGCAAAGGCGAATACATTTCTAGTAGCAGGAATTGGCCGGTTTGTCGTCGGTCTCGGAGCTGCATTTGCTGTCATCAACACGTTCAAACTGACAGCGAACTGGTTTCCTCCCCGACGATTTGCATTTATGGCAGGTCTGCTTCTAAGCATCGGCATGTTAGGGGCTGTCGGAGGGCAGGCTCCACTTTCCTATTATATTGCCCATACAGGAAACTGGCGTACAGCAATGTTGAACATTGCCTGGGCTGGAATCGTTCTTGCTATTATTTTTTGGTTGATCATTCGCGATAAGCCAAAAGGAATGAAAGAAGATGAGCCTCATCTTCGAAAAAAACGATTTTGGAAAGGTTTTGGAAAACTGGTCAGTAATCCACAAAACTGGCTTCTTTCCGTTTTCAGCGGACTGTTGTTTTCTCCTATCATGGCATTTGGAGAACTATGGGGTGTAAACTTCATCAGGGATGCTTTTCAAATGGATCATCACCATGCTGCACAGGCCGTATCGATGATCTTTATAGGGTTTGCAGTCGGTGCGCCTTTTTTTGGATGGATGTCTGATAAAATTGGTCGAAGGAAAACAATGATGTATCTGGGCAATATTCTCTCTATTATTTTGCTCGTCATCACTCTCTATTTCCCATCTCCCCATATCTATTTTTCCTATCCGCTTCTTTTTCTCTTTGGCGCCTTTATCAGTTCATTCCTCCTTAGCTTTACAATGATACGCGAAGTCAATGCACCCTTTGTCATTGCTACTGCGATGGGATTCATGAATACATTCAATGCAATCGTCGGTGCAATTACAGACCCTCTCATTGGAAGTTTACTTGATTCTAAATGGACAGGACAGATGGTTGATGGAGCCAGGGCATTTTCTGTCGATGCCTATCGCTATGCTCTGACAACACTACCTGTCTATCTCATCATTGGACTCATTCTCCTCTTCTTTATCAAGGAGACTCATTGCAAGCAAATGCATCCTGAAAATTCCTAAGCACAGAAATTGACTGTACGTGCCTACTTTGGTATTTTTGTCCCACTTTAATTTTTGGAGGTAATAAATGAGTAAATTTTTAACATTTCTTTTTCTTGGAATCGTAACAATCTACGCGCAGGAAACGGGACTTGAAAACGTGAAAAAGCGGATCGAGTGGAATGAGAACTTTCCTCAAGAGTCTATATCAGTAAATGGATTGACCTATTATCAGGATCGCACCGTGTTCTCTCCTGAGTGTTTTGTCTCTACCTCGATCTTTGCGGAGAACATTCCCTATATACCTGGTGAGAAATTTCTGGAGATTGGCTCCGGTGTCGGCGTCATCGCCATCACAGCCGCTCTCAACCATAATGAAGTTGTGGCGACGGATATCAATCCCAAAGCAGTTGAGCTGACCTCTCTCAATGCCGAGTTAAACAATGTACAGATCAACTGCAGGCAAGGGGACATCTTCTCTCCCATATCCCAAGATGAAACATTCGACACTATTTTCTGGAACTGGCCTTTTGTCTACGCAGACGAAGATTATGAGTGGGAGTCTCTTTTAGAACGCTCTGTCTGCGATCCCGGATACAAACAGCTTCATCAGTTCCTCACTGATGCCCAAAAACACCTCAATCCAAACGGCCGGATTATTTTGACATTTGGATCCAATGGGACCTACGATTTATTCGCTAAAACAGTTGAAGAATGTGGTTATTCCATGGAGCAAATTTTTGAAGGCTATCTCAACAATCCCCGTGGAGGTTCTTTCTGGCTCTACGAATTAAAATCTCTATAATTTAAGGAGTTGATCGGGGAATTAACCTCAATTGAGGTTATCTTGATTTCTAGGATTTTATAAGAGACGGATACTTAAAGGTTTGTGACAAACATGTATTGCATTCCATGATTTCTTGCTAAAATCGTGGATTGAAATCCAAGATTTGGTACAATAAGGTTTTGTGCTAGAAAAAGAGAATCTCATGTATGAGAAAATACAGGAAATAAGCCGCCAGTTTTTAAAAATAAAGAACTCTGACTACAGAAGATATCTGATTAAAACTACAAAGTTTTCCCATCGGATGTCAGTAATTGTTGGGCAACGCGGGGTAGGAAAAACAACTACTTTGGTTCAACTATTACTCGAGAAAGTGAAAGGAGATCGCTTTAACAATGAAATTTTATACATTCAAGCTGATCATTTTGTAGTAGGGGATGCTTCATTATATGAGATAGCAGAACAGTTTCAGCAGCTCGACGGAAAATGGTTGGCGATTGACGAAATTCATAAATACCCTAGTTGGTCGAAAGAATTAAAAAGTATTTACGATACTTTTCCAGATCTCAACCTTATTATTTCAGGGAGTTCGGCTTTAGAAATTTACAAGGGAAGTCATGATCTAATTCGACGTGCTGTTTGTTATACGATGCAGGGATTATCTTTTCGGGAGTATTTAGAATTGTCATACAGTATTGAGCTTCTCTCTCACCCTTTAGGTGAAATTTGCCAAAATCATGAAAAGATTTCAGAGGTTATTCTAAGTCAACTTCAAGCTATTGATCGAAAAATTCTTCCAGAATTCAACCGATATTTACAAAACGGTTACTATCCATATTTTTTTGAAATTCAGAATGAAGACGCTTACAAAATGACACTGGAACAAAATCTACATATGACAATTGAATCAGATTTAGCAGCTATTTATCCTCATCTAACAGGAACAAGCATTAAAAAAATCAAACAATTGCTTATTTTTATCGCAAACTCGGCTCCTTTTGTTCCGAATTGGCAAAAAATAATGACAGCACTGGAAGTTGGCGATATCCGTACGTTGAAATCCTATTTCAAGCATTTAGAAGATGCATGTTTAGTCAGGTCCTTATCGAAAGCAACGAAGAAGTTTAGCCAAATTGAGTCACCAGATAAGTTATATTTGGATAATCCAAATCAATTGTTTGCTATTTCTTCAAAGAATCCGGATAAAGGTACTGTTCGGGAAACATTTTTTCTGAATAGCGTTTCCCAGCAACAGCAAATTAAGATTCCTCAAAATGGAGGCTTTTTGGTGGACGATCACTTATTATTTGAAATTGGCGGACGTAAAAAAAACTTTCATCAAATAAAATCTAACTCAAATGCTTATCTTTCTTGTGATGATATCGAACAAGGAATAGGAAATAAGATACCTTTATGGCTTTTTGGGTTTCTGTATTAATCTCATAAATATTGTTCAATAAGACCAACCTTTATGCTCAAGTTCAAAGTGCACAGAACTCCCTTTCGTTAAATTCCTTCGGAAAATATACTATTAGCCTTTGGAAGAGTGGCAGAGTGGCCGAATGCGTCTGTCTTGAAAACAGAAGTCCCGAGAGGGACCGGGGGTTCGAATCCCTCCTCTTCCGAATTTTTTTTCCTAAAAAATTTGAGGAAGAGGTGGGGTGAGAACCCGTGGGTTCGATTGAAGCTCTGCTTCAAGAATTCATCCAACGAAGTTGGTGAACCCGAAGGGCGAAGATCTTAGATCTGAGTTCCATCCCTCCTGATAATTTCGATTCGAGTTGAGGCCGATGTTTGCTTGCAAACCGACCGAGACCGCCGCTCCGGTAGTATGAGCTTTAGCTCAACGCGAGGAGATCCCTCCTCTTCCGAATTTTTTCCCTAGAAAATTTTAGGAAGAGGTGGGATGAGAACCCAGGAGAGATCCTTCCTTTTTCAAAAGTTCCGTATAATGATCGATTAGCTTATAGAGCATCAGATATTGGGGAAAATGGGTAACCGTAAAAGGACGCTGTAAGGACAATTGCCAAATCACCTTATCGATACTGATTTTCAGATCATTCACATCGATCCCATCGGCAATTTGCTCATCAATTTCATTGATTAATAGATAGCCTGCTATAAAAGCGCCTGTTCGACCGATGCCCGCACGGCAATGAACAGCGATCATTTTAGAATCAGAAGTCTCGGAGTTTTTGACAGCTTTGATAAGAGCTAAGAGCTTTTCAGGTACAATTCCTTGATGATCTTCCCAGCAGTCGGTCGGAAAGTAGTTAATCTCTCGACCTGAGACTTCTATCGAAGGCCTACCACAGTTTGAATGAATATTCATCCTGCCTTCCCAATAAGGGAAACTTCCTTGCCGGCCTTTATATATAGCTGGAGTCAACCTCACGAGGTCCGTAATACAATACTCATTAAGGACTTCGAAAAAAGCCTCGAGATTTTTTTTGCAGGGTGCTTCCAAAGCAAGGAAATGCATTCCTTGTAAAGAGATGATACTGGCGTTGTAATTGGGAGAAGCAAGCGTGTATACAGGCGCTATTGGATAAGGGTAACGAGAACACCATAGTTCCCAGTTATCCGGCATCTGATATTCTTCTTTCCAACGTCCAAAAACACCTTCCTTATCGAAATCTTCGGGATTCACAAAATATACGGACCAACGATCTTTTACCATTTTATCGAAACGAACTTTGAGGTCCTGTTCTTTCATTCCGGAGCTCCATAATGGAAATTCACTCTGGTTTTCGACAAAGTCATTCCAACGTTGATGAAAACCAACTTCTGCCTTTTGCATTGTTTTTGCAATGGTGGCTTTCTCTACGCTAAAAACGCCTGAGGCAGTACAAATGCCCCAAAGCAAAATGAAGAATCTTTTTAAAAATCGATTCATGAACAAGCTATTTTTGGAATTTATTCTGATGATGCAGGAAAAATCGTAACCCATTTTTCCTTTGAAAGCATGATTAAAATGCAGAATAACTATGGTTAAGTACTTGGGTCATATGTCAAGTTTGTATTTAAATTCTGTAGTATCTGGTTCTTCTAAAACAGAGTCAATGACTTGCGCCATCGAGTCTTGTCTTGAGATGTATCAGGATGAGAAGTTAGAAATCGACAATCCCGGCCTCGAACACATAATGAAGGCAGCTTCATTTGTATTTGGCTCTGTATGTGCTGAGGGCATAATCAGCTTCGTCAGTTCAAGAGCTTGAATCATTCAGATGATTACAACTCCTGATTGAAGATCATATTCTCCTTTGGATCATTTTCAATTCATGGTACTCTATTTGCTCAAAAAGGAGAGGCATGAGTCCACAAAAAGCAACGAAATGGACCACTTGGTTCATCTGGTTCTATACAGCTAGCGGTTTATTGGGGATTGTTCTTCTGCTCTCGGCCAAGCAGCCTATTCCGCTTGATTTTCGGCTATTTATGGTCTTTCTCATGTTCGTCTTCTCCCTGCTTTTGCGTTATAAAGAAAGCAAGGTCGCTGCATGGGGGATTGTGGTTCTGGCGGCCTATGATTTGATGTACCGTTCCTTTGGTGTGTTTGCCTATCTTTCTCTTGCAAAAGTCAAAAGTGCGATCATTCTTTCTGGGCCTATTTTTTGGATCGTTTTTGATGTAGCTCTTTTGATCTTTTCCATGTTTGTTCTAAAGGGCTTTATTAAAAAAGGACATGCAGATGCAAAGCGTTAGAGCATTGATCTTTTTTTTTCTCATTAGTTCTGTTTTTGCATCAACCGATCAATGGAAAGAATGCGAACTCAAAGTCTATGACCATTGGACAGTTTCTGTACGGGCAAGGCAGCAGACTTTAGGTTGTGGGATTATTACTGCTCATAGACAGGGAATCGAAAGGATCTCTGATCTTACAGCTGATGAGATCCTAGAGCTTAAGGAAGTCATGAAGGACTTCGAGGAAGCTGTAGACATATGTTTTCAGCCAGATCGTTTCAACTACCTGCAATTGGGCAATGCGCTCCACCAATTGCACTTTCATGTGATCCCAAGATATAGCACTTCCCGTCAGTTCGCTGGTATCGAGTGGGTGGATGTAGACTTTGGTCAACCGATCATCTTTAGACCGGAAAGACCGTCCATGGAAATGGTACCATTCGTTAGGGATACTCTTCTTCAGGTCTATTCAAAAAAATAGCTTCGTTCTATATTCCAAACAAATAAGGAGTTGTTTATGGAGCCAAAAGAAGTCGAATTAGACTACACGAACTGGGAAGGAAAAAGAGCAGTCAGAAAGATACTGCCGATTGAAATCTTCTTTGGGAAGAATGAGTGGCATCCTCAAGAACAATGGCTTCTACGGGCGATGGATATTGACAAGAATGAAGAGCGTACCTTTGCGATGAAAGATATTCATAACTGGAACCGTGCAAGCTTCCCTTCGATTATTTCTTTCAGGTAGGTAAGTTGATCGAGTGATTGGGTTCTATTCTTTTCGGACTTTTTTGCCATGAATTATTCGACCCACTTCTCTTATATATGCGATAAACTTTTCATGACCAATTTTATCAGCTTCTGAAACTTCAATCCTTACTGGCTCTTTAGGTTCAGCTTGTCGGGGAGGATCTGGAAGTAGGATGTCTAGATTACCATCATTTTTGTCTTGAGTGGGATCAGCCTTTTCCCTTTCATGACTCCCTGATGAGTGTGAAAATAAACTTCTAATTTCATTTATTATAGACATAATAAAAACTACTACCTTTGAATTAACCGCATTATAATTATACCATATTATGGTGATAAAATTATATAATTATCGATTCAAAATTGAAGTAAAATATCTATTATTAAGGTAGGTGGATTCACCTATAATAGGGTGCTAGCCTATCTTTTTGCCCGCTTCAACGATTCGGGTTCCGATCTCGCGGATCTTGCGCACAAATCTTTGATGGCCTATTTCATCAGCTTTTTCGGGAGTGATTAGGGTTACTTTCTTTGGGCCTGGATCCGAACTGGGAAAATGTTTCGGTTGTCCCTGATGATGAGTGGATTGCGTATAAAATGAACCTGATGGTGTAGCCATAAGTGACCCCTTTTTGATTCTCAGACATTCTACATAATGAAATCAATAACTTCAACCAATTTATACTTCTCAAGCCGCTTATAATAAATAAGTTAAGATTTTTAGATCTTGATTTTCTTACAAAAAGTGATGAAATTTTTTCCGATATCTTCTCAATAAGTTATTAAGAAACAGACGTGTTAATTAACTCTTAATAATGTGTTATTAAAATTTTTACATGATATTTGTCCTGGCTTTAAAAATATAATTTATAATTTTGGGCGTTAATTAGAAAAAATAACAACACATGATAGGGAGTTAGATTATGACTGTAGTCGCTCAAAAAGTAGCTCAAAGAGCAGCATTTCAAGCTTGGAAACGTGCGCCAGAAATCGTAAAAGCAGCACCAGTGAGACCGTTCACCCTTTATTCTGGATCTTCTGGAACATTGCCTAAAACGGGAAGTACAATTAGAAACCTTGGGTTTGAAACACTCGGACAAGGAGGTTATGGAAAAGTAAGTCAATGGTCAGTACCAAGGACCTCTTATGTAAGAAGTAGATCTCTAAGAAGAAGTAGATCATCCCACTATCAGTCGGGTAGATCAGTCTCTAAATGGGGAACTTCATCAAGTGGATCCCTGGTACCCCTCAGTGCTAGGAGTGTACGTCAATGGCATGAACCTGGACAGCAATGGCATGGTGGTTCAGGACATTCTTCCGGGGCGCGGTTTCGTAGATTTTCTTCCAGTGCAGCTGAAGATGAGACCATTCATGCTAAATCTTCAGGAGGAGGTTCATTTGGAATTTACGCTCTATTTGCAGGGATCGTTGCTGGAATAGCGTCTTTTTTTTCCAGGGAGACAGAAGAGCAGGTAGAGGAGAGTGAGACTGAAGACGTTGTTACAGAAGCACAGGCCGAAGATGAAGATGTAATCGAGGTAAGTACTGAGGATACTATGACAGCTCCACACGGCACCTCGGAAGAGCAGCATCAAATTCAGGAAATTGTTTCAACCCTTGAGCCAACTCGGCCGAAAGTTACTGTCATTATGGGTGGTGGAGCGATGACGCAAGAAATTCTCACTTCGATTTACGACAGGGTTGCAAAAACCGGTAGTGATGAGTCCGTTGTACTCTTTTGTAGCGATCCTTCCCGATATGCTGAATTGATGGAAATACCTGGAATTCGAGAGAGACTCCAGATCAGGAAGCTAGGATATGCCATGGGGAATAATCCCAATTTTTGGAAAGCGGTTGGGGAACAGCTCGTTGAGGGCGGTGCAGAAGAAATTTATGGTGTAAATACGCGAGGTGGAAGTGCCATACCTGGTCGAACTTCGTTTAGAGAAATGAACTATGCGCCCATTTTTGCTCTTTCAACCGGTCTTATAGCAGGAGTGGATAGCTGTGCCAAGCTTGCGATTGCTCAATTATCTACCTCTATGGCTTCTCACGTCGAGAGAGGTTTCAGAGGAGCAGATGGTCAGGTGGACCTATATGGTGCCACAAAACTAGATGGCGACAATTTATTATTAGCCCAGCAGGTCAATGGAATCATTGTGAGGTTGAACTGGGGAATCCATTCCACAATTCCCGGTAACTGTCCTAACCACGATTATGCCTTGCCCGAACTTGTCGCATTTGTCGTGCAGCCTTATTTCGGAAGAAAAGACGCGATCACATTGCAACCTGTTTATGCACGAAATGTCGCTGCAGTTCTCACGGACTGGAGAAACATAGACAAACCAATGCACGTCATTGATGCAGTAGGGACCCCCATGTCCATGGTGGACGCGATGGAAGTGTATGCCGATCATATGGGCAGAGATTTGAAATTGGTTAAAGTTCCTATAGAATTTATGAGATGGCTCGCAACTTATGCACCGCGAGGGCACATCCAACCTTATGCTGTTGAGTATGTCGATAGTCAGACGAAACCGGATAGAGATTATACAATCTCCTCAAAGGGTTATGATGAAGCTCTTAGCGATCTCGGCCTCCGAAGGATGGAGCTTGCAGAAATTCTTGAGCAAGAAGAAGAAGTATTTGTCCCACCTCTTCCCATTAAAAAGCACAGTAAAGAGATTGCACATGTCTTGATGACCAATGCTCAAGCAAGAAAAGAGTTTATGGCACTTTTACCAGCTTTGTCAGTCACAGCTTGTAATGCAATTGGAGTATATGTGACAGGTAGATCTGAAGTAGAAGTTGAAGATCATGGAGATCAATAATGGCAGCAGCAGCGGTAGGAAGTCTTAGAACAGGATTGAGAAGAGGCTGTCAATATCTTTTAACAGGCTCTCCTCCGGCTCGTCGAATGGGAACTCTTGTTACTTCTCATGGATCTCATCTCGTGAAAATGAGCCCAGGAGCTCATAGCAAGCCCTTTCACTTTCTTCCAACATGGATGAAGTGGCCTACTCCAACTTGCATGCATGATTCTCGCAGATATTATTCTGATTCTTCGCGGCAAGTGCGGATAAAAAAAGCTCCGCCACCGCTCAAGAAAAAAAAGCTGGGAAGTGTTGCGATGATTGGCAAAGGAAGGATTTTTCGAGTGGCTTATCCCATTTTTAAAATGGTGGGATTAGATCCTCATGTATATGCACAAGATCCGGATACACGAGACGATAGACAACATGTAATCCGAGGAGATGAAAGTGAAGAAGAGTTAGGAGAAATCATCAAACCTCATGATGCTGTAATCAATCCGGCCTGCCAGTATAATGGCGAGACTTGGAAACCTGATCGACGGGAAGAGATTTATGAAACCAATACGGAACTGGCAGCAAGAGTCGCTCAGGCATCATCGAAGCAAAGTAAGCCTTGCATTCTGATGAGCTCTTGAGCATCTAAATATCCAGGGATCGATCCGGATATTCATCCCTATGTCTACTCTAAAAGAATGTTGGAAGAGAGAGTAAAAGGGCTTCCACATGTTTGTACTGTAGTATTAGATACGGCGGTTTATGGGAGTCCTGAAGATGGGCAGGATAGAGAAGCTTTGGGAATTGAAACGTTAGCACTGGTTCCCCATACTCCCATTATTCACAAACCTTTCCCTGCAATTTTCGGTGTAACAGCACCAAGAAGTTTGATTCAGCCTGTCGCGTATGACCAAATCTCAAGAGCTCTCGCTCAACAACTGATCAAGATGATCCGTGGCGAAGAAGTGGCGAGTGAAATCGCCTTTGCAGGAAAACCTGTTGCCATCCAGCAGTTCGTTCATGATGTGAACAGCTCGCATAATCCTTTAGTCATTCATGTACATCCTGGAGATGAAACCATCGAACTGATCAAACTGCTTCGAAACTCTACTGGATTTTTCCAAAAAGAAATTCATGAAATGTCCCTTCTTCCTGGAACAGATGAGATCATTCTAGATACACAACCCTTTGAAGATTTATTGGCTGAGATCGGAGAAGAATTGCCAACTCCGGAAGAGCTTGCGGTTGCTGTAGGAAGATCGGTGAAACTTCCATTGCTGGCCTATCGATTAGCGACGGCTTTTCGAAAATGTCCTGAAAAAATGCGTTTGGCCTATCTTGCGATCAAACTTTTTGTGAATGCCAAATATTCTATCGGACCTTATAACCCGGATGCTCCAAGTCCTCATTCCAAGTAATCTAATGAAGGCTTGCCATCACTGGACTTGGGCACATTTGTAAAATATTTCTTTCAAATAGTTTTCTATTTTTCCATTTTCTATAGTCCTGCCTCCTTTTTAAAAATCCTGGAGGAAATGCTATGGAAATCAGCGCAATCCAAAACGCCTGGAACTGGAACTGCAGCGAACTGGAAAAATGCACATTGCCTTCTATGCAAGTTCTGACACTTAAGGAAAAAGTATCAACTTATTCTGTTCAGTTTTTTAAAGGGGCTTTTTTCACTCTGATCCTTCCCATGACCTATGTTGTTTCCAAAGCAGCTTCTCTATTCCATTTTGAAAGTGAAAAATCAGGAATGGTCAGATGCCTTCCCTCCGATTTTGAAATTGGCGTTGCTACCGCAGAATTCCAGGTCAACGGGGCAAAAAACCACCCGAATTGTAGTTGGGCCAAATGGGAGTCTACGCAAACTGAGGATGGCAAACTGCATATTCTGAATGGGGACCGTTCAGGAGTATCCCTCGATCACTGGAATCATCCGGAACGAGTCATTTCCCGTTTGAAAGAGCTGGGTATCCACCATTATCGATTCTCTTTAGAGAGAAGCATGATCGAGCCAGCAGAAGGACAGTTCGATGAGGTTGCCATCCAGCATTACATCAACTTTTGCGAACAGCTCAAGGAAAACGGGATTGAGCCTTTCATCACTCTTCACCATTTTTCCGATCCGAACTGGTTCTTGGACAAGGGAGGATTTGAGAATGAAGAGAATATTCCAGGTTTTGTCCGGTACTGTGAGGAAGTATTCAAACGATTCGATGGAAAAGTGAAAAAGTGGGCCACTTTTAATGAACCTGGTGTTTATACGACACAAGGTTATGTTCGAGGGGTCTATCCTCCTGGAAAGACAGAGCTCGATACTGCCGGAAAGGTATTGAAGAATGTTTTGATGGCGCATTGTAAAGTATATGAGTCACTCAAAGAGATGGACCATGGAAGATCTTCGATGATTGGAATCACCCACAATATTCTACGGTTCCGTCCATACAGTTTCTGGAATCCTGTAGAAAAACTTACCTGCCACTATCTAACGAAGATTTTTCATGAGACGACAATGCAGTTTCTCAAAACAGGGGAGTTTTCCTTTCAGATTCCCTTTAAGGCGAATGTTCAGGCCAAGATAGACGGGCCGGCCCCCATGGATTTTATCGGGGTTCAGTACTATGGCGATCCCCTTCTGAGAATTACACCTTTCAGTGCAGAATCTACCTGCTATCCAGATGAGACGATGACCAATTTCCATCAGCGATTCTATCCTCAGGGTTTAAAGACCGCATTGCAGGAAGCACAAGAGTTGAAAAAACCCATATATATTACCGAAACGGGCATCGATGCTGATGATTCAAAACGAGTGGAATACTTCCAGAAAGTATTTCAAATCGCATCAAAAGCGATTCAACAAGGATGCGATCTGAGAGGTCTATATATTTGGACCTTGGAAGATAATTTCGAGTGGGATATGGGTTGGAATATTCATTTGGGGCTCTACTCACATGATCCCAAGACCGGAGAAGTGCAATCCCGGAAGGTGGCCCATTTTATCCAAGGATTTTTAAGTTCCCACCAACGTGAGGCCTGCTAAAGATGACAACAGTTTCAAGTGCAACTACTCAACCTCAGGCTATTCCAAGAGTATCCTTTGTGGAGCAGCATCAAACGACCTCAAAAAAAGTAGGGGCCCTCTTTTTGAAAATGGCCTCCCATCTCACTTGGCCCATTTGCTGGTGCAGTTCGGCAGTACACCGTTTTAAGAGTCCCATGATCGTCGGTAAGTATGATTTTGCTCCCACCGAATCTGAAGAAAAAACAACTCGCCTGGCTTATAAAGCGGGACTTGTTCTGATGGCCCCGATTGGAGTTGTTGGCGGAGCTTTAGGCATTCTCTTTCGTTTTATTGGAAATCAATTGCAACAAGACGAGTATGCGTATCGGGCCAGTCATGCTGCGGAAAAGCCATTCCAGAATGTGCCTTTTTCTGTAATGACATGGAATCTGTGTGGCCTCGGCGGAGGAATGTGCCGATCACATGGAGGAGTTGTCGAATGGGAAAAAAGAGCAGAGGGAATTGTCAAACAAGTTCGAGATGAAGATCCTGATATCCTTTGTTGCCAAGAAGTGCAGGATGAGCACATAGCATTAGAAATGTATGAACAGCTGAAAGACGTTTATCCTCACTTTTTTTGGAACTTCGGTCCTCATACATATGGATCGAATAGCGGACTTTTCATCGCCTGTAAATTCCCACCGAAAGACCTTGAATTCGTCACCTATCGTGATGCAATTGGAAGTGCAAAATGGATCCATAAAGGATTTGCTAGACTTGCACTCCGTGATGAGTCTGGAAAAGGTGCTGATATCATTACATCCCATCTGCAGCATGCCGGGGATAAAGAATCCCGTGCAACACGGGAAAAGCAGATCCGGCAGATGCTGGGACATGTTCAAAGTCTTCATATAGATCCTAAAGAGAAGTCGATTCCGAAGTTCCTTCTCGGCGATCTGAATGTCGACCGAAATACCGACGAGATTGAAACTTCTTCTCTTTTCAAGCACTTCAGACATGGTTATAACTCTACTGATGAAACCTGTTCCGATTTCTTGTGTCAGGACCTATGGGATGCAACGGATGAAGAAAGGAAAAAAGGAATTACGTCTACACCGGAAAGAATCGATTACATCTCTCTTTTAACGTCTACACCTGATGGGGAAGAGCTTCCTGTTGAGAGTGCGAAGATGTATGTTCACCGAGTTCTTGCCTATGAGAAAAGCGATCCCTCAAGTGCCCGTTCCGATCATCACGCACTATCAGGAATGATAAGAGTGTAAAATATACACTCTCTAGGCTGTCTTTGAGACTGCCTCCTTCTTTTGAGAAAAGGATTCACCTATTTTCAAATAACATACCTTTTCTGCAAATTCGGGATTTTCCTTAGCCATCTGTTGCATTTTCAGATAGGGAGATTCGACTGTTTCCACCCCGGTTCGATATGCGCCCCAATGAATCGGGATCATCATGCCGGCATCCAGTTGTTTCATCGCATCCAGAGACTGTTCGAGATCCAGATGAGCATAATGGTGATTCTCAGGACCGATAGGCAATAAGGCGACATCAATATGAGGAAATCTCTTCTTGATGTCTGAAAAGAATGCCTCATCGGCAGCTGTGTCTCCTGCAAAATAGACCAATTGGCCTCTGGCTTCGATCATCCATCCCGACCAGAGGTATTTATTACCGTCTGAAAGACTTCTCTGACACCAGTGTTTTGCGGGAACGCAAGTGAACTGGACCTTCTTGGAAGATTGAAAGGCATGCCCTTCATCCCACCAGGAATGCTCTTGAACATTTGTAAAACCTCTTTCCTCAAACCATCCCTTCAATCCTTCCGGGACCAGGATTTGTGGCTGATACTTTCTTAAGGCTAGAAGAGTCTTTTCATCGAGGTGGTCTTTGTGCGCATGGGAAATCAATATTGTGTCGATATGGGGAAGGTCTTTCAATTTGATTCCAGGCTCTGTATGTCTACGATAAATGGGTGCGACAAAGCCATAGACGGGATCGGTGAGAATATTCATGCTTGCTACCTGGATCAGGCAAGAAGCATGTCCTACCCACTGGATCCTCAGATCTTCACTTCGGGCAACAGGTTGCTCTCTTACAACAAGCTCACTTAAATCCATCCGGGTAGCCGGTTCGAAAATTCCTTCAAACATATGGGAAAACCCCTGTTTGAAATGTCCCCAGTAATCATCTTTGGGACTATTCAGATAGATCCCCCTTTCTTTATGAGGCTGGACAAGGTCTGTTCGTTCAACCTTCAAAGACAGAAAATTCCATCGTTCGAGATCAGGTAAAGATCCTCTAGAGTGAAACCAGCAATGATTGTTTTGAAGAAGAGTTGAGGTCTTTTCCACTGTAATTTTCTGCGACTCATTGAGTTCAGAAGAGATATCGATCTCTTCGATCGAAGAAGAATAGACTTTTTGAAGGTTCTCGAGTAATGAGGAAGAGAGAAAGGATAATAAATAATTAGTGATTTTTCCCCAGATGGAGGCGGTTACGATCTTGTCTTCTACAACATTAAGACCCCACCATTGTTCAGGCTCTTCCAAAGCAATATTCAAGTTGTCCCAGGAAACAGTCATGTTTTTATTTTAGGTGAAGATTAGAGAGGATCATTCTATGGTATTTGTGAAATTATGAAAATCGAATCCAATCATCCCCCTCATAAGACTGAACCTTTGAACCAGCAAGCTCGTTTAATGGGCTCAAAAGTTCACGACTTTGTGAACATTTTATTTCAAAGTTCTGCCTTTTGGGTGCATCTCATTACGGCCTCTACTCTCACCGGATGCATCTTAACAAGAATGCACCCTGGTCTGGCCTCAGCTATTTTTCTCTCTGGATTCTTCACCACCTGGAAAATCGCTTCTTCCTATACCAAGCTCCTCAAGTATGAGCTTACCTTTTTTCCCTACTTCACCTTCAAACAGCTGATGGGATTTCAGTGGTGGACCAAACTGGAAGAAAACTTTTATATTGGGGCCCTTCCCCTGCAAAAACATACCCAGGCACTGATCGAAGAATTGAACATCAAGGCTGTAGTCTCCCTTGTAGAGCCCTATGAAGTGACGAGAAAAACTCCCTTCTCCGACCCCATCACTCCTCAAGACTGGCAAAGGCACAACGTTGAACAGATCCTCCTGGAAGTCGCAGATACCCATCCTGTGAGCCTCTCCGACATCAATCGGGCCATCACATTCATCCATGAGAAATTATCCCAAAATGAGGCTGTCTATCTTCACTGTAAAGGGGGTATGGCCAGAAGCGCTACGATTGCGATCTGTTACTACATGAAGTACCTCGGTCTCTGTGAAAAAGACGCCATTGAATTCGTCACAAAAAAAAGAGGCGGACACTGGTTGCATCCACCTCAATTAAGTCGTATTCATGAATTTGCGCTATCTCTATCCTAGTCTTCTAATGCACTATCGCAAAAACCACCGAAGAGCCCACAACAAGTAAGAATTTGATGGAGCCATTCAAAAATTCCCCAGTCGCTTGTTTCTTGTTGTCTTCTTGTGCCCAGTAAGGGAGATCGATCTGTATGAACAACAGGGAGTGGTTGACTGCCATGTACCTCTCGATCATGAGAAGAATGAATAGGAGCAGATCGATGAAGTTTTTGTCTTTCCTCTCGAAGTGCTTCCTCCATCATCTGTCGTTCTAAGAGGTCAGAGTGGCGTTGTTGGAGGATTGTTTTTCTATGATCACCAAAATCACTTCGTGTTTCTAATAGATCTTCTTGGCTTGTAACGCTTCCTGATTCTGAATCATATCTTTCTGAAGCACCAAATTCTGACCCGATATCTTCAAACAATCGGTCTACTGTTTCTTTTCGATAATCGCCATAATCACTTGAAGGATGGAGAGTTGATCCACCACTAGTATGTAACCTTACATTTTCAACTGTGAAAGGCTGTATTTCTACAGGGGGAACGACTCTATCTCTGGATGCTTTCTGCATTCGTTCGGCTTGTTCTTGCATTTTATCCACAAGAATTCCGCCTAGCCTTATCCTTTCTTCTCTGGTTATAGGATTTCCTCTATAAGAACCAGAGCCTGAGGATTTGTCCGACTTCATCACCTGTCATGCCTTTTGCAGCCTGAATAACAGGAGTTTCATCTTCCAAATCAAAAAGCTGAGGAGCGGTAGGCATGAAAATAATCAAGAGTTACCTAAAATCCTTAAAAAGATACTTTTTTCATATGACAGACGGATTAAATGCTCTCTATGAAAATAGTCTAGATCTAAGAGTAAAGTAGAAATGTTTTTGCCACAAAAGGTCTAGAATGGTAAAAAGGTAGAAAAGTTTTCTTGGGGGTTTCTCTAAATCAAATCTTCTTCTTCCCCCCAAATGGAGAAACCCCCAAATTTTTGTTCAAAGCAAGACACATTCCCAGCCCATCCAACTCAAGATGCCACTAGGCATTTAAGTAGTGTTTCTGTACTCTTTTTCGGGAAAATATTACTAACACCCGGGAGAGATTCATGAAGAAACTTTTATCGTCATTTCTTTTCTTGATCGCATCCTTCTTTACTGCGGAGGCTTTTTCTATGGCTAACAATCCTGTTGTTGTATTGGAAACGAACCAAGGGAATATCGAAATCGAGCTTATGGCAGACGTTGCACCTAAAGCTTGTGAAAATTTTCAAAAACTCGTTGAAAAACATTTTTATGATGGGATCAAATTCCATCGCGTCATTCAGGACTTTATGATCCAGGGTGGTGATCCTACCGCTACAGGAGCTGGTGGAGAGTCCATTTGGGGCAAGCCATTTGAAGATGAATTCTCTGAAGATGTTGCTTTCGACCGTCCCGGACTTTTGGCTATGGCTAATCGGGGACCGAATACGAATGGTTCTCAATTCTTTATTACGACAGTGGAAACTCCCTGGCTTCATATGCGGCATACTATTTTCGGTAAGGTGATCAAGGGATTCGACATCGTTAAGAAGATCGAAAAAACACCTACTCTTCCCGGAGATAAGCCTTTGGAAGATCAAAAGATCGTCAAGGCTTACATCAAGAAATAATGTCTGTAGTTACTGAGGGATATCAGACGACACCGGTAGATAATTGGTATGCGTTTCTTCCGAGAATGCATACCTTTATGAGGCAAAAGCTGCCATTTTCTTATTTTACCTATCGGTCTCTGGTGCTCGAAGGGGAAGACGATCTTCTTGAAATCATCAAGAAGGTCGGAGACGTCATTACCCTTCGGTACTTCTTTCTTTTTTGTGGGAAGCTGGTCTCCCCCTGTTTCCGCTTTTTACCTCTGATTCCTTTTGCAATGGATGTTCTTTGGAATCTGTGTCCCCATAAAACATACGTCTATTTAACTCCCGAGAAGGCAAAGGAGTATAAGAGCCAGTTTGATGTAAAAACGCCAAGGCTTTATTCGACTTTGGATGCCATAAGATCGATCGCTTATCTGAGCTTTATCATATTGGGAGTCTACGTCATTGAGAAAAAACTTCCCCTTGTGGAAAAGCTTATTAAGAAAGTCTGACTATTCTTTCTTGCTTTTTTCTTTGTCTGGAAGCAAAAGAGATTTCTTGTGTTTGATCCTTTGAACGATCCAGAAAATCACCAAGGTGATGGTGCAGATCAAAATGCAGACGCGGAGAATAAGAAAGAACGCTTGTTCAAAGCCATATCGGATGGCCTGAGAGACCAAAGGTCTTTCGGGCACTGAAAATTCTTTTGCGAAATCAGTGGATGCTTTTAGTCCTGTAACTGCATTTTGCAAATCGATGTCCTGGGTGGGTGTGAGAGCAACTCTGTCTTTCCTTAATTCATAGCGCGCATGTCTTGTCCCGTAGTCTTTAATGATGATCGTGGAAAAAATCACAAGAGTTGTTCCTGAAAGGAGAATGCATGTGTATAAAAGTCCGACTCCAAGTCCCATTAATCTCTTCGACACATCTTGAAGTGCGATGATGATATTGGAAGGCAGAATGAGTCCAATTCCTAGGCCAAATAGAAAGAGGGTAAGAAAGATTTTTCCAAAGGAAAACTCAGTTAAATTGAGTAGGTTGAAATAGGTTAGGGAGATAATGATCAATAACATTCCCAAGTAAACGGGAATAAGGGCTCCGATACATTTTTGAATTCTTCCGAAAAATGGGGGGATGATTCCCATGATGATCGTCATGGGAAGATAGTAGACACCCGCCATGACGGGAGTAAAATCCAGAATATGCTGCAGATAGATGGCCAGAACAAAAAGAATGGAAAAGAAACTGGCGCCCACGCCAATTCTCATCAGAACGCTTGAAGTATAGACAGGATTTTTCAACAGATCAAAGTCAATTAGGGGATGTTTGGACCGGAGTTCATTAATGATAAATAGGATCAAAAATAGTATCGCAGCGCACATCGGGATAATGATCTGCGCTTTTTCGAAACCCACGATGTTGGCACGGTTGAGCGTAAAAAATAGGCTGAACAGTCCGATCACAATAAAGACCATGGCCAGATAATCAATTTTACCTCTTTCATGTTTCTCATCTTTCGGAACGAAGGCAAAAAGAAGAATAAGGGTAAAAATACCTAAGGGGACATTGAACCAGAGAATGTATCTCCAGCTAAGGACACGGATTAAGAATCCTCCGAATGGGGGGCCCTACGGACATGGCAAATCCTGCACAACGCCCATCAGAATACCCATTGCTGTGCCCCTGCTCTTTTCATCAAAATGATGCATAATAAGAGCTTGGACACTGGGCCAAAACATTGCGCCTCCAAACCCTTGCAAAATTCTGCTCACCACAAGCTGCCATATATTTAAAGAAAGAGCTCCACATGCAGAAAAGATCAAAAATACGCAGACACCGATGGTAAACATGCGCCTATGCCCGAAATGATCGCTCATTTTTCCAGATGCAATAATGAATGAGGCAAAAGAGAGAAAGTAACCGCTGATCACCCACTGCACGGATGTCAATGGGGCATGAAAGTCATTTTGAATCCAGACTACGGCCAGGTTCATGATCGTAGTGTCCACCGCCGCTAAAAAAAAGGCGACGCACATTGCTAAGAGGACCAACCACTTTCGTTTATTGGATGTCAATGAATCACTTTTTTTGGAATCGTTCCTATTTTCAAAACTAAGTGATCGATCTTTTATTGAAAATGCTTTTTCAAGCCCTGAATACGAGAGCTAAAGGAAGGATCAAAGAAATATCGATAATCATTTCCTTTTGGAGTGATAAAGAACCTTCCAAGGAAATGACTTTCTCTTTTTACAAGGTTTTGTTTCTGGATTTTTTCAAAGAGGCGGGCCCCCACTTCATAACCTTTTTGTTCATCCTCGAGATGTTTTCCTAATGCTTTTGCTGCAAACAGATCGAGCTTCCATTCGATGAATCGGTTCATGAGCGCATAGGCTCCCAGAGCTGCTACTGTGATGGCAATACAAGCCAGAGGAGTCAATGCCGTATAAAAGAAAACAAAGCTGATCAGGGCAATGATTGCAGACTTGGCAATCATATCGATGATTTCCGTGTTGTACTTGATCCGCCCTAGTTCCCGACAGACCATGTACCGGACTTCGTTATTGGAATAAGTCCAAAGGTTAGACTGACGGTTTTGAGAGCCGAAAGCTTCTTGGTTGTGAGGAAATAGCTGTTCTAAAGGAGCTATGATCGCCGGTGAACCGAAGGAACCACTCCCTCCGATTGCATAAAAGTGGCTTTGGGGTTTGACGTACAGATGAGTTTCTCGCCTCATGTCTGCAGATTTTTTCAGTGCTTCGATTTCATGGAAGACCTTTAGCTTACTTTCCAGCGGCATCAGTGCTTCTTGCGTTGGATCATCTTTGTACATGCGGGTAGCATCGGAGAAGTATCCTCCGATAAAGGGGAACATGAAATAGGCAAGCTGTTTGATGGGATTGAGGGATGAAATGGCATAGGCCTTTACATTCCGTTCCAAATTCAGCCTTGTGTGATCCATCGTGTGTCAGCCCGCAGGGAGGATGTGATTCAACGATCGTTGCCATAATAAATTTTTAATTTTCTTTGTTTGAGATACATCATGAAGGAATGAAGTTAATGTTGCGTAAAGAGAATAGGATTACAATAGATGCATCTTGAAGAAGAAACAAGGGGTCAAAGCTTTTATGGCTGTACAACTTCAATCTGCTCCAAGAGTGCAGACAACTCTTGAAAAACCCGTTGTGGTTGTCGAACCAAGGCAAGAGCACAACTGGATCATGAACATTGTCTATCAAATCTTTCATTGTATTTCCAATCTCTTCGGATACACGGTGCAATATCGGACGGAACAGCAATTCAAGGGAGAGGTTGATAAATTATATACTTACCACAGGCAAAGTTCACAGAATTACAAAGAAACCCAAGTCGTTCAGAAGTATTTGGGACTCCCTTCGCAAATGATGACAGATTCCCAGGTAGACCAGGCTCTGATTATGGACCGGAATGCTTACGTACAACGTGAAATGCAAGGGTTCCATGAATGGAGAGCTGAACAAATCCAACATCATCTAGAAGGATGGGGCGTAGAATTCGCAGAACCTGTTCAAACAATTAGAGATGAACTGGCATTGGCAAATCCAGACTGGAGTAGAATTGCTAGCCAAGTTGAGAGAATGAACGAAATCGCAGCTTCTCAGGGTGGTACGATTGAGTTTGTTCCGTTTTGGGAACTTGAAAACCTGGTCAATCTCGATCTGGATACTATCGAACAGGAGTTCAGAGAATATTTTGAGGATGTAGTCCATTTGAATGCGCAGTTGACTGTCAAAAGGCTGGGGCCAAATGAACTGTCTCTCTATGAACGAAGAGCATTAGAAGTGCTAACAAAGACCTATGAATCGGAAGACTATGAACTTACTGATGTTGAGAAGCTTCGCTTAGAGCATTTCTTTGAGCATATTGCGGGCAACCTCGAGTTCAACCAACGACTTGAGAAATTTTCCAAGGAACAGGAAAACCTGCGCATTTCACAAACCGCTATTGATGCAGCACTCAGCCTTTCTTTCAAACTGTCGAAAATGGAAGACCTCCTTAATACCGCTGCGAAAGTGGTTGTCTTGAGTGCTTATATCTCTTCAGGTATCCCTACATCGAAAGAAGAGAGACTTTCCCTTAGGGAAATGAGAAAAGTGGAAAGCCTTGTGAAAGTTAAGGATGATCTGGAACATTTGGACCGTCTGGGCGTTGTCCAAAGTGATTCGTACCAGAGAATGCTTCTAGGGGCCCGTGTTGCAGATGAATTCAATGAAATGGTATTGGCTAAGGCTGAGAAAGACGCACCTCACCGGAGCGGATCGTTCATTGCTTATGATTTGACCAATTCGAAGGAGTATTTGAACTGGCAGAGCGACTGGCTAACAAAGTGCGCTTTCCAACATATTTTCCAAAGCAGGATCCAGCATGCGGCAACGGCTGTACGAAGTGCTGATGGGAAAAATATGTCCTCCCATATGTACCGAACGTATACGTATCACCGTAGAAGTATGGGAGATTATGCCTTTAAAATCCTTGAACTGGACTTTGATAAAGTTGCAACGGAAGAGGGAAAGGCAAGACTTAAGATGATGTACGGGCCAAACTGGAAGGAGAAGGTGGAAGAGCTTTTCGAAGGAATTGCATTCACGATCCATACGAATACCGATCATTTTAAGGAGATATATAATCCTCCCTACAAAAGAATTTTAGCTGCGATCGCATTTCCATTCTCTCCGGCTCCGAATGGGGCTGATCGCCATCAGAAACTGGGAAAAAATCTGATTTGCTCTGAGTTTGTGCTGAAGACGACGATTGAGAGTATCTTGTTTTTAGAAGATAGACTGCGAGAGGATTGGAATGCAAGAGGTGGTGAGCAGCTGTCTGATGAGCACCGGTTCATGACTCTTCCCATTCGAGAGCATCGAAGACTGAATCGGGTCCTTCCTCACCAGATGGTCCAACGTGCACACCAAATCGTAAAGGAAGTGCCGAAACCTTCCATCATTGATCAGGTGATGAACTATCACGATTACGATATCTTACAGCCCTAGGAATCTAATACCTTGTGTTTGTCTGTGATTGGCTGGAACTTGGAATGAGTTCCAGCCTTTTTCTTTTAGAAAAAAATTCTTTGGTTTACACTTCTCTTTCCTGTTGAAAAAGGAAAGATATGTCGAGAATAGCGTTTAGTTTTGTTGTGCTTCTAGTCGGGCTTACGAGTTGTCATATTCCCAGCAGAGTGACTTTAGGAGGCGAAGGAGGGCGTACTTCATACAATACAGCTCTTCAGGTTACAAATAATCAGCAGATGCTTCTCAATCTTGTACGGTTGCGTTATTTGGACATTCCTTTCTTTTTGGATGTGGCCAATATTACAACACAGTTTACCTACCGTTCCAGTGCTACGCCTACCTTTCCTATCCCGGGGTTTGACAAGGACAATCCTTTTACTTTGGGAGGAGAACTTTTTTGGCAGAACCAGCCGACCCTTCAGTTCGTTCCTCTGGAAGGACAGGCATTTGCCCGTCAAATATTGAATTCGATCGATCTGCATACGATCCAGCAGCTCATCTATTCTGGTTGGGATGTAGACCGGGTCTTCCGAGTTGTGATCCAGAACTTTGACGATCTTCCTAATGCTCCTGAAGCATCGGGCCCTCTTCCAGAACTGGTTCCCAAGCATAGACAGTTCCTTGAGGCTGCCCATCTCTTGAGATATTTCCAGATGAGGGGTTCCTTGCAGGTCGGTGTAAGAGTAGAAAAAAAGAAAAAGAATGATGAGAAAGTCTATACGATGCAGATCGCTTTTCCCGATGATGGCGCCGAAGCTGAAAAGTTAGCCAAACTATTGAGTGGAGCCCGGACAATCAATGGGAATTTTGTATTGAATATGGAGCTTGGATTCAATCTTAGAGGAAGAATAGGGGTCATGCCCCGTTCTATTCTCTCTTGCATGTATTACTTGTCAGAGAGTGTAGAGCTCCCAAAGGAGGATGTGGATAAAGGGATCGTTGCAGTAACGAGAGATCCCGAGGGAGAACTCTTTGACTGGAAACAGGTTTTAGATGAACTGATGCACATTAGAAACAGTCGATATGAACCGAAAGATGCCTACGTCAAAGTTAAATACAGAAACTACTGGTTCTATATTGACAATACTGACCTTGAATCAAAGAAGACTTTTGTTCTTCTCCTACAATTGTATAATTTACAAGCTGGACAGGCTTCTCAATCTCCGCCTCCAGTATTAACTTTACCTCTAGGATAAACTGGGACAGTCTCATGGATATAATCATCATCGATTGGCTGAGTGTCTTAATTGCTGCGATCCTCTACATGATCATCGGAGCTCTATGGTATTCACCTTATTTTTTTGGGAAGCTCTGGATGAAGTACATGAAGCTGACCCCCAAAGATATGAAAGGCAAGAGTTGGAGATATGTGACAGGATTCATCTGCGCATTGATCCTAGCGCTTTTTCTCTCTGTTCTGCAGGCATTTCTTCAAGCGAACACAACCTGGGATGGGATCTTTGTGGGCATAGGGGTTTGGATTGGTTTCATTGCCACCTCTCATTTTGCCCTATTTCAATGGTCGTCAAAACCATGGGGACTTTATTGGATTGATGTTGGGTTTTTCCTGGTGGCTCTGATCATCATGGGCGGAATTATTGGAGCGTGAATCTGATTTCTGTCCGTTTAATCTTTTCTGGATTTTTCATTTCAAAATTTCTATCATGCAGTAATAGGTCCGCTGAACTATTCATGGGCGAAAAACTAACATAGGGGATAGTAAATGACAACTGGTGCTCCGAAAAATGTTCTCATCATCACTTCATCGGGAGGAGGAGGTCTCTTGCAAGCTGCAAAAGCCAAGGAGCAGGAGATAAGGAAAAAATATCCCGATGTAAATATTGTCCGGAAGGATCTTTTGATCGACTGGATTGGGAAGTTTATCGGGAATTTCGGAGAGAAGCGCTGGAACACTGCCCAACGTAAAGGAGATATCAGAATTCAGGAACAGCTGATCAATCAACAGAAATATGCAGAATATCTTTTCTGGGCCCAGATTTTCTACTGGACCCTCAAGACGATCTTTAATGAAGACATCGATCATGTGATCGATACTCAAGCCATCGGTACTTCTCCCATATTAAAAGCGATCCGCATTTACAATCGGAAGCGTAATAAAAAGGTCATGCTTGAAAAGGTTGTCGTCGACTTGCCCACACGGAAAGCAACCCATTTTTTCCGAACAGTCAAAAAACTGTCAGAAAATGATCGGAAGTTTTTCAAACTAGTAACGATTGATCCCCTCTGCGAGGAGAACGAGACTCCTGAGCAATTCTGGAAAGAGCAGTGCAATCTCACCAGTAAGGAAATCCAGTATGAATACTACTACATCAGAGACTGCTTCCGTGACTACCAGGATAAACCTCGAACGACTGAGCCTTTTACTATTTCGATTAATGTCAAGGGGGCAACAGGGGCAAGACTGATTGAAAAGACCTTTCAAAAAGGAAGGATCAAAGGGGGTACGAGAAAAGGTGGCTTTGATTTTAAGATCATGTCTCAAGATAAACTCTTTACGATCCTCCTGGGGTCTCAGCCGTCGACAAATGGTACGCTCAATTACGTAAAGCAGATTGTCAAAGGAGTGCAGAACCACGGGGATAGTCAGAGAAATTATCATTTATTCGTCTATTGTGCCGAATACATTCCCGGGGAGAAATCTCTCTTTCGGCAAGTGTATGAAGCTTTGTCACGCGTGAAGAATTATCCAAAGAATCTCAGTGTTATACCCATGTCTTTTCAGGATGAGAGTGTGATCGCGCCTCTCTTTTACCGAAGCGATATGACGATCACGAGATCTGGTGGACAGACTGCAATGGAGCTAATGAGCGTCATGCATGGACAGATCTTCGTCCACTCGGAAGCGAAGACTCTGGATCGGGAAGGACTTTTAAGAGGTATTCCCGGCTGGGAATCAGGAAATGCAGTCTATTTGGAAGAAAAAAATGGGGCAAAGATCATCACTCCGGATACCCTGCCCCAATATCTTGATTCCTGTTTGACTTAGAGATCTGATTAAGGTCTGGGTACGATCTTCATTAAATGCCGGACCATTCCTTCCCAATCATGATTTTGAAAATGGGTATGGATTTCGTGAGGTTGGATCTCGACGGCTTTTGCAAAGTCCTCTCTGTAGATATGCAAATCACCTTCCATAGATTTTCTTGTCAGAGAAGATCCTAGCCCTTCAATGAAATTAGTCCGGGTAAAACGACTGTCCATAACGACTTCCATGTGATCTCTAAGGCCTTTGGATCTTCCTTCTGGTGAAAAGATAGTTTCCAAAAATTTCAGGGGGTGAACGTCATTGATTTGTTTCCCTTTCTCTTTTAAATCGCTTGAATTACGGAAGAGCCAGAAATAACTTTGTGTTCCCATAGAGGAGATAATATAGCCGATGATTTCTTTATCAGTATTTGTATATCTAAGCTCATGATAAGCGGGGTGCGACTTGGTTTCTTCCTTTGGTGGAACGCGGATGATCGCTCGAGCCTGTTTTTGTCCCTCTAAACCTGCTTCAGGTTTGTCGTGTCCGTTCGTAACAAGGTACTTCTCATTTGCAATCAGTCTCTCTAAGATTTTATTTGCTTCGCTTTCCGTTTTCTCCATCGTATCATCTTTTCCTGGAAATTGAATTTCAAAATCTCCCAGATATGCGATTGAAGAGGAAATCAAAGATTGATGTAGTTCGTAACCCGTATTAGGCAAGTCCACGCTTTCTGCTGTCATGGGACCTACTGCGATCATAATCGGCCTCCTTTTAGAATGATGACCAACAATCTAACGAAATTTTTATTTTTACAACAAGCCGATTTAGAATGCTGTTCATACATATGCTAGAAGCCTCTATTGGAAGGGTTCCACTTTTTTTCTCTGAAGATCTTCTGCGAGCGAATGATATTCCTTCGATGCATCCCAGTGAGAGCGGACTGACGATTGAAAGAGGGGAGTTAGCTTTTGTTTTACTTGCATCAAAGAAAGGCCGGAGAAAGCAGCGCCGCTTAACATAGTAGGAATAAATGCTGCTTCGGGAAGAAAATAAGCAAGAGCGGAAAAGCCGACTAAAGATCCACCGACGATGACAGGGATAGCAGCAAGAGCTACAAGGCCAATCAGTATTGCATTCTTATAGCAGGTCAGCTCTTCTCTTTTGGATTGATCCATAGCTGAGCGTTTGAGATCATCAAGTTCCTTCTTGGTCAATTCGGCCAGAGAGGATTTTCCGAGATCATAAAGCTGATCATCAAGCCAACTTTCTGCAACGTCAATAGAGGAAACGACAGCATCAGAACTCAAAGACTGCCTCAAATTTAAAGTAGCATTATAATCTTTCATTGCTCATTATAGATTAGTTGATAGTTTTTTCGAATAAAGAATAATTATTTCTGCAATAAAATGAAAATAAAAAAACGGACTTTTTTGCGGGTTTTATTTTCATTGTGTTTCATATTGTTATTTATTGGAATTGGGAAGGGAATACACAGCCTAACTGGCGGATTTTGTCTTCAAAAAATTCTTGCCGATTTTTCTGATAGAACTCCCTCTGAAGAATTGTCAAAAGAAGAGTTTAATGAACTGGACAGAATCTTGTCTCAAAATTTTATTTACTCCTCCAAAGGAAGGCAGGCATACGTCTTTGAGAGTGAAGATGGTCAATATGTCCTTAAGTTTATTCGATATCACCTCCTTCATCCTCCCTTCTGGATTCATCTTCTGCGATTTCCCAAGAGTTTAGATGATTATCGAAAGAAGGAGATCCAAAGTAAGAGAGACCAGCTTGTGAATGTGATGAAGAGCTACCGACTCGCTTATGATGCGTTAAGGGAAGAGACCCAGGTTCTCTTTGTCCATCTGAATAAAACACATACATTGAATAAGCAGATCACTTTGATTGATCGGGTTGGAAGAAAATATCAAGTGGATCTAGACTCGATGGGATTTCTCCTTCAAAAGAAAGCGCTTCTTCTCAAAGATGTGCTAAAACAGTTAAGAAGAAAAAAAGATGAAGAGGGGATCAGGGATGTGTATCGGGCCTATCTCAATGTAATTTTTTCCAGAAGGTCCAAAGGCATCATCAATAAAGACCAGTGCTGGTACAAAAACTATGGGATGATTCAAGGAAAGGCATGCGAAATCGATATGGGAAGGTTTGCCAGAGAAGAGGAAGAGTGCAACCCAGATTTATTACGTATCAAAATCCATCATAATATCTTGCCTTTAAGAACATGGATTGAAAAGAATTTTCCAACTCTTCTCTCCGATTTTGATGCCTATTTTGATCAGAACTTAGCAGATTTTAATCATGAGACGCTTAGCCTCTTAGCCGTGCTCTTACTGGGCCTTATACTGTCAAAGAGCTGGCATCATTGGACCGACGGATTCAAAATGCATAAGGTCCAGCCCTATTTTATTTCTTCGCATCAGACTGATGTAATTCCTGAAGAGATTTTTCATCAATCTTTCCATTACTTGGCAAAGGGCCGGCAGGCATATGTCTTTGAAAGCAAGGATGGGAAGATGGTCTTAAAGTTACTAAGGACCCACTCTTTTTCTCCTCCTTTCTGGTCCCGCCTTCCTATTTCCTTTTCCCTCCTAAAAAAGAAGAGAGAAAAGACAAAAAATAAGAGAGATTTTTGGCTTGATAGTTTTTCTCTGGCTTCCGATGAACTAAAAGAGGAAACAATGATATTGTATTCACACCTGGGGCAGACCCAAGATTTAACACTGCCTTTGGTCCTGTATGATAAACTCGGGAGGAAAATTACCATAGATCCCAACCGCTATCTTTTTCAGATTCAAATGAAAGTTACTTTGTTGGAGGATGCTCTAATGAGTGCTGATGATCCAACACCGATTATCCAATCGTTTTTGCATGTGATCGCAAAAAGAATGAAAAAGGGGATCGTCAATGAGAGCAGGAGCTATTTCAAGAATTTGGGTTTTTTCAATGGAAAAGTTGTGGAGTTCGATGTTGGGGAATTTATTCAGAAGGCTAGTGTACCCCCAGAAGAATTTGTCAGGTTTTCCAGACCGTTTCGACAGTGGCTGTCCGAAAGGCGTCCTTCGTCAGTGCCTGTCTTTGATGAAGAATTTACTAAAGCGCTCACTTCTTATTCCATAGGTACATGAAAAGAATATTTTGCATTGTTCTCCTTTTATCACTTCTTCCAGGGATGATTTATCTGAAAAAGAGATCTATATGCGGGTTCAAATTGCAAAAGATCTACATGACAGAGCATCCTCCCCGGATCGCTAAAGAGATGGAGGAGTTAGAAAAGATATTGGACCAGCCTTTTTACTATTTGGACCGGGGAACTCAATCCTATGTTTTTGAAAGTGCAGATGGCCAGCATGTATTAAAATGGTTCCGTTATGACAGGATTCGTCCTTCTCTTTACTGGAGATTTGTCGGTCTATTTTTTCCAAACAAGCGGAGCTTTGTAAAGAAGCTGGATCGAATGCACCGAAAAATCCATCTTTATGAAGAAGCCTGCTGGCTTGCATTTACACACCTGAAAAAGGAAACAGCGTTAGTTTATATTCATCCGTTCATTACATCTAATTTGAACAAAAAAGTGCAGATCGTCGATCCAATAGGCAGAAAGTTCGAAGTAGATTTGGACCGTACTCGCTTTGCTGTACAACGACGAGCTCAATGGATCGATGAAGCTCTGATGACAATGGAAAACAAAGAACAAATCCTTATTTCCTTCTCAGATCTTTTAGATAAAAGGCTCCATTTGCAGATAGGAAATAAAGATCCTGATATTTTCATGAATTTCGGATTCTTGGATGGAGATGTATGTGAAATTGATTTCGGAGATTATTTTTTGAAGCATGGATTGAAAAATGATGAAATTTATCAGGAAGAAAAAGACAAGTACGTTCTTCCAATGCTCCAGTGGATGAAAGAGAATTTTCCAGAACGCCATGAAGAATGGAAAGGGATCCTACAATGAGAAAATACGTAAAGATCTTTTTCTTTGTCCTACTGATCTGTGCCTTTTTTTGTGGCGGTTATCTGATGACAGATGGATTTCATCTTTCTAAGATTCTTTCCTCTTTTGATGAAAATCCGGCCTGGAACCTAACCCCCTTGGAAAAGAAAGAAAAAGAGCACATTCTTAACATTCTTGATCAGAAGTTCTTTTATCTGGGAAAAGGAAGGCAGGCTTTCGTTTTTGAAAGTGAAGATGGAAAATATGTGATCAAATTTTTCAATCAGGAACGATTTCGCCTTCCCGAATGGATGGAAAAGATCCCATTGCCTTCTTATTTCGAAGAAAGAAGAAAATGCAAATCGAATAAAAGAGAACAAAGAGTGATTCCTTCCTTTTTTAGCTTCAAACTTGCTTATGAGAAGATGAAAGAGGAGACAGGATTTGTCTTTCTTCAGTTAAACCGTATCCATCAATTTGAAAAACCACTTACGATTGTCGACTCTGTAAGAAGAGAGCACGAAATAGACCTCAATAACGTAGAGTTTGTTCTTCAGAAAAAGGTAAAAATGATCTATCCCGCTTTGGAACAAATTAAAAAGGAGCAGGGACAACAAGCTTTCGAAAAGGCTATCCAATCTTTTCTAAATATCATTACATCCCGTCTTTCAAAGGGAATTGTCGATGATGATCTCGATGTTGAGATCAATTACGGTTTTATCGAAGATCAGGCGGTTCTAATCGATGCAGGCAGACTTTCTGAAGATTATCGCGTGGTTCTTCGACATCCCTATTTCAGAAGAGAACTTCTAAAATCTACAAAGTTCTTTTCAAGATGGCTTAGAGAGCATCATCCTGAAGGCTACCAGTTCATTAGAATGAGGATTTCTCAAATTCTGAAGGAGCACGAGGAGATGGTGCAAACCGGTGATTTTTCACATCAATTAAAAACTGAGTGAGGCTCCGAAAATAGGCCTTTTGATCATCATACATGGAAAGGTGGCTTCCTCGAGAGCAGATATAGGAGGTTGCTTGGGGTATTTTTTCACTCATTCTTTGAATATCTGCAGGAGCGACTGCGTCATATTTTGCTCCCAATAAGAGGGCGGGGATCGTGATCTGTGATAGGCTGTTCCAACGGTCCCAGTTTTTCAGGTTCCCTCTGATAGAAAACTCATCTGGGCCTTGCATCGTATGGTAGAGTTGAAGGTTGAAGTGCTTGAAGGAACGCATAAAGGGGTCAGGCCAGGGATCAAGTCTGCAATAATATCGGGTATACAGCTCTTCGAATAGAATTTTCTCATATTCCGGATTTGTAAAGTTTTCGATCCTTTCTTGTTTGAGAATGATCTGCTGCTTTTTCTCAGGAAATTGGAAACGTAGCTCAGCAAGCCTTTTTGTATAGGAGTGCATACTGGCCGTTGCGTTGGAGATGATAAGCCCTTTAAGATGATGCTGATATCGAAAGGCATACTCCATGGCAAGAATTCCTCCCCATGAGTGGCCATAGAGAAAAAAGTTTTCCAGTCTCAGTGCCTCTCGGATCTCTTCTACTTCTTCTGTAAACCGTTTGAGAGTCCATAGTTTCTCATCATCAGGCTGATCAGAGTAATGAGATCCAAGTTGATCGTAATAGATGAGATCGAAACCAGCCTCGGGAAGAAAATCTTCGAAGCATTCAAAGTATTCATGAGTGAGTCCAGGACCTCCGTGCAGAAGAAGGAGGGCATTACTATGATTTTTTCCTATCCTCTTCGTCCAGACGTGAAATCCATTCGAAAGTTCGACAATTTGAATTCCGCCTGTTTTTATATCGGGAGCAATCATTCTATTTCCGGAATGAAAGGAAACATCTTATTGCATAGAAAGTCCAAAATTCGAAAGGAATTTTTTAGAACGGATCAATAGTGGGGATTAATCATGTGGAATACGGACAGGAAGTTCTCCGACACTTTTATGCTCTTCCCATTTTTTTCCTGCCTTTTTCTTTGTCCTTTCAGCGTACCAGTTCGCAAACGGCAGTGAGGTAAGTCCGTGAGCAAAAAAACTAAGGAGAATGGTTGTTGTTGCAATCAGAAAGATCTCATGCTTTTGTAAAATATCGGGATCTTCAAGGACCATGAGAGCGAAAACGATTGATGCTATTCCTCTGGGACCAAACCATCCGATATAAAATATGGATTCCCAACGCAGTCTGCATCCAATCAGACTTAGCCAAACAGGGAGCATTCTTATGATTGTAAGGCTGAGTATTGCATAAAGGATAATGTATCCATTGATTGCATTGAGAAGCGGTCCAGCAAAAATGGCGCCAAAAAATAGGTAAAGAAGCAAAGAGAGCAAAAATCCTTCCGTTGCTGCAAATTCCTGGATACCTCTCTTTATTGAATGGGTGGCTTTGCCTAACGAGAGCCCGCCCAAAAATGCTGCGAGAAATCCATTTCCTCCAATGAACGAAGAAAGGGAGTAGGTCAGTAGGGCTAATACTAGAATGAACAGCTTTTCAAAAGTCTTTCCCATCCATTTTCTTTGATCTCCTATTTGGTAGAGCCTCCCACCAAGGAATCCGACGATCAGACCTACTAAAACACCAAAACCGAGCTGTTTGGCAATAAAAATGGCCCACACACTCACAGGTTCTGTTCGATCAATCACACTGGCAAAAGAAATGAGGATCATTATGATAGGGAGAACCAAACCATTCTCCTTAGTTTTTTTGCTAACGACAACGTGACTTAGTGCTGCGTCTGTCGGAGCCAGTACCGTAGCAAGGATTGCCGATTCCCAAAAAGTCAGAGAGGGAAAGAACAAATAGGCGAGAATGGCACCAAAGACAATGGTCAAAATCAGTCCGACTGAAAGAAGGCGGATCGGGAGGTTATGATCTTTTTTCAAATTGAAGAGATTGATCCTAGCCGCATCGGTAAAGAGGACAAGGACAAGGGTCAGTTCTGCAATGATTCGAATGACTTCGTTTCCAAGCTTCAAATGAATCAGATTGAAAAATCGTGGGCCAAAAAGAATTCCGAAGAAAACGAATGCCATGGGAACAGTGATCATTGTCTTCTTTAGCTTTTTCGAAAAAAGGCCAAAGGTCAGAAAAATCAGACAGATAATGACAAAATCACTTCTTTCCATTTATACCAAATATCATAAATAACTTTCATTTTGAGCAACGTGAAAAAAGGATGCACGAAGGGGTTTTATGACGAAATATGACGCTATTATCATTGGAACGGGACAAGCAGGTCCCTCTCTTGCCGGAAGGCTGACAGGAGCGGGCATGAATGTTGCCATCATCGAACGAAAGAAGTTTGGCGGTACTTGTGTCAATACAGGCTGCATTCCGACGAAGACATTGGTTGCAAGTGCACGCGTTGCTTACATGGCACAAAGAGCCAAAGAATATGGTGTAGAGATTGCTGGGACCGTGAAAGTCGATATGAAAAAGGTAAAAGAAAGAAAAGACCAAATCTCAGGCGACTCATCAAAAGGAGTGGAAAAGTGGCTAAAGGAAATGAAGGGCTGTAAAGTCTATGAAGGGCATGGCCGGTTCGTCTCCCAGAAGCAGATAGAAGTGAATGGAGAGACTTTGGAAGCGGATAAAATCTTCATTAACGTCGGGGGAAGGGCCTCCACTCCAAAGATTCCTGGTATTGACTCCGTCCCCTTTATGAATAATTCCAGCATGATGGATGTCGATTTTCTTCCAGAGCACCTCGTGATTCTTGGAGGAAGTTATATCTCTTTGGAGTTTGCCCAAATGTATCGAGGGTTTGGCAGTGAGGTGACTGTCATCGAAAGAGGCCCCCGAATTCTTTCCAAAGATGATGAAGACGTGTCTGACGAGATACGAAAAATCGTAGAAAATGAAGGGATTCAGGTCATTACCAACACGGGTGAATTTAGCGTAGAAAAAAGAGGGGACAAAGTTGCTGTCATCATGCAGTGCGAAGGAAAGCCGAGAGAGGTAGAAAGATCTCACTTTTTTCTTGCTGTTGGCAGAGTTCCCAATACAAGGGACTTGGGGCTGGACAAAGCAGGAGTAAAGACGAATGAGAGAGGTTTCATTGAAGTCGACGATCAGCTCCGGACCAATGTTGAAGGAATTTGGGCTCTTGGGGACTGTAATGGAAAAGGGGCTTTCACACATACTTCCTACAATGATTTTGAAATCGTAGCTGCAAATCTTCTCGATCGCGACCCACGCAAGATAACGGATCGTATCCTGGCTTATAATCTCTACATCGATCCTCCCTTGGGAAGAGTTGGGATGACAGAAAAGCAAGTTCGAGAATCAGGAAGAAAAGCTCTCATCGGCAAAATGCCAATGACGAGAGTGGGAAGAGCTAAAGAAAAGGGAGAGACGCAAGGTTTCATGAAAATTCTGATTGATGAAGAGACGAAGCAAATTTTGGGAGCCGCAATATTGGGCATTGGAGGTGATGAGATCATTCATTCGATCATCGATATTATGTATGCAAAAGCGCCCTATACTGTGATACAAAGAGCGATGCACATTCATCCAACTGTGACAGAGCTAATCCCTACCCTTTTAGGGGATTTAAAGCCTTTAACCTAGATGCCGAGAAAACCAGTCAGCAGCCTTTTGGGCAACTTCTTCTAAAGTTCCCGGTTCCTCAAAAAGATGGGTAGCGCCCTTTACGATTTCCAACTTTTTTTCGCATTGGAGTTTTTCAAGGGCGGTTTTATTGAGTTCAATGACTTCTGTATCATCGCCACCAACAATAAGCAGGGTAGGGGATTCGACTTTTTGCAGAGCTTCATCAGCAAGGTCTGGTCTTCCTCCCCGAGAGACGACTGCATAAACCTCTTTAGGTTTTTGCGCAGCGGCCTTCAAAGCTGCCGCAGCGCCGGTGCTTGATCCAAAGTAGCCGACTTTTAATGATTTGAGTTTTTCCTGAGCCAAGACCCAATCGGTTGTCTCGACTAGCCTTTTTGCCAAATGATCGATATCGAACCGGATTTCGCTTGTGACCAAATCGACTTTTTCCTCTTCATGGGTCAAAAGATCGAAAAGAAGAATGCCAAGATTTTTTTCTTCCAGAACATGGGCGACAAATTGATTCCGAGGACTTAGCCTGCTGCTCCCACTTCCATGGGCAAACAGTATGATACCAGAGGCTCCTTCAGGAATGGACAGAATGCCTCTTAGAGCAGCTTCCTTGACCTGGATCTCAATTTCCATGGTGTTTTTCCATTATTTCAATGATGGTCTTGTCATCCGTTTGGGTAAATTTCTCATAGAACTGACCTACTGCCATGAACATTTCAGGTGTCTCAAGGCAAATCACATCATCGGTCATTTTTTTCAATTCCGCGATCGTCTCGAAAGGTCCCACAGGAATAGCAACGACCAACTTTTTGATCGGCTGTTTTTTCAAATAGAGGATCGCAGCCTTTATAGTAGAGCCAGTCGCTACTCCATCATCGATCAGAAGGATCGTCTTTCCATCCCACTGAAGAGGAGGCCTTTCTTTTCGATAGACTCTTTTTCTTCTGGCGATCTCTCTCTTTTCCTTTTCGACCGTTTGATCGATGTATTCTTTTTCCACACCCATGCTCTGAATGAGTTCTTCGTTGAGCAGAATTTCATCTTCGACAATGGCGCCAATAGCGAGTTCCGGGTTATGAGGCGCACCGATTTTTCTGGGGATAATGATATCAAAAGGCAGGTTCAACTCTTGTGCGACTTCCACTCCCGTGATGATGCCACCTCTAGGAAGGGCCAGAATCAGGGTATCCTTATTGTCTTTGAAAGAAGAAAGAGCAGCAGCGAATTTTTTTCCCGCGTCTACCCGGTCGGAAAAGAAGGGCTCGAACATAGAATTCATCCCTCTTGGATATCAGGCTGAAGAGTTTTTTTCCAGAGGGTTAGTATCCAAGGATGTCTTCGGAATGTCTGCATGACCAGGATGGGGCAAAAATACCGATGGCTCCTAAAGCAATTCCATGCAGAGCATAAATGGAATGATCCTTGAACTGGCAGACAGATCCATTCAGGCTTTTGGACTGGGCCAAGCAGATCAAAGCAGCAGCAGTCGCAAAAAACCAGCAGGCAGCGCTGATGGTGAGGTCGATCATTCCCATCAAGCACGTCTTTAGATAACGGATTCTGGTAATCAGGTCGGCTTTGACAACTTCAAATTTCGAGTCATTGCTCTTGCTGTATCCCAGCTTGGCAATATTCAGGTTGTGCCAAGTGGTAGAAGTGAAAGAATGGATAGCTGATTCTACAATAGAACTCATAATGACCTCATTTTCGCAGCAATTATACCAAAAAAGATAAAGAGTGCATTAAGATCCCAGCTCTTGGATCTTTGTAAAATGTTTTTTTGTGATCGGTTGGATGGATAGCCTCATTCCTTTCTTTAGGAGAAGCATATCTTGTAAATCGGTTACCTTGCGGATGTCGTAAAGGGATACGAGATTTTTGAATTTCGCAACAAACCCGAGATCGACCATTACCCAAATGGGGTTTTCTTCAGAAGCTTTGGGATCAAAATATTTACTTTTCGGATCAAGGGCAAAGCTGTCCGGATAGGCCTTACGGACAACTTTGGCAATCCCAGCAACACCTGGTGGTTGGCTATTGGAATGATAGAAAAGGACTAGGTCACCGATTTCCATCTTGTCCCTCATAAAATTGCGGGCCTGGTAGTTGCGGACTCCTTCCCAACAGGTAGTCTTATCCTTCTTAAGATCGTCAATGGAATAGGTATTGGGCTCTGATTTCATTAGGGCGTGTCGTCAAGTTCAGTTTCTGTCGATTTTCGGGGCTTTTTGAGCCGATTTTCGATCCAAATTCTGAGCGCAATATCAACATTCGTATATTACGCTCAGAATTTGGATCGAAAGGCGGCCAAAAATTCTCCGAAAATCGATGAAACCTGAATTTGACGACATGCCCAGACCAATATTGCATGGGCTTTTCCTCATAAAAGGGAACAACCATAAGACTCGGATAGGATTTTTTCTAGGAATTTCCAGCATCATTGAGTATTGTGACCATAAAGGGAAATATGTTTGCGAAGATCCGGGATTTTTTCTTTTTCGACCTGTGGAACTTCTCTTTAAAGAAATTGGGGGGATTCCGCCATTTTCTCTATAAGACACTCCGGGTGATCTATCTTACGGGGAGAGGCTTTTTTCAAGATCGATGCGCATTGAGAGCATCGGCATTGACCTACTATACTCTCATGTCGATCGTTCCGGCCATCGCTATGTCTTTAGCAGTCGCCAAGGGGTTTGGATTTGAACAGCATCTCAAAACAGAATTGACCGAGCATTTCAAAGACCAGAAGGTCATCCTCGACAAGGTTTTGGAATTCTCACACAATCTGTTGGTCAAAACTCAAGGGGGAGTGGTAGCAGCTATTGGTGTGGTTGTTCTTTTCTGGAGTGTGATCAAAGTCTTGTCCCATATTGAAAGTGCCCTGAATACGATTTGGGGCATAAAAAAATCGAGGTCGGTCCGAAGAAAATTCGGCGATTATTTCGCCATGATGCTCCTTGGCCCAGTCATCTTTGTCGCATCTTCTTCCGTGACGGTATTTATCGTAGGTCGCCTTCGTACCTATATTGAAAATCTCCCTCTATATGAAACGGTCAGCACTTCATTGATCTTTGTCATCCGTCTGACACCTTACTGCCTTTTGTGGATTCTTTTTACAGCGATCTATTTCTTCATGCCCAATACAAAAGTTCGGTTAAGGTCTGCATTTTTAGGGGGGATCGTTGGGGGAACTTTATACCAGATCATCCAGCTCACTTACCTTTCTCTGCAGTTTGTCATCACGAAGTTCAGTGCGATCTACGGAAGCTTCGCTGCTCTTCCCCTATTTCTGGTATGGCTTCAATTGAGCTGGTTTATGCTCCTTTTGGGAGCCGAAGTGAGCTTTGCCTATCAGGAAGAGGAAAAGTTTGAGTTTGAGTTCAATTGCCTGAATGCATCCCATCATTTCAAGCTTTTGTTGACCCTGTGGGTCATGCATCAAAATATCCGAGCGTTCATACAGAAAAAAGGACCGATGACAAAAGAAGATCTGAGAATGAATATGGAGATCCCCCATACTTTGATGGAACAGGTGATAGAAGATTTGGTCAAAAGTGGACTGTTGATCGAGATCCAGAAAAAGAACAAATTCTACTATCAACCCTCAGTGCCTGTAGAGTCTCTAAGGATCCAGGATGTCATTGAATCCCTGGAGCGAAGCGGGTCGGAAGATTTCTCGATCATTGAATCAGAGGGTTTAAATGAAATCCGTAAGAGTTTAAAAACATTCCATCAAACCATTCAAAAGTCGGAAGCCAATCGACTGCTGAGAGATATAGAATGAAAATTTATCCTCTTCGATTTCAGCCTGTCTACAAAGATTACATTTGGGGCGGAGACAAAATTCTGCGGTTTTTTCATCGGGAAGAAAAGCCTGGGACTTATGCTGAGTCCTGGGAAGTGTCGGATCGTGAAGATGGGATGAGTATTGTTTCCAATGGAGAATATCAAGGCAAAAGTCTTCATCAACTGATGAAAAAGTTTGGCTGTGATTTGTGCGGTGAGCCCCTTTCTCGTTTCCCACTTTTGATCAAAATCATTGATGCCCATGAAAAACTGAGCGTCCAGGTACATCCTGATGATGCTTCGGCAAAAAAACTGGGTTCCGAGGCGAAAACGGAAATGTGGTACGTCCTTGATGCCGATGACAAGGCTTCGACTTATGCTGGGTTTAAAAAGGAGGTCGATGAGGCTGCTTTTCGAAAGGCGCTGAAAGAGAAAACAGTCATGGACCTGGTCCATCAGATCCCTGTTGTCCAAGGGGATGTTATCTATATTCCGGGAGGAACCGTTCATGCAATCGGCGAAGGCTGTCTTCTGTTAGAAGTGCAGCAGAACTCCAATACTACATACAGAGTATATGATTATGATCGAGCCGGAAAAGATGGTAAGATGAGACCTTTGCATATCGAGGAGGCGGTCCAGGTCCTACATTGGGATATGGATGAAAAAAAGCTGTTCAAAAAGCCTAAATTGATCGAACAGACGCCTGAAATGGAACGGTATGAAATCATACAGTGTCCCTATTTTCATCTCGAAAGACTTCATCTACAAAGTACCATTTCGTCATCTACCAATCACAAATCCTTTCATATTTTCTTTGCCGTTAAAGGGAAGGGAATTATTTCATCGGAAGGAAAAAAGGAAGTTCTCAAGCCTGGCGTAACCTATTTGATCCCTGCCGCTGCCAAGGATTGGAGGATTGACCCAGATCCATCTATGGTTGTTCTGAAGATCTCCCTTTCATCCCGTCAATAGCCAAAGACAAAGCTCCCAGTTTCCCGATATCATACCCCAGAACAGAAGGTTCTATCCGACAACATTCGATCGTGCGCTTCCATGCAAATCGGGGAAGGTGCTCGAAAAAGGGTTTGAAAAACAGGTCTTTACTATGCAGAGCGACTGTTCCCAAAATAATGGCCTGGGGGTTGAATGCCATCAGAAGAATCCCTATGCCCTGTGCAAACCGTTCTACATATTCTTTCCATACTGAGAGTGCATAAGCATCTTTTTTTCTCACAGCTTCAAAAATATGGACCATGGATACATTTGCGAGATTCTCAGCTTCATCAAGAATTTTCGTTCGTATCTTTTCCTGATGGATTTCTTCTCTTACTCTTTTCGCAACTGCAGCGGCCCCGCAAAAGGCTTCAAAACATCCCTTTCTTCCGCATGGGCAAGTAGGACCGTTGATATCGAGAACATAATGGCCTACTTCTCCGGCTGTATCCGTTTGCCCCTGCAAGAGTTTCCCGTTCACCAGAATCCCACCTCCAATACCAGTGCTTGCAGTAATATAAATGAGATCGTCTGTTTTTTTTCTCTCTCCAAACTCCCACTCTGCCATTGCTGCTGCATTGGCGTCGTTATTCATGAAGGTAGGCTTTTTGAAGATATTCTCGATTTCTTCTCTGATGAGAGTATTTTCCCATCCTTTCAAGTTGGGAGGATCAAGGATTTTTCCCTCCCTGAAAGAAATCGGTCCTGGGCAGGAAATTCCTATAGCTTTGATGTCATCGAGAGTGAGGGGAATAGTACATAGGAGCTTTTTGATCAGATCCTCAATTGCTTTGATTCCCTGGCTGCTACCTCCCAAAGGCTGAGTCTGGATCCGGTCAAAGGCAACGATATTGCCATTTTCTTCGCCGATGCAGATGGCAATTTTTGTCCCGCCGATATCTATTCCAATGAAGTACATTTGATCGTTTCCTCTATTTTTGGTACCATGCCACACCATTTAATTTTTGAGATAGGTTCTTCAATAAAACGGTTTATTGTCCCTCTCTGTTTTTGTCTTTTCTACATGCTTTAGGACATTCGATCACAATAATCATCGAAGATTATTTGAACCAAATTTGGAAATAATCAAATTCTGGATATAATGGCCCGGACGATGAACCAAATACACTAGTTTACTATGAAGATTCATCCTGAGACCCCATCCTCGGAAGGAAAGATCAGTTCCCCTGATCCTACAGAAAAGTCCGACCAGATGGAAAACAAAATCAAGCCCATAGCCAAAGAAATTATGGCAACCCTAGGGCTTACTATTTGTTCTTTTTCTTATGCAGTTCTCGCAGGCCATCTGTTTTCTAGTTCAATCGGAGCAGGAATCGCTTCCGCAGTTGCTGCTGTATTTTTAGCCCTTGCTGACATTGTCTATGCGACCAAACTTTTTTCTCGTATCCTGCCTCCGAAAGCTCAGAGAATTTCCCAATGGATTCATGCGCAATGTCTTGAGGTATTCTACCTTTTGGGATGCCATTGTCTTTTTCCTCTCAGCGTACGGAATTGGAGATGGAACACTAAGTCAGAAAACCGCCCCCTGTTACTTGTACACGGATACATGAATTACAATACAGTGTGGCTCTTTCATGCCAAAAAGTGGAAAGAAGCAGGTCTCGGGCCGATTTATACTGTGAATCTTGGGTATCCTTTCCGGTCCATTGAACAGCATGCGCAAAAGGTTAAGAAAAAGGCAGAGCAGATTGCAAGAGAGACCAGGCGCGATGATTTGATTTTAGTCGGCCATTCTATGGGTGGCCTTGTAAGCTCTTATTATGCAACAGTACTGGCCAATCCAAATACAGTAACAGATGTTGTGACTATAGGATCGCCATTGCAGGGAACGCACTTGGCTAAAATAGGCTTGGGAAAATGCGCTTTTCAGATGAGACGCCAGTCTGATTTTGTGGATTCACTCTCGCAAAAAATTCTGAGTTCTTCTTTTACCCGATTCTATCACATTGCGACAGAATCCGATCAATTGGTCATTCCCTATCACTCATGCCTTCTCGGCGATGATCCGAATCAACATTATACTTTGAACAATATTGGGCATGTAGCCCTTCTTTTTTCTGAGAAGGTGAACAACAAAGTCGTCGAATGGCTGCGCGCCAATTATTGATTAATGACGGACAAAGACCCGATCTCCATCGAGAAGGATATCCAACCAGAGTGTTTCAGGAGCGATATCGATTTCTTCCTTATAGATTGCATAGCGCGGCCAGGAATAACGCTGTTTTTTAACTTTCCACTGAAGGACGTATTTGCCCGGTTTTAATTGGAGATGCGTTGTACCCCTGTTCCCGGTTGGGTCAACAGGGCGGAGAGGAATATTGTGGCCCCCGAGATGAACACTCATGATCTTATCCCCAAGAGGGTCGGTATTTTCCCTGACCTCCAACTTTATTTTAACATAGTGTTGCAGTTGGGGCCGGTAATGGGGTTGAGGCCGTAGAAGAGATGCTTGGGCGATCATTCTTTTATCATACGGGACTGAAGAAGGTTTATTTATGGAATGAAGATAGATGACGCCCGCACTAAAGAGCAAAGCTCCAAGTGACACAAAGAGAATCTTTTGGAAAAAATATTTTCTCATATAACACCCATCTAATCACAAAGAAATTTTTAAACTCAAGGCGGGTGATCTCTAAATGGGTGTTCTGATGAAAATAAATCTTAACGGAAGATGACAGTTTTATTCCCGTTTATGAAAACGCGGTGTTCCGCATGGAAGTGGATCGCCTGCAGAAGAACCTGAGACTCCACATCTTGTCCTAAGGATACTAATTGTTCAGGAGTGTCTGTATGGGTCACTCGTTCTACACGTTGTTCAATGATCGGACCTTCATCCAGATCACTGGTGACATAGTGTGCTGTGGCCCCGACAAGCTTAACTCCCCGTTCATAAGCCTGGTGGTAGGGCTTCGCTCCTTTAAAGCTGGGAAGGAAAGAGTGGTGGATGTTGATCGCCTTTCCTTGCAATTGTTCTGTGAGGAAAGGAGAAAGGATCTGCATGTAACGAGCCAGAACGACGAGGTGGGCATTCTTTTCGCCAATAAGATCGAGGATTTTCTTTTCCTGTTCCGGCTTGGTCTCAGGGGTCACAGGAAAATGATGAAAAGGGACTTTATACCAGGCGGCCATTTCCTTGAGATCAGGATGGTTTGATACGATTGCCTCAATCTGGATGGGCAAGCTTCCTGTTTTCGAGCGGTGAAGAAGATCGATGAGACAATGACCCTGTTTCGAGACAAGGATTACAGCTTTCATTTTATCAGTGGCTGTATGAATTTCCCAATCAGCTCCCAAAGATTGAGCGATCGGATTGAAATCGTGGGAAAAGTCGTTCAAATCAAAGCTTTCCTTCACAAAGAGGACCCGCATAAAAAATCGTTTTGACACGGGATCTCCAAATTGATGGGAGTCAATAATATTCGCATCTTTTTCGCCAAGAAAACTGGCGATTCGGGAAACGATTCCCACTTGGTCTTTACAGGATAGCGTTAAAATATATTTCATAGGCAATAGTATAGCAGAGAGAAAAAAAATGAGCTATTCATTCATGAGAATAGCCCTTCTTTTCCAGAAGGAGAAGTAATACCAGAAGCTGGCATAGAGCATCAGAATCCCTCCGACAAGAAGAGGAAGGACCTCATGGCCTGCGGAAATGAACCCGGAGACAAGAGGTGCGATGAAAAGAGCTACCGATTGCAAAGATTGTTGTACGCCAAAAATTTTGCCCTGATCTCTTTGGCTTGCGAGATTCGAGATCAAAGCCATGCAACTTACCCAATTGATCGAAGAGCCCATAGCTGCGAAAGGAAAAGAGATCAAAAAGTAGTACCAGTGATGAAATGTAGAAGCCACAATGACAAAAATACCAGAAATTACCATAGGGAGGAACATGAGCTCTTGTGGTTTGAATTTATGCGAGAGCCAATAAGTCACTGCTAAGGAACCCAAGAGGAACCAAATGGAAAGATAAGCTGAAAGATTGCCGATTTCAGAAGAAGTATACTGAAAGCGTTCCACTAAGAGGGTAGGATAAAATAATAAAAAGAAAAACCAACCGGTTATAAAAGTGAGCTGAATGAGTAGAGGAATACGCAGCTTTCTTATATGAAAAGCCCGATTGATGTTTTTGAGCTCTTCTTTTAGTCCGTGTTTTTCTTTGGAATCTTTGACATAGGTCTCTCGGAACTTCCATTGTAGTAATAAAGCGTTGGCCATAAAGGAAAGAGCTGTCATCCACATTGGAGTCGCATAATCAAACCAGCTGATGATATTCGGATCGGCAAGTTTTCCCCCAATAGGAGGTCCAATAATCCATGAAATTCCTCCTATGACTCCTACAAGTGACATTTTCTTTCCTTTACTCGCCTCAGTGCTCATGTCGGCGATCGAGGCCTGGGCAATAGGAAGGTTTCCTGAAGCAGCACCTGCAAGAAGCCGGGAAATGAAAAGGATAGTGATTGAATGGGTCCAGATTCCAACTGCAGAAAACGCATTGAAGATAAAAGAACTCCATAAAGTGCCGGTCAATACTTTTTTTCTTCCATAGTGGTCCGAAAAAGCTCCAATGACAGGGGCCATGATGAACTGTCCCAGGGCAAAAATAGCCAGCAGGACTCCCACCCAAATCATTCGAACCTCTTGGGAAGTGTCTGAAGAGAGCATCCCGCTTTTTGGATCCATGAACATGGGAGCAAAGATCGTTAATACGACCCCCCAGTTCATGCAGTCATTAAGAATTGTGTAATAAAGAGGGAAAAAGGACTTCTTTTTTGCCATAAAGAAACACTATCAGAAAGATTTTTTTTTGAAAAAAAATTTGGTTTAGGTCAAAAGGGAAACGAGGGGTGCCTATGTATAATATTGTCCTTTTAATTTTTGCTCTTACGGCCTTATCGCCTTTACCAGCACAGTTTTATAAAAAACAAAAGACCAGCGAACACATCCGTGTGGTACCTGTTCACCGGACCCCTGAGCCGGAAAGAGTGCAGTTGACCATTGTGTTTCCGCAGGATCATGTGATCGAATCGCGAAATCCTGTAAAAATCCAGATGCGTCTTAGGGGTTATCCTCTCGGAACAAATTCTAATTTCCCTAGGGCAAGAGAGGTTGCAACAGCTGACTATGGACAAAGTATCCATGTGATTATTGATGAACGACCCTTTTTCCCGATCACAGGACCAAGCATCGATCCCTATGATGAAGAGGGGGATTATTACCATTCGACCTATATCTTCAATATTCCGTTTCCTCTTAAGGATGGGACTCATGTGATTCGAGCTTTCCCGGCCCGTTCTTATGGAGAAAGTCTGAAGACGGACAATAGTTTTGCAGCGACTAAATTTTACATGGGGCACCGGACAGACTCGGTGGATCTGAGCGCACCTTATCTTACCTATAACATTCCTGTTGGTTCCTATGATCTTGAAGAGGGAGATCCTATTCTTTTGGATTTTTACATCAAAAATTGCGAGTTGTCTGAAGACGGATACAAGGTAAAGCTTTCGATCGATGGGAAAGAAATCGCTACTCTTACCGAATGGCGACCCTACTATCTTTATGGTCTGAAAAAAGGGAAACATACCATTCACTTGCAACTTCTGGACCGAAAGAATAAAGTAAGCCAAGGCGAATTCAATAATGTTGAAGAAACAATCTATATTCGATGAGTACAAAACACCACAAGTGGTGGACTCTCTCTGCGATCCTGACAAGCATCGCCCTTCTGTTCACTGACCAGACTGTCCTCCCTGTCGCTCTTCCGACGATTCAGCGAGATTTTCATGCAACAGAAGTGCAGATTCAATGGATGGTCAATGCTTATATGCTCTCTTGGGCCGTTCTGGTTCTTGCAGGAGGAATCCTTTCAGACTCCTTGGGACACCGAAGGACCTTTGTTACAGGGATTATTATCTTTGCATTATCTTCAATTCTTTGCGGCATAAGCTGGAACAGTAGCTCACTTATTGCCGGTAGAGCGATTCAAGGGGTTGGTTCAGCTTTTATGGTTCCTGCAGGAGCTCCTTTATTATTGCGTGCCTTTCCTCCGAACCAAAAAGGAATGGCTATGGGACTCTATGTCAGCTTGGGATCCTTTTTTCTTATTCTGGGACCATTAGTAGGTGGTCTCTTTACCGAATATCTTTCCTGGAGGTGGGTCTTTTGGATCAATGTGCCCATAGCTGCAATAGGATTGATCCTTACTTACATATGGATCGCAAAATATGAAGGAGTCAAAAAGAGCTTTGATTTTCCTGGGTTCATCACATTTTCTTTAGGATTTACGTTGATTATTTTTGCCTTGATGGAAAGTCGAAAGTGGGGACTTCTTTCTACAACGACGATCATGTCGATTGTCCTCGGACTGTTTTTTCTCGGCCTCCTTTATTTTACTGATAAAAGGACGAAGAATCCCTATTTTGATTTTAGGCTCTTTAAATCCCTTCCGTTTTTTGGGTCCTGTTTTGCCATTACCCTGACTCAGTTCCTCATAATGATCACTGTGTACTGGGTCATCTTTTTCCAAAATACAATGGGGTACTCTCCATTGGCTGCAGGGGAGTATGCGACCCTATCCAATATCCCCGTCCTCTTTACCCCATTTCTCGTTGGCAAAGCTACCGATCGGTTTGGGTCCCGTTTCCCCGTATTTTTCGGATTTCTATTTCAAATGGGAGCCTATTTTTGGATTGCTTATTTTAGTTCGACAAGCTCTCTGCCCTGGCTCTTACCGGGCCTTTTATTGATGGGGGTAGGAATTCCCTCTGTGTTTACTTCTGCCTATACTCTCGGTCTTCATTCTGTTCCTGCCGAAAGAATGGGAGTTGCCGGAGGGCTGATCAGTTCTTTACGGACTTGTGGAGGAACATTCGGAGTTGCTGTATTTGGAACCATCGTCAGTACTGTGCAAGAGGGTCAGTTTACAAAAAAAATGGCTGAGAATCCTGAAACTCAGTCATTGGATCCAACTCTTTATGAAGGTCTACTTTCAAAAGTGGAAGGATCGGTCAGCGCATTGAAGGCCCTGCCCTCCCAGCTGGCGGACCTGGTCCATCAGTATTTCATTTCTTTGAGTATTACCGCGAATGAGTCCATTAGCTATACAGCCACATGCTTGGGCATTGTCGGAGCTGTGGTCGCTTTGATCACTATGAAAAAACGCAAAACTCAGAAGTAGCAGTATTGTCCTTGCTCGACCTTTTCAATCGTACTTTGCATCACATCCAATAAAAGGGACCGGTCATCTGGGTTATCGCTTCTGTAGATGAATCCCAGAGCATGCATATCCTGGATATGCAAATGAGAAGTTGTCAGATCATAAGGAGGAATCTTGAGTATTGAGATAGCTGATCTCACTTCTTCTTTCAAAAGATCAGATGGTGTGAGGATGAGAAGGAAAAAATACTTATCATCGGAATAGGTTCTTAAAGCAGGCCTGTGTTTTTCGAGATTATCGACGAGCATAATGAACAGAATTTTCAAAATCTGTGGGCTTAAGATGCTCTGCATAATTCCTGGTCGTAGAGAATAGAAGAAATTTTCCATCAGGAAGTCATTTTTTATCCCTGCTTTTTTTACTAGGTCTCTCAAATGTTCTAAGGCTTCACTCTGCTTAACGATCATGCCGCCATTGTAATCCCTGAACTCTCCAATGACTTCAGTCAACTCGGATACCACGGTTTTACGTGCTTTTTGAAGATCGAGAGAATAATCTTTGCGAAAGAAGGGCGTCTTATCTAGAAAGACATGGAATATATTGGCTTCCTTGGAATGTTTTCTTTTGAGATATCCGACAATTTTTTTCTCATCCATTGAAAATTCAAAATGACTCTTTTTAAAAAGTTTCTTTAAGTCCAGAAATCCCCCTCTCAAGAGTCTTACGAGGATAACAGTAAAACTAAGTTTTTGGTCGCTTTGCTTATCATAGGTAATGATCACCTGGGGGATATCCCGAACATATTTGAGCTGTTTGCTTAGTATGATGATATTTCTGAGGATCTCCTCTTCATTTCTTGGCATGAAGATCGGGTGGATGACATTTTCCACTCGAGCGTTCAACTCTTTGGGAAGTTGCAAACGGAGGATCTTGACCTCTTCTCTGGAAAATTTCGTACCCTCGATTTTTTCCACTTCGAGATAGAAAGAGCGGAGCTTTTCGTCTCTTCGGTCTAGAATGTAGGAGTCTTTTACATATTGAATTTCAGGAATGTAGTTTTGGATCGCTTCAATGATGTGTCTTTTCTCGAACCGTTCGGTTTCCCTTAATAGGTTCATCGCAACAAGAATGCCCAGAACGGCATTCGGTCTTTCGGAAATATTCAAATTGGTCTTCAGAAGCTTCAAGCTCAAATGTCTTTCATTGGGTTTTGCTTCTACCAGGCCTTTGAGTGTTTTCTTGAACAGATACTGAAACCCGATAATTCTGCCTAAATGCTTCACATCTCTAATGGCTGCAAATTTATCCCGAAGAAGCATGGTGAAATAGTGAATCTCATAAAATACATTCCGGTCGAAGAATCTCGGCCGTTTGTGCATCATTGATTCTAATGTCTCTTTTGCCCGATGAATTTTTTCTTCTGAAGAGAGTTTGATCAGGAAGTTCTGCATTTGGTCATGCATATTTGCATCGAGGTTGACGTTCAGAAGGGAAGAGAGTTTTTCCCGGATCATCGTTGTCTTTTGATCGAAAGACAGTTTTTTTACAGAGACGATGTAGCGGGCATGATAGACAGCCAAAATATTGAGCCGGATCTCTTGCATAAATTGTGGAAGATGTTCCTCAATCACGGCCAACTCATTCTCATGAGAAAGATTGATGAAGTACTCAGCGATGTAATAGGTTTTGCTTTCAGTTTTAGAAAAATGAAAGTCTAGAGTCCTTCCTCCGACGATGGCCAAATGTTTTCCCGGAAGAAGCCAGCGGCTGATCATGTCGGGCACATACCGGTCGACCCCATGTGTATATTCCGCATGACAGAGCACGATAAAAGAGAGGGTTTTGAGATTTCTGTTCGATCGGGCGCATTTAATGATCGGAAGCAGGTCATGGAATTGATGAATCCATTTTTTGATGAAGCTCTTTTCTTCCAGGTCTGCCAGTTCTTGCAAAAAGGATTCTGGCAGGATCTTTTCGATCAATTGTTCAAAAGAAGACAGGTAGAGGTCGAAGCTAGCATCTTGAACCGGCGACTGAAAGGCCGGACGGATCAGCATTGGGTAAGAAATAGACGGCAAGTCCAAAATGTGAGCTTCGGTATCTTCTGTCATACGTGCGAAAATCTTTAAGGTATCTTAAATTTTTTTTAAAGTAGAAAATGCCCTCACAGGTTGTTTTGAAGCCATTCTATAAGAGTTTTATCGATTGCTCTCCTATTTCATTATCAGGTTATAGAGATAAAGTCTTTCAGAAAATTCAAAAAATTTTGTAAAAGGAATTTATACCGAAATTGTTTCGGTATGAGAGGGTGTAAAATGACCTGGTTCAAAAGTCTATTTCTGAACTTCCTAACTGTATTCTTTGTCGATCACATTATTCCGGGGATTGAAATATCCTACTATACAAAGCTGCCTCATATTGGTGGCGAAATGATCTGGGCAGCTTCCTTGGGATTTGTCAATTCTCTGATTTTTCCTGCCTTGAGGTTTTTCCATCCAAAGCCAAGTCATTTCAAAATAGGTCTCATTAGTTTTATTGTAAGTTTTGGTGCTTATTCTATCGTCAATTTAATCCCTGTCGGAATCAAGATCACTCGGGCGGAAGCTTTTGTCTATAGTGGATTAATCGTTTGGGCCGTCAGTTATTTGACGAATCATCTCGAGTTTCGTGCCTTTCTCTACAAGAAGGAGCAGGAATTGGAGAAAAAAGAAGAAGAAATGGAGAAAAAGGACAAAGAAAAATGACCTATCTTCGATCCCTGTTTTTAAACTTTCTCGTTGTTTTCTTTGTCGCTCATTCGATACCGGGCATCGAAGTAAAGACATATGAGAATGTGCCCAATATCGGAGCTGATATTATTTTCGCTGTGATCGTTGGATTTTTAAATGCATCTATTTTTCCTGCACTTGTGATCATTGGAAAGGGAGTATCTCTAGGAATGATTGCGCTCATTAGCGCTATCATTTGTATCGTATCTTTCTTTCTCATAGGGATCATAGATTTTGGAGTGCACGTTTCAACCTTTTGGGGGGGATTTATAGGCGCATTGATCGTCTGGCTTGTGAGTCTCTTCGCAAACTATCTCGAAATGCGCCATTCATACCGTCCAAAGAAGTAATGCAAATGAGAGCCTGCGAAGGCAGACTCATTCATTCTTACTCGAGATGGATATGCTTTTCTAGCAAAGACTTATATGATTCAAGGTTTGGGACAATGATATCTATCTGATGAGATCCCTGATCGCATTCATGCAAAAGAAGCTTTTCCTCGAAATAGGGATCTCTTTCAAAGTACTGTGCTTCTTCTTCAGTCATTGGGCCTCCTTGCTTTTCAAGAATTTCTAAATCATAGGAGGAAAGATTTTTTATAAAAAAGGGATCCTTATAAGCAAGGTACCGTTTTCCCTGCAGTGATCCTTTTGTCAGTTCGCAAATTCGGGCTGAAAGACCACAATCGGATAGAAAAGTAGCTCCGATTTCTTTATCCATCATACGTTCCGTAGATCCAGGCATTTCTGCTTCGAAGTCACCGCATAGAAACCCAATATTGTGCAAAAGAGATGCAATGATGAACTCTTCATCATCCGACATTTCAGTGGCGAGGTAAGCGCACTCGAGCACATGATCAAGTTGGGTAAGTGGCCCTTCATGATAAATTTGTTGTTCGGCCCCTTGCAAAAGTTCAAAGAGACAATCGATCACTTCTTTTTTGTTCAACTCAAAGAATCCACGGTCTTGTGCTTGCACAGAACTGAAAAAACAAAAGGCAGAAATACAAAGGATTTTGAAAATTTTCATGCCAGCTCTCCTTCAATAAAAATAGCGCGGAGATTGTTGTGGAAGAGAGAAAAATTCTCAAGAATAAAAAGTTCGAATGATCAGATAGACGTTCAAACCAATGACAAAAAAAGTGACTAGATAGGCAGCAAGTGTTGTCAGGGGATGGTTCGTCAAATCCCTCATCATGACACGATTTCTCGTAAACATGATGAGTGGAATAAGAGCAAAAGGAATGCCAAATGACAAAATGACCTGAGAAAAAATCATTGCCGAAGTCGGATTCAAGATTCCAGTAAGGATGATTAAAGAAGGAATAATTGTGATCGCTCTTCTAAGAAAGATCGACATCCTGAAATGGACAAATCCTTGCATAACAATCTGTCCTGCCATTGTTCCGACAATCGAAGAGCTCAAACCTGATACAAGAAGGGCTATGCCAAAAAGTTCATCGGAAAATTTACCAACAATTTCTCCTAAAGCCTTAAAAGCCGGTTCAATATCGATGATCGAAAATAGCCCTCTACTGTGAAAAACTGCAGCGGCGATAATCAGCATACACACATTAATTAAGCCTGCTATTGTCATCGCTATGTATACATCGGCCAATTGAAAATGGTAGAGTTTTTTCAGGTGTTCTTCTTTTTTGGGCTTCACTCTTCTTTGGGTCAGAGCAGAATGCAGATAGATTACATGCGGCATGATCGTAGCGCCTAATATTGCAGTTGCGAGAAGAATACTGCTTCGATCTGAAAATCGGGGAACAAGCCCTTCTGCAATACCCTTGAGGTCAGGATGGACAAAGAAAACCTGAATTGCAAACGCAAGGACGATTACAACAACAAATGATGTAATGATGACCTCCAAAGGTCGGAATCCTTTTTTTTCCAGAGCAAGGAGGAGAAAGTTAAAGATGGCAGTGATAATGCCTGCGCCAAAAAGAGGGATGCCAAAAAGAAGATGAAATCCTAGTGCTGCTCCGACTATTTCCGCGACATCCGTTGCCATAGCAACGATTTCAGCCAGAATCCAGAGAAAATAAACGACAGGTTTGGGGAACCGGTCCCGGCAGAGTTCTGCGAGGTTTTTCCCTGTTGCGATGCCCACTTTGGCAGAGAGGATTTGAACGAGCATGCCCATGATATTGGCAAGGATGACCACCCAGACTAGTAGATAGCCATACTGGGCGCCACTTTGGATATTTGTGGCAAAGTTACCTGGATCGATATAGGCGACAGAAGCTACAAAAGCCGGCCCTAAAAAGGGCAAATAGGAGCGTATTCCTTTTTTTCTGCCCTCTAGGACTTCAAAAGCAGACTCTTCGGTACGTTTGCTGAACAATTAGGAACCTTCTCTTTCATCTTCAGGTCTTTCTTCCTCTCCTTCTTCACTACGAGGATCGAGTTCAGCAGATATTGGCGTTGTTCGTGGAACGTTCGCGTAGGGAAGTTTTTCTTCTTCGGGAACAGGAGGAGTTTTGATCCATCTGGCTACGGTAAACAAAGCCAGTATTCCCGAAAAGATGGCAAAGAAAAAGAAGAGTCCTCTTGATCCGAACCAATCCATAGGGAATGGGGCAATCAAGGGGCCAATGATAGCACCAACTCCATAGGACAATAGAAGTCCTCCTGTTGCTGAAACAATATCCTTCGGCTCTACATGGTCGCAAGCATGAGAGATACTCAATGGATAGAGAGTGAATGAGAACCCTCCGAAAAGAAAGCTCAGCACGAAAAGCAGGTAGGGGAAAACATTGTCAAATATGGCGATCAATAGACTGAGTCCTACAGTAATGATGCTCACAATAAAGAGCACTTTTCTACGGTCGATATGATCTGAGATTCTACCGATCGGCCATTGCAAGGCCAATCCACCGAAAATCGTTACTCCCATCAGAACGGCAATACCCGAAACGGAAAGACCTGTCTCCTGTCCGTAAATCGGAAGCAGACCATAGACCGTTCCTAAAATCACACCGGCAAGGATGCATCCAGTCACTCCCAAGGGAGAAATTTTGAATAATTGAAAGACATTGAGAAAAGAAGGTTCTTCCAATATGGGAGCAGTTGTTCTCGTCATGCACACAGGTACGACTGAAAGAGAAGAAAGGATCACTGTGATGCAAAAAGGAATCAGACTCATGGGATCGGACAGGTCGAGAAGGAACTGTCCCGCGCCCTGGGCTGCATAAAATGCCGTCATATAGATCGATAGTACCTGTCCTCTCGTATCAATCGTACTTCGCACCAAAAGCCAGCTCTCAATCGTAATAAAGAGCCCTGCCATGAAGATCCCTCCTAAAAAGCGGAGAACGAGCCAGACCCAGGCATTGACAAAGAAAGCCTGGAACATGACCAGCACGGCAGTCAATGAGGCAAAAGTGGCAAAAGAGCGAATATGGCCAATTCTCTCGATAAGGCGCAGGCTCCGGATCGAACCGAAGAAAAGGCCTGCATAATAGGCAGCAGTGATAAGTCCGATGATTTCCGTTCCATATCCTTCCAGACGCAAACGAACGGTGACATAAGTGAGGAAGAGACCATTCCCCATCACGAGGATAATCAAACTTGCTACAGGAGCTACAATTGAACGGAGAATTTCAACCATCATAGAAGGAGCCCAACCGAAGATCTTCTTCTGTTTATTGTGCAAATAGCAAATAACTCTTCAAGAGGAAAGAGCCTATCTCTTTAAAGAGATAGGTTCAAAGGAAATTCCCAACGGATTGGGTAGAAGTTTAGAGTTCCTGTTTTGGAGGAGTGTCGGTTTGCGGAGTTTCGCCTTTAGGTGCGGAAGCCTCTGAAGTCTCTGAAGTCTCTGAAGTCTCTGAAGTCTCTGAAGTCTCTGAAGCCTCTGAAGTCTCTGAAATCTCTGAAATCTCTGAAATCTCTGAAATCTCTGAAATCTCTGAAATCTCTGAAATCTCTGAAATCTCTGAAATCTCTGAAATCTCTGAAATCTCTGAAATCTCTGAAATCTCTGAAATTTCACTCTCTTGCCAAGGCATGTATTCTCGCCAGGAAGAGAAGTCGGGCATTTTCATATCGGGCATGGTAGGAGCTTTGACCCATCCTCTCTGTATTGCTACATAGGCAGCAATCGATGCCCCCAGAACAGCAAGGGCTGTGTCAGTCCGACTATTTTGGTTCGTCTTGAACACTGGCAATTAGTGAACCAACTGCTTGTTTGCGCAGGGCGAGGACTGTCCGGCATTTTTGCCCTCGTGTCACGCTCATGCTCCTTTAATTTGGGAACCTGAAGATGCTCGACGCCGGTACTACTCTTGGGCTGGGGGCTATCTTCTTTTGCTTGAACAACACGGGACTGTGCGAGGTCTCTTTGGGTGACGACGGGAGCGCCGGGGAAGGATTCAGCGGTTACGACCAATTCACCACTGCCTCGTCTGCGATGTGTTGGCGAATGAGGGGAAGGGGTATCTTCCATTAGTTCTAAAGCTCTCCTAGTTTCTTCATCTAGGCGTTCGACTTTTACCTCCTCAACTTTTCCATGGGATGCATGAGCTCTTTCCACCTCACCGAAGAATGTCAGGATTTCCAGTTGACGGTCGGCAAGGGATCCTGCCTCGAGGTCTTTGAATTTGCACATTTGTCCACTAAAAAGGTTCAAATCTACAGCAATGTCCAAAGGTTCTTCCCTATCATTGACCAAAGAGACAATTCGACCGGAAGTCTCTACTCCACGATAAACGGCAAACTCTCCAGTAGGTTTGAGGTAGAACCACCGCGTGTCACCGGTGCTTTCATTATGCATTTCCATATAAGCAAGTTGTTCCTTTGACGACGTTTCCACAGGATTCGTATAATATCCTATTCCCGACGTTCTTACAGTATAATCAGACGATGTAGCCATAAGCTATCGCAGCCTCCCTCGTTAAGACTTGGTTAAAACTGGTTTAAGAATGGGCGAGGAACGCTAGCATACCCGTATAAAATTGGCGATTAAAATTTTTTATACATCATTGAGAGTCTAGCCTCTTATAATTAGTTACTTGCATATAATTATTATTAAATAAACTAAAATAAATAAAATTAATAATTATTTTATTTCGTTATTAAATTGAATTAAATTAAACCCGATAGATTATAATTAAGTATAGGGGAAGGTGTATGTATAAAAGTGAGGTTTCATGAAAAGGGAAGCAGAAGAACCCTTGAAAATCCATGAAGCCATGGACAATTTATCTGTAATCACGGAATTTGACCTCGAGAATCCCGTTCGACTAGGCGTAGTAAAGGGCCACAAGCTAATACTGGAAGATGACGAAGAGACCTATGAGTCTGTCCGATGGCTTACGAACGAGAGCAGTCCTGAACTGCTGGACCATATTAAAGCAACGTTCACGGCGATTCTTCATTATCTGAAGGATGTCTATGAGCAAAAGGACTTTGACTGGAGCGATTCTCGGACAAGAAAGGGAATCCAGTCCATCATGGTGCTCGTTGGCGAAGCCGCGAACAAGCTTGATGAACTCGTCGCTGAAATGGAAAATCAGCGTGGGATCAAACCCATTACCGACTCCAAAGAATACAAAGCCTTGCAGGATTTTTACCTCAATAAAATCGGTGAGAAATTCGATGTCAGTCTTGAGGGAGATGCTGCCTGGGCCCAGGAATGGTTAAAAAATGATGACGCCCTCTTGCTGGACACAGAGAAAAGGGGCTTGCAGGACTTTGAGACAGTCTTGAGAGACCGAGAGTATGAACTATTCTATATCCGAAATGATGATGGCCGACCCTTTTTCACACCTGATCTATTGAAGAACATCAAACTTGTCTGTGATTTTGACCAGTCTGCCGACGTCCCTTTGGAGGAAGATCCTCTTCTGCGGCTGAGAACAGTGGAAGACCGCGATCTTCATGGAGCATCCCAAGTGATCCTGCAGCATTCGATGCCGGTGATTGAGGAGTTCTATCAGAACATCAAAAAGTCAGAGTCCCAGGATCTAATGAGAGCCTTGAACAAGGCCGTAATGGCCTTAATGCTCGCTTCCAATCCGAAAAACCTACTGCAGAATACATTGTTAAAGAGCTGTTATCAGTACTTTGGGGACTTTTTGCTCTTTTTAAAAGAGGCGATTCATTCCGATCAGTATCAATATCTGATCGCTTATCCACCTGAACCGACCGATCGCGTCTCGATGTGTCTTCTCGACCTGGTGCATACGTTATGCCACCAGTACTTCTTTAGGATGCATGGCATCAAACAGGAAATGATAGGACTGATCCATCGAATCAATCGAAAAGGGGAAGAGATCCGTAAAAAGAGGAAGGAAAAGTTTACAGCAGAATCCATTTGGGAAGAATTTATTCAGGAAGATGAGAACATCCAGACCTTACTGAAATGCTATCCGAATGGACCTATCTTTAAGGTCTTGGACCTATTACGAAAAGAAGATCAGCATGGGGAGAACATCGAGTTCAATCCTCTCTCTCAGGAAAACTTTCCCTGCCACCTCTTTTATCTCCACTATGCGAAGTCGGATATTTCTGTCATTAGACTCCCTTGCCCGATCAAACAGAAGATCATCTCCAAAGCGGAAATTGTCGAATTGTTCCGGTGTCTGATGCGGGCCTATTCCACACAGAGTCCGAAAAAAAGACATCTGCTTTTCAATCTTCAAGACCGTACCTCCTGGAAGGATCTGGCACGATGCCAGGCTATCGAGGGAATGCAGAAACAGGCTGAGTTCGGTGCGCAGCTGTATGTCATCTCTTTAAACAAAGATACCGATTTCTACTATCAGACCGACGTCTATTTACAGATGGACGATGCAAAAGAATTTATGGAAATTTTGCGGGAACAAATGTTCCAGGCTGAAGAGTGTGGATACTATTTTCCCAAGATATTCTATACACCTGAATTTACGAAATTTCTGGACGATCTTATCCCGACGATCCATGATACGTTCTTCGGAAAAGCAAAGAAACTATCGAGGAAAGAACGGCTTGATTTCATCGAGATCTTCTACCATTTTATTTATCTGAAAAGTATCGAGATCGTAGAGCCTGATTCTTTAAGCTTCACTTGTAAAGATGCAATCGATACTGGGGCTTGTGCGTCTGCCTGCTTCTTCTCCTTTGTTCGACTGATTACAAAAGGGAAACTCACAGACGATGACCGCAATCTAATCCGATGGCTTCTCTATACTGCTGCACTGAGGGTCCGGGATCGATCCGTCGATGCTCAAAGGCTTAATCGTGTGATCTCTGCTCTCGATCGCATAGATAGCCACCGAGGCAAAAAACTAGACAAGGCGCTAACAACTCTTCTTAAAGAAGTAAAAGACATCGATATTAAGTAGAACTGCAGAACTACCTAGGGGCAGACACCGCACTCTTCATCATTCATGATTTCGACAAGTTGCTCATTGTAAAGTTTTAACGAATCATAGAGATCGTCGACATCGCGCAATAATCGGGCGAAGTCTTTCTTGAAAGCGGGGCTGTCCAGGATCCTAGCGCGCTCTTCTTCAGATTCGGCCCTTTCCAGAAGGATAGAGATCCTGGCAAGGGCTGTAGTGATGGTATCCATCTCTGATTCGAAGAAGGAACGGAACTGACGGGGAGTGGAGAGAGCCTCTAACATGTTGGCTCGTTTCGTTCTTTGTCTTTGCCAGCTCTTGTCGTATTGGAAGAGGACTCCGTAATGATTGATGTCATTCATGAGGGTATCGACTTTACCCATGACAGCAGTAAAGCGAAGATAGAGGTCGTCAGATTTGATGAGTTTGCCGATCGTACCTGAACCGTCAGCGATCTCGGTCGTGATAATATTGAGGTTCGATAGAATTTGTTTGCCATCGACATTCATTACTTTGGAGACATCAGCGAAATTCTCCAGAGTAACATTGAGTTTGGCCATCATCTGGTTGTCTTCAGCTTCTTCAAGCATATTGCGAACGAGTTTTAAATCATCATTGACCAGATCAAGCGCGCTGGAGGCTTTTGCGACAATTTTTTCCTGATTGACCGAGTGAAGGATGGTTTCGAGTTCGTGCATAGAACTGGACAGGTGAGCTACTGTTTGAGTGAGATCTTCATTGTTCTCATTGAACCATTGATTGAGATCATCGATCATCACACCGGCCTTTTCGGCTACAGTTGTAATTTCATGGAGGGCCCGCTCCAATGGATCGATCGATTCAGCATAAATGACCTGATTGGTTACCAGTTTGGGCACCACTCCCTTAGGAGGAGCTTTGGGCACGATGGCAACTGTTTTTTCTCCCATTAGACCACTTGTCTGAATGGAGATCTCATCAGTGTTGTAGACTTCAACGGATGAGTCGACCTTTAGTGTAAGCTGATAGAAATAAACTCTGCCGAGAGCATCGATCGGCTGTTCACGGGCATTGGGGACCTCCGTGATTTTCTTCACTTCTCCTACAGCCTTACCGGCAAAAGTAACACGGGTCCCTATTCCGATACCAGAGATGTTGGAGAAACGGACATGCAGGGTCTTTTTCATATCTCCGACAGAGGGTTTGAGAAAAAGAATAATAGAAATACCAATAGCAATCGCGGCTATAACAAAAATACCGATGATCACATTTTTTACGGTATCGCTCATTTCTTACCTTCCCTGGCTCGAGGATGTTCCCATAATGTCTTATTTAAAAAGGAAATAATCGGGTCATCGATCTTCATAAAATTTTCAGGTGTATCTACATGGGTAATGACGCCATCATGATGAAGCGCCAGACGATCTGCGACGAAAAGGGCAGAATGAATGTCATGCGTGACCACTATGCTTGTTCCTTTCAACTCTTCCTGTGTTTTCACAATCAGTTCATTGATCTGTTGGCATGTAATGGGGTCTAACCCCGTTGTAGGCTCATCATACAGCAAAATCGTCGGTCTGTAAACGATCAGTCGGGCCAGGCCCGCTCTTTTCCTCATTCCTCCTGAGAGATCAGAAGGCATTTTCTCTTCTGTTCCCTCTAGGCCAACCATTTCCAGAGCCTCGCGCACTTTCTGGCGAATTTCATCTTCCGAATATGGCTTGCCCGTTTCAGGATTTCCATGCTGGCGAAGATAAAAAGCGGTGTTCTCCAGCATATCCATCGAATCGAAAAGGGCAGATCCCTGGAAGAGCATGCCCATGTGGCGTACTGCCTTATACACATCCCGCTGTTTGAGCTCAGAGATTTTCACTCCATCAACTTCGATATATCCTTTATCCGGTTTTTCTATTCCAATGATATGTTTCAATAGAACACTTTTTCCTACACCCGAACGTCCGAGAATGACCAGGATCTCTCCCTGATTTACTTCAAGGTTTAGTCCTTTGAGGACTTCGAGAGAATTATAGGACTTGTATAGGTCGTATATTGTTATCATGAACCGATCCTCAATATTCGAAAATATTGATTATTAGAGGATTTTTTCACATCTTCTAAAGCTCTTTCGCAGGACATACTTGAGAAAGTAGGGCAAGAGATAGCTTTAGAAGATGTGAAAAAAGATTCAAAAAGCAAGGTTTTAGAATATTGGGATAGGTTCATTAATCAAGCCAGTCTAGGGTGAATTCCTGGTGTATCGTATTTAGGGCGATCGTGAGAAGAAAGTCCCAAATTAAAATCAGGACATAACTGATGACCACACTGTTTGTTGTCGCGCTTCCTACACCAGCAGCACCTCCTTTGGTCTTCATCCCTTTGTAACAGCAAACGGTAGTCAGGATGAATCCAAAAACAAAGGCCTTTACAATCCCTGTGAACAGATCGAATGAAGTGATGTGATCCGGCATGGGATCGAAGTAGGCATTGGGAGACATTCCGAAAAAATGAACGGAAATGAGATACCCGCCGAAGATTCCCATGACCATGCTGAAAATCGTAAGAAGGGGAATCATCACAATTCCTGAAAGAAATCGGGGAGCGACAAGATACCGGTTTGGATTTACTGCCATCGACCGCAGCGCATCGATCTGTTCCGTCACCTGCATCGTTCCCAGCTCTGCGCACATTGCCGACCCTACACGGCCTGTCACCATCAATGCCGTTAAAACAGGCCCGAGCTCGGTAATCATCGCCTTACCGACTAGAATTCCTGTAACTCCAGCTAGACCTTTATCAGCCAACTGATAGTAGGACTGTGCTGCCAGGACAAATCCAGTGGTAAAACCTGTGATCGCGACGACGGTCAGAGAAAGGACTCCAATGCTGTATAGCTGTTCGCGGATCAATACCCATGAAGGAGGGCGTCGGAAAGCAGCCCAGGAAACATCACCGATGAGGTTGGAATACTCACCGACAGATGCAAAAACTCGTAATATAGCTGCCTGTATCTGCCAGACTAAAGTCATTGCGTGAACCCTTTTTTTCGGATTCTATAGAAAAAAATCTATTCAGGCAAAGGCTGATTCTACAGTAAGAAAAAATTGGCAGAACAGTCGTTTTAAACTAAATAAGATAACCTGAACAAAGGTTTATCATTTACATGTTCTTAGTTCAGAGAAAAGCTTTCCGAGACTGCTTTCCGAGTATTGATCTCGTGTATCTGCTTTCCATTGAAGAATGTGGTCATTGAAGAGTTGATGCATGAAATCAGGTCCTATCTTTTCAATCCATTCTCTCAAGAATGGTAATTCAGTCTCGGTATAATCGATCATACCATTGAAGAACTTTGCCTGGACCTTTAGACGGAGAAACTGGGGATCTTTCTCAAGATTTCTTGATGAAAAACGGTCCGATCCTTGCTGATAGATTCCAGTGTCGAGATGATAGACGCATATTTTTACATTTCTATGTCCTTGATGAGGTTTTTTTTCCTCGCTTTTAAGGTGTTGGGATATGTCTTTGACATCCATTTGATTCAGCATCATGAGTTGAAGCTGATTTGTTGTCTTGTCCTCTATGACGAGAATATAATCAGGCCAGTCTTGATGTTCATCGAAAGGCTTATAGAAGGCTTCCTTTAAACTTGAGGGAGAATATATAGGCATGAAATTCAAGCTAGCAGTCAGTCCAGAATCGAAAATCTTCGGAAGCATTTTCAGTGAGGGAGCTTCTGAAAGGACCTCTTGAACGCCAACAGACAATGAATGACCTCTTAGTACTTCTGAGGAGTATTTCTTTGATATCTCAGTATATGGACAAGACTGGTAAAATTGATTTAAAAACAACATCTCCGGACTCCATGGAATAGGAAGACGCCCTTCTGTATATTTATTGAAATTGTATTTTTCTTTTTGAGTTTCCGTTTCTTTTTCAGTTTCGGTTTCCTTTTCCTGTTCTTCTTCAGCTTCGGCTTCAACTTCTACATGGACTTCGGTCTCAAAATCCTGTTTGCGAGCAAGAAGGTCGGGTAGTTTTGAAATTTCCTCTTGGGTAATTCTTCGGATTTCTTCTACGAGTGCTTTCGCTTGGAACCGTTCAACTAAAATAGGATTCGTCTCAAAGGCTATCATCGGACCGCCTTCTAAAAATTTGACTTCTTCTTCTAGTATTACTTCTTCAGAAGGGCCTGTTCCCATTGGTCTTCCATAAACATCGTAAGGATCTTGGTTCTTATCTGCGATGAACAGGTCTTTGACGTCATTGAATACTTTCAACAGATCGTTTGGATGGACATCCGAATCAATAAAGATTTGAAGAAGTGGCTCTATTAGTACGCTTTGCCATTTTTGCTTCAACGAGCGGTGATTATCTTCCCCTTGCCTTGTCGCTTCATTGTATTTCACATAAAGTAAAATTTCTTTCAGGATGAATGTTCCATTGATATCACATCCTGTCACTTTTTTTAGAGTTTCTCGAATCACTTCAGCATCTTCTGTTAACACAGAAAAAACTACATTTTGTCCTTTTTCGAGTTCTCTAAGTCTCCAAACTGTTTGTAATAGATCACGCATCATCGTATGACGGCTGACAGTGACCGTAGCTGTCATTTGAGCTCCGAGTTTGATATCAGATCCTGTTGTATGCTTCTGACCCCAGAAAGCGACAATCTCATTTTTGGAAAGGTCACATTTTGATAATGCAACGGGGAAATCCCTTTCGCGAACTAAAACCATCAGCTGATCATCATCATCGTAAAAGACAGCCCCTTTCATGTTGGGGTTGATCTCAAGCATGCCCTTTGCTACTTCGATATTTTTAATCCCTTTAAAGATTCCACCTAGATCGGCAAAAGAACCTCTCGGATCCTGCCCAGTACTGGCGAGCTGTTGGAACAGCTCCTCAGTTTTAGAAAAATTTCCGAGAAGGATAGAAATATGATGGGGACTTTTCTCCCATAAAAGATGAAGTGTTTTTACTTCGGTATTAGAGAAGTACATTTGACTAAAAGCTTCCGGATATGTCTCGGCATTCCAAAGAGTACCACTAAATCCCTTCATTCGGCGGAAGAGCAAGGCAAAAATCTGTGCTGATGTCGTTATCTGTTTTGAATAGACCTTCAGTTCCGGAAGGACATACTTTCGAATTAAACCCATTTGAAGGTGGGGGGGTTGATTGATATGATCTTGGATTTTTTTAAGATCAGCCGCACTCAATTCGAAAAGGTTGAAAACATTCGATCCGCATAATTTTTTAAATCTCTGATAGGAAGAGCTGTCTTCCACTCTTTTGATCTTCTTATTTCGGTACTCCTTGATGGCGAGTTTCTTTAGATTGCTGATTTCTTTTTGAATTAACTCTAGAGAAATGCCTTTTCCCAGATGGGCCTGAATAGTGTAATTCAAAATCTCCAGATCTGTACCGAATTGAGAGTTCCGAGCTGGATTATCGCACCCGTGATAGGGGATCGAGAGAAGAGAAGAAAATCCCTCGGCAATATCCATAGGAAATCCATAGTGTTCATCAATTTGTTTCTTTGCCGTTAGTGGAATGAGATTTGAAACTTCCTCTTTCAGAATAGCCAGATAGTTTTGAATTTTTTTCTCTGGAATTGTATCTACAAATTGAGAGGCTGTGACATCTGCTTCATCAGATAGATATTTCTTCACTAGTTTTTTTTGATCGAGTGAAAGATCTCTGAAAAAGTCTCTGATAACTCGGTCTTCAGGGTTGACCTGTTCCAATATTTCATCCAGTAGTTCTGTTTTGATTTTGTCTGTATAATAAAGTGAGGTAAAAGGAACATCAGATGCTGACGTTAGAAAATTCCATTTGACAAGTTTATTTAGTCGTTCACTAGTAGCGATCAACTCATAGAGATCTGCAACTGATGCTGTAATCTCTGGGGCAAGAGACTGGCGTTCTCCCATAGTGAAATGGTGGGCTTTCAATACATCCAGGATCAGATCCATTTCATCTAATGTCAAATCTCCCGATTCCCGGAAGAGGGAAAAGATCTTCTGATAGATTGCGATCTCTTCCAGAGATTCAGAATCCATAGTTGTTATTCCGAAATCATCCGTTCGATCGCTTGTCATAGACAATCTTTCGATATATTTTAAGAAAAGGCTCTGAAGACTGCTACTTGATAAAATAACTGCTTTTCTATTTTGTTTTGCAAATTGCAAGCGTTCATAGAGTCCTCTCAGATGAGGCGCATCGAGCTTGCTGGCACGATCAATATGAAAGACCTCGATCCTTTTTTGAAAACTGCGCGATAATCGGTGTTGGAGCAATTCTGTCATAGAAGGAAGCAAGGATTCAGGCATGACGAGAACTGAAAGATTTTCACCATCAGCATTCAAAAGGGCAATGAGTGGAAGAAGAACGGAAGTCTTGCCTGCTCCCATAATTGCTTCCAAGGAAACTCCTAAATCATGGGTTGCAGAACCTTCTCCTCTCTGCAGCATCCTGCTCAGGTTCAACACCTGGTCCTTTCTCATCAAGATGCCCATAAAATATTCAAAGACAAGATATTCGGGGTGATTTTCTAAAGAGTACTCTCTCTCTGATTGGGCAGTCTGTACAAATTTTTCTACAAGATTTTCCATTTCGGGATCATCAATCCCTTGAGCATGTCCTTTTTGGATTCGCTCGATGCTTTGGATGACCCTGTCCATTTTTTGAACATGGGTGACCAAAACCAGATAGTCTCTTATCTGATGGAAAAGCTGCAAAATTTCATGTTTATTAAGAGCTGGATTTTGTTCATAAACAGAGTCAAAGTCGAGCGTTAAAAAGTGATAGATCATATCTTCCATATCAATAGGAACCTCATCTCCGCTTTCAAAACTTGCAACTCGCCTTTGAAACCCTTCTTCGTCTACAGGTCTTGAATTGGCAAGATGGAGAATGTCCATTTCCAGCTCTCTGATCTGGTCAGACGACCTTTTTTTCTGGTCCAAACAATTTCCTTTCAATTGCTGTAGTTGGTCGATATCGTTAATTTCCCAGGTTGTTCTAAGTGGAGCATCAGATGCTGAATAGGAATGAATCCCGACTTGTAGTTCCTTAAACTTTCTCTCTGCAATACGATCATCAGGCTCGAGGGAGAACACATCTTCTAATTCACGTCCAATACGAACTGTTTCCTCTCTTTTATTCTGTTGAAGAGTCCTTTCAATTACATATTTGTCGATTGGCAAAGTGCCGGGATTTAGATGGATCGGCATCGAGGAGAGGTAGGCATGCATTTGAATTTTATCTGTGTGGCGAAGAGGTTTTCTTGGTTGATAAACTCTTTGTTGGGAGACTGTCTCGGAGAATCTTTTTGAATCCGGAATAGAAAATTCTGGGATGAAACCTCTGACTTTTTTGAAGAGGTGGGTTTCGAGCCAGTCCTGCGCCTCTTGAATGGAGGAAAAATTGTTCGAGTAATATCTTTTCTGATTAGCGTCCTTTCCCTTTTGTCTGACCTTGTTGATAGAAGGGTATTCACCTGGTGCAGATAAAACTGCAAGCAAAATCACTGCAGCCTCTCTTTCTTTTTTATGAGAGTTACTCGAAGCAATCAATTCCAGAATCTTTTTTAGTTGCTCTTTGATTTCAGAATCTTTCAAGGCTGCATCCATTGTCCCTTTAGTCAAAAAGCTTAAAAGTTTTCGATGACCATCTATATCTTCTGGAGAAGAATTAAAGAGTGTATAGATTGTGTCAAAATGATCAGAAAGTCCTTCAGAACGACCGGATTGTCCTGAAAACCCTTCCAGTTTTCCTTGGGAATAGTTGAGTTCTTTAAAAAACTTGTGATTTAGGTCGAGTTTGGGGATGCGATTTCGATAATTAGAAGATAGGTCGAAATATGTATCATCTCTATCGAAATAAACCCTGTGTAGTGTGCTTTGCCTGATTGTTCCGCCATCCTTTTGTTGGATGAGACTTTCTTCTTCTTTTGAAAGACGTAACCGTTCCGGAATTTGATCGATCTTTTGAATGTATGCATCAAAGAGGGAAGAAAAAGGCTCTCCGTACAGATTTTCCAAATGTTCCTGCCGACGCTCCTTCGCTTCTTGTTCAACTTTTCTTTGATGATCAAAATGAAGATGGTTTCTAATCAATAGATAGGCGGCATACATCCGGACTGCTATTGCTTTAGGATCAGAGTCGTGATTTTCTTCTTTCAACAAATAAATTGATTCTAGCAATTTGACTTCTTCTTCCTTTAATGGACTTGTTTGTGAGCCATAACCCTCTAAAATTTTCCTGGCTTTATCATAATCGTGCTCCCACAGAAAAAGCATAGACAAAAAGAGGCGCGCCGACTCAGATTGAGGCTTCAAATTTCCCGTTTCTTTATCGACACCGAAAGTGATTACATCAACCTTATCATCATATTTTGGGGTGTACTGTTCAGTAAGGGTTATTAGTGAGCCCTTCCTAAGTTTTTTCAGGAAATGATTTGAAAAAACAACCATTTGCTCCCCTGTAGATTTTTCCAAAACCAAGTAAGGCGTGACATCTCCAAGGGAAGAGATATTTTGCTTCTCAGCAATAGAGAAACCGGCATATTCCTGACAGTAGGCTCGATGGTCTTTTACATTAAAATGGAGGTTTAAACGAGGCAGTTCTATTTCTACCGGCTGATTTTCATCGTTTCTCCAAATCAATATGTAATTAGGATCCTCGATTCGTTTTAAAGGATCGTAAGGAGTGGTCTGGGTCATTAAGTTCATAAGAAAAAGCCCAGCTTCTCCACCATCAGGATCTAATTTTTGAACTTTCCTAACTTTTTTTCCTTCCAGAGCAATACTGTACTTCCATTGTTGGGAAGGTCCTTCAACAAATACTTGACGGAGCGATTCCTCTTCTCCTTCTTCAAGCCAACAGAGATTATATGCCCCAATTACCAGGGGCAATTCGGTAAAATCATAAGGAACCATTTCCAACCATTTACCCTCGAACTGTCTCTGGTATTTTACATCCCACAAATTCTTGCCTGTTGAAAAGACTCTAAAATGTTCTCCCTTTTCAGATTGGAACTCGAACGCCCCTGGTCGTACTTCTACACCTAGAATTCTAGCATCCGAGCCAAACATTGAAATAAATAAATCTGCATTTGTAACTGAGGTAGGAAGAACCCTGAGCTCACCTCCTTTCCTGAAGATTTGTCCACTCAGGACATTGATAAAAATATTACCATCTTCAGAAATATAATGAGGATAGGTCCCATCCAAAGACCATTCGCATGAATTCCAATGGGGCAGGGCTTTACTCATGACTTTGTTCAAAATCATATTTTTCTGATTTTCCAGCGATTCTTTGATTGGTTCTCGGAATTTTTTTAATAAATCTCTGCAAACAAGATCTGAAAATTTTGAATAGCCTTCATGAGTCATCTGATAAGGTTCCATCTCTAACTGAAAGTGTGAGGACAAAAGATCGATTACGCCTTCAACAGGAAGTTCATCCCTATTTTCATAGGAACGCATCAGTTCTACCAAAAACGCAGTCCGTTCTTCGGAAGACAATTCAGAAGATGACAAATATCGGTGAATTTCATCCCTGGTATTGATAAAGTCTGGCTTGAAATCTAAAAGAAAACGTTCCGGATGCTCCTTAAGAGCATAATTGATATAGTCCGCAAAAAGTCGGTTGATCTCCAAATAGAATAAGGTGGTGGATATATCATTTAGGTGAGAAAAAACTCTAAAACCATTTTTGCAAAATGTAGAGATTTGATCGACCAACTGGACATTTTCTTCCGAATTACGGTCCAGTTGCTCAAGAAATAGACCTGAAGAAAATACAAGTCGCTTGAAAAGTTCTCTATGTTTCTCTTGTTGTAAAAGATGGAAATTTTTCTGGTAAAAAGAAAAAGTCTCTTGCACCTGCAGTTCCGGATATGCTCCAAGCGACATAATCTTTCTCATCTGTTCAAGTCTGAATGAACGTGAAAAGGATAAATAGATCCCATTCTTCCATTCTACTTCTTGGTCAGGAATGAAATGGACCCTTTGATAAGGAGGAGCTTGAATCCAATATCCAGGATCTCTGTAATTTCCTTTCAAGGGGACGGTTAGTAGAGAGCCGAGATCTTCGTTTATCTCATTTTGGGCAGGAATAAATTTACCATTAGGCCGGCATACGACATTCTGATATTCCTTGGCTTTGAGTAATCTCGTATGTTTGCAGAATGTCCAAGAATTAAATTCTGTTGCGAACAGCTCAGAATGTAGATTCCATCGATAATAGGATTTATTTGTCTTAGGGTCCTCTATAAGCTCCCGTTTTCCATTCATAGTTATTCCTTTCGAAAAGTCAGCTTCTCCAGCGATTCTACTGCTAAGTCCATAATGTTTCCATCTTAGGTCCATGATCCCATCAGTAAGATAGGACAGGTCTCTCATTGCGAAAAATGCGGGAGGTAAAATGTCTGATCTACTATCATTGGAAGAATCCAGCATGAATTCGAGTGCTTGACCGATATTTGATCTTTTAGCAACTTCAGGAAACTCTCTTTGGATCCTGGCTGCTATTTCGGGTCTTTGAACCCATTCAGTCGCCCAGTCAACATCATAGCGAGGCTTTGTCCCAGCGTCTTCAGTTCCCTCTTTCTCGCCTTCAACTACAGGATCTTCATAATAGGTACGAGGATTCATCCTACTTCCAAAAATAGAGTGTCCCTCTGACGTTGCAAAGAAAGAGTTCTTTCTTTTTGTCCTTTCATTTGGTGGGTCAAGTTCTCTCCAATATTTTTTTAGAGCGAGCAGTTGGCGGTCCCAATCAGGAGAAAAAGTATGAAAATAGGCAGACTTTCCTTCCAAAGCTAGATCCAGATTTTCGGAACATAGATGGGGGAGATGGATCCCCTGTGCTCTAGCTAACTGATTCCCTAGTGTCATCAATTTCGCCTGGACCAGAAAATCCTGGGGTAAAATATGTTCTTGTCTCCATTCTTCATTTTCCATTGAATGGAAGTAATTCCAGGTGAATTCCTGACTGATATGATTTAATGCAACTAAAGCTTGGTCTCTTTCGGCTTGAGACATGGATCTCCAAAAAGCATTGGGGGCATTGTTCCAATGTTCCGGATTGAGTTCGATCCAACTAAGAGGAATCTTTCTTACAAATTCGATGATTCCTTCTTTCACGTTCAAAAAATCGCCTTGCTCACTTGCTTCTCGACATTTCGCCTGGAAGGAAACGAGGTCAGTATAAAAAGTATCAGGATTGAAATTCCAGTTCTTCACTTCTACTAAAAAAGTTGGATGACGTTTGAAATGAGTCGGTTCCAATAATTTTGAAAACTCGTGAAACTCTAAATCTACTGTCTTGTTCCAGTTATTTTCAGAAAGAGGTGCAAGTGAAAAAACGGGCGCTGTTTCTTCGACCTCCCTTTGATAGATCTCTTCAGCTTCACTTACGCTTTGAAGCACCCGAGAAATTAAAACATTGGTATATTCTAATTCCTTCACCGCGAGAATTCCTTTTTCAGTGGCATGCCGAGCATTTCTTGCGATTTGTTCGCCACCTTTTCTCATTAATTTTCTTACTTGCTCATCAATAGATAATTTGTCTTTTTGACTTTCATAAAAATCAGAAAGAGCTTTCAATTGAAGCTCAAACTCAAATCTTTGATTGCGATCGGGACTTTGAAGATGCTGCTCAATGATGCCGGTGAGGGCGAGATAGCTGCAATGACCTACTCTCATCAGCTCCATCATCTGTTCCTGTGCATAGATTCTGTGGCTTATCTCTCCTTTCAATCTGGGTAAAATTCCCTCGTAGAAATCAGAAGGACTCCATTCGGAATAGAAAGGTGGACTCTTAAGGTCTTGGAGCGCCTTCAAAATGGGTCGGGATAGGATTCTTTCTTTTGGAATATTTACGATCTCGGTGAAAGGCAGATAATGTTCTTTTCTTTGGAAAATAGCTCTTTGATAAAAATCAATACCATCTCCTCTATTGTATACACGAAGGGTTAGTCTTTCATCTTCCTGCTTGATCCATTCGTAAACGATAGCATGTCCACCCTGATAATTTCTCGTTACCCACCCTCCTTGAAAGAAAAAGCTTTCTCCTGCTTTTAATCCATTGATTCTTGTTTTCATCTCTTGATAAAAACTTTCCAAAGATCCTTTGAAAGCAGCTTCCACCTCTTGGGCATTTTCCATCTCCTTTTGAAGTTGTTCCAGCAAATCGAGATCGGGCTCAGATGTATCAAGCAACATTTGGCAAAAATGAACTCTCTCATCCTCTTTACATAGAGGATGAGTGCGTAAATAATTCACTTTCCTATGGACTGTATGGAGAATATAATCGAGCACTCTTGCAGGATTATCTCCTTCTAGTCCGGTTCCAGCTCCAAAATGTCCTCCAACAATTTGCTGGAATAGTCGAGCATCTATTTGTTGGTGAGGCCCCTCCACAATAGCCTTGAGCTGAAGCTTAGATCTTGTCTCATGTACTCTTCGGACCAGCTCTTCCGTAAGCGTGTTGATTTTTCTTTCAGCGATCCAAAGGGCTTCTTCAAACCCAGATATTCGATGAGACATCTCGATCATACTGATCTCTCTATCATCCAATAATCCTAGATCAGAAAAATCAAGAACAAAGGGGGCAGAATAAGAACTCAAGATAAAATTCAGATCGTCCAAGTGTGAAGAAAACTCTTCCGATGTTTCTGTTGTGATTACATCTTCTCGCAGGTGCTGAAGTCGAGTCTGTAGATCGAGTCGGACTTGATCGAGTTTTGCACATTCAGCCTTGTACTGATGAACCGACAAGTGAAAATTCACCTCGTGAATCTGATTTTCAATACTGAAACACTCTGTTTCCAGTTGAGCGAGTTTTTCCTCTTCTATATCAGGCGTTAAGGCATAAGAATCGACTTGTTCTTCCAATGCTATCAAACGATGAGTTATGTCTTCAGTTGCGAAGTCTGAAATAGTTAGTTTGTCAAACTCGAATATTGTTTCATCCAAAATCGAAAAACTCTCCTGAATCGATACCTGAACTTCTTGGAATCTGGCTCTTCTTCCACTCATTGCTCCACATGCTATGTGATAAAGATTATAAATCCATTCGTTGGGTGTAAGGCTGCGAGTTTTGTCTGCTGCAGAAGTCACGGATAGAGGCTGAAGAGAGGAGGGATGTGCATCTATAGAGTGTAGTTCCGACTCTATGATTCTCGTCGAGTGAATTTCAGGCTCTTCAGGGGCTGTAAAGAGTTCGAACCAATCACTGAATCCCATATGAGCAAATGGACCAGGTGGATGTTCCACTCTTGATAACCGATAGGCGTGGAGGATATCTCTGATTTGATCTTGGGGAACGGGATCAAAACTTTTCCTATATTGGTTTAAAACTTCTCGTGTTTCAGGGTATCTTTTGGTAAATTTTTGAAAACTCGCTTCATCCATTTCTCGGAGAGCATCAACTTTATCTGATAGAATTGTTCCGATGAAGCCGGCTTCTCTTTCGACCTTGGGAGAAAGATTCCTCAACAACTCTGTCTCTCTTCTCAGTTGTTCTTTATTCCAACTTTCGACTTGAGTTTGCATTTGTGAAAATTGATAAGCGGCCTGTCCTCCATGAAGAGCTAAAAACAGAACACCTAAAACTCGTTTTTTCCAAATTGATGGCTCTGATGCCAGTTCCTTTTCCCATTCAATTTCTCTTTTGGCCAAAGAAAGTCTTTTTCTTTTCTCCGCAGTCAATGGCTTTTGAGATTCCCAGATTTCTTCCGTTCTTTTTAATCCTTCGTCTCGTTGGGCCAAATAGTCTGTAGCTCTACAAGCAGCTTCCTTTAAGGTTCTTCTTACCTCAGAAGATTCTTCACTACAGTTTCTTTCCCATTCAAATAAGATCTCTAGTCTTAACTTCCTTTGAAGAAATTCATCTCTTGAAAGCTCACAGGGATCTCCTTGAGTTGCCGTAAGAAACATTTCTCGAAGTTTTTTTCCTGTTATTCCTATATTCCTGGCTTTCTTTAAAAGAGAATCATTTATTGAAGTGGGGATGCAGTTATCTTTTTTTAATTGTGACAAATTTTGACGATAGGTTGCGCACATTTGCGAAAGTGTTTCTTCTTTTGCCTTCCATCTTTCTTTTTCATGTTCTGCATTCTCCTCAACACTTGGAAATAGAGTTTGTATTGGATGAGTCACTGCCTGTCCAATCTCCACAAGAAATCCGCCGATCGATTGAAAGATAGACCCGGTAGCACATTCTCTAACTTGTTTAAGAATTACATGATATTCGGATCGTTTTTCTTCCAAATGCTCGAGTATTATTTTTCCTTCCAATAGCTTTTGATAAGATTGCACCAGCTCTTCTATAGATCCGGCGTTTTGAAATTCGATCCATCCTTGATCATATCTGGTTCTTGCTTCTATAAATTCGATTTGAAGCACACTCTCTGCTTGTTCCATATACTCATGCAATCTCTCCAGAAGAACTTTTCCTTCTCTATTGATTCTTTTCATGATTTGCCATTGCACTCTAGAATCGACCTTATCAGAAGAATACTGCTCAATAAGGCCTTGCAAAGATTTGAATTGACTAAGGAGGGTTGCCATAGATTCAGGTGTAAAAGCATATCCACCTTTTTTTAGCTCATTTGTTTGATCATTGAGTAAGAGAAGATTTTGTTCGATTGCGTTTTGAAGAGAAAAGAAGTCATTTAAGAAGGAAAACCAAAGGCATGCCGCTTCCAGGTTTTTTTCTCTTTTCTGAAGAAGCAGCTCAAAGGAAGTCTGCATATCTGGCGATATTTTTTTTGAATAATCACCTTGTTTGACAAGTATTTCTTTTAATCGAACTAGAGCTTCCTCAGAGGGTGGTCCTTTTGCATCAGCTTGTTTGACCAAAGCGGTTAAAAGCTTATCAAACAAGTGGAGCTTTTGCTCGAATAGCGTATAGGTAACAGGAACCTCCTCAGTTTCAGAGGTTTCTGCTATATCCTCAAGCTCTTCTAGTCTAGGCTGAGAATCATTCTCCTCATTCTCTATCCTAGCTGGAGTTGCCCCTAGATAGATTTGTCTACTCTGAATCTTCTTTCTCCGGGCTCAATACGAGCCTGTAGAGGATTCATTACATCCTTAATACTCAATTTTCTCCCCCCAGGCAAATCAAGAGCACATATTATATCATAGATTATATTTTAAAAGCAAAGTTAAAAATTTATTTATAATTAATTATAATCTATTTTTTGAGATAAAGCTAAATAGGTTTTACAAATAGGGGAGTGGTTTTTCTAATGAAAACTCTGATAAAAATAGAGTGGAATGGAGAAAAGCTATTTTATGGGAGGAGAAAAAAAGCTCGGTCTTCTTTATAAAAATAGTAAAAAAGATCGAGCTATTGACTGCTAAATTCCTAGGAGACAAATACTTATCCGCGGTAGGCTTGACGGTTCACAGCGTGCACTTCCTGCATAAGCTGTGCGAATTTGTCCTTACTTCCTTTCGTGTACATGTTGCTTTGTGAGAGCTGATCGAGTTCGGAAGTAATGATGCGAAGTTTCCCTTGAAGGATAGTCGCATTGGACTGATATCCGCTTTTCACCCAGCCGCCAACATGTTCAGTGAACTGTCCTCCAAGGAATTCGAACATCTTTTGATCTGTCTCGCTTGCCATGCCGATAGCCATCATGCGTAGGGCCAGGGCTGCGCATCCTTGAATGAGAGAAACGGTTCCCTGTTTTCCCTCCTGTGCTCCAGCCTCGCCGCAAGTGCCAAGAGCATTGTCTTTCTTCTCTCGCATTTTCTCTTTTTCAAACTGCGAAAGATCATGCATCAATTGATCATAGATCGATCGGATACGTTCAAGAACGCGGCTGATGCTCTCTGGAGTTGGAGGAGCTTCATCCTCACTGTTTCTTTCGATGCGGTCAAGCTCTTCAAAATCACCTACAGGAGGTAACGAACTTACATCTGCATTTATTTCTGTCATCTTCTTCTCCTATGAGTTATGACTCATGGTATAATTGGTCTATACAATCTTGAGCAAGGCCCTGAAGCCTTTGCTGATCTTTCACCACATCGCCGATGTGGTTGCTATATGTTTCGCTACTAAATTTGTTTTCTAAAACTCTCTCTTGCACTTCGGCTAATTTCTTTTGAGAGTCGTAGACTCTTCCTTCAGCAGCAGCTTTTCCAAAAGCTGTCGTTCCCAGCATCAGGTTGCCGCCGATTTTAACCGCCTTCACCATCTGTTCCGTCTTCGTTGCCGTTTGCGCAAAGAGAGCGCCAGATCCTAAATAATAACCCATGCCAAGCCCGAAGAGTCCCATTCCAATAGCAAGCATAGTCATCCCACACTCCATGTAGCGCGCAATTCTTTGTTGTGTCTCTGCTTGGTCGACAAATAGAGAAACGAGTTTTTCCCACCCGCCTGTATCGCTCATGACCTGGTTGACAAGGCCTAGTCCTCCAGAAGCAATTAGGAATGCTCCTGCTGCCGATCCTGCTCCACTGGCCAAACAACCGACTCCGAGAACAAAAGACGCAGCGGAAACGAGGTAGGTGGCCACATTCTTCAAAATGCTCCAGGTGGAATGAGTGGAGGCGCGGGCGGCTGCCTCTTCGATTACTTTAAGTTTTTCTGCTTGGATTTCCTTCAACCTGGCCGAACTGTGCTGCATTGCTTTTCCGCAGTTTTCGATATCATCTCGGGAAAGGGTTTCCTGTCGGAGATTCAAAAGAGCCAGAACCAGTTCTGCAGGCATTTGATCCGGAGAGTGGAAGGTCCCTTCCTGCAAAGGGCCTACTTCTGGTAGGGGAATCACTGGTCTTTGTCCACCTAGATGAACGGCTTCAGCTTTGGAAAGGCTCATTGCATCGCCAATACGATGAAATCCGAAATGTTTCGGATGGACTTCAACGACTCCGGAAATGGTCGGAGAACGTGATAGAATTTCAGAGATTTCCATTATTTCCAACACTCTTGTAAAGCTTCGATTTTTTGTCTGAGGGGATCAGACTTTTTTGCCCTGGCTTTTGCCTCTGCAAGAGCAAGGGCTGCTTCTTTCGGGTGATTGAGAGAAAAATAACATTCTGCAGCATGGAAATGAGGTTCAGCGTTTTCCGTCTTGATGAGGGAAGCCATCGCCCAGGCCTGAAGGGCCAGTTCATATTGCTTTTCCTGCTGCAAGCAAGCAGCTAAAGAAAACCAGTGTTTCATTTCCAGGGGATCATGCGTCACTAACAGACGGAAAATTTCGATCGCTTGCGCGTAATGCTCCTTTTGATAAAGGGCGTACCCCTGAGCGTAAAGCGCTCCTACTTCCTCAATGCTAATCTGGGGAAGAAATTGGGGGTATTTTTCCTCAATGGCATCGAAAAATTTTTGAAACCGCTCTTCTAAAAGTTTCATGGCTTATCTCGATACTTGGTTATCGACCATTTTCTTTCTGCCCCCATCCAGTTTAATGACATTCGACATCATCTGAATGAGACCTGACTTATCCACAATTTGCGGGTGGATACCGTTGATCATTTCTTGGATGGAAAACTTGACCGTTTCAATTTGTGTCATGAGCGCCTGATGAAACACTTCTTTATTGGCAGGATCGGGAAGTTCGATGCCTCGTTCTTTCAAGCGATCCATTAAATGTTGAATTTCAGGTGAATCGGCGTCCTTATGAACAAGACTTGCTAGTTTGTTCAACATAACACTTGCTAGTTTGTTCAACATAGCAAATGTGTTCTGGACCGTTTCGATTTCATCAGCTTTATTACGGATCTGAGAATCGATATGAGATTCTCGTGCTAAGAAAAGCGAACAGACTTCTTGAGATAAATTAACTTCAGCCATTTTATTCTCTCACTTAAACCTGCTTCAATATCATTTTTCGTCGCTTTTCGGAGCCATTTTGGCCACTTTTGGAAAGTTTCTCAATGGGTTATATTCCAAGTGGATATTACCCATTAAATAAACTTTAAAAAATTGGCTCAAAAGAGCCCTAAAATCGACAGAAACCTGATGTTGAAGCAGGTTTGTTATTGTTTTTTACCTTTCGGCACTTTTTATCATAGGGCCGCAGGCTTTTTATCACTAGATCAATTTCTTTTTGAATCCTTCGAACAATCTTAACTTCTCATTAATGAAAGGGTTGTCCAAAACATTCAATGAATTATTAAGGAGAATGAATATATATAAAGGGGGGTTAAGAATACATATTTAAATTAATAATTATGATTCCACTTGACCGTAAACTTGCCCTGTTCCCGCTCTTGCTGGCTCTCTGCTTGGAAAATCCAGCCATGAGTGAGATCGATCTCAATAATCACATTGCTTGAATAGTTTTCCTGGTCGGTTCCCTGTTTGACTCCGACCATGACTCCTTTAGTAATGTATTTGCCAATCTGGACAGCTGTTTGATCATCTTCATCTTCACCTACGGGAGAAGATACGATGGTGAGGCGGTCGACGCCTAAAGTTTTTCTTGCAGATTCTAGAACATCAGGACCTTCTCCTGAAAGGGAAGTAACCGCTGCAGCTAGTTGTAGAGCCTGGAAACCATTCAACTCAGAGATATCGTTTCCAAAGATCAAATAGGACAGAATAGAGCCTAAAGGAAGGGAAGGAATGGAACGGAAGGAAAGGCGGGGTTTGGTAAGGGGGCCTTTCAACCCTGCAATGATCTGCACTCCCTGAGTGACCGTTCGTGCCTTGATACTTATCTGAGGCATTTCCTTACTTTTTCCTGTAAACACTAAAGAACCTTGGTTCAAATCAAAGACTCTTCCCGAGAAAACAAATTCTCCTTTGAGGAGTTCCAATTTCCCTTTAGGAATGATGTCAGTATAAGTTCCACCGATATGAAAATTTCCTCTCCATTCTGAAGAAAGTCCACGGCCTCTTACAAAGATATTATCAGGTGCATCGATCGACAGGCGTAAATGAATTGGATAGCGGGGCTTTTCCTCAATCTGAACAGCTTGGGGAGCCTCTAAGGATTTCGCATGAATATAAGTAACAGGTAGCTTGGGTACAGACTTGGGAAGTTTTTCTGGCATGGAGAGGTCTGCACGAATAACTTCGATGTTTCCGTTAGCAACAGCAGCTGAACGGTCTCCTTTCAGTTCTACCTGTCCACTGACAAGAGCTGTAGCAAAATCAAGATGGACACATCGGAGCTCGTAGACATCTACTTCTACGGAATAAGGATAATGTCCGTGTAGTTCCCACCTCCCTTTTGCTGTAAGGTCTCCAGTTTTCCCATCGGTTGCGCGAAGAGAGTTAAGGATAATGTGATTACAATCTGCGGTCAAATCGGCATAGATTTCTTCCAGATAGGTGCCCGTGTAATAATTCTCATAGGCGCCACCACTCAGGTTACATTCACCTTTTACGCAGGGGCGTGAGAGATTATCAGAAATATGGAGTTGGCATTTCAAATCACCTTCCAGTCGGTGGGGGCCTGTGTTCATGAAATCGAGCAATTCTTGTACAGGTGCATCGTAATGAACGTCTGCTGCGATTTCTCGGTGTTTGTCCCATTGAACTGACATCGGCATCAAGTGAAGTTCCATCGGAAGTTTTGCGCTGCAGTCCATGATTTCTTTTTCCCTCACACGAAACTTTGTGTCGAAATCAAGAGTCTCATCTTCAAGATGAGCAGTAACGGTACCATCAGCCCAAAGAGGATCTTCATCGCCTATCGACATGACCTGCATGCTTTCGACAGTCATGTGCAGATCTCCCGTCGTTTCATTTTTTTCCTCATTCAGATTCATTTCCATGGAAACGAATCCCTTAACGGAAAGATCGAGAGGATTTAAAGAAAGAAAATCGAGGGGGAAGTAATCCAGAGTGAGTTGGACATTGCTTTTTTCTTCACTCAAAAGAACCTGAGTTTTTAAAGATGAAAAATAGAAGTCGAACTGGGTCTCTGAGAGGCTGAAATAGTTATTATGCCAAAGGATTTGAGAAGGCTCGTAAAGAGTGAAAGGGTGGGTAAAGACGTGTCCATCGATGTCCTGAACGTTTATGAGAAGTTCACCATTTTTGTAGCGCCAAAATCCATGTGAGAAGAATTCCATTGGATCTCTCCAAAGACCTTCTGCATGGACCTCAAAAGGCCAGTTTTCTTCTTCCGTTTTCGTTTCTATTCCCAATAGATCGAATTTCAGATTTTCATACCTTGCATTCTGCAATTCTAAATAGAGATGTCCCGTTGGTGTTTCAAAAAGATTTTCCAGTTCAAAGTCTCCATCGATTTTGTCACTATAGATTCCTTTATGGAAAAGGTTGGAGAATGTGAAATTCAAATCAAGGAGTTGATTCGTCTCACCACGCGTATCGAACTGGGCGCCTAAGTCTAAATTCCCAAAGAACTGAAGGGGTTTATAAAAATTAGAAAGAGTTTCTAATTCAAGAATATGAAGGTCCAGATCGCCGATCATTCTGTATTGGGAGTTAATGAACATTTCTGCAGTTGCATTGGCAATAGAAGATTGGATTTGGAAATCAGAAAGAAGCCATCCCCCTTTTAATTTTTGAAATTTGGTCGAGAGGTTCCAGGGAGTTGCCATAACTTCTGATTCCAAAGACAGAAAGCCGGAATCGTTTTTTAGATTTGCCTGAAGATAGCCTTTGGAATTATCCAATTGATAATTATAGGCAAGAAAAGATCGTACTTCGAAGGGGAACTCGATTTGAATCCCTTCTTCATTAGAGAATAGTTTTCCGCGACCACGGAACTGGCCAGAGACGTCAAAAGGAACCTCCGGCTGAGTAAAAGTAACAGGCTTGCTATGTACTCTGAATTCAAGCTCTTTAAAATCAAAATCCTTTTCGAAGGAGCCTTTTCCCCTCAGTATAAAGACTGGGTTGCGGGCAAATATATGAGTGATGTCAACACTTCGATCAGGATAGAGATGGAAATGACTCGAAAGAAATCCTGGATGATCAACGATCTTTGTAAGTGCATCTGGAAGATCTTCATTCAGTTCATAGAATTTCCCCCGGATTTTTCCCCGGATCGAAGAGTGACGGTGAGTAGGTGAAAATATGAGTTCTTCAAAATCATCCCAGCGACCAGCGAGATCTCCTCTTAGGTACACATCACCATTGATCGGAGAAGAATAAAAAGGTTCGAGCACTTTGTTTGACTCCAAGCGGAGATCGCCACGGACCTGGACCAGCCGCTTTTTTTCTGCACGGACACGAAGGCGCGCGAAACTTTCTTTAAATGACTTACGCGTCGCAGAAACATCGAGAAAAAGGTATTGTCCATCTTTACCAACCCGCAGTTTACCGTTCATATCGACGATAAGTCCAGGTTCCAGTTCGAGATTCGTGATGGATACCTTGTTCAAGGATAGAATGTAGGGAATGGACACTTCAAAGGTAGCCTTTTCGACTTCCTGCTTTTTACTAAAATCAAAACCTTCCAAAGTGATCCCATCTGCTTTGATCTTTCGAAAACTGATCTCTTTTCGAATCAAACGGAGTAGGTAGGGGCGAAATTCAGAATTTTGAACAAAGATCTTTTCGCCATCTTCCCATTCAATCTCTAGATTCTTTACTTTCCAGTGAAAGGGAAGGATTCCTTCTACAGAAGCATAATGGATATGGATGCCTCGTTCTTTCAGAATGCGTTTTGCGATCTGTTGTACCTTATCTTTCCCCCAGTCAGACTGAAGGACCCCGGTAAAAATCGCGATGAGAAAAAAGAAGATAGCAGTACTGTACATCAGGACTTTGTAAAAAATGCTGAGACTTTTTTCTACGCTCTTTCTCAAAATGATTGACCTACACTTACGTAAACCCGAAACGCAGGATCACGTTTTCCTCGGTTTAGGGGAACGCCCACATCTAATCGAAGTGGACCAAAAAATGTAAAATATCTCAAGCCCAACCCGACAGACTTGAACCATTTTCCCTTCAGACGGGGGTATTGTTTCAATGTGATGTTTCCCCAGTCGGTAAAAGGCACCACACCTATTTTTTTCGTCAGACGGAAACGGGTTTCCAGAGTCCAATAGATCACTCCTCTTCCACCTGTTGGATCACCATTTGCGTCATGAGGGCTGACTGTCTTATAACGATAGCCTCTGAGATTTTCTTCGGAGCCTCCCAGAAATCGTTTATTGAAAGGAATGTTTTCCAATGATGTTCCAACAATCGATCCTAACTCAACGCGAACAGCCAAGACCAAGAGGTCGCCCCCCGCAACAGGAAAGTAAAAATTTCCGATCAGTCGCTGTTTCATCCAGAGATCTTTTTCCCTAATGACAGGTTTGTAGGGGACAGGGCGGTAGACAATACTGAGGCCATTGGTAGGGTTGAGAAGGCTATCGGCAATATCGTAACGGAAGAACATCGGAATGCTCAGCAGATTGAAGTGCCCATTACTAATGCTGCGTAATATTTTGATGTACTCATCTCTGAGACCAAATGAAAAATACATCGATTTGGAAATGCGTCTATCAAGGCGGGCTGTGATTCGATAGGCATTTGAGGTGTACATTCCTCGAACCTTTTCGCGAACAGCTTCCAGCTGCCAGACCATATCCTGATTAAAGGAAAGAAAGTCCGGTTTTTTATACGTGACGATCCCTGTATGGGCTAGAGTATTGACGTCAGCTTCAAAAGAGATCAGCTCACCCATATGTCGAAAATTCCTATAGGCCCATCCTAAAAGGACTCCAGGACCGTCTTGAGTTGCATAATCGACCCCAAGAGTAATCGTTTTGTGTTTTGCTTCGGTGAGTCGAATCTTCATGGGAAGTTGTCCTGAAGAGTCGAGTTTTTCACCATGTGACACTAGAACCGAACCGAACAGATCTGATTCAATCAGACGTTTTTGTGTCTCTTCGACGAGATCAGGATCGTACAGTTGCCCTTCTTTCCAGTCTATGCGTCTTTCCAAAAATTGTGGATTGACGTCCCTCGCACCCAAAATCACACTTGGGCCGAAACGGCAAAGAGGTCCTGAATCAACACAAATCTCTGTGTCGACCTGCTTTTCAGAAACATCGACGACATAGCTACGTTTATCGACTGAAGCCAGGGGATAGGAACATTTTGCCAATTGAGTGAGAAGATGGAGTTCGCCATCGATCAGTTGTTCTGCGATCGCAGGCTTATGGATTTCGATTCCAATCTGGTCCAGGGTAATTTTTTTACACTCGGGTATGTGCAGCTCGCTTGCGCAATCGGCAGAAAGAATTTTGTATGATCCTACTACATACCTAGGTCCAGGATGCAAAAAGATGAATACTTTGATCTTTCCATACACATTTTGGATGTCTGATGTGATCTGTGCATCATAATAGCCATATGACTTCATGATTGTGATCAGATCGGGAATATCGGACTCAACACGATATCGTAAAGCATTGATCGATGCAGGAGGACTATCTTGCAGGCGGACCAGTACCGAGTTGCTTTTGATCGCCTTTAAAGTATTTGAGTCCTTCAGGCCGACAAAGGTAACTTTGTAAGGAACCTGCGATAAGGCAAACATCGAAACCGGTAAGAAAAAGAAGAGAAAAATGAGTCCTTTTTTCAACATTCTTTATGAAAAAATATTTCACCTTAAACAGGATATTGCCCAAACATTTTACCTACGTCAATGACAAAGCAATCAGAGACTGTTGTTGCATTCAGTTTCTGTGATTTTAAGGTGATGAAAATAAATTCAATAACAGTCTCTAATGGATAAGAAAACAAATCTTTTATAGAGTTAGAACTCATCAAATCGGAGGTTTGCAAAATGTTAGTCCGTCCCAGAAGTGAAAAGATCTACGCATCGTCTTGTTCTGTGATTCCAGGTGGAGTTAATTCACCTGTACGCTGTTTCCCCGATTTGGACATATCTCCCTTGATCGCAAAATCGGGTCGTGCAGACCTCATTACAGATGCTGATGATCACACTTACATTGATTTTTGTTGCAGCTGGGGTGCCTTGATCTTGGGACATGCTCATCCCAAAATTGTCAAAGCAGTGCAAGACCAGATGGAATGCGGCTCTTCATTTGGGATTGCAACGGAAATTGAAGAGAAATTAGCGCGTCAAGTGCTGAAACATTCCCAACAGGAAAAAATACGTTTTGTGTCATCAGGAACGGAGGCTACTTTAACAGCTCTCAGATTGGCAAGGGGTGCGACCGGACGGGACCTGATTGTAAAGTTCATCGGATGCTATCACGGGCACCATGACGCTCTTTTAGTGCAGGCGGGATCAGGTGTGAGTTTTGTCAATCCTTCCTCTTCTTCTTTGGGTGTTCCCAAAGATGTCGTCCAACATACAATTTGTCTGCCTTTCAATGATTCTGAAAAACTACGTTCTACGTTTCAAACCTATGGAGGCAAAATCGCTGCCGTGATTGTAGAGCCTGTTGCAGGAAACATGGGAGTTGTTCCAGGCAAAAAAGAATTCCTTCAAACAATTGAGGAAGAGACGAAAAAAGCTGGCGCTCTTTTTGTCATGGACGAGGTGATTACTGGCTATCGCGTAGGTCTTAGAGGAGCTGCAACTCTTTATGGTGTAGATCCAGATCTTTCTACTTATGGAAAAGTAATCGGCGGAGGATTTCCTGCAGCTGCTATTTCAGGAAAAGCTAAGATTATGGATCAATTAGCTCCCCTCGGCGAAGTATATCAAGCGGGAACTCTTTCAGGAAATCCGATAGCGATGCGAGCTGGTTATGAAACACTGCTGGAACTTGAACAGCCTGATTTCTATGAAGAGCTCGACAGAAAAACTGAGAGTTTTGTGACACCGATCGATCAGACTTTGAGAGAAAACAAAAAAGGATGTGTGCAAAGGATGGGCTCTATGTTTTCCCTTTTCTTCGGGCATCAGAAGGTAGAAGAAAAACCAGCACTGGATCAAAAACTTTTTAAAGAATTTTTCCAGTTTCTTTTCCATCGAGGTATTTATATTCCTCCTTCACCGTATGAGTCCTGGTTTTTAATGCAGTCACATACGAAGGAACATTTGGAAAAAGCCCAAAAAGAAATCCTGGAATTTATTGAACAATTATGAAGAAGCTTCTCTTTTTTCTATTCCTGTTTTCTCTAGGTTTTTCCCTGGACTTGGAGCAGAGACTTCAAGATCATATACACTATGATCCAAAGGGGCCCAATTACATTGGGCATATCGTCATTCCTATGGATCATCCCATCGATTCCTCTACGTTCATCTATGTGAAGTTTGCTTTGGAGTATTTCAAAAAAAAGGAAGCGAAGTTTGTCCTTCTAAAACTCAACACTCCAGGTGGTGAAGTTTTTTCCGCGCAAAAGATCTCACATCATCTTCAAATGAGCGATATTCAGGATCATATCCCCATAGTCGCCTACATTGACAACTGGGCGATTTCAGCAGGTGCGATGCTTGCGTATTCCTGTCGCTTTATAGGGATTACTCCTCAAGCCAGCATGGGAGCGGCTGAACCTGTAAATATGGCCGGCGGGCAGATGGAGAGTGCCTCGGAAAAAGTGAACTCTGCAATCCGTTCCGAGTTTCGAAATATCGCCAGTTTCTACAATCGGGACCCATACATTGCAGAAGCCATGGTAGACAAGGATCTGATTCTCGTGTGGAGAAATGGGGGAGTGGTCAAACTCAAAAATGAAAATGAAATCCAATCTTCTGATGAAGTAATCACGGAAAAAGGAAAGCTGTTGACGCTTGATGCTGAAGGTCTCATGCGTTATGGCGTTGCTGATTTTGAAGTTCCCATCCAGGCTCTTGCTACTCCTATTTCGGCAAAAGATGTTCAAAAAGGGCAGTGGCCGGCGAGTAATTCTCCAGTATTCCAGCAGCCATTTTTCAAGGATATTCCCAATGCTGTGATTCTCGAATTTGATGATTGGAGAATTGGTCTATTTTCCATTCTGGCTCATCCCATCGTAGCCTCATTTCTTTTCATAGGAATGATGATCGGCTTTTACATTGAGATCAACACACCAGGGTTTGGCATTCCAGGCAGCATTGGGATCGCATGCCTTGCCCTGATTCTTCTTTCCAGCTTCTCCATTTATGCCATCAATTGGATCGAGCTCATCATCCTTATTGCTGGAATTATCTTGCTTGCAGTCGAGATCTTTATCATTCCTGGGTTTGGTGTGACCGGAATCATCGGAATTCTCCTTATTATTGGAGGCCTTTTTGCTCTGATGCTCCCTAACTGGAACCAGGTCGAGTTTTCCATGAAGGGGCCGTCTAATCTCGCAGCCATCGATTTTCTTCATTCCCTCTTATGGCTTTGCGGAGCTTTTATCGTTGGATTCATTATCATTGTCCTTCTTGCGAAATTCGTGATGCCACGCTTCGGTCTCTTTTCCAGATTGGTCCTTAACAGCGAGCAGCAGTCCAAGGAAGGTTTTGTTGCTGGTCTTAAGTCTGAGGAATTACCGAAAGAAGGATCGGAAGGAAAAGCATATACTTCTCTTCGTCCCTCAGGGAAAATCATGATTGGAGAGGATATTTTCGATGCGATGGCAGAAGGAGGCTTTATAGATAAAGGAGAAAAGGTTATTATCTCACGATTGGATGGGAATAAAATCTTTGTGAGAAAATGATCCTTGCTATCATTCTAGCGGTTGCCGGCCTAATTTTAATCTACCTCGAGTTCTTTCTTCCTGGTGCTATCATGGGGATTGCAGGAGGGCTCTCATTAGTTGCCAGTGTCGTTGTGTTTCTCTTTGCAGAGCCCCATCCCGTTGCGCTGGTTTCATTCATTATTGCTATTCTTATCCTCCTACTTATCGACATCAAACTTGCCCTTCATTTTGTTCGCAGGACCGGGAAAAAAGGAACGGTCTTTCTCGACAGTGACCAGGAAGGATACCAGGCATCTGCATTTCATAAACATTTGGTTGGAAAAAAGGGGACAGCCCTTTCCGACCTAAAGCCTTCCGGACACATCAGAGTAGAAGGAAAATATCTCCAGGCCACTTCTAAAACAGGATACATCGATAAAGGTGCATCTGTAGAGATCGTAAGTGGAGAAGGGGCTCATCTCATTGTCAAAGAAATTAAAGAGGAAACATAATCATGTTATTAGCCGACATTGACTTGTCTATTGGATTGTATGTACTGATTTTTGTCCTTGCTCTGATTGTTATCATTTTTTTGGTTATCATCGGCAAGTATATCAGCTTGTGGTTTCAAGCTTTTGTTTCGGGAACGCCTATTTCCCTATTTAATATTGTCGGGATCAGTCTTAGAAAAATCCCTCCCCGGTTGATTGTCAACGCCCGGATCACTGCTTTTAAAGCCGGTCTGAAATTCATCACCGTCGCTGATCTGGAAACGCACTATCTTGCTGGAGGCCGAGTCAATGATGTTGTCCGTGCAATGATCGCTGCCGATAAGGCAAACATCAATCTCGATTGGAGACAGGCAACTGCTATCGATCTTGCTGGAAGAGACTTGTTCGATGCTGTACGCACCTCTGTTTATCCCAAAGTCATCGACTGTCCTCCTAAAAGTGCTGCTAGTGATTTTATCTCAGCAGTTGCCAGAGATGGAGTGGAGCTTAAGAGTCGCGCTCGCGTAACCGTTCGTACCAACATTCAACAATTGGTCGGTGGAGCTACTGAAGAAACCGTGGTTGCCCGTGTTGGAGAGGGGATCGTCAGTGCTATCGGAGCATCGGAGAACCACCAACAGGTTTTAGAATCGCCCCAAAGAATATCCAAACTTGTGCTCGACAAAGGACTTGATGCTCAAACAGCTTTTGAGATTCTCTCGATTGATATCGCAGATATCACAATCGGAGAAAATATCGGAGCGCGCCTGCGGGCTGATCGAGCTGAATCAGACATGAGGGTCGCTCGTGCCAAAGCGGAAGAAAGAAGAGCACTTGCTGTAGCCTCCGAACAGGAAAACGTTGCAAAAATCCGGGATGCTGAATCCCAAATTCCTCTTGCGATCTCCGAAGCATTCAAATCAGGCAATCTCGGTGTAATGGATTACCAGAGGATCCGCAATATAAAAGCCGATACGGAGATGAGAGAATCGATCTCAAAATCTAAGCCTCCTAAGAAAGATAAATAATGGAAGAGCTATTTAGTTTCTTTGTCTTCTTTCTCATCATGGCGTTTATCATCTTTCGCCAATGGCTCATCGACCGACAAAATCGGAAGAAAAGAGAACAGGCGCGCCAGAAGCCGCCGATTCATCAACCACCCAAATCCGAGCCAGTTGAAACAACCGCCTTTTATGAATCTCATCGCATTGAACCGATTCCACCAACTCCCCAGCCACCTCAAAAAGAGGAAGCTCCTGCTGAGGCACGTCCTCGGTATGGTTTCGAAAATAATATTGACGGAAGAGAATTGGAGACTTTACTGCAGGATCGTCACCTTACACCAGACCTTGCTTCCCTAGAAACTTCCGAACTTGTCAGTACCCGTTTTGCAGGAGAATACAAAGAACTAGCGAGTCCTTTAGGGCAAATGCCGGCCTCACGCATAGGGGCTCTTTTACAGTCCCAAAAAAGCTTCAAAGATGTTATTCTTCTCTCCGAGATTTTAAAAAATCCTTACCTTTAGAAGTGCATGACAACTATTTCCTTGGCAGAGCCTCTCATTGGGCCCGCATGGCAAAAGGCTGAAGTCCAGCGTAGAAATGATGAGGGAAAACTTCTCCAACGTTTTGAATGGATCGATGTCTCTTCAGGTGAGCGGTATCGTTACGATCCTCTTCACGTGATTGCTCTGAAATGCACGGGTATCTTTCTCGCCACTCCCATCTATCTTGGATTATACATGGCCTGGCATGCTGCTCGAGCAGTAAGTACTCTATGGACTCAAAAAATTTCTGAATGGCCAAAGCATATTTTCAATGATCTATGGTGTATTGTCCGTGCTCCCCTATTTACCCTTGGAATGATGCTCTCATCTCCCGTTGGAATTCTTCATCCTCTTAATGGGCGCTTGCTAGTTTCTAAAATAGAGAGAAAATGGCATTTTGATGCATCCTATAAACAAGATTTTAGATTGCTACAGGATGAAAAGGATCAGGATATTCTAATCTATTTGAAACAGGCATTAGTGGATCGATCTTCGACAACGACCTGCTATCTGGCACATTGTTTTCAGCCTTTAGGAAAAGTCGACGATCCTAAACTGATCAAAATTCGATTTCTTGAGGAATAAGCTCCCTCGCTTCTTCAAGATTATGAATAGGTCTCACTTCCTGCTGTGATTCAGAAATCAAAACTTTTTTTCCTTCTGCCTCGATCAAATAAAGAACGGATTTGGGACTGATCACCCGTTTCTCAAGGATCTTGATCGACTTGCTCTCATTTGCTTGCTGGATCTTGGCATTCATGAACCTTTTCATGAGAAAATAAGTCAATACGATCAAGGCCACAATCCCCATCAAAAACCCGAACATCCGATAAAAGGCTTTCTGATAGTTCTGCGTAGGGAAGTCTTCCATTGGACTGGCCTTCGGCTCAGATTCGATGCCTTCCTGGGCAGTAATGAGATTACCCGAATCATCCTGGAAATAGATCGTTGTTTGATCTTTGGCAAAAAGAATAGAACTTAAAAACAGGGAGAAAAGGAATATTTTTTTCATAAGAACCAGGTGAAGGTTAAAAGCTCTGATTCTTTCTTATGGAGAAATTTCTTTCCAGCGAAAAAGAAAAAGCCCATTGAAATGGCGAGTTTATTAGTGCCTTAGGAATGAGAAGGGGTTTGAAGGACAAGTTGAAGTTGCTGGGGCGCTGGAGGTTGTTGAGGAGCCTGAGGTTGTTGAAGGGTAGGTTGCTGAGGCGCTGGGAGGCTGTTGCGGCGCTTCGGGTTGCTGGGGAGCCTGAGGCTGTTGTGGTGCTTCAGGCTGTTGTGGCACTTCGGGCTGCTGAGGTGCTTGTGGCTGTTGTGGTACTTCGGGCTGTTGAGGGACCATTGGAGTCTCTGCCCCATTGTTAGAAATCTCACCCGATCCCCAAACGATTTTATCTTTCATAAGGAGAACAAAGCCCAGTAAAAATAATAAGAGAACGAGCTTTTTTATGAATCAATCCTCGAGTCAGAGTTAAGTTTGGATTCTTTCTTATGGAGAAATTTCTTTCCAGGGAAAAAAAAAGCCCGCTGAAATGGCGGGCTTTTTTACAAACGAATTGATTCGAGAGTAATTATTGTCCTTCAGTAGCTTCTGGCTGAGCTTCTGGAGTCTCAACTTTAGGAGCTTCTGGCTGAGCTTCTGGAGTCTCAACTTTAGGAGCTTCTGGCTGAGCTTCTGGAGTCTCAACTTTAGGAGCTTCTGGCTGAGCTTCTGGAGTCTCAGTTTTTGGAGTCTCTGGAGTCTCTTCTGTAGATCTCCAGCTTGGCATTCTGTCCCAAGTGTTTTCTTTGACCCATGTTCCTGCATCAGAGAAAGTCTGTTTAGTACCGTCCCATGTAGGAGCTTGAGACCAAGCTGATTGAGCCATTCCACCGATTTCAGCTCTGTACTGATATCCGAGGTAAGTAGCTCCGATAATTACACCAGCTCCGATTGTTTCTTTTTTGTGCTCGCTGATGAACTTTGTTGAAGAGTTGAAACCAGGAACAGCGTAGTTATTCCAAGCAGATACAGAGTAATCTTTCACTGTATTCGCTACGTTTTTAGCCATTCGAGTAACTCTCCAAGAATCATCTTTAGGAGCTTCTACTTCAGTTTCTTCTTTCACAACAGTTACTGGAGTTTCAATTTCAGCTTCTTCTTCAGTTACTTGTGTAATTACAGCAGTAGTAGGTGCTGCAGGAGCTTCTGGTTTTTCAATTTCTTCTACATCAGTTGGAACAACAGAAATCTCGTGGGCTTCTGCAGAAGGTCCAGTGATCCAAGACCATGCATGGCTCATAAGATCTAGCACACCAGCAAGAACCAAGGTAGCACCTAAGGTCATTACTGCAGCAGCAATCTTAATTGTTTTCATGCAAGAGTCATCCCCTTTACCGAGAGCGACGTCGAGGTAAGAATATCTCGCGGGTGCTTCTTCGATTTGGGGTTTATTAATAGGAGCGTGACTTTGTACAGTCGTAAGCTCAGTGGCCATGAGTTACCTCTTATTTTTAATTTGAATTGAGATCAAGGCATAGCTTCTGTTAAATACGGCCAAAGTTAATAAACGAAATCCTAGATTAAGACAAGCGAAAAGTTAACGAAACTTTAATAATTTATTTAAAAAATAATTATAATTTTTTCTAAGTGTGGTATTCTATCAAATGCTTCTCAGAATATGTTTTCAAAAGGTTTTCATTACGATGGTATTTACGATGGTATTTATGAAAAGTGCGTGTAGGGATAGGTTCTACACTAGAAATAATCCGGCTAAAGAGATAAACTTAGCGCTATGAAAGGCTGGATTGCATTAGATATCGACGGAACTTTGACCCAAGATAAGTATCATATACCGGATGAAGTAAGGGACTTTTTGAAAGAACTTTCTTCTTCATGGAAGATATTAATTGTCACGGGAAGAACATTTTCATTTGCATCCCATGCCGTGTCCGCGTTCGATTTTCCCTTTTATTTTTCCGCCCAGAATGGATCTTTCTGTGTGGAAATGCCCTCTGAAAATTTGATTTACAAACAGTACATTCCCAAGAATCAACTCCCAGAAATAGAGAGAATATACGGAGACCTTCCGGGGGATCTTTTGGTTTATTCAGGATATGAACTGGGAGACTTTTGTTACTATCGGCCTGCCCGGTTCAATGACCTTCAGCTTTCCTATATTCAGGATCTTCAGACGAGGGAAAAAGAAAAGTGGCAGGCTGTTCGAAGCTTCGAAGAGATAGACATCGATTCCTCTCCGTATATCAAATGCTTCGGTCCTTATGATCAAATGGAAATACTGAAAGATCGTTTGGACAAGATCCATCATTTCGAGACAGCCTTCGTCAGGGATCCCTTTGACAGACATACCCATCTGATTCAGATTACCGGGGAAAATGTGAACAAAGGTCTGGCTGTTAAAAAGCTGACCGAAAAATGGGAAAGGGGAAAAAGAGTGATTGCTGCTGGCGATGACCGAAATGACCTTCCACTACTTGCTTCAGCTGATGTAAAGATTGCCATGGACAATGGAGCTGATGAATTGAAAGAGATCGCTGATATCATCGCTCCTCCTGTCAATCAGCATGGGATCATAACTGCACTAAAACAAGTAGTCGTTTCATCATGAATATTGGAATCAAAGATCTTAAAGTTACCTGCATTATCGGAACGATGAAGGAAGAGAGGGAAGTAGAACAAGATCTCTTCATCGATTTGGAAATAACGATAGAACCCCCAAAGAAGGATCATTTAGAAGATACGCTTGATTATGTAGCGTTAGCTCAGTTTGCGCAGGACATTGCACGTCGTGGGTTTTTTCTTTTAGAGAGTCTGGCGCAAACCATGCTAGATGAATTGTTCGAAACTTTCCCTGTAGAGTATGCGAGTATAACCATCAAAAAGCCTAATGCTTTTCCCTATGCAGACCATGCATATGTCTCAATAGAGAAAAATAATACATCCTATGAAATACATTCTGATCTCTGGAGCCGCCAAGAGATTGGGCGCTAATGTTGCGCTTCATCTTGCAAAGACCGGCCATGATATCATCATTCACTACCGTTCGAGCAAAAACGAGGCTGAAGAGCTAGCCTCATCAATCATCGGCTTGGGAAGATCTGCAAAAACGATTCAGGGAGATTTTTCTACAAGAGAAGGTGTTCAGGACTTTATCGACCTGTGTCCTTTATCTGAAATCAAGAGCTATATTCATAATGTAGGGAATTTCCAAACAGGAGAACTCTCTCAGACAAAAGATAGTGTATATTATGACCTCTTTCAGACGAATCTTCATGCTGCATTCGAGATTTCAAGAGCCCTGGTCCCTTCCTTAAAAAACCAGAAAGGAAGTCTGGTCTATATGGGTATTGCAGGCATTGAAACGAGAATGGCAGATATTTATGCATCAGCCTATCAAATGGCCAAAACGGCACTTTGGGTAATGATGCGTTCCTTTGCCAAGGAACTGAAGGATGATGGAGTGTCAGTGAATATGGTCTCTCCAGGTTATTTGGAGGGATCGATTGTTCAGCCCAAAGAGAAAAGGAAGATCGTGCCTTATGAAGATGTTTCAAAGATCATCGCATTTCTCATGGAAAGTGCATCGATTACAGGCCAAAATATAGAAGTTGCAAAAGGAGTAAGACTATAGATGGAAACTCTCAAAAAACAAACCCGACCTCTGGATCTCGCTATCGCCTGTGGAAGGAAAAGACAAAGCCCCCAGACTGGGATGGTCCATTACTTTCACAAGACTCCTTTTTCCCATGCCGATGCCATTCCTGTTTTTGAGAACCTCTGTTTCATACTCGCTCTTTTTCGAACTAGAGAGGCAGACCCTATTCAGGAAGCCAAAGATCTGCTTGTTCGAATCTTATCTTATCAGACCGAAAGTGGCGGCTTTCCCCGTTATCTTCATGAATATCCCAACTCTTCCAATCCCAAAAAAAATCTGAAACTTCTCCTTCCTCTTCGGTGGATTGAAAGGGAGTTTCATTCCATTTTAGAGCCTTCACTGAAGAATCAAATCAAAGATACGATCATCAAGCTAAATGCATTCCTTTTTACAGAAGATACATTTTCTGGTTTGGACGAGCTTGCCTTCAAGACCATGAATGCAGCTTCAATGGACATTCCCTCCTGGGAGAGACGACTGTTTGACCTGAAGGCAAATACCTTGGGTAAGCTATTGATCTATCGTCCTGAGTTTAGAAATAAAGTAGAGGGGCTTTACTCTCCTGATTTGAAAACATATATAGGCCCCTATGCATCGCAGAACGGCACAGCACCCGAACTTAGTCTCCTGGATCTGATATTCATGGATGAAGAGATCTCTTTTCTCAAGAGATATCCCGAAGAACATGCTCTTTTCCTTCAGGGAGCTCTCGTCCCTCATTTTCCCCTTCATTCAAATGAGGGAAAGGACCTCATCATTGCCAGGGACCCCTACTTTCGCATGATTTGGGGCAAGTCTGACCAAGTCCACAGTATTGCCTGTGATCAGGACCATGATCTTTTTCATCAGAAAAAGGAAATCCACTTGCACTACCATTTAAAAGAAGAAGAAAATGAAGAGGCTTTCGAGCTCTCCTTTTATTTGTCTCGCATGGAAGAATCACAAGTTTGGATTGAAAAGGATAAAGCAACGACCTTTCAGTTGGGAGATGTCCTTACTCTCGTCTCAGGAGGGAAGTCCTTTGAGATGCAGTTTCTTCTATTAGAGGGAAAAGGGGAGTTTCTTGGACACATTTCCTTTGCGAACAGACCGAACCAGGTGCGAAGAAGTATCTTCGAAGCCCATGACTGGAGAATTGGGCTTCGAACTGTGCGCCGTAAGGAACCCTGCAAGCTCTTAGTAAAGATCAGACTAGCGAGCTAGGGATTCTTCTTTTTGTTGAAGTGCCTTGCTGTCGATGGCCATTCCCATCGCATGCATTCCATTATCGACGAAGAGAACTTCTCCAGTGATCGCCGAGGCCAGAGGTGAGAGAAGAAAAGCAGCAGAACTTGCAATTTCCTCTGCTTCCATTTCCTTGACGATAGGAGCATTCGCCTGGGAATAGGAGATCATGTCATCGATCATGCCGATAGCTTTTGCGGCACGGCTTCGAAGCGGGCCGGCAGAAATGCAGTTGATCCGGATGTTCCATTTTCTTCCTGCTTCATAGGCCAAAGTCCGAGTATCGCTTTCTAAAGCAGCTTTAGCAGAGCTCATCCCACCGCCATATCCAGGAATGGCACGGGTAGATGCGATATAAGAAAGATTCAGAACGCTTCCCTTCTCGTTCATGATCGGGCCAAAATGCTTCAACAGCCCGATAAAGGAATAGGCAGATGCGCTCATAGCTGCTAGATATCCTTTACGGGAAGTATCCAGAAGAGACTTGGTAACCTCTGGGGCATTGGCTAATGAGTGGACGAGAATATCAATTTTACCGAAGTCTTCCTCGACCTGCTTTGCCACATCGGAGATTGTAAAAGAGGATAGTCCCTGATACCGCTTGTTTTCTAAAACTTCCTGGGGAACTTCATCGAGATCATCGAAAGCCGCATCAATCGGGTAGAGCTTTTTGTACTCAAAAAGAGAACCATCGCTCAGTTTTCTCGACTCATCAAACTTTCCATTCTTCCAGGAGGTGGTAAAAATTTTAACGATAGGCGCCCAGGTGCCGATTAGGATTTCAGCGCCGGCTTCTGCCAAAGCTTTGGCTATGGCCCAGCCGTATCCCTGATCATCGCCAATTCCAGCGATAAATGCTCTTTTGCCTCTGAGATCAATATTCAGCATATTTTCCTCTTAGTTTATCAATTGGGGGACATCTTATCACAAAATCGGACCAATATTAAAGCTCTTAATTACTAATTATTTAACTCCTGATCCCATCTGGGTTTGCCCATAAAAGGGAAAAGAGCTATATGTGAGAAAAAATGGGAATAAAATTTTGAGTACATACATTCGAAGATTCATTCGAAGGTTTTCTCAAGCATCATCAGAAGGGCAAGGGAATACTATGAGAACAATTGCGATCGTGAACCAAAAAGGAGGGAGCGGCAAGACGACGACGGCTGTAAACCTCGCTGCTTCTTTAGCGGAAGCCGGAAAAAAAGTATTGCTGGTCGATTTGGATCCGCAGGCGTCTGCTTCTTTATGGTATGGATTTCGGGATCATGGAAAAGGCCTCTATGAACTTCTCACTGATGAAAAGACCCTTCAAGACGCAATTCTAAAGACAAGTGTAGAAAACCTTGAAATTGTACCTTCTTCTCCTCTTCTTGCTGGAGTAGAGAAAGTCCTCGCCAATGAAGTAGGCTCCGAAAAAATCCTGAAGATGAAGTTTGAGATGATCGAGAACAAACCTTGGGATTACCTGTTGATCGATTGTCCTCCTACTCTAGGTATTTTATCCCTGAATGCACTGACAACAGTCAACGAAGTTCTTGTACCTGTGGAAGCCCATGTCATGGCGCTTCACGGTCTTGTTCAGCTTCTTAAGACGATCACTCTTGTGAAACAAAGGCTCAATCCCGAGTTGAATATTTCTGGGATTCTTCCTTGCCGGGTCGATTTTCGCACGAAGCATGCGAAAGATGTTTTAGGCCAACTACAGGAACGGTTTGAAGGACAAGTCTATAATAGCGTGATCCGGGAAAACATCCGTCTTGCGGAGGCTCCACTTCACCTAAGGCCGATCAATCAATATGATCCTACCTGCAATGGCACGGCCGATTACAAGTCCTTAGCCGAAGAGATCATGAAAAAATCATAGTTGTTTTTGTTCCTGCCTCTTTGCTATTTTAGCGAGCATGGAATATGAAATAACCTACGAAGGTCACCTTCGAACTTCTTGCGTACATTTTGGAAATAAAAAAGTTCTTCTGACTGATGCTCCCATGGATAATCAGGGAAAAGGAGAAGAATTCTCTCCTACCGATCTTGTCGCTGTGGCTTTAGGAACATGCGTTCTCACAATCATGGGAATCCATGCCAATCGTTTGGGGGTCGACATCGATGGGGCAAAGGCCTGGGTAAAAAAAGAAATGACAAATAAGCCGGTACGCAGGCTTCAGAGGATCCAGGTCACAGTCGAGTGCCCTCCTCTCGATGATCTGGAGTTGAGAGAAAAGCTGGAAAAAGGAGGCATGGGCTGTCCTGTCCACTATTCTCTTCATCCTGATGTGAAGCAAGAGATCAAATTTATCTGGAAAGAATCATGAAATATCAGAACCTCTTTTCCTTCCAGAAGCATTTGGAGAGTGCATCTCCCGACCATTTGTGCCCTATTTATCTCATCATTTTGGAAGAGGATTTTGAACGGACCAAAATCATGGATGAAATTCTCCATGGCTTTTCGGGGGAAGAAAATCCTTTTCGTTTTCGAGCCTCTGAGCATTCTCTGTCAGAGCTATTAGAAGAGTTGCGCACTCCCTCGTTATTTGAGGCAAGGACGATCCTTTTTCTGGACGAGCTGGAGAAGCTTCCTCTTTCTTCCCTCAAAAAGATCGATCCTTTTCTTCAGTCCGACTTTGTATTCATTTTAGGAGCCAGGAGCAAAAAGAGCCTTGCTTCCTTGTTTCCTTCCATTGAAAAAAGGGGAGTGATCCTCGATCTTTCCCAGGAAAAACCCTGGGACAAAGAAAAGCGGTTTTTCGAATTGGCCAAAAGGAAAATCGGAAAAGGGGGCAAAACAACCTCTTCTGAAGAACTATCCTATTTTCTTTCCAAACTCGATCCCGATCTCGCCCTTATCGAAAACGAGTTGGAAAAGTTGATCCTTTATGTCGGGGACAGAAGAAAGATCGAAAGCAACGATATCGATGCGATTACGTCGGAGAGAAAGTCATTCACCTTTTGGCAACTTTCTGAAGAAATGGTCTGGCAGAGTCACTTTCAAAAACCTCTCCCTTCTTCCCAACCAATCGATGCATCTTTTTTTCATGCCCTTTGTCCGACCCTTCGCTCTCAATTACAAACCGGTCTTCAGATCACTTCTCTTCTCGAACAAAAGGCAAGCCTTAATCAGATCTCTGAGCGACTACCCCGGATCTGGCCGAAAGCCCTCGAAAAAAAGGTCTCCCTTTCCCGAAGGCTTGGTTCCTCTTTTTTCCGAAAGGGATTGGAGCATCTGTTTGAAATTGAGCTTGCTTCCCGTAACAATATTACTTCCTATGCCGCCCTGCTCGATCTTTTCAGGGCTAAAACCACCCGCTATCTCCCATGACTCTTCATCTTATTCCAAATCTCCTTGATGAAACGGCAGCTCTGGAAGACTTTCTTCTTCCTTCTCTACTCGAGCTCATACCCGCACTCGATGGGCTCATCTGTGAAAGTGAGAAGGCAGCCCGCCGTTTCTTGGCCAAATTGCCATCCAAGCCGCAATTGACCCTCTCCCTGTTGAATGAGCATACCGATCTAAAAGACCTTCCTTTTCTATTAGAACCATTAATAGAAGGGGAAAATTGGGGACTGATCTCAGATGCCGGCCTTCCCTGTCTGGCCGATCCGGGATCGAATCTCGTTCTTCTTGCCCGGCAGAAAAAAATCAAGATCCATGCCTATCCCGGTCCCTCTTCTCTTATCATGGCTTTGATGCTTTCAGGTCTGCCTGTGCAGCGGTTTGCATTCCATGGATATCTACCCCGCAAAGAAGAGGATTTAAGAAGAAAACTCAGAGAATTGGAGAAGGCTTCTTATATGGAGGAGAGCTCTCAGGTATGGATCGAGGCGCCTTATCGTTCTGGTAAAATATTGGAGATGATTAAAAAGGTCCTTCGCCCTCACACTCTTTTTTGTGTGGCTCAAAATCTGACTTTTTCCAATGAAATGGTCGAGACAGCCCTCGTCTCTGTATGGAAAAAGAAGAAGATAGAGAAAGGCCCTGCGGTATTTCTACTCTATTCAGAGCAAAAAAAAACCTCTTTTCCTATTAGGAAAAGAGGAGCTAGAACTTCGACTTAGATTTTAAATTATAGCCCGAAAAAAATTTCGAACAGTTTGCAATAGACTAGTTTGTTGAGGAATGCCTTCATCGTCACTCGAATCTAATAGTCTCTTTAATTCACGTTCCTGAGCAGATACGTCGGGCATGATTTCAAAACCATCACTACTTTCATCACTGCTTTCATAAACAAAGCTGTTTCTCTGAGGTTGCTCCTGGAAAGCTACAACTCGGGTTTGGGCTTCTCGATCTTTCTTTAATTGATGTAATTTCGATGCTGTGCTCGCTATTGTGATACGGAATGCTTTCGTAGACATACGATCGCTTAAATACAACTCTTGGACTCTAGCTATTGTTGTTGCGTACTTTTCTTCAATTCTTGTGCTATCTTCTCCTTTTTTTTAAAGGCTTTTCAGTCTCTTCGATAATCATTCGGTCCAGATCCTTGTATAAAATCGCTTCTGAAAAGCTTATGATCCCTCCCTCTTCCAACTCTCGTTGGACTGCTCTTAGTTGAGGCCTAAAGTGGGCAAGTCTAGAGCGTAGTGAATGCTCTGTTCTTGCATATAGATGTTCGGTGCGCAATCTTGAATGTATCGCATGCATTTGTTGTCCTATCCTTTGGACTTTTTGAACCTTGACTAGTGTGATTTGGTCCCGAAGCACTATCCATTCCATAAACTGATTCTGGAGCATATTTTTCTAACCAGACTTGATCACCCCTGTGCGGCGCGATGTCCGCCTGTGATGTTGGATACTCTGTTATATCTATTCCATGGAATCTTGTTCCCGCTGAATGTGTATGACTTGCCATTCTTCTTCCCTCCAATGTTTTTCGTTTAATGACAAGGTGATTATAAACTATTTTATTATAATAGTATATAATTTAACTTTAATTTTAGAATTTGTGAGTTATTATATAAGTTATTGGGTTTTAGTAAGAAGGCTCGGAATTCAAATGGTCCTTAATTAAAAATTAATCTTCTTTTAGGTAGCTTATCTGCTTTTTTCACCCCAGAAAAAGCCCCTTTTTCTAGTTCAAAAGGGGCGTGAAAGTCGGTTAAGATTACAGGCTAAGATCCGTAACTGAGCATATTGGAAATGTAGTACATTCCAAAAATGGCTGCTGCTGTTGTTGCGGTAAGGATGCTACCGCCAATGACGTTGATATCAGCATTCAGTTGTGTGCGGGCGTTTCTTGCTCTAATGATGATATTTTCTCTTTCCACGATTCGATCTGCTAACCTATTAGGATCTTTAGTCTCTGGCAGGTGATCGTGGTTGTGTAGTTCTAATTGTTCATTCAAATTGATTAGTTGGAGTCTTTCTCTATTTGCCGCTCGATTCAATCCAGTTCCCGTAAGGTATCGGGTTCCTAAGGAGGCCTCGAGCTCACTGATTTGTCCTTCGAGATCAGTTCCTCCCTTTACCGTTTGTTCTTCATCGGATTTTGTTGGTTCTTCTTCTCTTATCGTAGTAATCTGCTCTTCGGTTTCTTCTTGTTTTTGAATGGTTTTGCCTTTAAGATCAGGCTGTTCTTCTTCAGGTTCTTCTTCTCTTATTACGGTTACTGACTCTTCTTCAAATCCTCTTGTAAGATCCAGTTGCTCTCTTTTCTCCTTCAGTTCATCCCTTTTTGCTAGTAGTTGATCTCTGTTATACCTAGCTATGTCCCGCATCTGAAGGTGGTTCTGTGTCACAGACGCTAATTCAGCTGTTATGAGATCATCTCTATGTTCAGGTACTTGCCCAATGTATCGTTCTAATGTGTCATTCGTAGTGTTGTATCTTTCTTGTGCTGTTTCAAGTTCCTGCTCTGCGACATCAAGTTCTTGCTCTATTGCTTCCAATCGAGGTAATAGTTCCTGATTCGCTACTGCCTTTCCCCATTCTTCGATCTCTCTGTCAATACTTGTTTGTGTTTGTGGAAATAAGTCCCTAACGTTGACAAGGTCCTGTAAAACTGATGCAGTTTTAGCAATTTCTTGAGCATGGATTGGATGCTCCTCTTGACTTGTTGAAGTAGCGCGAAGTTCTCCCATTCTTGGGTCTTCAAGCTCTGTATTTAATCGTGCCGTCATTTTCTCCCCCTAACGGTTGTTGATAATAAAATAGGCGTCTAAATATTATAATTAAACTTTTATTAAAAGTAAACATGAAATTTTTATATTAAAATAAATTATACTGTGTTTTTTTTTCTGGGCAAAAAAAGCCCCTTTTTCTGGCTGAAAAAGGGGCTTGAAAATCTTTGAAAGGGCCCTTGATTAGAATCCGTATCCGTACATGTTTGCGATGTAGTTTGTTGCAAATAGAGCAACTGCTGAAGTTGCAGTAATGATAGAGCCGCCGATTAGGTTGATATCAGCATTTAATTGTGTACGGGCATTTTTAGCCCTCATGACGATGTTTTCTCTTTCAATGGCTCGGTTTCTCAGAGTTTTTTCATCGGTGGTTGGAGGCAGCTTGTCATGTTTTGATAGATCTTGCTCTTCTTTCAAGTCAATGAGCTGGCGCTTTTCAGCATTCGCTGCTCTGTTCAGCCCAGTTCCTGCAAGATAACGGCTATGTAAAGAAGCTTCCAGCCTTTCTCTTCCGCCTACAACTTGTGTTTCTCGAGCGTGCTCTTGTGTAGCTAGATGAGAATCCATCGTTTGCGTAGCTACATGCCCAACTTTACTGTCCAGATCGAAAAGAAGTGGTTCTTCCACTTCTTCAAATTCATGTTTATTCAGAACTGTGACCAGTTGATCTTCTGGAGCCCAGTGGACTCTTTTAACTCCTGTATCGACTGACATTGTTCTTCTCCCTAAGTTTGTTTAAAATAAGATCTGTAGTTAATTATAACATATTTTGTTTTATTTGTATATTGTAATTTACTTTAGAATTAACTAGAGTGGGTTAATTGTAATCTAATGTAGTTTCAGGGCAAAAAAAAGCCCCTTTCCTAGATAGGAAAAAGGGGCTTGAAAATCTGGAAGGGACTTTGGTTTAGAATCCGTATCCATACATATTTGCAATGTAGTTTGTTGCAAATAGAGCAACTGCTGAAGTTGCAGCAATGATAGAACCGCCGATTAGGTTGATATCAGCATTTAATTGTGTACGGGCATTTCTAGCTCTGATTACGATGTTTTCTCTTTCAACGACTCGATCTGCTAATACACGCACATCAGAAGTTTCTGGTAGGTGATCATGGTCATATAGCGCTAGTTCTTCTCTTAAATTGATGAGCTGGAGTTTTTCTCTATTGGCTGCTTTGTTCAGTCCTGTACCTGAAAGATAACGGCTTCTTAAAGATGCTTCGACTCTGTCGATTTTTCTTTGAATACTTGCTCGACCTTCTTCTACAAGTTTCTTCTTCTCAGCTTTTAGGTCAAAAGGTGCCGATGAAGCAGAATGAAATTCCGCATCTACATAACTTGGAACTACTCTTTCATGAGTTGATGAATGTACTGGAGCTTCTTTTGATTGTCCTACTTCTACTGCACGAAATTTATATTTATCAACTTCGCTTTGAGCTGCACTCACTCTTCTTCTTTCTGAACCTTTGAAGAAACGTGCTTTTGAAAGCGCTGTTTGGGCAGAAGAAAGTTCTTCTAGAGCTTTATGATGAGCTTCCATTCGAGCGAGAAGTCTTGGAGAAAGAGGCTGCACTGCCTGTCTTTCTGCTTCAACATGAACTTCTACTTCTCTATGTTGTAGTGAACCGCTAGACGCCGCTTCAACATCAGTGAACATTACTGGTTCTTCTTCTACTCTTGATACTGTACCTGTACTTGTTGCCATTTTTATTACCTCAAGGTTTTTATTAGGTTTATTATTGTAAGTAACTAAAATTATTTGTTTACCTAAATTAATTTATTCTTAATTCGATTGTATAAATAATAAATTGAATTTTTTCGATCTTTCAAGACGAGGGTAGTAAATCATTAATTTTACTATTTTTGGACATCCTTTAACTTACTGTATTTTAGTGGATTATGAGATGTCTTTCCTATGGAAAGAATGTCTGCTTTTCTTTTCTGGATAGGCGTAAAAAATTAAATTGAATCTCATCCCGAAGAGTAGAAAAGTATAAAAATTTTTTAAGTTTCAGGATGTGTGAATGTTATAAAAATTTTTAGAAAAAGGCGGTTGCATTGGGTCCTGGGATTTGTTAATGGTAGAGATACCGCCCGAAGAAATGGAGGTGGTCTTCGAACCAGAGGAGGAAGAAGATGATTGAGAAGGGGAAGCAAGTCGGCATCGAATATTCCGTATACCTTGAAGACGGAATGAAGGTCGATAGCAATGAGGGAGAAAACCCTCTGATGTTCTTACAGGGTTCAGGTCAGATTCTGCCTGCTTTGGGAGAGGCGCTGAATGGAATGGAAGAGGGACAGAGCAAGAAAGTAGAGCTTCCTCCAGAAAAAGCCTACGGATATGTCGATCCGGAAGCTTTTAAGGAAGTCGATTCAGCTGTTATTCCAGACAACCTTCGATACAAAGGCGCTTTGCTAGGTGTCCAGGACCAGAATGGGGAGCAGTACCTTGTCCGTGTTCATGAGGTCTCAGATGATAAGACTGTGATTGATTTCAATCATCCTTTGGCTGGACATACTCTGACTTTTGATATCAAAGTCATTTCGATTAAATAAGTTCTACGGCGACTGAGTCGTAGAAATAGAGCCCTTTCTCTGATAGTCGTAAACGGGTCCCGTTCTGTTCCAATAATCCCTGTTCGATCAGTGCTTGAATAGGTTTTTTGGAAATGGGGCCCCATTTCTTTTCAAAAGTGTTTAAGTCTACTCCCTGAATCAGCCGGAGCTGGATGCAGAGGTGCTCATTTGTAGCAGCCTCGCATTCGAGTTTTTCTTCAAAGTCCACTGGTGCACGGTCTTCTTCTAGAGCTGTTAGATATTTGTTCAAATGGGGGATATTGCGGTATCTCTTTTTATCGATGTAGCTGAATGCTGAAGGGCCGAGACCGAAAAAGGGACGGCCTAACCAATAGCCCGTATTGTGGCGAGAATAGTATCCCGGTTTGGCAAAGGCAGAGATCTCATATCTGTGAAGGCCTAATTCTTCCAGGGCAATGACAGCTGCCCGAAGCATTTTGAAAGAAACCTCTCCTGTCGGCTGCTCTTTTTGGATCCGTTCTCTTTCTTTGTAATAAAGAGAGGGAGGATCCAGAGTAAGGTTGTAGAGGGAAAGGTGTGTAATTGGAAGCTCCTTGATCGCATCGAGGGTATATTCCCAACTCTTGAGGTCTTGATTGGGGAGATCGTACATGAGATCGATGGAAATATTCTCAAATTTTGCCTTCCTGGCATCTGTGATCGCCCGAATGGCTTTCTCTGCTGAATGGGTCCTTCCGATCGTCTTTAGAGAAGGATTATAGAGTGACTGCACACCAATACTGAGCCGGTTGATGCCGATGTCCCGATAATAGGAAAGTAGATCCAAAGTGAGGTCTTCGGGATTTGCCTCTAGTGTGATTTCGACTTCCGTAGAAGGGGAGATCTCTTGAAGAATTTTTTTAATCCCCTCAGGAAAAAGAGAGGAGGTTCCACCGCCGAAATAGATGGAGATCAGTTTTTTACCTTTGAGGAGAGGAAGGACTCGTTGAAGTTCGAGTTGTATCCCTGCCTTCAGTTTTTCTTTCAGATCTTCCCGGTTGGGCAGAACGAAAAAGTGACAGTAGGGACATTTTCTCGAGCAGAAGGGAATATGGAAATAAAGGCTAATCTCACCACTGGTCTCCGCCGTCGGGATCTCCAAGGATACCCCGCTTCCAGCGGTTTCGGTCTGAGAAATAATCGTCTTCTTCTTCATCATAGACAGTGTTTTCATCCCCCGATTCGGTCTCTTCTCCAGATTCCGTCTCATAACCGTCCGTTTCCATGTCGAAACCTGTTTCGGTCATATTATCGCCCATTTCTACATCGGTCATTGTATGGGCCTCAGGATAAACCTGTCTGGCAGGAGTACGTTTCGGAGCGACAAATTCTTCCATGTCCCCGCTTTCCTTCATGAAGCGGAGCCGCTCTTTCTCTTCTTCGATTTTGACTTGAATCGCACGAATTTCTTCCTTGTGCTTTTCGAGATCTTTTTTCGGAACAAGGCCCAACTTGAGCCATTGCTCGAGATCAGCTAGTTCGCTTTCGAGCTTTTTGAGTCTTTCACTTTTCATGGCCATAGATTGTATCCAACTGGAAAAATATTCGTTAGTGGAGCAGGAGATAACACAAAATCATAGTCCATGTCAACAAATACCAATAACTAATGGATTTAAATTTTTTTTTAGTCCATATATGATACCTATTGGGAAGGAAGAGGATTTATTTTGAGCTCTCGTTTTCCACAATTTGCTTCTATTGCCAATCTTTCATTGATTGAAGAGCAATATCAAAAATTCAAAGAGAATCCGGAGAATGTCGATGTATCCTGGAAGCATTTCTTTGAAGGAATGGAGTTTGCCTCTTTGAGGACTCCTCAGGAAGGTGAATCATCGGATGGGGATGCCCTCAGAGTCTGGAGAATGATCTATGCCTATCGGAAGTTTGGCCATCTTCTGGTCCCGATCAATCCGATAGCGACCGAGGCGCCAAAAAGACCCAATGAGCTCACTTTAGAGGGACTGGGATTTTCCCCTGAAGAGCTCGAAAAACCATTTCCTACTTGTGGCTTTCTAAAAACTTCACAGGCTTGTCTAAAAGAGATTATCGATGCACTGGAAAAGACCTATGCTCATCAAATCGGTATCGAATACATGGATTTGGACAATCCTGAAATGGAAAAGTGGATCCAGGAAAGGATCGAGCCCTTATTTCCCTTTCAGCTATCGATCGAAGAAAAAACAGAAATTCTGACCAAACTCAACAAGGCCAATATTTTTGAGACATTTCTGAATACGAAGTATGTGGGACAAAAACGTTTTTCCCTGGAAGGGAATGAAACGCTCATTCCAGTGCTAAGCCAGATGATCGAATCTTTTTCCGAAGATGGAATGGAAGAGACAGTGTTGGCGATGGCACACAGGGGACGGTTGAATGTACTGGCCAATATCCTGGGCAAAGAATATTCCTTTATCTTTCATGAATTCGAATCATACTATGTTCCCGATATCAGCGAAGGGACAGGTGACGTGAAGTATCATAAGGGATTTTCAGCTGATGTCAAAACCCGGAAGGGGAAGAATGCTCACCTGTATCTTTGCGCCAATCCCTCTCATTTGGAGTCAGTGGATGGGGTGATGATGGGAGTGACCCGTTCAAAACAGGTCAGAAAAGATGATGATGATCAGACCAAGATCATCCCTATCCTCATGCATGGAGATGCTGCACTCTCTGGGCAGGGAGTCGTCTACGAGACTATGCAATTTGGTAAGATCGAAGGATTTTCCAATGGTGGGACTGTCCATATCGTAATCAATAACCAAATCGGGTTCACAACTCTTCCCGAGGAATATCAATCGACGAAATACTGCACAGATATTGCCAAGACTTTTGGAACTCCTGTATTCCATGTGAATGCTGAAGATCCTGAGAGCTGTATTTGCGCAGCGAAGCTCGCGTGCGAGATCCGTAACCGATTCCATGTCGATGTCATCATCGATTTGAATGGCTACCGGAAATATGGGCATAATGAAGGAGACGAGCCGGCCTTCACCCAACCTCTTGAATATAAACTGATCCGAAAGAAAAAAACGATCAGGGAAATTTATCGGGATGTATTGATCAACCGGGGAGATATCGAACGGGAAATTGCAGAAAAACTGGAGGCCGAATTTCATTCGGAACTGCAATCCCATCTTGAAGAGACCAAGACATTTGCTGAAAAGCCTCCAAAAATCGTGATGAAAGAAGAAGAAGCATGGACGGAGTTTTCCCAAGTCTCCAACGAAGAGTTGTTCGCACAACTTCCGACTGCAGTCAAAGGGGAACGAATCATTGAGTTGACAAAGAAGTTCACTACCATTCCACAAGGGTTTCATCTCGATCCCAAACTAAAGAGAGGGTTTGAAAAAAGGCTGGAGCAAGTGACCCAGGATCCAGAAAAGCCGACCATCGACTGGGCGATGGCAGAGTACATCGCTTTTGCAACCTTATTGGACGAGAAAATTCCCGTAAGACTTTCGGGCCAGGACTCTATTAGGGGAACATTCAATCAGCGTCATGCTATGTGGGTGGACTATGAAACGAACAAACGTTATTTTCCCCTCCAGCATCTCAGTGAACATCAGGCACACTTCGATGTCTTTAATTCGATTCTTTCCGAGTATGGTGTCCTAGCCTTCGAGTATGGCTATAGTCTGGGCATGCCCCATGCGCTTGTCATGTGGGAAGCGCAATATGGTGATTTCAACAATGCCGCGCAAGTCATCGTCGATCAATACATCGCTACTTCCGAGCAGAAATGGGGGAAGAAATCAGCTGTAACCCTTCTTCTTCCTCATGGGGCTGAAGGAAGCGGACCTGAGCACTCGAGCGCCCGAATCGAACGGTTTTTACAGCTATGTGGCCATGATAATTTCTTTGTCGCCATCCCGACGACTCCGGCACAATATTTTCATCTGCTACGAAGACAGGCTTTGAGAAAGCTGAAAAGACCTTTGATCGTTTTTACTCCAAAAAGCCTTCTACGGTCAGCGCAATGTCTCAGTTCCTTGAATGACTTTACTCAAGGAACCTTTGTTGAAATGATCGATGATCCTCATCCAATCGAAAAACCGAAACGACTGATTTTTTGCGCCGGAAAAATCTTCTATGAAATCATCGAAGAGAGAGAGAAGAGAAAAGATAAAGAAACGGCCATCGTTCGAGTGGAACAATTTTATCCCACGAATGAAGAACTTCTCAAAAAATTCTTCAAGAAATATGAAGGACTTGAGGAGTGCATCTGGGTCCAGGAAGAACACTCGAATATGGGAGGATGGGATTTTATGAGGCCTATCTTGCGGGAATATTTGCAAGGCATTCCCCCCAAATATGTGGGCAGAATTCGAAGTGCCTCTCCTGCTGCCGGATCCCATCATTTGTATAAACTACAGAAGCAGGAAATCCTGGACAAACTCTTTTGAGGTAATGATGAAAGTCGAAATCAAAGTCCCTTCCGTAGGAGAATCCATTAACGAAGCAACCATCAGCGCTATTTTAAAAGATAGTGGTTCCTATGTGAATATGGATGATGAGATTTTAGAGATGGAGACGGACAAGGTGAATCAGGCTGTCTATGCTCCAGAGAGCGGCGTTCTCACTCTCACCGTAAAAGTTGACGATGTTGTTAAGATCGGACAGGTAATAGGCTCTATCGATACTGATGCCAAGCCTCCTGCTGGCGTGGAGGCACCACAGCCGGAAAAGAAAGAACCAGAAAAAAAGGAAGAGGCTCCTGTCTCGGAACCAACCAAAATTGAAGCTCCACCCACTACTGCAGCACCTTCTGGGGGAGAGGCAAGAAAAAGTGAAGATCAGTACTTGGCCGAATTGCAACAGAAAAAAGAAGCACCTACACCCTCGCCAGTCGAAAAGAAGCCATCTGCTCCATCAGGAGATAGAGAAACACGCATCCGAATGACCAAACTGCGTAAGCTCGTCGCACGGCGACTATTAGAAGCGAAAAATGAAACAGCCATGCTCACGACATTCAATGAAGTCGACATGAGTGCGATTATTGAATTGAGATCTGCAGAGAAGGAAAAGTTTGAGAAAAGACATGGAGTCCGTTTGGGATTCATGTCCTTTTTTGTGAAAGCCTGTTGTGAAGCCTTGAAAGAGTTTCCTGCGATCAATGGTTATATCGATGGAGAGGAAATTGTCTATCGGAACTATTTTGATATAGGAGTCGCCGTAGGTACAGAGAAGGGGTTGATGGTTCCTGTACTGCGCGATGTAGATCAAATGTCTTTTGCCGATGTGGAAAAAAAGATCAAAGAATACGCTGATAAAGCCCGTTCGGGAAAAATTTCTGTCGATGACCTTCAGGGGGGAGGATTTACTATTTCCAATGGGGGAGTCTATGGATCTTTGCTTTCCACTCCCATTTTAAATCCGCCACAAAGTGGCATTCTCGGTATGCACGCGATTGTCAAACGTCCCATAGCCGTAAACGACGAGGTAGTGATTCGTCCTATGATGTATTTGGCTCTCAGTTATGATCATCGGATTGTCGATGGCAAGGATTCGATCCAGTTCCTTGTCCATCTGAAAAATAATCTCGAGGATCCCAGGCGGTTTTTACTTGATCTGGGGATCTGATGGAAGAATTTGATGTAACAATCATAGGCTCTGGACCAGGGGGATACGTAGCTGCGATCCGTTGCGCCCAACTCGGTTTGAAGACAGCCTGTATTGAAAAAAGAAAGGAGCTGGGAGGAACCTGTCTGAATGTCGGATGTATTCCATCAAAAGCGCTTTTGTATTCTTCTGAACTCTATTGGAAGTGTACGCATACTGCAGAAGAACATGGGGTGAAGACGCAAGCTTCCTTTGATTTACCAACGATGATGGGAAGAAAGGATAAAGTAGTCTCAGGTTTCGTTGCCGGCATCGACATGCTTTTCAAAAAGAACAAAATTGCCCGAATCCAAGGGCATGGAAAACTCAAAGATGCCAATACGATTGATATCGATGGCAGAGAGATCAAGGCAAAGCACATCATTCTGGCAACCGGATCAGAGCCGATCTCTCTTCCTTTTTTGCCTTTCGATGAAAAGAAAGTGATCTCTTCTACCGGAGCGCTTGCTCTTGATCATGTTCCCAAAAAACTACTCGTCATTGGTGCGGGCATCATTGGCGTGGAATTAGGGTCGGTCTACAATCGACTTGGAGCAGATGTTACTTTCATTGAATTTCTCGATCGCATCTGCCCTGTTCTCGATAATGCTTTATCCAATGAACTCCAGAAAGTACTGACCAAACAGGGAATGAAATTTCATCTTTCACACAAAGTCATTAAGGCTGACACATCCTCGCCTATCAAATTGATAGCAGAAGATCCCAATGGAAACCTCGATCTCGAAGGAGATACTGTACTCATCTCTATCGGAAGAAAACCCTACTCTGAGAATCTCGGTCTTGACGAGCTTTCCATAGAGAAAGATAAAAGGGGATATGTGCAGATCAATCAAAATTTCCAGACAAAAATCCCTAACATTTATGCAATAGGGGACCTCGTCGATGGGCCCATGCTAGCGCATAAGGCCTCCGAAGAAGGAGTTGCTGTCGCAGAAATCATTGCAGGACATAAGCCTACTATTGAGTATATGGCGATTCCCAGCGTAGCCTATACCTCTCCTGAAGTAGCGGGAGTAGGACTCACGGAAGAGGCCGCAAAACAAAAAGGCATTTCCTATAAAGCAGGGAAGTTTCCCTTCAAAGCAAACTCCCGCGCCCGCTGCATAGGTGAAGAAGAGGGATTCGTCAAACTCCTTATGGAGACAAACACCAAAACTCTCATAGGAGCTCATACTCTGGGACCCAATGCCTCTGAGCTGATCGGAGAGGCAACCCTTGCTATCCAGAAGAGAACCACTGTTGCCGAGCTCGCTGCCACATGCCATGCCCACCCGACTCTATCCGAAGCTCTCAAAGAAGCAGCGTTGCTGCTCACCTCAGGGGCTATCCACATTTAAAATACTTTATAGGGTTCATAAATGAATCTTCTCGACCGCCGCTTACTAATTAGTAGGTCGGCGATCTTTCATATCCATTTCTAAGACCCTCTAAAATATTTTTTGAAACAGAGAAGCTATAGATATTTTTTGAAGAGGGAAAAGCCTCGGGAAAAAAAGTGCCTATATATAGGTAGCCATCCCAAGAATAGTTAGAATTTTTTTTAGGAATTCCAAAACCGCATATGCAGATTCAGCGACATACTATATGGAGTAGGCGGTGAATCTAAAGACGCAGGTTTTGGATTTTTCTAAAAAAAATTTAGTAGTTGTGGGAGGATCCGCACCCGCAAGATGATTTTACGTTGGGATTGCTGATCTTGAACCCAGCTCCCTGCAAACCATCCACATAATCAATCACTGAGCCTAACAGGCGGCTCTTCGAGGCCTGATCGACATGGATCTCGATTCCTTCAGAGGTAAAGGTCTCGTCAGAGTCTTTGGCTTTTTCGGAGAAATCGAGGGCGTATTCGAACCCGCTGCATCCCGCAGCTTTTTCAGCGAGGCGAAGGCCCCAGCCCTTTTTTCCTTCTTCTTCGAGAATTTCAAGATATTTCTTTGCAGCGACGGGAGTCAGGGTGATAGAAGAGAGATCGAGTTCTTCATCCAGGATCGCATTGAGGCGGTCTAGAAGCTCTTCGATTTTGGACTCATCCATTCCATGGCCTAGCATGCCAGCTTCCAGGGTTTCCCAGGTAGCAGCCCCGCATCCGACGCAATGAAGGCCGAACTGGGTCATCTCTTGGGCAAGTTTTTGCCCCTTTTGGGGAAAACGAGTAAAAATACTTTCAATCGTCATGTCTTTGGTAATACGCTCTTGCTCCGTCATCGTTTTCTCCTATAAAATTAATATTTGATTTTGACGCAGCCGCCCTTGATTTTGCACTGGCAGGCCAGCCTTTCGCAGTCGAGTTCTCCAAGAAAATCCTCTTCAGCCTCATTGAATTCGCTCAGATTGTCCATTCCTTCAGAGACCTCGACCACACAGGTGCCGCAGACCCCCTCGGTGCAGGCAAATGGGACCCCAGCCTCCTCACAGACTTCTTGGATCTCAGAGCCGTCAGGAAGCTCAATTTCGTTCTCGTCATTTTCTAGAATGAGTTTTGCCATAGTATCCTCAGATATTGATAGAAAAGAGTAGGAAATGAGGGGAAATATTTCAAGATATCTTCGGTCGACCCCCGAACAGGAGTCGACCTAAGTGCTTAAGAATTAATGATTAAAGTTCAAAATCAGAGTTCCCAGGGCGCTCCTGTGAGATAAAGGGGCCTTCCTTAAGTAACTCATCCATAGTCTCTTTGAGAGTTGCGATCCCTTCCGGGAACCCACATTCCTTGAGCTTGTCATTGACAAAGACGAGCTCGGTCTGGAGCAGATCCAGCTCTGATTCGAGTCTGGCGATCCGCTTATGAAGCACTTCTTGTTGCATCGAAGCCTCCAGCTTATTATTGGTTTATTATCAAATTTTTTATTAAACAAGGCTGATTTAAATTTTATTATATAAATATAGGATATTTATTCCTATGACCTAGTTTATATACCTCTTCTGATTTCCTTCAAAGTATAAAAAACAGAAAAATTGCAAAAAACACATAAAAATTATTTTGGTCAAATTATGTGTTATAACGTTTAAAAAACTAACTACATCTATTATAATTTTTAATACGCGGTAATTTAAAATTTTATATTTAGTCTTTGTTCTATATTACTGTGTATTTGTCTTATAAATATATAATCTAATTTTATTTATTATGTTTTAGTTTTTAATAATGTTAATTTATATTGATTTTTAGAGTTATATAAACTAAAATATTAGACGATTAATAAAAGAATAATCGATCAGATTGTTTTATTTAAAAAGGTTAATTTAAACTTTTAATAACCTTCATAATAATTCTTGGAGGAATTATGGCAACATCGCTAGAGAGTCCTGTTGTAGCAAGCGGTTCAGGAACCGTTGCTAGACCAGGAGAGTGGAGCTCTATTACTAAGAGAGCTTTTTCAACGCACGTGTATGACTACTGGCAGAATAAAGCTGCAGAAAATGAAGCGGCTGGTAATTCGAAATGGGCAGTAGTGAATAAAATTGGTGCGTACGTATTGCAAGCATTAACTTGGATTGGTGCTACTTTGGGTGGATTTATTGTCACTGGACTAATCGACCTTGGACAATCCGTTAAAGCTTGGCGTGAAAGAAAAGTTGAAGCACTAGAACTTCATAAACTTACAAACGAAGGCATTGCAGAAGGCCTCGTGAAGCAAGGTTCGGCTCTAGTAAAACTAGATCCAAATCGCGGTCAAACAAGATGGCCTTTCACTTCAGCTCCTGTAGCCGGTAATGTCCGAAGACACTTCGGAGAAGAAATCGACGCTGTTACTAGAGCAATGGCTCGTAAGACAGATAGCATGAACCCGACCGATACTCAAGCGGAACTCGCTGGTCTTTCTGATAGACTAACAGCTCAAGTTCAAGCAATTGCTGGTAAAGAAGGCCGTGACGAGACGACTGGTGATGTAAAATACAACCTTACAATGGTCTCAAGCACAAGTGCTGGAGATAGATTGTGGGCTGAATACCTAAGACTTGGTGGACCAAATCAAGCCGTACGAATGGATCAATTCATCATGACTTTAGTCGGTGGAAGAATCGCAGCTCACAGACATCAGGTTGCTACTCAAACAGCTGAAGAAGCTGCAAGACGACTTGTTAGTGGTTCAGCTAGCTTGAGAGACCCACAAGTTCTTCGAGACTTGGGAAGAGATGCTAGAAGAGTCACAGACCTAATTGGTGGTGATCCACAAGTCGTGGCTAAAGAGATTCAGAAACGAGCTAAAGAACAAGTTGAAGAGGAAGTTAGAACCTTAACAACTGAAGTTGGTACGACTACCCCAGAAGATCTATCAGCAAGATTGGCTAACTTGAAAAAGTTAAGAGGTCTTGGCGGTAGCATCTTTACAGCTGGACAACGAGTTGCTGAGCGAATGGACGCAGTAGATGCTCTTAGCGGAAAAACAGTAACAGTACCTGTCAGCGTTGCAGATCTTAGAGACGCTAGAACAGGTGGTACAATGGCTGAGTTCCATTCAGCTAAAGCAAAAGCGACTCAAGCTGCGATCAAAGGATTGAAGACAGAAATGGCTCAAACCGATGGTCAGTTAGCATTAGCTAGAAGACGTCGTGAAGTTATGGGTACAGAATACGATCGAACAGCTCAGGCTCTTGTAGAAAATCTTGGAGTTGAGCAATTCGATGTAAACGCTGAGATCCAAAAGGCAGAGAGATTACAGAAAGCTCATGAGGAATTAGCTGCTGCACAAGCCAAGTTGAAGCCTCCGGTATCAGCTGAAGAGCCAGTTGAACTTCCATCTGTAATTCCATCTGAAGAAGATCGTATCGAAGAAGAACCTGTTCTCTTCGAAGAAGAAAGAGAGCGAGTACAAGAACTCTCTACAGGAAGGGCTTACCTCGGTACAGCCGCAAAAGTACTAGGTGGAGCTGCCGTTGTTGGTGGTGGTCTCTATGGAATCTATAGTTACCTCCGTGGCGGATCTTCTCAGCCTGTAGTAGAGGAGCCTGTTTCCTATCCTAATGGAACAACGTTCGTAAATGGTACTTTAACAGCACCTGATGGAACTCAATTCAGATCCACAGAGGCTGATAAGCCAGTACCACCTGTAACTCCAATACGACAAGAAGCTCCTAAAACAACTCCACCAAGAGTTGTTGTAAGAGATCTTCATGGTGGAACATCTACTGAGGAACCTCTATTTGGACAGACTCTTTCAATGCCCGAACTTTTTCCACGGGTAGAGGAAAGAGGACCTAAGTCTGGAAACTTTACAGCTCCTCCAGTTGTTACTCCTCGAGTAGTTGAGGACAGAGGGAACACATCTATTCCAGTTGGTAAGTTCTCTGCAGTAGATAGTGGAACATCTCCTGTTCCTCATGTTCCAAGTTTTCTGGACATCTTAGGATCTACTCCTTTAATGTCTCCAGCGAACATTACTCATAACGTAACTGCGAACGTAACTGTTTAAGGTTACTCTAATCCGATCTTATCGGAAAACACAAAGGCTATGCCCCTAGGGGCATAGCCTTTTTTTGTTCAGAAATACTCCAACGATCGAAACTTTGTTTGACCTCTCAGGTCAAGGATTCTCATGGCCTGGAAGGTTTCTTCGATAGACCAATCTTCTATTCAAGGATTTGTCTAGATCGCCCATTTCTTGGATCTGGTAGGGTTTTTATTTCGAGAGGTGCCCCTCCTTCCTTGGCCTTATTAAAGGCGCTAAAAGGAGCTTCTAAATCAACAGTAAGGGAGCTTTTATTGCGAATTAGAAGGTGATAATAGTCCTTATTCAAAATGATGAGGACTTTCTTCATGAGGGGGAAAATACTATGTCAAAACGTCTTATTCGAAAGCTCAATGCAAGCATCTATATATGAGGAGCTCTCAGGGAATTGCCTAAGAAGGTGTGAAGTAATTTATTTAAGAGGATAGTTGCGCTTGAAGTAAGCGACCGTGATTTTCATCAGCCCCGTATACTTTAAAGCCTCGGAAGATGCGGTCTAAAGCGAGCGCTGCCGCGAAGGGGTCTCTTTGATACTTATTCACTTCAGCTTTTAGGAAGGCCCAGAATTCAGCTGTTTTTTGATCCATAGCTGTGCTTTTCTGGAAGATCCTGAAGATGGTTCTCAGGCGTTCTTGAGCTGCTAAGTAGGCTGGAGTGCCTTCAACGATTCCATTGGGATAAGGGTCCTGAATCGCATTGTAGGGTAGTAATTGGAACAAATGGACTCCCTGTAATAGCGTATTATCTGGATCGGCAGGTGCGAATGCTTGATATCCTCCGGACTCTGGGAGAGGCATCCCTACGATTCCTCTTTCTCTGATCAGGGCGGGGCTCGACGGGGATGCGTGAGCGGAGACGTGGCTAGGAGGAGTTACGAAAGAGGTTTGGGATCCTGTTGTGGAGGATCGGTCACTGTCTCTATCTCTTTCTAAAACGCTTCTGTGGGAGTGAGAGGGAGCTGATTCAAGGTCCACCAGATCAAATACTTCTTCTCTATCTCTTGGAAGTGAGTGAGTTACAGGAGCTGATTCCTGACGGGTTGCCCCCCAGCTCCGTGGCCATCCCCATCCTCCTGATTGAGAGGCGGTGGAGACCGGAGTGGTTCTAGGAGAAGGACTTGGGCTCAGTTCGAGGTCGTGCACTTCATCTCTTGAATGTTCTCTGGACGGGCTCAAATGAGAGGGACTCAAAGGAGCTGACCTGGAACCTACGGTTGGTAAGGGTGGTTCCCATTCATCTTCTGTACCCGGAAGTGATTCAAGATCAAGGTCTATAACCCTGTCACGATCAGGAATGCTTCCATGAAGGGAACCTAGCTCGTCGCGAAGTTCATGAACGGTATCTCTAGTCACCTGAGGCTCAGCTGAATAGGTGCTTCCTGAAACATGGGCTCTTCGATTAAATAAAAGCTGGTGGAGACCATTGATCGTATCTGAGACGGTTTCAGGGCCTCTTGGCATAGGCCATAGGGACTCTCCCGCGGTTAAGGCATGCAGTCTGCGACCTTCGGTCTCATGAATGCCTACCGTGCTCGCATCAATCGGTTCATTTTCTCCATCCTTGATCGTATTTCCTGCGGAACCCTTAATGAGCTTTATCTCTCTGAAAATCCGAGACATATGTTCAGCAGTCAATCCATGTCCATGCTGCTGTATGCCATAGGCCTCAAAGGTTTTTTGAACGATCGCCTTGATCATCCTGATCTGATCTTCAGGAAGCCTTCCTGAACCAGAAGGATTTCGGCTCTTCACCACGAGGTCATAGATCTTTGTTTGCCCACCTACCTGGACTTCTATGCCGATAGGGACCGTGAATTCATGACTACTGGGAGCCGAACTGGGGCTAGAATGCATGCTCATAAGGATTTCTAGTTAAATTAGTAAATATTTTAACATGTTCTTTATTAAACTACAATTAACTTAGGATAGTTGGTTTAATTAATAAGGTCTTTGATTTAGAAGGGGTTATATTTTTTTCAGTTGCAAAGGGAGGGAGACTGGGATAATATATAACGTACTTATGAATGAAAATGAGATCGATGAAGAGCTCTCCCAGGGACTGAAACCATGGGACTGTCTATTGATTTTCGGGCCGCCAGGCTCTGGAAAAGGGACGCAGGGGAAATTCCTCTGTAGTGCCGGAAATCACTATCACCTTTCCTCCGGCGATATCTTCCGGGGGCTTTCTCCTGATTCTGCTGCCGGCAAGATCTTTCATCGCTATGCGTCCAAGGGGCATTTAGTCCCTGACGAGGTGACCGTCAAGATCTGGTATCACTACGCCTGCGGTTTGATCTCAACAAATCGGTACTTCCCCAAGGAGCAGTTTCTTCTACTCGATGGAGTTCCCAGGACAATCGAACAGGCCAAGCTTTTGGAAAAGTACATCAACGTCAAGCGTATCATCGTTCTTGAGACTAAAAACATCAACGGCCTGATTCAGAGAATGAAGAGAAGGGCCCTTATCGAAAAGAGACATGATGATAGCGACGAGAAGGTCCTCAAGACTCGAATGGAAGTCTACGAAAAGGAAACTTCCCAGCTTCTCAGTTACTATCCCGATCAGCTGATCTCCCGGTTCAATGCCGATCAAAAACCTCTCGAAGTGTTAAGAGATATTTTGATCGAATTAGCAAAAGATCTTTCTCGTTAAAACTTTTCTCTAATAAATAACTTTTCAATTATTTTATTAAATCGATTTTTATTTTCTTTTTGTTATATAATAATTTAGAAAGTAAATTGTTTTGGGGAGAAGTTATGGCAACTATATTCCGTGCTGGAGCCGGAGATGTCGATCCGGACATCGTTGGGATGAGGTTTGAAGATCACGATCCGACAAGAGATCCGACCATTGGTCCCGTTAAGTCAGTCGATGAATATCTTCGACAGAACCTTGGACATGGACCTGAACATCGTCAGTATATTCCAGATCAAGTTAGAGAGTTTTCTGCGGTCTATGGAGATCAGATTCATGAAGTTCGAGGAAATGGAGATTGCGGAACGACTGCTTTTGCAGGAGCACTTCTCTATCTGATGAACGAAAGTCCAGAAAAAGCTGAACAGATCGTTCCTCTGATTATGAACCTAGCAAGCCATGGTGATCTAACTCACCAACTACGGGATGATATTGAAGAAGTGATAGGGCCGATTCTTCAACTGCAGAAGGGAAGAGATGATCACTTTCGTGACGAATTGCTAGGCAATCGAAGTTTTGCTTTAGCTCTTTCCCGTGTCGTTCGCGCGATCGGATATTATAATATTCCACTGGTGATGAAAGACCGATTCGATGAAATGGGCATACCGGAAGAAGAAAGGCAAGATTATGCAGCCCTGTGGATTTCTCGCCAGGCAACAGAAGGAATTGAAGTTCCAGGATACCAAGCTTTATCCAGAATTTTTGGAGTGCGAATTCATGTCAGAGCATTGACAGAGAGAAGAGAAGATGTAGGCAAGCCCCTTTATTTCCAATATTATCCTTCAGATCGAGAGGAGTACAAAGTCATAGATATTGCTATTCTAAGAAAGGGCGCACACTATCTTTTTGTTGTTCCAGACAAAGAAAGACAAAGAGCACATGGTCTTGTTGATGCTGCTCCATTAAGACAGGCAGTTATTGATCCAATAGTTGACGCTGATGCAAGAGTAGACCATGTTGCAAGGGAAGCTGTAGCGAATGGAAGAGATACACAACAGGAAATCGGAATGGTCAAAAAGATCATCATCGGAGCGGCAGGAATTGTACTTGCAGCAGGATATACTCTTCTGTTTACTGATATCGGTAAGGCTTTCATCAATTCATTTTTCTAAGTGCAAGCCCTTCAATGTTTTTTTTGAAGGGCATTTAAATCGAATTTTTAATTCATAACTAATTTAATTTTTCTTCTTATGTTAGTTAACTGTAACTTAATGCAAGGTTAACGGTTGGTTAACGGCAATCGACTATAATAGTAGTACGAAAAAAAAAGTAGTACTGTCATGGCTTCGATTGAAATGAGAGCCCTTGGGGGACATACCCAACCTGTCACTTTCCAGAGCTTAGTTGGTTTAAGCAAAACCGATGCAACTCAGCTCACATCTAAAGTCACCGGTGCAACACGTCATAGTTTGTCTGCATTGGCAGAAGTTGGTTATGGAACAAACCGTTGGCCTAAAGGTGTTTCCCGAACGGTTCTTCTTTTGAATTACCCAAGTATCTTAGCTGTCCCCTTAAGCGGTCTTTCCATTGCAAGCGCTTACGGTGATGGAAAAGAAGCTCTGGCTATTGACGACAAGGAAGGAATTCGTGATGCGCTGTTGTCGGGACTTGAAGGAGGTTTGAGCTTAGGTGAGGCTCTGTTATGGGCTGATTTTTGGGTGAGCGAAATCTTCACCGGGGTTGATGTCGGTCTTATCTCAGCAGGAATGGTCCCGATCGGGATTCCTCTTGGATTAGGAGAAGCAGCAGCTGCGGTCGGAATTGCTCTTGATTCGATCGGTCTGCATCGGTGCTACAAAGTAAGTCAGGAAGCGAAAGAGATCATCGCAAAGGATAACGAGGAAGAAGCCATCGAAGAAGGGATGGAGTTTTTTCAGAAGAACTTGAGCCTGACTACAGATGATCTGTTGAAAATCGAAGAGAAAATCGATCAGAAGCACCCCTTGGCCACTGACCCGGAAAAAGCAGAAATACGCAAAGTCGAAGTTCAGAAGGCTTTGAAGAAGAAATTTGCGCAATTCAAGAGAAGAGTCGGAAATAAGACAGCCAAAGAAGTTGTGAAGGAAGTGTCTGAGCTCGAAAGGGGATTGAAGGCTGATTCTGTCGAAAAGGGAAAAGCTGCTGAAAAGATCCGTACTCTTTTGAGTGAAGTAGAGAAAAAGTCATTCAGAAAATCGATCGCCCATGTCATTGGCATATTGGGTGCGGTGATTGCGATCGTTGGGATTGTGGCTCTCGCATTGGGTGCTCCCTTATTGCTTTATACGCTTCTCTTCCTCATTGCATGTATTATCTCCCTTGGGAGGTTTGTCTATGAAAGAAACGCTATAAAGTAAATTTTTTTCATTGCAGGTGAAGGGTGATGATTTCCGAGTTATTAAACCCGGGATCAAGGTCAGTTTCACGTTCCACCCTTCAGCTGCTTTTCTTTGCAAAGGCACTTTGCTGGAATTCATCACCTTTAAATTTTAAGTTATTAGATTTTTCTTTTAATTATAATTAAATAAGTAAGCTAAATTTTAGATTGTTTAATTTTAAGATGTTTAATGTTATAATAATACAGGGAAAAGTTAAAATTTTAATAACAAATGGCTACTGAGGCAAATACAAGTTCAAACCGTTTTCGCTTGGCATCTGTGTCGATACGATACGATTTGGAAGCGAGGATCTCTTGGCTCCAAAATTGGGACAGGAATCGTACGCTCGTGTCCAGATGGCGGTGCAGTCCGCTTTGGTCGATAATGCCCAGTTCCAAAAAGATTTAGCCGTTTCGAAGTCCAAGAGTTTTGATTTCAACTGGAATGGACAGACGCTTTCCTATCGCATCGGTGGTGGAGAATGGACAGTTGTTCCTGCGGACCAGAAAATCATTCCTCTTTTTGCCTCTAACATTCGTTAAGCTCATGAGATTTATTCTCAAAATGCTTCTCCATTGCGAAAAATTCAGCCTATAGATTGGGAGAGTCCAGAGCTTCAAAGAAGTGCGCAAAGGATTGAGAAGGTCAAAGAGCATATCCAAAAGCATCGGAACTTCGATGGAACGGAAAAACACCGTTCGATCAAACGATCTGTTGGTAGAAGGGTTGTGGAACCTCTTTTTGATACCTTTAGTTTCAAAAAGCATATCATTTACTCGATCTATGGTGATAAGGGTAGTCCTGCATCCGTCTGGTTAGGCTATGCCTCTGTTCCTGTAAACCTGCTTGCTGGATATCTCGTGGAGAAAAGTGGAAAGAAGATTTTAGATGAATCGGTCAAGTTTGAAGATGCAGAAGGGATCCGGGACGGAAAAGCTCTTTACTACCAGGGTAAGTTATTGAAGTATGGCTCGGTTGCGCTTGGAGCTTCTTTGGCTACTGAATTGGTTGCCGATAAAGTGTTGACGGGAACGGCTGCGGCGCATACTGCAATCGCAGGGGCTTCCATTGGAACGGGAGGACTTTTGGCTATATTGGCCTATTCGTTGATGAGTGCTGGTTATACGGGATACAATGCATTTAGGTGCATGAAATTCCGGCACCGTTTGAATCAGCGATTGGATCCTTCTGTGAAAGAAGGTGAAAGACCACCACAAGAGAATGAGAAGCAACGTGCTGCTTTGGAATATCTTCATGGGCTTCTTATTCCTAAAAATGAAGATATATTACGCGTAATTGAAGAGGTGAAAAAGGATAAGAGTATCCCTTTGGACAAGGAAGAAGAAGAAATAGAGAAGAAAATTGAGAATCTTTTCATCAGCCGTGTCCAGTATTTGATCCGGAGATGTGGGACAAAGAGCGTTCGGCAAATCATCGAAAAAGCTCCTGAATTAATTGAAAAGCTTCAAAGTGAAGATCGAGAAGTCAGAGACAAAGCGGTGGAAGAGTCAAAAAAGATTATTCATTGTGTAAAGAACGAAAACACACAGAAGACCCTCTTATATACGATCTTGTTCATCGCTGCATTGATCGGAATTGTTGCCCTGCTCATTACGTTCACACATGGAGCAATTCTTGCAACGTTTATCCTTGGTGGAATTGCTGCTGGAATTTCTGCGTCGGTCGGTATTTACATCCTTGGCCAGTACTTGTGGTTTATCTATCAGCATAGAAAAGATAATAAAGATGAAACAGCCGAGAACGCGCCGCATGAAAAAATGCCTATTGAACCTGTGGGGATGGGGATTGATGTAGCGATCATTTAACGAATTATTTGGGGAAGAAGAAAATGACAAGCATTGTCGTCGAGGAGCTCCCTTTAGAGGGAGCGTCTCTTATAAAAGCACCTGATTCTGTCAGTTCAGAAAAAACTAGTCATAGTGGATATGAACTAGTAAAGCTGAACCAGCTTGCATTCGGAAAAGATGCTTGTGTCCATTCTCATGACTTCGACAAAATCTCCCAGAGGGCAAAGGGGAAGCTCGAAGAGGCCTTTTCTAAAGTATTCAAAGACAGGCGTACTCGTCCCTATTTGAAAAATCTCGGCTCTAAGACGGATTTTCATTATGACCTTACCGCACAAGGACTTTCTATCCGGTTTGGAAAAGATCCTAAAAATGCTCTATTTCTACCTTTTGAGCAGTTGATTGACTTGAAAAAAGACGATCCCTTTTATCAGGTTTTCAGATCATTGAAACAGATTCAGGGATCCGTTCTTGCCATCGAAGCGGGTAATGAGATGGAACAAAGGCTGAAGGCAAGAAAGAGGGCTGATGACAAAATTGAAAAGCTCTATAGAAAAGTACATGAAGAAAGAAGCAGAGATATTGAAAAAGAGGAAAAATCCCTTAAAGGAAGGACTCTTCAAGTGGGTTCTCCAACGAGAGAATGGTTTGGGTTTGTGTGGAATATCCTAAGAGGAATTTCATCTATAGGACGCCATCATCCTGTTGTCTTAACGCACGGAATGCTAAGTGGAGCTCTTGGAGGGATCACAGGTGGGCTGATATTGAATGAAGGGTACAGGATGCGGAAAGAGGCGAGTGAAGTAGAGGATGTTGAAGGAGTCCGAATGGGCCATTCTCAAGAACTTCTCGGTTCTATGATGGTAATGAGCGGAATTGATCTAGCAATATCCAATACTGCATCTTTAGCTCATGCATCTCATGTCGCATCTGCTGCAACCATTCCTCTGATTCCTTTATATGGAGGTGTTTCTGCCGCTGCTCTTTTTTACGGTCTCTATGGATTGAAAAAAGCCCAGGTTTTTAAGAGAAAGCTCGATGAAATTCTCGATAACTCCTCACTTTCTCCTAAAGAAAAGGTGCGCAGTGTTCTTAATTTTCTCCATCGTAAAATCAGTTTGAATGAATGGGAAAAGATGGAAATTCGAACGCAGATTGAGAAACGCTTTCCTCACATTTCCGGTAAAGAAAAGGATGAGAAACTGCAAGAGGAAATCGAAAAGGTGCTCAAGAGAAAGCGACTTCGTCTGGAAAGAAGGATCGGAGTCGAGATGACGAATGAAGTGATGGAAAAATTGATGGACTTAAGAAAAGGGATTGAAGATCCCAAAACGGAAAAACAGTGTATGCTTGATGCCAAAGATCTAATTCATAAAGTAGAGGTTAGTAATTACAAGCAGAACGTCCGTTTTGCCATGATTGTTCTTGTAGGAATATTGGGGCTCATTACGGCAGTGACCTTCTTTACTGTAGGAGGCATTACGCCTATTCTTATGATGGCCTTTTGCTCTGCTATCTGGTTTGCTATTGAAGTGCCAACGATTACAGATGCAATTGGAGCTGCTGTCCATAGAATGCACCAGACAATTATTTCTCATTCCGATCCCATTCCTATCCTGCAACGAGATCCTGCTGTACGTCATCTGGAAAAAGAGTTTTATGATCATGTCAAATTTGGCTATACTGAAGAAAACATGATCGATGATGAAAGAGCCGCTCCTTGAAGATTTTTTAGACTACGTCCGGTCGGAAAAAGGCCTCTCCTCCAATACCATTCAAGCATACGGTTCCGACCTTTCTTCTTTTTTTCAATTTCTAGATGGTAAAAAGATTCCAGAGGTAAAAGAAGAAAATATTCTCCGCTTTCTTGCACGAAAAAAATCGGGAGGATATGCGAGTTCTACTTTGTGCCGTCTGCTTGTTTCACTAAAAGTTTTCTATCGGTTTTTAAAACGGGAAGGGATCACAGAAAAAGATATCGGTCGGTATTTTGACACGCCCAAAATCTGGCAGCTGATTCCTGAGGTCATGACTTTTTCTGAAATAGATCTTCTTCTCGGGCAGCCCAATGCTGAGAGTTCGTTAGGTGCAAGAGACAAAGCGATCCTGGAACTTCTCTATGCAACTGGAATGAGGGTGTCTGAACTCTGTAAGCTCAAGGTGACTGATCTTGATGATCAATTTGTGAAAGTGAAGGGAAAGGGAAAAAAAGAAAGGGTCGTTCCTGTTGGCAAAGCAGCCATCGAGGCTGTCGATCAATATCTCCTCCATCATAGGGGAGAGCCCCAGGCCGAGACTCTGTTTCTTTCGCGGTCCGGAAAGCCGATCGATCGGGTGACAGTCTATAACAGGGTCCGTTTCTACGCTCGGAAGGCGGGGATTTCGAAGAAGATCTCTCCCCATACTCTGAGACACTCATTTGCGACGCATCTCCTTGAAAATGGGGCAGATCTGCGTCTCATTCAGGATATGCTGGGCCATGAGGATATAGGGACTACAGACCGTTATACCCATATCAGCTCCTATCAGCTAAGACGCGCATTTGAGGCCTTTCATCCCCGTCCCTAAAAAATATTACTTGTCAGCCTCCTTAATCGTATATTCATATTTTTACTATATACTCGTGGCGAAACAACAAGAGGTAGACACTATGGCCAGTAATTTACAATTTCGAGGAGACAGATCTGATAGGGATGTCTATATTGACATGTCTCATCTAGAAGGAGATCACACAATTGATCCTAGAGATCGAACAGTATCCGGTTCAACAAGGAACTCAAGCAGGTGTGAGCAAGTAAAAAACATCGCTATTCAAGCTCTATATTATGGTGGGATCACCGTTGCAGCTTGGATGTTATCGCAGCCCGTAGGCCTTGCTTTGAGAAACTACTTTTATGGCTAATAGAAATAGGAAAAAAGATTATGGCTGAAACATATATATCAGATTCCTTAAGAGCACCGAGTGGTCATGGGGGATTTATAGGACACGGAAACCCGACGTTTACGGACCCAGTAGACCATGTTGCGCATGGGGTTATTTTGGGAATACAGGATGGGGGAGCCGAAGAGGCGCACATTCCAGCTGCCGTTATGGCACCTGTTCCCGAACGGGCTGGAATTACCTCTCTCAGGTTTGGAGCTCTTCTGCGCAAACTAAACAGGATGGATCCAAATGATCCACGAAGAGCCCTCATCATACAGAAACTTCGAAATCTTGAAACTTATGCAAGAGACCAGCACATCATTCATCCAGAGGATAATCCTGTGGAATACCTGGTAAGTCTCATAGATGGGAATGGGAATTCGTTGGATACCGAGGAATCTATAGACCAATCCTTAGAATTTCGTGATCATTTGGAACGATGCTCTGAGGAGCAGGTTGAAGAAATAGATGCTCGAATATGGGAAATTCTTACCCTATTAAGAGGTGTTCATCAAGGACCACAGATAGAGGAAGATCAACCGGAAAATGTACAGCCAGCAAACAGTTCCTATCTTAGCGTTGCAATTCCGATTGTAGCGAGTATAACGGCTCTAGCCATTCAATATTTTTTCACAACATAATAATCATCGGAGAAATAATATGTCGCACGTAGTAGGTCAACCAGAAACTTTGTTAACAGGACCTTCTAACTCAGTTGAAGATGATACGATCCCTATGGATAAATCGGGTGGAACTTTTCTTCGGCCTCTTAGCCGCCGTGAACCAGCAAGTGTTGAAGTAGTTCATCTTCGGGGCCCTCAAAGAGCAAGGAGTGTGTATAGAGGAAGAGGAAGTATTTGTTCTTGTCGAACTGCAATCGTTACTACTTCCCTAGCAGTGGCCGCTATTGGCCTTGGTGCACTAGCGTATACTGCTAGAAGTCAGTTACAATTTCCATATATGTACTAAGGGTAAAGAGCATGGCTAGTGAAATCAGAGATCTCGCACCTCCCATAGCTTCTTCTGGAGGAGATGCTGTTCATAAGAAAGAAACAGGAGGGGGAGCTGTTCCTCATGACCTAGGCGACGTCCCATTCCGGAGAGTAGGAAGAGTCGCAATCCATCACATGAATCCCCATCAAAGGGCAAGGGCGGTACTGGTGATCCGAAATAGAAGAGGTCCTAGTTCCTCCTGTAATTCTTTGGTAGCTGCGACAGTTACAGTAGGCGTGATTGCTTTCGGCTTCTTAGTGCATGCTGCTAGAGGACATCTCATATAGTATTGCTTTCAAATAGGATCCTAGATAGAAAAAAGATATGAAAATATCCTATCTAGGCATTCCTTTATTAGCTCTTCTTCTCCTTGGGTTTTTTCTCATAGGAATCAATTCCTACATCGTTTTTGATGCCATCAGATTTATCGCCTATCCCAAAATTACCCCATTAGTTCAAGAGCACAAATTTTTTCTTATAGGAGTTGCCCTAGGATTATATTCGATTGGGAGTGCATGTCTGACCCTATTTTTTGGAGGGCTCAGCGATCGAATAGGAAGAAGAAAGGTTTTTTTGCTTTCCATGACGATCTGGGCTGTCGGTTATCTCGTCAGTGGAATAGGAGCTGGTCTTAGTGTTCTTGGGTTTATTTTTCTTGGCCAATATCTTAGTGGAGCAGGGGATTCTTTTCGTCCGCTTGTCTATGCTTCATTAGCTGATCTCCATCACGATCCTTATCCGAGAATGAAATCTTTCGGAATTTTTGCCTCAGCAGATGGTGTGCTTGCAGGGGTCTTTTTTATTTTAGATTTTTCTCTGATTCATCGGCATACTCCCTTGTTCAAATATCCCATTATTCCTTTTTTTACGACGGCTATCATCGGTATATTCGTATGGGTAGTGATCTATTTGAACTTTGCAGAAGCGAGGGAGCTCTCAAAGAAGGACTGGCATCATTCTTTCCGGGGATTTAGAGCTGTATTCAAGGCGAAAGGAATCACAAGACTCTTCATTCTATTCTTTTTAGCTATCCTTCCTTTCTTAACCCTTGAAGAGACCCATTCATCCTATATGTTTCTGCACCATGCCTCCACACGCTTTCACATCATGCTGCTCTATGTATCGATGAGTATCGGTTGGTTTGCTTCTGCCTGTTTTTTGTTTCCCTATCTTGTTAAACGATTTCCTATTGGCAAAATCTTTCACTATGCCTTTGTGGTTTATTTTATCTTTTGGGTCTTGTTCCCTCCATTTTTGCGCCAGTTCTTTTTATATTCTCTTCCCTTTTTCACAGGCATATTGATGGGATTGTTATGGCCTTCGATTCAAGGTCTGATCTCTCTGATTACTTCCCCTGATCATCAAGGTAAAGCGATGACCATATGCTATTTCATACTCGTAATGTCTGCTTTTCTTAGTCCTTTATTGCTACGTCAGGAAGCTGTTCTTCATCCCATTTCTTTTTACTTTTTCATCACCGTCTGCATCATCATTGCTATCTGTGTTTCTTTTTCATTCAAGAATTACAACAACAATCTAAGTAAAAAGACTTTCTAAGCGGGGTTGCTTTCTGCTTTCTTGGCTTTTCGCTTCTCTTTGATCTCACGCAACTTTTTGAACATGATCTCAAAGTAGTAATAGATGACGGGAGTTAAATAGAGGGTAAGGAGCTGAGAGAATACGAGTCCTCCGACAATGACAAGGCCGAGTGGGATGCGGGATTGGGCACCTGCACCACCTATGCCAAGGGCAATGGGAAGGGCCCCCATAAAAGCTGAGGCAGAAGTCATGATGATCGGGCGGAAACGGATCATGCAGGCATCAAAAATGGCATCATAGGCACTTTTATTTTCATGCTGGATCGATGCGTTGGCAAAGTCGACCATCAGGATCCCGTTTTTCATCACAATACCGATAAGCATGATGAGTCCTACAAAAGAATATAGGTCGAGGGTGGCGCCAACAATATATAAAGATAACAGGCCTCCCAGGATCGTAGGAGGTAGCGCAGTCATGACTGTGATTGGATGAATGAAATTCTCATAAAGGATGCCTAGTACGATGTAGATAATGAAAATCGTAATGATGAATAGGAATTTGAGGCTGGCAAATGATTGCTTGAAGACGTCTGCTGTACCTTGAGCAACTCCAATGACGTTCGGTGGAAGGGTTTCTTCTGCCGCTTTTTCTAGGGCATTAACGGCATCGCCGAGAGGCATCCCCTGGGGAAGATTATAAGAAAGAGTGACTGAGGGAAGTCCGTTAAAATGGTTTACAGTAAGAGGACCGACAGTTTCCGTTGCTGTGACGATTTGAGTCAGAGGAACCAAATCGTTTGTGCTGGAACGGACATAAAGATCATTGAGTACGGATGGGTTGCGATAGAAGGAAGGGAGGGTTTCAATGATCACATCATACTGGTTGATGGGAGTATTGATCGTTGAGACCTTTCCATCCGAATAGGCAAGACCGAATAGCTGCTCGATTTGAAAAGCGCTAATATTGAGATCAGAGGCCCTGTCCCTATTGATGTCAATCTCCAACTGTGGTTGAGTGACTTGAAGGTCACTGGAGACTTGTGTCAATTGGGGCAGTGTTTTTAATTTATTTTCGAGCTTTTCAGCTGTCTCCCATAGATCGTCGCTATTGATACTGGTCATCGCATATTGATAGAGACCTTTCATTTGCGTTCCCACTTGCAGGTTGATAAGAGGCAGTGGAGCAAGGAACGTATTGATCCCAACGATATCGAACATCTTTGCCTGCAGGCGGTTGATGATAGTGAAAATGTTCCCTCTTTCGTTATAGGGTTTGAGGCGAATGAACATGAGTCCTTCATTGTCTTCTGAAATAGATGCAACGGATACGACGGACTCTACTGCCGGATCGTCGATGATTGTCGTTGAGACATCTGATTGATAGTCGGCCATTTTAAAAGGGGATGTTCCATCGCGTGCCTCTGTAAATCCCTGGATGAATCCCATATCATCTGCAGGCAGAAAATCTTTGGGAAGAACCACAAAGAGCACCACTGAGAAAACGATATTTAAAAATCCGATGATCAAGACCACGTATTTGTGGCGGAAAATCCAGGAGAGAGAAGTTGCGTACACTTTCAGAACTTTTTCTGTGATCAAATCGACCAGGCGCTCCATCTTTGTTTTTGTGGACCCTTCATAGGGAGGAATAACGCGGCTGCAGAGCATGGGAGTAAGAGAGAGAGAGATAAAGGTCGAAATGGCTACGGCCAAAACGATCGTTACGGCAAACTCCCTAAAAAGCCGTCCGATGACTCCACCGAGAAAGAGCATGGGGATGAAAACAGCAATCAGACAGATCGAAGTGGAGAAAATCGTGATGCTGATCTCTTTGGACCCCCTCAAGGAAGCATCGAAAGGGGTCTCTCCTTTTTGCACATGGCGGACATTATTCTCTAACACAACAATGGCATCATCGACGAGAAAACCAATAGAGAGAGTCAGAGCGAGAAGGGAAAGAATATCGATGCTGAATCCGAACAGGTACATGCCTGCGAAGGTGCCGATGATGGATAGGGGAAGCGCAAGGGAAGGGATGATCGTATTCATGAGTTTTCCCAAAGAGAGGTAGATGATCCCTACGACGAGGGCAAATGCAATGATGAGGGTCATCTCAACATCCCGTACCGAATCATTGATGAACTCGGCTTTATCGAAGATACGATGCACTTCCAAGTTGGGAGGAAGCTGTCTCAGGATGCCAGGGAGGAGCTCATTGATCCGATCAATGATAGCAACTGTATTGGAACCAGGCGCTCTCTGAACCGCAATGACCACACATTGTTGGTCAGACTCTTTAGTGAGGTAGTTCAGATAGATTTTGTCATCTTGCAAGCTATTGAGAGAGCGGCCAACGTCATGGATTTTGACCATGGCGCCATCTTTATTCTTGATGACGAGCTGATCGTAGCCTGATCCCTGCAGGAGCTGGCCATCTACATCAATAGTGAACTCTTGGTCAGGCCCGAATAAAGTCCCTGTTGGGTTGTCGACATTCCCGTTTTGTACAGTGCTTAGTACCTCATCAATGCCGATTTGTTTAGCAGAGAGTTCTTGGGGATCGACCTGCACACGGACAGCAAAAGGCTCTCCGTAGGTAAGGACTTGAGAAACCCCATCGATCATATTGAGTCTCTGTCCAATATAGGTGTTTCCCATATCGTAAAGTTCGGCAAGGGTCATGGTAGGGGAGGTCACGGCAAAATAAATGATCGGTGTATCGGCAGGGTTGACTTTTCGGTAGGTGGGATTGTAGGGAAGGTCTTCCGGCAGGTTGGGCTGGGCTCGGTTGATCGCTGCCTGTACATCCTGGGCTGCAGCATCGATACTTCGGTCGAGAGAAAACTGCAATACATTTGTCGTTGTTCCTGTGACACTGTTAGAGACAAGAGCTTGTACTCCCTCAATGGTCATGAACTCTCTCTCCAGAGGCGTTCCTACTGTATTGGCCATCGTTTCCGGATTGGATCCAGGATTGGAAGTAGTGACCATGATCGTTGGATAATCTACGTTGGGAAGATCACTGACAGGCAAGCCAAAAAAGGAGATTGCTCCAAAATAGAGAATGCTAATCATGACAAGGGTTGTCATGACAGGGCGGCGGATGAAAGGTTCGGAGATGTTCATTCTAGTCTCACCTTTTTCTGTTTCGGAGCCTTTTGAATTTTAACCGTACTTCCATCTGAGAGATTGATCTGTCCATCGATCACTACTTTTTCATTTTCTTTCACCCCGTCGAGTACGATGATGTTGTCGTCTTCTCTCTGCCCCAATTTCAGTTTTCTCAATTCAACCGTATTGCCCCCTTCTTTGAGAACGTAAACGATCGGACCTGATTGGGTCATCACGACAGCTTCAAAAGGAATGAGAATCGCATCAGACATCCAGTACAAAATCAGCCTTGATCGAACAAAAAGTCCGGGCCAAAGCTGTTTGTCGAGGTTATCAAAAATTCCCCTAAGTTTGATCTGTCCTGTATTTTTATCCACGGTATTATCAATGAGTTCAAGACACCCTTCGATATGCCCTTCTTTAAAGTGATCAAAAGAGACCCATACTTTTAACGGGTTTTGATTGTGGTACTTCATGATCTTAGGAAAATTGATCTCAGGAACAGAGAAAGTCACATAGATAGGTTCAATCTGATTGATGGTGATAATTGCGGAATCATTGGCTTTGATCAGATTTCCATAATCGATTTGCAGGATGCCCGTTTTTCCATTGATGGGGGAATAGATCCAGCAGTACTCCAAGTTTAGGGCTGCTTCTTCGACTTCTCCTTCATTTTGCTTGATTGCACCTTTAGTCGTCTGAACATTTGTTGTCAGTTGCTCATAGTCAATCTCTGAAAAATATTCTTCCTTTACAAGCGCAGCATAGCGGAGGACTTTGTCTTCGGCCAAAGCAAGGTTGGCTATATTTTCTTCCAGTACTCCCTGGGTCTGCTTGAGTTTTGCCTCAAAGGGACGGGGATCGATTGTAAAGAGGAGGTCGCCCTTTTTTACATAATCTCCCTCTTTAAAGTAGACACCTGTCAGTTCTCCATCGACTCTGGATTTTACTTCGACAGAGTTGATTGATTCGATATGACCGACTGATTCAATAAAGATCGGGGCATCTTTTTTGATAGCCGCTTGAACTTCAACAGGAAATTCCCGTTTGGCCTCTTCCTTTTTCTTCTTATGACAAGAAAGCGTAAAAACAGTGAGTGCGAGAAGGAATAAGATTAATCTCTGCATGGGGATAACTCAATGGGTTCTAACATAGTTTTAGGAGTGGGAGAACAGAGTGCGCCGGTAGCAAAAGCGAGATCGACCAGAGAGGAAAACCAGTCTCTTTTCGAGCTCACTTGTTGGGCGCGTGCATCTGCCAGTGAACTTTGGGCGGAAAGAACATTTAAAATCGTTCCCGTTCCCGCTTTGTAGTTGCTGAGGGCAACATCATAGTTTACTTTGGCGCTTTCGACATAGTCATCGGAGTATTCAACATTTTCAGCAGCTTTCAAAACGCTGTACTGAGAGGTTGTCACATCCTGAATGATGGTCAGTTCGGTATCCAGTAAGGAAGCTTGAGATGCTTCGAGGTTTGCCTTTGCAATGCGAACTCCATTTTTGTAGAAAAATCCCTTGAAGAGAGGAATATTGAGGCTGACTGAAGCTGTAAAATTGTAGTCTTCCGTCTCTCCTCCATCCCAGTAGTTTTTTCCTAAGTCGAACTCTCCTGAGATGGTGGGTCTAGATGCTGCCTTGGCATTGCGCAAATCTGCTTCTTTGGAGCGGACGTCAGCTTGGGCCGCTAAAAAATCCTGCCTGTTGTTTTGTGCTTGAAGGACTAATTCACCGACAGATTCAATGATAGGCTGTGTTGTAACAGTTGCAGGAAGGTCCTGTACCTGGAATTTTGTATTGGCAGCCAGTCCAATATCGGTGGCTAGTTGAGCATAGGCTGTCTCAACCGTTTTCTGCTGTTCGACGATTTTGATCTTGGTCTGGAGATAATCAGTACGCGCCTGCGCTACGTCGCCAAGTGCTGCAAGTCCCGTCGCAAATTTTAAATTGGCTGCATCTAGAGTTCCTTTATTGTTCTCTAAGTCTGCGTATAATGCCTCGAGTGTATGCTTTTGATAGAGGTAGGTATAATAGTCATTCATGACCGTTTGAAGAACGGTTTGAATTTCCTGATTGTGAGTATAATCAGCGACATACAATGCTTCTCTGGCGCTGTCAGCGGAGGATGAACGCTTTCCAAAATCGAGAAGAGTGTAAGTCAGTGCCAATTTTGGATTGACAGTAGTCTGATAGAATGGAACAAAAACGATCGTGTTGAAAAAAGATTGTCTAATGCGTGTATACGATGCAGAAAAATCGAGTTCGGGATAATAGTCACTCAGATTTTGTCCATAACTTGCAGCTGCAGAACGTGCTTGCGCCCAGGTTCTTTTTGTATTGGGATTGTTTTGCAGTGCAATGTCAATCAGATCGGCAAGAGATAAAACACCATCTGAAAAGTTTGGCGGAAGAAGCTGTTTGCAAAAAGAAGATGAGATCAGGGTGCTCGTCCTGTTGGGAGACCAGTCGGCATAAGGAGTTACAGGAGCCATCGAATAAGGATCAGTAACTCTTGTACAGCTTCCCAACAGAAATAATGAAATAATGACAAAAAGTATTTGCCGCATCTTCGCTCTCTGGGGGATTCCCCCTTAAGAAATTCTTTTAAAAGCGAAAAAGTTTGGCGTCAAGAGATTTAGTAGGAAGAAAGTTTCTTGTTGATGAGATCATTGACGATTTCAGGAGAAGCTTTACCACGTGTGAGCTTCATGACCTGTCCTACGAGAAAAGCGAATGCTTTTTTCTTTCCTGCTTTGTAATCGGCAATAGATGAAGGATTCTCATCGAGTACTTTGACGACAAGAGGTTCAATTTCTGAAACATCGGTAAGAGGCTGATAGTCGGGATTTGCCTTAACGATTTCTTCAGGATCCTTATCGGGATTATTGATCATATCGTCTGCGACCTGTTTGGCGATACGGCCGTTGATCGTTTGGTCTTCAATGAGTTTTACGAGTTTTCCGACATGCTCAGGAGGCATGAGCATGATTGACTTTCCTGTATCTTTCAGTTTTCCTGCAAATTCGACAGTGATCCAAGTGCAAAGATTTTTAGCCGTCGGCCCGACTTTTAGAGCATCTTCAAAGTAGTTGGAAAGTCGTTTTTCATTAACCAGGATCGAAGCATTATATTCGGAAAGTCCCAGTTCATTTACATAACGTTCGAAGCGCGCATGCGGAAGTTCTGGCAGCATTTCTCTGATTGAATCGATGTAATCATTGTCGAGGATAAGAGGGACCAGATCAGGTTCTGGAAAGTATCGGTAATCATCAGCAGTTTCTTTACTACGCATCAAAAAGATCTCTTTTTTTTCCGCATCCCACCGATAGGTTCCTGATTTGATGACTTCAGTAGGATCTTTTCTGGGATGAGTCTCATATTCTTTGATCTGTCTTTTGATCTCAGCCTCAATCGCGAGCTCGAGATAATGAAAGGAGTTCATGTTTTTGATTTCAGTCTTGGGACGTAGTTTTGTTTCTCCCTTGCGTCGAATGGAGATGTTCGCATCTACACGAAGAGAGCCTTCTTCCATATTGCAATCGGAAGCATCGATGTATTCCATGATGGCCTTGATAGCTCGTACATAAGTAGTCGCCTGTCTTGGAGAGTGCATGCAAGGTTTGGATACAATCTCAATTAAGGGAACACCTGCCCTGTTATAGTCTACACCTGCGAAAGAGGAAAAGTGTTTGAGCATTCCGGCATCATCTTCGAGGTGGGCATGGTCGATTTCAAACGTGTAACTTTCTCCTTCTACATCGGCATTGATGGTCCCTCCGGATACGATCGGGTGATCGAACTGGGTAATCTGAAAATTGCGGGGACTGTCAGGATAGAAATAGGATTTTCTATCGAAACGGCTTACCTTGGGGATGTCAGCTCCGATAGCGAGCCCAAACTGGACTGCTTTTTTCACTGCTTCTTTATTGAGCACGGGCAAGGATCCGGGAAGTCCGAGATCTACGGGAGAGATGTTCGTATTGGGCTCATCCCCAAAATGATTCGGGGCGTGGCTGAAGAGTTTGGTTTTCGTATTCAGCTGAACGTGGATTTCAAGGCCGATGACCGGCTCCCAGGGGCTATTGTTATTCATACGATCACTCTTCTTCGAATTGGGGAGGAATTTTTTGGGTGAAATGGGTCTTTTGCTCAAAAGCATAAGCGCATTTGATGACCGGAACATCGTGAAGTTGAGGTCCGATCAGTTGCAGCCCAAAAGGTTTTTGGTTCTGGTCGAATCCGGAGGGAACAGAAATAGCAGGAAGTCCTCCCAGATTTGCCGAGATAGTGAATATGTCCTGAAGATACATCTGTACGGGATCCTGAAACGATCCTAGTTCAAAAGCAGTGATCGGTGAGACGGGGAGGGCAACAATATCGCATTTGCTGTATGCTTCATTGAACGCTTGGATCATCAACGTGCGGACCTTTTGCGCCTTTTTATAAAAAGCACTTTGGAAACCGGCCGAGAGCATATAAGTACCGAGGAGAATCCGCTGTTTTACCTCAGGGCCAAAACCATCTTCTCTGGAAAAATCATAGAGCTCATCCAGGTTTTTAGCCGCTTCCGATCGTTTTCCGTATCTTACCCCATCAAAACGGGCGAGATTGGTGGAAGCTTCAGCTGTAGCGAGGATGTAATAGACAGGAATCGAATATTTCAGGATATCGAGATCGATTTCATGGAGAGTTGCGCTGAGATCTTTGAGCACGGCCTTTGACTCTTCGAAGTTCTTTTGGGCATCGGGTTTGAGATCTTCCAAAAAATGGGATGGGATTCCAATGCGAACCCCCTTGAGATCTTGAGGAAGGTGATCGAGATAGGGTTCTTGGGGGAGTTGAAGAGAGGTGGAATCCTTTGGACAGTACTTGCCCATCACTTCCATCATCAAGGCAGCATCGGCAACAGTGGTTGTCATTGGGCCGATCTGATCAAGGGAAGATCCGAAGGCAACGAGTCCGAATCGAGAGACCCGCCCATAAGTTGGTTTAAAACCAACAATGCCTGTTAAAGCTGCAGGCTGTCGGATAGATCCTCCTGTATCACTGCCAGTAGCAGCAAGTGCCAGTCGGGCGGCTATGGCTGAAGATGATCCTCCACTAGAGCCTCCGGGAGAACATTCAAGATTCCATGGATTCCTTGCAGGGAAAAAAGCAGAGTTTTCATTGGAGGAGCCCATGGCAAACTCATCGAGATTTGTTTTACCAATCAAAAGTCCGTCTGCATCATCCAGCTCTTTGATTGCAGTTGACCAAAAGGGAGCCTTGAAATTTTTGAGGAAGTTCGAACCACAGGTAGTGATTTCATCCTTGATATGCATGTTATCTTTGATCGCCAAGGGAACTCCGGCGAGTTTTCCCAGAGGTTTGTTCTCCGCCCTTTTTCGATCGAGATCTTCCGCTTTTCTCAGGGTCCTCTCTGAGAGAACCTTGAGGAAGGCTCCGAGCTTTTCATTGTGCTTTTCGATTCTTTTTAGGAAATATTCTGCAATCTCAACAGCAGTGTAGTCACCCTGAAGAAAATGGTTTCGTAATTGAAGAGCGCTTAATTTATGCATAGTTAGGCAGAGGGTTTGATAACTGGAGGTACACGGACCATACCCCCGACATGGTCTGGGGCATTGGAAAGAAATTCTTCACGAGAAAGGGTCGGGCCGGTCTCGTCGGCTCTTAAGACACTGCTCTGCAGATCCTGGAGCACATAATTACAGGAGACGACACCTTCTATATCCACTTCCTGAAGTTTCTCAGCATGATCGAGAATTTTTTTTAGGTTCTCTACAAGTTTCAATTCTTCATCGTGTGTAAGATCGATACGTGATAGCTTTTCTAGTTCTTTGAGTTCCTTTTCACTGAAATTGGACATTTAAGCCATTCGCATTATTTGGTTTAGCCGGAGAGTATAGCATTTTTTCTTCCTGGCGTCAAGGTAAGGGAAAAAATGCATGACAATGAAAAAGAATTATTTTATTATAAAATTAAGGAACCTACCTAAGGGGTTAACATGAGTGTTATTCGCTTCATAGCAATGCTACTTGTGATCATCGGTGCCTTGAACTGGGGGCTCTGGGGCTTTTTCCAGTACGATGTCATCGCGGATATATTTGGAGGTCCTTCCACTGGGTGGGCTCGCTTCATTTATGCATTGATCGGATTGGCTGGACTATTTGGAATCAGCTTCTTTTTCTGCAAAGGACTCTACTGTAGTTCAGGAGGAGGATCTTGCGGACCTTCTGGTTCAGGTGAAGGCCAGAATCAAGGGCAAAATCAATAATTATTGAAAATCGAGTGCAAAGAGCTCTTCGGCTTGACTGCACTCTTTTTTTTTCAACAACATTCATGAAGCAGTCCCATGCGAATTCTTATAAGCGGATCTTCGGGATTTATCGGACAACCCCTGCATCTGTCGCTTAAAGAACAGGGGCACTCTGTCACTCGCCTGGTGCGTACACAAAAAGAGAGCAGCCTAGATACTGTCTATTGGAATCCAGAGGGAGGCGTCTGGGATGAAAAATCTTTTGAAGGGTTCGACACAGTAATCCACCTGGCGGGTGAAAACATCGTTGGTAGATGGTCTAAGAGAAAAAAGAAAAAAATCTACGAAAGCCGGGTGCATGCGACAAGGATGCTGGTCCAGTACCTTCTCAAGTTAAAGGAACGTCCCAAAATATTTATTTCCGCATCAGCCCAAGGCTTCTATGGAGATAGAGGAGACGAGGTCCTTACTGAGGCAAGTCCCCCCGGCAAAGGATTTATCTCCAACGTATGCATCGACTGGGAAGAAGCAGGCCAGCCGCTCCACATGCGGGGAGTAAGAGTAGTTAATTTACGGTTCAGTATGGTTTGCGACCCTTCCGGAGGAGCCCTTCAACAGATGGCGAGAATTTTTAAGTTGGGGCTGGGAGGGAACATTGGAACGGGAAAGCAGTTCATCAGTTGGATCTCCAGAAATGACTTGATCCTTTCGGTCCATCACATTCTTTCTCATGAAGAGATAACAGGTCCAGTCAATATCTGTAGCCCAGAGACAGTAAGACAGAAAGACTTTGCCAAAACCCTGGCCAAGGTATTGCAGCGGCCCTGTTTTTTCGTCATACCCTCATGGGTGATCAAGATTGTCATGGGGGAGCTTGGGGAGGTCTTGCTTCTTTCGAGCTCGAATATGAATCCTGAAAAACTGATAGAGACGGGATTTGCCTTCCAGAATCTCAATCTGGAAGAGATGTTCCAACAGTTCTTTTCAAAATAGGGATTTCTTCGGTAAGATATAGGTATATACTCAATGTTTTTAAGTGATATTGTGTATAGAAAATGAGGTATTCGAATGGTTAAATGGTTGCTTGCTGCACTTCCTCTCCTGGCTTTTTGTGATGATCATGTCTCTATGGGCTCTGTTGCCGAGGTCCCTGCTCCCGAGTATGTTGGTGAAGGCGGGGATTCAATCGACGTTATCGAAGATTTTGAGATCGATTTCGATTACGATGAAGAAGACGATAGCTGAGAAATGGTTTTCAATCGCTGATAAACCATTATAATTTTATTGAAAGAAAATGGGCCTTACATAACTATCCACAAGAAGGATATGAATTTTTGAGGCCCATCTATGACCGATACTTTTACTACAAATCCATGGTTTTCCATCTGGACGCAACCAAGACAGACGATCCGTGCGATTGTAGCGCGTCATCCCAGATATCATTTTTTCTATCTAGCAGCTCTTTACGGTCTTCAAAATGTTCTTTTCTATGCGACCTACTACTCAGTAGGACTCACTTTTCATTTTGCCATCGTCCTGCTTCTCGCTGTTGTGCTCTCACCCCTGATTGGGATTGTCTGGTTCTATTTTTATGGGTGGCTTCTCCATTTTACGGGAAGATGGCTCAAAGGTGAGGCGCCTTTTTCTCATGTTCAGGCAGCTCTGGCCTGGTCGAAGGTCCCACTGGTCATTAATATTTTAATGTGGTTCATTCTACTGGCCTTCACATCAGAGGGGATGTTTGTCCAGTATGTTAGTGCTCCTTCTATTTTCTTCATCAATGCAATCACTTTGATTACGGGAGTCTGGTCCCTCGTCATCCTGATCCAGGGGATACGGGAAGTACAGAATTTTTCTGTATGGAGAACGATAGGGAACTTGATTATTGCCTATCTGATTTTTGCAGCATTTATTTTTGTTCTTTCACTCCTTTATGGGCTTTATCTCCGCTATGTCGGTATGGGAGTTTAAAAAAAAATCAATTTTTTTTGATTGATGAAAAATTTATTAAGTTAGTTTGTATTTAATTACAAAACTGTTTAATTAATTGTTGATTAATTAACTAATCTCGCTTGTAGTGATTTACTGTCCCGGTTGTCGATAAAAGCCGATCGATATAAGCTTAACCTATGGGGGCGTATGCTTTAGAGGAATGCTGAATGCGTAAGAAACTCGGTTTTTGTCCTTGGTTCAGGATGTGGATTCATCCGCGAAAAACAATCAAAGCTATTGTGGATTACAATCCCAATCTCGGCTTGTGGTGGCTTTCCGCATTTTATGGATTCTGTTCCCTTTTATATTTGGCACAGGTCTTTTCTCTGGGAGATTGGCTTAACTTCTATCTGATTCTTTTTGGATCGATCGTTATCTCTCCTTTCTGGGGATATCTGACCTTTACCTTCAATTCCTGGATTGTCTTTATGATGGGCAAAATCTTGAGAGGAAAGGGCCGCTATCGACAAATTCGAGCTTCTTTGGTCTGGGCCAATGCACCTATGATCGTCAATGCGATTTTCTGGATCGTGCTTGTGATTTTTTACCGAACTTCTCTATTTCGAGACTTTCCTGGAGGGCACCTCTTAAGTGCTCAAGAGACCACACTATTCCTTGTCATTCTGTTCATTCAATTGATCCTTGCAATATGGACTCTGATTTTGTTTTTGCATGCGCTCTCAGAAGTTCAAAAATTCTCGATCGGCAGATCGATCCTCAATGTCATTCTAATGTCTGTTGTAGTAGGAGTCATAGCATTATTGATCGCCTGGGGATTCACTGACCGGTGCGGATATTTTTTTGATGAGCCTATTTTAACATTACTGTGAAACCCTTTAGGGTTTTCAAAAGGGGGGAAGGATGTATTTCAAAAGAGGGGTGAATTTTGGCTTTTGCCTATTTTTATGCGCCCTATTTATGGGACTTTTGTGTCTGAAGGAACTTCATGCTGCCGAGGACAATAGTCCGTGGCGTATGTTTCATTCCCTTTCAGGCGGATGTGTTGTTGCATTTCCAAGTACGCCTCATCACATGAAGGAAAACCTTCAGATGGATCAGGATGAGGCCTCAGTCCAGTATGATGCCTATGTTTCGATGGGGCATCCCAAGCAGATCTACATGATGCTTATTGCCAAATATCCTATGGCGATTGACGAGTCTAAGACTGAGTTGAGTTTGGAGAGTTTCCTTAATGGAATTTTGGGAAAAGGGACCAAAGAGTTGATCTTTGCAGACTTTCTTGAGATAGAAGGCCATAAGGGAATGGAGTTTTTTATCCAGGAACAGGCGAAACTCTTTAAAGGCAGAATTTTGATTGCTGACAATAAGCTCTATCTGATTGCTGTAGAAGCAGAAGAGAGCAGCTATATGGAAGAACTCTATCATAAGTTTATTAGTTCTTTCCATCTGGTCCGATAGATAGAATCTTGCGGGGCGATGATCGGGGGTGTCTCTCTCGATACATTCTCGATTTATCGCCCTTTTTTTCAAAGAGAGACTCCTAAAAAGCTAATCCTGCATTTACACCTATGTAAGGAGCATCCTTGAATTTGAAATAGTTCGCATTTTTACCCTTCCGATTTTTGATATAGAGCTCGCCGCCAAAGTTGTATCCCCAATAGAGACGGAAGGCGAAGTAGTTTTTTATGCGAAAATAGACATTCATATCGATTCCAAAGGAACGGTATCTGAAAATGCTCTTGGGCGGTGGCTCGTTTTCTTTCGCTCGATACCTTCCTGAAAAAGGGCTGCCCTTGAACATGAAAGCCCAATTGTCATCGAGATAGTATGTGATTGAATAAATGAAGGGGAAAATTGCATTTACAACCCATTTGGGGGTAATGATCCAGTCGATTCCAAAGATGGGAAGGATCTTACCTCCTTCTAACCCACGATAGCCAACTGCACCGCCATGAATATGGAAGTCGGGGCGGATAAATCCTCTCCCCCAAAGCACTCCTGTGAGAAGTCCATACTGTCCCCAGTTGGAGAAATGATTGAGGTCCTGGCTCCAAGTTACACCTGCGATCCACATCCAGTTTTCAAGCGATCTTGTGAGGTAGGAAAGAGAGAATTGCACATTGCGAAAATTTTTCTGGGAAAAGAAAGGATTTTCATCCCAACCGAAACGGAAGTGGGAGTAGGCTACACCTGGTGTCAGTGAATTGTTTTCATTGAAATAGTAGACATAGAAGAGGTTGTAAAATCCGCTTTGAATATCGAACTTTTGTCCCCGCGCAGGTGATTTGAGCTTCGCCTTATCAATGATCACATAATCTGCTGTTGTTCTTAACGAACAAGGCAGGGGGTGCATTACAGGTGTTTGATGATAGGACAGAAGAGTCGCAGGGACGAGGAAGAGATAATATTTAGTCTTCCAGTACTTGAGCATATGTTTTGAAGTGGGCCTTTGATAGTCGCTTTAACATATCCTCTCCATATTGGCGAACGATTTTTTTACCTGCACGAAGGGCTAGACTTGATGCTCCTTTAGGAAGAGAAAAATCGATTTCCTTAGACAGTTTTTCCAGTCCTTCCAGAAAAGATGCCCGTGCACAAATGGAAGCAGCAGCAACGACAAGGTCTTCTTCTGCTCTCGGTTTTTGTTCAAGATTAAGAGTCATGTTCTTCCTTGCGACAGCATTTTCGACGACAGACTCATCGGCAAACTGGTCGATCACAATTTTGTGACAGGATGTTTTTCGTGCCAAGTCCACGATAGCGGTGGCATGTCCCCATCCGAGAAGGCGGTTCAAGTTATGAAAGTTTTGGTAGAGTTCATTGTATTTTTGCGGAGAGATGCGGACAGTGACATGAAGAAAGTCCTTTCGAATTTTGTCCGCCAGCTTCAAAACAGTCTTGTCAGCCATTCTCTTACTGTCTTTTACACCGATATCATAAAGTTTTTTTACGCCTTCTCCATCAGCGTAAAGGGCCGTAACGCATAGAGGTCCGAAAAAATCACCCTTCCCAGCTTCGTCGACTCCAATGCGCGGCTCCAAATTCAAATGCAAATCACCGTGGGAGTAATGAAAAGTTTGAAGAATTTCGGGTTCTAAATAAAATTCAATGAATTCATCCTTATCTTTTCCCTGAACAGTGAGTGCTCCCGATTCATAGAGAGTACAAGAAATGTTTTTCTTTTTAGCCTGGAAGATCGTGTAAGCGGGTTTTGACAAGGTAAATCCCTGATTGTGAAGATCACTCTCGAGTTTGGAAGCGAGTTTCAAATCAATTTTAGTAGAAAAACAGGCAGGACGGTTATTGGAAGATTTTGCATTCATCTGGATAGCATTTTAGAAAAATGAATCGATAAAGCTCAAGGCTGAAAATATCCATAAGCACATTCAATCGTCGGTTCTTGATTGAAAGAAATGACCCTGAGAGGTACGATTGAAATTTCAATTTTGGAGTATGGATATGAAAATATCCCACAATTTAAATCTTCCATCTAAATCTTATTTTTTTGGCTGTTTAATTTCCATTTTTCGCCCTTATTCATTGGAACAATGTGCTCAAATTGGAAATCAAAAATCCTACAAAATAAGTCTTTATCTGAAAAATTTTAATGGCGAGATAGTCTCATGAGCGAAGAATTGAAACGCATCGGCGAAATGTTCCGGATAAAAAGAGAAGAGATGAGTCTATCTCTTAAAGAGATCGAAAACGCAACTTCGATTCGCCAAACATATCTTCAAGCGATAGAAGAAGGACATATTTCTCAGTTTCTTTCTCCTGTCTATGCTTTAGGATTCATCCGTCAGTATGCCACTTTCCTTGGGATCGATGGGGATAAACTGATCCAGGAGCATCCCGAAGCCTTTAAAATGCCACGTCCTCAACAAGAGTTTTCTTATGGGATTGGAACTTTGGAATCCCGAGGAAATCCTACAGGCGGTGTTCGTTCCATTCCCCATCTCGTTTGGGGAGCGATTGGCGTTGGTGTCCTGATTGCAGCATGGTACTTCGCTAAGTTGGTTGGAGTTCTGTAATGGAAGAGCCTTATCGGAGGACTCTTTCTAAATCGCAGATCATTTTTGATGGAGCACTCATGGGGATTGCCGATCTGATTCCCGGCGTTTCTGGTGGATCTATCGCCTTTTTCCTTGGCATTTATGACCCTCTTTTGCATGGTATCCGAAGTTTCAATCTAGAATCATTCAAACTTCTGTTCCGCTTTCAGTTTAGAGCTTTTTTCCAAAAAGTCTCATGGCAGTTTTTGAACCTTCTTCTCTGGGGGTTTGCTGTTTCAGTGTTGCTTTTTTTCCATCTTGTACATTTCCTTTTGATGGAGCCTTTGTACAAGACATTTCTCTATTCCTTTTTTCTTGGCTTAATTGTTGCAAGCATCCGCTCCATCTTTATGAAAGTCAGACGCTGGGAAATTTCCCACTGGTTTTCTTTGATGTCCGGGATCTTTATTTCTCTGACTTTATGGGGGATCTTTTTTAAGGGGGCACAATGGAATCTGTACACTCATTCCACATCCCTCTTTCAGCCCTATGTGTTCTTTTCAGGAATACTTGCGATATGGGCCATGTTGCTTCCCGGAATTTCAGGAAGTTTTATTCTTCTGATGTTTGGTATGTATCTTCCCATGGTCGAATCATTGAAGAATTTTTCCCAGTCCCTTATTACTCTGTCCCCAGATACTAGTGCATTGTTGTTTCTTGGAAATTTAGGGATAGGAATATTGATAGGGATGGCTCTATTTTCGCGGCTGATCCTTTGGATGATGTCCCGTTGGCGTGTTTGGGTTCTCGCTCATCTCGTCGGGTTCATGATTGGATCCATTCCTGCGATCTGGCCTTTTGGAGAGACACTTACTTCTGGTCATACCATATCCCGTTATCAATTCGGGTTCAGCCTCATCATTATGACAATAGGATTTTTCCTCTTTGCCCTTTTGCAAAAAATTCATCAGGAAAAAGTGGAACCCGCGCATTGAATCCCTCAAAGGACTCCCTCCATTTGTTGAAATATCTTAATGGTCAAACGAATCTTTCTCAGCGCTTGAAAAAATGAACCCATCTGATTATTATGCGATAGAACAGGAATCTTCTAGAGTATGAGCACAGAGAATTTTGGAGACTACACGATCCTAAAAGAGCTTGGTCAAAGTTCTTTTGGTTCTGTTTACCTTGCTGAACATCGATTTCTTAAAAAAAAATATGCCTTAAAAATTCTTCCTCGCGAACTTTTTTCTGCACCTGACGTTATGGAACGGTTCGAAAAGGACATCGCGACCCTAGCTACACTTGATCATCCCTCGATTGTGAAGATTCATAATATCTCCTCATTTGAAGGAAGATTTTTCGTCACCATGGATCCAATTGTGGACTCCAAAGATGAAACAATGAATCTCGATCGATTCTTACAGCTCCGTGGTAAAACTTTGACTGAACTGGAATGCGAGACCATTTTAAGGCAGATCGCTTCAGCTCTAGATCATGCTCACCAAGTACGCTTTGCAGATGATGCATTCCTTTTCCATGGAGGGGTAAAGCTTTCCAATATATTGATCGGTAAGAGCGATAAGGGAATCCGGGTTTATCTGACTGATTTCGGCTTGAGCCGAATGATCGGAGAAGAGAAAGTACTGTCCAAACTTTGTGATCATGTTGAAGAGGCTCTTAACGTCGATCCTGATGGAGTTGATGATGAAAAATCATGGAATCAGCTTAGCTCTTTTCTAAAAAATTATTCTTTCTTCTCTCCGGAACAAAAATCGATCGGGGGATTAGGCACGATCGATTACAAGTGCGATATTTATTCCTTTGGAGTTCTTGCCTATTTTATGATCACCCAAAAGTTTCCAGAAGGATGCTTTGCATTTCCTTCACAGTTTCGGCAGGAATATAAACTCAATTGGGATCATCTGATTTATAGATGCCTTCAATCTGAACCAATGAAAAGGCCATCTAACCTCATTCAAACAATGGAAGAGGTTTTGATGAAAGATGTCATGGAGAAAGTAGGCTGGAAAGATCTCGAACAGACCGTCGAGAATACGATGCAGATGTCTTTCGAGTTTTCTCAAGCACAAGCTCATGCAGAAACAACTGAGACACCCATTGAAGAAAAGGAATTTGCCTTTTCTTCCTCCGAGCCCAAATCTCTGGAAGATCTCAAACCGATACTGAAGCCAAGAGAGATTTCTCGTCCGCAATATGAACCTGACCCCGGTGCTATCTTTCAAAGAGAGATGTCTGTTTCCCGATACGAGCCTAAAAAAGTTGAGATCAGGGAAGTAGAGCCGATTCATTCAGAGATGGTGGTCATAGCCGGTGGAACGTACACTCGTGGAAGCAATAATGGAGCAAGGGATGAAATGCCGAGGCATGATATATCCATTCCAAGCTTTGCCATCGATGTTCACCCCATCACCAACGAACAGTTTGTGCGCTTCCTTCTTGCCATGGGAGGAGAAAAGGATAGCAACAACAATGATATCATCCGCCTCCGTGATTCTCGCATCAAAAGGAGTGGAGGAAAACTGATCATTGAATCAGGGTACAATAAACATCCTGTAGTAGGCGTTACCTGGTATGGGGCTGTTGCTTATGCCAAGTGGGTTGGCAAGAGACTCCCAACAGAGGCAGAATGGGAAATCGCAGCCTGTGGCGGGCTCGAAGATGCCCTTTTTCCCACAGGAGATACCATTGAACGCTCACAGGCAAATTTCTTTAGTTCCGATACAACTTCTGTAATGAGTTATCCCCCAAATTCCTATGGTCTTTACGATGTTCCGGGAAATGTCTATGAGTGGTGCCTCGACTGGTACGCTTATAATTATTATGATACTTCCATCCAGGAACCCGATAATCCAAAAGGACCGCCTCAAGGAGTCTACCGCGTTTTGAGGGGAGGCTGCTGGAAAAGTCTTAAGGAAGACCTTCGCTGTTCCCATCGCCACCGTAACAATCCAGGTGCCGTGAATGGGACCTATGGATTCCGGTGCGCCACAGACGTTTCTTGAATCCGTATTCTGTATAGGAAATGTAGCCAATATTCATGAACTGTATGCTTTAAGATACGAACAGTTTTTTCTGTTTTTATATATTGCAAAATATAAAAAAGCATGCATATTTTCCTTTCCGATTCAACTTTTCTCTCCGCATTTTTTTCATTAATCGTCTGGTTCTCTTCTTTTCTAAGCAATGACCTTTATACATGAGTCCTAAGATATAAAAGATAACAGTAATAATATATTCGTTACGGCTTTTGTATAATTCATGTTCTAAAATTGGGTGTTTATACGAATAGTTTTTATTTCAAAAAAGAATTTTAATCTGGGTGTTTGTCATAAATAAGAGATAATTATGAATGCAAAGTGTTGTTTAATCGCTTCTATCATATCTTTTGGTCAACTATTTTCTGAGAACTTTATTGTGAATTCTAGCAGCGATTCAGGTTCCGGTTCCTTACGTGCAGCTATTGAAGCCAGTAATACAAACGGAGATTTGAATAACACAATATCAATCAATTCTGGAATTGGAACGATCCATTTATCAAGTTCTCTACCACACCTAGAGTTGTCATCCGGCAAATCATTGATAATCAGAGGGTTTTCAGCATCAAATTTAGCAGTCATTGATGCAAAGGAACTCTTATCAAGTTTTTTCGACGAAACAAGGAAATTTACTTTTAGAGAATCTTTCTATACAAAATTCTAAAGCGAAGGGGCAAAATGGCGGAAATGGCGGATCAAGTACCAATGCTGGCTCTGGTGCAGGAGGTGGTGGTGGTGGATGTGGTGCAGGAGGAGCTCTTTTTGGAAGTAACACAGCCCAAATAACTATAAAAAATTCGGAATTTGTCAATAACTTAGCTCAAGGTGGAGATGGTGGCCAGGTTGTTAGTTGGCATGTGTTTGGTGGTCCTAGTGGTGGTGGATTGAATGGTACCAGTGCTGGGGCTGGTCAAGGTAACTCAGGGAATCAAAGCGGGTCTCCTGGACCCTTCGGAGGAGGAGGAGCTGGGGGAATATATGCAACAAAGGGGTCTTATAGAGGAGGAGATGGTGGAATTGGTGGCGGTGGTGGTGGCGGATGTGGAGAAGGTTCCAATGGAGTCGCTTTAGCAGGTTCAGGAGGAACAGGTTTATTGGGAGGTAACGGAAGTGTTGGATCACCCCACGTAGGAAATCGTGGGGGGCCAGGCGGCTCTGGAGGTGGAGGGGCTGGTTTGGGAGGAGCTCTATTTATCGATAATTCGGGATCTCTCATTCTTTCTTATGATCATCAAATGATACCTTTTTCTCAAAACTCAGTTCAAAAAGGAGCTGCAGGAAGGAGTGGTGCTAGTGACGGGCAACAATTAGGAAAAGATATTATGATAATGTCTGGTGGAAATCTTACGTTTGAGATCTCTTCAGGAATAAATCTTGTTCTTGCCAATCCTATTGAGAGCGATCGCGAATTTGCGGGAGGTAAAGGAGGGATATTTACAAAAGATGGTCCTGATACCTTGGATCTTTCAAATCTAGCTAATACCTACACAGCTAATGAGACATTTATTAAGAATGGGAAAGTTATCATTACAGATGCAACTAATTTAGGGTCTGTACTAAAAGGTACTCCCAATAAGATTCACCTGAAAAATAGCGGAGAACTTGTTATTAACGGAAGTACGATCATTGACCGTGAACTTATTTTATCTAAAGATATAGGATCTGTAGAATCTGGGACTATTTCAGTTACGCCGAATAATGAGGTGACGTGGGCTGGCGTCATTTCTAATAATGGAAATTTACAAAAAGATGGGGAAGGAAAGTTAATTCTTACTGGGAAGAATAATTATACCGGAGTAACTACGATTACTACAGGAACTCTGGAGGGAACTACAGATAGCATTCGTGGGGATGTATTAAATAATGGGTCTCTGATTTTAATCAAAAGACTAAGGGTACTTTTTTGGGAAAAATATCAGGAACCGGATCTCTCTCACTGAAAGACTGGGGAATAGTAACTTTAGAAAATACTGAAAACTCCTATTTAGGAGATACGATCATTGAAAATAAAGGTACATTGTCTGTTACAAAGGATGAAAATTTAGGTGATCCACGTTCTAACATCGTAATATATGAAGGAACCCTGAATGCTGCTTATCCAGCATGTTATTTTACAACGTCCAGAAAAATTACATCAAATGTTAATGCTGATTTTCTAATGTCGGGTTCACTTACTCTCTTGGGTAAAGTTACTGGCAAAAGTGGTTTACAGGCTAGTGGACCTGGAACTCTTTTATTAAAAAATGATACCAATGATTATGAGGGAGATACAATCATATTTGATGGTAAGCTTCTAATTGAAAAGAATGAAAATTTAGGAAATCCAGGCTCTAAAATTAGATTTCAATATGGTACTTTGCAAATTACCAATGACCTTACCATTCCTAGAGAAGTTTTTATTAATTTTGATTATAAAAACTCGACTTCTGCTCATTTTTGGATAGCCGAGAACAAGACACTCACCCTTCCTCGTAAGATTTCTGGTAGAGGGCCTATATTCGTAGAAGGCTTAGGAACTCTTTCCTTAGGCAGTACAGAGAATGACTATCAAACAGGAACAATATTAACAACAGGTAGTACCCTCCAAATCTCAGAAGATGTACTAGGAGCAGCAGCGGGAACGCTCACTTTTGATGATGGAACTCTTCAAGTAACGGAATCCTTCACTTCACCGAGAAGTGTTCTTTTGAATTCAAATGCGCATGTACAAATCGCAGATACAAAAAACTTGACTCTATCTGGAAAGCTTACAGGAATAGGTACTTTAATAGCAGAAGGACCTGGAACCCTTTCTTTAGGGAACGCAATGAATGACTATCAGGGAGGGACGACTCTAACAAGAGGCGTGACTCTTCCTATTTCTGCGGATAGATTATTAGGAACAGAAACAGGAAACTTAACTTTTGATGATGGAACACTCGAAATTCTCGATACGTTTACTACAAACCGTCCTGTTCAGTTTCCAGCTGCAGGAACTATTAAAGTAGCGGATACAAAAGAACTCACTTTAAGTGGCACAGTTACTGGAACAGGGGCTCTAACAAAAGATGATCCAGGAAAATTAACGCTCACAGGAACAAATACCTATTCAGGAGGAACAACTGTTACAGCAGGGACGTTAGAAGGGACAACAGACAGCGTTCCAGGAGATGTAGCAAACAATAGCTCGTTCATCTTAAATCAAACAACTACAGGTACTTTTGCAGGAACAATATCAGGAACAGGAACCCTAACCAAAGAAGGTACAGGAACAGTAACATTAGGAAATGATGCCAATTCTTATACGGGTAACACGATCATCAATAGTGGTACTTTGCAAGTCTCTAAAAATGAAAACCTAGGAGCAGTAGCAGGAGGGCTTACTTTTGACGATGCAACATTGCAAGCCACAGACACTTTTGCTTCTGCAAGAGACATTACTTCCAATACCAACGCACATTTCAAAGTAGACAGTACAAAAGCTC